>Ga0207684_10000014_pt1 | contig 440027 bp, 454 predicted proteins | sample KBSK5501metaG_FD_184342 | JGI IMG/M metagenome (GOLD analysis project Ga0207684, IMG submission 184342) | Corn, switchgrass and miscanthus rhizosphere microbial communities from Kellogg Biological Station, Michigan, USA - KBS K5-50-1 metaG... | ecosystem: Host-associated > Plants > Roots >...
CAGTGGCAGCGCCGGGTAGCCATGGCCGGTTTGGATAAGCGCTGAAAGCATCTAAGTGCGAAGCCAACTCCAAGATAAGGTCTCCCACCGGGTTAACCGGGTAAGGGCCCTGGTAGACAACCAGGTCGATAGGCCGGAGGTGTAAGAGGAGCAATCCTTTGAGCTGACCGGTACTAATAGCCCGAGGGCTTGTTCACCTATAACTCACTCTTCAGCTCACTGAAGTGAGTCAACAAGAGAATGGATCCAGCGCAGAAGGCATGAAGGAGCATCTCGTAGACCTAATTCGGTTGTTTCAATGACGCGTGACGTCGACCTGCACTGGTCGGCGCGCGCCCTCGAGCTTGCGCGCACGGCCGACTTCCGGACCAGCCCCAACCCGATGGTCGGCGCCGTCGTGCTCGACAGCCTCGGGCAGGTCGCCGGCGAGGCCTACCACAAGGCGAAGGGCCAGCCCCACGCCGAGGAAGAAGCGCTGCGGGAAGCCGGCGATCGCGCCCGAGGCGGCACGGTTTACGTCAACCTCGAGCCCTGCACCCACGTCCACCGCGACCTTTCGTGCGCGAACGCGCTCATTCAGGCCGGGGTTCGGCGGGTCGTGGTTTCGATGACCGACCCTGACGAGCGGGTCAGGGGCGCGGGCATCAAAGCTCTTGAACACGCAGGCATTGAAACGACCGTGGGCCTCCACGAGGAAAGAGCGAAGCGCCTCAACGAGTTCTACGTCAAGCACCGCCTCACCGGCCGCCCGTTCGTGACCGCCAAGTTCGCGATGAGCCTGGACGGCAAGATCGCCACCCGCGCAGGCGAGTCGCGCTGGATCTCGGGCGAGCAGTCCCGACTTCACGCGCACCGCCTCCGCCACCAGCACGACGCGATCCTGGTCGGCATCAAAACCGTCCTCCACGACGATCCCGAGCTCACGGCCCGGATCGACGGGCAGGACGCTCGCCAGCCGCTCCGGATCGTCCTCGACAGCCAGCTCAGGATCCGCCAGTCCGCCCGCGTGGTCGGCCCCAACACCGTGATCGCCACCACCAGGCAAGGCAGCGTCGGCCTCGCCGAGGTCCTCAAACTGCCCGCTACGGAGGGCGGCCGCGTCGACCTCGTGGCCCTCCTCGACGAGCTCGGCCGCCGCGACATCCTCAGCGTCCTGGTCGAGGGCGGCGCTGAGGTGCACGCCTCGCTCTTCGCCCAAGGCCTGGTGGACAAGGTCGTCGCCTACGTCGCGCCCAACCTCATCGGCGGCCGCGACGCCCCCTCCCCATTGGGGGGCAACGGCGTCGAGCGCCTCGACGAAGCGACGCATCTCACTGCTGTGGACGTGACCAGGCTCGGAGATGATTTCCTGATCAGCGGCTATGTTCACCGGGATCGTTAGCGCCGTCGCCAGGGTCGTCGAGGCCCGGCAGGGCCGCCTCGGAATCGACCACGCCGGCATCGCCAGGCACCTGAAAAGGGGCGGCAGCATCGCCGTGAACGGCGCGTGCCTGACGGTGGTGAAGAAGAAGGGACCGATCTTCTACGCCGACGTCGTGCCCGAGACCCTCCGCCGCACCAACCTGGGAGCCCTCAGACCGGGCGACGAGGTCAACCTGGAACTACCGGTCACCGCGACGACCACGCTCGACGGCCACATCGTCCAGGGCCACGTCGACGCGACCGCGGCTGTGGCGGGTGTCAGCGGCGGCGAAGTCACCTTCGAGCTCCCGACCACGCTGTCACGGCTCGTCGCCTACAAGGGCTCGATCGCAGTCGACGGCGTCAGCCTCACCGTCGCGGCCGTCGACAAGCCGCCCGGGACCTTCACCGTGGCCATGATCCCGCACACCCTTGAGGCCACCATCGCCAAGCACTACCGCAGGGGCACGAGAGTCAACCTCGAGGCGGACCTCATCGCCCGCTACGTGGCACGACACCTGGGAAACCCCCGAAACCTCCCCAAGTAGACTCAACCAGCACATGGGTCTCGCCACGGTTCCGGAAGCGGTCGAAGACTTCAAGCAGGGCAAATTCGTCATCGTCGTCGACGACGAGGACCGTGAGAACGAAGGCGACCTTGTGGTCGCCGCCGAGAAGGTCACGCCCGACAACGTCAGCTTCATGACCCGCCACGGCTCCGGGCTCGTGTGCCTCCCAGTCATCGCCAAGCGCCTCGACGAGCTCGGCATCGCCCCGATGGTCGAGCACAACACCAGCCGCCTGGGCACCGCCTTCAGCGTCAGCATTGACGCCAAGGACATCACCACGACCGGCGCCTCCGCGCACGACCGCGCGGCGACGATCCGCAAGGTCGTCGATCCCGACGCGAAGCCGCAGGACTTCTCCATGCCCGGCCACACGTTCCCGCTGAGGGCGGCGCCCGGCGGCGTCCTGACCCGCGCCGGCCAGACCGAGGCCGCGGTCGACCTGGCCACGCTGGCCGGGCTCTACCCCGCGGGCGTCATCACCGAGCTCATGAAGCCGGACGGCACGATGGCCCGCATGCCCGACATCGAGAAATTTGCCGAAGAGCACCACCTCAAGATCATCACCGTCGCCCAGCTCATCACCTACCGCCGGCGCAACGAGAAGCTCGTGGCGCGCAGGGTAGAGGCCCTGATCCCGATCGGGGACCCTCCCAAGCTATGGCGGCTCTACGCGTACGAAGACGTGCTCAGAAAAGAAAATCATCTCGCCATCGTGCTCGGCGAGATAGACGAAAAACAACCCACCCTGTTAAGAGCGCACTCCGAATGCCTCACCGGCGACATCTTCGGCAGCCTTCGCTGCGACTGCGGCGCCCAGCTGCACGCCGCGATGGACACGATCGCCCAGGCAGGAAGCGGCGTCATCCTCTACATCCGGCACCAGGAAGGGAGAGGCATCGGCCTCCTCGACAAGCTCCACGCCTACAACCTGCAGGACAAGGGACTCGACACCGTCGAGGCCAACGAGGCCCTCGGCCACGCGCCCGACAAACGCGACTACGGGATTGGCAGCCAGATCCTCTATGACCTTGGCGTCCGCAAGATCAGGCTCCTCACCAACAACCCCAAGAAGATCTACGGCCTCGAGGGCTTCGGCCTCGAGGTCGTGGAGCGGATCCCGATCAGAATCGACGCCAACATCCACAACGAGCGCTACCTGAAAGCGAAGAAAGACAAGCTGGGACACCTGCTCTAATCAACAGGTGGGCGAGAAGGGAGCAACCCCAGACCTCGACGGCGCCGACCTCAACATCGCGATCGTCGTCGCGCGCTTCAACGAGAACGTCACCAGGCGCCTGCTCAAAGGCGCGCAGGACGCCCTGCAAAGACACGGTGTCGAAGATCCCGACGTCTACTGGGTCCCCGGCTCCCTCGAGCTTCCCGTCACCGCCCTCGCCCTCGCCGAGAAGGGCGGCCACGACGCCATCGTCTGCCTCGGCGCGGTGATCCGCGGCGAGACCTTCCACTTCGAGGTCGTCGCCATGCAGGCCGCGATGGGACTCATGCAGGTGCAGCTGGACACCGGCGTCCCGATCGCATTCGGCGTGCTCACGACCGACGACGAGGACCAGGCCCTTGCCCGCTCAGGCCTGAAGAACAACAAGGGCGCCGACGCCGCCGAGGCCGCGATCGAGATGGCGAACGTGCTGCGAGAGATCCAGGGCTAGAAAAAAGCTCAGCCCACCACCGACACTGCCACCACGTTCCGTCCCGCCGGCGCGACCACGAACCCCTCCGTCGCCGCCGGCGTGCTGAACTGCATCGCAGCGCCGAGCGAAGTCTTGAACAGGACGCGTCCATCGGAAATGCCGAGCGCAAACAGAGTGCCACTAGACGGCTCGATCGCCCACACCGCACCCGCGGCGATGATCGGCGACCCTAGTCGCGGCGACGCCGCACGCCACGCGACTGCAACAGAGCCGGCGCTCACGCTCAACGCATGCAGCCCGTCCGCGCACGGCACGAAAACCGTCGCGGCAGACCCAGACGCCGTCCAGGCCGTCCCACCCCACGCGCCCGAGCACACCTTCCGCGAAGCCAGCTGACCCCCGACTCTGCCCAACGCTCCCGCCCGCAGCACGTACGCCACCCCCTCCTTGCCGATCGACACCACCAGCCCTCCCGGCAGAAGCGCCGCCCCCACCGAACCCAGGTCCGTGTCGCCACCGTTCAGCTCCACCCAGTTGGAAGGAGCGAAGTACGAACGCACCGTCCGCAGGTCCGGCGACAGCTGCAGCACCGAGTCGCTGTATCCGAACGTCGTCGCCGACGACGTCGCGTTGCCCGTGACCACGTACACGCTCCCGTCGGAGGCGATCGACGGACCCTGCGGGCTCCAGATGCTCGCCCCGGTCGGCGCGGGAACGCGATATGCAGACGCGAGCCCGCCGCTCAGCGGCACCGCGACCACGTATCCGTGGTAGTTCCCGCAGTCGCCAAACAGCCCTCCGATGGGCACGTACACCGATCCCGAACCGATCGCCAGAGCGCCCCGAAACTGCTGCACCGCTGGGTTCGAACCTACGGGGTCCACCGTCTGCTGCCACAGCACGGACCCGTCGGTCAGGCTCAGCGCGAAGAGCACGTGGTGATAGCCGCGCAGGTAAGCCACCGCGTACACCCGCCCGGACGCCGGGTCCGCCGCGGGCGTGCCGGTGATCCCCGACACGGGCCCGATGTTTCCGCACGGCAGCGTCGAAGAGACGACGGGCTCGCCGAGGTGGCGCTGCCACACGACAGAACCCGTGAAGACGTCGAGCGAGTACAGCGTGTTGTTCTCGGTGGCGACGATGACGTGCCCCGAGACGACCAGCGGCGACGCGTACACCTGGCCGTCCACACCAATCTTCCAGGCCACCGAAGGCGACGTCAAAGCCGGCTCCCCCGGTCCGAGACCCGAGCGCCCAGCGTCGCGGTGATACTGCGTCCACTCGACCGCCACCGATTGCGAGGCGGAGGGCGAACCCGCGGTTGGCGTGTGTGAGTTTGAGGGAGACGAGGACGGCCCGCTACACGCGACCAAAACAAAGCAAAGCGCGACGGCTCCCAGCCGGATCAAATTCCCCAGACGAACTTGCGCTCCGGCCGCAAACGGGCCCGCTCGGGCCCGATCAGCTCGACCCGGCCCTGCATGGCGACGCCCCGCCTCGGCCCCATCCCGTCGACGACCATCGCCGCCCGCGGCTCGGAAGACAGGTTTCGCAGCTTCACGCCGTCGACGTCGAAGTCCAGCGACCCGTCGTCGTTCATCGTGTACATCACAGGCACCACGTGCGGCCACCCCGAAGGCCCGACGCTGGCCAGCCGCGCAAGCCGCTGCGAGCGCAGAAACTCCAGCTCCGTGTCACTGAACAACAACGGCGACACCGCCTCACATCCTAGACTGAAAAATTCGCATGGCATTGACAACCGAAAGCACGATCGGTGGCTACACGATCAAGCGCCGCGAGCCGCTCGCCAGACTCGAAGGCGCGTTCATCGAGCTCGAGCACCAGCGAACCGGGGCCAAGCACATCCACATCGAGTGCCCCGACGACAACAATGGCTTCGCAGTCTTCTTCGCGACCCCGCCCGACGACTCCACCGGCGTTGCGCACATCCTCGAGCACGTCGTCCTCGCCGGTTCGCAGCGCTACCCCGTCAGGGACCCGTTCTTCAGCATGACCCGTCGCTCGCTCGCGACCTTCATGAATGCGTTCACGGGCTCCGACTGGACCACGTACCTCTTCAGCACACGGAACGAAAAGGACTTCAAGAACCTCCTCGACGTCTACCTCGACGCCACCTTCTTTCCGCGCCTCAGCGAGGACTCGTTCAAGCAGGAGGGAATCAGGTTCGAGTTCGAGGACCCCGCCGACCCGAAGAGCGGGCTCAGGTACAAGGGCGTCGTCTTCAACGAGATGAAGGGCGCCCTCGCCACGCCCGGCGCCGCTGTCGACCGCGCGATCGGCAAGACGCTTTTTCCCGGCCAGACTTACGCATATGTAAGCGGCGGCGACCCGCAGGACATCCCCAATCTCACCTGGGAGATGCTCCGGAGGTTCCACGCCCGTCACTACCACCCCAGCAACGCCCACTTCTACACCTACGGCAACCGCCCTCTCGAGGAGACGCTCGACGCCATCGAGCGCGGCGCGCTCAGCCGGTTCCAGCGCATCGACCCCGACAGCGACATCCCCGACGTCAGCCGCTTCAAGCATCCAACCCAGGCGGTCGAGCCTTATCCCGCCGAGCCCGGAGACGAGAACGGCCGCAAGGCGCAAGCCCTCGTCGCCTGGGTGACGATCCCGAGCGCCGACTCGTTCCGCAACCTCTCGATGCGCGTCCTCTCCGAGGTCCTGCTGTCCAACGCCGGCTCGCCGCTGCGCAAGGCGCTCATCGACTCGGGTATCGGCAGCGCCCTCGCCGACGGCAGCGGCTTCCACGACGACTTCAAGGAGGCCGTCTTCGGCGCCGGCCTGAAGGGTGTCAAGCAGGAAGACGCCGGCAAGGTGCAGAAGGTCGTCCTCGACACCCTCGAGCGCGTCGCCGACAAGGGGGTTGACCAGTCCCAGGTCGACGCCGCCATCCACCACCTGGAGTTCGAGAAGCGCGAACGCTCCAACGCAGGCTTTCCCTATGCGCTGCGCCTGCTCTTCGCCACGATGCCGCCGTATCACTACGGGGGAGACATTTACAGCGCGCTCGACTTCGACGCGGACCTCGAGCACCTGCAGCGATCAAGACAGGACGGAAGGTTCTTCGAGAACCTGATCCGCGCCGAGCTGCTCGACAACCCTCACCGCGCGCTGCTCACCGTCGTCCCCGACACTGAGCTCGAGGAGCGAATGCGACGGAAGGAGCTCGACCGCCTCGCCGCCATCGAGGCAACGCTCACCGACGAGGACCGCACGCGCATCGTCGAGGACGCGCTGCGCCTGAAGGTGGACCAGGAGGCCAAGCAGGACCTGGCCGCGCTGCCGACCCTCGAGCTCAGCGACATCCCCATGAAGTTCGAGGACGTGCCCAGCCAAAACGCGCGCGTAAGCAAGGCGACCGTCGAGTTCTACCCGCAGCCCACCAACGGCATCACGTACCTCGACATCCGCAGCGATTTCTCGAGGCTCACGTCTGAGCAGCAGGACCTTCTTCCGCTGTTCAGCCGCGTGATCACGCAGAGCGGCGCCGCCGGCCAGGACTACGTCGAGATCGCCGCCCGCATCGCATCCAACACCGGCGGCATCGGCGCCGCGGCGCAGGTGCAGTCGCTCGCCGCGCGCGACGACTACATCGAGTCCTTCGTCATCTCCGGCCGCGCCCTCGACCGCAACGCCCAGCCCTTCATCGATCTGCTCACGGACCTGGTCGCGCGCCTCGAGGTCCAGCCGAAGCGGCTCAAGGAGATCATCGCCGAGATCAGCACCCGACTCGAAAGCTCGCTCGCGGGACTCGGGTTTCAACTCGCGCTGCTGCGAGCCCACGCCAAGCTGAGCTCGGAAGGCGCCGTCAATGACCGCCTGCAGGGGGTCGGCATGCTCCACACGATGCGCCGGCTGGCGAAGCTCGACGAGTCAGACCTCCGCGAGGTCATCGACATGATCGACGGGATTCGCACGCGCCTCTTCCGCGCTGAAGGCCTCCGCATCGTCGTCACCTGCGAGGAGGGGATGATCGAACCGCTGACGGAGATGCTGACCGGCCTGGTCGCCGCCCTGCCGCAGGACGGCGCTACCGGCCAGCCCATCAAACCACCCCCCGACCAGAGCGTGCCCGAGGCTCGCACAGCGCCGGTCCCGGTCGCCTTCAACGTCCGCATCTACAAGACGGTCCTGTTCACGCACCCCGACTCGGCCGCGCTGCTGGTGCTCTCCAACTACCTGCGCGACACGTTCCTTCACCGCGAGCTGCGCGAGAAGGGCGGCGCATACGGCGGATACGCCCAGGCCGGGGTCGCCAACGGGACCTTCTACTTCGGCTCCTACCGCGACCCGAACATCGTCCGCACGTACGACGTCTTCGACCAGGCGATCAGGTGGGTCACCGACCGCGAGATCGAACAGGAGGCTCTCAAAGAGGCCATCCTTGGCGCCTGCGGCGACGTCGATCCGCTCGAGTCGCCAGACATCAAGGGCCGCCGCGAGGCCACCAACCGCGCGACCGGCTTCAACCGCGAGGCGCGCGAGCAGTTCAAGAAGCGCCTCCTGCAGGTGACGGGGGAAGACCTGAAGCGCGTGGCGAGCGCGTACTTCCTGGAGAAGCCCGCGGTGCAGACCACGGTCGCGGGCGCGGAGCTCATCGAGGTGGCGCGGAAGGAAAAGCCCGGCCTGTTCGAGGTTGTCTCACCGATTTAGGTAGCCCGCCGTCATTAGACTGACCCGCGTGAACCAGTTCTGGCGGCACGAGCTGTTCTGGCCCGCGGTCCTGATCGTCGTCGGCGTCTACTTCCTCCTGAGCAACCTCGGGGTGCTCTGGTGGCTCAAGCCCGGCATCTTCTGGCCGGCCGTTCTCATCGCACTCGGCATCTGGTTGATCGTCCGCCGCTCGTCGCGCTAGACACCATGTGGAACCGCAACCCGAGCGTCTTCTGGGGCGGCCTGCTCGTCATCGCCGGCGTGCTGTTCCTGCTCGCCAACCTCAACGTGCTCCAGAACGTGCAGTGGGACGTGATCTGGCCGATCTTCCTGATCGCCCTGGGGGTCTGGCTGCTGGCGGCCAGGATCGGGCCCGGCAGCGCATCGATGGACGTCGACAGCTCCGAGCCGCGCGATGGCGTGGACAAGGCGAAGCTGGAGGTCGCGGTCGGCGCCGGCCGTCTCGAGGTGCGCGCGGCGCCGCTTGACGACCAGCTCTACCGCGTCCATATCGAGCACGGCGGCGCGAGGCCGGAGGTGCGCCTCGACCGCGCGACGGGGACCCTGCGCATCAGTCAGCGCGTCGACTGGTTCATGGGCGCGCGCCGGCTCCGCATCGACGCCAGCCTGGCCGACACGATCCCCTGGGACGTCAGCTGCAGCACGGGCGCGATCCGCGGCGAGTTCGACTTCTCCTCGGCGAAGCTGACAGGCTTCGTCTGCCGGACGGGCGCGAGCACGGTCGACCTGAGCCTCGGCACACCCACCGGCAACGTCCCCATCCGCGTCGAGGGCGGCGCGCTCCGGGTGAGCATCACGCGCCCCGCCGGGGTCGCGGTCCAGGTCCAGGCCGCGGGCGGCGCGGTCCAGCTGCGCGCGGACGGCACGCGCCAGGACGGCCTGGGCTCGCGCACATGGAAGAGCGAAGGCTACGACGCCGCCGCCACCCGCTACGACGTGACGGTCTCGGGCGGATCGATCAACGTCGACGTGTCGCAGCGCTAGCGCATGCACTACACGTACCGCTGCCGCTCGTACCTCTGGCCCGCGGTGCTCATCCTCGCCGGCGTCATCGCCCTGCTGGTCAACACCGGCCGGATCCCGGTCGAACGCCTTGGCCTGCTCATCGCGCTGTGGCCGCTGATCCTGATCGTGATCGGCCTGGAGCTCATCGTCCGCCGCAACCTCCATGGAGTCGCGGGCGACTTCGCGGCCGCCTTGATCGTGCTGCTCGCCATCGCCGGCGCGGCGGGATACGTCGTCGTCGCGCCGAGTCCCAGCGCGACGCAAAGGCTGGACGCATCGGCAGACGTGGGCGGCGTCCGGAGCGCCACCCTCCAGATCAACGTCGGCGCAGCCAACGTGACGATCGGTGGCACGACCGACAAGCTGTACAGCGCCCACATCGAATACAACGGCGCGCAGCCCCAGGTGCAGTTCGATTCTGATAGCGGCGTCCTACGCATCGACCAGCAGACCGAGGGCTTCACGCCTTTTCAGGGATCCGCCTTCAAGCTGAAACTCGAGCTCAGCACCAGCGTCGACTGGTCGATCCAGGAGAACACCGGCGCCGTCAGGTCGGCGATGAACCTTGCCGAGGTGCACGTGACCTCGCTGCAGATCAACAGCGGCGCGAGCACCGACGACATCATCCTGGGCCCGACCTCGCAGATCGTGGAGGTCCAGATCAACGGCGGGGCGGTGACCGCGCACGTGCACCGGCCGGCGGGCACGGACGTGAAGGTCGACGTGTCCGGTGCGTTTGTGAACCTGGTCGTCGACGGCACGTCGTATCACGCCATCGGCAGCGCAGGCAACGGGACCGAACTCGGTGCCTCGGGCTACGAGATCAAGGTCAACGGCGGGGCCTGCACGGTGACGGTCGACACCGCGGGCGGGTCAGACTAGCCGGGCGTCGAGCGCCTCCGCCCGGGCCTGGTAGATCGCCCGCGTCGCCGGCGACACGGCGTCGCGCAAGCCTCGCGCCGCGATCGCCAGCAATGCCTCCAGCTCATCGTTCAGTACGCCCGCCGCGCGGAGGACGGGGTTGAGCGCTGCCGCTCGCTCGGCGCCCGCCAGGATGGCGTCCTGGTCCGCGGCCAGGGCCGCGAGCTCATCTGCCTCACGCCGCAGGCGCTTGGCCAGGGCGGTGTGCTCCTCGCCGCCGCGGGCCTCGCACGCGGCCGCTCCCTCCGCCGCGGCGGCGGAGGCCAGGCGCCCCTCGAGCAGCCGCCCGTCCGCGGCCGCAGTCGCGGCGACCGCCGGGCACAACCCGACGACCTGCTCCGCGCCGAGGGCGACGCCGCGGCGGGTCAGCTCGGCGATAACGTCGGCCGGAGTCGTCTCGTCGACGCGGAAGAGGTTCATCGACAGCTGCACCCGCGGTCCGGGCAGGGAGAAGGCGAGCGCCTGCACACCCCGGAGTCCGGAGCCGGACTCGCGGATGGAGCGCGCCAGCGCCCGCGCGCCGACCAGGTCCGTGTCGTAGAGGATCACGTTGAACGCGACGAGCGTCGGCCGCGCGCCGATGCACACCGCGCCGGCGGTGGGGTGGAGGTCAGGGCCGCCGAGGCTCAACGTCGTCCTGCCCGCGCGGATGTCGGCCAGTGTCCGCTTCTCGCCGTGGCCGTAGAAGTAGACGGGAAGCTTGAGCTCCGACCACACGCGCCCGCCCAGCTCGTGCGCGATGTCGCGGGCAGTCTCGAGCGAAGCGTCGCCGAGCGGCACGACCGGGACGACGTCCGCCGCGCCGACGCGTGGATGCACGCCTTCGTGGCCGCGGAGGTCGATGCGCTCGGCCGCCTCGCCGATTGCGGCCAATAGGGCGGCGACCAGCTTCTCCCTCGGTCCGGCGAGCGATACGACGGCACGATTGTGGTCGGGGTCGGCGTCGGTGTCGAGGTGATAGGCGCGGCCGGCGGCCGCGCTGAGGGCTTCGATGACGTCGCGGCGCCGGCCCTCGGAGAAGTTCGGCACCGACTCGTAGACGTCCATGCGAACCGCTAGCGTAAGTGCCCGTGTCCGGACCCGTCGCGCTCGTCTACGGCGACGCGCTGATGAAGCATCACCTCTCGGACGAGCATCCGCTGCAGCCGATCCGGGTCAAGCTCGCCGTCGACCTGATCAAGTCGACAGGCCTGATCGAGCACGCGCATCTTCTGCCGCCACGCGCGGCGACGATCGAAGAGCTGGAGCTCGTGCACACCCCCCAGTACGTCGAGCTGGTGCGCACGTTGAGCGATCCCAAGCGCCGACACACTGTGCCGGCCCGCGCTGTCGACGCCGCCGGCTACGCGTCGGCGGACAACCCGATCTCCGACGAGCTGCACGAGGGCACCTCGCTGGTCGTAGGCGCATCGCTGGTGGCGGCCGAGGCGATCCAGGGCGGGGCGGCGCTGCACGCGTTCAGCCCGTCAGGCGGGCTGCACCACGCACACCGCGACCATGCGTCGGGGTTCTGCACGTACAACGACGCCGCGATCGCGTGCCAGTGGTTCAAAGAGCGCGGGCACCGGGTCGCGTACATCGACGTCGACGTCCACCACGGAGACGGGGTCGAGCACATCTTTCAGAGCGACCCCGACGTGCTGACGATCAGCCTCCACGAGAGCGGGCACTGGCTGTTTCCCGGGACGGGTTTTCCTCAGGACGCGGGCATCGGGGCAGGTCAAGGAACGGTGGCAAACGTGCCGTTCATGCCGTACACGTGGGACGAGCCGTGGCTGCAGGCGTTCGAGCAGGTCGTCCCGGCGCTGCTCCGGCGCTTCAGGCCGACGGTGCTGGTCACGCAGGACGGGTGCGACTCGCACCACCTCGACCCGCTCGCGCACCTCGCCAACACGACGCGGATCTGGCCGCGCGTCGGCAGGGTGTTCCACGAGCTGGCACACGAGCTGTGTGAGGGTCGCTGGCTGGCGCTGGGAGGCGGGGGATACGCGATCCGCGAGGTCGTGCCGCGCGCCTGGACCCTGCTGTTCGCGGAGATGGTCGAACACCCGGAGCTGGCCGCGGAGGTCGACGATCCGATGACGGTGGTGCCCGGTCCGGAGGCGCAGGATCGCGTCTGGCGAGCCCTACGCAAAGACCTAGACCGCCTGGCCGAGGTCCACGGCCTGGTACTCCCTCTCCCCCTTGGGGGAGAGGGTGGGGGTGAGGGGCGCGGACAAATTCCCCCTCTCCCCCCCGTATGAGTGAGGGGCGCGGAAGAGGTGCTCCCTCTCCCCGCAGGGGAGAGGGTGGGGGTGAGGGGCGGGAATGAATTCTCCCTCTCCCCCTTGGGGGGAGAGGGTTGGGGTGAGGGGCGCGAAACGAGTCTCTCCCTCTCCCCCTTGGGGGAGAGGGTTGGGGTGAGGGGCGCGAAACGAGTCTCTCCCTCTCCCCCTTGGGGGAGAGGGTTGGGGTGAGGGGCGGGGAGTAACAAGAACGGGGCGATCGCGTTGAATCGAGCGTGAAGGCGATCGTGGTTCTAGCGGTGGCGATGCTCACGGCCTGCGTAAGCAGCCCGCCGCGGGTGACCACCGTCAGCCCGTCGCCTCCCGCCTCCCTCAGCGCGGCGCCGTCGATTGGACCATCTGTCACACCGACTCCCTCGCCGTCCACGACCCCCGACGTCAGCGAGTCTCCCCTGGGACTGAACCTGAGCTGCCGGCTGCCAGTCACGTGGGTGGAGAACCAGAACAACCCGCGGATCACGAAAACCGGATACGTGACGTTTCCCGGCCAGACGTTGGTCGAGGAAGCTGCCCCTACCGGCAGCATGTTCTATGACCGCGCCTTTGCAAAGTGGCTCCCTGTGTGGCGGAACAGCGTCTCGCCAGACGGCGCGCGCTACGCGTACAGCAAACTCGCGGGCAACGCCTACCAGAACACCGGGAGCTCTCTGCACGTGGTCGACGTTGCCACGGGCGTCGACAGGGTCATCTACAGCGGCAGCTCCGCTTTCAGCGTGGTCGACTTTGCAGCTGAAGGCGTCTACCTGACTACGGCCGTGCCCGAGGGTTATTCCCACGGCCTGTGGCTCCAGTCTGTGGCAGGTGGTCAGCCGCGCCTCATCAGCAGCACCATCGAGGCTCCCGTGGTAGGCGGCGGGGCGGCATGGGGATTGGACTTCAACACGGCCGATCCGAGCCCTGGGCCGGGTGGGCTCGAAGGACCGAAGAATCGCATCCTTCGTTACGACTTGCGCAGCGGAACCGCGACGCCGTGGTTCTATCGACCCGGCACGAGCCTCTACGTGGTGGGATTCGAAGCCCACGGGCTGCCCTTCGTGACCGCCTCGGTGGGCCCCTCATCTACCGATCCGGCCGGACTGCCTGCCACAGAGGTGTGGCTGATCAGGTCCTCCGTCGACGCGACAAGGCTCATTTCCGGCACCTACACCCAGTTGCCTTCGCGGCTGGCGGCGGTTGACAGCCACGGCGTCTGGTTCGACGCTCCGTATTACTCTGCCTCGACCAGCACTGTGTGGCTGTACACGGGCGGTTCGATCCAGGTAGTCGCTGTCGTAAACCGTGGCGACGTCGCCGTCGCCGGAGGCTGCATCCCTTAGGCGGGTGAAGTACTCCCTCTCCCCCTTGGGGGAGAGGGTGGGGGTGAGGGGGGCCCTGAGTGTCCGAACCTAGGAGTCCCTGTTAAAACCTCGATCGGGTCGCGCCGTGGGGCTCGGCGGTGGCCACGGCGAAGGCGGTCACAGCTTTCAGCTCATACAGGTCCCACGGTGCGGGGCCGGCGCTCGGGGCGCTGTACGGCGCCGTGAGAGCGCCATCGCCGACCTCCGCGGGCCATCCCCCGGACGCGTAGCGCTCGGCGAGCCGAGCCAGCGTCGAAGGGTCACGCACGATCGCCGCCGTTCCCTCGACGACAAGGTCGAGGTCGGGAAGAGAGACCGAGAGCACGGACTTGGGGTTCTGCGCCAGGTTCCGGCTTTTGCGCGTGCCGGCGCCGCTGACGAAGTAGAACTTTCCGTCGACCCACACGGCGCCGACTCCCGCAACGTGCGGACGGCCGTCGGGCCGGGTCGTGGCCAGCCAGTAGGACCCCTTCGAGTCGCCGGCCTCGAGCTGGCTGAGGACCCGCGTCCAGGCGAGGGGCGGAGAGCCGTAGATGTCGAGGTTCTTGGTGTCCATCGCTTCCTCCAAAACGCTTCGTCGAGGTTTAACAGCTAGGACTGAACCACTTCGAGAAAATGATCGGTCCGGAGCGGGTGTCGGGCCTCACGGTCCCGCATCAAACGTACGTCGGTCTAGTCCAGAGTTTTTGCATACGATTTATCGGGTGATTCTGGCCGCGGCGGACGACTAGCGGAAATGAGAGCTGGGGTGGTCAGCCGCTGGGCTGTGTGCATGGTCGCTATCGTCGGACTTGCCGCCTGTGGCGGCGGCAGCCCCAGCTCATCCGGCTCCGCGGCGGAGAAAAGCCCATCTCGCTCCCCCAGTGCCGACGTGGTCACAACCACCTACGTCGCCCTCATTCACAACTACTGGATCCAGTACAAGACTGCTGAGGGCGACCTCGATCACATCTCTGGGACGTCGAGTGCTCCCTTCGGTAATCAAGACGCTGCCAGAGTCTGCTTTGGCCTGGCGTCTCCGACGGCTGCGCAGGACCTCAACCTGGTAGATCCGCCATCGTGCGCCAAGCTATCGGCTGCCATGCTGACCACACACCAGAAATTCCTCAGCGACCTCAACAGGACGCAGGCACCTCCGCGGTTCGCTGCTGAAGACGAAGCACTCAGGACACAGCTTCCAAAAGTGATTGTCGATATGCAGGCGATGATCTCAGCGTCAGCCAGCGGCAACAAGCAATCGGTTGTAAACGCGACAGCGACCTACGTCAGCGCCATGATCCCGATCGTCACCGACGCCCTGAACTCGGTTGACCCCTCAGTCATCCATAACTGATCGGCTTCAGGTTGGGCTCATCAAGTCATCGCTTCGAAGACACGGCGGGTCTCAGGACTCGGGCTCGTTCCAAGTTCGGCCTGGAGCAGAGCCTGGAGCTTCACGTACGCGCGCAGCGCTTCGGCCCTGTTTCCGGAGGCGTCGTGGATGAGCATCAGCCGTCGGTGCCCCTCCTCGCGGTACGGCTCCAGCTCAACGGCATCCTTCGCCGCGCGCAGTGCGAGCGCACGCTCTCCGTTAATGTCGTGGATCTGCGCCAGGCAATCGAGAGCACGCAACAGCGAGTTGCGAAGGACGCCACGGCGCGCGTCGATCCACGGAGCGTCCTCGCCGGGCAGGAATGGCCGGCGCAGGATGGCGCAGGCGACAACCGCGGGTCCATACGCCGCTCGCGAATCGCCGGCGAGCAGTGCCGCCTCGGCCAGGTGAACTGACTCGTTCGCCGTTTCGATGTCGATCCAGGAGGCGGCGGGGAGCTCGAGCCTGTAGCATCCCGACCCTGCCGCGAGGGTTCGCCGGTCCAGACCGATCTCCTGTAGCAGGCGTCGCAGCTTGCTGACGATCGCGCTCAGAGCCGTCTCGTAAGCCGCGGGCGGTTGCCGCGGCCACAGACTCTCGACCAGCTCGTCCCGCGTTACCAGCCGGCTGCGCTCGAGCGCGAGGTAGGCGAACAGGCGCCGTCCCTGCCGCCCGGGCAAGCGGCTGGCGCGGATCAGCCGCCCATCGCTGCTCAAGCTCAGGTCCCCCGTCAGGTAGATGCGCAGCATCGCCAAAGTTTCTCCAATCGCCTCTTTCTAGTGTGGGGTTGCGCGGGCACCGGGACGTCGCGATTTCAGAGGAGGATGCGAAGTGGCGGTCACGATCACGATTCGGGCTCGGCTCAAGGCTGAGCCGGCGACGATTCAGAAGATTCACGACGAAGTGACGGCGGCGACCAAGGACATGGCTCGCCAGGCGGGTGACATCTCTCACGTCGTCTATCTCGACGCAGCGGACCGCCGGGAGTTCCTGGGCATCGACACGTGGCAGTCGGCAGAGCAAGCGCAGGGATTTGCCGGCAGCCCGCAGATCCAGGAGTTCTTCGGCCGGATGTTCGAGGGTCAGCCCGAAGTCAAGGTATGGGTCGACTCCGGCTGGAACAGGTGGTGATAGCCTGCCCGGCGTAGAGGTAGTCGAATTGCCATCCAGGAAGCATCGTGCCGAAATCGAGCTGGTCGTCCGGTGTGATTGCGGATTCGAGGCTCGCGGCACAGAGGACACGCTCGTACCGGTAGTTCAGCGCCACGGGCGCGAAGCTCACCGGATGGAGGTGACGCGCGAGCAGGTCCTGGCCATGGCCAGACCCGCCTAAGGAATCTCCCTCTCCCCGCAGGGGAGAGGGTGGGGGTGAGGGGAATGACATACTCCCTCTCCCCGCAGGGGAGAGGGTAGGGGTGAGGGAGAATGACATACTCCCTCTCCCCGCAGGGGAGAGGGTGGGGGTGAGGGGGCGGGAGAGATGCGTTGGGCCGAGGATTTAACCTCGGGGCCTCATGGTCCCGAACCGGCCGTATGTCGTGTCCTCGTGTGTCCCGCTGCTTCCTCCTGTGTCCTCCTGTACTCAATTTGACGCGCCTGCGTGTCCTCTCGTGTCCTTCTGGTCCGCGAATGCGTGACACGGCTGTGACATGGCGTCGCCAGTCCGGCGCGGGTGGAGCGCTCAGCCCCGGTGCTGCGTGTTTCCAGCATGTCTCCCCGACAATAGCTGGCACCATGTCTCGCTCCCGCCGGTCACCAGAGCGGTTCTTGGCGACGATTCTCTTCACCGACATCGTGGGGTCTACCGACCAGACCGTCCGACTCGGGGACCGGGCGTGGCAGCGGCTTGTGGCGGCTCACCACCGCGCGGTTCGCCGGGAGCTACACAGGTACCGCGGTCGGGAGCTCGACACTGCGGGAGACGGGTTCTTCGCCACGTTTGACCAGCCTGCCCAGGCGGTTCGCGCCGCCGAGGCCGTGGTCGTATCCGTCGCCAAGCTGGGCCTCTCGATCCGAGCCGGATTGCATACCGGAGAGGCCGAGACCGCCGACCAGAAGATCGCCGGGATTGCCGTGCATGTTGCCAACCGAGTGATGTCCGCGGCCGGGCCAGGCGAGGTCCTCGTATCGGGTACCCTCCGTGATCTGGTTGCCGGATCGGGACTCGAGTTCGAGGATCGAGGCCTGCAGCAGCTCAAAGGCATCCCTGGCGAATGGCACTTATGGGCGCTGCTTCGCGAAGTGGCGAAGCCTGCCCGGCCGAATTTGCCGCTGCCAGACAAAGCGTCGATTGCAGTGCTGCCGTTTACCAATCTCAGCGGCGATCCGGAGCAGGACTACTTCGCCGACGGCATGGTCGACGACATCATCACCGGTCTTTCACGGATCAAGTGGATCTTCGTCATAGCTCGCAATTCGAGCTCCGCCTACAAGGGCAAGGCGATGGACGTCAAGCAGATCGGCCGTGAGCTGGGCGTCCGTTACCTCCTCGAGGGCAGCGTCAGAAAACCCACGAACCGCGTGCGCATTACGGCGCAGCTGATCGACACCGGGAGCGGCGCCCACATCTGGGCCGACCGTTACGACCGCGCTCTCGACGATGTCTTCGCCGTCCAGGATGAACTGACCATGAGCGTAGTGGGCGTGATCGAGCCGACACTGCGCAAGGCGGAGATCGAACGCGCCCGGCGAAAACGGCCCGATAGCCTGGATGCGTACGACCTCTATCTCCGCGCCCTGCCGTTTGCCTTCACCGCGATGCCACTGGATGCCGATAAGGCCCTAGCGCTGCTTGATAGGGCCATCGAGCTGGAGCCAGACTACGCGGCAGTTCACGCTCTGATCGCGTGGTGCCACGAGCAGCGTTACCTTCGGGGCGGTCTACATGAGGACACGAAGCGGGCCGCAAATGCACATGCTCGTGCGGCGATCGCCGCGGGTGGCGACGATGCGGCAGCGCTGGCAACCGCCGCTTTTGTCATCGCAGTTGTCGACTACGACTACAAAACAGCGACCGCCGCCTTCGACCGATCCTTCGCTCTGTCGAGTTCATCGGCGCTCGCTCTCGGATTCAGTTCCATCGTCCGCGCTTGGATGGGTGACGATGCCATGGCCGTGGACCAGGCCGCGCGTGCGATCCGCCTCAGCCCCTTCGATCCCCTTCTGTATCTGCCATACATCGGGCTTGCGTACACACACTTCGCCGCAGGCCGCTTTGCGGATGCGGCCGAAGCGGCTGATAGGGCGACTCAGTCGAATCCGAGGTTCACGATGCCTTACGTCTTACACGCGGCCGCCCTGGCCAACCTCGGCCAACGTGAAGAGGCCAAGCTGGTGGCAGACCGGGTGCGAGAGCTAGAGCCAGACCTCACCGTTTCCACGGCGATCCGATCGGCGCGCTTTGCGAACCCGGACAAGAAGGCTGAGCTTGAGGCCGCTCTCCTCCGGGCCGGCCTCCCCAGCTAGCAGCCCGACCTGGTTTTTGGCAGAACCCGAGTACCGTCCCGTTTGGAACGACCGATAAGCTCTTCACCAAAATCGGCAGCAGCCATTTGGGAGGGGAACATGGAGCGAGGATTCGTGCTCCGACCAGGTGAAGGACGGTCGATCGACCTGGGCGGATTCCAAATGTCACTGAAGGCCAGTGAGGAGGACACAGTAGGTGCGTTCTCGCTCCTCGAAGCCGACGAGCCGCCGAACTTCGGGCCGCCGATGCACATCCACCACAACTGTGCAGAGGCTTTCTACGTCGTGGCAGGCGAGTACGTGATCTTCATCGACGAGCAGGAGTTTCGCTGCCCCGCCGGATCGTTCGTCTACATTCCGTCTAATACGCGCCACGGCTTTCGCGTAGGAACTGAGCCGAGCCGAAAGCTCAATTTGTATGTCCCCGGCGCAATGGTTGACTACTTCGACAAGCTAAGCCGAGCCATCGCCGGAGGGAACGCAACCCCGAGTGTTCTCGACCGGATAGCGGCAGAGAACGGAATGGAGGTAGTGGGGCCGGTGCCCGAGGGATATCTCTGACTGGGCCAGACACCGAGTTCTGAATGCGAGAACTGGTCGGGGGCCCGGGATTTGTCCCCGGGGCCTCACGGTCCCGAACCGGCCGTATGTCGTGTCCTCTGGTGTCCCGGCGTTTCCTTTCGTGTCCTCTTGTACTCAACTTGATGAGCGTTCGTGTCCTCGTGTGTCCTCAAGTGTCCTTCTAGTTCCGCGAATGCGTGACGTTTGTGTGACACGGTTCGCGTGAGTCCGGACCGTGGCCGGGCCGAGAATGGTCCGAAATGATTCGGTCGAAATCGGATCAGTCGGCGGCGAACTGCCAGCGGGTCCGGCCCATACCCTTATCGGCAACCGGGCAGTCCTAGGCGCCCTGGAGAGGAAGCGCCCTTAAGAACTGCACGGGCGTCGCAGCTTGAGCTCGACCTCCTGATTCAGGCTCTCCATCTGGCGTTCGGCGACAAAGACCAGTCACCTCACCGCTTCGAATGCTGGGTTGGACGCAGGACTCGGCTGCCTAGTCCTCGAGAAGTAGGTTCGCCAGCCCGCGTGCCTCGGTGATCATGCAGTCGTGGCCGGTATCGAGGCCGCGGAGCCGCCAGCCCGGCTCACGCGGTGGCTGGGGCCGGCGCGCGAGGGCTCGCTGAGCGAGTCGCTCCAAGCGGCCGCCGTGGCCACAGTGGACGTGGGTCCGTGGGAAGCGCGAGACGATCTCCGGGTCGGTCAACCTGAGGTGGTCGTTAAGGCTCTTGAGCGGATGCGCCGTCAGTGAGCTCTTGACCCAACTGCGGTCCGGCTCGTCCGTGACGCCAAACTGCTCCGGCGCAGGTGGGGGCACCCGCCAGCCGTCACCGCGAAGGCGGGCCTGGAGCAGGAAGGCGCCGATCACCAGGGGCGCCACGCTCCGCATCGAATCGCCGTCGCGCGGGACGAAGGTGTCGAGATAGACGAGGCGCCCGATCCGATCCCGGACCAGATCGGCGACTCCGGTGATCACGAGGCCGGCATAGCTGTGTCCCACGAGCACCACCTCGGAGAGGTTGTCTTCCTCCATCAGCCCGGCCACGTCGGCTATGTGGGTGCCAAGTCCGACCTCGTGCGACAACAGGTCCGCCCGTTCACCCAGCCCAGTGAGTGTGGGAGTCGCCACGCGATGCCCGGCCGACTCCAACAAGGGGACGACCTTCTTCCAGCACCAGCCGCCGTGCCAGGCGCCGTGGACGAGCACATAGGTGCCCACGCCGGGCGGCCGCCTAAGCGGCCTGCTCCGCAGGCCAGATTAGTGCCGGGCGCAGCTTCGCCGGCGCATTGGCGTTGACCGGGTCAAGGAGCGTCGGGGTTAACAGAGCTTCACAATCCGGACGACCTTCAGCGTCGTGATCGTTCGCCACCGGTGTGACCAGGTAGAGGTTCACGAGCACGCGATGGTCGGCGCCTCCTACCACCTCGGGCGCCCAGGGGAGATCTCTCGTGAGATCCCGCGATCTGTTCAAGCTAACGGTTAGTAGCGCGCGTGAGTCTCGATGACCCTCAGGCGGCAGGGGCTCACCTCATCCGTGGCCCCTAGTAAGTTGCATCCCCAAACATAGTGTCTAGCGAGCGAAAGAGGGTCTTGATCTCCAGTCTGCAAGCCAACGTTTCTTCGGCATCAAAGCTGCCAGTTTCCGCGTGTTTCTGACTGATGTAGAACGAGCCGCAATCAGAGTAATACGAGCAGCGCGCTGCGCATCGCCGTACCCCTGCAAGTATTTCGGCGGAGATAGCTTTGAAACGATCCGTCTTCAGAGAATCAGTTAGTGGCCCCGTGAGCACGTTGCCGAAAACGAAGCGGCTATCTTGGCGGAACAGTAGTTCCCCCGAGAAAATCGTGAAGTCGCCGTTGATTGCTACTGTTAGATTGCGGAGGGGTATGAGAGTGACCGGGAGCACTTGTGTCTTGACCGTCGAACGCCTCGCTGAGATGTAATCTTGGAACTCGCGGACGGGTAGTGGACCCTCTGGTGGAAATGCTCGCCAAACGGCTCGAGCAAAGGCACCATATAGGCGCTCTACGTCGGCAGCTTCCTCCAGATTGCTCTTATGTGCGACATTGGTTTCCTCGACCTTGAAGCCTAGGCTACGGCACCCGCTCTCGCGGACGAACCGGATGAACGCATCCGGATCGCTCATCGTTTCGTGAGTCACTACTGAGAGTAGCGTCCAGGGAATGGCGTGGCGATTGAGGCGCTCAATCCCACGCATCGCCAAACGATGCGCAGGGCGACCGGCCCAGTTCACTCGAGCAGCATTCTGTCGTTCTGAGCCATCCATGCTGACGCCGACTTGCGCTCCGTGTTGGATGAAGAACCTGCACCAGTCATCGGTAATCAGAGTTCCGTTCGTCTGAAAGATGTGGGTGACATGAACCTTTTCGTCAAGAAACTTCGCGACTCGAGCAAAGGCATCGTGATACCAAGTCAAGCCTGCCGCCAAAGGCTCGGCTCCGTGCCACGAAATAGCGAGGCTCTCTTCAAGTAAGTCCTCGTTGATGAGGCTTTTCATCGTCGCATCGAGGACTTCGGTCGACATATTCCCGCTCTGACGTCGGACGCCAGCGGGAATGTAGCAGTACGAGCAGTTGAGGTTACATGTAGGCGTTGCCTGAAGTCGAAGCATTGAGACCCGGGGAGCGGTTAGCATCCTGCTGACGCGATAGGGCGAAGTCTCTGACCAGGAGCTTGCTGGTCAGTCGAACAGACCTCAGACCGGTGCCTCATGACTTCGTACGCCGGCTTGCCTCCCTCGTCGAGCAATGGCTTCTCGCGCTTGGCCGATTCTTAACGCCTTATCTAATCGTCCTCTGGTTTGCCACCCTCGTCCAGCCATGCCTTCTCACGCTTGGCTGGTTCATTGACCCTTTTGTCGTCGTCCTCTGGTTTGCCGCCCTCGTCAAGCCATGCCTTCTCACGCTTGGCTGGTTCATTGACCCTTTTGTCGTCGTCCTCTGGTTTGCCGCCCTCGTCAAGCCAGGACTTCTCACGCGGATCATTTGCTCTGCCGTAAGCGCGCGCCGTACCGGCGCTCGGCAGTGACGCTAACCATGTCCGAAAAACGTCAACCGCCGAGGCGCGGGCAGATCTGTGGTCTGGCATTTGAAACTCTCCTTTTACTGCCTTGGCTGCGGGGTTTCAGTTTTAGGCGAGCCTTGACGCTGAGACTCCGTCGCAGCTAAGCCGCCCTGTAGTACATAGATTGCACCCCGCATTCCGCCTTGGCAACCACCCTTTTGACCCCTTTGTCGCGCCTGCCACGGGCGAGTCATCCCCTCAGTCGACGCCTTGCTAGAACACCGGAGGCATCAAGTCGCAGAGAAGCTGTGGGCCGGATCCAAGTGGACGGAGGTGAACTTGCTCTTCGCGAATCGAACGGGCGCACCAACCCAAGCAAGGCACGTGATCGAGCAGTTCCACGACCTGCTTGAGACCGCAGGGATGAGGCGCATCCGATTCCATGACCAGCGTCACTCGCGCGCCACGCTGCTGCTGGTGCAAGGGTGTCGCCGCGCGTCGCGTAATCCTGTAGTACTGCAGCGGCCCTCTCACATTAGCTCCGGCGAAGCGGCCAAATCTGAATACAAGAAGTGGTCGGGGGCCCGGGATTTGAACCCGGGGCCTCACGGTCCCGAACCGTGAGCTCCTAGGCCGTGTAAGTCCTCAGGCAGCGCGTGCAGACTCGCGCGCGAAATGTCTTGCCCGCCACCGTCACCCGCCCCATCTGCAGGTTAGGCAGGAACCTCCGGTTCACCCGGTTCTTGGCGTGGCTGACGTGGTGTCCGTACTGCGGCGTCTTGCCGCAGATCGCGCATTGCTTGGCCATGAGTTACCTTCCGGCTGGAGTTGACGAGTCCGACGAGCACGCGAAGCCGCCCGGCGGCTGAAGCGCGGACGTGAATTGTACCATGAGCCATCTGATGGCCTCCAGGACCACCACCTCCACCACCGCCCTGATCCAGTCCCGCCAGTGGGGCCGGATCGAGGTCTTTCCCTCGGCCGTCGCCGCCATCGCCGGCCACGCCGCCATCCGCTGCTACGGCATCAGCGGCATGGCCGGGCGCGGCCTCCGCGACGGCTTCGCCGAGCTCCTCCGGCGCGAGAACGTCGACAAAGGCGTCGACGTCGTCCAGGCCGAGGAGGGCTTACTGATCGACCTCTACGTCATCGTCCAGTACGGGATCCGCATCTCCGAGGTCGCCCACAACCTCCAGGAGACGGTCAAGTTCGAGGTCGAGCGCTCCGTCAACGTGCCCGTCGTCAAGGTCAACGTCAACGTCCAGGGCGTACGCGAAGAGAAAGAGAGCCGCTGAGTGGTGGCAACCACCAAGGCGATCGGCGTGGACGGGCCCCTTTTCAAGCGCGCGCTCCTGGGCAGCCTGAGCTGGCTGGCTTCGAACCATGAGGAGGTCAACCGCCTCAACGTATTCCCGGTCCCTGACGGCGACACCGGGACCAACATGCTGCTCACGCTCCAGAGCGCCGTCGAGGATGTCAAGGAGTCGAACGCCGCCGAGGTCAGCAAGATCGCCAAGCTCGCCTCCCACGGCAGCCTCATGGGCGCCCGCGGCAACTCCGGAGTGATCCTCTCCCAGATCTTCCGCGGCTTCGCCCGCGCGGTCGAGGGCCGCAGCTCGCTCACGCCGGCCGAGCTCGCGGCCGCATTCGAGGAGGCCGCCAACGCCGCGTACCGCGCGGTCAACAAGCCCACCGAGGGCACCATCCTCACCGTCGCACGAGAGGCGGGACGCGCCGCCGCCACGGCCGCGGCCGCACCCGACGCGACCGTGCCGCGCGTGATCGCCGCGGCGGCGGCCGGGGCCCGCTCAGCGGTGCAGAAGACTCCCAGCCAGCTCCAGATCCTGCGCGACGCGGGCGTCGTCGACGCCGGAGGTTTCGGCTTGCAGCTCATCCTCGAGGGGATGCTGAAGTCCGTCGAGGAATCAGAGCCTGCCTTCACCGCCATCGAGGCCAAGAAGCCGGTCATCCCGGCGGCCCAGATCGCGCTCGACCTCCCCGAGGGTGGCTGGGGCTACTGCACCGAGTTCCTCATCGAAGGCAACAACCTCGACACCGAGCTCATCCGCGACCAGATCGAGGCGCTGGGCAACTCGGTGCTCGTCGTCGGCGAGCCCGAGCTGGTCAAGGTTCACGTCCACACCGACGACCCGACGCGCGTCATCAACCTCGCCAACGGCTACGGCAAGCTCTTGAAGCTCAACGTCGGCGACATGTCGACGCAGCACCGCCGGATCCTCGAGACCGAGGGCGGCCAGCCGGTGGCGCCGCGTCCCAACGGCGTCGGCATCGTGGCCGTCGTCGCGGGCCGCGGCCTGGTCGACATCTTCCGCGGCCTCGGCATCGACGCGATCATCGAGGGCGGGCAGACGATGAACCCGAGCACCCAGGACATGCTCAACGCGATCGAGTCGCTGCCCTACGACGAGGTGATCCTCCTGCCCAACAACAGGAACGTGATCCCCGCGGCCAAGCAGGTCGTCGGCCTGACCAAGAAGAAGGTCCACCTCGTGGAGACGCGCAGCGTGCCGCAGGGCGTGTCGGCGGTCGTCGCGTTCCGGCCGGACCGCTCAGGAGACGAGAACGTACGCGCGATGAAGGCCGAGGCCGACCGTGTGCAGACGATCGAGGTCACCCACGCCATCCGCGACACCCGCTCCAACGGCGTCAAGGTCAGGAAGGGCGACGTCATCGGGCTCATCAACAACAAGCTGGAGTTCGCCGGCGCCGACTACGCCCAGGTCGTCAAGCAGGCGCTGGGCAAGCTCGGGCCCGACTCGTACGAGCTCGTGACGGTGTACCGCGGCGAGCAGGCGAGCGACGCCGAGATGGCGACGCTCGAGTCGGAGATCCGCTCCCAGTACCCGGGGCTCGAGGTCGAGGTCCAGCAGGGCGGCCAGCAGCACTACCCGTTCATCCTCTCCGTCGAATAGCGCTCGACTTCTTGACGCAAAAATTCGCGGTCGTCACCGACTCGACCGCCGACCTGCCCGACGAGTGGCGCTCCCGGTACGGCATCGAGGTCGTGCCGCTTAAGGTCCTGTTCGGCACCGAGACGTTTCGCGACGGCGTCGACATGACCAACGAGCAGTTCTTTGCCCGCCTCGCCACCGCGACCTCGCTGCCGACGACCTCCGCGCCGTCCCCCGGTGAGTTCGCCGAAGTCTACGAACGGCTCGCCCGGGACCATGACGGATGCGTATCGATCCACATCGGCGCGCAGCTGTCGGCCACGGCGGAGGCGGCCCGCGTGGGTGCGTCGTCCGTGGATGGATTCAAGGTCGAGGTCATCGACAGCCAGACCGTCTCGATGCCGGTCGCGTTCCTGTGCCGCGTCGCGGCGGAGTGCGACACGCTCGACGCCGCCGTTGCGGCGGTCACGCAGCGCTTGCCCAATACACGCGTGCTGGCGCTGCTCGACACGCTGCGCTACCTCGAGATGGGCGGGCGGCTCAACCGCGCGCAGGCGATGATCGGGACGATGCTCGACCTCAAGCCGCTGCTGCTCGTCGCCGGCGCCGAGATCAAACCTGTGGACCGCGTCCGCACGCGCTCCCGCGCAATTGGGCGCATGGTCGAGTTCTTCCGCAACGACCTGCCGGTCGAGACGCTCGCGGTCATGCACGCGCAGGCGCCCGACGAAGCGGACGAGATCGCGGCGCGGCTTCGCAAGGAGCTGCCGGACATGGAGGTCCCGGTCGGCCAGATCGGCTGCGTGCTGGGCACGCACACAGGGCCGAAAACCTTGGGTCTCGTATACCTCAAGAAGTAAGGCCGAGAGTCGGCGCCAGACTCACGTTGTGACCTGGCAGCGGCCAGACGCGCAGCACAGGCGGCGTCACCGCGACAAGGCGCGGAATCGCGATGACCATCAACCTGTACAGCCTCTCTTGCCTGGTTGACCACGCGAGGCCGTACTGGTCGCGCAGCTCTGGTGGCAACAGCCCGGCCGTCACGACCTCGAACGGGATCAGCGCCGGCCCCGGCAGCAACCGGAGCCGCGGACGCAACACGAACCTCCCCAGCTCGCGGGCCAGGGAGCCGACCCGCACATCGCCCCGCGCGACCATCGCCGCGATGTAGTCGGAGAAATCCAGATACGAGGATGGAAACGTCTCCGCCGGGATGCCCAGTAGCGCTCCCGCAACCTTCGACTCCTGGTAGAAGTCCTCGCGCTCACGCGCCGAGAGCGGCTTGACGAAGGTCTCGTACGTCACCAGCGCCGAGTCCACGAGCGTCGCGTGCACCCACAGCAGCAGCTCTGGGTCGAGCGCCCGATAGCCGTCGCCGCGCACGTGTCCGTGCGTCTGGTTCACCGCCCTCGCTGCCGCCAGCGCCGTCTCCTTGTCGCCGAAGATGATCGCCATCGTCATCCGGACCGTCCGCCGCAGCCGCTGCATCGGACGCCTGCGGAAATCGGAGTGCCCGTCCACGCCCGCCGCGACCTTCGGGTGCGCGAGCTGCATCAGCAGCGCGCGTCCGCCTCCCAGGAGCGCACGTTCTCGCGGTTCACGCGCCGAGTGATCGAGCCCTCTGGATAGAGTCCCTCGCTCATCGAGTTCATTATTTCTCGACGGGCATGGGCCAGCAGCTCTTCATCTTCGGCGCCGCCTTTCTCGGCTCCACGGTCGAATCGATCGAGGCGCTGACGATCGTGCTCGCGGTCGGCCTCACGCGCGGCTGGCGCGAGCCGCTGCTCGGCACGGGCGCGGCGCTGGTCCTGCTCGCGGCGCTCGTCCTCGCGTTCGGGCAGCTGATCGTCACGACCATCCCGGACTCGGTGCTCAAGCTGGTCGTCGGGACTCTCCTCCTGCTCTTCGGCCTGCGCTGGCTGCATGTGGCGGTGTTGAGGTCGGCCGGGGTGTTGGCGATGCACGACGAGGAGCACGCGTACAGCCACGCGGTCTCGCAGCTCGGCGAGGCGACCTCGAGGCGCGACTGGGTCGGTTTCGTCCTCGCGCTCAAGGGCGTCTTCCTCGAGGGCCTGGAGGTCGTGTTCATCGTCATCGCCGTCGGCGGCACGGGCCACGGCTTTCCCGCCGCCATCGTGGGCGGGATCCTGGCCGCGATCGTGGTCGCGGCCACGGGACTGGTCGTCCGGAGGCCGCTTGCGCGCGTGCCCGAGAACACGCTGAAGTACGGGGTCGGTGTGATCCTGACCAGTCTCGGCACGTTCTGGGCGGCGGAGGGGATGGGGGCCTCGTGGCCGCTCGACTTCGTCTCGATCATCGGGCTCGTGGTCGTCTACTTCGCGGCCTCGCGTGTCGCGATCGCTCTGATCCGGAGGCCCGCGCTCGCGTGAACTTCCTCCGCGCGGCGGTCCGCCGGGTCGTCGGCCTGTTCGTCGGCGACTGGTTGCAGAGCGCCATCGTGCTGGTGATCATCGCCGCCGGCTGGTTCGGGGTCTCACGGTTCGGCGCGCCTGCGCTGGTCGTGCTGGTGGCGCTGCTCGCCGGCCAGCTGGTCTGGTTCGCGCGGGCCGACGGGCGACCCGGCTCGTCGCCGCGCTGAGGTGCCGGTCCTGGCTCTGCCCCGCGCCCTCGACGCACCGGTCACGTCGCTGCCCAACCTGAACGCCTCCGACGCGAAACGGCTGGCGCGCCTGGGGATCGTGACGCTTCGCGACCTGTTGCTGACGCTGCCCTTCGACTGGGAGGCGTACGGCGCTCCCACCGAGGTTGCCGGCATCGGCGACGGCCAGCAGGCCACGGTGGTCGGCACCATCGCCTCCATCAGCGCCAGGCAGTCGCTCCGCCGCCGCATCCGACTCACGGAGGCGACGATCCGCGACGACGCCGGAGCGCCTCTGCGACTGGTGTGGTTCAACCAGCCGTTCGTCGCCAAGCAGCTGCAGCGCGGCGACCGGATCGCGGTGGCGGGGACCGTGAAGGCCGCCCGCTATGGCGGCGCCTTGCAGATGCAGAACCCGCACTACGAGAAGCTCGCCGGGCGCGCGGAGGGCGCAGCAGAGGACCGCGAGGAGGTGAAGCCCACGCGCATCGGCGGCCTGATGCCCAAATACCACCTGGTCGAGGGTCTCAGCTCGCGCAAGATCGCGCGCTGGGTGGAGGCGGCGCTGCCGTTGGCGGACAGGGTGGAGGACGTCATCCCTGAGGAGGTGCGCGAACGGCACCGCCTCGTCGGCGTCGCCGACGCCATCCGCCGCGGGCACCGGCCCGAGGCCGAGCAGGACTTCGCCGAGGCGCGCAGGCGCATGGCGTTCGCCGAGCTCTTCGAGCTGCAGGCCGCGTTCGCCTTGATGCGCGCGAGCATCGCGGCCGAGCCGGCGGCCCCGATCCCGTATCGCCAGGAGGTGATCGACGCGTTCAAGGCGGGCCTGAGCTTCGAGCTCACCAAAGCGCAGCGTCGGGCGACCTGGGACACGTTCAAGGACATGGCCGAGAAGGTGCCGATGAACCGGTTGCTCAACGGCGACGTCGGCTCGGGCAAGACCGCCGTCGCGGCCGCCGCGGCGGCCATGGCCCACGCCGCCGGGATGCAGTCGGTCGTGATGGCCCCGACCGAGATCCTCGCCCGCCAGCACCTGCACCGCTTCCGCGCTTACCTCGAGGAGAGCTTTCCCGGACTGACCGTCGAGCTGCTGGTCAGCGGCCAGGCGGCGCCCGAGCGCCGGCGCGTGCGCGCCGCGGCCGCGTCGGGGCACTGCGCCCTCGTGGTCGGCACGCACGCCCTGATCGAAGACGACGTCGAGTTCGCAGACCTCGGACTTGCGGTCGTCGACGAGCAGCATCGCTTCGGGACCCGCCAGCGCGAGCTGCTGCGCGCCAAAGGCCGCGGCCGGCCGCACTTCCTGGCCATGACCGCGACGCCCATCCCGCGCACGCTGGCGCTCGCCCTCTACGGCGAGATGTCGGTGTCGGTGCTTGACGAGCTGCCGCCGGGACGAACGCCAGTGGAAACCGAGGTCATCGACCCGGACGAGCGCCGGCGCGCCTACGAGATCGTGCGCCGCGAGGTCGTCGCCGGCCACCAGGCCTTCGTCATCTGTCCGCTCATCGAGGAGTCGGAAACCCTCGCGGCGAAGTCGGCGACGGCGGAGGCGGAGCGCCTGCAGAAGGAGGTGTTCCCGGAGTTTCGCCTCGGCCTGGTCCACGGTCGCCTCAAGGAGAAGGACGAGGTGATGCAGCGTTTCGTCGCGGGCGAGATCCAGGTCCTGGTCGCGACCGCGGTGGTCGAGGTCGGCGTGGACGTGCCGAACGCGAGCGTGATGATGATCGAGGGCGCGGACCGGTTCGGCCTCGCCCAGCTGCACCAGTTCCGCGGCCGGGTCGGCCGCGGCGCCGCGAGGAGCTACTGCCTGCTGCTGGCCGACGATCCGTCTGAGGCGGCGCTGCAGCGCCTGGAGCTCGTGGCGCGGATCCACGACGGCTTCACGTTGGCGCGCGAGGACATGGAGAGGCGCGGGATCGGGGAGCTGATGGGGCCCCGCCAGCACGGCCTGACCGACGCCGCGATGGAATCGCTGCGCAGCCCGGCGTTGCTCGACGACGCGCGAGCCGAGGTCCAGCTGCTCGTCGCGGAAGATCCGCAGCTCGACCGCTTCCCCGCCCTGAAAGCCGCGGCCGCGCGGCGCCTGGAGCTGACCTCGATCAGCTAAGACCGCGCCAATTGTTCTCCCTCTCCCCGCCGGGGAGAGGGTGGGGGCGAGGGGCGGCAGTAGTCCTCCCCATTCATGGAGAGGCGGGCAGTAGTCCTCCCCATTCATGGGGAGGTGGCGCGAAGTGCCGGAGGGGCTATCCGGGTTCGTAAGCCGCCGTCAACATGCCGAAGTAGGTCGGGGCCTCGTAAGAGATGAGCTCCCCGCGCCAGCCGTGTGTCGCCCCGTGCAGCATCAGCATCTGCCACCAGCTGTCCGCCTTCGCGTTCTCGATGACCTCGCGCGGGATGTCGATCAAACCCTCGAGGTTGTTCGCGCGCACGAGCTCCGTCACCTTCGCGTCGTACTCCGCCGCCGCGGGGTGATAACCGTACGGCCCTGTCTTGTCGTGCGCGTGGCCGTGGTCGGCGCTGGCGATGAAGGCGACCCGCCGGTCCGCCGCCGCCGCCGTCGCCGCGATCGCCGCCCCCGCGGTGACGTGGTCGCTGCCCGGCAGGTCGCGCGCCGGCGTGACCACGACGACCGGCACCGGCGGGTTGTTCCTGCCGCCCATGAACCACAGCGGGATCAGCACGCCCCAATCCATCGGCGCGACCGCGGTCTCTGGGTCGTTGGACCCGAAGCTCACCCCCGCCGCCGTCAGCCCCGCCGCGCTCAGCGACTCGAGCAGACGCCAGGCGAGGCGCGTGTCGGACAGCAGGTCGAGCTCCACCGGCGGCGTGACGCCGTTCAGCCTGCCCTTGACCCGGCTCGCGACCACGACGCCCAGCGCGTTCGAGATGTGCACGTTGTGAGGCGTGGCCACGACGGCGACGTCGGGCTTCGCCGCGTCGAATCGCCGGCCCAGCTCCTCCATCCCCGCGCGCGTCTTGAGAGCCACGTCGCGCTCCTCGGGCTCGCACGCCTCGGCGATGGCGATGCCTCCGTGCGGAGCGATCGCGGCAAACACCAGCGGCACTAGATCACCTCCCCATTCATGGGAAGGTCGGCCTGGCTCGCGTCGCGAGCCTGGCCGGGTGGGGGTGAGCCTTCGAGCACAGCCGATACTTAGCACCAATGGACTCGCCGCTGCGCTTGACGGAGTACAGCCACGGGGCCGGTTGAGCCTGCAAGCTCAGCCCGGTGGAGCTAGGGCAGGTACTCGGGGCTCTGCCCCCGATCGTCGACCCCAACGTGATCAACGCCGCGGCGGCGCGTGACGACGCCGCGGTATATCGCATCGCGCCCGACCGCGCCCTGGTGGCGACTGTCGACTTCTTCACGCCCATCGTGGACGACCCCGTCGCCTACGGGGCCATAGCGGCCGCCAACTCCCTGAGCGACGTGTACGCCGTGGGCGCGAAGCCGCTCTTCGCGCTGGGCATCACCGCCTTTCCGCGCGCGAAGCTCGGTGCCGGGCTGCTGGAGAAAATCGTCGCCGGTGGCGCGGCCAAGCTCGCCGAGGCTGGCGTCCCGGTCGTCGGCGGCCACAGCGTCGACGACGACGAGCCGAAGTTCGGCTACGCGATCGTCGGCGAGGTGCACCCGGACCGCCTGGTGGGCCACGACGGCGCCGCGGCGGGTGACGTTCTCTTCCTCACCAAGCCACTCGGTTCGGGCCTGGTGACCACGGCAATCAAGCGCGGGCTCTGCCCACCAGACGTCGAGGCGGCGGCCATCGCCGTCATGACGACTCTGAACCGCGAAGCTTCCGCAGCCATGCTCGAGGCTCACGCCACCGCTGCCACGGACGTGACCGGCTACGGCCTCATCGGCCACCTGGCCAACCTCTCAGGTGGCGCGGACGTCGACTTTGATTCCGTGCCTTTCATCAATGGCGTCCGCAATCTCGCCGAGCGCGACCTGTTTCCCGACGGCAGCCGGCGCAACCACGCCGCCTTCCGCGACCGCGTCGAGTGGGGCGGGCTCGGTGAGACAGAGCAGCTGATGCTTTGCGACGCGCAGACCAGCGGCGGATTGCTGGTGGCGATTCCTCCTCGCCACGCCGGCAGCTTCAAGCACGGCCAAAGGATCGGCTTGATGCGCGCCGATGGATTGATCCGGGTCGGCGCCGGGCGCGCGCAGGGCGCACATTAGCCAGTGAGCAAGCTGCGGGTGAGCGGTGGCGAGGCGCGCGGCCGCCGCCTCCGCGCCCCCAAGAACATCCGCCCGACCCAGGACATGGTCAAGCAGGCGATCTTCAACATGGCCGGGCCCGCCATCGACGGCGCGACCGTACTCGATCTCTTCGCGGGCTCCGGCGCGCTCGGGATCGAGGCGCTGTCGCGCGGCGCCGCCCACGTCACGTTCGTGGATCAGCAGCCGCGCGGTCTTGCTATCCTGCGCCAGAACTTGGACGCCCTCGGATTCAAGGAGCGGTCGCAGATCGTTCGCGGCGACGTAGTCCATTGGCTGGACTCGCAGCCCGCAGTTCTCGCCACCAGCGACTTTGTGTTTCTCGACCCGCCGTACGACGATGCGGTCCTCGACCGCGTGCTGCAGCACCTCGACCGCTCGGCGGCGCCGGCGACCGTCTTCGCCGAGCACTCAAAGCGGCAGCATGTGCCTGAGCTGGCGCGGCTGCGCGTCGACCGTGAGCGGCGGTACGGAGACACCGTCGTCACAGTGCTGAAACCTGGAATACCTTGATGGCGCGCAACCACGCCAACCAGGTCCCGAACTCCAAGATCGCCGTCTATCCCGGGAGCTTCGACCCGTTCACCAACGGTCACCTCGACGTGGTCAAACGCGCGCTTGGCATCTTCGACATGCTCGTCGTCGCGGTCGCCGCGAATCCGGAGAAGCGCCAGCCGCTGTTCACAGTCGAGGAGCGCCTGCAGCTGATCCGCGCCTCGCTCGACGGCAACGAGCGGGTCGAGGTCACGAGCTTCACGGGCCTGACCGTCGAGTTCGCGCGCGCCCGTGGCGCGAGCACGCTGGTGAAAGGCCTGCGCGCCTACTCCGACTTCGACGCCGAGCTGCAGCAGGCGTTGATGAACCGCAAGCTCGCCCCCGACATCCACACCGTGTTCCTGATGTCGAGCTTCGCGCACATCTTTGTCTCGTCAAGTATCTTGAAGGACATCGCCAGCTACGGCGGCAAGGTATCGGACCTCGTGCCGCCACCGGTCGCGAGAGCGCTGAAGGAGAAGTTCCGATAAAGGTCGACGAGCTGCTGGACCGGATGGAGTACCTGATCCAGAACGCGCGCCACGTCCCCCTCTCCACAAACGTGATGGTCAGCGAGGACGAGATGATGGAGCTCATCGACCAGATCCGGTTCAACCTGCCGGACGAGATCAAGCAGGCGAACTGGACCGTGTCCGAGCAGCAACGGATCATGACCGAGGCGCACGCCGAGGCCGCGCGGACGATGTCGCGGGCGAACGAGCGCGCGGAGGAGAGCGCCTCGGAGCACGAGGTGCTGCGCCGCGCGGAGCGGCACGCAACGCAGGTGGTGAAGGACGCGCAGGCGAAGTCGGACCAGATCCTCCGCGACGCGGAGAAGTACGCGCTCGAGCAGCTGAAGCAGCTCGAAGCCCACCTCACCCGCACGCTGAGCACGGTGAGGCGCGGGGTGGAGGCGCTGCAGGCAAACCAGCCGGTCGAGGAGCCCGAGCCCGCGGACCAGACGGCCGGACGCTAGCTCCCTGTAAACTTCCACGAGCCATGGCTCTCCCGAAGGTCAAGCTGTCCAAGTCGAAGAAGGGGCGCCGCCGCTCGCACCTCGCGCTGGCGCTGGTCCAGATCCAGCCCTGCCCCAACTGCAAACACCCGCGCCGCCCGCACTCGGTCTGCCCGAACTGCGGCCAGTACGCGGGCCGCGAAGTGATCAAGGCCAAGACCTAAGTCAAGTCCTCCCCACGCAGTGGGGAGGTGGCGCGAAGCGCCGGAGGGGCTGTGCTAGGTCTGGTCCTCCCCACGCAGTGGGGAGGTGGCGCGTAGCGCCGGAGGGGCTGTGTTAGGTCTGGTCCTCCCCACGCAGTGGGGAGGTGGCGCGTAGCGCCGGAGGGGCTGTGTTAGGTCTAGTCCTCCCCACGGAGTGGGGAGGTGGCGCGTAGCGCCGGAGGGGCTGTGCCTCACATTGCTTTTGTCTACCCTGGCCAGGGCTCGCAACAGCCCGGGATGGGGACAGAGCTCCTCGAAGACGACGAGATCTCGGCGCTGTGCAACAAGTGCGCCTCATCGGCCGATGTCGACCTGCGCCGCCTGCTCACGACGGCCGACGACGATGAGCTCCGCCTGACCCAGAACGCGCAGCCCGCGCTGTGCTTCGTCGGCGTCGCCCTTACCCTCTTGCTCCGCCGGCGCGGCATCGAGCCGGCCGCCGCGGCAGGGCATTCGGTCGGCGAGTATGCCGCCCTCGCCGCAGGAGGCGCGGTCGACGGGCCGCGTGTCATCAAGGCGGTCGTCGAGCGGGGTAACGCGATGGCCGACGCCGCGCCCGCGGGAACGAGCTCCATGGCTGCCGTGCTCGGTCTGGATGCGGCAGCGGTCGAGGCTGCGCTGGAAGGCGTCGACAACGCCTGGCCCGCCAACTACAACACGCCGACCCAGACGGTCGTCGCGGGCACCACGGCCGGCCTGGAGGCGGCGACCAAGCGGCTCCAGGAGGCGGGCGCCAAGCGCGTGATCCCGCTGAACGTGAGCGCCGCATTCCACACGCCGCTGATGGCCCCGGCCGCAGAGCGGCTGGGCGCCGCCCTGAACAGGATCGAGTGGCGGGCCCCGCGCATCCCCGTGATGGCGAACCTCACCGGCCAGCAGCACCAGGGCGGGGATCGGATTCCCCACGTGATGGAGATGCAGCTGCGCTCGCCGGTGCGCTGGTCGTCATGCGTGGCCGCGCTTCTCGAGACCGGCTGCGACACGTTCCTCGAGGTGGGGCCGAAGCGCGCCCTGACCGGGATGATGCGCGAGCTAGCACCCGGGAAGACCGCGGTGGCGGTGGGGTCGCCCACGGCCGTCGCGGAGCTTGCGATTCAGGCCTAGGCAACCGATCGTCGCCTGGCGAGCTTCTGCGCCTTGACCCGGCGCGAATGGCCGGGAGCAGAATCCCCGAATGGTGCGGGGCCCCCCCGTCATGTGTATCCACGTAAGACATAGCTCTCACAGGAGGTGAGACATGAACGCAGGCGTGGTCAAGTCCAGGTACAACAAGGCCGACCTGGAGAAAGCCATCAAGGAATACAAAGAGTTGGCCTTGCCGAGCATTTCGACCCACGAGGGCGGGCGCTCGGCGATTCTGCTCGTGAATCGCGAAACCGGCGACTTCCTCTCCATCGGCTTCTACGAGAGCGACGCAGCCGCGAAGTCGTTCGGACCGAAGGCTGAGAAGCTGATCGCGTCCTTCGAGAAGTACGCGACCAGTACAGGCGCAAAGGCGGCGCGAGAGCTGTATGAGGTAGCGGCCTCCACGCAGAGCGAGGCGAAAGCCGTGGTCGAACGCGGGAACAAGGCATTCAACGCGCATGACCTCGAAGCTCTGGCGCGCGACACGGCGCCCGACGCCGAGCTCACGGCGCCCGGTGACATGAAGCTGAAGGGGCCGCAGGCTATCAAGGAGTACAACCAGAACTTCGTCAACGCGTTCCCTGATGCCCGCATCGAGAACAAAAACGTGATCGCTCAGGGCAACACGGTCGTCGTCGAGGGCGTTTTCTCGGGGACGCACAAGGGCACGTTGAAGACTCCTATGGGCGACGTCCCCGCGACTGGGCGAAAGGTCAAAGGCGAGTTCGTTCAGGTCTTCGAGGTCGACCGCGGCCTCATCAAGAACGCACGCCTGATATTCGACCAGGTGCAGCTGATGACGCAGCTCGGGATGGCGCCTGCGACGCCGCAGCAGGCGGTGAAGTCCGCGCGTTAGCAACTGAAGTGGTCGGGACGGGGCCGCGGGAAGCCCCGCCCCCGGCCTCGTGTACAGTAATCCGCGTATGGAAACTCAAAAGCTGAGCTTCGAGGACTTCAAGAACATCATCGTCGAGCGCCTCGGCTGCGAGCCCGAGCAGGTGACGATGGACGCGTCGTTTCAGGAAGACCTGAACGCCGATTCCCTCGACCTGGTCGAGCTCATCTACGCGTTCGAGGAGAACACCGGGCTCGAGATCCCGGACGAGGACGCGGAGAAGATCACGACCGTCGGTCAGGCCTGGGAGTACATCCAGGAGAAGGCCGGCTCATAGCGCAACCTCAGCCAGCTCCTCTCGCCCAGTCCCTTCAGCTCCTCCAGCAAAAGATCGGGATACACTTTCGCGACCCTGGGCTGCTGCTCGAAGCCGTCACGCACAGCTCGTTCGCGAACGAGAACCCGTCGGTGTCGCCGCGCGACAACGAGCGCCTCGAGTACCTCGGCGACGCGGTCCTGCAGCTGATCGCGGCCGAGTATCTGTACAAGCACCACCCGGGCGCGACCGAGGGTGAGCTGACCCAGACCCGCTCCGCGATGGTGAACACGAACACGCTCGCCCAGCTCGCGGAGGAGCTCGACCTCGGTTCCTATCTCTATCTCGGCAAGGGGATCGCCAAGGGCGGAGGCCGCAGCCTGAAGTCACTTCTGGCCAACGGGTTCGAGGCGGTGCTCGGGGCGGTGTTCCTGGACGCGGGCTACGACGCCGCCTATCACTACTACCTGAACCGCTATCGAGCCTTGCCGTCGCCGGTGCGCGACGAGAACTTCAAGGGCCGGCTGCAGCAGGTCGCGCAGGAGCGTTTCGGCGAGACGCCGGTGTACGACAGCGAGGGTGCCCGGGTGGGCAACCGGCGCGAGTACACGTCGGTGGTGTTCGCGGGTTCGGAGCCCTTGGGGACGGGACACGGGCCGACCAAGCAAGAGGCGGAGCAGGACGCGGCCCGGGCGGCGCTGGAGACGCTGGTGGCGGACTCCGCGCCGGCGAAGGCGGCCAAGCCGGCGAGGCAACCGCGGCAGCGGCGCGCGCCGCGCAAGAAGCGCGAAACGCCGGAGCCCGAGCATGCCCGCGAGCCGGTCGCGGTGGCGGCGGAGGTCGTGCCGCTACCCGAGCCGCGCAGCCGGCAGTTCGGCGAACCTATCGAGTAGCAAACCAATCGATCCGTTTTGCGCAAAACGGACCCATGACGGCGCCGCGATGCAGCCACTTTGCGCAAAACGCGCACGCAGTAGGTAGAGCCCTCCATCTGCTACCCTCCCCGCACACTCTTGTTCCTCAAGTCCCTGCAATTGCTGGGCTTCAAGACCTTTGCCCGGCAGACCGAGATCCAGTTCGACGGCGGAGTGACCGCCATCGTCGGCCCCAACGGTTCGGGCAAGACGAACATCGTTGACTCCGTCAAATGGGTTCTCGGCTCCGGCCAGGCCCGCGACCTCCGCGGCAAGAAGATGGAGGAGGTCATCTACGCCGGCGGCGAGCGCCGGTCCAGAGCCTCCTACGCCGAGGTCACGATGGTCTTCGACAACAGCGCTGGAAGGCTGCCGGTCGACTATCACGAGGTCGCCATCAAGCGGAGGATCGAACGCGACGGCGAGAGCGACTACTTCCTCAACGGCACCCGCGTACGACGCAGGGACCTGCTCCATCTTCTGAGCAGCACCGGGCTCACAGTCGACTCCTACGCCATCATCGACCAGCACGACATCGAGCACATCGTCATCTGCTCGCCGGCCGAACGACGGCAGCTCCTCGAAGAGGCCGCCCAGGTCAGAGGCGTCAAGCAGCGCAGGCAAGAAGCGCTGCAGAAGCTCCAGGAGCTCGCCGCCAACTTGCTCCGGCTCGAGGACCTGCGCACCGAGCTCACCCCACGGCTCGAGGCCCTGAAGATCCAGGCCGCCGCGGCCAGGGAGGCGGCCGAAGCCCACGCCCGCCTCGAGCTCCTAAAAGGCAGCATCGTGTGGGAGGAGTGGCGCGAGGCGCGCGACGCTCACCGCAGAGCGTCCTCGCAGCAGCAGTCGCTCGAGCGCCGGCTGATCGAAGCGAAGGAGCAGGCCCGGATCGCCGAGGACGAGTTCCAGGCCGGCAGGGCGGCGATGCAGGCGGCCCAGGACCAGCGCCTGGCCCGCCAGCGCACCCTTGGCCAGCTGAGACTCCAGGCATCCGACGCCGACCACAAGCTCCAGCTCGCCGAAGAGCGCCTCGAAAACCGCAAGGCGGTGGCGGAGTCCGCCAGGCGCTCTGCAGACGAGAGCCGCGCCCTCCTCGAGGCCGCGACCGCGCTTCGCAACCAGCTCGCGGCTGAGCTCACCGAAGCCGGGAACCCGGCCGAGCCGGAGCCTCCCCTCCAGGACCCAGACCAGCGAGTTGCTCGCGCTGCGCGAGAGGCTGCTGAACACGCCCGGCGCGCCGCCGCAGCCGCGGCCTCATCGCTCGCCGCCACGCGTCTCAGGCGAGAATTCCTCGAGGACCAGGCGACTCACGACGAGGCCGCCGGCAGAGCCGCGGCCGAGCTGCCCGGGGCCGAAGCCGCTCAAGAGGCTTTGGCAAGGATCGAAACCGAGCTCAAAGCCATCGACGCACTCCGCCGGCACGAGGGCAAGAAGCTGCGCGAGGTGATCACGGCGGAGCCCGGCTACGAAGCTGTCGTCGAATCGACGCTCGGCCAGCTCCTGGACGCCGCCGCCGCCATCCCGGTCGAATCGTTCGATCCCCTTCCCGGATCGCTTTACGAGCACGTCAGGGTCCGCGACGGATACGACGCCCTGGTCCGCAGGCTGCTCGGCGCAATCGTCGTCGACGCCGGAAACGCATCCCACCTCGAGGCACGCGGCGCCGAGCTGAAGGACCGCCTGACGAACATCGAGGATGTCCGCGCCCGGCTTGCGGCTCTCCGCGCGACGGCCGCCACGGCCGGCCGCCAGGCCGAAACGGAACGCCTCCTGCACGCCGCGCGCGACACAGAAGCGTCACAGGCGGCCGGCGTGGCGAAGCTCGAAGCGCAAGCGGCGCAGCTCGAGGACCGCGCGGCCGCTATCGCTCGCGATCTCGAAGAGCGCCTGCGTGAGCTCGCCGAGAAGCGCGCCGCGCAAAAGCAGCGCGAGCTCTGGCGCGAGCGGCTCGGCTCGCTGCGCCGCCAGCATGCCCTCGTCGACGAGGATGTTGCGCGACTCACGACCGCCTGCGAAGACCGCAAAGTCCAGGTCGAGGAGGCCGACCGGGCTGCGCAGCTCGCGATCGACACCGTGCCTTCGCTGCGCGAAGCCGCCGCCAACGCACGTGAGGCCCTTGGCGCCGCGGAGCACGATGCCCCCGAGGATGAGGCCGAGATGGAGGAGACGGCGCGCAAGCTCGTCGCCCTCGAGGAGGCGCGCATCGACGGCCGTCTGCGCGAGGGCAACCTCCATGGCAACCTCGAGCTCGTGGCCCGCGAGGCCGAGCTCCTCCAAGCGCGCATGGACGAGATCCGCTCCCGCATGCCCGACGGCGTGGCGCCCGAAGAGATCCCCGGCCGCAAGGCGCGCGAGCGCGAGATGCGCGCCCTCGAGCGCCGCCTGGAGGAGATCGGTCCGACCAACGCCCTCGCTGAGGCGGAGTGCCGCGAGCTCGAGGAGCGCCACCAGAACTTTGCTGAGCAGCTCGATGACATCACTGCCGCGCGCACCGACCTCGAGGACCTCATCAACAGGCTCCGCCAGGAAGAGGAGTCGCGCTACGAGGCGGTGTTCGGCGCGGTGGCCGCCAATTTCCACGAGTACTTCTCCGAGCTCAACCCCGGTGGCAGGGCCACGCTGCGCCACGCCGACGGGGACGACGGCCCACGCACAGGCGTCGAGATCCTCGTCCAGCCGCCGCGGAAGCGGCTGCAGAACGTCACGCTTCTCTCGTCAGGCGAGCGCTCGCTCGCGGCGCTCGCGCTCGTTCTCGCCCTCGACGAGGTGAACCCAAGCCCGTTCACGATCCTCGACGAGGTCGACGCCGCCCTCGACGACGCCAACGTCGATCGCTTCGGCCGGATGGTCGCGCGCCTGGGCGCGCAGCGCCAGTTCCTCGTGATCACGCACAACCACGTGACGATGTCGTACGCGTCGACGCTCTACGGCATCCACCTCGACGAGAGCGGCTCTTCGCACCTCGTGTCCGTTCGTCTCGACGACGTCCGCAGACCCGCGGCGAAGTCGGCCTCCACGCGTCAGGCCGGCTGAGCACTTTCTGGTCGCGCGTCGGAGAGCGCACCCGGGACGCGCTGCGCGCGCTCAGCCCGCCTCTCACGCAGGGCTACTACGACGAGCTCGAAGAGGTCCTGATCGCCGCCGACCTCGGACCGCAGATGGCCGCGCGCCTGGCCAAGGGCGTGCGCAAGCGCGCCCCGCGCACCCGTGACGAGGCGGAGCAGGCGCTCGTGAGCGTCGCCACCGCAGTGATGTCGAAGAAGCCACGCGAGCTTCAGCTCTCCGGTAATCCCGCCTGCGTCCTCCTCTACGGCGTCAACGGCGCCGGCAAGACCACGACCGCAGGCAAGCTCGCCCACCGCTTCAAGACCGAAGGCCGCAACCCACTGGTCGTCGCCGCGGACACATACCGCGCCGCCGGCCTCGAGCAGATGGTCGCGTGGGCGGAGCGCGCAGGTGTGGCGCACTTCGAAGGCGCGAGCGGCGCCGACCCTGCGAGCGTCGTCTTCGAAGGCGTCCAGCTTGCGCGCCGGCGCGGCCACGATGTGGTGATCGCCGACACGGCGGGCAGGTTGCAGACGCAGCGCAACCTGCTCGAGGAGCTCGCCAAGGTCGGGCGAGTGACGAAGAAGGCGCTCGACGACGCGCCGTATGAGTCGCTCCTGGTGCTCGATTCGGTGCTCGGACTGACAAACCTCGGCCAGGCGCGCGAGTTTCACAAGGCGATCCCCATCACGGGCATAGCGCTGGCCAAGCTCGACAGCACCGCCAAAGGAGGCGCTGTGATCGCGGTCGAGTCCGAGCTCGACGTGCCGGTCAAGCTCGCGGGAGTGGGGGAGGGCATCGACGACCTCGCGCCCTTCGACCCCGAGGCCTTCATCCGTGCGATGTTCGAGGGGTGAAGGCCGATCCCCACTGCCACACGTTCGCCTCGGACGGCATGGTCACCGCGAAGGAGCTGGTGGAGGCTGCCGTCGCCGCGGGCCTGGACCTTATCGCCATCACCGACCACGACACCATGGCCTCGGTTCACGACGCCGGCCATCCGGGCCTGACCGTCGTTCGCGGCGAAGAGATCACGACCGCGGGGCCGGCGCAGGCTCACATCCTCGGCTGGTTCCTCGAGAAACCTGTGCGCCGCGGGATGTCGGTCGAGGATACGGTGGCCGCGATCCACGACCAGGGCGCGCTGGCGATCGTCCCGCATCCGTTCATGCCCACGTACTTCGGCTCGATCCAGCCTGCCGCGTTGAGCCGCCTCATCGAGAAGCATCCGGTCGACGGGATCGAGATGATGTCGACGGTGCCCATGGGCGACGGCCGCCGGAAGCTGCTGGCCGACTTCTACGCGGGGCACAGCGACCGGCTCGGCGCCGCCGTCGGCTCCAGTGACTGCCACTTCGGTCAGTACGACATCGCCTCGATCGTGACGACATATGAAGGCGATTTCCGCAACGCGATCGAAAAGCGGACGACGAAGCCGGTTCGCCTGCGCAGAGGCAAGGTGCCGGCGCAGGTCGCGCTGCGCCAGCAGTGGCGGTCGCTGGTCGAGCTACCTCTCCGCAGGCTTCGCGGCGATCTCTAGCAGCGCATCATGGACGGCCGGCGCTCCCGCGAGGATGTTGCCCGTCTCGATCCAGGTGTCTCCACCCGACCAGTCGGTCACGCGCCCGCCCGCCTCGAGGACGAGCAGCGCGCCCGCGGCGACGTCCCACGTGTTGAGGCCGAGCTCGAAGAAGCCGTCGAAGGTGCTTGCCGCCGTCCACGCGAGGTCAAGCGCGGCCGCGCCCGCCCGGCGAAGGTCCTCGAAGCGCTCGAGCGCCATACGCATCATGGGGAAGTAGCGGGCGAGAAGGGCCTTGTTGCGGAAGGGGAAGCCGGTCGCGACGACGGCGCCGGCCGGATCGACCGGACGATGCGCCGGCAGGAGGTCGCCGTTGCGGAACGCGCCGCCGCCTCGGGTCGCGGTGAACTCCAGCTGCAGAAACGGCGCCAGCACGACGCCCGCGATTGGCGCCCCGTTCTCGAGCAAAGCGACCGAGACGCCGACCGACGGAAAGCCCCGTGTGAAGTTGGTCGTGCCATCGAGCGGGTCGACCACCCACATCGTCGACGCTCTAATTCCGCCTCCCTCTTCCGCCAGCACCGCCACGCCAGGCGACTCACGCACGAGGACCTCGAGGATCGCGGCTTCGGACCGGCGGTCCGTCGCGGTCACGTAGTCCCCGCGGCCCTTCAGCTCTGCGGCGACGCCGGGTCGGGGCAGGTCGCTCTCGAGCAGCACCGCGGCGCCCGCGCGCGCGGCGCGCAGCGCAACCGGAAGAAGGTCTTGGCTCAGGTCGTGCGGTCTTCGAGGCCGAGGCCGAACATGGCCTCGAGGTCGTGCGCCGAGAACTGCTGGAACGCGACCATCGTCTGCGTCTTCTCGATGCCGTCGAGCCTGGTCAGGTGCAGCGTCACCACCTTGGCAAGGTCGTCGTGCTCGCGGACACGCACGACGGCGACGAAGTCCCAGTCGCCGGTGACGGTGTAGACCTCGGCGACGCCCTCGACGTCCGCGAGCGCCGGCCCGAGCCGGGTCAGGCCCTCGCGCGTCGATTTGACGAGGATGAAAGCCGTCAGCACTGCCCCACGAGCCCGTATCCCCACACGTCGATCTCATCGAACGGGATCGAGTGACTGCCGAGGATGGTGTAGATGTGCGTGCGGTGGTCGTTCCCGTGATGGATCGCCTGGACGACGATGAGCGACTGGCGCAGCGTGACCATGTCGCCGTTGTCATACTCGGCCACCGTCGTGTCTTCCGGCTTGAGCGCCGCCGCTGCCTCCAGCAGCGCGTCAGCGCTTGTTGCGAACTCTCCTCTCAGCGTCTCGACGCCCGGAAACGGACGCTCCTCCGACCGAACCCGTTCCGCGTTGGTCAGCCGCCGGACGTAGCCCTGCTCCGCGCGCAGCAGATGCTGCAGCGTGTCCGCGATCGTCCCGTACGTGCCCGGCGCTGTCAGCTTGAGCTGCTCATCGCTGAGGTTGGCGCAGGCGTCAAGGACCTTCAGGTTCGCCCACTTGTGGAAGAGCAAGGCGTCACGCCAGATATCGTCCATACCCGGCCACCAGTCTAAATCTTGGTAGACTGTCAAGGCATGGCCCTTGACACCCTTCAGGCCCGGGGGCGCACGCTTGCCCTCTACGAACGCTATGGCCCGCTGCTGACCGAGCACCAGCGCGAGGTGATTGACCTCTATCTGCGCAGGGACTGGTCGCTGGCTGAGATCGCCGCCCACGAGAAGACATCGCGCGCGGCGGTCCACGACATCGTGCGCCGCTCGACGCGCTCGCTCCTGGACTACGAGAAGCGACTGGGCCTGCTGGCGGAGTCCGCCCGCCGGCGACGTGAGATCACAGCCCTGAAGCGGCAGATCGCGCGTCTCGAGGGGTCGGCCTAGATGTTCGAGACGCTCGGGGAAAGGCTGGCCGCCGCCCTCAAGAAGATCAGCGGTCGCGGAGTGCTCCGCCCCGAGGACGTTGACGCCGGCCTGCGTGAGGTTCGGCTCGCGCTGCTCGAGGCGGACGTGAACTTCAAGGTCGTCAAGGAGTTCATCGAGCGCGTGCGCGCGCGCCTCGCCGGCGCCGAGATCTCGCCCGGCCTCACCGCGCCGCAGACCGTCGTCAAGGCTGTGAACGACGAGCTTGTCGAGCTGCTCGGCGGGAACGCGGAGGGATTGCGCTACGCGTCGCAGCCGCCAACCGTGTTGATGCTCGTCGGCCTGCAGGGCTCCGGCAAGACGACGACGGCGGTCAAGCTCGCCTTGCTGGCGAAGCGCGACGGCCACCGGCCCATCGTGGTCGGGCTTGACCGTAGACGCCCCGCCGCGATGGAGCAGCTCAAGATTCTCGCTGAGGGCAATCACATCCCATTCGCGACCGAAGTCCCGAAGGATGAGCACGACGTCGTCATCCTCGACACCGCCGGGCGGCTGCACGTCGACACCGAGCTGATGGACGAACTGAAGCAGCTCAAGTCGCGGGTCAAGGTCACCGAGACGCTGCTCGTCGCCGATTCGATGACCGGCCAGGAGGCGGTCAAGGTGGGGGAGGCCTTCGGCAAGGAGGTCGGCGTCGACGGCGTAATCCTCACGAAGCTCGACGGCGACGCACGCGGCGGCGCGGCGCTCTCGTTCCGGGTCGCGACCGGGGAGCGGATCCGCTTCGCCGGCACTGGCGAGAAGCCCGGCGACCTCGAGGTGTTCCACGCCGAGCGGATGGCGTCGCGCATCCTCGGCATGGGCGACGTGCTCACATTGATCGAGAAAGCCGAGCGGGCGGTCGACAAGGAGAAGGCGGCCGAGGTCGAAAAGCACCTCCGCGCCGGACAGCTGAGCTTCGACGACTTCCTCTCCCAGATCCGCCAGCTGCGCGGCATGGGTTCGCTCGAGTCGATGCTCGAGATGGTTCCGGGCGGCGGCGCGCTCAAGGGCCAGCTGGCCGGTGCCGACACAGAAAGAGAGATGAAGAGAATGGAGGCGATCATCCTGTCGATGACGCCGCGCGAGCGGGCTCACCCGGAGCTCATCGACGGGGCGCGCAAGCGCCGGATCGCCCGCGGCAGCGGCGTGCAGCCCGCCGACATCAACCGGCTGCTCAAGGCTCGCGATGCGATGCAGAAGCTGGCCAAACAGTTCGGCGCGGTCAACCGCAGAGGAAGGTTGGCCGGTCTGCCTGGAATCGGCGGCATTCAAAAAGGAGGCGCAGGTTGGTAAAGATCAGGTTGAGGCGGATGGGGGCGAAGAAACACCCCTTCTACCGCCTCGTGGTGGCGGACGCGCGCTCGCCGCGCGACGGCCGCTTTATCGAGCATCTCGGGTACTACGACCCGATGACCGAACCGGTCCAGGTCAAGATCGACGTGGACAAAGTGATGAAGTGGCTGCAGCAGGGCGCGCAGCCGAGCGAAGCGGCGCGCAGCCTCTTGAAGCGGGAGGGAATCCTTGAGCGACGTGCAGAGAAATCGTCCACCACGGCGTGACTTTCGGCGCGGGGGCGGCGGAGGCGGAGGCTTCAACCGCGGCGGTGGTTTCCGGCGCGACCGGCCGATGGGTCCCAGCGGACCGAGCATCGACTATCGCGCCCTCGTCGAGTTCGTGGCCAAGAGCCTGGCCGAGAAGCCGGACGAAGTGACGGTCGAGGCGTTTGAGCGCGGGGGTGCGACCGTGGCCATCAAGGTGAAGCTCGCCGATGAAGACGTCGGCAGGTTCATCGGCAAGGCCGGCCGCAACATCGAAGCCCTCCGCACGCTGGTGCGCGTGGCGTCGTCGCGTGACCGCGGCAAGCGGGTGTTCGTCGACCTCGCCAACCCATCTCTTTCCTCGGGCCATATGTCGCCGCGAGACCGGCGGTCGAGTGGCGAGGCCAGGGCATGATCCGAGTTGGGCAGGTGATGGGGCCGTACGGGTTGGAGGGAGCTGTAAAGGTTCTTCCCTTGACAGACTTCCAGGATCGTTTCGACCCAGGCGCGAGCCTTCTGCTCGACGGCCGCGCGCACGAGGTGGAGTGGAGCCGCGAGGGACACCCAGGCCTCGTGGTCAAGCTCCATGGCATCGACAACCGCACGCTGGCGGAGCTGTTCCGCGGCCGGTACCTCGAGGTGCCGGAGGGCGAGATGCGAGAGTTGGAGCCGGGCCACTTCTACCACCACCAGGTGGTCGGCCTGGCGGTCGTCACCGAGTCGGGCGAATCCATAGGAGTGGTCGAGGAGGTCCTCGAGCGGCCGGCCAACGACGTTTGGGTCAGCCGGCACGATTCGATCGAGCACCTCATCCCGGCGACGAAGGATGCGGTCATCGAGGTCGATGTCGCGAATGGGCGCGTCGTCGTCGCCGATTGGGTCTTCAAGTTCGAGGACGCCGGATGAGATTCGACGTCGTCACCATCTTCCCGGGCATGTTCGGCCCCGTGTTCCAGCAGGGCGTGATCGGCCGCGCCATCGAGCGCGGCGTAATCGGCCTGGCGGCGCACGACCTGCGCCAGTACACGCATGACCGCCACCGGCAGGTCGACGACATGCCGTTCGGCGGCGGGCCCGGAATGGTGATGAAGCCGGAACCTGTGATCGAGGCGGTGGAGTCGCTCCGCGCTTCGAATCCGGGGCCGGTGATCCTGATGGAGCCGTGGGGTGAGACGCTGGACCAGAGGGTCGCCGGGGAGCTTGCCCGGGAACCTGGACTGATCATCGTCTGCGGCCGTTACGAGGGCATCGACGACCGCGTTCGCACCGCGCTGCAGGCCCGCGAGATCTCGATCGGCGACTACGTTTTGAGCGGGGGCGAGATCCCGGCGATGGCCCTGATCGATGCGGTGGCGCGGCTGGTGCCCAGCGTTGTCGGCGACCCCTCGTCGCTGGCCCAGGACAGCTTCGCCGACGAGCTGACGGGCTGGCCCCAGTTCACGCGGCCGGCCGATTACAGAGGAATGACGGTGCCGGACGTCCTGCTGTCCGGCGACCACGCGCGCATCAAGCAGTGGCGGCGCCAGCAAGCGCAGCAGAGACGCGGCGCACATACGAAGGAGTTGAAGAAGACATGAACGTGATCGAGCAGCTCGAGAAGGAGCAGCTGAAAAAGAAGACGCCTGCCCTGCGTGCAGGCGACACCGTGCGGGTGCACGCCAAGGTCGTCGAGGGCACGCGTGAGCGCATCCAGGTGTTCGAGGGCACCGTCATCCGGGTCACCGGTGGCGGCCTGCGCCGCAACTTCACGGTGCGGCGGGTGACCCACGGCGTCGGCGTGGAGAGGACGTTCATGATTCACTCGCCGCGCATCGACAAGATCGACGTCCTCCGCCATGGCGACGTGCGCCAGGGCCGGCTGTACTACCTGCGCGGCAAGGTCGGGCGCGAGGCGCGAATCCGCGAGCGACGGCGCCTGGTGGCCGAAGGCGCGGAGGCCGAAGAGCCCGAGGAAGAGCAGGCAGAGGCCGCCGAGGTGCCGGAGGCCGAGACGCAGGAGGCCTGAGCCGGGCTACCGATTCGCGAGGGCGAGCCTGGCTGCCAACCCAGCAAACGCGATCGCGAAGGTCCGGCGCATCCAGGTCATGACGCGGGGACGCGACAGGATGCGCTCTCGCGCGGCGGAGGCAAGAAGCCCGTAGGCGATGAAGACGACCAGCGTCATCACCATGAAAACCAGGGACAGAAGCAGCATCTGAGTCACCGGGTGCTCGTCATTTGCGCTCACGAACTGAGGCAGGAAGGCAAAGAAGAACACCGTGAGCTTGGGGTTGAGCAGGTTGATGAGGATCGCCGTGCCGATTGTCTGGACCGCCGACTGACTGCCGGTCTCCCGCTTGACCGCCAGAGCGCCGCGCTCGCGCAGCGTGCTCCACGCAAGGTAGACGAGGTATGCGACACCGAGGTACTTGACCGTCTGAAAGGCAACAGCGCTTGCGTTCAACAAGGCGGCCAGTCCGAAGATCGCGGCCGCCATCTGGGGGACGATTCCGAGCGTGCATCCAACGGCCGCCACCACGCTGGCGCGAGAACCTCTGGATATGGCCGTAGCGAGCGTGTAGAGGACGCCGGTGCCAGGTGAGATCACCACGACGAACGACGTGATCAAGAGCTGGACGCTCATGTGGCTCGCTCACGATAAACGGCGACCGGATCGGCCGACAGCGGTCGGTTAAGAGCCTGGCGTTTGCGGCGTCGTCCGGTGTTTACTCTCGAGTAGATGCGACCGCAGCTGTGGAAGTTCGAGCGCCGCGCCCAGGCCATGGGCTACCAGGTCGTGGCCGGGGTCGACGAAGTCGGCATGGGCCCGCTGGCCGGCCCCGTGGTCGCGGGCGCCGTTGTGCTTCGGCTCGGTGACCGCATCCCCGGCCTCAACGACTCCAAGCTGATGACGGCCGACGAGCGCGAGCGGGTGGACAGGATCATCCGCCGCCGCTCGGTGGCCGTCTCGCTGTGCGCTGTGGACCACACCCAGGTCAACCGGCTCGGTCTCTACAAGGCGCGAATGCTCGCCCACGCGGGCGCCGTCGCCGGATTGAGCGTGAAAGCCGAGTACCTGCTGGTCGATGCCTTCGACGTGCCCGACGCCCACGTGCCGCAGCTGGCGGTCGTGCGCGGCGACAAGATCTGCGCATCGATCATGGCCGCGAGCATCGTCGCCAAGGTCGCGCGCGACCAGGCGATGATCGAGTACGACCGCCTCTATCCGGGCTGGGGATTTGCCGACCACAAGGGGTACGCCACTCCGTCGCATCGCGCTGCGATCCGGCGACTCGGCCCAAGCCCGATTCACAGGACGTCTTGGGCGCCGTTTCGCGTCTCCGAGCTGGTCGGACTCTCGAGCTAGGCCGCGCGGGCGAACGCGCCGCCGCCTCCTTTCTGCGGTCGCGCGGCTACGAGGTGATCGGCTCGGGTTTCCTCGCCCGGCGTGGTGAGCTCGACCTCATCTGCCGGCGCGGCCGCGATCTGGTCGTCGTCGAGGTCAAGACGCGCTCCGGCGATGCGTTCGGCACGCCCTTCGAAGCCGTCGGCGCGCGCAAGCGCCGCGCGTTGATGGCGGCGGCGGCCGAATACCGGGCGCTCTCGGAATGGCGTGGACCAATTCGCTATGCCGTCGTCGGAGTCACCGTGCATGAACAGAGCTTCGAGGTCGAACTGATCGAAGAGCCCTTCGGTTAGTCGGGTCCGCGCGGCATCCCGAACAGGGTCGTGGGGGCGATAGGCACGACGCCGTCGGTTTCGCTCTTGATGATCTGCCAGCCCCCCTCGTGCACCAACCAGTGATGTCGCTGGCAAAGCAGAACCATGTTCTCCAGCTCGAGACCGCCGCCGTTGATCCAGTGGACGATGTGGTGTCCGTCGCACCATGACGCGGGTCTTTCGCAGCCTGGCCACTGGCAGTACCGGTCGCGCGCGATCAGGGCTCGGCGCTTCGGTCCCTTGATCACCCGCTCTGCACGACCGACGTCGATCACCACGGAGTCTTTCATCAGCACGCGAGTGATGCTGCAGTCGCATGCCCAGCGTTCCACGGTCTTCGACGAGACCGGAAGCGAGAACTCAGTCTCAGCGCCCGGCGCTCCCAGCAGTCCCAGGAGAGTCTCGAGCGAGCTGGTGACCTGCATCTGCACATTGACCTTGCCGCCGTTTGTCAATCCCTCGACGACGGCGTCGGCGAGCCGCTTCTCCCGGGTCCGGTGGTCGTGCTTGCCCATTGGCCGGGCCAACGCCTCGAGCGTGGTGCGCACGGCAGCACCACCGACGGGGTCAAGGACGCCCTGCAGGATGAGGCAGCCGTCCTCCGCGGTGCTCAATGACAGATGTCTGTTCTCGACAAGGTCGGCTTGCTCCTGAGCGACTTCCTCTGGTCGCAGCGAGTGCCGGTAATGGAGCGACTCGTGATAGAACCGCCCCGGCGAATGCTTCTTCGCGAGCGGCAGCAGCCGGGCCTCGTCAAAGGCATCACCGACGGCAACCGCGGTGCGCGCCATCACCGCCAGGTGCTGGATGCCCAGCTCGCCGGTGTAGAGGCAGTTTTCGCTCCTGGGCATGACGTGCAGCTTCTCGCCGATCCGCACCCGGTCCGCGGCTGCTTGCTGGGTCAGCCGGCAGTTGTGGCGGATCCAGTCGACCGTCGTCTGCTCTGACTCCGCATCCTCACACCGGTCAAGGGCGTGTAGCGCGGCCCCGAGGCGCGAGAAGTAGAGCTCCCGAATCTCGATCTCTCCGCGGATGCGAAGCAGCTCGTGCTCAATCTCCTGGCGGGTCGCCGGGAGCTCCGCGTCGACAAGCTGTAACATAGGGAAAGAGTACGAACGTTCGTTTGCCAATGCAATAAACGGCGGTAAATTTACATCGAGAAGTCACCGGTCACCGCCAGTGCCGGTCCAGCTCCGACGCATACGACCGACCCAGCGTCTCTGCGCTGCTCAAAAGCCAGTTGTCGAGACGCCGCGTCCCCCGCGGCCGGTCGTGCGACACCAGAAGCTCGTCCATCAACCCCTGCAGCTCCGCCTCGTTCAGGATCACGTCGTCGACCACGCGCCCGATCACCCGCAGTGCGAGCAGAGTTGTCCGCGGCGACATGTACAGAAACCGAGGATGCCGCCCGACTGCGATCGCGATCGACTCGATCATCTCGCTGTAGAAGATGATCTCCGGCCCCGCGGCGTCGACGACGACGTTGTCGATCTGCTCCGCCGCCCACGTCGCGATCTCCGCCACGTCCTCGCCCGCGACCGGCTGCAGCCGGTAGTCGCCCCGGCCCGGAATCCCGATCGCGGGAAGCCGCCGCAGCAGCCACGCGATGTTGTTGATCAGGATGTCGCCGGGTCCGAAGATCAGCGTGGGGCGGACGATCGCCCAGGCAAGACCCGATTCGCGCACGATCTTCTCCGTCCGCGCCTTGCCCGCGTAGTACTCGAGCGGCGAGTCCTCGGACGGGTTGCTCACAGAGATGTGCACCACCTTGCGCACGCCCGCATCGCGCGCCGCTCCGATCAGCACACGCGTGTTGGCCACCGCCTCCCCGAAGTGCACTCGCCCGTGGTGGAAGCGCACCCAGTACGTGTTGTAGAGCACGTCCGCGCCGCGGAGCGAGTCGACCAGCGCGTCGCGGTCCTTGAACTGAAGTGGAGCGATCTCGGCCTTGACGTCCTCCGCGCCCGGCCGCTTCGGATGGTTGGTCAGCGTCTTCAACGGACGTTCCTCCGCCATCAGCCTGCGGGCGATGAAGCGCCCCGTGTAGCCGTAGGCGCCCGTGACTACGTCGAAGCTCAAAACGGAAAACGCGTGAGGTCGTACGCCGCCGAGCCTGGGCGAACGTGCCCGGTGATCACGACCCTCGGCCGGTGACGGACCGCCTCGGACGGATGCACCTCGGGGCGCAGCCCGTTGAAGATGGGAAAGCGGAGCGTGCCGTCCGGCGACCACTCCGAATAGCGGATGCTGACCACGAGCTCCGGCCGCACCCAGTGGACCGGCCGCATCATGATCGGCGGCGGGTCGAGCGGTGACTCATCGGTGGCGAGCGCAGCGACAGACTCGCGCAGATGCCGCGTTGCCTCGTCGTCGTACCCGCCCCCGACCGTCCCGCACGGCAGCAGTCGCCCGTCCTCGTGATAGCCGACGACCAGGGCGTCGAACGGCTTCTCCCCGGTCCAGCCGATGACGACGAAGTCGTCCGACTTGACCGCCTTGACCTTCAGCCAGAACGGGCTGCGCTGGCCGGGGACGTATGGGCTCTGCTGGTGCTTGGCGACGACGCCTTCCAGCCCGCGCTCGAGGCACGCCTCGAACAGCTCGACCCCGTCCTCCGCGATGTGGTCGGGGACGAAGAGGTGGCCGCCGGCCTCGACCGCCTTGGCCAGCCGCGCCCGCCGGCGCAACACCGGCTGACGCATGAGCGGCTTGCCTTCGAGGTAAAGCGCGTCGAAGGCGAGGTAGGCGGTCGGGATCTCGTTTCGCATCCGCGCGCCGCCCGCCAGGCGCTGGCGCAGGCGCGGATAGTCCGGCCGCCCCTCGTCGTCCGTCGCCACCAGCTCGCCGTCGATCACGCTGCCGGGAGGCACGCGCTTCGCCGCCGCCACGACCTCGGGCACGTCGGCCGTGATGTCGTTCATGCTCCGGTCCCGCAGACGAACGTCGCCGCCGTCGTCGCGGAACAGCACGCAGCGCAGGCCGTCCCACTTGACCTCGAACAGGTACTCGGCCGAGCTGAACGGCGCCTCTGCCGACGCGGCCTGCATCGGCCGCACCTCCGCGGGGAAGCTCTCCAGCTCGATCTGGAGCTGGTCACTCTCCTGAACCACCTCGCCCAGATTACTGAAGGGGCCCCCACGAACTCACGGCGCAGCCTCGGAGTTCGTGGGGATCCGGCGACGTGCGGCCTACGAAGCTTTACGCCGCCTCTTCGCCTCGGCCGCCGGCTTTTCGCGGCCCGAGCGCTGCTTCTTCGCCTGCTCCACCGACTGGCGCAGGGCCTCCATGAGGTCCATGACCTTGGCCGGCTGTGGCGCCTCGGGGGCCTCGATGACCTGGCCCTCCATCTTGGCGTTGACGACCTTCATCACCGCCTCGCGGTACTCGTCCTTGTAGCGGCTCGGGTCGAAGCTCTCGGCCAGGCTCTCGATGAGCGCCTTCGCCATCTCGAGCTCCTTCGGGTTGATCTTCACTTCGCCCTCGAGTCCCTTAAGACCCTCGGTGGAGCGGATCTCGTCCGGCCAGTGGAGCGTGTTCATGATCAGGCCCTTGCCGTTCGGATGAAGCGCGGCCAGGTGCTCCTTGTCACGCAGCGCGATCTTGGCGATGGCCATGCGCCCCGTCGCCTCGAGCGCGCGCTTCAGGAGGTGGTACGGCTTTTTGCCCAGCTCCTCCGGCTCGACGAAGTAGGCGCTGTCGTAGTACAGCCCGGGCTCGATGTCGTCCGCGGGCACGAACTCCTCGATGTCGATCGCGTGCGCGGTCGGCAGCGGAAGGTTGTCGAGATCCTTGTCGTCGATGATGACGTAGCGGTCCTTGCCGACCTCGTAGCCGCGCTGGATCTCGCTGTAGGCGACCTCGTGGTCGCCCTCGGGGCACCAGCGCTTGTACGAGATGGGGGAGTGGTGCTCGGGACAGAGCTGACGGAACGAGACCTTGGCGCTTGATTCGGTCGCGTTGTAGAGACGGATCGGGATGGAGACCATCCCGAATGAGACCACGCCTTTCCACATCGATCGCGGCATGGCGACGCAGTTTACCTCCTGTGTACGGGGTTGGCTACCTTTCGTAAGGAGGAGCGGCCGCGCGCTACGCGCCGACGTTCCGCCTCTGCATCAAAAGTATCGAGCTTCCGAGCCCGGCGAGGGCGAGGGCCACCATCAGGGTCAGGCTGCGGCCGTCGACGCCGGTGAGCAGCGGCGTGCCGAAGAGCTTGAAGGCCGATAGGTCCTGCAGCCACGTGGGCAGCTTGAAGATCGTCGCCAGCTCGACGTCGAGGTAGCTCGCGAAAGCGAAGGCGCCGAGGAGACCGACCGCCGCGCGCGGCGCCAATGCGGCGAGCAGGGCGCCCGCGCCGGCAAAGACGAGCGCGAAGGGCACCAGCATCAACGACGTCGCCACGAGCCGTCCCGCGTTCAGGTCGATGCCTTGCGCGTGCGATTGGACAAAGAGCACGGCGCCGCTGATCGCCGCCACGACGAGCGCGATCACGGTCAGGATCGCCATGCGCTCGACCACGACCGCGGACCGCGAGAACGGCTGGCTGAGCGTCATCTCCAGGCGGCCGTCGACGTCCTCCGCCGACCATCGCGCGACGTGGGTGATCGCGAGCGCAGCGAAAAGCAGCTGGGCGACGTTGAGCCACGTGTATCCCAGCACCGCGGGGTAGATCTGCTGGTGGACGAAGATCGAGAGGTAGGGGAGGAGTGCGGGCACCGAGAGCAAGACGTTGACGATCGTGCGCGTCAGGAGCACGAACGCGAACGCCACCGCCGCCATGCCGGCGCTCCACGCGAGCAGGCCGAGCCGGCGCTCGTAGACGCCGCGCACCACGGGGATTCGCCACAGCGGGTTCGGGGACGGCGCGACGCTTACCGGCCTGTGCCGCGCCGGGAATGGTATGAGCGACGAGCCGAGGTCCCGGCGCGTGAACGCGAGAGCGGCGGCCGCCGTGCCCACTACCGCGATCGCGACCAGGACGAAAAATGCGCGCACGTCGAAGTTGCCTCCGGGCGGGAGCGGCTGGCTCAGGTCGTAGTAGCGGAAGGGCGATAGCCATCGCCACGCGACGAGCGACTGCAGCTCACGGCTGAGGCTGTTGACCAGGAACAGCCCGAGCAGCGCGCCACCGGCGGCGGCGGTCGCCGCGCGGCCGGGCACGAGCTGGGCGATGAACAGCGACAGCGCATAGCACGCGAGTCCGAGCGCGACGAGCAGCACCCCGTCCTCGAGCACGCCGCGCAGCTCTCCCGTCTCGTGTCCGAAGGCGACACCGACCACATAGCCGGCGCACGCGGCCGCGGACGCCACCGCGATAGCGATCGTGAAGGCGGCGGCGCGCGAGGCCACGAGCGCGATGCGCGACGTGGGGGTCGCCAGCGTGGCCTCGACGATTCCTCGCTCCTCGTCGCCGCGGGCGAAGCCGGTCGCCGAGACGAGCGCCCAGACGCAGAGCAGGATCCCCAGAGGATGGATTCCGCGAAACTCCACAAAGCCGCCGACGGTGTCGGGCCGGATCGGGGCTGGAAACAGGGCGATGAACTGCGCCGCGAGCGCCGACATCGAAGCGCCGAACGCCGCTCTCTCCGCCGGGGTATTTCCCGCGATCTGGTAAAAGCCGGCCGTCTGGGCCAGGATCGACAGAAATCCGGCCGCCGAAAATCCGATCAAGCCCCAGCGGCCCAGGCGCAGGCCGAACAGGATGGGGATCACGAAGGAAGCAGCTTGGGCTTGGGCTTTGACTCGCTGAAGTAGCTGAGAAAGATCTCCTCGAGGTTGGCCGCGGTCACCTCGTCGAGCTGGGCGATGTGCACCAGGCGTCCTTCGCGGATGATCCCGACGCGGTCGCAGATGTGCTCGACCTCCGACAGGATGTGAGAGGAGAGAAAGACTGTCGCCCCCTCGTCGCGGTGCTCGCGCAGAAGGGTGTAGAACTCCTGCCGGTTGAGCGGGTCGAGCCCGCTCGTCGGCTCGTCGAGGATCAGCAGGTCGGGCCTCTGCATGAACGCGAGCACGATGGCGAGCTTTTGCTTGTTGCCGCTCGAGTACTCGCGGAATCGCCGGCCAAGGTCGAGCTCGAACCGCTCGCACAGCGAGCGCACGCGGCCTTTGTCGACGCCGCCGCGCATCCCGCCGAGGTAGGCGACCACCTCGCTGCCGGTCAGGCTCCCGAACTGCGGCACGTCGCCCGGTATGTAGCCGACCCTACGCTTGACGTCGACCGCGTCGCGCGTGCAGTCGAGGCCGAAAATGTAGGCCGACCCGGCGGTGGGCCAGAGCATGCCCATCAGCAGGCGGATCGTGGTCGTCTTGCCGGCGCCGTTCGGCCCGAGGAAGCCGAACACCTCCTGATCTGTGACCTGCAGGTCGAGGTCGAAAAGGCCTCTGCCGGCGCCGTAGTCCTTCGTCAGCTGCGACGTCCTGATCGCCGGGGCTGGCACTGTAGGAGCATATAAGGCGCCGTGTTGATGGGGGACCTGGAGCTGCATCTCCTGGTCGCCGACCGCTGGAAGGCGGACGGGGGCCTGATGTTCGGCGTCGTGCCCAAGGTGCTGTGGGAGAAGCAGAAGCCCGCCGACGGCAACAACATGATCGACTGCGCGTGCGTCTGCCTCATCGCGCGCATGAATGGACGGGTCATCGTCTGCGAGACCGGCATCGGCAACAAGCTCAGCGAGAAGCGCGCGCTCCAGGTGGGCCTGCGCGAGCCGGAGAGCTTGCTCCATCACCTGAGGCGGCTCGGCATCCGGCCCGAAGAGGTCGACGCGGTGGTGACGACGCACCTGCACTGGGACCATGCGGGCGGGCTCACGCGGCGCAACCCGGAGGGTGAGGTCGAGCTCACCTTCAAGAACGCCAAGCATTTCATCCAGCGCACGGAGTGGGATTTCGCCCTCGACCCGGACGTGCGCAGCAGGCCGAGCTTCATCGCCGACGACTTCACGCCTTTGGCCGACGGCAACAACGCGGTCGAATTCCTCGACGGCGACGCGGAGGTGCTTCCCGGCGTGCACATCCGCCACGTCGGCGGGCACACCCCGGGCAGCCAGGTGCTCGTCCTGCAGTCGGGCGAGCTTGCGTGCTGCGTTACCGGCGACCTTGTCTGCCAGACGCCGCACCTGCGAGTGCCCTGGACGATGTCCGCGGACCTCGATGCGCTGCGCGTGCTGCAGGAGAAGGCGCGGCTCTTCGAGGAGGCGGAGCGGCGCCGCTGGCTGCTCGTGCTCAGCCACGAGGTCGACCAGCCTGCGGGCTACCTCGAGGAGGGCGGTCGCTGGCGCCCCGAGCCGCGCCTGATTTGAGCTTCACTACCTCGGACGGCCGAAAGCTGACCTACCGCAAGCTCGGGCACGGCCCGGTGCTTGTCTGCCATCCGGGAGGGCCTGGGTTCTCGTCGACCTACTTCGGCGACCTGGCGGCCCTGTGGGAGCAGTTCACGCTGATCATGCTCAACCCGGGCGGCACCGACGGATCGGACCGGCCTCGGGACACTCGCGCGTACCAGATCGACGACTACGTCGGCGACGTCGAGGAGCTGCGCCAGCACCTCGGTCTCGAGCGCATGCTGCTGCTCGGCCACTCGCACGGAGGGGTGGTCGCGATGGCCTACGCCGCGGCGCACTCGGCCCGCGTGCGCCGGCTGGTCCTGTCCTCGACGCTCTGCCGGTTTGGACCCGAGCAGCAGGCTGCGATGCGCGCCGGGATGGACAAGCGGAGCACTCAACCGTGGGCGGCGGACGCATTCGCCGCGCTCGAAGAGGAGCAGGCGGGCAACTTCAAGACCGACGAGGAGTTGAGCCCGATAGTTTTTCGCGAGCTGCCGCTCTACTTCGCGCACTACGGACCCGCCGAGGCGGGCTACCTCGACACACTGAAGTCGGAGACCATAAACGCCGACGCGCTGAAGCTCTTCAACGAGGAGATCTTCAACACCTTCGACCTGCGCGGCTCCCTGAGCGAGATTGCCGCGCCCGCGCTGGTCATCACCGGCGACGAGGACTTCATCTGCGGCCCGGTGTGCGCGGAGGAGATCTGCGCCGGGGTGAAAGGCGCGCGCCAGGTGATCGTCGGCGACGCGGGTCACCAGGTTTTCATCGAGCAGCCGCAAGCCTTCCACGACGAGGTCGCTGACTTCCTCGAAGCCTAAATTCTCTTTCCCCCCAGGGGAGAGGGTAAGGGTGAGGGGCTACTCGAATTCCCTCTCCCCACAGGGGAGAGGGTCAGGGTGAGGGGCGGGTTGTCCTCCCCATTAAAAGGTTGTAGTCCTCCCCATTTATGGGGAGGTGGCGCCGAAGGCGCCGGAGGGGCTGCCCGAGGGCTTGGACTCTTAACAGGCTGGGCTGATTTTTCGCCGCTCGCCCGATAACTTTCGGCGCGTGCTCGGAAGCGTGGATTCGTGCGTGCTCGTGGGCCTCGACGTGCGCCCGGTCCACGTCGAGGCGTACATCGGGCGCGGCGAGGTCGCGTTCGTGGTGGTCGGCCTGGCGACCACGACGGTGAAAGAGGCGCGAGAGCGGGTCCGCTCGGCGATCCGCAACAGCGGCCTCGACTTTCCGACCACCCGCCTCGCGGTGAACCTCGCCCCCGCGGAGCTGCGCAAGGACGGCACCGGCCTCGACCTGCCGATCGCCGTGGCGATCGCGCTGGCGCGCGCCGAGAAGCGCCCGCCGCCCAACAGCGCATTTCTCGGCGAGCTGGCGCTGGACGGAAGCGTGCGTCATGTCGACGGAGTGATCGTCGCCGCGCGCGGGCTGCGGGACCTCGGCTACGAGCGCGTCTTCGTGCCCGCGCAGGACGCGGCCGAGGCGTCGCTGGTCGAGGGGCTCGAGGTGATCCCGTGCGTCTCACTGGCCGCGGTCGTGAGCCACCTGCTGGGCGTGGAACCGATCCCGCCCGCTACATCGATCAAACCCGGTGCGGTCGCGGAGGGGGTCGTGGAGCACGACCTGCGCGAGGTCCATGGCCAGGAGGAGGCCAAGCGCGCCCTCGAGGTCGCCGCCGCGGGCGGGCACCACCTGTTGATGAGTGGGCCGCCGGGCGGAGGCAAGACGATGCTCGCACGCTGCCTGCCCGGCATCCTCCCGCCGCTGGAGCTCAACGAGGCCCTCGAGGTGGCCCAGGTGCGCAGCCTGCTGGGCGACCTTTCCCCCGGCCGCCCGCTCGACTGGAATCGGCCGTTCCGGGCGCCCCACCACGGGGTCTCGACGGCTGGGCTGATTGGCGGCGGCAGCGGGCTGGCTCAGCCGGGGGAGATCAGCCGCGCGAGTCACGGCGTTCTGTTCCTCGACGAGCTGGCGGAGTTCCAGGCGCAGGTGCTGCAAGCGCTGAGGCAGCCGCTGGAGGTGGGCTGGGTCACGATCACCAGGTCCGGTGGCTCGGTGCGCTATCCGGCGCGTTTCACGCTGGTCGCGGCGACCAACCCGTGCCCGTGCGGCTGGTCGGGGGACGCGGTCCGCTCCTGCAGGTGCACGCCCGCGGCCGTCGACACCTATCAGCGCCGCCTGTCGGGACCGCTACTCGACCGCATCGACCTGCAGGTCGCCGTGCGTAGGGTCGGCCTCGAGCAGCTGTCTTCGGAACCGCAGGGCGAGCCCTCGGCTGCCGTGCGCGAGCGGGTCATCGCCGCGCGGACGCGTCAGCTCGAGCGGCAGGGATGCCTCAACGCCCAGCTGAAGCCCGCACGCCTGCGCCAGATGGCCGGCCTGGCGCCGCACTCGCGGCGGACGCTCGAGCGCTGGTCGGCGCAGCGAGGCATGACGGCACGGGGCTTCCACCGCGCCTGGCGGGTGGCCCGAACGGCGGCCGACCTGGACGGTTCACCAGAGGTCGAAGAGCCGCACGTGCTCGAGGCGTTGGGCTTCCGGCTGACCGATGTCGCCGCCTGAGCCGCAGCCTCAACTCCGTGCACGCGGCCGCTGGCCGCCGCCCGAAGGGCCGAGGGTCGCCATCGTCGGCTCGCGCCGCCCGTCGCCCTACGGCGAGGCGGTGGCGGAGCAGATCGCCCTCGAGCTGGCCCGGGCGGGCGTCGTCATCGTCAGCGGGCTTGCGCTGGGCATCGACGCGGCGGCGCACCGCGGTGCGCTCAGCGCGGGCGGCGTGACGGTCGCCGTAATGGGCACCGGCGTGGACGTCGTCTACCCCGCGGCGCACTCAAAGCTCGCGCAGGACATCCTCGCGGCGGGCGGCGCGCTGGTCAGCCAGTTCCCCGACGGCACCGCCCCGCGCCGGCACAACTTCCCGGCGCGGAACTACACGATGGCTGCCCTCTCGGACGTGGTCGTCGTGGTAGAGGCCGCGGAAGGTTCGGGCGCGCTCATCACCGCCGAGGCCGCGCTCGACCTGCATAAAGAGGTAATGGCGGTCCCGGGCAGCGTGTTCTCGCCGCTGTCCGTGGGCACCCATGCGCTGCTGCGCGACGGCGCCGGCCTCGTCCAGAACGCCCGCGACGTGCTGGCCGTCCTGCACCCCGGCCGGGAGGTCCTCGACGACCCGCTGGCTGCGCCCACAAGCTTTGGTTTCAAGCTCCGGCCCGAGCGCGACGGGATCCTCTCTCACCTCTCAGACGTTCTCGCACTCAACGCCGCCGAGCTGGCCCGGAAGCTTCAGCTTCCGGTTGCCGAAGTCCTCGGCCGGCTGACCGCCCTGGAGCTCGACGGGGCGGTTAAAAGGCACCAGGGCGGGTATGTAAGGGCGTTGCGCCGCGGCAAAGAACGGGCGTAGGATGCGCCGTCCGGGACCCCCGGCGGGAACAAGAGCCCGGAATGGGGAATAAAGAGAGAGCTGTGCCAGAAGGTCTGATCATCGTCGAGTCGCCTGCGAAGGCCAGGACACTGAAGCGGTTTCTGGGAGACCGCTACGACGTCCGGGCCTCGATGGGCCATGTCCGCGACCTGCCTGAAAAGGAGATGGGGGTCGAGGTGGACGACGGCTTCAAGCCTCACTACGAGGTGGTCGAAAGCCGCCGCAAGACGATCAACGAGCTTCGCTCGGCGGCCAAGAACGACCAGGAGGTCATCCTTGCCTCCGACCCTGACCGCGAGGGCGAGGCGATCGCCTGGCACCTGGCCGAGGTCCTGAAGATCCGCAACCCCAAGCGGATCGAGTTCCACGAGATCACCTCGGACGCGGTGCGCCGGGCGCTGGAAGCGCCCCGCGGCATCGACATGCGGCTGGTCAACGCTCAGCAGGCCCGCCGCGTCGTCGACCGCCTGGTCGGATTCCGACTGAGTCCCTTCCTGTGGGCCAAGGTGCAGAAGGGCATCGGCGCCGGCCGCGTGTCCTCGGTCGCCCTTCGCCTGGTCGTCGACCGCGAGGACGAGATCCGCAAGTTCGTCCCCGTCGAGTCGTGGACGGTCGACGTCGAGCTCTCGAAGCGCGGCCAGGACCAGCACTTCCTCGCCCGCCTGCACCGACCGAAGGCCGGTCCCCCGCGGAGCGATGGTAAGGACGAGAAGCTCGAGGTCCACAACGAGGCCGAGGCGGCAGAGATCGTGCGCAGGCTCGAGGGTGCCGCGTACGGCGTCATCGGCGTCGAGCAGAAGCGCCGGACCAAGAGCTCGAACCCGCCCTACATCACCTCGACCCTGCAGCAGGACGCCTCGAGCCGGCTGCGCATGCGGCCGCACGTTGCGATGCGCATCGCGCAGCAGCTGTACGAAGGCGTGGAGCTGGGCGCTGAAGGCCCGGTCGGTCTGATCACGTACATGCGCACCGACTCCACCCGGATCTCGTCCGACGCAGACGCGAAGGTGAAGGGCTGGATCAAGGGCCAGCATGGCGAGAAGTACCTCGGTGCCTCGCGCGCGGCCAAGGCCGTTCCCGGGGCGCAAGACGCGCACGAGGCGGTCCGCCCGACCGAGGTCAGCCGGACCCCGGACTCGATCCGCCAGCACCTGACGCCCGACCAGTACAAGCTCTACGACCTCATCTGGCGCCGGTTCGTGGCCAGCCGCATGGCGCCGGCCGTCTACGACCAGACGCAGGTGGAGATCGAGGGCGGTGACTACGTCTTCCGGGCCAACGGCTCGGTCCTGACGTTCGACGGGTTCTACAAGGTGTGGGGACGCGACGAAAACGGCGAGAACGACCTGCCGGTTCTCACGGAGGGCGAGGCGCTCGACTACCACAGCATCAAGCCCGAGCAGCACTTCAGCCAGCCGCCGCCGCGCTACACGGAGGCGACGCTGATCAAGGAGCTCGAGCAGCGCGGCATCGGCCGCCCCTCGACGTACGCGCCGACCGTGCAGACCATCACCAAGGCGCATGGATACGTCGAGATCAAAGACCGCCGTCTCTATCCGACGCGCGTCGGCGAGGCCGTCAACGCGCTGATGGTCGACCACTTCAAGACCATCTCGGACGACGGGTACACCTCCAAGCTCGAGAAGCGCCTGGACGAGGTCGAGAGCGGGAAGCAAGAGTGGGTGCCCGTGGTCAAGGACTTCTACGGGCCGCTGCAGCGCATGCTCAGCGCCGCCGAGGAGGCCACCCCCGCCGACACCGACGAGGTCTGCCCGCTGTGCCACGAGGGACACCTTGTCCGCAAGGCGAGCCGCTTCGGCCCGTTCATGGGCTGTTCGCGCTACCCGAAGTGCAAGTTCCGCCGAGCGCTCACGCCCGAGGGCGAAGCGCCGCAGCCCAAGCTCCTGGACGAGCCCTGCCCCACCTGCGGCCGCCCGCTGCAGCTGCGCACCGGCCGCTACGGCGAGTTCGTCGGCTGCTCCGGCTACCCCGAGTGCAAGTACATCAAGCGCGACGCGTCTCAGGGCGAATCGAAGCTGACCGGCGAGAAGTGCCCCCAGTGTGAGGAAGGGGACCTCGTCGAGCGCACCGGGCGCTACGGCCCGTTCGTCGCCTGCTCACGCTATCCGGACTGCACCTATCGGGCCAACATCGGCAAGGACGGTAAGAGGCGCGAGGGCCCCAAGGTCCTCGACGAGCCCTGCCCGATCTGCGGCAAACCGCTGGTCGAGCGCCGTGGCCGGTTCGGCCTCTTCAAGTCGTGCTCCGACTACCCCAAGTGCCCGGGCCCGAAGGGCGTCGCCGGGCGCACGCAGGGCGCAAGGTCGAGCAAGAAGGCCGTCGCTTAGCTTCCAGCCGCGCTGGGTATACTCCTGGTGCCAGTCCCAAGCGACTGAGTTAGCACGCCCGGGGCAATCCCCCTGTCCTTTCCGACGCGAAAGGCCGGAACCGGGCGGAAGAGAGAACAGGGAGGGAGATTTGACATGGCGCAAGTGACCCTGAAGCAGCTGCTGGAGGCGGGTGTCCATTTCGGGCATCAGACCAGCCGCTGGAACCCGAAGATGAAGACCTACATCTTCACCGCCCGCAACGGCATCCACATCATCGACCTGCAGAAGACGGTGCGGCTCCTCGACGACGCGTGGGACTTCACGCGTAGCGTCGCCGCGAGCGGCCGGCCGGTGCTCTTCGTCGGCACCAAGAAGCAGGCCCAGGAGACCATCCAGACAGAGGCCGCGCGCTGCGGCATGTACTTCGTCAACCGGCGCTGGATGGGCGGCATGCTGACCAACTTCAGCACCGTCAAGAAGCGCATCGAGCGCCTGCAGGACCTGCGCAAGATGCAGCAGGAAGGCCAGTTCGAGCAGATGGCGAAGAAGGAGGCGAAGCACCTCCAGGACGAGCTCGACCGCCTGATGTTCCACTTCGACGGCATCGCGGACATGAAGCGGCTGCCCGGCGCTCTCTACGTCGTCGACCCGCGGAAGGAGCACATCGCGGTTACCGAGGCGAACCGGCTGAAGATCCCCGTGGTCGCGATCACCGACTCGAACTGCGACCCCGACCTCATCACGTACGTCATCCCTGGCAACGACGACGCCATCCGGGCGGTAAAGCTGCTGACGGGCAAGATCGCCGACGCGTGCCAGGAAGGCCGCCAGGAGGCCGCCGCCCGCGGCGAGATCATGCCGGAGGTCGAGGAGCGCGAGTTCCTGGAGACGCCTCGCTACGAGGAGATCGAGGAGTACCTCGAGGACGAGGAGGACTATCTGCCGACCGTGTCGGAAGAGGAGTTCATCGGCCACGGGGCGGACGACGAGGAGGCTCGTTGATGGCCGTGGACATAGACCTCATCAAGAAGCTGCGCGACATGTCCGGCGCCGGCATGATGGACTGCAAGCACGCGCTCGAGGAAGCCGGAGGCGACCTCGAGAAGGCGTTCACCATCCTGCGGGAGAAGGGCATCGCAAAGGCGGCGAAACGAGCCGACCGCGCCACGGGCCAGGGTGTGGTCGAGGCCTACCTCCACGCGACATCGCCCGACTATCCGCCGCAGATCGGCGTCCTCATCGAGGTGAACTGCGAGACGGACTTCGTCGCTAAGGGCCCGGACTTCCGCAAGCTGGCCAAGGAGCTGGCGCTCCAGGTCGCCGGCTTCGGCGCCCGCTGGGTGTCGCGCGAGGACGTGCCGGACGAGGTGCTCGTGACCGAGCGTGAGATCTACGAAGCGAAGGCGCGCCAGGACGGCAAGCCCGAGCAGGTGATCCCGCGGATCGTGGAAGGCCAGGTCGAGGATTTCCTGAAGCACAGCTGCCTCATGGAGCAGGAGTACTTCCGCGAGCCGGGCCGCACCGTGCAGCAGCTCATCGCAGAAAACATCTCGAGGCTCCAGGAGAACATCACAGTCCGCCGCTTCGCGCGATTTAACATCAGAGAGTCCTGAGCCAGACACGCAACGGCGCGCCGAAGTACAACCGGGTTCTGCTCAAGCTGAGCGGTGAGGCGCTTGGCGGATCGCGGGATTACGGGCTCGACCTCGAGGTGGTGGAGACGATCGCCGCGCAGGTGAAGCGCGTCCACCAGATGGGCGTGCAGGTGGCGCTGGTGGTGGGCGGCGGCAACATCTTCCGCGGACTCTCCGCGACCGAGCGCGGCTTCGATCGTGCCACGGGCGACTATATGGGCATGCTCGCCACCGTCATCAACGGGCTGGCGCTGCAGGACGCGCTCGAGCGCGCCGGCATCCCGGCGCGGACGATGACCGCGATCCAGATGCCGCAGGTGGCAGAGCCTTATATCCGCCGCCGCGCGGTGCGGCACCTGGAGAAGGGCCGCGTCGTCATCCTCGCCGCCGGCACGGGCAACCCTTACTTCACGACCGACACCACCGCGGCCTTGCGCGCCGTCGAGATCGAGGCTGACGTCATCCTCAAGGCGACGAAGGTGGATGGCGTCTACACCTCCGACCCCAAGCGCGACCCGACCGCGACGAAGTTCGAACGCCTCGGCTACCTCGAGGTGCTGAACCGCGGCATCGAGGTTATGGACAACACGGCGCTGACGCTGTGCATGGACAACGACGTGCCGATCGTCGTCTTCAACCTGCTCAAGCCGGGCAACATCGAGCGCGTGATCCTGGGCGAACAGATAGGAACCCTCGTCGGGGCGGCGACATGATCGACCCGATCTTGCGCGAGGCGGAGACGAAGATGAGCAAGTCCGTGGACCACTTCGGCGCGGAGCTGACGACCATCCGCACCGGACGCGCGAACCCCGCGCTGATCGACAAGGTGATGGTCCCGTACTACGGCACCCCGACGCCGCTGAACCAGCTCGCGCAGATCTCCGCACCGGAGCCGCGCCTGCTGGTGGTCCAGGTGTACGACAAGAGCCAGATGGGCGCCGTGGAGAAGGCGCTGCGCACGAGCGACCAGGGTTTCAACCCTGCCAACGACGGGCAGGTGATCCGCGTTCCCATTCCGCCGCTCACCGAGGAGCGACGCCGCGAGTACGTCAAGCTCGTCCGCCAGAAGGCGGAGGACGCGCGGGTGGCAATCCGCAATGTGCGCCGCGAGGAGGTGCACCGCATCGAGCACATGCAGAAGCAGGGCGAGGTGGCGGAGGACGACGCGAAACGGGCGACCGCCCGGCTGCAGAAGATCACCGAGTCCGAGATCGAGCAGGTGGACGCCCTCGCCGGCCGCAAAGAACGAGAGGTAATGGAGGTCTGAAGCCTTTCCCCCTCTCCCCCTTGGGGGCGAGGGTCGGGGTGAGGGGCGAGGGAGAGCCTTCTCCCTCTCCCCCCTGGGGGAGAGGGTCGGGGTGAGGGGCGAGGGAGAGCCTTCTCCCTCTCCCCCCTGGGGGAGAGGGTCGGGGTGAGGGGCGAGGGAGAGCCTTCTCCCTCTCCCCCTTGGGGGAGAGGGTCGGGGTGAGGGGCGAGGTAGTAGTTCTCCCGGTACCCTTTCATCACCCGTGGACTCCCAGGTCCCCCGCCACATCGGGATCATCATGGACGGCAACGGCCGCTGGGCCCGCCGCCACGGCCGGCCCGCAAGCTTCGGCCACCGCGCCGGCGTCCGCGCCATCAAGCGCGTCCTTCAGGCTTGCGAGGACCTCGGCGTCCACGCCCTCTCGATCTACGCCTTCTCGACCGAGAACTGGACGCGCCCGCGCGCCGAGGTCCGCGCCCTCATGCGTCTCTTCCACGAGACCATGCAGCGCGAGATCGACGAGATGCACCGCCGCGGAGTCCGCATCGTGGTCAGCGGCCGGCGCGAGGAGCTCTCGCCGCGGATGCGCGAGCGAATCGACGAGGCAATGGCGCGGACGCACAACAACAGGAACGGCATCCTCAACGTCTGCCTGAACTACGGTGGCCGGGCCGAGATTGTCGACGCGGCGCGAAAGCTGGTCCGCGACGGAGTGAACGCGGACCGGGTCGACGAGGCGGCGATCTCGGCCCGCATGTACCAGCCCGACCTGCCCGACCCTGACCTCATCATCCGCACGGCCGGCGAGCATCGCGTGAGCAACTTCCTCCTCTGGCAGGGCGCCTACGCGGAGATGCTCGTCAGCGAGACCCTGTGGCCAGACTTCGGCGAGGAGGAGCTGAAGGCGGCGCTGGCCGAGTACGCGTCCCGCGTCAGGCGCTTCGGGGGCCGCCCTCAGGCCGAGGCGAAGGTCAGTTGACGACCCAGAACGCGCCCCTGACCTCGACCTGGAAGCCCAGCCCGCTCATGGTCCGGATCCTCAGCGCCTTCGTCGTCCTCGGCGCGGTCATCGGCCTGGTCCTGGTCGGCATCTACGGGGTCTACCTGCTCGTGGTCGTCCTTGGCGGCCTGGCCCTCTACGAGTTCAGCGGACTGTCGGACAAGATGGGCTCGCGCGCGCCGGCGTGGCTGCTGTTCCCGCTCGGCGCGTTCTTCGCCTTCAGCGGCACGCTCCTGAGGGAGGTCGACGTCACCCTCGTGCTCGCGCTCGCTCTCGTCGGCGGCCTGGGCGCGTTCCTCTTCCTTCCCGGCCAGCGGCAGGGTCTCAGCCGTTGGGCGATGGGACTCGCGGGCGCGCTCTACGTCGGCATGCCCTTCAACTTCTACCTGCTGCTCTACACGTCGAAGCCCAACGGGGTGCAGTGGACGCTCTTCACGATCCTCGCCGTGGTTGCGTGCGACGCCGCCGCGCTGCTCGTGGGCAGCCGCATCGGCCGTCATCCGTTCTTCGAGTCGATCAGCTCGAGGAAGACGCTCGAAGGCGCGGTCGCGGGAGTGATCGCCGCCATGCTCGTGATGCTGATCGGCGTCTCCGGCGTGATCGCACACAACCCGTTGCACGCGCTGGCGCTCGGCTTTCTCGTAGGCATCAGCGCGGAGGTGGGGGACCTGGTCGAGTCGCAGATGAAGCGCATCGCGGAAGTCAAAGATTCGTCTCACCTCATTCCGGGGCACGGCGGAGTCCTCGACCGGATCGACTCGATCCTGTTCCCGCCGATCCTCGTGTACCTCTACGTGACGATCTTCCACCTCCTCTAGATGCGACCCCTCAACGTCGCGGTCCTCGGCGCGACAGGCTCGATCGGCCGGCAGACGCTCGACGTCATCGACCGCAACCCGGAACGTTTCAAGCTCTTCGGCCTGACCGAGGGCTTGCGCTCGACGAACCGGGAGGCCGAGCACATGATCCATGGGCGCTCGGGCGAGGGCGACTTCGACGGCCGTGTCGAAGCGATGGTCACCGACCCGCGCTGCGACCTGGTCGTGGTCGCGATCCCCGGCGCGCGCGCGCTCGCACCGACCCTGGCCGCCTTGAAAGCGGGAAAGGAAGTCGCGCTCGCGACCAAAGAGGTGCTGGTCATGGCCGGCGCGCTGGTGATGAGAGCGGCGGCCGCCGGGCGCGCGCAGGGCGCACTTCCAGACAAGATCGGAATCCGGCCGATCGATTCCGAGCACAGCGCCATCTGGCAGTGCCTGTGGGGCGAGGAGCTCAAAAACGTGCGCCGCCTGGTCATCACCTCGAGCGGGGGCCCGTTCTGGGCCCACCCGGAGATGGACCTCGACCAGGTCACGGTCGAGCAGGCGCTCAACCACCCACGGTGGTCGATGGGTCCGAAGGTCACGGTCGACTCGGCCACCCTGATGAACAAGGGCCTGGAGGTCATCGAGGCGCACCACCTCTACCGGATCCCGCTCGAGCGCATCACCGTCTGCATCCACCCCCAGAGCGTGGTCCACTCGCTGGTCGAGTTCGTCGACGGCTCCTTCAAGGCCCAGCTCGGCCGTCCGGACATGCGGCTCCCGATCGCGGTCGCGCTCGCCTACCCCGACCGCCTGCCGGACGCCGTCCCCCCGACCGCCATCCGCGAGCTCAGCGGCCTCGAGTTCCACGACCTCGACGAGAAGCGGTTCCCCAGCGTCGGTCTTGCCCGGCGGGCGGCGACGACAGGCGGCGGCCACCCGGCCGTGCTGAACGCCGCCAACGAGGAGGCGGTGAACGCCTTCCTTGCGCGCGAGATCGCGTTCAGCCGCATCATCCCGACCGTCGAGCGGGTCCTCGGAGCCTTCGAAGGCTCCGGCGAGACCCTCGAGGAGATCCTGGCCGCCGACCGCTGGGCGAGGGGTTACATCCGGGAAAACTTCGGTAGTGTGAGGCGCGCATGAACACCCTGGTCGTGGTGGCCGGAGTGGCGGGAATGTTCCTGCTGCTGATCGGCCCGCACGAGTTCGGCCACTTCATCTTCGCCAAGCTGTTCAAGGTCCGCGTGATCGAGTTCTCGATCGGGGCCGGGCTGCGGCTGTGGTCGATGACGAAGGGCGGGACCCTCTACTCGCTGAGGGCGCTGCCGATCCTGGGCTACGTCCGCATGGGCGGCATGGAGGCGGGGGACTTCGGCGATCCCAACGGCTTCCACACCCGGCCAGCCTGGCAACGGCTCTTGATCCTGGCCGGCGGCCCGGCGGCCAACTTCCTGGTCGCAATCCTGCTGATCACGGCCTACGACCTGACCCAGCTCAACGACGTGCCCGGCAGGGTCGTGGCCGTCCTGTCCAACTCGCCCGCCGCCGCCGCGGGCATCCATGTCGGTGACCAGCTGAAGACGGTCGACGGCCAGCCCATCACGGGTCCTGACCAGCTCCGCGGGATCGAGAACAAATCGCCCAACGCCGCCATCGTCCTGGGCGGCGTGCGCGCCAACGGCAAGCCCTTCAGCGCCATCGTCACGCCACACTGCGTCGTCGGCGACAAGAACGTGACGACCTGCCAGGTCGGCGTCAGCGCGCGCTGGTCAGTAGTCACCGTGCAGGACGCACTCAAAAACGGCGTCAGCTTCCCCTACAACGCGGTAACCAACATCTTTCAGGGCCTCGTGGAGCTCGTCACCGGCAAGGTGCCAGGCGGCCTGCTCGGCCCCAACGGAGTCACGGGGCCGATCGGGATCGCCGACGTCGCGTACCAGTCCGTCTCCCTCGGACTCGAAACCTACATCCCGATCGTCGCGTTGCTTTCTGTCGCCCTGGGTTTCACCAACCTGCTGCCTTTCCTCGCTCTCGACGGAGGCCGGATGGTGGTGGTGCTCGTCGAGGTGGTGCGCCGCCGGCCGTTCGATCGAACGATGGAGCTCAACTTCCAGCGCGCCGGCCTGGTGGCGCTGCTGGCGCTTGCCGCGGTCATCAGCTATCTCGACATCCAGCGCATCGCTAGCGGGGAGTTCCCGGGGTTGACGCGATGACGGTCACCTTCGTCAATCGCCGCAAGGCGATCCCGGTCAACGTCGGTGGCGTGGTCATCGGCGGCGCGGCGCCCATCGCGGTGCAGACGATGACCAAGACCGATACGCGCGACGTCAAGGCGACGCTGCGCCAGATCCACGAGCTGAAGGAGGCGGGCTGCGAGATCGTCCGGCCGGCGGTGCCGGACAGGGAGGCCGCCGAGGCGCTGAAGGAGATCGTCAAGGGCTCGCCGCTGCCGGTCATCGCCGACATCCACTACGACCACACGCTGGCGCTGCTGGCGATCGATGCGGGAGTTCACTGCCTGCGCCTGAACCCCGGCAACATCCCCGACCGCGACAAGGTCGTGAAGGTGGTGACGGCGGCGAAGGAGCGCCAGATCCCGTTCCGGATCGGCGTCAACGCGGGCTCTCTGCCGGAAGAGGTGCACAAGAGCCTCCGCGAGCAGCACCACATCGACCGCGACGATCGAGAGCGCACCGCCGAGCGGATGGTCGAGGTTGCCCTCGGGCATTGCAAGATCCTGGAGGAGCTCGACTACGGACCTGGCTACATCAAGGTCTCGCTCAAGGCGACCGACGTGTGGACCAACATCCTCGCCAACCGCAAGTTCGCGACCGCGCGCCCTTACCCCATCCACCTCGGCGTCACCGAGTCGGGGCCGGTTGAGGCCGGGAGCATCCGGAGCTCGGTCGGCATGGGCATTCTGTTGAGCGAGGGCATCGGCGACACGATTCGCGTCTCGCTCGCGACGTCCGACCCGCGCGAGGAGGTCAGGGTCGCGCATGAGATCTTGAAGACGCTCGCCTTCCGGATCGAGAGCCCGACGCTGGTCGCGTGCCCGACGTGCGGCCGGCTCGAGTACGACATGGTGCCGACCGTCAAGGCGGTCGAGGCCTACATCGCCGGGCTGCGCGTGCCGATCACGGTCGCGGTCATGGGCTGCGTGGTCAACGGTCCGGCCGAGGCGCGCCACGCGGACATCGGGGTGACCGGCGGCCGCGGCAAGGGCGTGATTTTCAAGAAAGGTAAGCTTTACCGCACCGTGCCCCAGGAGGAGCTCCTTCCCGTGTTGCTGGCCGAGATCGACGCGATCGCGGCCGAGCACGCCCCGCTCCCGGCCTAGCCCGGACCTTTTCCGTCCGGGCGTGCGCGACTCGACCTCAGATCATTGATGCTTGGGAGCTAGAGGCATGAAACAAGAAGTGGAAGAACAGCAGGACTTCGTCAAGGAAGTCACGAAGATGTCGGACGACTTCGACCGCTGGTACACGGAGGTCATCCGCAAGGCCGAGCTGGCCGACTGGTCCGGCGTGCGCGGAATGATGGTCGTCCGGCCCTACGGATGGGCGATGTGGGAGGCGATCACGCGCGCCTTCGACGACATGATCAAGGAGAGCGGGCACGAGAACTGGGCCTTTCCGCTGCTGATCCCCCGCGAGTACCTGATGAAGGAGGCGGAGCACATCGAGGGCTTCGCGCCGGAGGTGGCGTGGGTGACGCGCGCGGGCGGCTCGATGGAGGAGCTGGAAGAGCCTCTCGCGGTGCGACCCACCTCGGAGACGATCATCGGGCCGCTCGTCAAGCGCTACATCCAGAGCCACCGCGACCTGCCCAAGCTGACCAACCAGTGGAACTCGGTGGTCCGCTGGGAGATGCGCTCGAGGCTGTTCCTGCGCAGCCGCGAGTTCTGGTGGCAGGAGGGACACACGTTCCACGCCTCGGGCGACGAGGCGATGGAGGAGGCCGGCCTGATCCTCGACTACTACAGGTCGATCGCCGAGGACTGGCTCGCGGTGCCGGTGCTCACCGGCAAGAAGTCGCCCGCGGAGACATTTCCAGGCGCGGTGTACACGCTGACGGTCGAAGGCTTGATGCGCGACGGCCTTGCGCTGCAGATGGGCACGTCGCACTACTTCGGCCAGAACTTCGCGCGCGCCTACGACATCTCTTTCTCCAACCGCGAGAACGAGCGCGAGCTGTGCCACTCGACGTCGTGGGGGATCTCGACGCGGCTGGTCGGGGCGCTGGTCATGGCCCACGGCGACGACTCGGGCATCATCGTGCCCCCCAGGGTCGCGCCCATCCAGGTGATCGTGGTGCCGATCTTCCGCGACGAGGCGGGCAGGTCGAAGGTGGAGGCGTACATCAGCGGCTGGACGCCGGAGCTGAAGGCGGCCGGGATCCGCTTCCGCGTCGATTGGCGGGACGAGCGGCCCGGCGACAAGTACGCGCACTGGGAGCTGAAGGGTGTGCCCTTGCGCCTGAACGTCGGCGGTCGCGACGCGGATGCTGGCCAGGTCGAGATGGTCGACCGCCTGACCCGCGAGAAGGTGGCCGTCCCGGTGTCAGGCATCGCCAAGCGGCTGAGCCACGAGCTCGAGTCGTTCCAGAAAAAGCTGTTCGAGCGCGCGGACAGGTTTCGGCGCGATAACACGTTCGAGCTGGAGACGCTCGACGAGGTGGTGGCGCACTTCCGCGAGCGCGGCGGGTTCGTGTGGGCGGAGTGGTGCGGCGACAGTGAGGAGGAGGCGCGGATCAAAGCCGAGGCGGGCGGCGTGACGATCCGGGTCATCGACGAAAGCGCCAAGCCGTCGGGGAAGTGCCTGGTGTGCGGCAAGCCGGCGAAGTTCCGGGTGGCCCTGGCGAAAGCCTACTGACCGGGAAACCCCCCGGATAGTCGCGACTAACAGGGCACCTCGCCGGCCAAAAGCTCGGATAGTCGCGACTATCCGTTAACTCCCGGCGGTCAGCCGGTCGGGTTCTCGAACGCCCCGATCTTCGGCGCGTCCGGGTGCAGCGACTCCTGAGAGATCAGCTTCAGCTTGCCGCTCTGCGCTGCGTCGAGGACCGCCTCCGCCACGTCCGGGTGGAAGTGGGTTCCCGCCCCCTCGCGCACCTGCTCCAGCGCCACCTCCAGCGACATCCCCTTCCGGTACGGCCGGTCCGACGTCATCGCATCGATGGCGTCCGCCGCGGAGACGATCCACGCGAACATCGGCAGCTCGTCCTCTTTCTTCCGGTCCGGGTAGCCCTTCCCGTCGTACCTCTCGTGGTGCGACCGCACGATCACCAGCTCGTCGGTCAGCATCTTCAGCGCGCTCAGGATGTTGTAGCCCACGGTCGTGTGGGACTTCATCTTCTCGAACTCTGCCTCGGTCAGCTTCCCCGTCTTGCGCAGGATCTCGTCCGGCACGCCGATCTTGCCGATGTCGTGCAGCCGCGCCCCGCGCTCGAGGCGCACCCACGCGCTCTGGTCGTTGGGTGAGTACTTCATCTGCCGCGCGATCATCAACGCGTACTGGGTCACCCGCTGCGAGTGACCCGCGGTGTAGCGGTCGCGCGCGTCCGACGTGTTCGCCAGCGCGACCAGGGACTGGAAGATCACGTCCTCGCGGTCCTTGAACAGCCGCGCGTTGTCGATCGCCACCGCCGCCTGCGTGGCCAGTTCGGTCACCAGGTTGCGGTGATCTTCAGAAAACGCGTGACCCAACTGATAGTTGGCCAGGAAGAGGACGCCGAACGGCTTGCCCCGCAGCGTTATCGGCACGCAGAGGACCGCCCTCGGGTTCAACGGGCTCTCGGCCTTCGATTCCTGTGCCCGCGCCTCCATGACCGACTCTCCGGACTCGATCACGCGGCGGCAGATGTCCCCACCGATATCCAGCGCCAGCTTCTCCGCCGTAGCGTGGTCGGTGCCAAACCCACCTTTCAGCACGAGGTGCCCCCCGTCGTCGAGCGCGAGGCACCCGATCTGGGCAGAGGACGCCTTCGCCGCCCCAGCCAAGACCTGCTGCAGCACCTGGCCCAGGTCGAGCGTCGAGGTCGCCGCCTGCAAAGCCTCCTGCAGGTTGCGCAGCTCCCAGATGCTGCGCTCGTTCTTCTCGTAGAGCTCGGCGTTGCGCACCGCCACCACGCCCTGGTTGGCGAGCGTGGCCAGGACGCGCTGGTCGTCCGCCGTCCATTCCCGCTTCTTGTCGTCGAAGACGGACAGGGTGCCCCACAGCTGCCCGTCCTCGAGCATCGGCGTGCAGATTGCGGCGTCGAGTCCCGTGAGGTCAGGCGGCGACGCGAGCTCGGCCTGCCACGCGAGATCGCCCACGACGGTCGCCCGGCCGCTCAGCATCGTCGCCCCGACGACGCCCTGGCCGTTCTGGAAGACGGTCCCGCCGGGGTCCGTCGCCAGCCAAACGGCCATGATCGCGACCTGGTTTCCTTCCGCGGTGCTGCGCGTAAGCATCCCGGCGGTTCCGTCGACCACGCGGATCGCCGCCTCTAGCGTCTTCTGCTCGAGGACCTTTGAGCCCTGCGTCACTGTGGTCAGCGCAGCAGACACCTCCCCAAGCGCGTCGAGCGCCGTGTCCAATCGCGACGCCTGACCGGTGACCACCTGGAGGATGCGAGAGTTCTCGACCGCCACGCCGGCCATCGAGGCGAGGTCGTCGAGCGCGCTGACGTCTTGCTGGCTGAACCCGGAGGTTCCACGCCGGCCCAGGCAGAGGGCGCCGATGACACCATCCTTGCCGCGGATCGGGGTCAGCGCTTCGTTGATCGTCCCGCCCAGCTGCTCCGGGTGCAGCCCGCAGTAGATCCCTTCGTCCTCCGTGACGAGGTTGCGGAGCATCGTCTCCCCGTCCCGCACTCGCGCAAGCGATCCTTCGATGGATTCGGAGGCGGGCGCGCCCTGGTCGAGCGAGACATAGGTGTTGTCGGCCTGGAACATCAGCGCCCGCGCGGAGTCGTACTGGATCACCTCCGAGCCCCGGTGGACGACGAGCTCGAGCACCTCGTTCATGGTCTTGCCCGACGCCTCCTTCACGAGCTCGTTCATCAGCGAGTAGCGCGCCGACTCGTGACGCGTCTGGGCCACCAGCTGCGCGCTCGACACCTGCGCCCCTGCGCGTGCGGCCAGGGTTGCAGCGAGCCGCCGGTCGTCTTCCGAGAACGGTCCGCCGGTTCGACCGAGGACGATGAACCCGCCGATGTGTTCTTCCATCGGCATGGGAACGGCGATCAAGCTCTGCAGATGGAAGTCGTCGGGCATGTAGCTGATGAGCTCGACGAGCCCATTCTCGTCACGCGCCGAATAAGGAGCCCTGCTCTCGATGGCCGACAGCAAGGGACCTGCGTTGCCGTGTGGCCGGCTCACCGCCTGGGGCCGCAGGCGTTCGACACCGATGCCGGGCGGTTGCGGCACGAAGCGCCGCCCGTCCGCCGACGTCAGGTAGCAGCACGCGAAGTCAGCGCCTACGTTGGCCGCGATGCCGGCTGTGATCGCGGCCGTGTCGCCGGGCCGAGTCCCGTTCATATCCGAGGTCGCGGCCACGAAGGCATGATGTTTCTGCCCCAGCTGGGCGGTCAGTCCCGCCACCTCATCGGCTCTGCGGTGAAGCTCGCCGGCGAAGCTCCGATAGGCGACCAGGGCGCACACGCCGCCGATGAAGAGCAGCGCCAGCGCCGCGACCGGTGTCGCCATTCCGCCCGCCGGCGGGTCGAACTGGGCAATGACCAGGGTCAGGATCAGCGAGGCTGCTCCGAGCGGCGCGGCGATCCGCCAGGAGCGAAGAGTCGCGCCTGCGGCGATGGCGAGCAGCCCGGCGACGGCGGCGAGCGCCATCCCGGCCTCGTCACGGCCGCCGGCGTTCAGCGTCGCGCCCGCAAGGATGAGCGCGGCCGCGGCGGCCGAAAAGCCGATGCGGAACCCCAGAATGGCCGGTCTTGAGTTCATCTGGCGGGTCGTAAGTCTAGGTTCGGGTTCCGCGGGGGAAGCTAGATAGCGAATCTAAACTTCATGCCAACCCCGAAATGACGGTTTCAGAGCTCCTCCGAGTCGCCGACCACCTCGATCCGAAGGGCCAGGTGATGGTCCGGAAGGCCTACGAGCGCGCCGCGGAGGCCCACCGCGGCCAGCGCCGGCTGTCTGGCGAGGACTACGTCAACCACCCCCTCGAGGTGGCTGCCATCCTGGCCGACCTGCAGCTGGACGCCGAGACCATCGCCGCCGCCCTGCTCCACGACACCGTCGAGGACACCAACCTGACCGCCGAGGAGGTCAAGCGCGAGTTCGGGCCGGAGGTGGCGCGCCTGGTCGACGGCGTCACCAAGCTGGGCCGGATCTCCCTGCGCACTGACCAGCAGCAGCAGGCCGAGAACGTCCGCAAGATGATGGTGGCGATGGCCGAGGACCTCCGGGTGGTCCTCATCAAGCTGGCCGACCGCCTGCACAACATGCGCACCCTCGAGCCGCTGGCCGAGGCCAAGCGCCGCAAGATCTCGCGCGAGACGCTCGACATCTACGCCCCGCTCGCCCACCGCCTCGGCATCGGCCAGATCAAGTGGGAGCTCGAGGACCTTGCGTTCCGCAACCTCGAGCCGGACGCCTTCGAGGACGTCGTCGCCCGGATCGCGCGCAAGCGCGCCGACCGGGAGCGGCTGGTGTCAGACCTGCGCGAGATACTCGCCCGCGAGCTCGAGAAGGTGGGCATCCAGGCCGAGATCACCGGCCGGCCCAAGCACATCTACTCGGTGTGGCAGAAGATGACCCGCGAAGGCAAGGACTTCTCTGAGATCTACGACCTGTCCGCGATCCGCGTCCTGGTCGAAAGCGTGCGCGACTGCTACGGCGTGCTCGGCGTCGTCCACTCGCTCTGGAAGCCCATGCCGGGCCGATTCAAGGACTACGTCGCTATGCCGAAGTCCAACGGCTACCAGTCGCTGCACACCACCGTCATCACGCACACCGGCGAGCCGATCGAGATCCAGATCCGCACCGAGGAGATGCACCGGGTGGCCGAGTTCGGGGTCGCCGCGCACTGGACGTACAAGGAGGGCGGCAAGGACGCGACCTTCGACCAGAAGCTTTCCTGGCTGCGCAGCCTGCTCGAGTGGCAGAGCGAGATGGGGGACGCCGAATCGTTCCTGAACAGCGTCAAGGTCGACCTTTTCGAGGACGAGGTTTACGTCTTCACGCCGCGCGGCGATGTCATCAACCTGCCCGCCGATTCGACCCCTGTCGACTTCGCCTACCGCATCCACACCGAGGTCGGACACCGCTGCATCGGCGCCAAGGTCAACGGCCGCATGGTGCCCCTCGACTACGCGCTGCAGAACGGCGAGATCGTGGAGATCCTCACGTCGAAGGGACCTCACGGTCCGAGCCGCGACTGGCTGAGCTTCGTCAAGAGCGCCTCCGCCAAGGAGCGGATCCGCAAGTGGTTCAAGAGCCAGCGCCGGGAGGAGAACGTCGCCAAGGGCCGCGACCTCCTCGACAAGGAGCTGCACCGAATGCACCGCGTAAGCCTCGCCGACCTCCCGGAGCAGAAGCTGGGCGAGATGGCGTCGCTGCACAGGTTCAACACGGTCGACGACTTCCTGGCCGCGATCGGCTATGGCGACCTTTCGCCGCACGCCGTGGTGATGCGCATGGCGCTGAACCTGGAGGTGCCCGGCGGCGACCTTCGCACGATTCCTCTGATCCCGCAGGTCCAGCCGTCGCCGCGCGTGCTCGTGCGCGGCGAGAAGGGAATCCTCACGACGGTCGCAACCTGCTGCCAGCCCGTGCCCGGCGACGCGATCGTCGGCTACACGACGCGCGGCAAAGGCGTGACGGTGCACCGCGCCGACTGCATCAACGCGGTCAACGCGCAGGATTCGGCCCGCGTCGTGCCGGTGGATTGGGAATCGGACGCGACCCATCTCTATCCGGTAGCTATCAAGATCGAAGCCTTCGACCGTCAGGGCTTGATGCGCGACATCGCCACCGTCGTCGCCGAGAACCGGGTCAATATGTCGGCGCTGGAAGTGCATGTCTATGACGACAAGACCGCGGTCGTGTCGGCCACGGTGGAGATCGATTCGCTCGCGCAGCTCTCGCGGCTGATGGAAAAGCTCGAAGGAGTGAAGGACGTGCACACCGTGGCGCGCGAAGCCTCTTGAAAGGTTCGGCCGAGGTTCGGCTCGATACACCGGTCAAGACCGCGTGGGAGGCGCTTGTTTCGCCGAAGCGCCGCCGGTGGTACCTCCGGCTCACGCCTCACGGAGAGTTTGTCGAGGGCCAGACGATCCGCTGGGTCGACGGCGGCGGGCCGGCCGCGGAAGAGTCCGAGGTCATCGAGGTCACGCCCCCGCACCGGCTGGTCCTTCGCTCGCGACTGTTGTACGCGCCGGTGTTTGCGCAGCAACCACCGCACACGATCACCTGGGAGGTGTCGCGCGCGGGTAAGGGATGCAAGGTGCGCATGTCCTGGGATGCGACCGACGTGGTGGCCGGGTTGTTCGAGTCGGAGGCCGGCAACATCCTGCAGGGCCTGCGTCTGGAGCACGACGCCATGGCCCAGGCTGAGATCGCGCGCAAGCCAGAGATCGGCGAGGTCACGGTCCACGACGTGACGCCGGACAAGGTCGGCGACTACCAGTCGTTCTTCGACCACGACGGCTTTCGCGACTATCCCGCCTGGCAGTCCTGCTACTGCATGGAGACCCACCGCACGCAGACCGACGCCGAGTGGGCCGTGCGCACGGCCGCGGACAACCGCCGCGACATGTCGAAGGCGATCAAGGACCGCCAGGTCACCGGGCTGCTCGCGTACGTCGACGGCAAGCCGGTCGGCTGGTGCAACTACGGCGAGACCACGCGTCTCAACGGCGTGATGCACCGCTTCGGCCTCAACGCCGCGGAGCAGCAGGGCGTCGGTTCCGTCGCGTGCTTCGTCATCGCGGCGCCGTACCGCGGCCACCGCGTCGCGACGAAGCTCCTCGACGCGGCGCTCGAGCGCCTGCGCGCTCGCGGCGTCAAGATGGCTGAGGCATACCCGGTCAAGGAGCGGAAGTCGCCGCAGTCGAACTACCGCGGTCCGCTGAGCATGTACCTCGCGGCCGGGTTCGAGCCGTACCGCGAGACCGAACGGCACCTCATCGTCCGCAAGACTCTTTGACACGACTTCACGTCGAGGTCACCGCCGACAGGCGGTTCGGCACCAACTCCTACCTCGTCGAGGACGAGGACACCCACGACGCGGTGGTCATCGACTCCAACCTCGAGCCCGACCTGATGGTTGAGCTGGCGAAGAGCCGCGGCGCCAACGTCAGGGCGATCGTGCTGACCCACACCGACCTCGATCACATCGCCGGCCTGCACGAGCTGCGCGACGCGTTTGGCGACGTGCCGGTCGCGGTCCATGACGCGGAGCGCGAGGTCGTCGCCGATGGCAAGCCACTGCGCCGCGAGTTCGGCCCGATCGCGACCCAGGTCGACAACGTGGCCAGCCTCGCCGAGGGCGAGCCGTTTCGCGCCGGGTCGCTGGAGCTCGAGGTGCTGCACACGCCGGGACACAGCCCTGGCGGCGTGACGCTGAAGATCGATGGCTACCTGTTCACCGGAGACGCGCTCTTCGCGGGGTCGATCGGCCGCTCCGACTTCGCCAACTCAGACGGCCCGGGCCTGATCGACGGCATCAAGTCAAGGCTGCTCTCGCAGCCGGACGACATGATCGTCTACAGCGGCCACGGCCCGGCGACCACCATCGGCCGCGAGCGGAGGATGAACCCCTTCCTGACCTGATCGCGCAACCCCCCGGATAGTCGCGACTATCCGATGACCCCGTGCGCGAAAAGCCCTGTTAGTCGCGACTATCCGTTAGCGGCCCAGGGACACGACCACGATCAGCGCCGGTCCAAGCAGGATCAACCAGAGCGTGGGGAACACGCAGCCGACCGTGGGCAGCAGGATCTTCAACGACGCCCGCGCGGCCTCGGTCCGGATCTTCAGCCGGCGCCTCACCCGCATCTGCGCGGCGTGCGCGGCGATCGTGCGGGCGATCGGCACCCCGGTGCGCTCCGCGTAGAGGATCCCGCGCACCAGCGACGCGAAGTCCTCGACCCCGGTCGCCACGGCCATCTCTTCGAGCGCCTCGGCTCGCGGCCGTCCCAGCTGGATCTCGCGCAGGGCGCGCGCGACGAGCAGCGTCAGCGAGTCGTCCTGGTGCCGGACCAGCTGCTCCAGCGCGCGGTCGAGGCCCAGGCCTGCCTCCATGCTGATCGCCACGACGTCGAGGGCGTTGGGCAGCGAGCTCTCGAGCTCGGTGCGCCGGTCCCGCACGAGCTGGTCGAGCCACAGCACCGGAAGGTAAAAGCCCACCGCGACCCCAACCAGCAGCGCGACCACTATCGCGAACGGCGTGCCGATGAACATCCCGATCGCCGTGCCGATAGCGCCGAGCGCCGCCGCCGCGGCGATGCGCAGCGTTTGCAGACTTACCGGGTCGAGACCCAGCGGGTTGCCCACGAAGTCCAGCTGACGGCGGAAGTTCGCCGCCTGCGCCTCGGGAGTCAACCGCATCATCTGGCGGTCGAGCCACCGGCGCATCGGCCCGAAGAGGCGCTCGGTGAACGGTTTCTCGAGCTCGAGCGCGACCGCGCTCTGGCCGAGGCCGACTTCCTGGCGCGCGAGGCGCTCGCGGGCCAGCGCCGTGGCGTCAGTGGCGCGAGACGCGATGATCCCCATGGTCAGCAGGTACGCGCCCGCCGCCGCCACGATCCCGATGACCAGCGGGAGGGCGTTCTTCACGAGATCGCCGTCAACCTGCGGATGATCACGTTGCCGACGAAGAGAAGGAAACCGGCGAGGATCAGCATCGCCCAGCCGAGCGGGTTGACGAGCATCGGCCGGAAGTAGTCGCGGACGATGAAGTAGAGCAGCACCGCGGCCACGATCGGCAGAAGGGTGATGATCAGCGCGGTTGCGCGCGACTGCGCGGTCGCGGCCAGGATCTCGGAGCGCATCTCTTCGCGCTGCCGCATCGTGTCCGCGAGCGTGATCAGAATCGCCGGCAGGTCGCCTCCGACCGACCTCTGGATCGTGATCACCATGACCATCAGGCGTAGGTCGTTGCTGCCGATCCGCCGCACCATGTTGTTGAGCGCGCTCTCGAGCGAGGCGCCGAGCTCGATCTCGCGCCGCGCCAGCGCAAACTCGTCGGACACCGGCGGACCGGCATTGTCGGTGACCGCGGTGAGCGACTGCGCGACCGACTGGCCCGCCTTCATCGAGTTGGCGATCAGCTCCATCGCGCGCGGAAGGTTGGCGTCGAACTGGCGGACCCGGTGGCCGCGGCGGTTCCGCAGGTAGATCGACGGGAGCACGTAGCCGAGGACGCCAAGAATCAGGAACTCGGGGCTGATTCCGAACCGGAGCAGGCCGACGATCGCGAACGCGAGCCCAAAACCGACCTGGATGAGCCTGAACTCGTAGGGCCGCAGCTCGATGTCGGCGCTGACCAGGTCGCGCTGCAGGCGGCTGCCCTGCTGCTCGCCCACGATCCACGACGGAGTGCCTGTGGGCTCGAACCGGCGCCGCAGCTGCTCCCGGACGTCGGCGAGCGTGCGATACGAGGCGCGAACGCCGGTCTCAGGACTCCTGTCCTGCGAGCTGACGATGCCCAGGACGACCAGGCCCACGCCGACGGCCGCCGCGACCGCGACCAGGATGATGAATGTGCCCATGGCGGATCAGTGAGAGGTGAATTGCCAGCGCTTGTCGACGTCTTTGGGCCCGACACCGGTGGCGGATTCGACGCCGGGACACTTGGAGTCGGATCCGGTCGGCAGGCTTCCATAGTCCTTGTAGGACTGGAGCTCGTACTTCATCGCAGCGTTGTTGAGGAGCCAGAAGAGGTACTCGGAGTCGCACGTGGTCATGAGCACGGTCAGGCTGCTCGTCACCACCCCGGTGGTGGAGCCGCCGTTCGCCGGACCGACGCGCAGCACGTCGACGTCGCGAAAAACGGTCAGGACCACGTTGCGCCCAGGGCTCTGGCCGAACACCGAGGTGTTGATCGTGGCGAGCATCGTGATCCGGTCGCCGACCTGCACGTATCCCCCGACCCCGACCTGCTCGCCGGTCGGGACGGTCACCGCGATCCAGCCCTGGGGGATCGGGAGGTAGGCGATGTCACTGCCGTTGATCAGGTCCCCCGAGGAGGCGACGAGGTTGGCGGTGACCACCTGGCCCGCGGGGATGTCAACCCGGGCGCCTTTACCAGTGACCTGGGTGATGGAGGTGAAGTTCTGGGGCGGGGTGGGGCTGACGCTTTCCAGCGATAGGTCGGACGCCTGGATGACCGTGCGGGCCTTGATGTCGTGGCTGGCGATCACGACCCGGATGCCGCCGGTCGATCCCTGGATCAAGGGCAGGCTCGCGATCCCCGCCGCGAGCGCGAAGGCAAGCACGGCCAGGACTGCGCCGACGATGATGTAGAGGCGCCCGCGCCGGGGTCTGGCAAGGGCCGAGGAGGCTATTGACACTTAATTGCGGGCGCTAGCTTCACAAAATGGACGCCGGAGCGCAACCTATTCGACAAGAACGGCCTCGGCGATGGCTGTGTTGATCCCGTAGTCGCCGCCCACGGCGGTGCCCGAGCCGGCCGCCGCGGACACCGTGAGGGATCCACAGCTGACCGTGCCGGCGATCATGCTGCCGCCGTTGTCGGCGAAGGTGCAGGTGCCCGGCCAGTAGACGGAGCCGAGCATCCAGGCCTGGGCGACGGTGCCCTTGATCGCGATCTGACCCGTATTGGTGGACGGCGCCCAGACGAGCAGGTTCCAGCAGGCCCGATCGCCGGCCGGGCACCATGCGGACCCTGGGCAGCTGGCGTCGCCAGCCGGCGCCTGGCTGCACGGGCTGGCGAACCAGGTGTAGCCGCCGCCCGCAGCGTCCAGCGGCGCGTTGGGCGGGCACACGGAGATCGAGCACGGGTTGGAGCCGATGCGGCAGGTCGAAGCCACGCACGATGCCCCGCCGCCGGCCGCGCACGTGCCCGTCGACAAGCCGGCCGAGTTGACGAACTCGATCGTCACGTCCCGGGCCAGGAGCTGGCCGCCGTTCAGGCAGATCCCGCCCCCGCCCGCGAACCCCGAGCCGTTGAAGTAGTAGAAGCCCGGGTCGAGGACCGCACCCGTGCTGGTTGCCACCGGCTTGAACGTTGCGATTGCCAGAGACCATGACGTCGCCGGGTTGCCCGTCACGGTCTCGCTCGCGGAGCCCGCGGGCAGGTCGAGGCGGTACTCGGAGGCGAAGCCGTTCGCGGTGTCAGCAGTGAGCGCGTTCCAGCCCGCTCCCCGGGTGAAGGTTTGCCCCGCCACCCCCTTGTTGAAGCCGTCGGCGGTGATGACCAGCTCTCCGCTCTGTGCCATCGCGCCCGAGGTGGTGACCGCCAGGCTGGCGGCGCTTGCGTTGGTCGCGATTCCAGTCTGGTCAAGCGGAGCGGCCGCGGCGCCTGACCACTCGGTCATCTGCCCGTCGCAGTTGATGGTGGCCGGGTTGATGGTGAAGGTTGCGCTCGTGATGGCCCCCGGGTTGCTCGGGTAGTACCAGATCTCCGTGCGTCCGGCCCCTGCGATGTTGGCCTCGGTCGCCTGGACCCAGTTCGCGGGGGCGGCGAACCTGTTCGGCGTCGTGAGGCAGTTGACAATCGCGACGAGGAGCGTCCCCGCCTGGCTCGCGGCGGGGAGCCTGGGTGTGACGAAGTGCCGAACCGGCCCGACCCTGACGCCGGTCTGCCGGTTGGTGATCCCGCCCGCCACTGACGTCAGGTCGAGGTAGCCGTAGCAGCTCGGCTTGAAGTGATAGAAACCGCTCGCATCCTTGCTCAGCGGCGACGGCCCGAGCCCGGTGCCGACCACCGTGGCCCCGGCGGTGATGTTCGGATAGACGCCTGCGGGGTTGCAGGCCACGCCCAGGGGGCCGCCCGCGCTGTTCTTCAGCGTGGCGATGGCGGCGGGGTCGGTGTTCGGCTCGGGCGGCAGGGTCGCCGAGAGCGGTGCGACCGGCTGTGCGCCCGTTCCTCCGGCACACGGGTTCGGGTTGATGGCCGCGTCGCCGGCCGTGAGGTAGGCGCTGGTGCCGGCGGCCCCGCAGGTCATCGCTGTGTGGCCGGACAGCTCGTAGCCGTCGGCGCAGACCGCGTTCGTCGACCCTGTGTTTGCACCGGCCGCGCACGAGCCGCCCCCGCCGACCCACGCCTGCCCCGACGCGTAGACCGAGACGTTGCCCAGATCCGAGTAGGTGCTCGACGCGGCGTCGAATCGCGTGTGCGCGTAGACCGCACAGCTGCCGCTGAGCGAGATCGTGTTCGAGACCAGGACGCTGCCCTGGACGTTGAACTGCCCTCCGGTGCAGGAAAGCGTCGTCGCCCGCAACGTCGCCGTCGAGCTCGCGAGCTGCTGCGCGACCGCCCGGCGCGTCACGTTGGTGTTCGACGCGCCCATGTAGCTCCCGAACGAGATCGGCAGCGCGAGCGTGAGGATGACCTCGACCTGCTGCTGGTGGAGGCGGTACGGATAGTGGATCGTCTCGGTGATTCCCGGTGCGAACGTGTCGGTGCCGGTGTATCCGCCCGCGCACGTGCCGGCGCCGACGTTGAGCACCCCGGTGCGCGTGCGCTGGGTGGCGACGAAGTTATCGGCCTCGGTGATGACGGTGCTGGCCGAGCCGGCGGTGCAGCCGACACCGATCTTCAGCGCGGCGTCCAGGGCCGCCTGGTCCGCCAGCTGCTGCAGCTGGTTACGCTGCCACTCGACCGAGCCGGTGAGCAGGATCAGCGAAGCCGAGCCGATCAGCGCGACCAGCCACACGGCGACGATCACCAGCACCTGTCCGGATTGGTTCTTCAATACTCGAGCCTCTCCACCGACTGCGAGTCGAAGGTGACCGTGCTCGGGATGCCCAGCAGGGTGTTGAGCACCGGCTTCCACCGCAGCTTCAGGTCGACCACGACGAGCTGATGCCCGGACGTGCGGACGGCCGCGCCGCTGACGCCCGCGCACGAGGGACAGCTCCAGCGGGGGTTTGGATTGCCGGCGGTCGAGTCGAGCTCGTAGATGAAGACGTAGACCGTGCTGGCGTTGATGGCGCCGGTGAGCGTGATGGTGCCGGGCTGGAGTGGGTTGGCGTTGGCCACGAAGGTGCCGTACGGCGGCGGGCTCGAGATCGCTGTCGAATCCTGGTACACGACCGACATGCCGAGCGGGTCGAGCTGGTGCGCGCCGTTGGTCAGCGGCCCGAGAGAGCAGGGTGTGGCGAGGGTCGTGCAGGTCGGGGGCAGCGTGTTCGAGCCGCTGTAGTAGCCCAGCACCGCCTGCCGCGCCGTGTCGCGCGAGGCGCCCTGGAGCATCGTGTAGATCAGGAGTCCCCGCCCGAGGTCGACGGTCGCGCCGATGAGCAGGAAGATGACGGGCGCGAGGAGCGCAAATTCGAGGAGGGCTTGCGCCCTTCCCCACCTGTGGGGAAGGTGGCCCGCCGCGCCAGCGGCCGGCCGGATGGGGCCGCGCCCTTTCACCATGCGGTCGTGGCTCGGCTCGACCCCGTGATCGTGATGCCGCCGCCAAGGATATTGAGGTCGCTGAAACCGTAGTAGACGTAGACGTCGACCTCCGACTGATAGAGCGTCGGAATGGACCCCGTGCAGTTCGCGCTCGTGCCGCAGTAGACGGCGACCACCGCCTGGCCGGCGACCGGCCTCGTGTAGTCGGTGCCGGCGACGAAGGGAGGGGCGTGGTTCACCTGCGTCGGGCAGGTGATGGTGGTCGTCACAGCCGCCAGGTCCGCGGTGACGAGGCTGCACATGGCGGCCAGGCCGGGCCCGTTGGTGGTGGGGGTCTTGCCGGCTACGTAGCGCGCGGCGTCGCGCGCGGCGTCGGACGTCTCCACCGCGAACGAGTAGCCGCGGCCCAGCTCGAGGATGCCGGCGACGAGGACGAGCAGCACCGGGAGGGCGAGCGCCAGCTCGACCAGCGCCTGCGCCCGCTGGCGGCGTGAGTCATACATCAAGCTTCAGGTTCGAAAGGATCACCCGCGCCACCTCGGTCGCTCCGCGCGACATGACCGAGCTCGGGTCGTGCTGGATGACCAGCCCGCCGGCGAGCGTCGAGTCCTCCGGCCGAGAGTCGTCGAACCCGACGACGACCGCCATCTTGCGGCCGAGGATGGACTCGACCGCCGCCCGGTCGAGCGGTGGGTGCGGCGACCGCTGGTTGAGGACCAGCTCGACGCGGTTGTCGGGCACGTTCATGATGTCGCGGAAAATCGCCATCGCCCGGCGGGCGTCGGTCATGGCGGCGATCTCGGGCGGGACCACGATCACCAGGCATTCCGCCCGCTCGATGACGGCCAGCGCCGCCTCGCCCAGGGAGGTCCCGACGTCCACCACGATGACTTTCTGCCAGGTCATCACTACGTCAAGAACGCGGCCGACCAGGTCGCCGGTCAGCGTGTCCACTTCCTCGGGCCGCAGCGTGCCGGGCAGCACGCCCATGCCGGTGCGGTGGTTGACGATGTTGCCGCGCAGCACCGCCTCGAAGTCGACCTGCGCGGCCTTCGAAGCGCCGGCGATGGAGCCTGTCGCAATCAGGTCGGCGAACAGCGCGGCATGCCCGAACGGCTGGCCGAGGTCGATCAAAAGCACCTGGCGGGGGAACTTCCGGGCAAGTGCGGCGGCGGTGTTGATGGCAAGCGTGGTGGTCCCGGCGCCGCCCTTGGCCGAGAACATGGCGACGATTGCCGCGGCGTCGCGGGAGGCGGTCTGGGCGGCGATCGCCGCGGCGGCCGACAGCTCCTGCTCCCAGAGCTTGTCCAACCCCAGCGCCACCTTCTCGACGTCGGCCCCGAGCCCCTCCATCAGCCCGTCCCGGTCGAGCGTCAGCAGGACCGCGTCGGTGAGGCCGTAGATGCTGGTGACGTAGCTGCCGCCAGCCCTGGGGGCGGGGAGGATGACCATGTCCCCCGGGCCCGGGCGCCGGGCCAGGAGGACCTTGCCGCCCGGGCCGGCGATCGATTCCTCCACCTGGCCGGAGGCCAGAAAGACGACCACGTCGCCGCCCTTGCCGCCGATTCGCAGTGTGTCCCTGGCGGCCAGGCCGACCGGTCGCATCCGGCGGGCCACGGCTCGTAAAACACCGTCGTTTAGTTCCGAGAAAACAGCCGACATCTCCAGGATGCGCATCCGCGTCTGAACGGTGGACGGCGCCTGGTCTCCGGCGGGGCGATCGCTGCTTGCGCCCACGTGGCCTGCCTCTTCCTCCCGCGCCCGCCGTAGGGTTTCGGGGGCCTCGCGGGCGTTCAAAACGCGGATACTGTAGCGCGCTCCCCCCAGATGGACTCCCAGCTTCGCAGCAACGGCTCCAACACCCGGCCGAATCCGCAGGCGGCCGCCCGCTCGACCGCCCGGTCCAGAGTTGCAGGACGCGTTGAGCGAGTGGTTAACACGGCGCTCGCCGGCGAGAAGGCCGCCGTCCTTAACGCGACCGCCCCCGAGCTGCTCGGCGAGCCCGCGCCGGTGGTCGACGTGATCGCGGAGGCGCTCGGCCGGCCGGGGACGGGAGTCATGGCCCACTGGAACTTGCACGAGATGCTCCGCCGCTCGAAGCTCCATGAGGACCTGATCAACTCACTGACCGCGGCCAATCCGGTCACGCGGGCCGCGGCGGCCCGCCTGTGCGGCGCCCTCCGGATGACCGACGCGGTGATCTGGATCGCCGACCTGGTCGCCGACCCCGACCCGAGAGTGCGGGACGCCGCCGTGCGCGCGCTCGGGCATATGGGCGGGCGAAGGGCGGTGGAGACGCTGATGGCCAACGCCGACCGCATCCCGCTCTACCGGCTGGCGATCTCGTTGTCCGAGGCCGCCTCGGACGTCGACATCGAAGCCTTGATGCGCGCCCCAGCCAACGAGCGCGCCGCGGTAGCCACCGTGCTGGCGTGCGGCTTGCGCTGCGACAGGCTCCGGATCTCGCCCTTGCTGGGGATCGCCCACGACCGGCGGTGGCCGAACCCCGTCAGGATCGCGGCCTGCAAGTCGCTGGCGACGATCGGTGACCGCGGCGCGGCCGATGGCCTCCGGCGCCTGGCCCTCTCCGACCCCGACGGCAAAGTCAAGGAGGCCGCCGACCGCGCACACAAACGGCTCGTCAGGCGGGTGGTGGCGCGGTGAAGCTCTCGGAGCGGTTCGACCGCCGCTATCAGCAGTCTCCGGTCGTAACCGCCCCCGGCGCCCCCGCGGTCCCCGCGGAGCCGCCCGCGCCTCCCGACGGCAACGCATCGATCGCGCCGGTCGAACGCCGCGCGGTCCCGCGCGAAAGCACCACAGCCCCGCAGCCGGTCGTCGAGACGGCCGTCCAAACGGCCGACTCTCGAGGCGTTTTGAGCCCTGCACTGGCCGCGGCCAAAGGCGAGATACACGGAGACCTCCTGCGCCGGCACGCGGCGGCGATCGACATCAGCAACCGCGCCGGCATCCGCCGCCTGCTGACGCAGCTGACCGAGGAGCACTTCCGCAACAAGCCGCCCGCTGCGCTGGTCACCGCCGAGGACCGCGAGCGCCTGGTCGAGATCCTGTTCGATGAGGTCATCGGGCTCGGACCGCTCGAGGCTCCGCTCCGTGACCCCGAGATCACCGAGATCATGGTCAACCGCCCGGAGCAGATCTTCGTCGAGCGCCGCGGCCGGATCGAACTGACCAATCTCGCGTTCGAGGACGAGGCGAGCTTGCGCCGCGTCATCGACCGCATCGTCTCCACCATCGGACGTCGCGTCGACGAATCGGAGCCGATGTGCGACGCTCGCCTCAAGGACGGCTCGCGCGTCAACGTCGTCATCCCGCCGGTCGCGATTTACGGGCCGTGCCTGACGATCCGCAAGTTTGGCCGCGAGGTCCTGACGCCGGAACGAATCGTCTCGACCGGCGGCTCGAACGAAGCGATCCTCGAGTACCTCGACGCCGCGGTGAGGACACGGCTGAACATCATCGTCTCTGGCGGCACCGGCTCTGGCAAGACGACGCTGCTCAATGTCCTCTCGGGATTCATACCGGCCACCGAGCGCATCGTCACGTGCGAAGACGCAGCCGAGCTGCGCCTTCGCCAGGTGCACGTCATCAGCCTGGAGTCGAAACCAGCCAACGTCGAAGGCCGCGGGCAGATCACGATCCGCGACCTGGTGCGCAACGCTCTGCGCATGCGGCCAGACCGGATCATCGTCGGCGAGGTCCGCGGCGGCGAGGCGCTGGACATGCTGCAGGCGATGAACACTGGTCACGACGGCTCCATGAGCACCGTGCACGCCAACAACCCGCGCGACGTCATCAATCGTCTGGAGACGCTGGTGTTGCTCGCCGGCACCGAGCTGCCGTCGCGCGCGATTCGCGGCCAGATCTCGTCGGCGATCAACGTTATCGTCCAGACGGAGCGACTCCGTGGGGGCGCGCGCAAGATCGTCGGAGTCGCGGAGGTCTTCGGCCTGAGAGAAGGCGAGATCGGTTTGAACGAGCTCTTCGCGTTTCGCCAGGTCGCGGTCACGCCCGACGGCCGCGCCGTGGGCTACCACACCGCGACCGGCACGCTTTCCACGTTCCAGGATCACTTCAAGGCGAACGGCGCCGACCTGCCCGAGTCAATGTTCGAGCCTTCCGCCGAGCCTCCGCCGGAGCAGCTGTACTGATGGAGTTCAAGGACGTCTCGCCTGTGCGCGGTGACGGCCACGTCGACGGCCAGGGCCGCACGATCGAGGTGGACGCCGAGCTCTGGGCCGACGTCGGCCATGAGCTGCGCACGCAGCTGAACGCGGTCGTAGGCGCGGCCGGGCTTCTGTCCACGAGCGCGGAGACGAGCGAGGAGCGTGAGCTCGCGTCGATCGTCGAGTCCGCGGCCGAGCAGGTCGCCCGCATCGTCGACGACGTGCTCGATGCGGTGACCATCGAGAGTGGCGAGTTCGAGCTGGCCCTGCATCCTTTCGACGTGCGCTCGGCCGTGGAGAGCTGCGTCGGGTTGGTATCGGAGGCGGCGGGCGCGAAAGGCCTGGACATCTCCTTCAACGTCGCGGCCGAAGTGCCGAACGTCGCCATCGGCGACTCCCGTCGGATCGAGCAGATCCTGCTGACCCTGCTGCACGGTGCGGTCGACCGCACCTACCGCGGGGGCATCGGCGTCGACCTGAGCGCGGAGGAGCGCGGCGGGCTGGTCGCGCTGAACTTCAAGATCCGCGACACGGGACGCGGCGTCCCGGCGCGCATCCTGCGCGGAGCCCTCGAGGGTGTGAGCGGCCCGCACGACAGGCTCGAGCCCGGCGATCGGCTCTCGGTGCTCAGCCTGCGTACGACCAAGCACCTCGTGGAGATGATGGACGGCGAGCTTCGCGTCGAGCAGGGCGGGGTGGAGGCCGGCCCCGACGCGGGCACGACGTTTGGATTCACGATCCTGGCGCAGGCGCTGCCGTCGGGCATGGCGAACACGATGCTCACGCTCGAGGGAATGCGCGTGCTCGTGGTCGCCGCCGACCCGACGGAAAAGCGCGTGCTGGCGCTGCAGGTCGAGCAGTGGGGCGCCACCGCGACCTCGGCCACGCCGGAGGAGGCGCAGGGCGCGGTGCAGATCGGGCAGCCTTTCGACATCGTGCTCGTCGAGCACCGGGCGCCGGCGATCGACGGCCTCGAGGTTTCCAGCGCGCTGCGCGCTGTCCGCCGGCCGGAGGAGATGCCGATCATCCTCATCTCGTCGTTGACGCCGGGCCCGGTCGAGGCGGCCGCCGCGGACAGCGGCGTGATCCAGGCCACGCTCACCAAGCCGGTGCCGCCGCGCACGCTTCACGACGTGATGATCCAGGTGGGCGGTCGCGGAGCGAAGCAGGTCGCCGCGCAGGAGGTGGAGCCGGGATCGCTGCGTGTCCTCATCGCGGACGACAACGCCCTCAACCAGAACCTGCTCAAGCGACTGGTGGCGAAGCTTGGCCACACGGTCGACGTCGTCTCCAACGGCCGTGAGGCCGTCGCCGCCGTGGCGCAGCAGCCCTACGACGCGTTGCTGATGGACGTGCTCATGCCCGAGATGGACGGGCTGGCGGCCGCGGAAGCGATCTGCCGGCGATGGCCGCGAGGCAACCGCCCGCGGCTCATCGCGCTGACGGCGATGGCCGGGCCGGGTGACCAGGAGCGGTGCCTGCGGGCAGGCTACGACGACTACATGAGCAAGCCGATCCGCACCGAAGACCTCGCCGAGGCGCTGAAGGCGGCGGTGGGCTACCGGACGAATCGAGAAGGCGCGGGACTCTAGAGGCTCGGGCGGGAGACCTCGGCGAGAGATTCGGCGATCCAGGTGGCCCAGATCCGGGCGAAGCGACGAGCAGCGCAGCGAGCGCATCCAATAGATTCGTGAGCGAGCAGCGCATTACCACCTGGGGCCCCCTCCGGGGGGAGTGGGCCGCATTGGGCGCCGAAGATCCGCCGAGGGTCTCTCCGGCCGAGCCTCTTAGCTCCGGAGGCGGCTGTCCAGGCGGTCTTCGTGCGTCGCCAGCCGGGACGCCCGGGCCTCGAGGTACACGACGAGGATGACGATCATCCCGCCCACAACCATGAACCCTCCGAGCGCTTCGGCCTCCAGGCCGCTCGGCTGGGTGATGACCTGGATCATGGCCGAGCCGAAGACGAGGATGTAGCTGAGGCCGAGAAGTCGGACCCGCGGCGCCACGGCCGCCTGGTCTGCGCCGCCGCGCCACGGTCGCTTGCCGATGATCAGCAGCCACGCGCCCAGTACCAGGGCCACGCCGGCGAGGACGACGGAGATCATCTGAACGTAGGCCGTTGTCATGGGAGTGCCGGCCGGTGAGTTTAACCGGCGGTTCTTACAATCGATCCCTCAATGCCCCGAAGCGAACCGATCAAGGCTGTCCGCGGAGTCCGCGACATACTGCCCGCCGACCTGCCGCTCTGGCGCGCGGCCGCCCAGGCAGGGCGCAGGATTGCCCAGAGCTTCGGCTACGAGGAGATCGAGACGCCGATCATCGAGCTTTCCGAGCTGATCGAGCGCGTCGGCGAGGACACCGACGCGGTCGCGAAGGAGCTCTACCGCTTCGAGGACCGTGGTGGCCGCAACATCGCGCTGCGCCCCGAGGCGACCGCGGGCATCGTCCGCGCCTACTTCGAAGGTCAGCTCAACCAGGGGCCGCAGCCCTCGCGTCTTTATCTGTTCGGCCCGATGTTCCGCTACGACCGGCCGCAGAAGGGCCGCTACCGCCAGTTCTTCCAGTTCGACGTCGAGGCGATAGGCAGCGCGGCGGCGGGGGTGGACGCGGAGGTGGTCGAGATCGCGGGCGGCTGGCTCAAGAATGTCGGGCTCGACGACCTGCGCCTCGAGCTCAACACGATCGGCGACCACAAATGCCGTCCGGCCTACCTCGAAAAGCTGAAGGAGTATTACCGCCCTTTGAAGTCGCAGCTGCACGGGGACTGCCAGCTGCGCCTCGAACGCAATCCCCTGCGCCTGCTGGACTGCAAGGTCCCGCAGTGCCAGCCCTTCAAGGCCGACGCCCCGAAGATCGTCGACAACCTGTGCGACGAGTGCGCCGAGCACTGGGGCGAGGTGCGGCGGCTGCTCGACGCCGCCGGCATCGAGTACGTGCTCAACCCGTACCTGGTGCGCGGCCTCGACTACTACACGCGCACCGTGTTCGAGTTCTACCCGGGCGGCGCAACCGGGCAGCAGGACGCGGTCGCGTCGGGCGGCCGCTACGACGGCCTGGCTGAGGACCTCAACTGGCCCTCGACGCCCGGCGTCGGCTTCGCCGGAGGGCTCGATCGCGTCACAGAGCTGATGGCGGCGAAGACCGACGGGAGGCCGATCGCGCCGGGGGCGGAGGTGCTCGTGCTGCCGGAGGGCGACCTCCCCGTGGAGGCGGCGACCGTCGCGCGGGCGTGTCGTGCGGTCCGCTCCGTGGCCGTCGACTACGAGCCGAAAAGCCTGCGCGCCAAGATGCGCTCGGCGAACAGGCTCGGCGCGCGCTGGGTCGTGCTCCTCAGCCCGGAGGACGCGGCGCGCCGCGTTGCGCAGCTTCGCGACATGACGAGCGGCGAGCAGAGCGAGGTGGCATGGGACGAGTTGCCGACGAAGCTGGCGTGAGCGGTTTCAACGCTCCGCACTGCGGCTCGCTGCGCGCCACCGACGAAGGCCGCGAGGTCGAGCTCTACGGCTGGGTTGCGCGACGGCGCGACCACGGCGGCGTCACGTTCATCGACCTGCGCGACCGGTGGGGGACGGTGCAGGTCGTTGTCCGGTCGATCGATGCGGAGGTCAGGAACGAGTACGTCGTCCGCGTCGCGGGCAAGGTCGCGCGACGGCCGAAGGGATCCGAAAACCCAAAGATGGCCACTGGTGAGGTGGAGGTGGTCGCCGAACGTGTCGAGGTGATCTCAGTCGCGAAGACGCCGCCGTTTGCAATCGAGGACGAAGTCGAGGCCGACGAGGCGACCCGGTTGAAGTACCGCTACCTCGACATTCGGCGGCCGAAGATGACGCAGACGCTCGAGCTTCGCCACCGTGTGGTGCAGGCCATCCACCGCTACATGGACGGCCACGAGTTCATGGAAGTCGAGACCCCGATGCTGCTCAAGGGCACGCCCGAAGGCTCGCGCGACTTCATAGTGCCGTCGCGCTTGCACCCGGGCGAGTTCTTCGCGCTGCCTCAGTCGCCGCAGCAGCTGAAGCAGCTGCTGATGGTCGCGGGGATCGGCCGCTACTACCAGATCGCGCGCTGCCTGCGCGACGAGGACCTGCGGGCGGACCGGGTGGTGGAGATAACTCAGCTCGACGTCGAGATGTCCTTCTGCACCGAGGAGGACGTGTTCGCGCTCATCGAGGGATTGTGGGCGAACGTCTGGAAGGACGTCCTCGGTATCGAGATCCCGACTCCCTTCCCCCGACTCGACATGCAGCAGTCGCTGCTCAAGTACGGCACGGACAAGCCCGACCTCCGCTACGAGCTGGAGATCGCGGACGTCACCGAGGCGCTCCGGGAGAGCTCGGCCACCGTGCTCCGCGGCGCAATCGACGCTGGGGGCGTGGTCCGGTGTCTTGCCGTCCCGGGTGGCAAGGACATGAGCCGTCGTGAGCTCGACGAGCTGGGGCTGATGGCGAAGGGCGCGGGCGCGAAGGGCCTCGCCTGGATCCCTGGACCGCTCGACCGTCACCTGAGCGAAGGCGAGATGTCCGCGATCAAGCTCGCGGCGGGCGCGGGCGCGGACGACATCGTCTTGCTCGTCGCCGATCGGCGCAGAAAGGCGGAGACGGTGATGGGACTCCTGCGCAAGGAGATCGCCCGGCGGCGCAAGCTCATCCGCCACGGCGAGTGGAGGTTCCTGTGGGTTTACCCGATGTACCTCTTCGAGGAAGACGACCTCGGAAACCTGACGTACGGCCACCACCCGTTCACGTCGCCGTGGCCCGAGGACATGGAGCTACTGGACGAGCGGCCGTACGACGTCAGGGCGCGCGCCTACGACTGCGTCCTCAACGGCGTCGAGATCTCCGGCGGCAGCGTGCGCATCCACGACCGCGAGCTTCAGGAGCGCGTCTTCGAGATCCTGGGCATGGACCGGGAGAGGATCCGCGCCCAGTTCGGGCACCTGCTCGACGCGTTCGAGTACGGCGTGCCTCCGCACGGTGGTATCGCCGCGGGCATCGACCGGCTGATGATGGCGATCGTCGGCACCGATAACGTGCGCGACGTCGTCGCCTTTCCGAAGACCCAGAGCCATCAGGACCTCATGCTCGGCGCCCCGAGCCGGGTCGAGGAGAAGCAGCTCGAGGAGCTGCACGTTCGGGTGGTCCCACCCAAGAAATCGGACTCGTAGTATTGACGGGCTCCCGATGGGCTGCGGGTGACGTGCGCGTTGCCCAACAGTTCATCATCGGGACCCCGGAGTCCGCAAGGCCGACCAAAAGCCCGCCGGGACGGGACTTGGAGAGCCGAGGCAGGGGACCCACCTGAGCATGCTCAGGACAACCCACCCCCGCCACCCGGAGGGAGCATCTCATCCCCGCACCGTCATCGGGAGAGGCACCCTCTCCCCCTTCAGGGGACCGATCAGTAAGGCGAAGCGCGCTTCGCGCGCCGTCCGTTACGCGCTCTGCGCGCAGGGTCAGCGGTGAGGGGCGGCAAAGCAGAGTGAACGTCATCCCGCCCGGGCTGATCGTCGCCATCCTCCTTGTCCTCGTCGTCTCCCAGCTCTGCTTCGCCTTCCTCCCCTACCGCCGCCGCGCCTATGTCCCGATCCTGCTCATGACCGCGCTCGGCTTCGGCCTCGGCCAGCTCTGGGACTTCCTCGGCCTGCCGTCGGCCCGCCTCGGCCAGGCCAACGTCCTGCCGGCCGTGGCTTTCGCCCTCCTCCTCCAACCGCTCACCCGCTTCGTGCCCCGGAGGGACCGCGAGCCCAAGGAACCGGCCGAAGGCAACGCGAATGCGCACACTTAAGATTGCGGGTGTGTTTGCGGCGGGGGCGGCGGGGGTATTCACTCCGTGAGCAGCCAGAACTTCATGTGGCTCGCGTTCGGGGTGGCCGCACTCCTCGTGGCGCTCGCCCTGGCGGCGGTCCTGATCAGGCTGCGCGGAATGTTGGGAGCGGTCGAAGAGCTCCTCGACACGACCAATGAAGAGATGAAAGAGACGCTGCCCGAGGTGCGACAGACGATCGAGAATGTGAACGACATCACGTCCGGTGTGAACGTCGGTCTCCGCACGGGCGGCCGCGGCCTGGCCGCGTTTGGACGCGGGATCAGCTCCGCCGTGTACGGAGTGAGGGTGGCGGGTCAGAGTCTGGTTCGCACGGTTAGAGGAGGTTTCGGCGATGGCTGACGAAAGAAACGGCGGCGGCGGTTTCGGCTGGTTCATCCTCGGCGGTCTGATCGGCCTGGCCGTCGGCGCATACATAGCGACCGGGCCGGGCCGCGAGCAGATCGAGAGTCTGCGCAGCAAGACCATCGAGCTGAGCGGCAGCGAGCCGGTGCAGCGCGCCCGCGACGCCGCGCAGCGAGCGCGGACGGCGGTGACGGACCCCGAGCATCCGGTCGGCAAGGCGATCCAGGACGGCGTGGCCGCGGCCAAGCGCAAGCGTGAGGAGCTCGAGGCGGCGGCGAGCCGGCGCATTCAGCGCGCGAGCACGGACCTCGAGGAGTAGCGGGCAGATCATGGCGAAGCGCAACCTGGCCGAGCTGAAGATCCCGGCGGCGCCGGAGTTCATCCCCTTGGCCAAGCGCGTCGCTACAGCGCTGGGCGGCCAGCTCGGCCTGAGCCTCATGGACCTCGACGAGCTCTCGATCGCGCTGACGCAGGCGTGCGACAGCGCGATCGGCGCGGCCGAGGAGCTGGGCATGCCGGCTGACCTCAAGCTGACGTACTTCGCCACCAACAGGGCGCTGGTGGTCGACGTGGACCTGATGCCGACGGGCGCGGCGCTGCCCGTGCCCGCTCACGCACCCCAGACGCACGTCGACCCCGAGCTGCAGCGGCTCGCCTACGAGATGATCCGCTGCTTCGTCGATGACTTTCGACCGGTCATCGAGCCGCGCACCGGGCACTTGCGCTTCCGCATGGTCAAGCACCTGGCGGGCTGAACTTCGCGCAGCGGCTTAACTAATAGGTAATGGCTAGTTCCACGCGCCTTTCGCGCGAGGAGCTGCGGGAGCTCCATCGCCGGTACAAGGAGAGCACGGACCCCGCCGAGCGCGACCGCATCCGCGGCCAGCTCGTCGACGCCTATCACGACTTCGTCTATTTCCTGGCGCGCAAGTTCCAGAACCGCGGCGAGCTGCTCGACGACATCGTCCAGGTCGGCTACCTCGGCCTGATCAAGGCGATCGAGCGATTCGACCCCGACCTGGGCTTTGAGTTCACGACGTTCGCGACGCTGACCGTCGCTGGGGAGATCAAGCGCTACTTCCGCGACAAGGGCACCGCGATCAGGTTTCCGCGCCGGCTGCAGGAGCTGCACCAGTCGGTCCTGCGCGTCAACGAGCAGATGAAGAACGAGCTCGGCCGGGAGCCGACGGTAGGCGAGCTGGCCGAACGCCTCGGCGTCACGTCCGACGACGTGACGGAGGCGATGGAGATGGGGCCGGCCGTCGTGCCGGTGTCGCTCGACCAGCCGATCGCGACCGGCGACAGCCAGGACAGCCGCTCCGTCGCGGAGCAGATCGGCGGCGCGGACCCGGAGCTCGAGCGCGTCGAGATGCGCGACGTGCTGGAGCGGGCGATGGAGCACCTGACGCCGCGTGAGCGGGCCATCATGGCGATGCGGTTTTACGAGCAGATGTCGCAGTCGGAGATCGCCAAGCGGCTGGGCATCAGCCAGATGCACGTTTCCCGCCTGCAGCGCGCGGCGCTGGAGCAGCTGCGCAAGTACGTGCCGCAGGAGACCGCCGGGTAAGGCGTGGCGCTGCTGGAAGCGGAGGCGCCGCACGAACCGTACGCACTGTTTCAGCGGTGGTTCAGGGAAGCCCACGAGGCGGGCGTTCCCCAACCCGACGCAATGACGCTCGCCACCGCGAGCGACGAAGGACCGTCGGCGCGCATGGTGCTGTTCAAGGGCTTCGAGAACGGCGACTTCCTCTTTTACTCCAACTACGGAAGCAGGAAGGGCACCGACCTCGTGCACGACCACCGGGCCGCGCTCGTTTTCTACTGGTCCGCCACGCACCATCAGGTCCGCGTCTACGGCATCGTCCGCCGCATGGGCCGCGCAGCCTCAGAGCAGTACTTCAGGACCCGCCCACGCGGAGCGCGGCTGTCGGCCCTGGCCTCGCGGCAGAGCCGCGTCGTCCGCTCACGGGAGGTGCTCGAGACGCGCATGCGTGAGCTGGCGGAGAAGCACCCCGAGGAGGTCCCGCTGCCGCGCGACTGGGGCGGTTACGCGCTGCGGCCGCGGTGGATCGAGTTCTGGGAGAGCCGCGAAGACCGCCTTCACGACCGGCTGAGATACGTCCTGGGCAACAACGGCCGTTGGCGGGTCGAGCGCCTCGCCCCTTAGACTGAGCCAATCCCGTGACCGGGAATGAGATCCGCCGACGTTTTCTAGAGCATTTCGCGAGCCGGGAGCATCTGGTCCTGCCCAGCGCGCCACTGGTGCCGCACGGCGACCCCAGCACGCTCTACATATCGGCCGGAATGCAGCCGCTCCAGCCCTACTACCTGGGCTTGAGCGAGCCGCCCGCGCCTCGGCTTGCCAGCGCCCAGAAGTGCCTCCGGACCGGGGACATTGAGGAGGTGGGGAAGACCGACCGTCACCTCACGTTCTTCGAGATGCTCGGCAACTTCGCGCCGACCGGTGACTACTTCAAGGAGACCGCGATCCCGCTTGCGTGGGAGCTGGTCACGAAAGGATTCGCCATGCCCGTCGACCGGCTGCGCGTGACGGTGCATCCGTCGGACGACGCGTCGTTCGAGATCTGGACGTCGAAGACGAGCATCGCCGCCGAGCATGTCACCCGCCTGGCGGACAACTGGTGGGGACTGGGACGCGGGCCGTGCGGCCCCGACACGGAGATCTGGTGGGACAAGGGCCGCGAGGCGGGCTGCGGCCAGCCTGACTGCTATCCCGACCACTGCGCTCGCTTCACCGAGTTCTGGAACCTGGTGCTGCCGGAGTACGACCAGCGCGCTGACCTCGCGGATCCGCCGACGACGGCGGAGGCGATCAAACGCGGCATCGCGGACGGTGCGCTGGTGCGACTCGCCAGACCGGCGATCGACACCGGCATGGGCCTGGAGCGGATCAGCTTCATCCTCCAGGGCAACGACAACATCTTCGGGGCCGACGTGCTGGCGCCGCTGGTGGAGTTCGTGCGCGAGCACAGCAAGGAGCCGACCGCTCTATCCGAGCGGATCATCGCCGACCACGTACGCGCGATCACGTTCTGCATCTGCGACGGAGTGGTCCCTTCCAACGAGGGCCGGGGCTACGTGCTCCGCCGCCTGATCAGGCGCGCGGCGCTGCACGCGCGCAACATCGGGCTCTCGACGAAGTTGTCCGCGGGCGCGAGCCGCACGGTCGCGATGTTCAGGGACCACTACCCCGAGCTCGCCGAGCGCGAGCGCCTGATCGCGGAGACGATCGAGATCGAGGCCGATCGCTTCGCGCGCACGCTGGAGCAGGGGATGGAGCAGTTCGAGAAGGTCGTGGCGCGCGGCGGGCAGACCGTGCCCGGCGCGCTCGCGTTCAAGCTGCACGACACGTTCGGCTTTCCGCTCGAGCTCACCCGTGAGCTGGCGGCCGAGCGCGGCCTTCAGGTCGACGACGAGGGATTCCGCTCCGAGATGGCGCTTCAGCGCGAACGCTCGCGCCGCGTGATGCCCAACCAATGGGCGAAAGCCAAAGACCTGCCCCGTTCCGAGTTCACCGGCTACCACGAGCTGACCACCGACACCAATGTGCTTGCGGTGCGCCGCGAAGGCGCGGTCGTCGATGGCGCCCGCGAGGGCGACGTGGTGGAGGTGTTCCTCGAGCGCACGCCGTTCTACGCCGAGTCAGGCGGCCAGATCGGCGACACCGGCACGATCAAGACGCCCAGCGGCCTGGTCCGTGTCGAGGACACGCAGAAGCCGGCGGAAGGCGCGATCGCGCACCTGGGCACCGTCGTGACGGGCGAGGTCGTCCCGGGAGAGAAGGCGACCGCGGCGGTCGATCAGAAGCGCCGGCGCCAGATCATGCGTCACCACTCGGCCACGCACCTGCTGCACAAAGCCCTCCGCGAGACGCTGGGCGAGAACGTCGTCCAGAAGGGATCGTGGGTCGGCCCCGACCACACGACCTTCGACATCCCTCTAAACCGCGCCATGAGTAAGGAAGAGATCGACCGCGTCAACCGGCGCGTGATGGAGAAGGTGCGCGAGGCGCTGCCGTTCCACGACAGCCAGAAGCCGTATAAGGAGGCCGTCGCGCAGGGCGTGATGCACCTGTTCGAGGAGAAGTACGGCGACGTCGTCCGCGTCGTGTGCTTCGGCGATTGGACGTGCGAGCTGTGCGGCGGAACCCATGTGAAGAACACAGCCGACATCGGCACCGCGGTGATAGTGTCCGAGTCGAGCATCGGCTCAGGGTTGCGTCGCATCGACATGGTGGTCGGCGAGGCGGCGGACGAGCTCGTCCGTCGCGACCGCGAGCTGCTGACGGACCTCGCCAGGTCTTTCAACGCGAGCCCTTCGCTGCTGCCGCAGCGCATCGAGATGCTGCGTGCCCAGCTCAAGGAGGCGGAGCGCGAGCGAGAGAGGCTGCGGAGGGAGCGCATCGGCGCGGATGGCATGTCGGTCAGGCACGGCCGCGTCGACTACGTGGCCGAGACGGTCGAGGCCTCCAACGTGGACGAGTTGAAGTCGTACGCCGACCGCTACCTCGAGAAGGTGAAGTCCGGGATCGTAACCGTTGTCGCCGGCGACAAGTTTGTCATCAAGGTGTCCAAGGACCTGACCTCCCAGTACGATGCCAACCGCCTCAAGAACCTCTTCGGCAAGGGGGGAGGGCCCTCCCATCTCGTCACCGGCACTCTCACCGTGCCCGCGGACGAGGCGTTCAAGCGCCTGGAACACGAGTTGACGGCCTGATGCCCAAGTTCAAGTTCCTCCGCAAGCGCAGCGAGTACTACCGCCACTTCACCGTCCTCGACATCGGCACCGACCTGATCAAGGTCCTCGTCGTGCGCCGCGACGGGCCGGACGGCGAGGTCCTGGGCGTCGGCCGTGAGCCCCAGGCGCCTGCGGCCATGTCGGGCGGCGCGATAGCAGACCTCGAATCGGTGATCAAAGCGTGCAACCGCGCCCTCGAGGCAGCCGAGGACATGGCCCGCACTGTGCCGGGCCAGGTCGTGGTCGGGATCGCGGGCGAGCTCATCAAGGGCTTCTCGTCGACGATCGCCTACCCACGAGAGAACTCCAAGTCGCGTGTCCGCTCGGGCGAGATGTCGACGATGCTGCAGATGGTGCAGCGCCGCGCTCTGCGCGAGGCTCAGCACCTGCTCGAGATGGAGCGCAGCTATGGACAGCTCGAGGCGCGGCTCGTCCATTCGGCGATCACCAACGTCCGCGTCGACGGCTACCCGGTCACGAACCCCGTCGGGTTCACCGGCAAGAACCTCGAGGTCACCGTCTTCAACACCTTCGCCCCGATGACCCACATCGACGCGATCGAGACCGTCGTCCGCGAGCTCGACCTCGAGCTGGCGGCGGCTGTCGCCCAGCCCTACGCGCTGGCGCGGGCTTGCGCCAACGAGGAGATCTGGGCCGAGGGCGGCATCTTCGTCGACGTCGGCGGCGGCACGACCGACGTCGCGCTGATCCGCGACGGTGGGGTGGAGGGGACGCGCATGTTCAACCTCGGCGGCCGCGCGTTCACCCGCCGGCTGGCGCTTGCCTTCGGCCTGAGCTACGAGGAGGCGGAGGCGCGCAAGCTCCGCCACTCCGAGGGTCTTCTGTCGGCGGACCAGCACCGCCAGGTTTCCGATCTGCTCGGCGCCGACGCCGAGGTGCTGCTCCAGGGCCTGGCCCTCAGCCTGCGCGAGCTGTCGCGCGGCGAGCGGCTGCCGACCAGCATCTATCTGTGCGGAGGCGGAAGCCTCCTGCCCGAGCTCACGCTCGAGATCGTGAAAAACAACTGGGCGGCCGGCCTTCCGTTCCCGCGCGAGCCTCGAGTCAGGCACCTGGTGCCGGCCGACGTGCGCAATTTGACCGACTCGACCGGGCAGCTGGTGAGCCCGCAGGATATAGCTCCAATGGGCCTCGCCAACCACGCCCTGCGAACTGAAGCGGAGGAGCGCGACACGGTGAACACCGTCATGAGACGGGTCCTAAGCGCTATAAAGGTTTGACCAGACTCCCAGGAGACCTGCTGACGCCATGGCAATGAAACAGATCTACGTCGAAACCGAGGAGGAGATCCCCGAGCTCGTCGACCGGCTTCGCCGGTATCACGGCGAGGACACGATGCTCGTTCTCCCGATGCGCTCGCGCATCGGCCAGAGCCGCTTCAACTTCCAGCTGCTCCGCAACTATGCCGCCCGGCTGGGCAAGCGAGTGACCGTGGTCTGCGACGACCCGGCCGTCCAGAAGATGGCCTCCGAGAGCGGTTTCCCGGTCTTCGGGGCGGTCGGACCCGAGGGCCAGGGCATCCCGTCCGAGGCCGAGACGCCGCTTTCGGTCCGCAAGTGGTGGCAGCGCAGGACGGCCGCGCCGACCACCCACATCGGCATCGGCGCTCCCACGAAGCTGATCACCAAGACCGCCACCGAGCTGCGGCCGGGCCGCTTCCTGCTCTACGTCACGGCGGTGGTCCTGATCCTCGTAGGCATCTTCGCGGCGGCGGTCTTCGTGCCCTCCGCGTCGGTGACTCTGGTCGCGCAGGCGCAGCCGTACTCGCAGAAGGACGTCGAGATCCAGGCCCAGCCCGGCAAGGCGCCGATCAAGGTGCGCAGCGTCTCGATCTCTAAGTCGGACTCGCAGGGCTTCAAGGTCACGGGTTCGATCGTGGTGCCGCTCGCACCGGCGACGGGGCTCGTGGTCTACACGAACGATTTCCCGATCCCAAAGTGCCCGGGGATCAACTGTGGCTCCCCCGGCATCAGCATTCCATACGGCCAGAGGCTGATGAACACAAACGGACTCGAGTTTGGTCAGACCTCAAAAAACGTGGTGGTCAAATGGAACCACGGCACTGCGACCGCGACCGTCATCGCGGTCATACCGGGCACCGGTGGCAATGTCGGCGATCACACCATCAACCAGATCGAGAACAACCCGTACGACAAGCTCACCGTGACCAACCCGCAAGCGACCGGCGGTGGAACAGATCCCTCGACCACGCCGCAGATGACAGAGGCGGACTTCGACGCCGCGCGGGCGCAGCTCGAGCAGTCGATCCATCAGTCCCTGGCGCAGCAGCTCGCGGCGGGAACGCAGAACGGGGAGAAGCTGAGCGAGTCCATCATCTTCGGCGCGCCGCAGTACACCACCGACCACCAGCCCAACGACAAGGTGCCGAGCTTCACAGGGACGATGACGGTCAACGCCGAGGGGGACTTCTATAGCGACTCCGATGTCGTCGCGGCCTACAAGGCCAACCTGTCCCGGATGGTGCCCAACAACATGCAGCTGCTGACTGACAGCCCGATCCAGGTGCAGTACCGGCTGCTCAGCGCGGCGAAGGGCGGCTACCTGGTCTTCGTGGGCACAGCGTCGGCATACGTCGCGCCGAAGCTGGACGAGCAGAAGATCCGCGCAGCGATCGTAGGCCGGCCGGTGACGCAGGCGCGGTTCTACCTCCAGACGCTGCCCATCCGCTCGGTGGCGATCAAGGAGTCGCCGGTGGCTCTGCCGCTGATGCCGCTGCTGGACCGGCGGATAACGCTCATTTACACCGTGGAGCCCAACTCGCCGTCGGCCGCAGCGGCCGCCCAGGGCTCCACGACCCCTTCGTCATCGCCAGCGCCGTAGCCGCGCGGCCGGTGAGGGTACTGGCGGTCGATCCGGGGTCAAAGCGAGTCGGCCTCGCGATCAGCGACCCGACGGGGACCATCGCCCAGCCGCTGACCACCATCGCGGCAGAGCCGCGGGAAACTCTCGCCGCCCGATTGGCCGAGGTGGCCCATAAGCAAGAGGCGGCCCGGATCGTGGTCGGCCTGCCCCGCCGGATGGATGGATCATTCGGGCCGGAGGCGAAGGCCGCGCGAGAGCTTGCGGGCGAGGTCCGAAGGGCGTCGAAGCTTCCGGTCGAGCTGGTCGATGAGCGGCTCACCACCGCCGCGGCGGAGAAGTCGCTGCTCGCGGACGGTATGCGCCGAGACAAGCGCCGCGCCAACATTGACCGGGTGGCGGCCGCGCTTCTTTTGCAAACTCACCTCGATCGCCGGCATGAGTGACGAAGTCACCCTCGTCGACGAGTCGGGTGTCGAGCGCCGCTTCGCGCTCCACGACGCCTTCGAGCTCGACGGCCAGGCCTACTACCTGGTCGAGGACGTCGACCAGCCGGAGCGGGTCCTGCTGCTCCGCGAGACCCCGACGGGTCTCGAGACCCTGGACGGTGAGGAGTTCGGCCGCGTCATGAGCGCACTCGAGCAAGACAAGGTCGACTGACATGAGACGCCTGGTCGCGGTCGTATTGATCCTTGCGGTTCTCGGTTTCGGCACCTCCCGAGCGATCGACTGGTGGAACTTCAACATCAACACGCCGTTCTCGACGACGAGCCACCCGGTGACCTTCCACGTCGACCCTGGCGAGACCGCGTCACAGATCGGCAGCGAGCTCTACGACCTGCACCTCATCCGCAGCACCATCGCCTTCGACCTGTACACACGCCTGACCGACGCCGGGCCGAAGTTCCAGGCCGGCTCCTTCGTCCTCAACCAGAACATGTCCCTTCGCCAGATCGTCGACGCCCTTCAGCATGGGCGGCCTGACGAGAAGACGATCACGTTCCGCGAAGGCTTTCCACTCTGGTACCAGGCGACGAAGGTCGAGGATAAGAAGATCGGCGCGATCACCGGCGCCGACTACCTGAAGGCCGCAAAGGACCCCGCGCTGGTAGCGAAGTACAGCTTCCTGCCCGCGTCCCCCACGAACGCGGACTACCCCTACGAGGGCTACCTCTTTCCGGACACGTACCTGGTCGACCCGTCGGCAGGCGCGGCCGCGCTCGTCAAGGAGCAGCTGGACCAGTTCGACACGGTGTTCTCAGCCGACCTGCGGGCCCAGATCGGCCAGCCCGCGCCCGGCCGGCCGAAGGAAGACATCCGCACGATCGTCATCCTCGCCTCGATGGTCGACCGTGAGGCCAACGCCACGACTCCGACCGACCGCGGAAACGTTTGCAGCGTCTACTACAACCGCCTGCGGCTGGGCATGAGCCTCGGCGTGGACGCGACGCTGCTTTACGCCCTGCGCCGCCTGACGCCGGAGCCGACCGCCGCGGAGCTGCTCAGCACGTCGCCGTACAACACGCGCAACCACACCGGCCTTCCGCCGGGTCCCATCAGCAACCCCGGCAAGGACGCCCTGCTGGCCTGCGTCAACCCGCCCGTGACGAGCTACCTCTTCTACTTCACCGACAAACAGGGTGTGACGCACTTCGAGACCAACGAGCGTGACTTCGAGGCGGACAAGAGCAAGTACGGCGTGAACGGCAGCTGACGACTCACGTTTATCTCCTGGGCGGCGGCATCGCCTACTCGAGCAGCCCGGCGATGCACAACGCCGGCTTTCGGGCGCTCGGCCTGGACTGGACCTATGAGCTGCTGGACGTCGCGCCTGGACAGATCACCGAAGCGCTTGGTCGGCTCAAGGCGCCGGATGTCGCGGGCGCCAACGTCACCATCCCGTACAAGCAGACCGTGATGGAGCACCTCGACCTCATCGACGACCAGGCGATGCGCGCCCGCGCGGTCAATACCGTCGTCAACGAGGACGGCCGGCTGAACGGTTACAACACCGACATCGAGGGCATCCGCCACGCGCTGGAACAGGTTGGCGTCGAATCTCACGGCGCGACCGCGGTGATCCTGGGCGCGGGCGGCGCCGCGCGCGCGACGGCGCAGGCGCTCGAAGGCGCCCATCTCACGTTCGTCACCCGCCACCCGGGCAGCGCGATCGTGCCCGGCAAGGTCGTGGGCTGGGACGATCCTGGCGTCGTGTCGCTCACCCGCTCCGCGGACGTCCTCGTCAACGCCACGCCGCTTGGGCGGCGCGAGGAGATGCCGCTGCGACCGGCCGCGCTGCCCAAGCAGGGTGCCGTGATCGACCTCGTCTACGTGACGGGTGGGACGCCGCTGGTGCGCAAGGCCCGCTCGCTTGGGCTTCGCACCGCCGACGGCTGGGGCGTTCTGCTGTGGCAGGGCGCGATCGCGTTCGAGCTCTGGACCCGAAAGAGCGCGCCGCTCGACGCGATGCGCGACACTCTCACGCCGTGAACCAGTACTTGATCGCGGTCCTGTGGGCAATCGTCGGCGCCGCCGGCGGTTGGGGCGCGCGCTGGGCCTCGGTCAAACTGGCGCGGCTCGAAGGGCTCGAGCCCGGAAACAAGCGCTGGCAGGCGTATGGGCCGCCGATCGTGGGCGCCATCGTTTTCGCGGTGTTCGCCCTCGTGATCACGCCCTTTCCGCTGCTCGTCGCGCGCAGCATCTTCGGGCTCGTGCTGGTACAGGTGATCTTCTTCGACTTCGAGCACCGGCTGATCCTCGACCGCGTCGTGTTCCCGGCGATGGCGCTGGCTCTTCTCGTGACGCTCTCGCCGCTGGTGAGCAGCCGCGCCGGCCTGTGGTTGCAGCCGTGGTGGATGGGGATCCTCATGGGCTTGATCGCCGGCGCGCTGTTCCTCGTCCTGGCGCTTCTCGGCAGCACGATCTTCAAGGCGGAGGCCCTGGGCTTTGGCGACGTCAAGCTGGCCGTCTTCATGGGCCTGCTGCTGGGCTGGCCGTACACGTTCACCGCGCTCTTTTACGGCGCGTTCCTGGCCGTGATCGGCGTGGTCGTGTTCGCGATCAGAAACCGCTCGTTGAAGGGCACGATCGCCTACGGCCCGTACCTCGCCGCGGGCGCGCTGATAATGCTGCTCGATCCCCTCAAGTAGCGGACAATACCCGGCCATGAGCAAGCTCCTCCCCGGCGAGAACCTCGTCCTCAAGGACCACCCGCACTGGATCACGGTCGTCAAAAGCCTCGTCGTGCCAGTGGTCCTGGTCGTCGTCGTCCTCGTCGCCGACTTGACGTTGCTGAATCCCGGCAACTTCTACGTGCCCAAGCTCCGGACTGTCCTGACGCTCGGCGTTCTCGCGCTCGCGCTCCTGTGGGCCATCGTCGTGTGGATCCGCTGGCGGTCGATCACGTACACGCTCAGCGACCAGCGCATCACGATCGAGGCGGGGGTCTTCAGCCGCCAGGAGAAGATCATCCCCATCGACCGCGTGCAGGACTGCACCACGCGTCAGTCGATCTTCGGCCGCATGATCGGCTATGGGCGCGTCGAGGTGGATGCCGCCGGGGCGCAGGGCGCCGAGGTGCTCGACCACCTGCCGAAGCCGGGCGACTTTCGCGACCAGGTCTTCGTGCAGTCCGAGAAGCGCCGCGGCGGCATCACGCCGGCCGCGACACCTCCGCCCATGGCGGCGAACCCCAGCGGCGTTTAGGAATCTCCACGAACTCCGAGCCTGCGGCGTGAGCTCGTGGGGGCCCCCGTCAGGACCCCTGCTTTGAGCCGCCGGCCGCTCGCGCTTCTCGGCTTCATGGGAGCGGGCAAGACGCTCGTCGGCGCGCTCGTGGCCGAGCGGTCGCGCGCAGAGTTCTTCGACCTCGACATCATGGTCGAGGACCGCGCCGGGATGCCGATCGCCGACATCTTCGCCACGCACAGCGAGGTCGTGTTCCGCGCCCTGGAGAAGGAGCTCCTGCCGCGAACGCTGAAGCCGGGGGCCGTGGTCGCGCTCGGTGGAGGCGTGGCGATGGACGACGATAACTGGCGATTGCTGTCCGAACAGGCGGTGACCGTCTACCTCGAGGTGCCGTTCGCGACGCTGTGGAGCCGCATCGGCCACCTGTCCGGCCGGCCCCTGATCGCCCGCCGGACCAGGGAGGAGGTGGAGGCGCTCTTCGAGCGGAGGCGGCCTCGCTACGAGCAGGCGACGCACAGGGTCGATGGAGACCGCGACGCGGTCTCGGTGTCGAACGAGGTGATGAAGCTCTGGTCCGGCTGATCCTCGACTCGTCCACCGGCGGCTACCCGGTCCTGATCGGCTCGAACCTGCAGCGCGAGCTCCGGAACGTGGTCTCGCGCCTGGACCCGACGGGCGCCGCCATCATCACCGACACCAACGTGAGGCCGTGGGCTGTAAAGGTCGCCAAGGCCATCAAGCGCGCGGGGCTGAAGACCGCGATCCACGCCGTCCCCGCCGGCGAACGTTCCAAATCGATGGCCCAGCTGCAGCACGTGCTCTCGTTCCTCGAGCGCCAGCAGCTCGACCGCGGCGGCTGCGTGATCGCGGTGGGAGGGGGGACGGTCGGCGACCTGGCGGGGCTTGCGGCCGCAATGTGGCAGCGGGGCGTGCGCCTCGTGGCTGTGCCGACGACGCTGCTCGCGATGGTCGACTCGAGCATCGGCGGCAAGACAGGTGTGAACGGGCTGCGCTCCAAGAACGCGATCGGCGCTTTCTGGCAGCCCTCGGCGGTGGTCTCGGACCTCGCCGCGATCGAGACCCTTCCCGCGCCGAGCTACCGGGACGCGTTCGCCGAGGTTGTAAAGTACGCCGTCGCCATGGACCGCGGGCTGTTCGACCTGCTGCAGCGCAACGCGCCGCGCCTCGCCGAGCGCGACCCCTCGATGCTCCAGCGAGTGGTGTTTCGGTGCGTCGCCGCCAAAGCGCTGGTGGTGGCCAAGGACGAGCGCGACCGCGGCCCGCGGGCGATCCTCAACTACGGCCACACCGCAGGCCACGCCCTGGAGGCGGCCTCGGGCTTTCGGGTCTCGCACGGTCGGGCGGTCGCGTTCGGGATGCGGGTGGCCGCGGACATCGCGGTGGCGATGGACCTCTGCAGCGAGCGGCTCGCGGAGTCGCAGGACGCGCTGCTCGAGGCCTTCGGCCTGCCCGAGCGGCCGCCGCGCGTCGACCCCGGGCGATTGCTCGCCGCGATCGCCCTGGACAAGAAGGCGCGCCGCGGCAAGGTCGCCTGGGTCATTCCCCGCCGCATCGGCCACGCCGAGGTCGGCCACGCCGTTCCCGGCGCGCTGGTCAGGCGGGTGGTGACGAGGGCGCTGGCGTGAGCAGGTCGGTGGTCGTGGTCAACGGGCCCAACCTCGACCTGCTGGGCAGGCGCGAGCCCGAGATCTACGGCACGAAAACGCTCGCCGACCTCGAGAAGACGGTGCAGGCGAAGGCGAAGGCGCTCGGCATCGAAGTGACCTTCTACCAGAGCAACTCCGAGGGCGAGATCATCGACTTCCTGCACGAGCGCGCCCCGGGCTCGCTGGGGATCGTGATCAACCCCGCCGCGCTGTCCCATTACTCGCTCGCCCTCTACGATTGTCTGCAGGCGCTCGCGCTTCCGGTCGTGGAGGTCCACATCTCGAACATCCACGCGCGCGAGGAGTTTCGCTCCCGCAGCGTCACCGCGCGCGCAGCGCGGGGCGTGATTGCGGGCCTCGGCTTTACGGGATATGAGATGGCACTGGAGTACCTGGCGGGACTGAAATGATCTCCACCAACGACTTTCGCAACGGGACGATGTTCGAGATGGACGGGCAGCTGCTGTCCATCGTCAGCGTCGAGCACATCAAGCTTGCGCGGGCGGGGGCCGTGATCAAGGCCAAGCTGCGCAACGTCCTTACAGGCTCGATCTTCGAGCAGAGCTTTCGCAGCGGCGACAAGTACCGCGCCGTCCGCATCGACAGCAGCGAGGCGACGTACCTCTACTCCGACGGTACGCACCACCACTTCATGGACGCCAAGACATACGACCAGGTTCCGGTGGACGAGGACATGCTCGAGGGAGTGCTTCCGCTGCTCAAGGAGGGGAGCACCGTCTTCCTGCAGCGCTACCAGGACCGGCTCATCGGCGTCGAGCTGCCGATCAACGTCGACCTCAAGGTGGTGTCGACCGACCCAGGGTTCAAGGGGGACACGGTGTCGGGGGCGACGAAGCCGGCGAAGCTAGAGACCGGAACGACGATCCAGGTGCCGTTGTTCATCCATTCGGGCGACGTGATCCGCGTAGACACCCGCGATCACAGCTACGTCGAACGCGCGTAAACCCCCGAACATGGCCGATAGTCCGGACTATCGGCCGTTTGGAGCCCCACAAAGGGCAGATAGTCGCGACTATCGCCCTAAACCGGTTGGCGCCCGACGGGTGGTTCCAGAGCGTAAGGTAGGGCGGTTATGAGCGAAAACGGCTCGTTGGGGGCGGTCCGTGTGGCCAACGAGGTGATCGCGAGCATCGCCGCGCTGGCCGCCTGCGAAGTCGAAGGTGTGGAGGGAATGGACGAGGCCGCGGCCCGTCACTTCGGCGACTGGGTACGCCGCCAGGCCGCGCATCGGGGCGTACGCGTGCACATCGAAGGCGATCGTTCGATCCACCTCGAGGTCTTCATCACGGTCGACTCCGAGGCGAAGCTCGCCGACGTCGCGGCGGCGGTGCAGGCCAACGTCGTCGAGGCGACGGAGCGAATGCTCGGCCTGGAGGTCGGCGAGGTGAACGTCTTCGTCTCGAGCGTTGCCTTCGCCACGTAGTGCCCGGTAAGCGCCACCAGGCACGGGAGCTGGCGCTCAAGGTCCTTTTTCAGCTCGAAGGCACCGGAGACGACCCCGAGGAGGTTCTCCGCTACCACGCGTCGGAGGGCGCCGCCCCTGAGGACGTCACCAACTTTGCGCGCCAGCTTGTCCACGGCGTGATCGACAACCGGGAGCGCCTCGACGCGGTCCTGAGCGAGACCTCAGAACACTGGAGGCTCGAACAGATGGCGAAGGTCGACCGCGTCATCCTGCGCATCGCGGTCTACGAGATCGCGATCGACCGCAAGGTGCCGACGAAGGCCGCCATCAACGAGTCGATCGAGCTGGCCAAGACCTTCTCCGGCGATGAGGCGGGCAGGTTCGTCAACGGCATCCTCGGCCGGGTGGCCGCGACCGCGACTTGAGCGAGCGCCGTTTCGACGAGATCCTGTCCGAGCTCGAGAAGACCATCGCTGTTCTGGCCGACGGGACCGCCCCTCTCGACGACCTCATACAGGCACACCAGCGGGCGTCGAGGCTGCTCGCCGAGGCGCAGGCTCGCCTCTCGGAGCTGAAGGCCCGGGCAGACGAAACAGCAAAATTGCTCGGGTGAGATTCCTCCTTGCTCCGATCGTCGCGTGGGCGATCGCCCAGGCGGCCAAGGTAACCGTGGCGTCGATCCGCCAGCGCCGGCTCAACCTCCGAGTCCTGGCCGAGATGGGCGGCATGCCCAGCAGCCACAGCGCGATCGTGATGGGCCTGACCACCGCGGTCGGTAAATATTCGGGCATCGCTTCCGCCCCGTTCGCGATCGCCCTTATCTTCACGTTCGTGGTCATGTACGACGCCGCCGGGCTGCGGCGTGCGGCCGGCCGCCAGGCCGAGGTCTTGAACAGGCTCGTCGAGGACCTGGTCCACATGCGCGGGGTCCAGGAGGCGCGGCTCCGCGAGCTGCTCGGGCACACGCCGATGGAGGTTCTGGTCGGCGCGGTGATCGGCCTTGCGGTGGGACTGATCCTCTGAGGCTCGACGTCCTGGTGGCGAAGAGTGGGCTCGCCGAGTCGCGCGAGCGTGCGCAGGCGCTCATCCTCGCGGGCAAGGTGCGCGTGAAAGGCGAGACCGTTCGCCGGCCCGACCGGACCGTCGATGACGACGCGCAGATCGCGGTCGACGCCGAACCCGGATACGCAAGCCGGGGGGCGCTCAAGCTCGCGCCGGCGCTCGATGCGCTCGGGATCGACCCGGCGGGACGTGTGTGCGCTGACATCGGCGCGTCGACGGGCGGGTTCACCGACGTGCTGCTGCGACGTGGCGCGGCGAAGGTGTACGCGGTCGACGTCGGCCGCGGGCTGATTCATTGGCGTCTCCGCCAGGACCCGCGCGTGGTGCTGATGGAGCGCATCAACGCGCGCGAGCTCGAGTCGTTTCCCGAACCCGTCTCCCTGGTCGTGGTCGACGTGTCGTTCATCGGCCTCGAGAAGGTTCTCCCTGCCGTCCGCCGCGCCGCGCCAGCAGCCGAGGTCGTTGCTCTCTTCAAGCCGCAGTTTCAAGTCGGGCGCGCCGAGGTGGGGAAGGGAGGCATCGTGCGCGACCAGGCGGCCGTCGAGGCGGCGCTCGGGCGCTTCCGCGCGTGGTGTTTCGCCAACGGATACGAGGTCGTCGCCGAAACGGCTTCCGAGGTGGCCGGCGCGGAAGGCAATCGCGAGGTTTTCGTCCACCTACGGCCGGAACGGTCATGAGGGTCTGCGTGATCCGAGGTTCGGGCGTCGAGCAGCACGAGATCGACAGCCTGTTTCGGGCCATGAGCGCGCGACACGTCGAGGCCGCGGAGCTGAAGCGAGACGCCGGCGCCGAGACCCTGGCCGAGGTCTTGCGTGACACCGACCTCATCCTCACCCTCGGCGGCGACGGTACGTTCCTTGCCGGCGCGCGTCTGGCCGCGCCTCAGGGCATACCCATTCTTGGGGTGAACCACGGCCACCTGGGTTTCCTGACCGAAATCGAAGCGGAGGAGATGCAGGAGGGCCTGAGCCGATACCTCGACGACTCGTACCGCATCGAGGAGCGCACCATGCTTCAGGTCACGCTTCAGCGGAACGACCGAACCATGGTCGAGGGCATCGGCCTGAACGAGGTCGTCGTCGACCACCTGGGCGAGGCGCGCATCCTTCGCCTGGAGATCGATGTGGGCGGGCAGCGGGTCGGCGTGATCGACGCGGACGGCGCCATCGTCGCGACCGCCAGCGGATCGACCGCCTACGCGCTTGCCAGCGGCGGTCCGATTCTGGAGCCAACGCTGGAAGACCTCGTGCTCGTACCGATGAGCCCGTTCGCGCTCACCGTCCGGCCCATCGTCTTCGCCCCCGGACAGAGCATCAGCCTTACTGTCGTTCGCGGTCCCGCCGAGATGCGGGTGGACGGTCAGGGGCGCGGACACGAGGTGGCGGTCGGCGACGTCGTCAGCTGCGCATCGCATCCGAAGCGGCTCAAGGTCGTCCGGTTCAGCCCACCCGAGACGTTCTATGTGAGGCTCGCCGACAAGCTCGGCTGGGGCCGCCCGCTGGTGCCCAAGAAGTAGGTTGCTGAAAGAGCTCAAGGTCCGCGACCTCGCATTGGTCGCGGAGTCGACCGTGCGCTTCGGGCCGGGGCTGAACCTGCTGACCGGCGAGACAGGGAGCGGCAAGTCGCTGATCATCGACGCCGTCAGCCTCGCCCTGGGCGCGCGGGGCGGCGCGGACCAGGTGCGTCACGGCGCTGAGCGAGCTTCGGTGGAGGCGACATTCGAGTCGGTCGTCCTCTCGCGCGAGATCGGCAAGCGGTCGTCCGCGCGCATCGACGGCCGCGTCGCAAGCCCGACCCAGCTTCGCGAGCTCGGAGAGAAGCTGGTCGCGATCCATGGCCAGCACGAGCATCACGCGCTCCTCGACACCGAGACGCAGACCGACCTGCTCGATTCGTATGGGGGGGCGCTGGAGCTGCGAGCCGCCGTCGCGGCGGCTCATGCCGCGTGGGTCGCCGCCACCAACAACCTGCGCGATCTCGAGCAGCTCCGCTCGCGCGGGGTTCGCGAGCAGGAGTACATGCACTGGCAGCTCGAAGAGCTGCGCAGGGTTGACCCGAGGCCCGGCGAGGATGAGGCACTCGGCTCCGAGCGGGCGGCGATTCGGCATGCGGCGCGGCTTGGCGAGCTGGGCCAGGAGGCGATCGACGCGCTGCGCGAGAACGGCGTCGCCCGCGCGACCGCGTCGTTGCGGGCCGCCGCGGCCCTGGACCCCCGCCTTGCTGACAATGCGTCGCGCCTCGAGGCGCTCGCCGAGGAGACGTCCGACCTTGCGGCCGAGGTCCGGCGCTACGTCGACGTCCTCGACGCGGACCCCGCCCGGCTCGAAAGCGTCGAGGCGCGCCTGGCCGAGCTCGAAGCCATCAAGCGCAAGCACGGCGGGTCGATCGAAGCGGCCATCGAGGAGCGCCGGCGCCTCGAGCTGCAGCTCGGTGCGACGGAGGACCTGGAGGGCGCCGTCGGCGCGGCGACGGCCGAGAGAGACAGGCGGCGCGGCGAGCTCGAGGCGGCGGCCGGGCGCTTGAGCAAGGCGCGCGTCTCCGTGGCGCGGCGGATGCAGGAGGCGGTCGTGGCAGAGCTGCAAGGTCTCCGGCTGGAGGGCGCACGGTTTGAGGTCGACCTTCGGGCGAAGCCGGAGATCGATGCGACGGGCGCCGAGGCCGCGGAGATGATGTTCTCGGCGAATCCTGGCGAGCCGATCGCGCCGCTTGCGCGAGTCGCGTCGGGCGGCGAGCTGGCGCGCGTGATGCTCGCGATCAAGACCGTCGCGGCGGACGCGGACCAGCTTCCGACGATGGTCTTCGACGAGGTCGACGCCGGCATCGGCGGCGAAGCCGCCGTCCAGGTCGGTCTTCGCCTCAAGGCGCTCGGTGCGCGCCATCAGGTGCTGGTCGTCACTCACCTCGCCCAGATCGCGTCGTTCGCGGACCATCACCTCATCGTCGAGAAGACTCCCGGACGCGACGGTCGCAACGTGGTGACCGTGCGCGAGCTGACGAGCGAGGTCGAGAAGGCCGCGGAGCTGGCACGGATGATGAGCGGCGGGGTGACGGACAAGGCGATGGCGCGGGCCCATGAGCTTCTGGAAGAAGCACAGCGCTAGGAAGACGCAGGACGTTAGAAGGTAACCTTCCCGGTCGAATGGAATCGGCGCCGAGCCGCCTTGCTGTCACGACCCCGGTGTTCGAAGGGCCCCTGGAGCTTCTCCTCGCACTCGTCGAGCGAGAGGAGGTCGATATCTTCAAGGTGTCGCTCAGCAAGGTCACCGACGCGTATCTCGCCGAGATCGCGGCGCGCGAGGTCCCCGACCCCCAGGAGATGGCCGAGTTCCTGTGGATGGCGGCGCGCATGCTGCTGCTGAAGTCGATCCGGCTGCTGCCGGGCGAGACCCCCACCGACGAGGAGACCGAGCTCCTCGGCTGGGAGGACGAGGTGCGGCAGCGTCTCGAGGAGTACCGCGCCTACAAGGAGATCGCCGGTGAGCTGCTCGAGCGCGCGCAGCAGGAGACGTTCGCTTTTCCGCCACCGCCGCGGGCCCTTGAGGCAGGCGGGCAGGAAGCTCCGCTCGACGTGGACTTCCTGGTCGAGGCGTTCAACCGCGTGCTCGCGCGCATCCCGCCGCGTCCGTTGGTTGTCACTGGACGCACGTGGACGCTGCAGGAAAAGCTCGACCTCATCACCGATCGCCTGCGCGAAGGTCCGATCGAGCTCGTCGAGCTCATCCTCGAGTCCGAGGACCGGCTCGAAGCCGTCGTCACGTTCGTCGCGCTGCTCGAGCTCGTCCGCCGCTCGCTCGTGCGCGTGAAGCAGAAGGAGCGCTTCGGCCCGATTCATGTTGAAGCGAGGGCGCAGCCGGCCGAGGCGAGGGAGACGGCCACGTGAGTGCTCTTTCGGCTGCCCTCGAGGCGATCCTCTTCAGCTCCAACCGACCGCTGAAGGTGCGTGAGCTGCAGCAGGCGATTGACGTCGACCGGAACGGCGTCGAGGGCGCGCTCGAGGAGCTACGCGAGACGCTCGATGGGCGAGGCGTGATGCTGATGCGACACCACGACGAGGTCCACCTGGCGACCCGGCCGGAGTACGCGGCCGCGGTGCGCCGCGCGCTCAGGCCGGAGGTCTCGGGCCGGCTGTCGCAGGCGGCCTACGAGACGCTCGCGATCGTGGCCTACCAGCAGCCGGTCTCGCGAGCGCGCGTCGAGGAGGTGCGCGGCGTCAACTGCGAGAGCGTGCTGGGCAACCTCGAGCTGCGCGACCTCATCACGGAAGTTGGACGCGGGTCGGGACCCGGACAGCCGAAGCTGTACGGGACGACGATGCGGTTCCTGCAGGTGATGGGGCTCGAATCGCTCGACCACCTCCCGACGCCGAGCGACGGGGCGGAGCTCATCGAACGGGCGAAGAACGGTTAAATCGATTTCTGGCGCGGTCCGGCGTAGCGAGCCGCCGCGCCGCCGACGCGCTCATCTCTTCGGGAGCGGTCCGCGTCAACGGTGACCGCCCGCCCGCGACCGGCCTTCTGATCGATCCCGAGCGCGACACGGTCACGGTCGACGGCCGCCGCGTCAAGCCGCCCTCGATTCATCGCTACGTCATGCTCAACAAACCTTTGGGCGCGATCACGACGGCGAGCGATGAAGCGTCGCGGACGACGGTGCTCGACGTGGTCGGCGATGAGGGGCAGCATGGGCACCGGCTGTTTCCAGTCGGCAGGCTGGACGCTAACAGCACCGGCCTTCTTATCCTGACCGACGACGGCGACCTCGCGTACCGGCTCACACACCCTCGCTACAAGGTCGCAAAGGAGTACGTGGCGACGGTCGGGGGCGTGCCGGCGAAAGCCGACCTCGAATCGCTGCGCTCCGGCGTCAAGCTCGCCGACGGCGTCACCGCGCCCGCGGAGGTCGACATCCTGCGCAGCGCAGCGAACCGCACCGAGCTGCGCGTGGTGATCCGCGAGGGCCGCCATCGCCAGGTGCGGCGCATGTTCGAGGCCATCGGCCTCAAGTCGCTGGCATTGCGGCGCACCGGGCTCGGGCCGTTGAAGCTGGGCCGGCTCAAGACCGGCGGCTGGCGCCTCCTCACCACCGGCGAGGTGGCCGCGCTGCGCCGCGCCACTGGGCTCGACGGCCGGTGATCGTCACTATCGACGGCGGCGTGGCGTCGGGCAAGTCCGCGGTGGGCCGGCGCGTGGCCGAGAAGGTCGGCCTTGCGTTCATCGACAGCGGTCTCATGTATCGCGCGATCACGCGTCTTGCCGTTCAGCGCGGCATCGACGTGCACGACAACGAGGCGATGACGAGGCTCGCCGAGTCGACGGCGATCCGCATCGATGGCGAGCGGGTGTGGGCGGACGGGGTTGAGCTCACCGGCGGGATCTACGACACCGACCACGCCGACGCCCTCCCCGTCGTCTCCGCGATCCCGGGTGTGCGCAAGGCTCTGGTGGAGCAGCAGCGCAGCATGGCGCGCTCGGGTGTCGTGATGGCCGGTCGGGATATCGGCACCGTCGTCTTCCCGGACGCGGAGCACAAGTTCTTCCTGGTCGCCAGCGTGGACGAAAAGGTGCGCCGCCGCGCCGCGCAGTTCGAGAGGCGCGGCGAGCGCGTCGATGAGCAGGCGATGCGGCGAGAGGTGGCGATGCGCGACAAGGTCGACTCGGAGCGGCCGGTCGCACCGCTCAAGCCTGCGCCGGACGCGACGATCATCGACACGGACCACCTCGACCTGGACGAGGTGGTGGAAAAGATCGTGGGCAAGGTGCGCGGCCGGTGACCTACGCCTTCCTGCGCTGGGTCATGCGATTCCTGACGCGCACCTACCTCGTCGGGCTTTTCAGCATCGAAGGCAGGGAGAACGTGCCGCGGACCGGGCCGCTCATCGTTTGTCCCAACCACTTCGGGACAATCGATCCGCCAATGGTGCCGGCGTTCATGCCGCGCGGGGACACCTGGAGCATGGCCAAGTCGGAGTTCTTCCGCAAAGGGTGGCGGCAGTGGCTGTTCAACGCCTACCACGCGTTTCCGGTCGTCCGCCACACCGCCGACCGGGCGGCTCTGCGGCGCTCCTTCGACCTGTTGAAGGCGGGCCAGGTGCTGGTCATCTACCCGGAGGGGACGCGCGTCGAGTCGGGCGTTCTCAGCGCGCCCGAGGCTGGCGCGGGATTCATCGCCCAGAAAGCGGGTTGCCCAGTGCTGCCGGTGGCGGTGACGGGCACGCGCGAGTGCCTGCCCAAAGGCGCGAAATGGCCGCGACGCGTGCCGGTGAAACTCAGGTTCGGGAAGCCCTTCCTCGTCCCGCAGAAGCGCGCGAATGGCGAGCGCATCACCCACCAGGAGGCGTCGGACGCGATCATGGTCGCGATCGCGGAGCTGCTGCCGCCAGACAAGCGAGGTCTTTACAGCGACATCGAGGGAATCCGCCGCCGCCTCAACCTATCCCCCTCTCCCCTTCAGGGGAGAGGGTCGGGGTGAGGGGCGAGAGTACCCGATAGCTGGTCTCGCCCAGTCATCCTCGACCAGGCTTCCGCCGGCGGCTGGAAGGAGTCGCATCTCCCTCTCCCGCGCCAGCGGGAGCAATCAATAGGCGAAGCGCGCAGTGGCGCGCCGTCCTGACCGCGCTCCGCGCGCAGGGTCGGGGTGAGGGGCGAACCTAGCCGATAGCTGGTCTCGCCCAGTCGTCCTCGACGAGGCTTCCGAGCGCGGGGTTGAAGCAGGCGTCGAAAGCCTCCTTCAGCGTCTGTGGCGTCAGGCGCGGCGGCTGCTGCCGATAGTTCGCCAGGTCCACGAGCCGAGCGATCAGTGCCCGTGGGTGTGAGCCGCGCAGCGGCTTCTTGCCGTACAGGTTGTTGAGCAAGTACCCGACCGCCTTCTCGTCAAACGCCACGCCCTGCCGCTGGCACTCGAAGCGCAGGATGCGGCCGAATGCCTCCGGCGTCGGATTGCCAACGCCGATCTTGTACGCCATGCGGCGCAGGAACGCCTCGTCGACGAGCTCGGTGGGCGAGAGGTTGGTCGAGAAGACCACCTGGCACAGGAAGGGCAGCTCGATCTTGCGCCCGGACGCGGACAGGTCGATGTAGTCGATCTTCTTCTCCATCGGCACGATGAAGCGGTTGAGGAGGCGCATCGGGGGCACCTCCTGGCGGCCGAAGTCGTCGATCACGAGCACCCCGGCGTTCGCCTTCCACTGCAGCGGGGCCTCGTAGTAGCGGTTTTGCGAGTCATAGGTCAGGTCGAGCTGCTGGAGCTTCAGCTCTCCACCCGCCGTGACCACGGGGCGCTCGACACGGAGGAGGCGGCGGTCGATCGGCTGGTCGCCGTCGGCGCGCTTGTGATAGACGGGGTCGATCACGCGCACGATCTCATCGCCGATCGCGACCGCGTGGGGGATCTCGATCGGGGCGCCCATGAGGAGCGCCATGCGCTCGGTAATGGTGCTCTTGCCGTTGCCCGGGGCGCCGAAGATGAACAGCGAGGCGCGCGACACCATGGCGCCGCCGATCTGGTCGATGACGTGCTGCTCGAGCTCGAGCTCGCCCAGCGCCTTCTTGAGCTGCGCGTCGGTGACCGGGGACTTGCCCGTGACCTGTGACCGGATAAGGTCCAGGTAGTCGTCGAAGCTGATTGGGCAGGGACCGAGGTACCGCGTCTGCACCGCCGACATCTCGGCGGAGCGCTGGCGCCCGGCGGCGGAGATGGCGAAGTTGGACTTGACGCGGAACGGCCGGCCCTCGAGGCCCGGGTCGGTCGAGACGCCGCGCTCGTCGACGAGCTGGTTCTTCTCGAACTCGTTGATGAGCGGCTCGAAGGTCTCCCAGGGAAGACCAAGACGCTGCTCCAGCGCGGCTCCTGTCAACTGGTCGGCGAACGCAAGGGTTCGGAGTAGCAGGCTGGCCACGAGGTCGCGCCGGATGTGGAGGTCCTCGAGGCGCTTGGGGGCCTCGATCGTCCCGGTAACCATCGGGCGCACATATTACATTTCGGGGCCACCGAATCCGGCCCTTACGGCGTCGCTTGGCGGCTTGGGTCGCCGCTGAGCGCCGCGGCGTATGGGGGAAAGCCGTTTTGCGCAAAACGAGGACGCTTGGGGGTCCCGATACAGCCGCTTTGCGCAAAACGGGTCACCTGGCAGGGTTCCCCCTACGCACAACTAGAATCGGAAAGCACTTGCCGGAATACGTTGCCCTGGATCTCGAGACCACCGGTCTCGACCCGGCCCGAGACCGAGTCATCGAGATCGGAGCCGTCGCCTTCACAAACGACCGGGTCACCTCGACGCTGGAGCAGCTGGTCGATCCCGGCCGCGCCGTCCCGGACACTGTCCTCCGCCTGACCGGCATCAAGCAGGAAGAGTTGCGGGGCGCGTCCGCCCCGGACGTCGCCCTCCGCCGGCTGTCCGACTTCGTCCGCGGCAGGCAGCCGGTCGGCCACGGGGCCCGCCTCGACGTCGAGTTCCTGGCGGCCGCGGGGCTCTGGGACGAGTCCCAGCAGATCCTCGACACGCTCGACATCGCCCGCATCCTCCTGCCCGCGGCGAGCAGCCACAGCCTGCCCTTGCTGTCGAGCGAGATGGGGTTCAGCCAGCCCCGGCCGCACCGGGCCCTGGACGACGCGGACGCCACCCGCCAGCTCCTGCTTCGTCTGCGCGAAGAGGCTGTTGCGCTGGACGAGAACCTCAAGGAGTCGATGCTCGCACTGGTCGCGCCGTACGAGTGGCCTGTCGCACGTTTCTTCGCCGACGCGCTGACCGCATCGAACCCGAACCCCGAGCCGGCGTCAGCGGTTCGCCTCGAGGCGGCGGGACGGGGGCGCGCGGCCGAGCTTCCGCCCGAAGACCCGAGGGCGCTCGCGGGGCTGCTCGGACCTGAGGGCCCGCTCGCCGGCCTCATCCCGGGATATGAGCACCGCGAGCCGCAGCTCCAGATGCTGCTGGCGGTGGCCCAGATCCAGGCCCGCGGTGGGACGCTCGTCGTCGAAGCCGGCACCGGCACCGGCAAGAGCCTCGCCTACCTCGTTCCTTCGCTGTCGCGTGCGGTCGCCCACAAGGAGCGGGTCATCGTCTCGACCAACACGCACACGCTCCAGGAGCAGCTGATGGCCAAGGACCTTCCGGGGCTGCGCGAGTGGCTGCCCTGGGACTTCAAAGCGGTGCTGCTCAAGGGCCGCTCCAACTACATCTCGCTGCGCCGCTGGCGCCGCTACCTGGTCGACCCGTGCAAAGACTCCGAAGAGCTGATGTTCAAGCTCAAGATCCTCACCTGGCTGCACACCACCCAAAGCGGCGACCGCTCCGAGCTGCGTCTCTACGGCCGTGAGGAGGTGTGGTGGACCCGGATCGCGAGCGACCCCCTCGACTGCGTCGGCATCCACTGCACGAAGGAGGACTGCTACGTCCACCGCGCCCGCGCCGAGGCCGAGACCGCAAACCTCGTCGTCGTCAACCATGCGCTGCTGCTTGCGGACGCCGAGGTAGGCGGCGGCCTGCTTCCCGAGTACGACCACCTCGTCATCGACGAGGCGCATCACCTCGAGGACGCAGCGACGCGCGGGTTGCGGCAGGAGGTCGACGGACCGGGAGTCGTGGCGTTGCTGGAAAGGCTTTCGGGCGGCCTGCTTGCCGACCTGCAGAGGCAGCCGCACCTTGGAGCATCAGGCGAGACCTTCGACGCGGCACTCCCGCAAGCCGTCGGCGCGGCCGAGCGAGTCCGCGGTCTGTTCCACATCGCCGACGCCTGGGTCGCTACCCGGCTGGGTGAGGCGGAGAGAAGGGAAGAGTCGCTTCGCCTCACACCTTCGCTCCGGGAGGGCGACGGCTGGCAGCAGATACAGCTCTCAGGCGAGAACGCCGTCACGTCGCTGGCCGCGCTCGACGTATCGCTGCGCAAGGCGGTCGCCGGTGTGCGCGAGTGGCTTGGCGGCGACGAGCCCGACCAGGGGATTCGCGAGCTGGAGATGATCCGCGGCCGGCTCGAGGCGGCGCGGACGGTGATCGAGGAGGCCCTGCTCCAGCCCGACCCCAACCGCGTCTACTGGTTCAGCCAGGTGTCGCGCGCCGAGAACCTGCTGCTTCGTGCAGCGCCCATCAACGTCGGCATGCTGCTGCGCGACCGCGTGTACGCTGAGCGGCGCTCGACGGTGTTCACGTCGGCCACCCTAGCGGTAGGCGGGACGTTCGACTACTTCAGCTCGCGCGTCGGCCTCGGGCCGGAGATCGAGGAGTTGATCCTGCCCTCGCCTTTCGACTTCTACCACCAGGCGCTGGTGTGCCTGCCGACCGACCTTCCTCTCCCAGAGCACGAGATGTTCGACGCCGCGGTCGAGGACATCATCGCGCGCGTCGCAAGCCGCGTCGGCGGACGCACGCTCGCGCTGTTCACCTCACATCGTCAGCTGCGCGACGTGCACGCTGCGCTCAAGCAACGCATCGACCTCGACGACGTGCTGATCCTCGGCCAGGGAATCGACGGCCAGCGCCGGCAGCTCCTGAAGACGTTCGAGGAGTCGGAGCGCCCCCTGCTCCTCGGCACGTCGAGCTTCTGGGAGGGGATCGACATCCCGGGCGAGCGTCTCAGCTGCGTCATCGTCGTCCGCCTGCCGTTCCCGGTCCCGACCGACCCCGTCTACGCGGCACGTGCGGAGCAGGTGCGCGATCCGTTCTTGCAGCTGGCGCTGCCGCAGGCCGCGCTTCGCCTGAAGCAGGGTTTCGGCCGCTTGATCCGGCGGTCGACGGACCGCGGCGCGGTCGTCATTCTCGACAACCGGATCCTCGGCCGCGACTACGGCAAGACCTTCCTCGAGGTTCTCCCGCCGGCCTCGCGGTACGTCGGTCCCGGAGGCGAGGTCGCGGAACGCGTCGGTGCGTGGCTCGAAGGGGCTTGAGCCGGCTGTTCGTCGCGCGCCCCGCGACACGGTCGCGGGGGCCCCAGCAGGACATTTGTGTGGTGAAGTGAGTCGTTTGTTCGTGGTCGCCACGCCTATCGGAAACCTCGAGGACCTGAGCGCGCGGGCGATCAGGATTTTGAGCGAGGTGTCCGCGATCGCGGCCGAGGACACTCGCGTCACCGCCCGGCTCCTCGCGCGTCATGGCATCCGCAAGCCGATGCTCAGCTACCGCGCCCCGGTCGAGCGGCGCGGTCTCCCGCGTGTGCTCGCCGCGCTGCAGGAGGGTGACCTCGCCCTGGTCAGCGACGCCGGCACTCCGACGCTGTCCGATCCCGGCCAGGCGCTCGTCACGGCGGCGTGGGCGGCAGGCCACACGGTCGTCCCGATTCCGGGCCCGAGCTCCGTCACCGCTGCTCTCTCCGTCGCGGGGTATGGAGGGCCGGGGTTCACGTTCCTGGGCTACCTCCCCCGCAAGCCGGGAGAGATGCGGCGCCTGATGGAATCGCTGCGCGGCGACCCGCGGCCGGCCGTCGCGTTCGAATCGCCGTTCCGGGTGCGCAAATCGCTGGCCCTGATCGCGGCATCGCTCCCCGACCGGAGCGTCACCCTCACCCGCGAGCTGACGAAGGTGCACGAGGAGGTGATGCGCGGCACGGCGTCGGAAGTGCTGGCCGCCCTCGGTGAGAGGGCGCGCGGCGAGTTTACCCTTGTGATCTCCGGTGAGTGAACGAAGAACCGTCTTGATTGCTCCGGCGTGGCCCTACGCGAACGGCCCGCGACACATCGGCCACGTGGTCGGGTTCGCCGTGCCTGCCGACGTCCTCGCGCGGTTCGAACGCCTGCGCGGCTCACGCGTCCTGATGGCGAGCGGCACCGACGAGCACGGCACGCCGATCACCTACGACGCGGACAAGAAGGGCATCGATCCCAAAGAGTTCGTGGACCAGAACAGCGCGCTGATCGTCGACGACCTGGTTCGCCTGGGCATGACCTACGACATCTTCACGCGCACCACCACCGCCAACCACTACCGCGTGACCCAGGACCTCTTTCTGAAGCTGTACGAGAAGGGCTACCTGGTCAAGCGAAAGCAGATGGGCGCGTTCGACGGCGCCACCGGGAGGACGCTGCCTGACCGCTACATCGAGGGCACGTGCCCGATCTGCGGCTACAAAGAGGCGCGCGGCGACCAGTGCGACAACTGCGGCAACCAGCTCGACCCCATCGACCTCATCAATCCGCACCAGCGCGGAAGCGACGCGCCGGTCGAGTTTCGCGAGACCGAACATTTCTTTTTCGACCTACCCGCGCTGGGCGAGGAGCTGAAGCTCTGGATCGAGTCGCACGAGAACTGGCGTCCGAACGTGCGCAAGTACTCGCTCGAGTTCGTGCGCAACCTCAAGCCGCGCGCGATCACTCGTGATCTCGACTGGGGCGTGCCGGTGCCCCTGCCGGGCTGGGAGGACAACGCGCACAAGAAGATCTACGTCTGGTTCGACGCCGTGATCGGCTACCTGTCCGCGTCGATCGAGTGGGCGGCCAACCGCGGCGAGCCAGACGCGTGGAAGGACTGGTGGGAGAACGCCGGCAGCCGTCACTACTACACGATGGGCAAGGACAACATCACCTTCCACACCGTGATGTGGCCCGCGATCCTGATGGGCGCTGGCGACCTGCACCTGCCCGACGACATCGTCGCCAGCGAGTTCCTGCACATGGAGGGCAAGAAGTTCTCGACCAGCCGCGGCCAGGTCATCTACGTCAAGGACGTGCTCGACCAGTACGACCCCGACGCGCTCCGCTACTACCTGATGATCGCCGGGCCCGAGAACCAGGACACCGACTTCACCTGGAGCGAGTTCGTACGCCGCAACAACGACGAGCTCGTCGCGACCTGGGGCAACCTCGTCCACCGCACGCTCGTCAACGCGCACCGCAACTTCGGCGCGGTCCCGCAGCCCGGCGCGCTCACCGAGCGCGACGAGGCCCTGATCCGGGAGGTGGAGGCGGCCCTCGACTACGTCGCGCAGCAGGTTGAGGGAGCCAGGTTTCAGAACGCGCTCAAGCACGCGATGAGCGTCGCAGCGAAGGTGAACGTCTACCTGGGCACCGAGCAGCCATGGCACACGATCAAGACCGACCGCGACCGTGCGGCCACCGTGCTGTACGTGGCCATCCGCTGCGTCGACAACCTCAAGACGATGCTCACGCCCTTCCTGCCGTTCTCGGCGCAGCGCCTGCACGCCATGCTCGGCTACGACGACGTGATCGCGCCGCAGCCCGAGGTGAAGGACGTGGGCGACCACCGCGTCATCACCGGCGATTACGACAGTCGCGACCGCTGGCAGCCGTCAGAGTTGGAGCCCGGGCGCAAGCTGCCCGAACCCGCGCCGCTGTTCAAGCGGCTCGACGACGTGCAGGACTGAGCGCGATGTTCGTCGACACTCACCTCCACATCGAAGAGCTCGGCGACGCGACCGAGGTCGTGCAGCAGGCCGTCGCCGCGGGCGTCACGCGGTTGATCGCGGTCGGCGTGAACCTCGACCGAAGCAGCAACGCCGTCTCACTCGGCCACGCCTACGAGGAGGTGTGGGCCGGTGTCGGCCACTACCCGCTCGAGGAGTCGGAGCCAGACCTCGCCGCGCTCAACGCGCTGGCGAAGGACGAGATGGTCGTCGTCGTCGGGGAGATCGGGCTCGACTTCGAGCACGTCGGCGGCCCGCATCGCGAAGTCCAGATCCGGCGCCTGAACGAGATGTTCTCGCTCGCGATCGAGAACGACCTTCCGGTCTCCGTCCACAACCGCGGCGCGGCCGACGAGGTCCTGGAGGCGATCAAGTCGCACGGCGGCCTGCGCGGAGTCATGCACTACTTCGCGCTCGACTGGGAGTCGGCCAAGAAGTTCCTCGACGTCGGCTTCTATCTCTCCTTCGCCGGCCTGGTCACGAGGCCGAGCCGCGAGGACCTGCGCGAGGTGGTGAAGCACTGCCCGGCCGACCGCATCCTGCTGGAGACGGATTCGCCCTACGGCAACGCCCAGAAACGGATGGGCGTACCCAACCGGCCCGCCTACCTCGTCGACACCGCCGAGGTCGTGGCCCAGCTCCGCGACATCACCATGGAGCAGCTGGGCGACCAGGAGCGCTCCAACGCGATCGCGCTCTTCCAAAAGATGAAGTGATAGACCCGGCTCGGGCTCCAGAGCTCGAGCGCCTGCTGCGGCGGCACCGGATCACGCTCAAGCACCGCCTCGGCCAGAACTTCCTCATCGATCCGGTCCTGCGTGACGCGATCGCGGACGCGGCGGGTCGCGATGAGGTGCTCGAGGTCGGCGCCGGTGTGGGGACGTTGACCATCGCCTTGGCCGCGCGGTCTCCACGCGTGGTCGCGGTGGAGTTCGACCGCGACCTCATCCCGGCGCTGCGCGAGATAACGGGCGGGCTGGCCAACGTCGAGATCCACCAGGCGGACATCCTCCGCTTCGACGTCGCGGCGACGTTTCCGCGAGGCGGGGAGGTGGTAGCGGGCAACATCCCGTACAACCTCACCGGCGCGCTGATTCCGAGGCTCCTCGAGCGCGCCCCGCGACCGAAACGGCTCTCGCTCGTCGTCCAGAAAGAGGTCGCGGAGAGGTGGACCGCCACGACCGCCGCGAGCCTCGCGACGATCGCCGTCCGGGTCTTCGCCGAGGCGAAGACGCTGCTTACCATCCCCGCCTCGGCTTTCACGCCTCCTCCGAAGGTGGACTCCGCGCTCGTCACCCTCGACGTGCGCCCGAAGCCTGCGGTGGACGTGGCCGACATGAACGCCTTTCTGCGATTCGTGGAAGCTGTCTTTCAATTCCGGCGCAAGCAGCTCGGCGGGACGGTAGCGCGCATCTCCGGCACGTCCGGCGCCGAGACGGCAAAGCGACTGGCCGAGGTGGGAGTCGAAGCTTCAGCCCGGCCGCAGACGCTCTCCCTGACTGAGTGGGAAGCCGTCTACCGCGCATTCAACTCGCCTCCCGGTCGTTAGGCTTCACCGGCGGTGGATCCGATCAGGCTTCCGGTCGAGGGTCCCGGCGGGTTCAGAGGTGCGCTCCGGCACACCGCCTTCCGCAACATCTGGTTCGCCCAGCTGGCCGCTCAGCTGGCGGACAAGTTCCTTCTCTTCTCGCTGATCATCCTCGCGTACCACATCTCCGGCGGCAGCACCTCGGTCGCGGTGACGCTGCTCGCCTACACGGTGCCCGCGGTTCTGTTTGCGCCGCCCGCGGGTGTGATCGCGGACCGCCTGAATCGCAAACAGATCATGGTCTGGTGCAACTTCGGACGCGCGGCGGTCGTGGCACTGATCCCCGTCGCCTCGCTGATACCCGGGGTGAAGGACGACTTTCTGCACCTTATTGTCATCACGCTCGTCTTCTCCGCGGTCGGGCAGCTCTTCGGGCCGGCGGAGGCAGCGGTCATTCCTACGGTGCTACCGCGCGAGGCGCTCATCACCGCCAACTCGATGGCGCTCCTGACGATGGTCCTGACCCTCGTCGTCGGTGGTGTTCTCGCGCCGGTGGTCTCGAGGATCGACCTCTACGCGCCGTACTGGTTCGCGGTCGTGCTCCTGGTCGTCGGCGGGACGTTGATCGCCGCCTCGGACATTCCGCACGTCCCGCGCCAGAAGCCGTCGCCAGTCGAGGAGAGCCGGAGCCGTTTCCGGGTGCTGATCCACGACCTGGAGGAGGGCATTGATGCGCTCCGGGCTTCGCGCGGGCTGCGCCTCGCGTTCGGGCAGGTCAGCGTCGCCGTGCTGGTCCTTTTCATGCTCTACACGCTCGCCCCCGCCTACGTGAGCAAGGTCATCGGCATCAACGCCCAGGACACTTACGTGATCCTGGGACCGGCGACGGCCGGAGCGATCTTGAGCGCGGTCCTTCTCGGCCAGTTCCTGCGCCAGCTCGACCGCTCACGAGTGCTCGCCGGATCGCTGCTGGCCAACGGGGTGACGCTGCTGGCGCTGGCGGCCGTGCCTGAAGCGATGCGGCACTTTCCCGACCTGCAGGTGCACAACCGGATCACCGGCGCGACCTTCAGCTTTCTGCTCGGCGTCGAGTTCGGCGCGATCCTCATCCCGGCGATCACCTACCTGATGGAGTCGACGAGCGACGCCATCCGCGGCCGCATCTTCGCGCTGCTGTACATGGTCATCAACGGCGTGTCCGCGATCCCGGTGCTGGTCGCGGCAGCGCTCGCGGACAACATCGGCACCGCGCAGGTGCTCGGCGGTCTTGGCGTGCTGCTCCTCGGCGGCGGCGTCGTCGTCATCGCCGGCGGGCTGCGCGCTCCTGAGCCACAAGCAAGACCGACACAATGACCACGATGAAGACGAGCCCGCCGATGCCGATCGCCCGGATGACCGCTTCGAGCAGCGCGAGGTTGCTTCCGAGCAGGTAGCCCGCGATCCCGATGATCGTCGCCCACGCCAGGCCGCCGATCGCGCTGAACAGCTGGAATCGCCAGAACGGCATTCGTGCCATGCCGGCGAGCATCGATCCCCACGTGCGCAGTCCGAGCACGAAACGCGCCGCCAGGACGGCTTTGTCGCCGTGGCGCGCGAAGAACAGCTCCGCCCGCGCCAGCTGCTCGGGCCGGATGCGGAACCGAGCGCCGAACCGCTCGACGAACGGGCGCCCGCCGTGGTGGCCGAGCGCGTAGCCGATGTCGGCGCCCGCGGTCGCGCCGATGAAGGCGAACAGGATGACCAGCAGCAGCGAGTGATGGCGCGCGGCCGCCCAGGCCGCCGCCGCCAGGAGCAGCGCCTCGCCAGGGAACGGAACGCCCGCGCTCTCAATCAGGATGCCGAGCCCGGCGGACGGGTAGCCCAGGACGTCGACGATTCCGGCCCAGTTCACAGGGCTTCATATACTGGACGACCCCATGGCCGAATACGGCGACCACGAGTCATCGGGCGATCCCCTCGAGACGCTGAGGCATTCGACCGCGCACCTGCTGGCCGCCGCGGTCACCGAGCTCTATCCCGAAGCCAGGTACGGCATCGGCCCCGCCGTCCAGGATGGCTTCTACTACGACTTCGACTTCGGCAAGCCGATCTCCGAGGCTGATCTGCCGGCGATCGAGTCGCGAATGCGCAAGCTCGCCCAGGCCGACGTCCCGTTCGTCCACGAAACCATGTCCCGCAAGCAGGCGATCGACGAATTCACGAAGCGGCACCAGGACTACAAGCTCGAGCTGATCGCCGACAAGGTGGAAGGCGACGAGGTAAGCGTGTATCGGACCGGCGAGTTCCTCGACCTGTGCCGGGGACCGCACGTCCGCTCGACCCGGGACCTGAAGGCGTTCAAGCTCCTGCGCGTCGCGGGCGCGTACTGGCGCGGCGACGAGAAGAAGCCTCAGCTGACGCGAATCTACGGCACTTCGTGGCCGACGCAGAAGGAGCTCGACGACTACTTGAAGTTCCTCGAGGAGGCCGAGCTTCGCGACCACAAGAAGCTGGGCAAGGACCTCAAGCTGTTCGCGATCGACGATCGTGTCGGTCCTGGCCTTCCCCTGTGGCTGCCGGACGGCGCGACCATCCGCCGCGAGCTCGAGCGGTTCATCGTCGACGAGGAGCTCTCACGCGGCTACCTCCATGTGCGCACGCCGGACGTCGCGCGCCTCGACCTATACCGCCAGAGCGGTCACGCGCAGCTCTACAAGGAATACATGTACCCGCCGATGACCTTCGAGGACGGCGAAGAGCTGGAGCTGCGGCCAGTCAACTGCCCGCACCACATCGTGATCTACCAGACCGAGCTGCGCAGCTATCGCGACCTTCCGTTGCGGATCGCGGAGATCGGCAACAACTGGCGCTACGAGCGCTCGGGCACGCTTGCGGGCATGAACCGCGTGCGCTCCTTTGCGCTCAACGACGCGCACATTTTCTGCACGCCCGACCAACTCATGGAGGAGGTGCGCGGCTCGATCGACCTTGCCCTGTACTTCTCGAAGGTGCTCGGCATCGACGAGTTTCGCTACGAGGTCGCCACTCGCGACAACGTCAAGGAGAAGTGGCTGGGTGACGAGGAGCAGTGGCAGGAGGCGCAAGCCGCGCTCGAGGAGGCCCTCGAGTCGATGGGACAGACCTTTACGGTCAAGGCGGGTGACGCTGCGTTCTACGGGCCGAAGATCGACTTCCAGGTCCACGACGCGCACCGGCGCGAGTACACCAACTCCACCGTGCAGGTCGACTTCCAGCTGCCGCAGCGCTTCGATCTCGAGTACGTCGCCGAAGACGGCACGCGCAAGCGGCCGGTCATGGTGCATCGGGGCGCGGCAGGGGCGATGGAGCGGCTGTTCAGCTACCTCATCGAGCGCTACGCGGGCGCCTTCCCGACGTGGCTGCACCCGACGCAGGTCGTGGTAATCCCGATCACGGACGCGCATCACGAGTACGCGAGCAAGGTCGCATCGCGGCTTCGCGCGGCCCGTCTACGTGTTGAGGTCGACGCGCGACCCGAGAAGATGCAGAAGAAGATCCGCGAAGCCCACAATCGCAAGGTGCCCTATATGGCGATCGTCGGCGGTCGCGAGGCCGAGACTGAGCAGGTCAATGTGCGCGATCGCCAGAACCGGGAGGTCGCCACTCCATTAGAGGCGTTCGTGAACATGGTCGCAGCCGAGGTAGCGGAGCGCCGCCGCTAAACACTCGGATAGTCGCGACTATCGGGGGTTGTCGCGGTCCGAAAGTTCGGTTAGTCGCGACTATCCGGGGTTAGAGGCCTCCCGGCAGACGGCCCCCGCAGTCTCCGGCCGCGGCCACCGGGACGATGCCGCCGTTGATCACGTCGGCAACGCGCGGCTGGTGCTGCGCATCGCCGCCAGACATCACGTGCGTCTCGTCGATCCAGGTGCAGGCGGCCATGTTCGGGATCGTCGCCGCGCCGATGGTGAACGAAGTCCCGGTCGGGTCGGCGAACGCCACCATCCCGCCGCCTGGCGAGACGAAGGCGGCGGACGGTCCGTTCAGAGCGAGCGTTCTGACGGTGCCGGCGGTCCAGTTCAGGTAGGTGCCCTGGGAGAAGCCAGGACTGGACTCGCACACGACCCCGGCGGGTGAAGGAGGCCCGGCGATCGGGCACTTCGCCCACGCGCCCAGCGTGAACCGCCGCGTCGCGGTCGCGGGGTCGACCACGTGCAGCTCGGCCATCCCGCAGCAGAACGGCCCTCCGCCCTGGGTGCACGACGGCACGACAGCGAGGACCAGGTTGTTGGTTCCGTGCCAGCCGACGGCCCACAACGAACGGGCGCCGCTCTCACTGAACAGGTTGAGGTGGCGGCCTCCGCCGTTGAGGTCCTCGACGTACAGGCTCGTCGATGCGCCCGTTGTCGAGTAGCTGGCGACGACGACCGCGATCCGGTGGTCGTCGGGGCTTACCGCGAACGTGCTCCGGCGCGACGCCGTCGACGCCGGCACCGTCGTCGCCTTGCCGGTGCTGCCGTCCGGGCCGAGGAAGTGGATCACGCCTTGGGCGTCCATGAAGTAGGCGCGCGCGTTGCTCTCGGCGACAGGCAGCGGATACGGCGCCGCGGCGACGCTGCCGCAGCTGGTGATGGGCGGCGTGCTGGCCTCCGCGCTGGCCACCACCTTGCCGTCGACGCCGACGAGGCTGATTGTGTAAGAGCTCGCGGCCTGGCTGCCCACGAGGATCCCGAGCGGCGCACTCACCGGCAGTGACCCCGGGGTCGCCGAGGGCTGGGGGGTGGGGGAGGCCGTCGCCGACGCGGTCGGCGAGGGCGAGTGGCTGCCGGTGTTGGTGTTGTTGCCGCCGCCGCACGCGGCCACCAATAGGGTCGCCACGAGGGCCGCCTTCTGTATTGATTGCTTGGGTGCTGAGACATAGGGCTGCGTTCCCATTCGCAAAAGGCCAACGACATTTTGCGCGCCTCGTTACGTTTCCGGTACCATCCACCCTCTGAAGCAGGGCGCCGACCCTCACCCCCAGGGCAGCTTCCGAAGGGGTTAGTCTCGCCGGGCGCGCGCAGGGCGCACTTCCGGAAAGACGGACGGCACCTTGCTGTCCGTTTTGTTTTATTTGGATGGAGGAATAGAGCAGACCTGAATTTGACCGAGGTTTCGTCCCATACCGTTTAAAGAGCTGAGGATCAACGATCAGATCCGCAGCTCCGAGGTGCGACTGATCGACGACCAGAACAACCAGCTAGGCGTGCTTTCCCTGGACGCCGCGCTGCGCATCGCAAACGAAAAGGGGCTCGATCTCGTCGAGGTGGCGCCGCAGGCGAACCCGCCGGTCTGCCGCCTGATGGACTACGGACGCTACAAGTTCGAGACCGTCAAGCGCGAGAAGGACCAGCGTCGCAAGCAGAACGTCATCAAGCTGAAGGAGATGAAGCTCCGGCCGAAGGTTGCGGAGCACGATTTCCAGACGAAGTTCAAGGGTCTCAAGCAGTTCCTCGAAGCAGGAGAGAAGGTCAAAGTGACGATCATGTTCAGGGGCCGCGAGATGGTCCACCAGGAGATCGGACGGAAGATACTCGAGCGCGTGGCTGACGATGCCAAGCAGTTCGCGGTCATCGAACGCCAGCCTCTCCTCGAGGGCAGGAACCTGTTCATGATCCTCGCGCCCAGCCGCCAGGCGGCGGTGAAGGAGCAGCAAGCGACCATTGCCTAAGCTCAAGACGATGAAGGGGCTCGCCAAGCGAGTCCGCGTCACCCGCAACGGCAAGCTCGTGCGCCGCAACTCGTGGATGAGCCACCGCCTGCACCAGAAGTCGAAGAAGCACAAGCGCAAGGATCACACCGAGCAGCCGGTGTCCAAGGCGGACCGTAAGACGGTGCGCCGGGCTCTCGGCGTATAAGGGCCGATGGCACGGGTCAAGCGCGGCGTCCCCGCGCATCGCCGCCACAAAGCGATCCTCGAGCGCGCCAAGGGCTTCCGGCTCTCCAAGAAGCTGCTGTTCCGGCCCGCCAACGAGGCGGTCCTGCACGCGATCGCCTATGCGTACCGCGACCGGCGCCGCCGCAAGCGCGAGATGCGGCAGCTGTGGATCGCGCGCATCAACGCCGCCTCGAGGCAGTCGGGATTGCCCTACAACAAACTGATGCACGGCCTTCGCCAGGCCGGAGTGGAGATCGACCGCAAGATGCTGGCTGACCTGGCCGTGCGCGACAGCGGTTCCTTTGCCCGGCTGGTGGAGGTTGCAAAGAAAGCTCTCTGACCAGCTGATCTCGAGCCCGGACAACGAGGTGGTCCGCCGCCTGCGGCGCCTCGCCCACCGGCGCGAGCCAGGCCTCGTCCTCCTGGAAGGTCCGCGCGTGCTCGCGGAGGCGAAAGCGGCCGGGCTGGAATTCGAGCTCATTGCCGTCCGCGAGGGCGACAAGCTTCCATTCCGCACCGACTCCCGCGTCGTCCTGACCCCGGGCGCCTTTCGCATCGCAACCCAGACGGTGACGCCGCAGGGCGTGATCGCGATCGCCCGGGTCCACGAATCATCGCCACAAGAGGTGATCGACGCCGCGCGCGAGGCACGCTGGCCGCTGGTCGTGCTCGACCGCGTCCAGGACCCGGGCAACGTAGGCGCGATCTGCCGCACGGCAGCGGCCGCGGGTGCGCCCGCGCTGGCGGTGCTGCCCGGCAGCGCCGACCCGTTCGGACCCAAAGCCGTCCGCGCTTCGGCCGGCAACGTGTTCCGCCTCAAGGTCGCGAAGGCGCAGTGGAAGGACCTCGAGAGCCTCGACGGCTACGGCGCCGCGCCATCGGGCGGAGCGCCGCTGGCCGAGACGCCGATAGAGTCTGCGGGCATGATCGTGCTCGGCAGCGAGGCTCACGGCCTCTCGCGCAAGGACCTGAAGCTGGTCACGGTGCCGCTGACCGAAGGTGTCGAGTCGCTGAACGTCGCGGCAGCCGCCGCGCTGATCCTGTTCGAGATCAATCGGAGGCGGACCGCGTGAGCGACCCGTCTGCGCTGACGAGCCAGGCGCTGGCGGCGATCGGCCAGGCGCAGACCACGGCCGAGCTGGAGAGGATCGAGCTCGAGTACCTCGGTCGCAAGGGCGGACACGTCAGCCGGCTGCTCGCCAACATCGGCCGGCTCGGGCCTGAAGAGAAGGCGGCGCTCGGCAAGGCGGCCAACGAAGCCAAGCGGGCCATCGAGGGCGGGCTCGCCGAGCGCCGCGCCGAGCTCGAGGCCGCGCGCATCGCCGACCTGGCCGAGACCGAGGCCGTCGACATCACATTCCCCGGGCCGCCGCTCGGGCGCGGCCACATCCACGTTCTGACCCAGGTCCGGCGGCAGATCGAGACCGTCCTTGAATCGCTTGGCTACCAGGTCGAGCTCGGGCCCGAGGTCGAGACCGAGTGGTACAACTTCGAGGCTCTGAACATCCCCGCCGGTCATCCCGCGCGGGAGAGCTGGGACTCGTTCTACTTCAGCCCCGAGCTGCTGCTGCGCGCGCACACATCGCCTGTGCAGATCCGCGCCATGCAGCGCATCAAGGAGCCGCCGATCTACATCATCAATCCGGGCCGCGCGTATCGCCGCGACGCGCCGGAGGCCACGCGCCTGCCGTACTTCAGCCAGGTCGAGGGACTCGCGGTCGACAAAGGCCTCACGGTCGGCGACCTGAAAGGGACGCTGCTCTACATGATCCAGTCGCTGTACGGCCGCGACCGCAAAGTACGCGTGCGGCCGAGCTACTTCCCGTTCACCGAGCCGAGCTTCGAGTTCGACGTGTCGTGCGGCATCTGCGGCGGCATGGGGTGCAAGAGCTGCCGGCACAAGGGATGGCTCGAGGTGGGCGGTTGCGGAATGGTGCACCCGCAGGTGCTGCGCAACGGCGGCATCGACCCCACGCAGTGGAACGGGTACGCGTGGGGCTTCGGCGTCGAGCGCATGGCGATGCTGAAGCACGACGTCGACGACATCCGCCTCTTCTACGAGCCTGACCTGCGTTTCCTGGAGCAGTTCTGAATGCAACCGGCGAAAGCGACAACCTCGGTTAGTCGCGACTATCAGGCCAGTCCATGCCCGAAAGCACCGGATAGTCGCGACTATCCGGGATTCGGCGGTCGTCCGAGCTAGCCCGTGAGGATTTCCTACGAGTGGCTCGGCGACTTCCTCGACCTCGACGGCATCACGCCCAAGCAGGCCGCGGAGGTGCTGACGCGGCAGGGCGTCGAGGTCGAGTCGCTGACCCTCGTCGACCTGTCGCAGATCGTGATCGGCAGGGTCCTCGAGCAGGAGCCGCATCCCGGATCGCGCAATCCACTCTGGATCCACCAGGTTGACCTCGGCGGCCGGATCGTGCAGATCATCGCGGGGGCGCCCAACGCCGTCCCAGGCAGTCTCGTCCCGGTCGCGCTTCCGGGGACGACGGTGCCCAGCGGCAAGCTCGTCAAGGACAACCTGAACATCGCCGGCGAGACAGGTCACGGCATGATGGCTTCGGCCGCCGAGCTGTTGCTCGGAGACGACCACTCCGGAATCCTCGTTCTGGACCGCGGCACGCCGGGCGAGTCACTGACGACGGTCATTCCGAGCCAGGCGATCATGGAGGCCGAGGTCACCTCCAACCGGCCCGACTGCATGGGCCACCTCGGCATCGCGCGCGAGCTTGCCGCCGGACTGGACCGTCCGCTGAAGCGCGACTTCATGCCGGCTTTCACAGGCAACGCCGACCCGCCCGGCCACGAGATGGTGAAGGTCACGATCGAGGACCCGGAGCTGTGCAGCCGCTACATCGGCGGCGTCATCACCGGCGTCAAGGTCGGACCCAGCCCCGACTGGATGCAGCGCCGCCTGCGGGCTGCGGGCGTGCGCCCGATCACCAACATCGTCGACATCACCAACTACGTGCTGCTCGAGTACGCCCAGCCGCTGCACGCCTTCGACCTCGCGCGGCTGAGCGGACCCGCCATCGAGGTACGGCGCGCGCGCGATGGCGAGAAGCTCCTCTCCCTCGACGGAGTCGTTCGCGACCTGACGGCCGACATGCTCGTGATCGCCGACGCCAAGCGCCCTGTGGCGCTGGCAGGCGTGATCGGTGGGGAGGAGACAGCGGTCACCAGCGGGACCACCGACATCCTTCTCGAGGCCGCGACCTTCAACGGGCCGAGCATCCGCCAGACCTCGCGCGCGCTGGGCCTTCGCACCGAGGCGTCGGCGCGCTTCGAGCGCAGGCTGCCGCCCGAGCTCGCCCTCGCGGGAGCCCGACGGGCAGCGTCGCTCATCGCCGAGCTCGCGGGCGGCGAGGTGCACCGCGACTGGCCCGACGTGTACCCACGGCCGCAAGAGCCGGTGCGCGTGAATCTGCGTCCCGCGCTGATCGACGAGGTCTTGGGCATGCACGTCCCGCTCGAGGAGTCGGAGGCGATCCTCAAGCGCCTGAACTTCCACGTCAAAGTGACGGGCGACGGCGAGTGGGACGTCCTGCCGCCTGTCTTCCGCCTCGACGTCACGATCCCCGAGGACCTCGTCGAGGAGGTCGGACGCGTCTACGGCTACGACAAGGTGCCGCCGACGCTGCCGGGCCGCCGCCACGCCAGCTGGACTCCGCTGACGCCGAGCATCGACCGCCGCCTCGACCAGGTGCGCGAGGTGCTCGCCGGCGAGGGCTTCACGGAGACCTGGAACCCGGCGCTGGTGTCAGGGAAGAAGCTGGAGGGCCTGCGCATAGCCGCCCACGCGATGCACGTCCAGAACGCGTTGAGCGACGACATGGACACTTTGCGCACGTCGCTGCTCCCGTCGCTGGTCGACGCCGTCGCGCTGAACCGGGACCGTGGGAGGGACGAGGTGCGCGTCTACGAGGTCGCGGCCGCCTATCTGGCGCGCGTAGGCGAGAAGAACACGCAGCCTGACGAACCCTTGCGCGTGGCCGCGGTGGCGACGGCGGACGGGTCGCCGGAAGCCGGCGAGAAAGCGCTGCGGCGGCTCAAGTCGGTGCTTGACGGCTGCGTCGCGTCGCTGTCCGCGCCGGCTACCGCGTACCAGCGCGGCGCGACCGAGTTGTTCCACCCCGGGCGCTGCGCGGCGGTGGTGCTGGACGGTCGCCAGCTGGGCTATCTCGGCGAGCTCCACCCGACCGTGATGGCGGGCGCCGGGCTCGAGGGGCGGCTGGTCGCGTTCGAGATCGATGTCGAGCCGGTGCTCGCGGCCTCGAGCGTCCCGCGCGCACAGCCACTGCCACGATTCCCGGCCGTCGAGCGCGACCTCGCCGTGGTGGTCGAGGAGACGGTCACCGCGGGGGCCCTGCTGCAGGCGATCAAGGAAACTGGGGGGCAGCTGCTGGAGCACGCCCGAGCATTCGACGAGTACCGCGGCGCCCAGGTTCCCGACGGTCACAAGAGCATCGCATTCACCTTGACTTTCCGAAGCCCGGAGCGCACCCTGACGGACGCCGAAGTGGACAGAGTGATGCCGGAGATCAGGCTGGGGCTGGAGAAAAGACACGGCGCCAGGTTCCGAGAGTGACGGCTGACGCACATTTAGCACGCGCTCGCGTGCCGATTACTAGGGGCCCCCGCGAATTCACAGCCGCAGGCTCGGAATTCGTGGGGATCCTCAGAGGAAGCACCAAGTGACCTGGATCGACGTCCTTCCAATCGTCGCGCTCGTCGGCTACGGAGCAGGCGGCTTCTTCAGCGGACTCATCCGCAGGTTCATCGGCCTGGTCGCGCTTTTCATTGCGCTGTGGGCGGCAACCAACATGGGCTTGCAGGCGGGCGCGATCCTCCAGCAGACCTCCAGCTTCGAGGTTGCGGACGGACGCATCTATGGCTTCTTCGGCATCATCGCCTTCGTCCTGGTGATCGTCGAGGCCGCGACCCAGCTGGCGCACTCGCAGATCCAGATCCAGGCGGTCATCCTCAACCGCACGTTCGGCACCGCCCTCGGAGTCCTGACCGCGATCCTGCTCTCGGTGGTCGTGGTCTATGAGCTCGGCGCGGCGGCCAACCCGATCGGAGGCGCCCAGCTGGACTCGGTCCAGGTGAACATCCGCGACGCGGTCCGGAACTCGTTGTTCATGGTCAAGCTCGTGAACGCGATCGACAGGCCGGTCCTGGCCCTGTTCTCGCCTTTGCTGCCGCCCGACCCGCAGATCTACTTCGGTCCTGCTCCGGTCTCCTAAGCTCGTCGCGTGAGCGCTGCGTTTTTCCAGCGCCTGCGCGAGCGGGCAGTTCAGATACACGTCGAAGACCACCTTCGCGCGCGCATTGAGCGCGGCGACAGGCTGCGGGTCAAGCTCGGCCTGGACCCGACGGCGCCCGACCTCCACGTCGGCCACCTCGTCGTCCTGGACACCCTAAAGATGTTCCAGGACGAGGGCCACACCGTCGTCGTCATCATCGGCGACTACACCGCGATGATCGGTGACCCGAGCGGTCGGTCGGAGACGCGGCCGATGCTCACGCACGAGCAGGTCGAGGCGAACGCCGAGACGTACTTCAAACAGCTCGACCTCGTGCTCGAGCGTTCGCTCATCGAGGTCAGGCACAACTCGGAGTGGCTGGCGGCGATGACCGCGGCCGACATCCTGCGCCTGATGGCGAAAGCGACTCTCCAGCAGGTGTTGCAGCGGGAAGACTTCGCGGACAGGATCAAGGAAGGCCACTCGATCGGAGCCCACGAGATCCTCTACCCATTCAGCCAGGCGTACGACTCAGTCGCCGTGCAGGCGGACGTCGAGATCGGTGGCACCGACCAGCTCTTCAACTTGCTGTTCGGGCGCGACATCCAGAAGGCATACGGGCAGGAACCGCAGGACATCGCCGTGTTCCCTCTCCTCGAGGGCATCGACGGCGTGCTGAAGATGAGCAAGTCGCTAGGGAACTACATCGGCCTCACCGAGCCACCGGGTGAGATCTACGGCAAGCTGATGTCCGCACCCGATTCAGTCATCCCGCCATATATGGAATTGCTGCTGGCTATCCCTAAGGGCCAGTTTCCAAGCGCCAATAATCGCGACAACAAAGCGTTCATCGCTCGAAAACTCGTCGAGCGTCTGCACGGACCGGAAGCTGCAGCCGCCGCTGAGGCCGACTTCGAGGGCAAATTTCGGAATCGTGATTTCGAGGTTCTTCGTGGGACAGTTTTGGCCAAGGAATTTTCTCGAGCGTCAACCTCGACGGCAGCAGATGTGGTCCTTCACGAGCTCTGGGCACCCAGTTTTAGCCAGGCAAAGAAAGTTGCCGATCAAGGAGGACTGCGGGTCAACGACCAGAAAGTCCCTCTCGACCACAAGATCGAAGACGGCGACGTGGTCCAGTTCGGAAAGAAAAATTTCGTTCGGGTGAAGCTTCGATAGAATTGAGCGAAAGCATGTTCGGAGGCTGCTCTTAGTGTCAGGCCACTCCAAGTGGGCCGGCATCAAGCACAAGAAGGCGATCGTCGACGCCAAGCGAGGCCAGGCGTTCACGCGCGCGAGCCGTGAGATCACGATCGCCGCGCGCGAGGGCGGGGGCAACCCCGAGGGCAACTTCCGCCTCCGTCTCGCCGTCCAGAAGGCGCGTGAGATCAACATGCCGGCGGACCGGATCAAGAACGCCATCCAGCGCGGCACCGGCGAGCTGGCGGGCGACAGGCTGGACGAGGTCCGCTACGAGGGCTACGGCCCGGCTGGCGTCGCCGTGATGGTCGACACCCTCACCGACAACCGCAACCGCACCTCGGCGGCGGTCCGCCACCTCTTCAGCAAGGGCGGCGGGAACCTCGGCGAGACCAACTCGGTGGGATGGATGTTCGAGCGCAAGGGTGTGGTCACCGTAAGCGCGGGCAAGCACGATCCAGAGGAGGTCGGGCTCGCCGCGATCGAGGCCGGCGCCGAGGACGTTCAGGTGGAAGGGCAATCGGTGGAGATCACTACGTCTCCGTCGGCGTTCGAAAGGGTGAAGGCCGCGGTGGAGGCGCTCAGCGTCACCGTGGAGAACGCCGAGATCACGATGCAGCCGAAGCAGACGGTCGCGGTCGGCGATGACAAGGCCGCAGCTGTGCTCAGGTTGGTCGAATCGCTCGAGGAGGACGACGACGTCCAGCAGGTTTACGCCAACTTCGACATTCCCTCAGACGTCCTTGAACGCGTTGCGGCACAGGTGTAAAACCATGCAGGACACATGCCAGGCAAGCGCGACGGGCTGATCCTCGGCGTCGACCCAGGCCTGGCGGGCACCGGGTTCGCCCTGTTCGCCGAACCCAACCTCGTCCTCTCTTGCAGCACTGTCGTCACGATCCCCGGGCGCGACGGCGCGCGGCTGCTGACCATCACGAATCACCTGCGCGCACTGCTCGCCGAGAACCCGCCCGCCGAAGCGTCGATCGAGGAGCTCTTCATGGGCCGGAACGCGACCAGCGCGGTCGGCGTGGCCCAGGCGCGCGGCGCGATCCTCAACGTGCTGGAGGAATGCGGCGTGCCGGTCTACGAGTACAAACCCAGCCAGGTGAAGGTAATCCTCACCGGCTACGGCAACGCGGACAAGTCGCAGATCGGGCGCATGCTCGCCGCGCAGGTGAAGCTCCCAGAAGGCAAGCTCGACGACCACGCGCGCGACGCGATCGCGATCGCGCTGTGCCACGCGCGCAGCCGCCGCTTCTCGAACGCCTCCCTCTCCCGCGCGAGCGGGAACATCTCCCTCTCCCGCGGCAGCGGGAACACCTCCCTCTCCCGCCCTAGCGGGAGAGGGTCGGGGTGAGGGCGTGATCGCTCACCTCAGCGGTGTTGTCCGGCGCGCTGGCCCCGACTTCGTCGTGCTCGACGTCGGCGGCGTGGGTTATCTCGTCGCGGTGGCGACCCAGACGCGGCAGCAGCTGCCGCCGCCGGGCGGCGACGTCGAGCTGCACATCCACACGCAAGTGCGGGAGGACCAGCTTGCCCTCTATGGCTTCGCGAGCGTGGAGGAGCTCGAGCTGTTCGAGATGCTCATCCAGGTCGACGGCGTCGGCCCGAAGGTAGGGCTCAACATCCTGAGCGCGGCGAGCCTCGAGGTCCTCAAGCGCGCGATCATGAGCGAGGATGCGGCCCCTATCAGGCGCGCGAGCGGTGTCGGACCGCGTACGGCGGCGAAGGTGATCATCGAGCTGAAACCGCGGCTCGACGCGTTCGCCGCCCTCGAAGCGGTGCCACGTGCCACGGCGGTCGCGGGCGACGGCGCGGTGCCGAAGGCCGTCGAGTCGGCTCTGCGCAACCTCGGGTTCTCCTCGCAGGAGGCACGCGCCGGGATCGAGTCGGTGGACTGGAAGTCGGCGCCGGACACTCAGGAGGCGCTGGCGACGGCGCTCAAGGCGTTGGGCCGCAAATGACGAAAGACAAAGTCCTCGACGCTCAGTCCGACGACGCGCAGTTCGACCTCACGCTCCGGCCGCGGTTACTCGCCGAGTACGTGGGCCAGGAACAGGTGCGCGAGAACCTCAGCATCCTCCTCGAGGCGGCGCGAAGGCGCGACGAGCCGGTGGAGCACGTCCTGCTGTGCGGCCCTCCGGGCCTTGGCAAGACAACGCTCGCGCACATCATCGCCAACGAGCTCGAGGTGTCGATCAAGGTCAGCTCTGGGCCGGCCATCGACCACCAGGGCGCCCTCGGCTCGATCCTGCTGAACCTGACCACGCGGGACGTCTTCTTCATCGACGAGATCCACCGCCTCAACACCGTCGTCGAGGAATCGCTGTATCCGGCGCTCGAGGACTTCAGGTTCGATGCGGTGCTCGGCAAGGGGGTGGGCGCGAGCGCCGCGACACTGCCGCTGCCGCACTTCACGTGCGTCGGCGCGACCACGCGCCAGGGGTTGCTCAGCGGCCCGCTGCGCGATCGCTTCGGCGCCGTCTACCGGCTCGACTTCTACACCAAGGCCGAGCTGGAGAAGATCGTCACCCGCTCGGCCCGCATCCTCGACATCGAGATCCACGACGACGCGGTCTCGGAGATCGCGCGCCGCGCCCGGGGCACGCCGAGGATTGCGAACCGCCTGCTCCGGCGAGTCCGCGACTACGCCCAGGTCCGCGGCGACGGGCGGGCCACCGTCGACACCACCCGGCACGCGCTGGCGAAGCTGGAGGTGGACGAGATCGGGCTCGAGCCACTCGACCGCCAGCTGCTGGAGACCGTGATCGTCAAGTTCAAGGGCGGCCCCGTTGGCCTGGACACGATCGCGACCTCGCTCTCGGAGGAGCCGGAGACCATCGAGGACGTCCACGAACCGTACCTGATCCAGATCGGCTTCCTGGCCCGCACCGCTCGCGGCCGTGTCGCCACGGAACTTGCCTACGAGCACCTCGGTCTGAAACCGCCGCGTCGCGAGTCTGCGCAGACGAGCCTACTGTAGGCAGGAGATGGCCGATGTAGGGCGACTCCTGCTCGTCTTTGGCGTGCTTCTTGTGGTGATCGGAGGTGGGCTGATGCTTTTCGGCCGGTTCCACCTGCCCGGCGACTTCACATTCCGGACTGGGAACGCGACCGTCTACATCCCGATCGCGACCAGCATCATCCTGTCCATCGTCGCCACGGTCGTCCTGAACCTGGTCTTCAGGCAGCGATGAGCGGTCAAAACGTAGACTGATTCGCCGCCCATGCAGTTAGTCCTCAGCTGGCCGATCCGCCTTTTCGTCATCGCCGTGCTGATCATTTCTCTTCTGGTGGACGGCGCCGGCTACGTGTACCGGATCGCCAACCACTACCCGCTGACCGGCAACGTGCCCAACCTGCCGCCCAACTTCGGCGGCCTCCAGCTGTACTTCCACAAAGGCCTGGACCTGGCGGGCGGCACCCACATCGACTACCAGCTGACCAACTTCCCCGCCGGCCAGAACCGTGCCGACGTCCAGCAGCGGACCATCCAGGTCATCAACAAGCGCGTCAACGCGCTCAACGTGAGCGAGCCCGAGATACGCGGCGCTGGCACCAATAACGACCGCATCACCGTGGACCTGGCGGGCGTGAACGCCGATCAGGCGCAGAAGACGATCGGCGCGGTTTCGAAGCTCGTGTACACGAAGTGGGTCAAGGACGACAAGGTCACAGGCGGGGACTTCCCGGGCTACAAACCGGCGCTCACGGGCCTCACCGGCGACGACATCCAGAGCGCGACCGCGACCATCGATACCACTGGAGTCGCATGGGTCGTGAACATCACCTTCACCAACAACGGGGCCCAGCGCTTCGACGACCTGACCCGGGCCAACGTCGCCGCCTGTCCGGGCGACACGACGAACGTGCAGAGCGCCAACTGCCCAGAGCGCCATCTGGCCATCTGGCTCGACCTGACCCAGACCGACATCGATCACTGGGAGGACCCTTCCTACGCGGCAAGGGTCAGCTCCGCGTACGACCCGGGCTGTCTTGCCGCGCAAAAGCCGGGGACCGTCTGTGGCAAGTTCCTGACCGACCCGATCACTCGCGAGGAGATTCCCGGCGGCCAGGCTCAGATCAGCGGAGCGTTCACGCAGAAGAGTGCCAACGACCTGGCGACGGGGATCAACTCGGGCTCGCTGCCGGTCGACCTGCAGGTGCTGGACGTGACGCAGGTCAGTGCGACGCTCGGCTCCCAGTCGGTGAAGCTCAGCATCGCCGCCGGCCTCCTCGGTCTGGCGATCGTGGTCGTCTTCATGATCATCTACTACCGCGTCCCGGGGCTCCTGGCGAGCCTCGCGCTGCTGTTCTACGCCGGCGCCGTGCTCGCAGTGTTCAAGCTCGTCCCGGTCACGCTGACGCTGGCCGGCATCACCGGGTTCGTCCTCTCAGTCGGTATGGCCGTCGACGCGAACGTCCTGATCTTCGAACGCTTCAAAGAAGAGGTTAGAGCCGGGCGCACCATCAGCGCCGCGGTCGACGCGGCGGTCAGACGGGCGTGGCCCGCGATCCGCGACTCCAACACGTCGACGATCATCACCTGCGTCATCCTCGGCTTCGTCGGGCCGTCGGCGGTCAAGGGATTCGCCATCACCCTCGCGATCGGCGTGTTCGCGAGCCTCGTTTCCTCGATCGTCGTGACCCACAACCTGCTCGCGATCGTCCTGGCCGGCAGCGGCTTCAGGCGCGCGGGCCTGCTCGGAGTCGACCGTGTCCGAACTGTCTGACGTCAAGGCAGAGGAGCAGTCCCCCGAGGACCAGGTCGCCGACCTCGTCGAGGAAGCGAAGGCTCAGAAGGCGGCTGTCGTGGCTGCGCCCGAACCCAAACCACCGCGCCGGCTCAACCTGGTCGGCCGGCGCAACTGGTTCTTCGCGCTCTCGCTGATCATCATCATCCCGGGCATCGTCTCGATGGCGACCAAGCACTTCGCCCTCGGGATTGACTTCGCGGGCGGCACGGAGCTGACAATCGCCTTCGTCAGCCAACCGTCGCTCGCACAGGTGCAGCAGGCGGTTGACGCGGAAGGGGTGAACGGCTCGGTTATCTCAACCGGAGGGGGCTATATCATCCGGTACCCGCCGCTCACGACTGCCCAATTGACTACCATCCAGGGCGACCTCACGAATCGGTTCGGGTCAACGAGAGAGCAGCCATCGTTCCTCACTGTGGGCGCCACGATCGCGGGCGAGACGATCGCCCTTTCGTTGCTGGCCGTCGTGATCGCCTCGGTCGCCATCCTCCTGCTGCTCGCGATCCGCTTCCGCAACGTGCCCGGCGGATGGCGCGCGGGCTTTCAGTTCGGAGGCTCCGCGCTCGCAGCCCTGCTGCACGACGTCTTCATCCTGACCGGCATCTTCTCCATCCTCGGCGCGTTCCTCCACCTGCGGATCGGCGAGATCGACGCCTTCTTTGTCACCGCGGTGCTGACCGTGGTCGGCTTTTCGGTGCACGACACGATCGTCGTCTTCGACCGAATCCGCGAGAACCTGCGTGTAAGCCAGCGCCTGTCCTTCGAGCAGGTCGTGAACTTGAGCATCATGCAGACCGCCGCGCGGTCGATCATCACGAGCTTCACCGTGGTCCTGGTGCTGGCCGCGATCCTGATCGCGGGCGGGTCGACGCTGCAGGGCCTGGCGCTGGCCCTGATGATCGGCATCGTGTCGGGTACGTACAGCTCGATCTTCAACGCGGCGCCGCTGCTGGTCGTCTGGCGAAAACTGCAGCCGCTGCGCTGACCGCACCCGTTTTGCGCAAAACGGGCCCATCTGCGCGGCTCGATCGACCTCCTTTGCGCAAAACGGGTCCTTCTGGAGGCACTGGGGTCTGACTGGTAAGGTAGGTCGCGACACCGGACATGCCGACCTGGCCCATATCGTCGATCAGAGAGCTGCTCGAGCCCACGCTCAACCACATGGGTTACGAGCTGTACTCGCTTGACCAGTCGGGTCAGTCAGGACGCACGCTGCGCATCTCCATCGACCACAGCGAGCCGATCACCATCGAGGACTGCGAACGCGTGAGCAGGGTCGCCGGGCCGCTCCTCGACCGGGCGAACCTCATCGAGGGCCGCTACGAGCTCGAGGTCTCCTCCCCCGGCGCCGAGCGGCCGCTGCGCAACCACAACGATTACGCGCGCTTCAACGGAAAGCGCGTCAACATTCGCTATCGAAGCGGGGAATCAGAGTCAGTGGTCGAGGGTCAGCTCATCGCCGTCGACGACGCGGGCATCGCCGTCCAGGCACCCGGCGCCAGAGGCCGCGCTCCGGTGATCATCCACTTGGGTTGGGAAGACGTTGTCGCGGGCAGGCTCGCGGTCGCAATCTGACGCCCCGACGCAGACGCTCGCGGAGGCGCTTAGCGCGCTGGTCGCGGAGCTGGGCATCCCCTTCGATGAGATGCTCCACACCGTCGAGGGAGCTCTCGCGGTTGCCTACAAGCGCGCCTTCAACACCGACGGCAACGTGACCGTCAAGCTCGACACCGCCACCGGCGCGCTCGACGTGCGCAGCCGCATCGTCCACCCGGACGGAAGCGTCGAGGTCAAAGAGCTCCCCTCCGAGGACTTCAAGCGCATGGCCGCGCAGACCGCCAAGCACGCGGTCCTTCGCCACCTCCACGACCTCGAGCGCGACAAGGTCCTGCGCGACGTCGCCGAGCACAAGGGCGAGCTCGCGAGCGGAATCGTGGACCGAATCGAGGCGGGGACGGTATACGTCGACCTGGGCAAGGCCGAAGGCGTCATGCCGGCAGAAGAGCAGATCCCCGGCGAGCAGCTCATCCCCGGCCGCCCGGTCCTCGTCGTCATGCTCGACACGCAGCACAACCGCAAGCAGGCCCAGGTCCGTGTCTCGAGGTCGGCTCGGGCGTTCGTCCACCGCCTGCTCGAGGCCGAGGTCCCCGAGATCAAGGCCGGCACCGTGCAGGTCCGCGCCATCGCCCGCGAGCCCGGTCTTCGCACCAAAATTGCCGTGTCCTCGAGCGAGCCGGGGCTGGACCCCGTCGGCGCGTGCGTCGGCCCCAAAGGCGTGCGCCACCGTGCCATCCTCAGCGAACTATCGAACGAGCACGTCGACATCGTCCCCTGGTCGGACGATCCCGAGGCCTTCGTCGCCGCCGCGCTCGGGCCGGCGAAGCCGGACAGGGTCGCCATCGACCGGGTCACCCGCACCGCCACGGTCCTGGTGCCCAAGAGTCAGCTCTCCTTGGCGATCGGCCGCGATGGCCAGAACGCCCGGCTTGCGGCCAAGCTGACGGGCTTGCGTATCGACATCAAGGCGAGCGAGACCGATGAAGCGCCGGCGGCATCGGCCGGTTAGGACCTGCGTCGCCTGCCGCCAGGAGGGGGGCAAGGCCGAGCTGATTCGCCTCGTCCGCCGCCCAGACGGCGAAATCGAGCTCGACCGGACTGGTCGGATGCCCGGCCGCGGAGCCTATCTCCACGCCGCGGCGGAGTGCGTGGAGGCCGGCCGCAAGCGTCGCGCGCTGGAGCGAGCTCTGGGTGCTCAGGTGCCGCCCCAGGTATGGGCCGAAGTTTCGAATTCGCTCAGCCCGGCATAATCAGTAGTCCGGCATGAAGGCACACGAACTTGCACGCGAACTTGGGATCAGCCAGAAGGAGCTGGTCAACTTCCTGCAGCAGCGCAGGCTGACCCGCAACACCGCGGCGCCCCTGGCGCCCGGCGCGATCGAGGCTGCCCGGTCGGCGTTCAAGCCCACGGCGGTCACGCCCAAGATCGAGACCAACGGCAACCTTCAGGTCGTCCTACCGCCGACGCTGTCGGTGAAGGACCTGGCGGACAAGCTCGGCGTCAGCCCGGTCGAGGTCATCAAGAAGCTGATGGCCTCCAAGATCCTGGCCACCATCAACCAGGTGATCGACTTCGGCACCGCCGAGATCGTGGCCGACGAGTTCGGCTACACCGTCGAGCCGGTCGCCAGCGAGGACGTAGTCGCGGTCGAGGCCGCCGAGGGCGACGGCGACGTGGTCACCACCTCACGCGAAGAGCTGTTCTCGCTCGCCAACGAGGACCCAGGCAAGCTGAAGCCGCGGCCGCCGATCGTCACCGTCCTTGGCCACGTCGACCACGGCAAGACCTCCATCCTCGACGCGATCCGCCAGACGCACGTGGCCGCGGGAGAGGCCGGCGGCATCACCCAGCGCATCGGCGCCTACAAGATCGAGACCGCCGACGGGCATCCCGTCGTCTTCATCGACACGCCAGGCCACGAGGCCTTCACCGCCATGCGCGCCCGCGGCGCCCAGGTCACCGACCTGGTCGTGCTCGTGGTCGCGGCCGACGACGGCGTGATGCCCCAGACGATCGAGGCGATCCACCACGCGCGAGCCGCGAAGGTGCCGATCGTGGTCGCGATCAACAAGATCGACAAGGACAACGCCAACGTCGACCGCGTGCATCAGCAGCTCGCGGAGCAGGGAATCGTGGTGCGCCACTACGGCGGCGAGCACGAATGCGTGCACCTCAGCGCCAAGACGGGCAGGGGCATCGACGACCTGCTTACGACCATCGTGCTGTCCTCGGACATCCTCGAGCTGAAGGCGAACCCCGACCGCAACGCGATCGGCACGATCGTCGACGCTCACCTCGAGCGGGGACGGGGCCCGGTCGCAACGGTGCTCGTCCAGGCCGGCACGCTCAAGGTCGGCGATGACTTCGTCTGCGGGCACATCTACGGCCGCGTGCGCGCGCTCGCCGACGACCGCGGGCGGAGCGTGAACGAGGCTGCGCCGGCAACCCCGGTGGTGGTCTCCGGCCTGAGCGAGGTCGCCCAGGCGGGCGACATCTTCCAGGTCGTCGGCTCCGAGAAGGCCGCGCGCCAGATCGCGCTCACCAAGCTCACCGAGAAGCGCGCGGTCGAGGCCGCGCGCGACGTTGCCCCTCGCATCACGCTCGAGGACCTTGCCCGCCGCGCCAAGGAAGGCGAGGTCAAGGAGCTCAGCCTGGTCGTCAAGGCAGACGCGCAGGGAACGCTCGAAGCCTTGCTCGCCGCGCTGCAGAAAATCGAGGACCCGGTGGTCGCGATCAAGGTCGTCGGCCAGGGCGTCGGCGCGGTCAGCGACTCGGACCTGCTGCTGGCGAGCGTCTCGAGCGCGATCATCGTCTGCTTCAACTTGAAGCCGACGCCGGCCAGCACGGCCGCCGCGGAGCGGGCCAAGGTCGAGGTCCGCTACTACGACGTCATCTACAAGCTCACCGAAGACGTGGAGCGCGCGGCCAAGGGACTGCGCGAGCCGACATACCGCCAGATCCGCGAGGGCAGGGTCGAGGTCATCACGCCGATCAAGATTCCGCGCACCGGCATCATCGCCGGCAGCCGCGTCGTGGAGGGCAAGGTCAGCCGTGGAGGCTGGGTCAAGCTTTTCCGGGGCCGCGAGATGGTCCACGAAGGTCGGATCAACTCTCTCAAGCACTTCAAGGAGGATGTGCGCGAGATGCCGGCCGGGCAGGAGTGCGGCATCGGGCTCGAGGGCTGGGAGGATTTTCAGCCCGGTGACGTCATGGAGACGTATCGACTCGAGCGGGAAGAAATTTAAGCGAGCGTGTACTCGCTAAAGGCGGTGGTCAGCATGACCAGCTACCGCGCGGACCAGGTGGGTGAGCAGGTCCGCGAAGAGATCATGTCGATCATTCGACGTGACCTGAAGGATCCGCGTATCGGTTTCGTGAGCATCACCGCGGTCCGCATGTCGCCAGATCTTCGCCAGGCGCGCGTTCGCGTCAGCGTGCTCGGCAGCCCCGAGGAGAAGAAAGCCTCGATCCGCGGACTCGTCTCGGCCAAAGGCCTCATCCGGCACGAGCTCGGACGCCGGCTCGAGAACCTCAAGTTCTCGCCCGAGCTGCGCTTCGAGCTCGACCCGTCGATCGAGTACGCGGTGCACATCTCCGAGCTGCTCAAGGAAGTGCTGCCGCCGACTCCGGAGGAATCGCGATAGTCACCGCCCAGCGCGACAAGCCGCACCTGTACGAGGAGATCAAGGACCTCATCGAGGCCAACCAGGAGATCCTGATCTTCGGCCACAAGGACGCCGACGGCGACACCCTCGGCTGCAGCCTGGCGTTCGCCGAGGCCCTGCGCTCCGAGGGCAAAGACGTCTGGGTCCTCGTGCCGCCGCCGCTTCCGCCGATGTATTCGTTCCTGCCCGGTTTCGAGGACATCCAGTCCGACCCGCCGCATGGCGTCGACCCGCAGCTCGTCTTGTTCTTCGACTCCGGCAACCTGGAGCGCTCGGGCAGCGCGGTGCGAAAGATCGCCGAGCACGCGACCATCGTCAACGTCGACCACCACCCGTCGAACTCGCGGTTTGGCGACATCAATGTCATCGACCCCAACGCGGCGGCGGTGGGGCAGATGGTGATGGAGATGCTCGACCACTTCAATTACGCGATCACGCCGACGATCGCGGTCAACCTGTACGTCGCGCTCCTGACCGACACTGGCGGCTTCCGACACGAGAACACGACGCCCCGCGCCCTCGAGGATGCGGCACGCCTGGCGCGGCTTGGCGCGGACCCCGGCCACATCGCGACGCAGGTCTACAAGATGCGGCCCGAGACCACCCTCAAGCTGAGCGGCATGGCCCTCGCCACCATGCGAGTCGAGCTCGACGGGCGACTGGCCTGGGCGAAGGTGACGCGAAGGATGCTGAAAGAGGCGAATGCGGTGATGGCCGAGTCGGAAGGCATCATCGACACCCTCAACAGCATCGCGGGCCTCGAGCTGGCCATCCTCTTCAAGGAAGTGTCGAGCGACCTGACCAAGATGAGCGTCCGCAGTCGTGGCGGCGTCGACGCTGCGGCCCTGTGCGCGTCCTTCGGCGGCGGCGGGCACGTCCGCGCCGCCGGGGCCGAGATCGAGAAGCCGATGGACGAGGCCGTGCGGTTGGTCCTGGCGGCCGCCAAGGAGGCCATCCTTGCCGCCTCGCCCCAGCCCTGACTCGGGGCGGTTCGTCACCGGTGTGCTCAACGTCAACAAGGCCGCAGGCGAGACGTCGTTCGCGGTGGTCAATCGCCTTCGGCGGCTGACCGGCGCGCATCGGGTGGGCCATGCGGGCACCCTTGACCCGCTCGCGACGGGCGTCCTGCCAGTCCTTTTCGAGTCGGCCACCCGCCTCGCCGAGTTCGCGCTCAAGCTGCCCAAGACCTACGTGGCGGAGATCCACCTCGGGTTCGTCAGCGCCACCGACGACGCCGAAGCCGAGCTGGAGAAGGTTGCGGACCCGAGCGGTGTCATCGGGCACGATGTCGAGGAGGCCTTGACCGCCTTTTCAGGACGGTTCTTGCAGCAGCCACCGGCGTACTCGGCGGTGAAAGTGGATGGAAAGAGGGCGTATGCGATCGCGCGTGAAGGCGACGCCGCGCGCCCGGCGCCGCGAGAGGTCGAGGTTTACTCGATCGCGCTGATCGACTTTCAGTCGCCGGTCGTGCGGATCGAGGTGCGCTGCGGCAGCGGCACGTACCTGCGCTCGATCGCCCGCGACCTTGGTGAGAAGCTCGGCGTCGGCGGCTACCTCGGCAAGCTCGTGCGCACCGCTTACGGTCCCCTCCGCATCGACGACGCGATCGCGTCCAAGGCGCTCAGCGACCCGCTATCGGTTCGCGACCTGCTCCTCCCGGCGGAGGTCATACTGCCCGAGATGGAACGGGTCCGGCTCAACGTCGAGCAGGAAGCCCAGGTCCGCCAGGGCCGCGCGGTGAGGGTGCTGCCCGAGCCGGGGCCGGGACCGGTCCGCGCCCACGACGCCGAAGGCCGTCTCGTCGCGCTGGGGCACACCGACCCGCTGCGCCGGACTTTCGTGCCGGAGAAAGTCCTCAGCTGAAGACCCACCTCGGGCTTCCAACGGAACACATCGGGCCCGTGTCGCTGACGGTCGGCAGCTTCGACGGGGTCCACCTGGGCCACCTCGACGTGATCCGGCATCTCAAGGCGGCCGCAGACGCCGAGCGCGTGGCCCCCGCCCTGATCACGTTCGAGCCCCACCCGCGCTGCGTCCTCGACCCCGCCAACTGCCCGTCGTCGATCACGACGCTGCGCGAGAAGCTCGGCCTGGTCGAGTCGGCCGGCGTCGAGCATGCGATCGTGCTGCGCTTCGACCGCGAGCTGTCGGCGCTGTCGCCGCAGGAGTTCGTCGACCGCTTGGGAGCCGTGATGGATGTGCGGCGCTGGGTCATAGGCTTCGACTTCGCGTTCGGCCGCGGCCGCACCGGGAACGCGGACTGGCTGCGCGCGCACGGCCACCAGGTCGACGTGGTGCCTCCGTTCAAGATCGGCGGCCGCGAGCTCCACAGTTCGGAAATTCGTCGCCTGGTCACCGCCGGCGAGGTCGAGGCGGCCAACGGGCTCCTCGGTCGCGAGTTTTCGATGAGCGGGCCGGTCGAGGCCGGCGCGCAGGTCGGCCGGCAGCTCGGTTTCCCGACCGCGAACATCAGCCCAGAGCCGAACAAGCTGGTGCCGGCCCTGGGCGCGTACGCGGGCCGGGTCGTCGCGCCGGAAGGCGCCTTCGTGGCTGCGCTTTCAGTCGGGTACCGGCCGACGTTCGGCGGGACCGAGCTGAAGGTCGAGGCGTTCCTGCTCGACTTCGAAGGCGACCTCTACCAGCAGCGCCTCGAGCTGCGGTTCGTCGGCTACCTGCACCAGGACATCAAGTTTCCGTCCCCCGCGGAGCTCGTCCAGCAGTTGAAGCGCGACGTCGAGGACACGCGGCGGAAAGTGTCCGGTTGAGCACGACGGACCTCGAGAAGATCGTCGGCCCCGCGGCCATCGACGAGCGCCCCGTCCGCGACCTGTGGCCGCTCGGGATCATGGAGGAACGCGCGGGAAACGCGCCGCCGAAGGTACTTGTCGTCCGCCCGACGGGGCGTGACCAGGTCGCCGCGATCCTGCGCTGGGCGGGCGAGAACGAGGTCGCGGTGAGCCCGATGGGCGGAGCGTCCGGGGTGTGCGGTGCCCTGTCTCCCGCCGCGGGCGAGATCGCGCTCGACATGTCCGCCTTCGACCGCATCTCCGAGATCGACGAGACCAACCTCGTCTGCCGTTGCGAAGCGGGTGTCAACGGCTACGCGCTCGAGCAAAGGCTCAACGAGAAGGGCCTGACCCTGGGCCACTACCCGAGCTCCCTTCCGGGCACGACCGTCGGCGGCCTCATCTCCACCCGTTCGTCCGGGCAGGAGTCGAGCCGCTACGGGAGCGTCGAGGACATGGTCCTCGGGTTGGCGGTCGTGCTCCCCGACGGGACGTTCGCCGCGCCCCGGCCAGGGCCACGGTCGGCATCGGGCCCGGCGCTGCATCAGCTGTTCCTGGGCGCCGAGGGAGGGCTTGGCGTCGTGCTGGGCACGGTGTTGCGCGTACACCGCCTGCCGGAGGCGACCGTCGGTCGCGGCTACGCGTTCCCGGACGTTCTGACCGGGCTGGAATGCATGCGAGCCGTGATGCAGTCGGGCATCCGGCCGCTCGTCATGCGCCTCTACGACCCCGAAGACACGATCTTCAACGGCTACGACGTCCACGACGGCGAGTGCCTGCTGGTCGTGGCGACAGCCGGCCCGCGTCAGGTGGCCGAGGTCGAGGCCGCGACGGTCAAGACGCTCGGCGGCCCGGCGCGCGACATGGGTCAAGAACCCTGGGAGCGTTGGCAGAAGCACCGCTTCGACCTCTCCGCGGAGCGGCTGAAGGCCTTCCTCGAACCGGCCGGCGCCTACCTGGACACGATCGAGCTCGCGGGGCCGTGGACGATCCTGCTCGAGCTCCATGCTCGGGTGAAAGCCGCAATAGGTGTCGGCGGGATGGCGTTATGCCACTTCAGTCATGCCTACGAGCAGGGGTGCTGCGCTTACTTCTCGTTTGCCGGCTCCGGCGACACGGAGGCGGACGCCCGTGCTAAATATGTGCGCGCCTGGGAAGGGGCGATGAGCGCCGCCCTGGAGCTGGGGGCCACGATCAGCCACCACCACGGTGTCGGGCAGGCACGATCGCGCTGGGTGGCGGACGAGTTGGGAGGGTGGATGCGCGTCTGGAAGGCGGTCAAGGAAGGGCTCGACCCACATGGGACCATGAACCCGCGCGCGGTCGGAGGCTCGCGATAGCCAGCCGCGGCGGCGCGCCGATCCTCTTCGTCGTCAATCCGGCGTCGGGGGCGGGCAAGGCGGGGCGGGACTGGGCTGGCATCCAATCGTGGCTGCCGTCGAGTGGGCTGCCGTACGAGGTCGCGTTCACGACGCGGCCCAACGAAGCGACGGAGATCACGCAGCGCAACGTGCTGGCTTCTCGGCCGGTGGTGGTGGCGGTGGGCGGCGACGGCACCCTCAATGAGGTCGTCAACGGTTTCTTCCGCAACGGCGCACCCCTGCCGACCACCACCAAGCTCGCGATGGTTCCGCTGGGGACGGGTGGCGACTTCCGCCGCACGCTGCGGATCCCGCTCGACCCGAAGCTGGCGATCGAGGTGCTGCGCAGCGGCATGGTCAGGAGGCTCGACGCCGGGTGCGTCACTTACACGACTCCCGACGGCAGCACTGGCGTGCGTCACTTCATCAACATCGCGGACGCGGGGCTGGGCGGCGAAGTGGTGAACACGGTCGGCAACGGAACCAAGCGTTTCGGCAGCGCCGCTTACAGGATCGGCGGCCTTCGGGCGCTGATCGGATTCAAGAACAAGCCGATGAGGGTCGATGTCGACGGTTCGGTCTACGACCTGAAGAAGGCGCAGCAGGTCGTGGTCGCCAACTGCCAGTTCTTCGGCGGGGGCATGCAGATGGCGCCGGCCGCGTCGCCGACCGACGGCGTCTTCGACGTGATCCTGATCAAGGACGCTGGCAAGGTGGAGACCCTGCGCGGGATGAACGACATCATGGGCGGAAAGCACCTCGACCAGAACAACCCGAAAATGGAGCTCATGTACGGCAAGCGGGTGTCGGTCGCCTCGCCCGAGAAGGTCCGCATCGACGTAGACGGAGAGGCGGTCGGGTTTCTGCCCGCCCTGTTCGAGATCCAACCGGGCGCGATCGAGTTCATAACCCCGCGGTGACACGCGGCGTAATCGCTACGCCGCATCACGTCGCGAGCGAGGTCGGGGCGCAGATCCTGCGCGACGGAGGGAACGCGATCGACGCTGCGATCGCGGCCGACGCCGTGCTGTGCGTGGTCTACCCGCACATGACCTCGGTCGCCGGCGACCTGATGGCGATCGTCTGGCCGGCTGGCGAGAAGTCGCCGCTGGGGCTGATCGGCGCGGGCCGTTCGGGCGAGAAGGCGACCATCGATGCCGTCCTCGAGCGCGGCTTCGACGAGATGCCCGCGCGGGGCGCGATGTCGGTGACGGTGCCGGGCACGGTCGAGGCGTGGGGGCGCCTGCTCGAGCGCTTCGGGAGCGTCGGCCTGGGCGCCGTGCTCGAAGCGGCGCGGGGACTGGCGCAGGACGGATACCTGATCACGAAGGATCTGTCCGAGCACCTGATGCGGTCGGCCGAGCTGCTGCTGCGTGAGCAGGCCGCTTATGCGCTGTACCCGCCGATGGAGCCGGGGATGCTGCTCCGCAATCCCGACCTCGCATCCGCGCTGGAGGACATCGGCCGTGCCGGCATCAACGTCTTCTACCGCGGCGAGATAGGGGTCGCGATTGCCGCGGCGCTCAAGCGACGTGAGGGCTTCGTCACTCGCCAGGACCTGGCCACGCACCGCTCGCAGTGGGTCGAACCAATCGGATTTCCCTACCGCGACCTGGTGATCTATGAGCTTCCACCGCCGACGGTGGGATTGGTGGCGGCTTCAATGGCGCTTCGGTTGGAGTCTGGGCAGGAGTTTCGCGCTGCGCGTGCCGCGAGCTACGCCCTTCGCGACCGCTACATCACCGACCCTGACTTCGCGGCCGCGCCCATGCAGCCGTTTCTCGACCCGGCGTTCAAGGTTGTCGCTCCGGTCGACGTCACGCCGCGAGCCGGCGACACGATCTACCTGTGCGCGGCGGACGAGCACGGCAACGTCATCTCGCTCATCCAGAGCGTGGCTTACGACTTCGGCTCGGGGATCGTCGCCGAGGGGACAGGGATGCTCCTCCAGAACCGAGGCGCCTACTTCAAGCTCGACCCGGCGCATGTGAACCGGCTCGAGCCGAAGAAGCGGACCATGCACACGCTGATCCCGGCGATGGGCGCGCGCGACGGCAGGCCGTGGGCGGCATTCGGGACCATGGGCGGTGACCGGCAGCCGCAGATCCAGGCGCAGCTGCTCCGGAACCTGGTCGACGAAGGGCTGGAGCCGGCCGAGGCGGTGGCGCGACCGCGCAAGGCGATCCTGTCCGACGGCGAGACGATGATCGTCGAGGCCGATTATCCAGATGCTGCGGAGATGTCCCGGAACGACCACCGGGTCCGGCTGGTGCCACCCCGCTACCACCAGCTCGGGCACGCGCACGCGATCGTGGTCGACGGGCCGTCACAGTGGCGCGCGGGAGCCGATCCGAGATCGGACGGCTCGGTCGAGTTCGCGAGATAGCCGGCTAGTCTGGACTATCCGCGGTAGTCGGGAAAACGGCCGGCACCGGCCTCCCCGTATACTGGCCCGTTGAGTTTGGCAGTAGAGAACGCAGTCAAGGGCAATCTGATCGCGGAACACAGACGCGCAGACAAGGACACGGGATCCCCGGAGGTCCAGATCGCCCTCTCGAACGCGCGGATCAAGGAGCTCACCGAGCACCTGAAGACGCACGCCAAAGACCACCACTCACGCCGCGGCCTCCTTCTCCTGGTCGGCAAGCAACGGCGACTGCTGAACTACCTGAGGGACACCGACGTCGAGCGCTACCGCGCTCTCGTCGCCAAGCTCGGGATCAGGAGATAAATCAAAACCGGGAGGACCCAGCACGGTAGCGCGGGTCAGCTCTTAGAAGCTCTCGCTCAGCGTTCGCGCTAAGAGGCAGCTGCTAGGAATCTGACCCCCAAAACGCACCGCCGGGCTCCTCCCACATATCTGGAGGTATTTGGCGTGGCAACAGTCACGAAAAACGTAGACGTCGCAGGAAAGCGCCTTTCGATTGAGACCGGCCGGGTGGCCGAGCAAGCCAACGGGGCGGTGATCATCCGCCAGGGCGACACCGTGGTGCTCAGCACCGCGGTCATGTCCAAGGAGCCGCGGGAGGGCATCGACTTCTTCCCGCTGACCTGCGACTACGAGGAGAAGCTGTACGCGGCGGGCAAGATCCCTGGCGCCTTCATGCGCCGCGAGGGACGCCCGAGCGAGCAGGCCATCCTCGCCTCGCGCCTGACCGACCGACCGCTCCGGCCGCTGTTCCCGGAGGGCTTCCGGCTCGACGTGCAGGTCATTTCGACGGTGCTCTCGGTCGACCAGGAGAACGACCCGACCATCCTGAGCATCAACGGGGCGTCGACCGCGCTCGTGATCTCGGACATTCCGTTCCAGGGCCCGGTCGGCGCAGTCCGGATGGGCTACATCGACGGGCAGGTCGTCGTCAACCCGGCTCTGTCGCGGCTGGGCGAATCGGAGCTCGACCTCGTCGTGGCCGGCACGGCCGATGCAATCCTCATGGTCGAAGCCGGCGCCAAGGGCGTTACCGAGCAGGTCGTCGTGGACGCGCTGGCGGCGGCTCATGAAGAGATCAAACGCATCTGCGCGGCGCAGCTCGAGCTGCGCGACCAGGTTGGTCTGGAGAAGCGGGAATGGGTCCCGCCCACGTACCCCGAGCAGATGCTGGAGATCGTCGGCGAGTATCTCGCGCTTCGCCTGGACCAGGTCCTTTACAACGCGGACAAGGCCGCCCGCGAGAGGGCGATGGACGACCTTCGTACCAAGACAGTCTTCGAGCTCGGGGAGCGCTTCCCGGAGCATGCCGACATCATCGGCAAGCTGTTCGACAAGGCTGTCAAGGACCGCGTGCGCCAGCGCATCGTCGATGAGGGTGTGCGGGTTGACGGTCGCGGGCTCAAGGACGTACGGCCCATCACGGTCGAGGTCGGTGTGCTGCCGCGAACACATGGGTCCGGGCTCTTCACCCGCGGCCAGACGCAGGCGCTGACGATCGCGACCCTGGGCTCGATGTCCGACCAGCAGAAGCTCGACGGCCTCACCACCGAAGAGTTCAAGCGCTACATGCACCACTACAACTTCCCGCCGTTCTCGGTTGGCGAGGCGCGACCGCTTCGCGGCCCGGGCCGGCGTGACATCGGACACGGCGCGCTCGCGGAGCGAGCGCTGCTGGCGGTGGTCCCGCCCATCGAGGAGTGGCCTTACACGATCCGGGTGGTCTCCGAGATTCTCAGCTCAAACGGCTCCACCTCGATGGCCTCGGTATGCGGCTCGACGCTTGCGCTGATGGACGCCGGCGTGCCCATCAAGTCCCCCGTCGCGGGGATCGCGATGGGGCTGATCACGCGCGAGGGCAAGTTCGCGGTCCTCACCGACATCCAGGGCGTCGAGGACGCGCTGGGGGACATGGACTTCAAGGTCGCAGGCACGAAGGACGGCATCACCGCCCTTCAGATGGACATCAAGATCAAGGGCCTGACGCACGAGATCATGGCCCAGGCGCTGGAGCAAGCCCGCGAGGCACGCCTCTTCGTTCTCGACAAGATGCTCGCCGTGCTGCCGCGCCCGCGCAGCGAGATGAGCAGCTACGCACCTCGCATCACCACCATCCTCATCAACCCCGACAAGATCCGCGACATCATCGGCAAGGGTGGCTCGATGATCCGCAAGATCACCGAAGAGACCGGAGCCCAGATCGACGTCGAGGACGACGGCCGCGTCTTCATCGCGGCGGTGGACCAGGAAGGCGGCCAGAAAGCGATCGACTGGATCAAGAGCCTGACCGACGAGGCCGAGGTCGGGAGGATCTACAAGGGCAAGGTGGTGCGCATCATGCCGTTCGGCGCCTTTGTCGAGATCCTGCCCGGCCAGGACGGCCTTGTGCACATCTCCAAGCTCACCGATCACCGGGTCGAGAGAGTCGAAGAGGTGGCCAACATCGGCGACGAGATCGTGGTCAAGGCCGTCGAGATCGACAGCCAGGGCAGGCTCAACCTGAGCCGCCAGGCCGCGATCGAGGAGCTGACCGCGAAGGGTGAGCCGATCGAGGAGAGCATCAATCCCGAGGTCATGGCCGCGGCGCTCGCCAGCCCGGCGCCTGTGCGCGAGGGTGGGTTCGGAGGTCGCGACCGCGGTGGCCGCAACGGTGGAGGCAGAGACCGGCGCCCGCGCAGAGACTAGTTCCGTGAAAGTACGCCCCTCCGGGCGCTTCGCGGCGCCTCCCCACGAGTGGGGAGGCAACCGTGATGGCTGACGCCATCAGGGTGGCGCCCCTCCGGGCGCTGCGCGCCGCCTCCCCACGAGTGGGGAGGCAACCGTGATGGCTAGCGCCATCAGGGTTTGTGTCGCGGGCTACCGGGGCAAGGTTGGCTCCGTGCTTGCGGCGGCGCTCCAGGGCGAGCCGGACATCGAGTACGTAGGCGGAGTGACGCGGGGCGACAGCCTCTCGGACTTTCTCCACCACAACAGGCCGCGCGCGCTTGTCGACTTCACTCGCCCCACGGAAGCGGTGCACAACGCTCTTGCCGCGGTGGCGGCGGGCGCGTCACCGGTGATCGGGACGACGGGGCTCTCCACCTCCGACGTCGACAAGATCGAGACGGCGTGCCATGAAAAGAAGATCGGCGGGATCGTCGCGCCGAACTTCGCGGTCGGCGCGGTGCTGATGATCCACCTCGCGGAGGTCGCCGCTCCGCACTTCGACGCGGCCGAGATCATCGAGCTGCACCACGCGGGCAAGCTGGACGCGCCTTCGGGCACCGCGCTCTCGACGGCGCGCCGGCTGGGCGCCCGGCGCGGCGGCAAGCCGTTCGCACACCGCAAGGCCGAGAATGAGACGCTCGCCGGGACGCGAGGTGGGGAGGAGGGCGGCGTCGCCGTGCACAGCGTGCGCCTGCCCGGCTTCGTCGCCGACCAGGAGGTGATCTTCGGGTTGCCTGGGCAGACCCTGACCATCGCGCACCGCACCACGAGCCGGGAGGCATACGTCCCGGGCGTCCTCCTGGCGATCCGGCATGTGACGGCCGAGCCGCGCTTCTACCGCAGCCTTGATGACCTGCTGGGACTGAGCGTTGGCTAACGTCCAGGTCTGGCAGTCGCAGCTGGTCGCCAACGACTTCCCGCCGGTTTGCGCGATGACGGGCGCGCCGGCGGAGATGTGGCGCAAGTTCACGTTCACCAACACGCCGGCGTGGGCGTTCATGTTCGGCGCGCTCGGCGCGGCGGCGTTCTCCAGGCGCGTGAGCGGCTACCTGCCGCTCACCCGACACGCGTCCAGCCGGATCACGCGCGTCCGCTGGCTGTTCGTGGGCCTCATTCCGGTCGGAATCCTCTTCTGGGTCGCGAGCGCGATCGCGTCGCCCGGGCCGAATTCGTCGGACGGGACCGCGAGCGCGATCTCCGCCTTCCTGTTCCTGTTGGGCCTGGCCGCCTTCTTCTTCTCGGTCGTCGGCATCCTTGTCGGCCGCAACTCGTTCGGCCCGAGTGCCAGGATCCTTGACGGGCGCGGGCAGCGTGAGCTTCTGGTCGAGCTCCGTCGCGTGCATCCCGCGTTTGTCGCCGCGGTGCAGCAGCAGCAGCAAGCGCGCGCGGCGCAGCTCCGGGCGACGCAACCTTCGACACCTCCACCACCGCCAGAGTCGCCGTTCCCGCCGGGCAAGTTCTCCTATTGATGCGGGTGGCGCACTCAGCCAGATCGAAGTAAACTGACCCCGTGCCCACCTCCAAGCGATTAAACGTTGCTGTCGTCGGCGCGACCGGCATGGTCGGCAACGAAGTGCTCCGCGTGCTTTCGCAGCGCAACTTTCCCGTCGAGCGCATCGTCGCCATGGCGTCCGAGCGCTCGAAAGGCCTGACCGTTCCCTACAACGGCAGCACGCTGAACGTCGAGGAGGTGAGCGAGGCGGCGTTCAAGGGCATCGACGTCGCGCTGTTCGCCACCAGCGGTGACCTCGCCCTTATGTACGGTCCTGTCGCGGCGGAATCCGGCGCCCTCGTCATCGACAACAGCTCTGCATGGCGGATGAAGGAGAACGTGCCCCTGGTCGTGCCCGAGGTGAACGCTGAAGACATCCCGAAGAACGAAGGCATCATCGCCAACCCGAACTGCTGCGCGATCCCGCTGACGATGATCCTCAACCCGCTGAAGAAAAAGGTGGGCATCGAGCGCGTGCTCGTGTCGACGTATCAGTCGGCGTCAGGCGCGGGACGGGCGCTGGTCACCGAGCTCGAGGAGCAGACAAAGGCGATCGCCGCGGGCGAAGAGCCGTCGGTCGACGCTTACCCGTACCAGCTCGCGCACAACGTCGTGCCTGGCGGCTGGCATCCCGAGGCCGGTGGTTACAACGAGGAAGAGGTCAAGATCGTCAACGAGACGCGCAAGATCCTCCACGAGCCGGAGCTGGCGGTCGCGGCCACGTGCGTGCGCGTGCCGGTGCCGGTAGGACACGGCGAGTCCGTGTTTCTCGAAACGAAGGACAAGATCAGCGCCGACGACGCTCGCACCTTGCTGGGCGAAGCGCCCGGCGTGATCGTCCAGGACGACCCGCACGCCAGGCTCTACCCGACACCTCACGACGTCGCCGGCAAGGACGAGGTTTACGTCGGCCGGATCCGCGAGGACCCCTCGACGAAGCGCGGACTCCTGTTGTGGATCGTCTCGGACAACCTGCGCAAGGGCGCCGCTCTCAACGCCGTGCAGATCGCGGAGCAGGCAATTGAATTGGGAGCACTGGGAGCAGTGAAGGCATGACGCAGGAAATCGGAAGACTGCTGACCGCCATGGTCACGCCGTTCAAAGCCGGCGGGGCCGTCGACTACGAGGCCGCGGGCAACCTGGCGGCGATGCTCGTCGCCGACGGGTCCGATGGCGTCGTCGTCTCCGGCACCACCGGCGAGTCGCCGACGCTGACCGACGCCGAGAAGATCGAGCTCATCCGCGCAGTCAAGGACACCATTCCCGGCAAGGCGGTGGTCGCGGGCACGGGCAGCAACAACACGCACCACTCGGTCGAGCTGTCGGAGCTAGCGATGAAGGCCGGCGCCGATGCGCTGCTCGCGGTCGTGCCCTACTACAACAAGCCGCCGCAGGAGGGCATGTACCAGCACTTCAAGGCGATCTCGGAGGTCGGCCCGACGATCATGTACAACATCCAGGGCCGCACGTCGGTCAACATGACCGCCGCCACGACTCTGCGCTGCGCCGAGCTGCCAGGGATCATCGGGGTCAAGGAGGCCAGCGGCGACCTCGATCAGGTCGGCCTCATCTGCGCCGGCAAGCCCGAGCGCTTCAAGGTGTGGAGCGGCGACGACAGCTGGACCCTGCCGATCCTGGCCGTCGGCGGCTACGGCGTGATCTGCGTCGTCTCGCACATCGCCGGGCGCTCGATGGCGCGGCTGATCGAGGCCTACCGCAAAGGCGACAACGCGCTGGCGGCGGAGATCCATGGCGCGCTGCTGCCGGTGATCAAGACGCTGATGACGACGGCCGCCAACCCCGTGCCGGTGAAGACGGTGCTGAACGCGATGGGCTTCAACGCCGGCCCTTTCCGCCTGCCGCTTGTGCCTCTGACCGACGAGCAGCTCAAGTCGGTGATGAACACCATCAAGGAGGCCGGCGAATACATCACGTTCGCCAAGCGGGGGGTCAAAGTCGCTTAGCCCGCAGGCGGAGCTGCATCAACTCCACGAGACCATCCGGTCGTGCAAAAACTGCGGCCTGCACGCCACGCGCACGCAGGCGGTGCCGGGCGTGGGACCCTGCCCATCCAACGTCATGATCGTCGGAGAGGCCCCAGGCTTCAACGAAGACCGCCAGGGTGAGCCGTTCGTGGGTGCGGCGGGCAAGCTGCTCGACACGCTGCTCGCGCGGATCTCGCTCAGCCGCGCCGACGTCTATATCACCAACGTGCTCAAGTGCCGGCCGCCGATGAACCGCGACCCGATGCCCAACGAGGTCGAATCGTGCTCGCCATATCTCAAGCAGCAGCTGGACCTCGTACAGCCGAAGGTTGTTCTCATCCTCGGCCGCCACGCGCTCGAGCGCCTGATGCCCGGCCAGGGGTCGATCTCGCGGATCCACGGCAGCCTCATCAAGCGCGGCGACATCGCGTACGTGCCGCTCTATCATCCCGCGGCGGCGCTCCATAACGGCTTGCTCGTCGCCGACCTGGAGCGCGACTTCGACTCGCTGAAGCGCTACCTCGACCAGCTGCTTGCCCCGCCTCCGCCGCCTGTCCCGGTGGCCGCGCCCGCACCGGAGTCTGAGCAGCTCCGTCTCCTGTGAGGATCCCCACGAACTCAGAGCCTTCGGCGTGAGTTCGCGGGGGCCCCTAGCAAGCGCACCGCGTCTTCGGTACCTCCCGCTCGGCGGTCTAGGCGAGGTCGGCATCAACATGTGGGCGCTGGAGTGGGAGAACCAGGTTCTGGTCGTCGACGCTGGCCTGATGTTCCCTCAGGAAGACATGCCCGGCATCGACCTGGTCCTGCCCGACATCTCGTACCTCCTTCAGCGCGAGAAGGATGTCATGGGGATCTTTCTCACCCACGGCCACGAGGATCACATCGGCGGGCTGCCCTTTGCCTTGAAGAAGATCAACGTCCCGGTCTACGGCACGCGCCTGACCCTTGGCCTGCTGAAGCCGAAGCTGAGGGAGCACCGGATCCTGCGCGAGTCGGACCTGCGCGAGGTGAGGGTGGGGGATTCGGTGCAGCTTGGACCGTTCCGCGTCGAGACGGTCGCGGTGTGCCACTCGATCCCGGACGGGGTGGCGCTCGCGATCGACACGCCGGTCGGCCGCGTCATCTACACCAGCGACTTCAAGCTAGACCCCGCGCCTCCTGACGGCAACCCGACCGACATCGAGCGCTTTCGCCGCCTCGGCGACGCGGGCGTGCTCCTTCTGCTCAGCGACTCGACCAACGCCGAGCGAACCGGCCACTCGGGCTCGGAGCGCGACCTGCACGGCGCGTTCGAACGGATCTTCACCGACGCGCCCGGCCGGATCGTCGTTGCCAACTTCGCCTCCAACATCCACCGCATGCAGCACCTGGTCCGGATGGCTGCGCAGTTCGAGCGCAAGGTGGCGATCGTTGGCCGCAGCCTGCAGCAGAACTTCAAGACGGCGCGCGAGCTTGGTTTCCTGAGCGTCCCCGATGGAGTTGTCATTCCGCTGGCCGACGTGGAGAAGGTTCCGGCGGCGCGCCTGCTCCTGTTGACGGCCGGCAGCCAGGGCGAGCCTATGTCGGCGCTGACGCGCTTTGCCGCCCAGCGCCACCCGTTCCTCAACGTGCGCAAGGACGATTGGGTGGTCATCTCGGCGCGGCCGATTCCGGGCAACGAGAGGATGGTCCACCAGACCGTCAACAACCTCTACCGGCATGGCGCCCGGGTCTTCTACTCCGAGGTCGGCAATGTGCACGTTACAGGGCATGCGCAGCGCGACGAGCTGCGCGAGATGCTCGAGGCGGTACGGCCGAAGTTCTTCATCCCGGTGCACGGTGAGTACCGGCAGCTGCTCCAGCACTCCGAGCTTGCGAAGGAAACGGGCATCCCACAGGACCGCATCGCCGTGGTCGAAGACGGCGAGACGGTCGAGCTGGATAGCGACTCCATGGTCCGTGGCGAGAAGATCGGGACCGGCCTGGTCTATGTCGACGGCATCGGCGTCGGCGATGTCGAGCAGGTCGTGCTGCGCGACCGCCTCCACCTTGCCGAGGACGGAATCCTGGTCGTCACCCTGGCATTGGATCGCGACACCGGATCGGTACGCGCCGGGCCTGACCTCGTGTCACGCGGCGTGATTGAGCCCGAGCTTTCGACCAGACTGATGGCCGATGCGCGCAAGGCCGCCCTCGAGAGCATCAAGCGGCTCGCCGATTCGCACTCGGAGCTGAGCCTGGTGCAGGAGGCGGTGCACGACGCGGTCTCGCAGACCGTCTACAAGCAGACGCGCCGCCGTCCTATGGTGATCCCGGTGATCACAGAGATTTGAAGCTCCCGCCTCTGGCGCTCGTCGCGCCGAGCCTGTGCCCGCGCTGCGACCAGCCTGCGATGGTCATGAACCACTCGGGCGAGGAGATGCGGTGCGCGCACTGCGGCCTGCAGCTGCACCAGTGCGCAAGGTGCCGCGGCGTCGCCGGGCCATTTGACCGCTTCTGCGGCTTCTGCGGGTACGAGATGGTGCAGGGAGAGCGGCGGCCGCTGTGGTGGCGACTGTGGTTCCTGGCCGCGCTGCTGCCCGTGGTGCTCGGCCTGGCATACGGAATCGCGCAGGCGCAGGTCCACCACTGATTGAAGTTCTCCCCATTCAAGGGGATTGAAGACCTCCCCATTTATGGGGAGGTGGCGCAAAGGTCTGGTTGAAGTCCTCCCCACTCATGGGGAGGTGGCGCGAAGGTCTTGTTGAAGTCCTCCCCACGCAGTGGGGAGGTGGCGCCGAAGGCGCCGGAGGGGCTAGCGCCGGAGGGGCTAGCGCCCTAGGGCCTAGCGCCCTAGGGCTAGCGGTTCAGCCTGTGCCCGCACTCCACGCAGAAGCTGTGCCGTCCGAGGTTGTGGTGTCCGCATGACGAACAAACGAGCCGCCGCGGCGGATCCGCCTGAAGCCACCGCTCGTTCTCGCGCCGGTACCAGATCCCGTCCTCGGGGCCGAGCATCCACCTCCGGCCTTCGTTGTCGAGGACCCCGAGGTCTCGGACGGCGATTCTGAACGCCCGCGGCTGCAGGCTGCCAGTACGCCGCTCCTCGACCAACACCTGGTACCTGGTCTCTGCTTCGGCGAAAGGATCCACCGCCACGCGGCAGAGTATGCCGACTCTCCCTTGCTAGAATCCAATCGGCTCTAGGGCCCGCTGCATGCGTCGCACCACATCCCGAAGCTCGAGTAGATCCGGCTCACGCCGCGGTTCGTCATCGCGCTCCAAACGGAGCAAGCGCGCCGCGCGCACACGTCTGAGCTCGCTTCAGGTCCGTGAGATCCTCGGCGTGCTCTTCATCCTCGCCGCGCTGCTCGGCGTGCTCGGCATCCTGAGCCACGCCGATTCCATCCTCGGCGCGATCCGCGACGGCATGCTCAGCGCATTCGGGGCCGCCTGGTTCGTCCCGGTGGTCGCGGCGATCGCGCTCGGCGCCTACCTGCTGTGGCCGAAAGCCCCGCGGCCGCGGACGATCGATGTGGTGGCGGGCGTGGTCGCAGTTGCTTCGCTGGTCGGCCTCTTCGGCCTGGCGGCGCACGCGGGTGGAGCGGTGGGCCGGAACATCGACGCAGCGGTCGCGGGCCCGTTCACGACCCCTGGCGCCTGGGCGCTGCTGACCGCGGGCCTGGTCATCGGCCTGATCGTCACCGTCCACTTCAGCCCGGGCGCCCTGATCGCGTCCGCGCTGAATGCAGCGACGGCTGCCCGCGCGGAGAGCGTGCGCATGCGCGACTTGATCGCGGCGCCGGCCGCCGAAAAGACAAAGGCGACCAAGGCCGCCGTCACCTCGTCCGACCAGCTCACCCGCTCCGCCGCGAGCTTCGCCACCGCACCTGCGCCCAGGGAGCAGCCGAACGTGTGGGAGATCGATGAGCCGGAACCAGTCGAGGAGAGGACGCCTGAACCGCCAGCCGAGCCCGCCGAACCACGCCCGCATGTCGCGCCCTTGATGCGCGTGGTCGCCGAGCCCGAAGACGATGTGCCCGAGATCGAGTGGAAGCTGCCCGCGATCACGCTACTCGACACCGTCACGGCGCGCCGCGAGCGGATGGCTGACGAGATCAAGCGCAACGTCAGGGTCATCGAGAGCACGCTCCAGCAGTTCGGCGTCGAGGCGAGGGTCATCGGCGTCAACCCGGGCCCCGCGGTGACGCAGTTCGAAGTCCAGCCGGGCGCCGGCGTGCAGGTCAAACGCATCGTCGCGTTGCAGAACGACCTCTCGCTGCAGCTGGCCGCCGCCCCGCTGCGGATCGAGGCGCCGATTCCCGGCAAGTCCGCGGTGGGCATCGAGGTACCCAACAAGTCCGCGAGCCTGGTCACGATCCGCGAGGTCATCGAAACCGCCGCGTTCCGCGAGGGCAGCAACAAGCTCGCGCTCGGCCTGGGCAACGACGTGTCCGGTCAGTCGATAGTCGCCGACCTCACGCGCATGCCGCACCTGCTCATCGCCGGGGCCACCGGCCAGGGCAAGAGCGTCTGCATCAACGCGCTGATCACGAGCTTGCTTTTCCAGGTCACGCCCGACCACCTCCGCATGCTGCTCATCGACCCCAAGCGCGTCGAGCTGACCGGCTACAACGGCCTGCCGCACCTCGCGCTGCCGGTGCTCGTCGAGTCGCACCAGGCGGCCGCCGCGCTGCGCTGGGCCGTGGCGGAGATGGACCGCCGCTACAAGCTCTTCTCGGCCGAAGGGGTCCGCAACATCGCCGCCTACAACGACAAGGCGACACAGAAGCTCGCCCGGCCGCTGCCCTACGTAGTGATCGTCATCGACGAGCTCGCCGACCTCATGATGGTCGCGGCGGGGGAGATCGAGGAGCTCATCTGCCGCATCGCGCAGCTCGCGCGTGCGGTCGGCATCCACCTGATCATCGCCACGCAGCGCCCGTCGACCGACATCATCACCGGCCTGATCAAGGCCAACATCCCCTCGCGCATCGCGTTCGCGGTGGGCTCGCAGGTGGACAGCCGCGTCATCCTCGACGCCGGCGGCGCGGAGAAGCTGCTGGGCCGCGGCGACATGCTCTACCAGCCCGTCGACGCCGGCAAGCCCACCCGCATCCAGGGCGCCTTCGTGAGCGACCAGGAGGTGGAGGGCGTCGTCAACTTCTGGAAGTCGCAGGGCGGTCCGCGCTACATGGAGGAGATCCTGGAGGAAGGCGCGGTGTCGGAATGGGACGGCGATCGCCGCGAGGAGCGCAAGCTCGACCCCCTGTTCGCGCGCTCGGCGCGCGCGGTCGCGGCGGAAGGTGCCGCCTCAGTGTCGCTGGTGCAGCGGAAGTTCAACGTCGGCTACTCGCGCGCGGGCCGGATCGTCGACCAGCTGGCCGAGCATCGCGTGATCGGTGGCTACCAGGGGTCGAAGTCGCGCGAGGTGATGATGACGCTGCCCGACGTCGACGAGCTGCTGGAGCGGCTGGGCATCGAATAGAAGCGCACACTGGTTTTGGGATGAACGTCCCCAACGCGCTCACCATCAGCCGGCTGGCCGCCATCCCGATCTTGATGGCGCTGCTGCTGCTGCGCTTTCCAGGCCATGACCAGCTCGCGGCGCTTCTGTTCATAGTCTTCTCGCTGACGGACACGCTCGACGGCCAGATCGCGAGGCGGAGCGGAAGGGTCAGCGACCTCGGCAAGTTCCTCGACCCGCTCGCCGACAAGCTCTTCGTCCTCGCGGTTCTGATCGTCCTGGTCCAGGAAGGCCTGGTCGCGGCCTGGGTCGTGGTCGTCATCTTCTCCCGCGAGCTGATCATCACCATCCTCCGCTCCGTGGCCGCAAGCCAGGGGCGGATCATCGCCGCCGCCCCGCTGGGGAAGACCAAGACCGTCACCCAGATGAGCGCGGTCACGCTGCTCATCCTCCAGCGGCCTTACCCCGTGCTGATCCCGCTGGCGGACGTCGCGGTCGCCGTGGCGGTGGTGTTCACGCTGGGGAGCGGTATCGACTACCTGTGGCGATTCCGCCACCTCATCGCTCCGTTCGACACGGCGCGCATGCGCGCCGCGGTGGGAGGCGGGGCGCCGGAGGCGTCTCCGGCCGAGCTCGCCGAGGTGCTGCGCGGAACCGGTATGACGGTCGCGGTCGCCGAGTCGATCACGGGCGGCATGATCGGATCGCTGATCACCGACCAGCCTGGGAGCTCGGCTTACTTCGCGGGCGGCGTGATTGCGTACTCGAACGACGTCAAGCGAGAGCAGCTGGGAGTTGCTCCCTCGCTTTTCGAGAGCGCCGGCGCCGTCAGCCGCGAGGTGGGAGAGGCGATGGCCGAGGGTGTCCGTTCGCGGCTGGGCACGAGCCTGGGCGTCGGGGTGACGGGGATCGCCGGTCCCGACGCGGACGGTACGAGGAAGCCGGTGGGCCTGACCTACGTCGCGGTCGCGTCGGACGGACACGTCGTCTCGCGTGAGTTCACGTTCGAGGGCGACCGGGCGTCGATCCGCCGCCAGGCGGCCGCCGAGGCCCTGCGTATGCTGATCGGCGAGGTCCGCGGCCTGCGACGCGCCTCCCCTTGACCTCCAAACGCATGTTCGCTAAACTGCCGGAACCGGCCTGTAAAGAACGTTGATTTCAGACCCCTCGACGTAGAACACTCGCCGCAACGACCTAGGAGGACTTACCAGTGGACAAAGAAAAGGACAAAGAACGCGACAAGGCCAACGAGGAGAAAGGCAGGGCCCTCGATTCGGCCATGTCGCAGATCACGAAGAGCTACGGCAAGGGCGCGATCATGAAGCTGGGCGAGCACTTCGCGCAGCGCAGCGAGGTGACCTCGATCTCCACCGGGGCCCTGCCGCTCGACCTGGCCCTCGGCGTGGGCGGCGTGCCTCGGGGCAGGGTGACAGAGATCTATGGTCCCGAATCGGCCGGCAAGACGACCCTCGCGCTGCACGTCATCGCCGAGGCGCAGAAGGCGGGCGGAGTCGCGGCGTTTGTCGACGCCGAACACGCCCTGGATCCCCTTTACGCATCGCGAATCGGCGTGAAGATCGACGACCTCCTGATCAGCCAGCCCGACACCGGCGAGCAGGCGCTGGAGATCGTCGAGGTCCTCGTCCGCTCGAATGCCGTCGACGTCATCGTCATCGACTCGGTGGCGGCCCTGGTGCCGAAGGCGGAGATCGAGGGCGAGATGGGTGACTCGCACATGGGCCTCCAGGCGCGCCTGATGTCACAGGCACTCCGCAAGCTCACCGCGGCGATCTCCAAATCGAACTGCGCTGTGATCTTCCTCAACCAGCTGCGCGAGAAGGTCGGGATCATGTTCGGCAACCCGGAGACGCAACCCGGGGGTAGAGCGCTGAAGTTCTACTCCTCGGTGCGGCTCGACATACGCAAGGTCGAGGTGATCAAGAACGGACTCGACTCAGTCGGCAACAGGGTGAAGGTCAAGGTGGTCAAGAACAAGGTGGCGCCACCGTTCCGGTCCGCCGAGTTCGACATCCTCTTCAACGAGGGCATCTCGCGCGAGGGATCTCTGATCGACGCCGCGGTCGAGCACGGGATCCTCGAGAAGAGCGGAACGTGGATTTCGTTCGGTGACCAGCGCCTCGGCCAGGGTCGCGACAACGTCCGCAACTACCTCCGCGAGAACCCGACCCTTTCCAACGAGATCGAGTCGAAGGTGCGGGAGAAGGCGACCGTCGCGGCCGCGCCGCTTACCGGGCGCGTGCAGGGCGGGCAGCCAACCTCGGGTCCAGTCAGGTCGCCGGCCGGTGCCGCCGAGGAGCTCTAAGCCGAAGCCACCGGCGGCCCCCGTCCTCGATGCCGGGTTGCGGCTCCTGGCGAACCGCGCCCACTCGCGGACGGAGCTGCGACGCAAGCTGGCGCGGCGCGGCTATGAAGAGGAGGAGGTGGCAGGCGCGGTGGCCCGGCTCACGGAGCTCGGCTACCTGGACGACGCCTCGTTCGCCTCGGGCCACGTCCGCCGCCGATCGTCGACCCGCGGTCCGCTGGCGCTGTCGGCCGAGCTCTCCGCGCGGGGAGTCGACAAACAGATGGCCGACGCGGCCCTGGCGGGCTTCGATCCCGAGGCTCAGCTGGCGGCCGCCACCCGGCTGGCGGCTCGGCTGGCCGGCGACAGACGGACGGCTCGGCTGGCCGGCGACAGACAGACGGCAGGCTACCGAGAGTTGCTTGATTCGGTGGGCGCCAAGCTGCTTCGAAGGGGTTTCTCGATGACGGTCGCCCGGGAGGCATGCCGGGCAGTCTGGACGGGGACGGACGCCGCGTCTGACCCCTAGACTTAGGGTCACGCGAGCCACTTTTTGGCCCGCAAGTCATAGAGCCAACCCGAGGTGGGGCCCCGGCCGGGTCCTGCCATGGTCACGCACTTTGACAATCGAATTACGAGGTGCTTGTCATGCCTGTCAACGTCTTCGTTTTGCTATTGGTGGTGGCTGCAGCGGCCCTCGCCGGAGGCTTTGGAGTGGCCTACGTGGTCCTCCAGCGCCGTCAGACCGATGGGTCCCACACCCTCGAGCTCAAGGCTCAGCAGACCTTGGTCGAGGCAGAGACCCAGGCCAAGGAAAAGCTCCTGGAGGCCAAAGAGGAAGCCGTTAAAGTTCGCACCGCCGCCGAGCAGGAAGCCCGGGAGTACCGGGCGCAGTCACAGCAGATCGAGAAGCGACTTCTCCAGAAAGAGGAAAACCTCGACCGCAAGGGTGAGGACCTCAACCGCCGCGAGCGGGACCTGGGTAACCAGCAGAAGTCGCTCGACGATATCAAGGCCAAGCTCGAGGAGAGCTACCACAAGCAGGAGCAGGAGCTCCAGCGCGTCGCCAACATGACGCGCCAGGAAGCCCAGGGCATCCTGATGGCCCAGGTGGAACAGGACCTGCGCAACGAAGTCGCGCGCAAGGTCCGCGAAGCCGAGCTTTCAGCCCGTGACGAGAGCGAGCGCCGCGCTCGCGAGATCGTCACCGAGTCGATCCAGCGGATCGCCGCCGACCAGACCGCCGAGGTCTCGGTCTCGGTGCTGCCGCTCCCGACCGACGAGCTGAAGGGCCGCATCATCGGCAAGGAAGGGCGCAACATCCGCGCCCTGCAGCAGGCCACGGGGATCGACCTGATCGTCGACGACACCCCCGAGGCCGTCATCATCAGCGGGTTCGACCCGGTGCGTCGCGAGGTCGCGAGGGTCGCGCTCAACAAGCTCATCGTGGATGGCCGCATCCATCCGGCCAGGATCGAGGAGATCGTCGCCAAGTCCCGCCAGGAGGTCCTGCAGAGGGTCAAAGAGGAGGGGGAGGGGGCGGTCCTGGAGCTGGGCCTGCAGGGGCTTCACCCTGAGGTCGTCCGCCACCTCGGCATCCTGAGGTTCCGCACCAGCTACGGCCAGCAGGTGCTCAACCACTCGAAGGAGGTCGCCTATCTCGCCGCCATGATGGCGTCCGAGATCGGCGCCGACGTTCGCATCGCCAAGCTGTCGGGCCTTCTGCACGACATCGGCAAGGCCATCGACCACGAGGTCGAGGGCTCGCACGCCGTCATCGGCGCAGACCTCTTGCAGCGGCACCAGGTACCCGCGCCGGTCGTGCACGCCGTTCGCGCGCATCACTACGACGAGGAGCCGCACACGATCGAAGCCCTGCTTCTGATCGCCGCAGACGCCATCTCCGCGGCGCGGCCCGGAGCGCGGCGTGAGTCGCTCGAGGCTTACGTCAAGCGTCTGGAGAAGCTGGAGGAGATCGCCAACTCATTCACCGGCGTTCAGCAGTCGTACGCCATCCAGGCCGGCCGCGAGGTCCGGATCCTGGTCAAGCCGGAGCAGATCGACGACTCGGCCGCCCAGCTGATGGCCCGAGACATCGCCAAGCGAATCGAATCCGAGCTGAGCTTCCCCGGCCAGATCCGCGTCACCGTGGTGCGCGAGACGAGGGCGGTGGAGTACGCCAAATAACAGTCAAAGGGAGTCCGGCGAACGGACTCCCTTTTTCTTTTGCCCGAAAATCGAGCTGTGAGAGCGTGGCCTGACGACTGGGAGGAGCGCAAGGTCGGCAAGAGCTGCCCCATGTGCTCGGGCCGGCCGGAAGAGACGCCCTACGGGATCCGCATCAACGAGGGCGCCCACAGCGACGCGTACCTGCAGAAGCACGGGGTGGTGCGTGGCTACGCGATCGTGATCTGGCGCGGCCGGCACGTCGCCGAGCCGACCCAGCTGTCGCAAGACGAGGCGTCCGCCTATTGGCGCGAGGTGCTTGCGGTCTCGCGCGCCCTCGAGCGCCACTACCACCCTGTGAAGATGAACATCGAGATGCTGGGCAACACGCTTCCACACCTGCACACTCACCTGCGGCCGCGATATCTCGATGACCCGGCCCCGTTCGGGCCGCTGCCTCACGGCCTCCACGACCCCGCGTTTCCCGAAGACCAGTTGCGCGCCGACGCGGACGCGCTGCGGCTGGAGCTGGCGTGACCGGGGAGGAGCTGCGCGTCCTCTTTGTCGCGGACGTCGTCGGCCATCCAGGCCGCGACGCGGTCAAAGCCATCCTGCCGGCCCTCAAGAAGGAGCTGCGGCCGCATCTGACGGTGCTGAACGGCGAGAACGCCGCCGGAGGCTTTGGCCTGACCGCGAAGATCGCCGCCGAGCTGAAGGGCGCCGGCGCGGACGTGATCACCACCGGCAATCACGTCTTCGCCCAGAAGGAGTTCGTCGGCGAGCTGCCGAACCTCGAGCAGGTGCTCCGTCCCGCCAACTATCCGCAGCCCGCGCCCGGGAAGGGCTGGTGCGTGGCCGACGCCGGCCGTCACCAGGTCCTGGTCATGAACTTGATCGGGCGGATCTTCCTCGACCCTGTCGATGACCCGTTTCGGGCCGCTGACACGATCCTCGCCGAGCACCCCGACGTCAGGATCGTCTTCTGCGACATGCACGCCGAGGCGACGTCGGAGAAGACCGCCATGGGGTGGTACCTCGACGGACGGGCCAGCGCCGTCGTCGGCACCCACACCCACATCCCGACGGCCGACGCCAGGGTGCTGCCGGGCGGGACCGCCTACGTCACCGACGTCGGCATGGTCGGACCCCGCGACGGGTGCATAGGCATGGACAAGGACGTGGTCCTACAGCGGTTCCTGACGGGGGTTCCCAACCGGTTCGTCGTGGCCTCTGGAACCGTGACTTTCAATTCAGTACTGGTTACCATTAACCCTTCCAGCGGACGAGCTACGTCGATCCAGCGAGTCGATCGTGAACATGTTTGAAGGGGTTCCAGCAATGTCAGCGGAGCGCGTTCCAGTAGAGGTGCTCAAGGTTTCGGCCACCTCGAAGCCGGTCGCAGTCGCGGGCGCGATCGCGGGCGTGATCCGCAGCAAGGGGCGGGTTGAGGTCCAGGCCATCGGCGCCGGGGCGATCAACCAGGCCGTCAAGGCAATCGCCATCTCGCGCGGTTACGTCGCCCCGGGAGGGCTCGACCTCGTTTGCATCCCGGCATTCATCGACATCTCGATCGACGGCGAGGAGCGAACCGGAATCCGGCTGTTGGTGGAGAGTCGCTGACGGGAGTCCAGACAAGGTCGTTCCACATCTGGACGATCGGATGCCAGATGAACTCGGCGGACTCTGAAACCCTCGCGCGGCGGTTGCTCGCCGCGGGCTACGTCGAGGAGCCTCTCGACCGCGCCGACGTGGCCATCCTCAACACGTGCGTGGTCCGCCAGGCGTCCGAGGACCGCGTGTACTCCAAGCTGCACGAGCTGCGCGAGTGGAAGACTCCCGAGCGCACGATCGCGCTGACCGGCTGCCTGGTGGGCAAGGAGGGCGCCGGACTGCGCTCGCGGTTCGCGCACCTCGACGCCGTCGTCCCGATCGGGGACTACGAGCCCTTTGTCGCCGAGCTGGAGGCCCGCTACGACTACTCGCAGGGCGAGGCGCTGCCCCACGCCGGCCGCACCGGGGTCAGCCACTACGTCCGCGTCATCCAGGGCTGCGACCACAACTGCACGTTCTGCATCGTGCCCCGAGTGCGTGGCCGCGAGAAGCACGTGCCCATCGACGCGGTCGTCGCCGAGTGCCGCCAGGCGGTCGCGGACGGCGCGCGCGAGGTCGTGCTGCTAGGCCAGAACGTCGACGACTACCACGACCCGGCTGGGCGCGGAGGTCTTGCCGCGCTCGTGCGCAGGGTCGAGGCGATTCCAGGACTGAAGCGAGTTCGCTTCCTGACATCGCACCCCCAGGACCTCGAGGTCGAGCTTCTGGAGGTGATGGCCGAGAGTCAGGTCGTCTGCCGCGAGCTGCAGCTGCCGGTCCAATCCGGTGACGACGCGGTGCTCAAGCGGATGGCGCGTGGCTATCAGACGCGCCACTACAGGGGAATCATCGAGACCGCCCGGCGCCTGATGCCGGACGTCGGCCTGGCCACGGACGTGATCGTCGGCTTCCCCGGCGAATCGGAGCAGGCCTATCTCAACACGCGCGCGCTGGTGGAGGAGATCGAGTTCGACGTCGTCCACATCGCCATGTACTCGCCGCGGCCGGGGACGTACGCGGCGACACGCATGGCGGACGACGTGCCCCACGAGGAAAAGCTGCGCCGGCTCAACGACCTGCTTGCGCTTTCGCGCCAGATCGCGACGCGCAAGACGGCTCGTTGGGTGGGACGTGACGTCGAAGTCCTGGTTGAGGGACGTGACGAGCTGCAGAGGCCGTTTGGTCGCATCCGCCAGGGCAAGCGGGCTGTGGTTCTGCGTGGTGGCGACGTCCGGCCGGGTGATGTGATCAACATTCGTGTCATGCAGGCGACGGCCGGACAGCTGCTTGGATTGCCTGCGGCGTGAGCATCCCCGCCACTCCGGTCATGAGGCAGTACCGGGAGGCGCGCGAGAAACACCCCGACGGAATCCTGCTCTTCCGGCTCGGCGACTTCTACGAGATCTTCTTCGACGACGCGAAGATCGCCGCGCCGATCATGGGCGTGCAGCTTACGTCCCGTCCTTTAGGCAAGACTGGGCGCGCGCCGATGTGCGGCGTACCGCACCACGCGTGGCAGTTATACGTGGGCAAGCTGCTGCGGGCCGGGCACAAGGTGGTGATCTGCGACCAGGTCGAGCCCGCCCACAAGAACAGGATCGTGCGCCGCGACGTCACGCGCGTGCTGACACCGGGCACCGTGGTCGAGGACGCGTACCTCGAACCGTCGCGGCCCAACTATCTGGTCGCGGCATGGACGAAGGGCCTCGAGTCAGGTCTCGCTGCCTGCGATGTCTCGACGGGCGAGCTGCTCCTGTGCCAGCTGCCCAAAGAGCGGCTGCAGCCCGAGCTCGAGCGCCTTGCGCCCGCAGAGCTGCTGACGCCGCCGGACGTCGACGAGTACCGCTTCGACCCGATGCGGGGACAGCAGCGCCTCAAGGACATGCTGGGCATTGCGTACCCCGCATCGATCGGGGCGGCGGGCGCGCCGCTGGCGGTCGGCGCGGCGGGCGTCGTCCTCGACTACCTGAAGCAGAACCAGACGCGAGTGGTTCCGGGGTCGCTTTCAGTGCGCACGTACTCCCCGGACCTGACGATGCCGCTCGACGCGGCGACGGTTCGCAACCTCGAGCTGCCCGCGCTGATCACACTGATCGACCTCACGTCGACGCCGATTGGCGCGCGGCAGCTGCGGGCGTGGCTCTCCGCGCCGCTGCGCGACGCCGAGTCGATCGAGCTGCGCCTTGCCGCGGTCGACGAGCTGGTCGCCGCGCCCGCTCTGCGCGACCGCCTGGAGGGAGTGCTGAAACCGGTTGGAGATCTCGAGCGACTGGTGACTCGCGCGGCGCAGGGTCATTCGAGCGCGCGCGAGCTGGTCGCCCTCCGTCGCTCGCTCGAAGCCATACCCGCGGTCCAGGACGTCCTGGGGGCATGCGAGGCGCTTGTCACCAGACAGCTGGCCGGAGATGTGACCGGCTCCCCAGGGCTCGCCGACCTCCTTGGCCGAGCGCTTGTCGAAGACGCTCGGGACGAGGTCATCCGGCACGGCTTTGACGCCCAGCTCGACGAAATCCGCGACGGCTCGAAGGGAGCGCGCGACTGGATCGCCAGGCTTGAATCCGTGGAGAGGAAGCGCAGCGGAATCAAGTCGCTCAAGGTCGGCTTCAACCGGGTCTTCGGCTACTACATCGAGGTCAGCCACGCGAACACGACCAGGCTGCCAGACGACTACACACGCAAGCAGACCCTGACGGGGGGCGAGCGCTACATCACACCCGAGCTGAAAGAGCGCGAGGCGATCGTGCTCACCGCCCAGGAGCGGATCGCGGCGCGCGAGCAGGAGATCCTTCGTGACCTGGGCGAGGTGGTGGCCGGCGCGTCGCCCGACCTGCGCAAGAGCGCGCAGGCCATCGGCATGATCGACGCGCTGCTGAGCTTCTCGCTGGCGGCGGCGGAGCACGGCTGGCGTCGACCGACCGTCAACGCAGGCCGGGAGCTGAGCATCAAGGCCGGCCGCCATCCCCTCGTGGAGGTCGGGCTGCCCTCCGGGACGTTCGTCGCCAACGACCTCGACCTCGATCCGTTGAACGCGCAGATCGTGATCCTGACCGGGCCCAACATGGCCGGCAAGTCGACATATCTGCGCCAGGCCGCGGTGATCGTTCTTCTCGCGCAGTGTGGGAGCTTCGTGCCCGCGGACGCGGCGGTCATCGGGCTGGCCGATCGAATCTTCACGCGCGTCGGGGCTCACGACGACATCAGCGCCGGCATGTCGACGTTCATGGTCGAGATGACGGAGACCGCGAACATCCTCAACCACGCGACGCGCGCCTCACTGGTGATCCTCGACGAGGTGGGGAGGGGGACTTCGACATACGACGGCGTGTCGATCGCCCAGGCGGTGGTCGAGCACCTGCACGATTCGCCGAAGCTGGGATGCCGGACGCTGTTCGCCACGCACTACCACGAGCTGACGGCCCTGGCGGAGCGTCTGCCGCGCGTGCGAAATCAGCGTGTCGAGGTCCTGGAGGAAGGCGAGACTGTGCGCTTCCTGCACCGCGTTGTGCCGGGCGGCGCGGACCGGTCGTACGGGATCCACGTCGCGGCCGTCGCCGGACTTCCGCCCGCGGTGATCGCGCGCGCCCGCGACGTCCTCGCTGAGCTCGAGCGGCAGCGGCCGCTGGAACCGCCGGAGGTCCAGCTCGGCCTGCCGATCGAGATGGCGCCAGACCCGCTGCGCAAGGAGCTCGAGGAGATCGATCCGTCGGCGCTCAGCCCGCTGGAGGCGCTGCAGAAGCTCTATGAGCTGCGCTCGAAGCTGAGCTGATGATCCAGATGCTGCCGCCCGAGGTGGCGGACGCGATCGCGGCCGGCGAGGTGATCGAGCGTCCAGCCTCGGTCGTCAAGGAGCTCGTCGAGAACGCCCTCGACGCCGGCGCGCGGCGGATCAGCATCGACGTGCGCGGAGCGGGCAAGACGTCAATCCGGGTCAGCGACGACGGCGCGGGGATCCCTGCCGGCGAGCTCGTGCTCGCGTTCGTTCGCCACACGACCAGCAAGCTGACCACGCTCTCCGACCTGGCGGTCATCGCGTCGTTTGGTTTTCGCGGCGAGGCGCTCGCGAGCATCGCCGCGGTTGCCGACGTCGAGTGCTCGAGCGGAGGGGCGACTCTGCGAATTCTCAACGGCGAGGTGATCGAGCACGGAGGAGGTCCGCTGCTGCCCGGCGTGGCGATCGAGGTCCGCGACCTGTTCGCCAACGTGCCTGCGCGGCTGAAGTTCCTGAAAAGCGATGCCACCGAGGTCGCCGCCATCAAAGAGGTGGTCAGCGCGTTCGCGCTGCTGCATCCCCACGTCCGTTTTCATCTCACCATCGACAGCCGCGCCGCGGTCAGCAGCAACGGCGACGGTGACCGCAGGCGCGCGATCGGCTCCGTGTATGGCCCTCAGGTCGCGACCGAGATGCTCGAGATGTCGGGCGCTCCCCTGGTAACCGGGCTGGTGAGCCAGCCGCGCCTGAGTCGCGGCAGCCGCGACGGGATGGTGCTGGCGGTGAACGGCCGGCCGATCAGCGCGCGGTCGCTGGTGTACGCGCTCGAGGAGTGTTACCAGGGACGCCTCGAGCGAGGCCGCCATCCGATCGCCGTCGTCGACATCGGCATCGACCCGGAGCTGGTCGACGTCAACGTCCACCCCGCGAAGAAGGAGGTCCGCTTTCGCGACGAGGGCGCGGTGTTCGCCGCCCTGCAGCGCGCGGTCCGCGCCGCTCTCGATGGCAGCGACCCGTTCCGGTACCGGCCAACGGATGCCGGAGAGGCTGTCGCCGCGATGATCGCCGGTCCGCAGCTCACGCTGCACGACGCGCCGGCCGCGGTCGCCGCTCCACAGACCAACGGCCACCAGAGCGCCGCCGTCCTGCGGCCAATCGGTCAGGCCGGTCCTGGCTACCTGGTCGCCGAGGGCCCGCACGGCCTCGTCCTGGTCGACCAGCATGCGGCGCACGAACGGATCCTGTACAACCGCCTGCTCGAACGGCTGCGCAGCGGGCGTGGAGCGAGCCAGCCCTTGCTGATTCCGCAGGCGGTCGACCTCGATCCGGCGCTCATCGCGGCCGCGGTCGATCATCGGGATGAGCTATCCAAGCTCGGGCTCGAGTACGAGGAGTTCGGGCCGCGCAGCCTCCGCATCACGGCGGTCCCGGTCGAGCTTCCGTCGGGCCGGGCGACGGCAGCGATCCAGGAGACGCTCACGGCGCTGGCTGAGAACCGCGGCGACGAAGGGATCCACAAAGCGGCGGCCGCGCTGGCGTGTCACTCGGCCGTTCGCTTCGGCGACGTGCTCGACGTGGCCGAGCAGCGCGGCCTCCTCGCCGACCTCGAAGGGACCGAGGAATCGATCACCTGCCCGCACGGCCGGCCGACGCGTCTGCTCGTCGAGTGGCAGGAGCTGACCCGCCACTTCCGGCGCAACTACTGACGCAGTCGACCGTCCCGGTTATCGTCGGGCCGACCGGCATCGGCAAGTCGCAGGTGGCGTTCGAGCTGGCGCGCCGGCTTGGCGGGGAGATCGTGGTCGCCGATTCGCGTCAGGTCTACGAGCGGCTCGACATCGCGACCAACAAGCCGAGCGCGGAGCAGCGCGGCGAGGTGCGCTACCACATGATCGACTTCGTCGATCCGGCGACCACTTTCAACGCAGCCCAGTACGTCGAAGGCGCGCGTTCGGCGATCGACGACATCATCGACCGCGGAAAGGTGCCGATTGTGGAGGGCGGCACGATGCTCTACGTCGACGCGCTGTGCGACGGCTTCACACTCACGGGCATCCCACCGGACCCAGCGCTGCGCGCGCAGCTCGAACGCCTCGACGCGACCCGGTTGCGAGAACGGTTGCTCGCGCAGGACGCGGATCCTGGCGTCGACCTGCACAATCCCGTGCGCATGATTCGCGCGATCGAGATCCTCGAAGCAGCGGGGCCGCCTCTTCGACGCCTGCGCACGCGCACGCCGCCGCCGTGGACGCCGGTGCGCATGGGGCTGGTCGCGAGCCTCGAGGTCATCGACCGCAGGCTCGCGGAACGCAGCCGGCGGCAGGTCGAGCGCGGCTTGATCGCGGAGACCCAGGCGGCGCTCGATTCAGGCGTCCCCGAGAACGCACCTGTGCTCACCGGCATCGGCTACGCGGAGGCGGTGGCGCACATCCGCGGCGAGCTGATTCTCGAGGAGCTGCCGCACGCGATGGCGCGCTCCAATCGGCGCTACGCGCGCCGCCAGCTGCGGTGGTGGCGCCGCGACGCTCGCATCCGCTGGTTCGAGATCGAGCCCGATCCGCTCCCCGGTATCCTCAACTACCTTGAGTAAGGTGCACGTGGGTGCCAATAGGCTCGGGCGCATCCCCCCGTACCTCTTCGCCGAGATCGATCGCAAGGTCCAGGCGAAGAAGCGCGCCGGTATCGACGTCATCTCGCTGGGCATCGGTGACCCGGACATGCCGACTCCGGGCCGGATCGTCAGCGTGCTGCAGGAGACCGCCGCCGATCCGTCGAACCACCGCTACCCGTCCTACTTCGGGCTCGCGGAGCTCCGGGAGTCGATCGCGCGCTGGTACCAGGACCGCTCAGGCGTTGAGCTCGACCCGGCGACCGAGGTCCTGCCCACGCTCGGATCCAAGGACGGGATCAGCCACGTGCCGCTCGCCCTTGTCGATCCAGGCGATGTCGTCCTCGCCCCGGATCCCGGCTACACCGTTTACATGACCGGCGCGATCATGGCGGGAGCCGAGCCGTTCACCATGCCGCTCATCGAGGCCAACCACTGGCTGCCCGACCTCGATGCGATCCCGGACGATGTCGCCGGGCGCGCCCGTCTGATGTGGCTCAACTACCCGAACAACCCGACTGGGGCCACGGCCGAGCGCGAGTTTCTCGAGCGCGCGGTCGAGTTCTGCCGGCGGCATGACATCGTCCTGTGCCACGACGCACCGTACTCGGAGATCGCGTTCGGCGGCTACCGGCCGCTGACTCTCTTCGAGATCCCCGGCGCCAAAGAGATCGGCCTGGAGTTTCACTCGCTGTCCAAGACCTACAACATGACCGGCTGGCGGATCGGCTGGGTGTGCGGCCGCGCCGACCTGATCAACCTGATCGGGCAGCTGAAGACGAACATCGACTCGGGGATCTTCCAGGCGGTGCAGTGGGCGGCGATCGAGGCAATGAGCGGCGGCGAGGACGAGACGCGCGCCGCATGCGCGGTTTACGCTCGCCGGCACCGGCTGGTCGCCGACACGCTCAACAGCCTGGGCTGGAAGATCAGGCCTCCTCGCGCGACCTTTTATGTCTGGGCGCCGGTGCCGAAGGGCTACGACTCGATCGGTTTTGCGTCTCATGTCCTCGACCAGGTCGCGGTCAACATCACGCCTGGCGTCGGGTTCGGGCCGCATGGCGAGGGTTACTTCCGCCTCTCCGTGACCGCGCCGGACGCGCGGCTCGAGGAGGCGATGGCGCGCATCAGGACTCTCAAGCTCTGATAACTACCAGGAGCCCGCGCGAGCGGGCCTACCTCATCGGCGTCCTGCTGCCCGGCTCGACGCCAGAGCTGATCCGAGACCAGATGGCGGAGCTTTCCGACCTCGCCCGCACAGCCGGAATGGAGGTCGTCGCCGCCGACGTCCAGCGGCGATCAGAGGTCGATCCAGCGCATTTCCTCGGGATGGGCAAGGTCGAGGCGCTGCGCGACATGAAGCTCGAGGGAGAGTTCGACCTGGTCGTCTGCAACGAGGACCTGAGCCCGCGGCAGCAGCGCAACCTCGAGCTGGAGCTCAAGGCGCGCGTGCTCGACCGGACGGAAATCATCCTCGAGATCTTCGCCCAGCATGCCCGGACCCACGAAGGCCGCCTGCAGGTCGAAGCGGCGAGGCTGCACCACCTGCTTCCGCGGCTGATCGGGGCTTACGCCTACGACCGCCAGGTCGGCGGGCGGCGAGGGGGAGTGGGGGCCCGCGGTGGCTTCGGCGAGCAGCAGATCGAGGTCGAGCGCCGCCGCATCCGCAAGCGCATCCGCGACCTCGATCGGGAGATCGAGCAGGTCCGCACGCAGCGCCACCAGCAGCGCACCGGACGGCGGCGGGCGGTGCTGGAAACCGCTGCCATCGTCGGCTACACCAACGCCGGCAAGTCGACGCTGCTCAACGTCCTGACCGGAGCCGGAGTGCGGGCAGAGCAACGGCTCTTCGCCACGCTCGACCCGACGACGCGCAAGCTGGAGCTGCCGGCCGGCCGCGAGGTTCTGCTGACCGACACGGTCGGCTTCATCCAGAAGCTGCCGACCGACCTGGTCGCGGCCTTTCGCGCGACGCTCGAGGAGGTGACCGAGGCCGATCTGGTCGTGCAGGTCGTGGACCTCAGCTCCCCGGCGGTGCCAGAGCAGGCCGCGACGGTCGATGGCATCCTTGCCGACCTGGACGCGGCTGACAAGCCTCGTGTGGTGGCGCTCAACAAGGTCGACCTGCTTGGGCCGGCTTCGCGGCGGCGCGCAATCGCGGCGCTCACGGAGCGCTATCCCGAGGCGGTTGCGATCTCGGCCACTAGCCGGACCGGCCTCGGCGAGCTGCTCGACGCGATCGACAGGGCCAGCCGCGGCGACGCGGTCCAGGTCGAGATCCTGGTCCCCTACGGGCGCGAGGGAGTGCTGGCCGAGCTACGCAAGATCGGTGGGGTCGAGCGCACCGAATACGTCGCTGACGGCACGCGGGCGTGGGGATGGGCGCCCCGCGCGGCGGCCGGCCGCTTCACGACGTTTCAGGTTCGGCCTGCGCGCGCGTTGCGCTCGGAAATGCGCCCTGCGCGCGCCCGGCCGCCTAGTGGAAAAGCCTGATGACGCCGCGGACGAGGCCCACCAGGCTGACGTTCGAGGTGACGATCGGCTCGTAGGCCGGGTTCTCGGCGATCAGCTTGACGTGCCCGTTGCTGCGCTCGAAGCGCTTGACGGTGGCGTCGCCATCGACCAGCGCGACCACGATCGCGCCGTTGGATGCCTCGTGCTGCGGCCGGACCAGGACCAGGTCGCCGTCCAGGATGCCGGCGTTGACCATGCTGTCGCCGCGGACCCTGAGCAGGAAGTACCCCTCCTTGGCCAGGTCGGACGAGAGCAGGACGTGGTCCTCGATGTTCTGCTCGGCCAGGATCGGGCTGCCGGCGGCGACGTTGCCGACGATCGGCACCGAGATCGCGTTCCGGCGCGCCTGGTCGACCTCCATGTCGGCGGTCAGCTGGACGGTGCGCGACTTGCTCGGGTCGCGCTTGATCAGGCCCCTGCGCTCGAGCTGGTTCAGGTGGTTGTGGACGGTGGAGCTCGAGCTCAAACCGACCGCCTCGCCGATCTCGCGTACGCTCGGCGGGTAGTTGCGGACCTTGGTCACGTAGCGGATGTAGTCGAGGATCCGCGTTTGGCGTTCGCTCAGGTTGTCGGCCACTTCAGTTTGTTTTCTCCAATTTGGTTTGAATTTGGTTTGCGGGGACGTAGGGGGAGACGTCTGCGCTCGATCGTAGCACTTCGCCCCGCCTGACGCAAACCTTTGTTCGGTTAAGCTTGACACCAAACGGCTGTTCGGTTACGATTCCGAACGTATGTACGCCGCCGGTCATGGAATCCAACCTTGGCGGGCACCCCGTGCCGGCGGCATTCGACCTATGCGGCGGCTGTTGGCGGCAGTCGCCGCAGTTCTCTGCCTGAGCGTGGGCTTGGCGCTCGGCGCCCGTGGCAGCGTGGACAGGGGCTACACGACGGTCGTGGTGCAGCCTGGCGACACCCTGTGGTCGATCGCGTCGGCGCGCTATCCGGGCGATGATGTGCGCATCCGTGTCCAGGACATCGAACAGGCCAACGGGCTCGCCGGGCCGTCGATCGAGGTGGGGCAGAGCCTCAAGCTGCCGAACTAGGCCGGCGCCCGCATGACGCTCGTCCTCGTCACCCGTAAGGGCTGCCACCTGTGCGATCAGGCGCTCGAGACCCTCCGTGAGCTGGGTCACGAGCCCCAGCTGGCAGACGTCGACGCCGACGACGGGCTGCACGATCTCTACGACTGGCGCGTCCCGGTGGTGCTGGTCGACGGCCACGTGATCGCGGAAGGCAAGATCGACCGCAGCGCGCTGGAAAGACGGTTGAACGCGGCCGGGAGGTAGGTAAGGACTGCAGACGGCCGCTAAGGCATCGGCTGTTGCTGCCGATAATGACTGCTAAGGACAGCATCCCATTGTGGCACCCTTAAGACAGCCAGATCCCTGTTTACGCGAGCGTGGCCGGGCTTTCCCGACCGATCAGGCGGAGCGCTGCAAGGCCGGCTCCGTGTCCAGGCCCCGCAGAAACACCTCCAGCGGCAGTGCCGCCGCCTCGAAGTCCTCCCGCAGCAGGTCCAGGTCGGCGCCCGCCTGGCCCAGGCCCGCGGCAGCCAGCTCCGCCGTCCGCAGGGATTCGGCCACGTAGCGGGCCAGCACGGGCTCCACAGACCCTGCTTCGCGCCGCCAGGCCGTCTGGACGTCGGCCGCCAGCTCGACCAGCCGGTCGACCACCGAGCCGACCACGCGCCTCTGCAGCGGCTCCGACGCCAGCCGTGAGCGCGCCTCGCCGAAGGCGCGGATCAGCCGCCGCAGCTTGACCTGGGTTGCCAGCGTACGCATGTTTGGAATTCATCATAGCCGAACAGGCGTTTGGATTGCAAGCCGACGGCTGTTAAGCTCGCTCCGTGCGCCAGCTCCTGGTCACCGCCGGGCTCCTCCTCCCCCTCGCCCTTGACACCTTCGCCCTGGCCGCCGCCCTGGGCGTCGCCGGCCTCGAGCAAAGGGACCGGCTGCGCGTCGCCCTCGTTTTCACGGTCTTCGAGGCCGGCATGCCGATCGTTGGCATCCTGGCCGGGCGCATCGTCGGCGGCCTTATCGGCGCCTGGGCCGGCTGGGGCGGGATTGCAATCCTGCTCGTCGCCGGCGTCCTGCTCCTGCGTCCGGGCCGGGACGAAGACGACGATGAGCGCCGGCTGAAGCTGCTCGCCCATGCCCGCGGCCTGGCGATCATCGACCTCGGCCTGGGCATCAGCATCGACGAGCTGACGATCGGCCTCAGCGCCGGCTTGCTCGGGCTCTCCATTGCCGTCACCGTGATCTGGATCGCAGTCCAGGCATTCGCCGCCGCGCAGGTTGGGCTCAGGTTCGGCGCCAGGGTCGGCGAGGCGCTGAGAGAGCGAAGCGAACAGGCGGCCGGCATCGCGCTGATCGCAGTCGCCTTGATCCTGCTTGCGTTGAAGCTGTTGAAGCTCTAGGGGCCGCCGGGCGCGCGCAGGGCGCGCTACGGAGCAAAGATCAGGCAGAGGGACGCCGCCAACGAATCGGCGTCCACGCCCGGATGGGTCAGGAAGTAGCCAACCGCATCGCTCACCGCCCCGACCACCGCCCGGCCGAAAACCACGGGGTCCTTGTCGGCGTAGAACGCGTCGTGCGACATCGCATGCCGGACCTCCTCCGCCACCGCGTCGGCAAACCGCGCCTGCAGCCGGCGCCGCACCTCCTCGACCCCCGGGCTCAGCCCGACCGACTCGACGATCAAGAGGCGCGCCACCTCTGACCGCTCGAAGCAGCTGACGACGAACCGGGTGATGCCCAACCGCAGCCGCTCGTGGTGGTCGTGGCCGGTCGCCGCGTCCGCGAGCACGTCGTGGATCAGCGCGCCGCCCTCCTGGTCGAGGATCTCGCGGAAGCAGTGCTCCTTGGACTCGAAGAACTCGTAGAAGGCCGACTTGGAGACCCGCGCCCGGGTGACGATGTCGTCGACCGACGTGACCGTGTAGCCGCGGCCGGCAAACATACCCAGTGCCGCGTCGACGATCCGGCGCCGCCGCTTCTCGATCCGCGCGTCCCGCCGCAGCTGAGCCGCAGGAAGCGCCATTGCGACTAGCTTGCCGCCAGGGCGCGCGATATGACCAGGCGCTGGATCTCGCTCGTGCCTTCGAACAGGGTGTAGATCTTGGCGTCGCGGTGCCACTTCTCGACCGGGAAGTCGCGGATGTAGCCGTAGCCGCCGCAGATCTGGATCGCCTGCTCGGTGACCTTGACCGCCACCTCGCCTGCCTTCAGCTTGGCCATCGATCCCTCGGCGCGCTTGAACTCGCCGCCGTTGCGGCCTTCCCACAACGCGCGCCAGATCAGGGCCCGGGTGGCCTCGATCTCGGTCGCCATGTCGGCGAGCATGAAGGCGATCCCCTCGTTCTCGATCAGCGCGCGGCCGAACTGCTTGCGCTGCTTGGCGTAGTCCAGGGCGAACTCGAACGCCGCCCGGGCGATGCCCAGCGCCTGCGCGCCGACGATCGGCCGTGACAGCTCGAACGTCTTCAAAGCCACCGACGAACGCTGGTGGGTGCCCTCGCGGGCGCGCTTGAGCCGCGCCTCGAGCTTCTCGACCCCACCGAGTACGTTCTCGGCCGGGACCGTGCAGTCTTCGAGCAGCACCTCCGCGGTGTGTGAGGCGCGGATGCCCATCTTCTTTTCCTTCTTGCCCATGCGCAGGCCCTTGGTCCCCGGCGGAACCACGAACGATGCCTGCCCGCGGGTGCCCAGGTCGGGCTCGACCGCTGCGACGACGACGTGGACGTCGGCGATGCCGCCGTTGGTGATGAAGACCTTCTGGCCGTTGATCACCCACTGTCCGTTCTTGCGCACCGCCCTCGTTTTCATCGAAGAGACGTCCGAACCCGCATCGGGCTCGGTCACCGCGAACGCGCCGAGAGCGGGCTTTTCCGCCGTGCCGTAGCACGCCGGGATCCAGGTCGCGATCTGCTCAGGGGTTCCCTGGGAGAAGATCGCGGCGACGGGCAGCCCGGTGCCCTGGAGGGCGAGCGCGATGCCGGCGCAGCCCCAGGTCAGCTCCTCGGCCACGAGCGCGGGCATGATGCCCGTGCTGTCGCCGAAAGTCTGCTGCAGGAAGTCGGTGCCGTACAGCCCGACCTCGGCCGCCTTCTTGACGACCGGCCACGGGAACTCTTCGGACTCGTCGTACTGGTGCGCGACCGGCCGGATCTCCTTCTCGGCGAAGGCATGGACCCAGTCCCGGATCTCCCTCTGCTCGTCGCTCAGCTCGAACGAAATCATGTCGTTTGCCAATGCTCCTGCTGTTAAACAACGCCTTGGTACTGGTACGTACCGTTTCCGCGCCAAACGCTACGCCCGCCTGACGCGGTGTGTCAACGCGCTTACGCGGTTAAGAGGTCTTTTGCGCCGGCCGGATGGCCTGCATCGTCAGCCGGAAGGCGCTGAAGACAAGGAACCCGCCCCATATGCGCGCCAGCCATGGCCCGGGCACCTCGACCGCGACCAGGGCGCCGATCACACCCCCGACCACTCCCCCACCTCCCATCCACAGGGCCGGCATCAGCAGCACCGAGCCGCGGAGGATGTGGCTGATGCCGCCGACGATGGCGGTCGGAACGATGGCGACCAGCGACGTGCCCTGGGCCACCGCCTGGGAGAGGCGCAGACCGACCGTCATGGTGGGCACGAAGAGCAGGCCGCCGCCGATGCCGATCGTGCCGGACAGGAAGCCCGCGCCGAAACCGCCCACGATCGCCACCAGGTCGCCCCAGCTCAAGGAAACAAGACCTCTTTGAGCCCGACCACGCCAAGGATGACCGCCACCGCGATCTTGAGCTGGCGGTCGGGGATCCGGGGCAGCAGCGCGGCGCCGAGGTACGCGCCGACGACGCTTCCGATGACGAGAAAGATCGCCGTGTGGAAGTCGATCTGGGGCGAGCCCTTGCGGAAGTAGTAGATCGGCAGCGCCGCGAGCGCGATCGGGAAGATCGCCACCAGCGAGTTGGCGTTGGCGTTGCGCTGCGACGTGTTCGTCCACAGGACCTGCAGCGGGACCAGGACGAAGCCGCCTCCCACACCGAGCAACCCGCCGAGCAGACCGCCCAGGAAACCGATCGCCGCGAACACCGCGCGGCGGTCGATCACGGGAGGACTTATTCCGTGGACCGGTTCGGCGTTTCCGGCTGGTTCACGACGACCGAGTGATGCCTGAAGTCAACACTCGACGTCCGATCCAGGCCCGGTTGCTTGGCCTTCTTGGGCTTCTTCTTCTCCCGACCTTGCTTGTCGCGGCCTTTACCCATGGCGACCACCAGTTTCCACGACCAGGGCCAGTTCGCGCAAGAACGACTCGACGTCGGTCACCAGGCCGATCGACTGCCAGCTCCCGCGGTCCGCCAGCTTGGTGACCACGGCGGGGTTGATGTCGACGCACACCGTTCGCACCCCGGCCGGCAGCATGTTGCCCGTCGCGATGGAGTGCAGCATCGTCGACAGCATCAATGCGATGCGCACGTCCTTGAGCGCGCCGCGCATCCGGCGCTGCGCTTCGACCATGTCGGTGATCACGTCGGGGAGCGGGCCGTCGTCGCGCACCGAGCCCGCGAGCACGAACTCGACGCCGTGATCGATGGCCGACTTCATCACGCCACCCTTCAGCTGCCCGCTCTTCACCATCTGGCGCAGCCCGCCCGCCGCGCGCACGCGGTTGATGGCGCGCATGTGGTGCTCGTGGCCGTGCTCGATCGGAGCGCCGCTCTCGATGTTGACGCCGAGGGCAGTGCCGAACAGGACCGACTCGACGTCGTGCACGGCCAGCGCGTTGCCGGCGAACAGGACCTGCACGTAACCGAGCTCGATCAGCCGCGACAGGTAGACGCCCGCGCCGGTGTGGACCACCGCCGGGCCCGCGACCACGAGGATCTTGCCGCCGGCGGCCCGCGTCTGGCGCATCTCCTCGGCGATGCGGGCGATCAGCACCTTCTTCGGCTTCTCAGCCGAGACCTCAGAGCCCATGAAGCTGAAGATCTCGGTCTGGCGCGAGCGCTCCAAAGGTGTGACGCGCACGCCGTGGTGGCCGATCACGACCTCCATGCCCGGCCTTGCGTCCTGGAAGACGATGCACCACGCGCGCCTGGCCGCCCGGTCGACGGCGATGGCGGCGTCCATCTCGATGTTCTCGACCGCGACCCACCGCCCGTCGATCAGGACCTCGGTCGGCAGGTTGCTCGTCGAGTAGAACCCCTCGGGAAAGACCCCCTCGCGGACGACCCGGTCGACGCGCACCGGCTGTTCGTGCTCCGCCGTCGCGCCGAGCGCGCGGGCCCGCTGCACGATCCGGTCGAGGACCTCCGCCGTCTCGGCGTAGACCTCCATCCGGCACAGCGACGGATCGGTCTTGTGCTGGCCGACCTTCAACTCCTCGATGGTGAAGTTGCCGCCGAGGTCCATGACCATGTCCATCACCTGCGGCAGCATCATCGAGTCGATGATGTGGCCCTTCAGGACGAGCCGCGCGGTGTGCTTCCGTTCGCTCACGCGCGCACACCGGCGACGGCGTTGATCTGGTTCTTCAGCGATTCCGCCTCGCGGCCGGGCTGGGCCGCGAACAGGACGCTGCGGCTCGCCGACACCAGGCACGAGGCCGGATCGCCGTTCCAGGCGGCGCGCACCGCCGCCTCGATGTCGCCACCCTGCGCGCCGACGCCGGGGAGCAGGAACGGCAGGTCCGTGAGGCGGCGCACCTCGCCGACCTGCGCGGGCGCCGTCGCGCCGATGACCAGGCCGACGTTGCCATGTCGGTTCAATCGCTCGGCCAGCTCGACGACGTGGCGGTAGACGGGCTTGCCGCCGGCGTCGAGGTGCTGCAGGTCGAGGGCGCCCCGGTTGGACGTGCGGCACAGCACATAGACACCGCGGTCGCCGTAGCCCGTGAACTGCTCCACCGAATCGCCGCCCAGGTAAGGGTTGACGGTCGCCGCGTCCATCCCGAGCGTGCCGAAGACCGCCCGCGCGTAGGCGCGCATCGTGTTGTCCATGTCGCCACGCTTGGCGTCGAACAGGAACGGCGTCCCGGGCGCTTGCTGGCGCAGCTCCAGCAAGGCCCTCCACCCGTCCGGTCCGTACTGCTCCCAGAAGGCGCTGTTGGGCTTGAAGCAGCAGACGTGCTCTTCGGTCTGGCGGACCACGTCCAGGCAGTGCCGCAGCGCCCCGGCCGCGCCACCGTCGATCCGGTCGGGGTTGGGGTCGAGGCCCACGCAGAGCAGCGTCTGGCGTTCACGCGAGAGCGCTCGCAGCCGTTCGAAATAGGTCAAGCAAGCAAATGGTAGATGCCGCCCAAAAGCGACAATTGAGTTGTGAGGATCGCGCTCGCTCAGGTCAACCCGACGGTCGGTGACCTGGAGGGAAACGCCCGCCTGGTCGTCGACGGCATCGACCGCGCACGCGAGGTCGGGGCGGATGTGGTCTGCTTCCCCGAGCTGGTCCTGACCGGCTATCCGCCCGAGGACCTGGTCCTCAAGCCGTCATTCGTCCGCGACAACCGCGCGCAGCTTGATTTTGTCGCCAGGGCGACCCAAGACATATGCGCCGTCGTCGGCTTCGTGGACGAGGAAGGGGAGACCTATAACGCGGCCGCGTTCGTCCACGACGGCGAGATCAAGGCCGTCTACCACAAGGTCTTCCTGCCCAACTACGGCGTCTTCGACGAGAAGCGCTACTTCGTGCCCGGGCGGCGCTCGCCGATCATCGAGCTCGGCGGCGTCCGGATCGGCCTGTCCGTGTGCGAAGACTGCTGGTTTCCATCCGGGCCGATGGCCTGGGAGGTGTATCACGGCGCCCAGCTGCTTATCAACATCAACGGCTCCCCGTACCACTACGGGAAGCGCGAGCCCCGCGAAGAGATGGTCGGCGGACGCGCGGCCGACTACGGCGCATACGTCGCGTGGGTGAACACTGTCGGCGGGCAGGACGAGCTGGTCTTCGACGGCAACAGCGTCGTGTTCGACCCTCATGGCCACGTCATCGCACGCGCTCCCTCGCTCGTGCCCGACCTGCTCGTCTGCGACATCGACCCCGCCAGGCCCGTCCACCACGAGGGCGAGACGCTGCGCCGCGAGGCCGAGGGGGCCGAGCGCCTCGAGCTGGAGGTCAGCGCCGTCCCCGTGGAGGCGGTTTCGACCTCCAAGCCGGCCATCCCGCCGCGTGTGGTGACGCCGCTCGACGGCGCCGCCGAGATCTACGCGGCGGTCGTGCTGGCCACGCACGACTACATGCACAAGCAGGGGTTCCAGAAAGCCGTCGTCGGCATGTCCGGCGGCGTCGACTCCGCGCTGACGGCCGCCATCGCCTGCGACGCGCTCGGGCCGGACAACGTGATCGGCGTACGCATGGCGTCGCGGCACACCTCGACCGAGAGCATCGAGGACGCGGGGATGGTGGCGGAGAACCTGGGCATGCAGCTGATGGACTTCTCGATCGAGCCGCCGCACATCGGCTTCGAGGAGATCCTGAGCCCGGTGTTCGCAGGCACCAGGCCCGGCGTGGCCGAGGAGAACTTGCAGCCCCGCATCCGCTCGACGATCCTCCACGCGCTGTCCAACAAGTTCGGCTACATCGTCCTGAGCACAGGCAACAAGTCCGAGCTCGCGACGGGCTACGGCACCCTGTACGGCGACATCGCGGGCGGCTATGCGGTGCTCAAGGACATCACCAAGACGGCCGTCTACGAGCTGTGCCGCTACCGCAACACGCTCGGCCCCGCCATCCCCGAGCGCGTGATGACAAAGGCGCCGTCGGCGGAGCTGAAGCCGGGCCAGAAGGACACCGACAGCTTGCCTCCCTACGACCAGCTCGACCCGATCTTGATCGGCTACATCGAGGACGACCTCAGCCCCGAGGAACTGGTCGCCGCCGGCCACGACCCCAAGATCGTGGCGCGCGCAATCCAGCTGGTGGACCGGAGCGAGTACAAGCGCCGGCAGGCACCACCGGGGGTAAAGATCACGCCGCGCGCCTTCGGCCGCGACCGGCGGATGCCGATCGTCAACCGCTACAGCCCGAACGGCGGCCGGCCGCGTTGAGCCTCGCGGCATAATTTCTACCGATACCTCGTATAGATGGGAGCTATGGCTGGACCGTTTGACGTACTTGTGATCGGTGGCGGGCCGGGAGGCTACGTCGCCGCCTTGCGCGCCGCCCAGCTGGGCGCCAGAACCGCCATCGTCGAGAAGGACCGGATGGGCGGCACCTGCCTGGTCCGCGGCTGCATCCCGACCAAAGCGCTGCTCCAGTCCTCCGAGCTGTACACCCTCGCCAAAGCCGGCGGCCCCTTCGGGCTCGTCGCCGACAACGTCGGATTCGACTGGCCCGCCGCCCAGAAGCGCAAGACGGCGGTCGTCGACCAGCTCGTCAAGGGCGTCGAAGGGCTCCTGAAGGCCGGGGGCGTGACGAGCCTCAAAGGCGCGGCGAGGCTCGTGGGCAAAGGCGTCGTCGACGTCGGCGGCGACCAGGTCCAGGCCCAAGTGCAGGCGAAAGACATCGTCATCGCCACGGGCTCGGCGATCGCGCGCATCCCGCTTCCTGGCGCCGAGCTGACGATCGATTCCGACCAGATCCTCGAGCTCAAGGATTTGCCCAGGCGGCTGGCGGTGATCGGCGGCGGGGTCGTCGGCATGGAGTTTGCCGCCATGTTCGCGGCGCTTGGCAGCAAGGTCACGGTGCTCGAGATGCTGCCGCAGGTGCTGGCGATGGTCGACAGCGACCTCGTCAACGTCTACACCAAGCACCTCGCGAGCCTCGGAGGCGAAGTCCACACCGACAGCAAGGTGTCGCGGGTCGTCAAGCAGAACGGCGGTCTCCAGGTCCAGTTCTCGACCGGCGGCGAGGGCGGCGCGGTGGACGCCGACCAGGTCCTGCTCGCGGTCGGACGCGTGCCTTACACGCAAGGCCTCGAGGCGGAAAAGGCCGGGGTGAAGCTGGAGCGCGGCCGGGTCGTCGTCGACGAGCACCTTCACACCGACGCAGATGGCGTCTGGGCGATTGGCGACGTGATCGGCGGGATCATGCTCGCCCACGTCGCGTCCTATGAAGGAGTCTGCGCGGTGGAGAACATCGCCGGCCACTCTTCGCGAGTGCCCGACTACCACGCCGCTCCGAACTGCGTGTACACCGACCCCGAGATCGCCCACGTCGGCCTGGGTGAGAAGGAGGCCAAGGAGAAGGGGATCGCCGTCAAGGTCGGGCGTTTCCCGTTCGCCGCCTCCGGCCGCGCCCTGACGCTCGGCCAGACAGAAGGGTTCGTCAAGGTGCTTAGCGACCCGGACTCCGGCCGGCTGCTCGGAGCGCACATCATCGGGCCGCGCGCGACCGACCTGATCTCCGAGGCGACCCTGGCGATCCAGAACGGGTTGACGCTCGAGCAGATCGACGTGACCATCCACGCCCATCCGACGCTGCCGGAGTCGCTGATGGAGGCGGCGCTGGCGGCGCAGGGCCGGGCCATCCACATCGCCAATCGCCGGCCGGCAAACCGACCTGCTCCCTCCCAGGCCGTCAGCTCGCCACTGCGTGGCGGGGACCAAAACAACCAAAATCGAGAGAAGGAAATGGCAGCACCGTAAAACCCTCACCCCCCTCCCCACCCCCCTCCCCCCAGACGATTACGCCCAAGGCCCTCGAGCTGAAGAAGGAAAATCGCGACTTCCTGCTCGGCATGCACCGCCAGATGCAGCTCATCCGCCGCTTCGAGGAGCGGGCGCAGGAGCAGTACACAAAGGCGAAGATCGGCGGCTACTGCCACCTCAATATCGGCGAGGAGGCGACCGTAGTCGGCGGCATCCTCGCGCTGGGGCCGAACGACTGGATCTTCACCAGCTACAGAGAGCACGGCCACGCAATCGCTCGCGGCGTCGACCCGAAGGCGGTGATGGCGGAGCTGTTCGGCAAGGAGACGGGCACCTCACACGGTCGCGGCGGCTCGATGCACCTGGTCGACTACAAGCTGCGGTTCATGGGCGGCTACGGGATCGTGGGCGGCCACCTTCCGCTCGCGGTCGGGGGCGCGTGGGCGGTGAAGTATCAGAAGCACAACGACGTCGTGTTCTGCATGTTCGGCGACGGCGCCACCAACATCGGCGCGTTCCACGAGTCTCTGAATATGGCCAAGGTCTTCGACCTGCCGGTGGTCTGGTTCTGTGTCAACAACCGGTACGGGATGGGCACGCCGGTCGAGAAAGCCTCGGCCGTGGCCGACATCTACAAGAAGGCGTGCGCCTACGACATGGAGTCGATCCAGATCGACGGGATGAACGTGCGCGAGGTCCTACTGAGGACGAGCGAGATCCTCGAGAAGACGCGCAAAGACTCGGTGCCCCGATTCATCGAGTCGCTCTGCTACCGGTTCCGCGGTCACTCGGTCGTCGACCCGGACAAGTACCGCTCGGACGAGGACAAGGTGAAGTGGCGCAAGGCCGACCCTATCGTCGCCTTCGAGCACGAGCTCGAGTCGAGTGGGCTCGCCGACGAGGAATATTTCAAGAACGTCCGCATGGAGGTCGACGCCCAGGTGCGCGACGTCATCCAGTTCGCCGATGAGAGTCCGGACCCGAACCCGGAGGACCTCTACAAGTACACATACGCCGAGCAGTGGGACAACAACCCGATGCTGCGTGCCGAGAGGGTGTGATGGCCGTACAGGCTCCGGCGAAGGCTGAGGAGAAGCTTTATCGCGTCGCGCTGCGCGAGGCGCTGGCGGAGGAGATGGAGCGCGACGACACGATCTACCTCATCGGTGAGGACATCGGCAAGTTCGGTGGCGCGTATCGCGTGACGGACGGCCTGCTCGACAAGTTCGGCCCACAGCGAGTCGTCGACGCGCCGATCGCCGAGGAGGTCATCGTCGGCACGGCCATCGGCTCCGCGATGCTCGGGCTGCGTCCCGTCGTCGAGATGATGACGATCAACTTCTCGCTGATTGCCTACGACCAGATCGTCAACAACGCGGCCAAGATCCGCTACATGTTCGGCGGCGAGGTCAAGGTGCCGATGGTGATCCGCATGCCAGGCGGCGCCGGTCACCAATTGTCGGCGCAGCACTCGCATTCGTTCGAGGTGCTGTACGGATTGATCCCCGGCCTCCTTGTCGTCGCGCCGACGACGCCGGCTGACGCGAAGGGAATGCTCAAGTCGGCGATCCGCTCCGACAACCCGGTGATGTTCCTCGAGTCGATGAGCCTCTACAACGTCAAGGGCGAGGTACCGGCCGGCGATTACACGACGCCGCTCGGCCAGGCCGCGCTGCGGCGTGAGGGGTCCGACGTCACGATCGTCGGCGTGTCGCGGATGGCGGTGCTCGCCAACGAGGCCGCCAAGCAGCTCGAGGAGGAGGACATCGACGCCGAAGTCATCGACCTGCGCTCGATCCGTCCCATCGACTGGAAGCCGATCATCGACTCGGTGCGCAAGACGAGCCGCTGCGTCGCCGTCGAGGAGGGTTGGTCGACGTACGGCGTGACGGCGGAGATCACCGCCGGGGTGCAGGAGCGGTGCTTCGACTATCTGGACGCCCCGGTGCGGCGGCTCGGCGGCGCTCAGGTGCCGATGCCGTACAGCATGCCGCTGGAGAAGGCCTCGATCCCGACCGCTGAGGACATCAAGCGCCTGGTGCGCGCCACGCTCGGCAAGAGTCCCGATGCCTGATATCAAGGCCTATGAGAGGAAACCCAGATGGTTTCCTCTCACGCTCCCCGGAGGGGGCCCCAGAAGGTTGCCGACCCTGCGGCAAGCCGCAGGGCAAGCGCCGCTGCTCTCTTTCCGAAAGAAGGTAGCGCCATGTCCGATGTGAATATGCCCAAGCTCTCCGACACGATGGAGGAGGGCACGATCCTCGAGTGGAAGAAGAAGAGCGGCGAAGAGGTCAAGACCGGCGACGTGCTCGCGGAGGTCGAGTCTGACAAGGCAACTTTCGACCTGGAGGCCGACGCGGACGGGACGCTGCAGATCCTGGTGGAGCAGGGGGTCCCGGCCAAGATAGGCGCTCCCATCGCCCGCATCGGCGACGGTGGCGGGACGGCTCCCGCTCCCGCGCCGGCCAAGGCCGAAGCGCCGCCCAAGTCCGATGCGGCGCCGAAAGCCAAGGGCAAGGAGCCAGCGGCTCCGGTGAATGAACCTGAAGCGGCGGCCCCTCCGCCGGCTACGCCGGCACCTCCCCCACCGCCCGCGTCGTCGGCCCCTCCGCCGGCTGCGCCGGCACCTCCCCGTGAACGGGGAGGACAGCTGGAGGACGGGAACGTCAGAGCATCGCCCCTGGCGCGCCGCCTGGCCGAGGAGATGGGCGTCGACCTGGCGTCGTTGCAGGGTTCAGGTCCTGAGGGTCGGATCGTCAAGGAGGACGTGATCGCCGCCGGGGCCGGGCGCCCCAAGGCCGAACGCCGCCGCCCGCAGCCTGCCGCCGAGCGCCCCGCCGGACCCGACGTCGAGGTCGTCGAGCCGACCCGCATGCAGGCCACGATCGCCCGCCGCATGGCCGAGGCCAAGAGCACAGTGCCCGAGTTCCAGGTCACCGTCGAGGCCCGAGTCGACCTCGCGGTCAGCCTGCGCCAGCAGCTCAAGGATTCGGTCCCCGGCGCAGAGAAGGTGACGATGACCGACCTCCTGGTCCGGGCCTGCGCGCTGGCGCTGCGCAAGTTCCCCGAGGTCAACAGCTCGTGGGCCGACGGCAAGTTCCAGCGCAAGCGCTCCATCAACATCGGCCTCGCCGTGGCGCCGAGCCAGGGAATGGGCCTGCTCGTGCCGGTGGTGCATGAGGCCGATCTGAAGGACCTGATCCAGATCTCGATCGAGTCGCGCCAGGTCATCGAGCGCGCCCGGTCAGGCCGGCCGGCGGAAGGCGACCTTTCCGGCGCGACATTCTCGATCTCGAACCTCGGCATGTTTGGAGTCGACGAGTTCACCGCCATCATCAACCCGCCCGAGGCGGCGATCCTCGCAGTGGGGGCGATCAAGGACGTGCCCGTCGTCGAGGGCGGTCGCATCGTCCCGGGCAAGGTGATGCGCATGACCCTGTCGGTGGACCACCGGGTCTTCTACGGCGCGACCGCGGCTCAGTTCATGGCCGAGGTCAAGCGGCTGATCGAGAACCCGGTAACCCTGCTGGTCCCGCAAGCCTGACCTAGGCGACGGCGGCGGGGCGCGTCTGCTCCGGCTGGGAGGCTGCTTCCCTCGATGCGGGCAGCGTCAGGTGCACGCGGAGGTTGCCTGCGTCGTCGAAGTCCGCCCACAGCCTTCCCTTCATCGCCGCCGCCAGCTCGCGAGAGATGGAGAGGCCCAGCCCAACTCCCCCCGCCGCGGCCGAACGAGACGGATCGGCCCGATAAAAGCGTTCGAACATCCGGTCCGGATCAGGCCTATGCGCGCCGGCCGGATTGGACACGATCGTCTCCACCGCTCCACCGCTGAGGCGCGCCACCACGCTCACGACGGTCGCGTCGGGGGCGTACTTGACGGCGTTGTCCAGCAGGTTGTCGAGGATCTGGTGCAGGCGCTCGGGGTCCGCGGCCACCGGAGGGATGTCGTCCGGAACGCTGAGTTCGAGCCTCAGCCCCCGCGACGCCGCCCGCGGGCGTACCATCTCCAGCTCTTGCTGCAGCTGTCCTCCCAGGTCGACCGAGGTGATGTGGAGCGAGATCGATCCTGCCTCGACCCGCGCGAGGTCGAGCAGCTCCTGCGCCATGCGCAGCACGCGTTCCGACTCCTCGTGCACGATCGTTGCCGCGCGGTGCCTTTCGGTCTCGCTCAGGAGGCTGTCGTCGACGAGAGCCTGGCTGAAGCCGATCAGGCTGGTCAGCGGCGTCTTCAGCTCGTGCGAGACGTTGGCGAGGAAGTCGCGCTGGACCTTACGCGCGCGCTCCACCGCCTCGGCCATGCGGTTGAACGCCGCACCGAGCATCCCGATCTCGTCCTGGCCGGCGATGCTCACACGCCGCGCGTAGTTCCCCGCGGCGATGTCCTCCGCCGCCGCCGCGAGCTGGGTCAAGGGCCGCGTCACAGATCGGCTCACTAGGAGGATCAGCAGCATCGCCGCGATCAGCGCCACACCTCCCGCCTCGAGCAGCCGGCCGGCGAGGTCGCCAGCCGCCGCCGCCGCGACGAAGGACTGTGGCTGCGCGAGCACGACATACACCGCGCCGAGGGGATCGATTCGCTTTCCAGGAAGCTTCATCGCCGCCGCGATGTAGCCCTCGCCCTCGAAGACCGGTCGCGCCTCGAGCACGTTGGCGAACCTTTGCGACCGGGTGACCTGGATCTGACGGCCCACCGACTGCGAGTCGGCGCTGTCGTAGACCACGTAGCGCTCGCTGTCGAGCAGGAGCAGGCGGCCGCCGGCGAGACGCGCCGCCAGTAGGTCGAGACGCCCGGTGTACTCCGCCGCATTGGTCGACCGGCAAAGCGCGGTCCCCGGCACCACGAACTGGCACTCGCTGGCCCGCACCTGCTGCGCCGCGGTGGTGATCTGCCTGTCGAGCTGGTCCTGGACTCCCTGGAACTCGAGGGTGCGCACCTGGACCCAGGTCAACGCTCCGGCGAGCAGCAGGCTGACGACGACGATGCCGGCGGCAGCGGCCAGGAGCCGAAGGCGCAGGGTCAGCTGCCTGCCAGCTCCAGCCGGTAGCCGACGCCCCATACGGTCTGGATGCTCGGGTCGGTCACCTTCGCGGCCGCGAGCTTCTCGCGGACCTGCTGCACGTGGACGTCGACGGTTCGCGTGTAACCCGGGAAGTCGTAGCCCCATACGAGGTCGAGCAGCTCGCTGCGCTGAAACACGCGGCCCGGGTAGCGGGCGAACAGCGCAAGCAGGTCGAACTCCTTCGGTCGCAGCTGCAAGCGCTCGGGCCCGAAGCGGACCTCGTGCCGCTCGATGTCCACCTCGAGCTTGCCCGCGCGAACAAGCTTCGGCTGGTCGGGCTCGATCCGCGCGCGGCGCAGCAATGCCTTCGCCCGGGCGACCAGCTCCTGCGGGTGGAAAGGCTTGGTGAGGTAGTCGTCCGCCCCGACCTCGAGGCCGACGACCTTGTCGGTGACCTCGTCGCGGGCGGTGAGCATGATGATCGGCACCTGGCTTTGCTTGCGGATCTCCTTACAGATCGTGAGGCCGTCGGTGCCTGGAAGCATGATGTCGAGGATGACGAGGTCGGGCTTGACCTGGCCGAACCTGGCGACGGCCTGCGCCCCATCCCCCACTCCCTCGACCTCGTAGCCCTCGCGGGTCAGATACAGCCGAGCAAGCTCGACGATGTGCTTCTCGTCGTCGACGACCAGGATTTTGGAGCTCAATGCTGCGCCCATGTCATCAAATTCACACCGCGACGTCAGCCGCTTGTTTTACAAACCTCAGCGAAATGTAAGCGCCGGCTATTTTCCCGCGCGGAGCACCAGCTTGAGCGGGTTTCCGAGCAACCCGAAGCGGTCGCGGACCTTCTTCTCGAGGTAGCGCCTGTAAGAGAAGTGCAGGAGTTCCGTGTCGTTGACGAACATGACCACGGTCGGCGTCTCGGCGGAGGCCTGTGTCGCGTAGTTGAGCTTCAGCCGGCGGCCTTTGTAGCTCGGCGGCTGGTGCGCGAGGAAGGCCTCGCGCAGGACGCGGTTCAGCTCGTTCGGAGGCATCTTGACGCGCCGCTGCCCTACCACCTCGAGGGCTGCCGGCAGCACCGTCCCGATGCCCTCCTTGGTCTTGGCCGAGACCGTGACGACTGGCGCGAACGACGCGAACTTGAAGTCGGGCGCCAGCGCCTTGCGCCAGTACGCCGGCTTGCGCATCGCCGGCTCGACCAGGTCGACCTTGTTGACGACGATCACCAGGCCTTTGCCCGCGTCGAGCGCGTAGCCGGCGACGTGCTGGTCCTGCGCAAGCACGCCGGCCGAGGCGTCGACCACCAGCAGGACCACGTCGGAGCGCTCCATCGCGTGGATGCCGCGCAGCAGGCTGTAGCGTTCGAGCCTATCGCGGCTCGATGACTTCCGCCGGATGCCCGCGGTGTCGACCAGGACGACAGGCACCCCGTCGAAGGTCAGCTCGGTGTCGATGGGGTCTCGCGTCGTGCCGGGCGTCGGGCTGACGAGGGCCCGCTCGTCGCCGAGCAGCGCGTTCAAGAGCGACGACTTGCCTACGTTGGGCCGGCCCATGATCGCAAGCCGGTCGGCCTTCCCCTCCTCCGGAGGCTCGCCTGCCGGCGCCGGAAGCGCCTCGACGACCCGGTCCAGGAGTTCGCCGACGCCCAGACCATGCTGAGCGGAGATCAGCGAGGGCTCGTCGAAGCCGAGCTCCAGCAGCTCGTGGGCAAGGTGGCGCTCGTTGGGTGTATCAGCCTTGTTGGCGGCCACGATCAGGTGGCGACGCGAGGTGCGCAGCATGCGGGCGATGTCGCGGTCGATCGGTGTCAGGCCTTGCCGGACGTCGAGCAGGAAGATGATCAGGTCCGCCTGGTCGATGGCGACCTGAGTCTGGGCTTCGATCGCGGCCCGTGAAGCGTCCTTGGCGGAGTCGAGGTCCAGTCCGGCGGTGTCGACAATGGTGAGCTCGCGGCCGCGCCACTCGGCCACGCCGTAGAGGCGGTCGCGGGTCAGCCCCGAATGTGAGTCGACGATCGCCTTTCTCTGGCCGATCATCCGGTTGAAGAGGGTCGATTTGCCTACGTTCGGTCGTCCGACGATCGCGACAATCGGGCGCGCCACGCCCACAGGATTGCAGAGGCGACCAGGCTCAAGGTGGCGCCGAATCCCATCGCGGCCGCGGGGCTGGCCATCCACAGCACGCCCGCGAGCACGCTGGAGGCGAGATCGCCGGCGCCGTTGACGCCGTTCAGGACGCCGAACGCGGTCCCGAGCTTCCGCTCCTCGATGAGCGAGCTGGACAGCGAGCCTTCGACGGACGCGACCACGGGCGACTCCGCGCCGACGAGCAAGGCCAGCGCCGCGACCGCCACCCAGCCGTGGCCCAGCGCTCCGACGATGCACGCCAACCCGAAGGTGGCGTAGGCGGCCGCGAGGATCGGCGCCTTGCCGACACGATCCGCCAGCCAGCCGGCGGGGAAAGAGACCGCCGTGCCGACGGCGTTGTGGGCGAGGTAGAACCCGACCGCGGCGGCGGTCGCGGTTGTCAGGCTCAGCTCGGGCCGCAGCATCTGGACCACGCGCAGGGTGAAGAAGGCGGTAGCGAAGTTGCCGGCTCCGAAGATGGCGACCGGGACCAGGAAGCGCCAGAAGGCCGCAGCCAGCTTGAAGTCCGGCGGCTTTGCATGCTGCCTTCCACGCCGAGGATCGCGCGTCAGCAGCGCGAAGAAGGAGGCGGCGAGGACGGCGGGGATGATCGCGACGGCGAAAACGGTGCGGAAGCTGTGACCGGTGGACAGGAAGGTGAAGGCGATCGCCGGCCCGATCAAGGCGCCCGCGGTGTCCATCGCTTCGTGGAAGCCGAACGCCTTGCCGAGGTCCTTTTTCTCGACCGAGCCCGCAAGCATGGCGTTGCGGATCGGCTGCCGAGCTCCTCTGCCGACCCACGCGAACGCGCGCGAGACCAGGACCTGCGGCCAGGTTCCAACCGCGATCAGCAGCGCGAAGCCAAAACCGGTCGCGCCGTATCCGCCCACCGCAAGGCTCTTGCTCCAGGCGATGCGGTCGCTGTACCAGCCGCTCCACACCTTGATCGCTGCAGAGGAGCCGTCCGCAACACCCTCGACGAGACCGACCGCGATCGCCGGCGCGCCGAGGCCCGCGGTGATGAAGAGCGGCAGGACGGCGAGGACCATCTCGTAGTTCGCGTCCGCGGCGAGGTCGGCAAGGCCGATGCCGAGTACGTTGCGGTTGAGCCAGCGCGCCGGCGCCGGCGCGGTTGTCTGGGCGCTCAGACGATCTCCAGCGGTTCGGGGATCATCGGGCCGTGGTCCTTCTCGGCGACGAACGCGTTGACGTCTTCGGGCTTGCCGTCCTGGACCGAGACGATGACGTACAGGTAGCTCTCCCACGAGCGCTCGGTGTCGAAGACCGAGGGTCGCGCGGGGTGATTCGGATGGCTGTGGTAGTAGCCGAGGACGTCGAGCTCGGTCCTGTACATCTCTTTGCGGATGCGCATGTCCTCTTTGTCGTCGATCAGGTAGCGGACCTCGGGGTTCTGCTGCTCCAGGTTGCGCACGCGCCGCACCTCGGTGACGAGGTTCTCCGCCGGCTTGCCGATAAGGAGGCCGCAGATCTCATACGGAAAGCCCTCGGCCCCGTGCGCGCGGATCGACTCGAGGGCTTCGCGGTGGATCTTCAACGCGGGCGGCCGCCGTAAAGACCGGTCGAGAGGTAGCGGTCACCGGAGTCGGGGAAGACGGTCACCACCACGCCTTCGTGAATCGTGGCCGCGAGCTTGCGCACCGCCCACAGGGCCGCGCCGCTCGAATGCCCGACCAGGAGGCCTTCGCTCCGAGCGACGGTGCGAGCGAGGGCGTAGGCCGGCTCGGTCGGGCAGCCCCATACCTCGTCCGCAAGTGAGGCGTCCCAGATCCGCGGCACGATCGCAGTCGGCAGGTGCTTCAGGCCCTCGAGGCCGTGGAACGAGTCATCCGGCTGGATGGCAATGGTCGTGATCGACGGGTCGTGCTCCTTCAGGCGGCGCGAGCTGCCGACGAAGGTGCCGGTCGTGCCGAGCCCCGCGACGAAGTGCGTGATCTTGCCGTCCGTCTGCTCGAGTATCTCCACCGCAGTGCCGTCGTAATGGGCGCGAGGATTGGCCGGGTTCGAGTACTGGTCGGGATAGAAGTAGCCGTCGGGATCCCGCGCGACCAGGTCGCGCACCATGCGGATCGCGCCGTCCGAGCCTTCGCCCGCGTCGCTGTAAACGATCTCGGCGCCGTACGCCGTGACCAGCGCCTTGCGCTCGGCGCTCACGTTGCCCGGCATGACGAGCTTCACCCGGTAGCCTTTGGCCGCGCCCACGAGCGCGTAGGCGATGCCGGTGTTGCCCGAGGTGGAGTCGATGATCGTCCTGTCTTTGGTGAGGGCGCCGCGGCGCTCGCCGTCCTCGATCATCGCCAGCGCGGCGCGGTCCTTCACCGAACCGCCGGGGTTGAACCACTCGGCCTTGGCGTAGACCTCGACGCGCGGAAACTCGCGCTCGAAAAGGCGCACCCGCAGCAGCGGCGTATTGCCGACGAGCTTTGTGATCCCAGGGCTGACAATGGCGGCCATCCCGGTAAAGGATAAGAAGGGTGTTGAGCGCGAAAGACCCACCGCCGACCATCAAGATCGCGATGCTCATTGGGCTGGTCTATGCCGCGGGCCCGATCGCGATCGGCCTCGGGTACCTGAGTGTGGGCGCGCTTTTCATCATTTTCCCGAGCCCTCAAGAGGAAGCCGGTCTTCTCAGGGACGGGCTCCTGCTCATCGGCGGCGCCTACTTCGCCGTCGGCGCGGCGATCCTACTCGCCGACCTGGTGCTCGCCTGGGGCATCAACGGAGGTTCGATCGTCGGCTGGCTCCTCGGGTTGCTAGCGCTCGGCGGCGGCCTCTTGTTCGATTTGCCGAATACCATCGGCAAACCGTGGTGGGTTGGTCTCAACGCCCAGAGACTCGTTTCTCACGACTCGACCGGGTCGGATCCTGTGACGTGGATCGCCGCCGCAATTTCACCCGACGTACACGTCGTCCTGCTTGCGTCGATTGCGGTCATGCTGCTATGGCCGTCGACGCTCCGGTGGCTGTTCAGCCGCCGAAGTGGAAGAGGATTGCCCCGCCAAGGACGAAGATTGCCGCAACCCCGTAGCCGATGAGCGAGCGCCGGTAGACGCTGCCTCCCTCCGGCCACAGGATGTTCAGGATCGCTTTGCCGATCAGGAACCCGCCGCCCAGCAGCGCCACCGGCGACCATCCCTTGAGGACCCCGATCAGCAAGATCACGCTCGCGACCGCGACCTCGAACAGCTGCAGCAGCGTGTAGGCGGCCAACTAAGCCGACAGCGCTTGCGAGAAGTCGGCGACTATGTCCTCGGAATCCTCGATCCCAACCGATACGCGCACCGTGCCCGGCCCCACGCCCAGCGCCGCGCGTTCCTCCGCGCTCATCGAGCGGTGCGACGTGATCTCGGGATACGAGATCGTCGTCTCCACGCCGCCGAGGCTCGCCGCGAAGGTCACCAGGCGGAACCGCGACATCATCCGCTGCACCGCCTCGCGTCCCCCCTCCAGGTCGAACGCCATCATCCCTCCGGAGCCGTTGGGAAGAGTGCGACTGGGACCGTCGAGGAGCGGGTGGTGGACATGGGCGACGCCCGGCATCGAGCGCATCGCGCGCGCGAGGGCCAGCGAGCTGTCGCTGTGTCGCCGCATCCGGACGTCGAGCGTGCGCAGGCCGCGCAGCCCGAGCCACGCGTCGAACGGACCAAGGGTCGTACCTGTGCGCGCGGAGCGGGCACGCGCCGCGCCCATCGTCTTCGCGTCGCCCACGATGACGCCGGCGACCAGGTCCGAATGCCCGCCGAGGTACTTGGTCGCGCTGTGCATGACCACGGTCGCGCCCAGCTCGAGCGGGCGGCACAGCAGCGGCGTCGCGAACGTGTTGTCGACGAGAAACGGGACGCCGCGCTCGAGGGCCATCTTCCCCAGCGCCTCGAGGTCCGGCACGTGACACAGGGGATTGGTGATCGTCTCGGCGATGAGGAGACCCGCGCCCTGCAGCGCGCGGCGGGTGGCGTCCAGGTCGCCGAGGTCCACGAAATGGGCTTCGTAACCCGCGGGCTCGAGGTCCTGGCGGAGCATCGCGGCGGTGCCGCCGTAGAGCTCGCGCGTGGCGACGATCGTCCCCGGCTTGGGCGCGAGCGCCAGGATCGCGCCATGGAGCGCCGCCATGCCCGATGCCGTCGCCACTCCTGCCTCGGCCCCCTCGAGCTCCGCCACAGCGCGCTCGAGCATCTCCCGGTTGGCGTTCGAGTTCCGGCCGTAGTAGTAGCCCGGCCGCTCTCCCCGCGCGACGGCGTCGTAGTCGTCGAGGTCGGTGTAGACGTGGACCGAGGCCGGGCTGAGGTCTGGCGCGAGGGGACTCCGGGCCGTGAGCTCGCGGCCCGCGTGCACGGCTCGCGAACCTGGCTTCACACCGTCACCGCAGCCTGGTGCGGCCCGCATAAACTGCGGCCTCACCGAGGTCGGCCTCGATCTGCAGCAGGCGGTTGTACTTCGAGACTCGATCCGACCGTGCCGGCGCGCCGGTCTTGATCATGCCCACGCCCGTCGCGACCGCAAGGTCCGCGATGGTCGTGTCTTCGGTCTCGCCCGAGCGGTGCGACATGACGGCGCTGTAACCGGCCTGCCGCGCCATGTCGATCGCCTCCAGCGTCTCGGTCAACGTGCCGATCTGGTTGACCTTGATCAGGATCGAGTTGGCGACCCCGCGGTCGATCCCTTCCTTGAGCCGCTTCACGTTGGTGACGAACAGGTCGTCGCCGACGAGCTGCACCCGCTTGCCCACCGAGTCGGTCAGGCGCTTCCAGCCGTCCCAGTCGTCCTCGGCCATGCCGTCTTCGATGGACACGATCGGGTAGCGGAAGATCCAGTCTTGGTACAGCTTCTGCAGGCCGTCATCATCGAGCGTCCGACCTTCGCCCTTGAGGACGTACTTGCCGTCCTTGTAGAACTCGCTCGAGGCCGGGTCGAGCGCGATCGCGACGTCCTTTCCCCGCTCGTAGCCGGCTTTGTCGATCCCCTCGACGATGAGCTTCAGCGCGTCCTCGTTCGAGCGAAGGTCGGGCGCGAATCCGCCCTCATCGCCCACCGCCGTCGAGAAGCCCTGCCCTTTGAGGACTCCCTTTAGCGCGTGGTAGACCTCGGCCACGGCGCGGATGCCTTCGCGAAAGCTCGGCGCGCCGACCGGGCAGATCATGAACTCCTGAAGGTCGACCGACGTGTCCGCGTGCGCGCCGCCGTTGAGGATGTTCGCCATCGGCAGCGGCAGCAACGAGGCCTTCTCGCCCCCGAGGTGGCGGTAGAGCGGCAAGCTCTTGGCGTTCGCGGCCGCGTGCGCCACCGCAAGCGACACGCCGAGGATCGCGTTGGCGCCCAGGCGAGCCTTGTTGGGGGTGCCGTCAAGCTCGATCATCGCCTCGTCGACTGCCTTCTGGTCTTCGACGTCTACATCCCGCAACCGGCGCGCGATCTCGCCTTCGACGTTGGCCACGGCCCCCAGAACTCCCTTGCCGGCATAACGTTTGGGGTCGCCGTCGCGCAGCTCGACCGCCTCGTGCACCCCGGTCGACGCGCCGGAAGGGACGATCGCGCGCCCATTTCCCATCTCGGTGAATGCGGTGACTGCGACGGTCGGATTGCCGCGCGAGTCGAGAACCTCGAGAGCCTTCAAGCCCGTCAGGCGGGTCACGAGTCCGAAGTCTAGCTAGAGGAAGGAAGCCGGCCGAACGCGCCCGTCGGGTGCACGCGGAACCCGTAATCGAGGAGCAGCGCCGCGTCCGGTGTGGAGTATCCGGTCGCGTTCAGCACCACCGCGATGAGGTGGCGCCCGTTGCGCGTCGCGGTGGCGAGCATGCAGCCGCCGGCGTTGTCGGTAAGGCCGGTCTTCAGGCCCGTCGCGCCTGGATAGCTCCACAACAGCCGGTTCAGGTTGTGCGGGTAGAAGGCCTTGTGGGTCGCGGTCGCGAGGATGACGACGTCCTTCTTCGTCGCTATGGCCGCGAGCTGGGGGTAGTACGTGTCGAGGTACGCCGCGGTGTGCGCGAGGTCGTGCGCGGACATGCCATGCCCCGGAGCGTCGAGTCCGCTCGGCGTGACGAAGTGGCTGGCGGTCAGGCCGATGCTCTTCGCCTTCTGGTTCATCTGGCGGATGAACCGGTCGCGCGGCACGATCCCGGTCGCAAGCGCTTCCGCCGCGTCGTTGCCCGAGTCGAGAAACAGCCCTTCGATCAGCTCCCCGACCGTCAGCTGCTCTCCCGCCGACAGGCCCATCACGCTCGGCGTGACCTCGATGGCCTGCCTGGTCACGGTGACGGTGCGGTCTAGCGAGCCTGCGTCGTCGACCGCGACCATCGCCGTCATCAGCTTGGTCAGGCTCGCCGGCGCGCGCGACGTCTCCGGGTCTCGCTGCCACAGGACCTGCCGTGCGTCGAGGTCGACAAGGTACGCGGCCTGGCCGTGGATCGGCAGGTTGGTCTGGCCGTGCAGGGCGAGCCAGTAGGTCGAGAAGCTGAAGTGGTCGAAGGTCTGCGTCGCGGGCGCGGTGGAGCTCTGGAGGCTGAAGTCGAAGGGCGTGGTCCGGTTGTGCGCGACGTAGACGGTGGTCGCGACCGCGGCCGCGATCACGCCGACGGAGACGAGAAACGTCAGCCGCTCGCGCCGCTGCCTGCGCCTGGCGCGCGTATGTCGGGGTTCCCGCGAAATCACGGCGCAGCCTCTGATTTCGTGGGGTCCTTAAAAGTTCTTCTTTCTGCGACGTAGGTTGGGACGGTGAGAACTCTCCTACAGGTTTGTCGCCGGGATTTTACCTAAGCGGGCGGGGCGTGCTCCGGCGCGGTCGCGGGCGGCGGCGGCATTGAGGGCACCGGCGTCGTCGCCGGTTCGTGCAGCCGAATCGCGAGCTGGTCACTCGCCGCCTCCATCGTCTGCAGCGCTGTGGCGTCGTCCTTCGCATTCATGAACACGGGCTGGCCATAGTCATAGATCCGGTACGCCTTCCACGTCGCCGAGACAAGCTGCGTGCCGTAGAAGGTGTATGTCCCGATCACCCCTTCGCGCGTCTCCTCGGACCACATCTGGTCGAAGACGAAGTTCCCGTGAGCGTAGGTGATGAGCTTGCCGTGGTAGATCTCGATCCCCTGGTACCAATGCGGGTGGTTGCCGATGACGATGTCGGCGCCCCAGTCGATCGCGTCATGGCCGATAACCACCGGGTCGTCGGGTGTCGGCACGGCGCGGTCGGGGATGGGCTGACGCTGGTACTCCTTGCCCCAGTGGAACTGCACGACCACGATGTCGGCGAGCTGGCGGGCGCGCGCGATCCCGGCCTTGAGCGCCACCTTGTCGATGGCGCGGCCCACGCCGTTGAATCCGATGAACCCGAACTTGATCCCGCGCACGTCGATCACGGCAACGGGGCCGAGGCCCGACGTCTGAATGCCGTGCTGATGCAGCAGCTGGTCGGTCAGCGCGACGCCCTGAGCGCCGTAGTTGGTCAGGTGGTTGTTGGCAAGGTTGGCGACGTCGGCGCCCATGTAGGTCAACCCGTTGACGAACCGGGCGTCGCCGCAGAACGTGAAGGTCGGGCCAGGGTTCACCCCGCAGCCGGCGAACAGCGGCGACTCCAGGTTGATGTAGGTGATGTCCGCGTTCTTGGTGTAGTCGGCGGTGCGGCGAAATGGCCAGAGGAAGTCGTGCCTGACGGTCGCGTAGTAGTCGACGCCCCGCGCCGGGATCACGTCCCCGGTGACCAGCAGCGTGCGGATCCGGCTCGGGTCGTTCGGTACGAGATAGCTCGGATGGAACAGGCTCTGCAGGCTCAGGACCGGCAGGCGGCCGGTGCGGTCGGCGTACGACGGCTGGTCGCCGAGCTCGGGCGGAGCGACCAGGATTCGCGGCCCGGAGGCGACATTCGTGTGGACGATCGGCGCGGTGGAGTTGTTGCACGCCGCCATCAGAAGAAGGACGGCGAGCAGCCCCCGGGACCTCATCTGACCGGCAATTCTGCCAGTAGGTCCTCGATCGCGATCAGTCGAGCCACATACGACCGGACAGGTTCGCCCAGCTCGCCCGCGGCCCGAAACAGTCGTTCATTGCCCTCGGCGCGGCGAGTTTCGAGCATGGTCGCCAGGTTGCGGTCCAGCGTGGCGCGCGCCAGCGCGACCTCGACCACGCTTCCCAGCCAGGACGCGTAGAGCGCGACCTCCTGGCGCCTGGGATCTGGCCCTACAGCCGGCGCGGGTGAGTGGATGTGCTGGTTCCAGAGACGGCGCAGGCGCCGCAGGTCTTCCGAATCAGTCTTCACGCCGCCTGGGCTTTGAGTTGTGCGATCACGGCGTCGGCCACCTGGCTGGTGCCCACGGCGCTTGGATCGTTGCGACTCTCCTTCAGGTCGTAGGTGACGTTCTCACCGAGGGCGATCACATTGGCGATCGCCTTCTCCAGCGCGTCCGCCGCCGTGGTCTCCTCGAGGTAGCGAAGCATCATGACTCCGGACAGCATCACGGCCATCGGGTTGACCTTGTTCTGGCCGGCGTACTTCGGCGCGCTGCCGTGCGTGGCCTCGAACACCGCCCCGTTGACGCCGATGTTTGCTCCGGGCGCCAGTCCGAGCCCGCCGATCATGCCCGCGCCGAGGTCGGAGATTATGTCGCCGTACAGGTTCGGGCAGCAGAGGATGTCGTACTCCTTGGGCCTAAGCACCAGCTGCATGCACATGTTGTCGACGATCCGGTCCTCGAACTCGATGTCCCTGTTCCGCTCTGCCACCTGGCGCGCGACCGCGAGGAAGAGCCCGTCGGTGTACTTCATGATGTTCGCCTTGTGCACCGCGGTGACCTTGCGCCGGCCGTTGCGCCGCGCGTAGTCGAATGCGAACTGCACGATCCGCTCCGACCCGCTGATCGAGATCGGTTTGATCGAAAGCCCGCTGTCCGGACGGATCTTTTTCTTAAGCAGGCCTGAAATCTCTTCGATCAGGTGCTCTGCGTTGGGCGTGCCCTTCTCGAACTCGAGCCCCGCGTAGATGTCTTCGGTGTTCTCGCGCACGATGATGAAATCGAGGTCGTCGCGCAGGTTGCGCGCGCCCTTGTATGCCTTGACCGGGCGCACGAGCGCGTACAGGTCGAGCGCCTGGCGGAGCGCGACGTTGACGCTGCGAAAGCCGCTTCCCACGGGCGTGGTGATCGGTCCTTTGAGCGCGACCCGGTTCTTGCGGATGGAGTCGAGCACCTTGTCGGGCAGAGGCGTGCCGAACTCCGCGATCGCGGCCTCACCAGCGTTCTGGACGTCCCAGTCGAACTCGACGCCGGTAGCTTCGAGCACCCGGCGCGAGGCTTCGCAGATCTCCGGGCCGACGCCGTCGCCCGGGATCAGCGTTACCGCGTGCTCAGCCAATCCGTTGAACTGGGCGTGAGTTCGGAGGCTTTGTCGGGGCCCATTGGCGAGAGATTCGGCGATCCAGGCGGCCCAGATTCGGGTGAAGCGACGAGCAGCGGAGCAAGCGCATTGGTCATGCGAGCGCGAGCAGCGCAGGAGCTGAACCCGAAGATGGGCTGCATGGGCGCCGAAGCTCCGTCAACTGGCGCCCCGACGGAGCCTCAACTACCCTTTCTTGAAGTAGTCGGCGTTGATCTGGATGAAGTTGCGCCACTGCTCCGGCACTTCATCCTCCGGGAAGATCGCGTCCACGGGACAGGGATCGACGCAAGCCCCGCAGTCGATGCACTCGTCCGGGTCGATGTAGTACATGTTTGCTGAGTCGTCGGAATGAATGCAGTCCACCGGACAGACCTCTACGCATGAGGCGTCTTTGACGTCTATGCAGGGCTGAACGATGACGTATGCCACGTTCCGCAAGGGTACCATGCACCGTTAAATGCCCGAGTCCGAGCCGAAACCGAAGCTGATCGAACTCGTGGGATCTGGCGCCGGCCAGGGCTGGAAGGCCGTCCTGAGGAACGGTAAACCCGCGGTCGTGCACGAGATTCCCGTGCCGCAGGCCGAGGCCACCGCGGCCGTGCCGCGCCTGCAGCGGCTCTTCGACCACCGTCACCCGGCCCTGTCCCCCGTGCTCGCATGGGGCACGGACCAGAACGGAGTCTGGGTCGCCGTCGAACCGAACGAAGGCACCCCGCTGAGTTCGATCCTCACCCGCGGCCCGATGACGCCGCCGGCCGCCGCCGCGCTCGGCGCGGCGGTGCTGTCCGCCGTCGCCGCGCTGCACGAGATGGGCATCGCCATGGGCGGATTCGGCGCGACCGCGGTGCGCGTGAACTCGAACGGCGAGGTTCGCCTCGCAGGGCATCCAGCGGCGGCCGTGCGGGGCGCGCCCTCCCAGAGCGACCTGAGGGCGGACGTCCGCTCTTGCGGCATGGCGGTGTGCGCTGCGTTCGGCGTCGACCCGGCGGGCTCGCCCGCGCCGCCCACGATCCCGCCCGGCCTGGTGGTGACGATGCGCTCGATGGCGAGCGGCGCTATGGGCCCCTCGGCGGACCGCGCCCAGGGAGCCCTCCGCGAGATGGCCGCCCCCCTGCTCGCGCCCGACCGCCAGATGGCCGCACAGTCCGAGATGGCCACCCGCGCCGGCGGCCGCGAGGTCCCGGCGATCACGCCGTTCCTGCCCGCCGGAGAGGCGCCGGCCCCAGGCCAGCAGCCCTACACCCCGGCCGCAGGGGTGCCGGCCGCGCCACCTGGGCCACCTCCCCCCGCCCCATTCCTCTCCGCCCCTCGCCGCGAAGAGGGCTCGTCGCGAGGCTCTCTCTACGAGGCGCCAGACCGCCCAGTGCAGACGTACCCCTCGATGCCCGCGATCACCTTCCCGCCGGCTCCGGCGCCCGCGGTCCCGACGCCCCCCGCGTCGGCCGCCGTCGAGACGCCTCCGAGCTCTCCCGCCGTGCCCACCTGGGCGGAGGCGTCCGCTGCAGCCGCGCCTGCCGAAGCCGCGCCCGCCGAGGCGGCGCCCGCTGAGGCGGCGCCTGAGCCGCCCGTCACGGCCACGAACCCTCCTGCGACCGCCCTGCCGGGCCCTCTGCCGTGGGAGGTGCCGGCCAAAGAGCCGGAACCGTCCAAGCCGCCCCCGGTACCGACCTGGGAGCCCACCGCGCCCGCGGCCGCTTCTCCGTTCGCCACCTCCCCTCCCGCCGCCGAGCCGGCTGCGCCGCCCACTGCGCCCACGCCTGCACCTGCGGCTCCGCCGGCCCAGACCTGGACCCCGGTCGAGGCGCCGGTGTGGAAGCCCGGCGAGGCCGTCCCCGCCGAGCCGCTCGGCACGGGCTACGCGATCGAGGCGCCAAGGCTCGACCGCACCACGACGCCACCTCCGGCCGCCCCGGCCAGAGCGCCTACGCCGGCCCCGGCTCCACGCCGGCCAAGTGTCGCCCGGCCGCGACTGGGCGGCATCGGCCCGGCGGAGCGCCCGCCCTGGCTCGTGCCGGCGGCGGCCGCGGTGCTGGTGGTCATCCTGCTCGGGATCTTCGGCGTTGTGGTCCTCGGCAGGCTCGGCGGCAACGGCAGCGTCGCTTCGCGCACCACGCCGTCAGCACACCCGTCGAACTCGCCGAAGGGAAGTCCAACCTCATCCCCGGGCGGCAAGGTGCCCCAGACGGTTCCGACGTTCGCGCCCGCCTCCGCGGCCCCAGTCACCAAGGTCCAGTTCTGCACCACGGCCACGCCATGCAAGATCGCGGTCGGGATCGCCGACGAGACCGGGACCAACTGCGACCTGGGCACATCGTGCTCGGTCGAGGTGGCGATCTATTTCTCCTCGGGGCAGAAAGTCCCCGTCCACTACGACCTGAAATTCTTCGACCGGTGCACGGGTCAGACGACTGACCTGCCGGGGCCGCCCGACTTCACGCCCCCCTCATACGCGGTCGTGATACCGCGCGACCACTGGACGGTGAACCTGCCGACCGGCGTCAAGTCAGGCGCGCTCGTCGCGGTCACGTCCAAACCGGCCGTCGCCGCTTCCGCGCCCCTGCTGCTCGGCTCGCAGGAATCCTGCTAGCGCTTCAGCCCGTAGCGCAGAAACAGAAAGTCTCCGTGGCGTCGCGCGCTCAATAGCTGCGTCCAGAGCCCGCTCCCCGGCAGCAGCTCGACGCCCTGGACCATGCCCAGCCGCGCCTCCTGGTCGCGGCCCGCCATGACCGGCGAGACCGTGATGAAGGCCTCGTCGAGCAGGTTTGCCCTGATGAGGTCACCCGCGACGTGCGGGCCGCCCTCGGTCAGGATCACGTCGTAGCCGCGCTGGCGCAGCTCGGCCACCGCTCTCTTCATATCGACCGACCCGGACTTCCCCATCTCCACCACATCGCAAGAGTCGGGCAGCCGCCCCTGCAAGGCGACGGCGCCATCCGCGGTCGTGACGATCGTCGCGCCTGCCACCACCGCCGGATGCGAGATCGGGACGCGGCCGCTCGCCGTCAGCAGCACCAGCCGCGGCCGTGCCTTGCGGCCGAGCACGTTGCGCAGCTCGCCGAACGCCGGCGCGAGGTCCGGAAAGACGTGCTCCGGCGTCCAATGATGGCCCGGCGTCGCGCGCAGGGTTCCCGCGCCGAGAAGCACCGCGTCGGCGCAGGCGCGGAGCAGGCCCATGAGAAAGCGGTCGGCCTGGTTATGCCCGCTGATCTCCGATCCGGCGGACGGCTTCGAGCCGAGCGTCACAACTCCGTCGAGCGACTGGACGAAGTTCGAGTAGATGATCCTGTCCGCGAACCCGAGCGTCCCGTAGATGTGCGCCAGCTCTTGCGGTAGCGCGTAGCGAGGCAGGTCGGTTTCGTAGAGGACGTCGAACGGTTCGATCAGTGCTCGACCCGTGAGTTCGCGGTGGCGAGGAACTCTGCCCGGAGCTGGGGATCGTTCTCATAGTTCCCGCGCCAATACGACGTCCACGTGCGCGAGTGGCTCTCGCGCACGCCACGCATCTGCGTGCAGAGGTGCATCGCGTTGAGGTGGACGGCGACGCCATGCGGCTTGAGCACACGCACGAGCTCGTCGGCAATCTCGACCCCGACGCGCTCCTGCACGGTGAACCGGCGCGCGAAGACGCGCACGAGCCGCGTCAGCTTGGAGATGCCGATGATCTCCTCGTGCGCGATGTAGCCGAGGAACGCGTGCCCGTAGAAAGGCAGGGCGTGGTGCTCGCAGAGCGAGTAGAACTCGATCGGTCCTTCGATGACCTGGCTGATGTTGCAGTCCGGGCCGCCATGGCACTCAGTCGGGAACGCCGTGAGCAGTTTGGGATCGCCTTCGTAGCCGCCGGTCGACTCGAACAGCGCCCGCAGGTAGCGGCTCGGCGTCTCGCGCGTGCCGGGCGTGTCCAGGTCCATGCCGAAGGCCTGGAAGATCTCCGCCGCGTACCCCTCGAATTTCTTCCACTGGCCGGGCGGGATCTCGCGAGGACGGACTTGCTCCCAGCGGGTGGTCTCCTCGGGGTCAAACGCAAGCGTCGACATGGTCCTCTCCTTTGAGTTGCGGTGCGAATACACCTCAATGTAGCGAAGGCCGAACCGGGGATCGAACTCGAGCGTTCGGGGTTAGAGTGGTTGACCCGATGAGCCCCAACGGATCCCTCTCGGTCATGATCCCTGCCTTCAACGAGGAGCGCACCCTAGAGCTGATACTCAAGCACGTCCTCGAGCAGCCAGAGGTCGGTGAGGTCATCGCGGTGGACGACGGCTCGACGGATGGGACGTGGGCGATCATGAGCCGCTTCGTGGGCAAAGACCCGCGCGTCAGGGCCTTCCGCCTCGAGGCCAACCAGGGCAAGGGCGCGGCCCTGCGCCGCGCCGTCGCAGAGGTGCGGATGCCGTTTGCGATCGTCCAGGACGCAGACCTCGAGTACGACCCAAGGGACTATCCCGTCTTGCTACGGCCGCTGGTCGAGGGCCGGGCCGACGTCGTGTATGGCGTGCGCGGGTTCGCCGGCCAGACCGCCTTCAGCTTCTGGTTCGTGATGGGCAACAAGGCCGTGACCTTCGCCGCCAACATCCTGTTCGACTGCTACATCTCCGACCTCGAGAGCGGCTACAAGGCCCTGCGCTCGGACCTGTGGCGGCGGCTCAACCTGCAGGGCAAGCGGTTCGACATAGAGCCGGACATCACGGCCCGGGTCCTTAGGCTCGGGTACCGCATCCACGAGGTGCCCGTCCGCTACTACGCGCGCAGCCGCGCAGAGGGCAAGAAGCTGACGTGGCTCGACGGGCTGCGGGCGATCGTGGAGCTGGCGCGTCTGAGGCTCTCCACGTACGACGGCCTCTTCGGTCGCGACTCGGACCCGAGCTACCACCGCGAGCGGCAGCGGCAGCTCTCGCTGCGCCACCCGCTCCGGCCTTAGCTGGTCTGGATGTCGATCACCAGGCGGTTCGGATTGCTCAGGAAGTACACCCGGTAGCACGTCGGTCCGTTCACGCCCAGGGCCAGCTGAACCACACCTTCGAAGTCCTGGACCCGCTTGACCTCGGCAAGACCCTTGTAGCCGGCGACGATGTCGGTCGAGCCCGTGTAGGACGTGTGCAGGTCGGAGCCTCGAATCGTGAGGAGGATTCCGTTCTGGCCCTTGACCGTGGTGGGCAGGCCGCTCGGCGACATCGTGAACGAGGTGCCGTCCTGGACCTTCACCTCGACCACGGCCGGCACTCCGTTGGCCAGATCGACCGTGAGGCGATCGTATCCCGGGTGCGTTCCCGTCCTCAAGCCGCTGATGTAGACCACCGCCGGCGGGTTCCCTGAGCCGTTGATTGTCGACGCCGTGCACGCGTAGGCGACGGTTGGGGTGGGCGACGGCGACGGCTGAGAGGTCGGTTGCGAGATTGGGCTTGGACTCGGCGTCGAGTGCACCCCGCCGACCGCGGAAGGTGGCTTCAGCGGCCCAGCGATGTAAAGCACCCCGACGATCAGCACCGCGATCGACGCGGCGGCGACGCCGGCGATCCAGTAAGGCGCTCGCTCGTCCGGCGCGTGGGCCACCGCCGACCGCACGCGGTCGGGCAGGTTGGAGCTGGGCGAGCCGCTCACGCCGTCGAAAACGCTGTTCAGCTCGCGGCGAAATTCTTCGTTGCTCACGTCAGAACACCTCCTCGATCGTGAGGTCGTCTCGAAGGCGCCTGGCCGCGCGGTAGACACGCGACTTCGCCGCGGACGGGGACACGCCCAGCGTCCGGGCCAGCTCCTCGAGAGGAAGGTCGAGATAGAAATGCAGGACGAGCGGCAGGCGCTCTTCGGGGGTGAGCCGGAGCAGCGCCTGGTGCAGGTCCGAACGCACGTCGTCAGGTTCGGCCGCGGGGCTTCTGACGTCGGCGAGCTTGATCACCGACCACCACCGTCCGCGACGTGCCATGCGGCACTCGTTGGCCACGATGGAAAGGAACCAAGGCCTCACCGAGGAGGCGTCGCCCCGGAGCTGCTTGACCTTCCGCCAGGCTTTGATCGCCGCCTCCTGGACCGCGTCCTCGGCCAGCGAGCGGTCGTTGAGCATGACCGCCGCGAGCCGGTACGCCTGGCCGAGCAGCGGCTCCAGAAGGCGGGCGAACGAGTCGGCGTCGCCGGCGGCTGCCCGGGCCAGCGTCTGGGGTCGTTGCTCGATCAATGCGGCTGACATCTTGCCGCTTGTGAGATGCGCGAAACCGGATTCTTGTTGCAGCGGAGCCGGATTACTCTTTCCGCCCGGCGTGCTCCGGGGCTGGCTCGGCGGGCGCGTCGTGCGGAGCCGGCCCTGGAGGCCGCACCCCGAGGCCGCCGTGCGGGTCCTGTGGAGCGTCCGGGCCGGCGCGATGCATCCAGCGGAGCTTGGGCGGTCGGTCCGTTCGGTAAGCGCGGGCACGCTCCGCGGCGATCTCGAAGTTCTCGCAGAACTTCTCGTTGCCCGTCTGCGCCCGCAGCGCGAGCACGTCCTCGCGCAGCTCGTCCCAGTAAAGGTCGAAGGCGAACGCGTCGAACAGCAGGGCCTCCGGGATCAGGTGGTGGAGGGCGAGGACGCTGATCTCTTCGAAGAGGTGGGCCAGGAGCATGTAGTCGTCGGGTTCGAGGCTCTTCTTGAGGAGTCGGCCGAATGCGGACGCGGTCGGCTCACTGTGCAGCGTGCTGATGATCCCGATGAACGTCTGCGCGTGCTCCGCGGACACGCGCCCGAAGTCGGGCGCGGGCGGCCTCGGGTCGGCTGGTCCCCGCATGAGTCAAAGACTAGGTGACGGTGTAGGTGAGGTTGTATACCTTGTCGTAGGAGTCGGTGCCGCCCAGGTCGCGGACGTCGACTTCGAGGCTGTATGTGCCAGGGGCGGTGGGAGTCCAGCTGAACTGGTTGCCCGTCCCGTACTGCTGGACGACGGTCCACGTACCGCCGGGGGCCTTGATCCAGAACTTGTAGGTCGGCGTGCCCGGGCACGTCGCCGACCCCGTCAGGGTGATCAGTGTGTTACGCGGGGCGCTGCCGCTGGGGCTCGTCGCCAGCACGGCTGCGGTGCAGCCCTGCAGGGAGTACACGAGGTTCGTGACGCTGTCGTAACTCACCGTCTCGAGCTGATCGCGAACATCGACCTCTACGCCGTACGCGCCAGCGCCGCCGGTGCCCGTCCAGCCGAACGCGCTCGCCGAGCTGTAGTCCTGTTTGATCGCCCAGCGGCCGTTGGGGGCGAGCACCCAGAAGCGGTAGCGCGGGTTGACGCAGCCGGACGTCGTCGCGGTGAATGTCACAGTTCCTCCGGTGGCGCCAGGGGACGCCGGGCTCGCGGTCAGCGTTGGCTTGGCGCACGGCTGCGCGGCGAGGACGTACGTAAGGTTGCTCACGGCCTCGTACGGTGCCGTGGTACCTGGGGTCCGCACGTCCACCTCGAGCCCGTAGGTGCCCAGCGCGAGTCCGCCAAGAGCCCACGCGAAGGTGGCGCCGGGGCTGTAGTCCTGGGCGATCCGCCATGCCGCGCCCGGAGCCTTGACCCAGAACCTGTACTCCGGGGCTCCGACGCAGGTCGGAGAGGCCGTCAAGGTCGCTGTTCCGGTCGGGTACTGAGGAGAGCTGGGAGCCGCGCCAAGGGCGACGGCGGTGCAGCCGGTGAGCTGGTAGTTGAAGTTCGTCACTACGTCATATGCGACCGACTCGTACTGGTTGCGGGCGTCGACCTCGAGTCGGTAGTCGCCCATCGCGCCGGTGCCCGTCCAGGCGAACGTGTTCTGAGCGCTGTAGTCCTGCTTGATCACCCACGGGCCACCCGGCGCCGCGACCCAGAAACGGTAGCGAGGATTCGGGCAACCGCTCGCGGTCGCGGTGATCGTGACAGCCGTGCCAGCGACCGAAGGCGAGGGCGGCGTGGAGACGGCGCCGACCGCGGTGCATGGCGTCTTGATCGGTGATCCGAGGGGACCCACGGTGAACGACCATGTGTAGGCGCGACCGTTGACAGTGAGGTTGACGGTATAGGTCACACCGTTGATCAGCGGCGATCGTGGGATCAGCACCACAGCCCCGCGGTATTTCAGCGTGCTGCCCACCGCCGTATTGCTCGAGTCGATCGCGCAATGAGGCAGCGAGACGCCGTTGGCCGTGATCGAGTGCGCGGTCACGGTCGTCGACACATTGCCGCCTACCTGTATGAACACGGGCAGGCCCGTTGGCGCCGCGTAACCTGGGCACGCCTGAAGAGGGTCCGGCGACTCGAAGCCGCCGTACGACGTCAGTGGCTCGGTCGATCCATCACCTGGGTAGAAGACTGGGTACTGCCCACCGGTGAACGGATTGCCCCGAAGTACGTCGACGGCCGCGCCCATGTCCCAACCGGACTTCGACTCCCGATAGGAACCGAATCCGGTGGTCGTCAGGCGCGGGTCCATCATGCCCAGGGCATGGAACGGCGCCTGCATCCACCAGTCGATTGCCTGGGTGTCGGTGGTCGACGTGCTCGAGCTGACGTAGATGTTGCTGTTCCTGGCGGCGGTGTCGCCCGCGAGCGTGTAGTAGGGCGTTCCTGGTGTTTCGTAGTGCGTCACCAGGTCGTTCTTCACCATGTACAGAGCGTGGTCATAGTCGCCGGCGCTCCAGGTCGCGTTCTCGGTCACCTGGGAGACGCCCGTGGCGTCACGCCATGCGTCGAAGCGTGCGAGCCAGGCGGGGGTCGCGGCCAGCTTCGGATCGACGCGTGGGCGCGCCGTATCGGAAGCAGTCGACTCCGCCGAAAGGAGCCCCAAGCAAGCGACGCTCAAAACCGTGACGGCCAGCTGCCGCCGGGCGGTTTGCGGCCTGGACAAGGCTGACAACTGTAGTCACAACGCCGCCGGATGCAGCTATCTTGCCGGCCCCTTTTGGCGGCCCCGGCTCGGCGTCTTCACATTCTTCCGATGGCTGATTGAAGCGGGGGCGTCAGGCGCGAGCGAAGAGGCTGCCCAGCCCCACTGCCCCGCCGGTGAAGAGGATTGCCCCGCCGATCAGGCCCACCGGCCCGGCCGGGCCTATCCGCCCGAACGTCAGGTCCCCGAAGGTGTAGCCCACGAACATGCCGATCGTCTGCAGGCCGAAGGCGATCAGCAGGCCGGCCGCAAGCGCACGCGCCGACCTGTTCTTGAGCACGATCAACAGGATTGCCGCGGGGATCGCGAGCACCAGGACCTCGACCGGCTCGACCGCGTACCAGTAGCCGCCGGCAAACCCGGGATTGAATATGGACGCGGTCGCGCCGTTGGAGGTATCCGTCCAGTTGATGAACGGCAGGACGCAGCCGGCGAGGATCACCGGTAGGGCAACCAGGCCGACGACGCCGCCCACCATGGCCGGCCACGACCGCGGCGATCGTTCCGGTCGGGCCACTGTCGACGACGCGCCCGTCGGCTGCCACTGCGCTCCGTCCCAGCGCCACAGGCCGTCGGGCGAGATCTGGCCCTGTAGCAAGTCCGAGACCTGAAGGGTCACTCGTGCGGAGCGACGGTCGGGAACGCGCCCGACATGGCACGGCGTCTCTCGAACCAGGTGAGGCAATCGGCGCAGACCACATCGTCCAGGCCGCCCGCCGCCCTCAACGACGCCCGCGGGATCCCGCAGAGCGAAGCCTCCGCGTCGTCTCGGATGAGGTGAAGGGGCGCCGAGCCAACGGGTCCGCCAGACTTCTTCACGAAAGCGCGATAGGTTCGAGGGTTCGCCACAGCCTCGCGAAATTTTAGAGGTCTGTCGGTCATCAGGCCTGTCACTTCTCTCGCATACGGAACTGGCGGACGGGGTGGGATTCGAACCCACGAGGCCCTTGCGGGCCTACGGCATTTCCAGTGCCGCGCCCTCGACCGAGCTAGGCGACCCGTCCTTGCCGTCAATTCTGCCAAGTACGGCGAAGGTCGCCCCGCGCGGGCGGGCCGCGCGCTGACAGCGGTTAGTCGCGACTATCCACCGTTTTTGCGAGCCAGGAGGCTCGTTAGTCGCGACTATCCACCACTCGCCTGGCGGCCGCCTGCACCCGAGCTCCTCCCAATCGCCCTCGGACCCTCTGGTCCCGCGACGATCACGGTGTCGGTCATGCCCACGAACAGGCCGTGCTCGACCACGCCGGTGATCTTCTTCAGCTCGAAGCCAAATTCCTCGGCATCCTTGATCCCACCCTCGACGGTGACGTCGAGGATCAGGTTCCCGTTGTCCGTGACGTAGGGGGTCTCCTCCCCACCGCGCACCACGAGGCTCCGGCCGAGCGCGGCCAGGCGCTCGGCGGTCGACCGCCACAGAAACGGCAGCACCTCGACCGGCAGGACGCCCACTCCAAGCTGCTCGACCAGCTTCGACTCATCGACGACGACGACAAACCGCTTCGCCGCTGTCGCTACCAGCTTCTCCCGAAACAGCGCGCCTCCTCTTCCTTTGACGAGATTCAGCGCGGGGTCCACCTCGTCTGCCCCATCCACGGCGAGGTCGACCTGACCGATGAGCTCGGTCACGATCGGGATGCCAAGTGAGGCCGCGAGCTCCGCTGTCGCGCGCGACGTCGGTACCCCCCGGACCTTCATCCCCTCGGAGACCATCCGCCCAAGACCCTCGATGAAAAATCGCGTCGTGCTGCCCGTCCCCAGCCCGATGAGCATTCCATCCTGGACGAGCTCCAGCGCCTTCTGCGCAGCGGCCTGCTTCAGATTGTCAGCCAACAGCTTCGCGAATCGCCTTGATGCCTGCGGCCACGCCGCCCTTGTAGCCGTACACCGAATTCCCCGCTACGAGAACGCTCGCGCCCGCCTTAACGACCAATGGCGCCGTACGCGCGTCGATCCCGCCGTCGACCTCGATCTCGACCTCGGACCCCAGTGCGCGCACACGGCGGATCTTGTCGGGACTGTGCGGGATGAACTTCTGGCCGCCGAATCCAGGCTCGACGGTCATGACGTTGACCAGGTCGATGTACGGCAGGATCTCCCGCAGCGCGTCGGCCGGCGTCGCGGGGTTGATCGCCACGCCCGCCTTCGCGCCCAGCTCCTTGATGGTCTGGACCGTGCGGTAGAGAGAAGTGGTCGCCTCGGCCTGGACCTCGATCAAAGTCGCACCCGCCTTGGCGAACGCCTCGAGGAAAAGCTCCGGTCGCTCGACCATGAGGTGCGCCTCCACCGGCAGGCTCGTGACCCGACGGACGGCCTCGACGACGAGCGGACCAAACGTGAGGTTGGGCACGAAATGGCCATCCATGACGTCAACCTGGATCCGGTCGGCGCCCGCGCCCTCGGCCTCCTGAACCTGCTCCGTCAGCCTCCCCACGTCCGCCGAGAGGATGGACGGGACGATCTCGATTCTCACTCGCCGGCCGCCGCCCGGTCGATCAGCCATCGCGCGCCCGCAATCATCCCGGAAGGCGTCTCGCCGCGCCTTGCCATCGCCACCGCGTGGGCCTTGCCCGTGCCGGTGGCGATGATGATCACGCGGCCCGCGTCGCGGATTGCCTCCAACGTCATGGTCACGCGTTGCGGCGGCGGCTTCGGCGAATCGTGGATCCCGGCCGTCAGCGCCTGCGACTCGAGCGCCTTGTGTCCCGGAAAGAGCGAGTTGACGTGCCCGTCCTCCCCCACTCCTAGCAGAACCACGTCAAGGGGAGCGGCGTTGGCCACCACCTCGGCGTAGAGATCAGCGCCTACGTCGGGACCGAGCTCGGCGGGGATGCGGTGCACGGTGGCCGGGTGTACGCGATCGAGCAGGCTTTCCTTGGCCATGCGGTAGTTGCTCTCCGGGTCGAGCGGCGGCACGCACCGCTCGTCGCCAAACAGGATCGAGACCCTCCCCCACTCCACGTCCAGCTCCGACAGCAGCTCGTAGCTGCGCCTCGGCGAGGTGCCCCCCGTCAGGACCAGGGTCCTGGCGCCTCCTCGCAGCGCCTCGGCGATGTCGGCCGCGGCCGATTCAGCGACCTCCTCGGCCGTGGCGAGGACGATGAACTCGGCCAACGTCAGAACTTGTCCATGAGGGCGGACGCGGCGGCGAGCGAGCGGTTGTAGACCTCGTCGTGCGTCCCCGTGGACAGCAGCTCGAGCAGCAGCGCCGCCTGGTCCTCGGGTTCGAGCTGCTGGACGTGGCGCAGCGGGTAGCTGTCGCCGATCTCGATGAGCGTGAGCAAGACGCGTCCGGTGTCGGCCCGCCTCCGTTCCCAATCGGGCTCGGCCTGCCGTGGGATGCGGCTCCTCGGCGGGTCGTGCGCGACCGAAAGCCGGAAAGTCGTCCCCCCCGAGGCGCCGCCGATGCGAACCGCGCTCACCTCACCCGCGGCGCGGTCGCCCTGCGGGACGGACCTGAAATCGACCTCGATGGACCGCCCGCCGTGCTCGTAGATGGCCGCGACCACGCCACCGGCCCCGGCCGTCGCCCGGCGCAGCTTCCACCCCAGGGCCGACGCGATCCAGCCCGTCACGAGCGACGCCGCGATCCGGTTGCCGCGTCCTTCTCCCGCATAGTCGACCCCGACCTCGGAGATACCTCCGAGGAATGCCCGCCGGTTGGCCGCGGTGAAGAACTGTGCGATCGCCTCGCGCCACGGCCCCAGCCGCGACCACTGCAGGTCGGCCAGTCCGAGCCGATGGTGGAGGAGCTTCAGCGTCCCGGCCATGCGCCGGAAGTCGTGGTACGGCTCCCCAAACTGCGCCGAGTCGACGACGAGTCCGTCGCACACCCGCAGCACGTCGCCGAGCTCCCGCTTGCCGAACGGCGGCGTCCCCAGCCACCACAGGTACGTGGGCACGCCGCTGACGAGGAGCGGGTCGAGCAGCGCGCCCAGGTGGTCGGCGGCCTTGCCGTGGACGTGCAGGGTGATCAGCTCGCACTCGACGGCGCATGCTATCTCCGGGCGCCGGACGTCGGTGGTGATCCAGGCATCGAGATGCCGGCCGTGGATCGGCGCCTCCTCGCGGATGACGATCGCCTGGGCGGGATGCTGCATGCCGATGGTCTGGGTCGTGCGCTTCGCGGCTTCCTCGAGAGGTTCGGTCGGCGCGATGCCGATCAGGGTCATGACGTAGCTGCGTGGGTGGAGGTGCTCGGCGTCGCCGGCCTCCGCGCGGGCGAACTTGAAGCGGATCTGATCGAGCGCGGATAGCACGTCGGCGACCGTCACCCCCTCGCCATGCCACATCGGCTGAGCGCCCTGCTCGACGGCACTCACGGTCGGTGCCACTCCCTGCCGTCGGCCTGGACCAGCGTCGCCGCGGCGTCCGGTCCCCACGATCCCCCGGGGTAGGTCTGCAGCGGCGGCCGGCCGCTCTGCCACGCATTCTCGATCGGGTCGATCAGCGTCCACGCCGCCTCGACCTCGTCCGCACGGGTGAACAGAGTCGGGTCGCCGATCATGCAGTCGAGCAGCAGGCGCTCGTAGGCCTCGGGCGCCTCGACCAGGAACGACGTCACGTACTCGAAGTCCATCGTCACGCTGCGGATTCGCAGTCCGGCGCTCGGCACCTTGGCGCCGAACTTCAGCGAGATCCCCTCCTCTGGCTGGATGCGAAGCGTGATCGCATTCGGGTCGACCTCCTTCATCGCCTCGCGGCCGAAGGTAAGGTGCGGCGGACGCTTGAACTGGACGCGGATCTCGGTCACGCGCTTGGGCATGCGCTTGGCCGCGCGGATGTAGAACGGCACGCCCGCCCACCGCCAGTTGTCGACGAAAAGGCGCAGCGCCGCAAACGTCTCTGTCTGCGAATCAGGCGCGACGTTTTTCTCCTCGCGGTAGCCGTGGACCTGCTCGCCGAGCACCCACCCGCTCGCATACTGCCCACGCACGGTCGACTGCTCGATGTCCTCGCCGATGAGCGGCCTGATTGCGCGCAGCACCTTCACCTTTTCGTCGCGCACCGCGCCGGCCTCGAACGCAAGCGGCGGCTCCATGGCGGTCAGTGTGACCAGCTGCAAGCCGTGGTTCTGAATGATGTCGCGCAGCGCACCCGCCTTGTCGTAATAGGCGCCGCGCTGCTCGATACCGATCTCCTCCGCGACCGTGATCTGCACCGAGTCGATCAGGTTCGAGTTCCAGACCGGCTCGAAGATGGAGTTGGCGAACCGGAAGGCGAGGATGTTCTGGACGGTCTCCTTGCCAAGGTAGTGGTCGATGCGGTAGACCGAGTCCTCGGCGAAGACCTTCTGCAGGGTCTGGGTGAGCTCGCGCGCCGACTGCAGGTCCGACCCGAACGGCTTCTCGACCACGATGCGGTGAAACCCGGAACCCTTGTTCAAGTCTGAGGCATGGAGGTGTAGCGCGATCGTCTGGTAGGTCGGCGGCGGGGTGGCGCAGTAGAAGATCCGGTTGCCGGGGATGTGGTTGGCGTCGTCGAGCTGCTGCAGCTTCTGGGCCAGCGCCTTGAAGTCGCCGAGCTGGGCGAAGTCGACCTTCACGTAAGACAGCGAGGAAAGAAAGGCGTCGAGGACGCGGCCATCGATGGGCTGCGTGCGTGAGAACTGGTGGATCTTGTCCGACGCGTGCTTGCGAAACGCGACGTCGGTCATCTCGTTCATCGCCGCGCCGACGACCGCAAACCCCGCGGGCAGCGAGCGCTGCTTGGCAAGGTTGTACAGCGCGGGCAGAAGCTTGCGTCCGCTCAGGTCGCCGGTGGCGCCGAAGATGACCATGACCGCCGGGTCCGCGATCCGGTAGTCGTGGAGCCCTTCAGCTAGCGGGTTTGGGGCCTCCTCGACCTTCACTGTTGGGGCGGGTCTTCTTTGACCACAGCGTGCCCGCCGAACTGCGCTCGCATCATCGCGAGCATACGGTCGCCGAACGTGTTCTCCATGCGGCTGCGGAAGCGCGCGAAGAGTGACTCCGCGATGACCGGCACCGGCACCGACTCCTCGATCGCGGCTTCCACCGTCCAGCGGCCTTCGCCGGTGTCCTCGACCCATCCCTTGATCGACGCGAGCTCGGGATCCTGTGACAGGCCGCGAGCCGTGAGGTCGAGCAGCCACGAACGGATGACGCTGCCCGTGCGCCAGGCTTCTGCGATCGCGCGCATGTCCATTTCGGGGAAGGACTTCGAGCTCTTCATCACCTGGAAGCCCTCGGCGTAAGCCTGCATCAGGCCGTACTCGATGCCGTTGTGCACCATCTTCACGAAGTGTCCAGAGCCCTCGGGCCCCGTGTGGACGAGACCGCCGTCGTCGGGAGCGAGGTCCTTGAGCACGGGCAGCATGTGCTCGTAGATCTCGGGTTCGGCGCCGACCATCAGGCAGTAGCCGAGGTCATGGCCCCAGATTCCGCCGGACGTGCCGGCATCGACGTAGTGCATGCCCTTTGCCTTGACGCGCGCGCAGTCGTTCAGTGCGATCTTCCAGTTGGTGTTGCCGCCGTCGACGATGATGTCGCCAGGATCGCCCAACGAGACCAGCTGGTCGATGGCCTGGGTCGTGGGATCGCCGGCCGGGACCATGATCCACATGATCCGCGGCCTGTCGTGGAAGCCGGCGACGAAGTCCTTCCAGGCGCCCGCGCCGACTAGGCCCTGCGCGCCGTACGACTGCACGGCCGCAGGATTCACGTCGAACCCGATCACGCGGTGTCCGCGCTGGCTGAGGCGCAGCGCCATGTTGCCGCCCATCCGCCCCAGCCCAACAAACCCGACCTCCATCAGCAGTTCTCCCTCTCGCCCTTCAGGCACGTCCCCTCTCCCCTCAGGGGAGAGATCAGAAGGCAGAGCGCGCGTCTGCGCGCTGTCCTCATCGCGCTTTGCGCGCAGGGGTCGGGGGTGAGGGGCGCGAAAGAAGAACTCACCGTACCGCCGCCTTGACAGCCGCCGTCAGCGCCCGCCACCCCGCCGCCGGGTTTCGGCCCAGCGTCACCCTCACCACGGGCAAGCGGCGCGACGTCAAAGACTGCAGGTCGCCGATCGCCTGCGCCTGCTTGAGCACCGAGAAGCTGTAAGGCTGGCCCGGGATGGGGACGTCCTTGGCGTCGTCCTGCACGATCTGCAGGAAGAGACCGGTCTTCGGCCCGCCCTTGTGGAGCTGCCCCGTCGAGTGGAGGAAGCGCGGGCCGTAGCCCGCGGTCGTCGCGATCTTCGTCTTGTCGCGCACGGCAGTCCTGATTGCCGCGACCGCAGCTTCGGAGCCGGGAGTGCGTGTGGTGTAGGCCATGATCGCGAAGTAGGCGCCCTTCTTGGCCCGGCCGAGCAGTGAGGCGATGCCGGCTTTCGCCTTCGCCGCGGCCACCGATTCTGCCGCCGGCAGCTTGCCCCGGCTCTTGAAGGTCGCAAGTACCTTCTTCGTGTTGTCCTTCGACTCCTGCACGTTGGGCTGGTCGAATGCGTCGATGCCGAGGATCGACCCGGCGATCGCCGTGGCCACCTCCCAGCGGAAGAACTCCCCGCCCAGGTCGAGCCGGTCGCGCAGCGTCAGCGTGACCACCGGGTGGCCGTACTTCTCCAGCGCTTTGACGGCGCGGTTGGGCGGGTCCGCGTCCATCCGGATGTAGACGAACAGCCGGTCGTCGCCGTAGACCGCCGGCTTGCCCACTGGCTCGCCTTCGACGGGCACGATGCCCTTGCCTTCCTTGCCCGTGCTCTCGGCGATGAGCTGCTCGACCCAGTAGCCGAAGGTGGCGACCTTCGGCGACGTGATCAGAGTGACCTTGTTGCGTCCCTGCGTCGCAAGCCCGCCCATGACGGCGCCGAGCCACGTGCCGGGGTTGCCCTCAACCGGCACCGAGTCCGCGCACGAGTGCTCCATCTCCACCGCTCGCTCGAGCAGCTCGGCCACGTTCACGCCCATCAGGGCGCCCGGCACCATGCCGAAGTACGACAGCGCCGAGTAGCGGCCGCCGATGTCCGGTGGGTTCGGGAAGATCCAGCGAAAGCCGTTGTCCCTTGCAAGCTTCTCCAGCGACGTTCCGGGGTCGGTGATCGCCGCGAACTGCTTCCCGTTTTTCTTCGTCTGGTCGAAGAAGTAGGCGAAATGCGACAGCGTCTCGGTGGTCTCGCCCGATTTGGAGGCGACGATGAAGAGGGTCGTCGGAAGCTTGATCTTCGCGCGCACGCCGAGGATCGTCGCGGGGTCGGTCGTGTCGAGGACGTGGAGCTTCGGATGTCCCTTCACCGCCCCGAAGGTGTGGCGCAGCACGTCGGGGCACAGGCTCGAGCCGCCCATGCCGAGCAGGACGACGTCGGAGAACTTCCGTCCCAGGAACGCCACGTCGCGCAGCTCCCCCACCTTTTCCTGCATCTTGTCCGCGACGTCGAGCCAGCCCAGGCGGTCGTGGATCTCCTGCCGCTTGGCCGGGTCGGGCGTCCAGAGCGTCGAATCCTTGGCCCACAGCCGCCGCGGCGCGTCGTCTTTCTGCAGCTTCGTGATCTGCGCGTCGACGGCGGGCTGCAGGCCGCCAAGGCTGTGCCACTGCCGCGGGCCCTTACCGGCACGGATGTCCTTGGCCGCCTTGGTCAGGGTCTGGAGCAGGCTCTCGAACGACTTGGTGAAGGCGGCGACGCCTTCGACCTCGAGCTCGTTGGTGACCTGGTCGAGGTCGATGCCGGCGTCGGCGAGCTGCTTGAGCTGCCGCCTTGCTATGTCGACATTCTCGTCGAGGCTGCGCCGCACCTCGCCGTGCTCACGGAACGCGGCCAGCGTCGCCGGCGGGATGGTATCCACGGTGTCGGGACCGATCAGCTCCTCGACGTAGTAGGTATCCGGGTAGCGCGGGTCTTTGGTCGAGGTGCTGGCCCACAGGCAGCGCTGCGTCTGCGCGCCTGCGTTTCTCAGCTTCTCCCAGCGCGGGCCGTCGAACAGCTTCGCGTACCGCTCGTACGCCATCTTCGAGTTGGCGATCGCGGCCTTGCCGAAAAGACGCTCGAGCGACTGCTTCTGCCGCGGTTCGGTCGCGCCGTCGATCTTGTCCGCGAGCTGCTTGTCGACCTTGGTGTCGACCCGGCTGACGAAGAAGCTGGCGACGCTCGCGACCTTGCTGAGGTCGCCGCCCTTGCCGTGCAGCTCCTCCAGCCCGGCGAGGTAAGCCTCGACGACCTCGGCGTAACGCTTGACCGAGAAGATGAGGGTGACGTTGATGTTGTGGCCCTTGGAGATCTGGTCGCGAATCGCGGGCAGCCCTTCCCTGGTGGCAGGGATCTTGACCATGACGTTCGGCCGCCGGCAGCGGTCGTGGAGGTCCTCCGCCCACTTGATGGTCTGCCGGGTGTTGTTGGCGACGGTCGGCGAAACCTCGATGCTGACGAAGCCGTCGCCGCGCTTCGTTTGGTCGTAGACCGGGCGGAAGACGTCCGCCGCCGCCTGGATGTCCTCGACCATCAGCTCCCAGAGCATCTCGGCGGGCGTCTTTTTAGCGCGGACGAGCTGGACCATCGCCTCGTCGTAGTCGGTCGAGCCGCTCACCGCCTTCTCGAAGATCGTCGGGTTCGAGGTCACGCCAGTGAGGCCCTCGTCGCGCAGACGCCCAAGCTCTCCGGAGGTGATGAGCTGGCGGCGGATGTTGTCGAGCCAGAGCGACTGGCCGATCTCGCGGAGCTCCTTGATCGGGTCGTGTTTCGACGGAGCGGCGGTCGCCATCACTTGGCTTGCGCGAGCTTGGTGGCCGCGGCGACGATGTGCCGGGCCGAGATGCCGGCCGCGTTCATCAGCTCCTCCGGCTTGCCCGACTCGGGCAACGCCCTGACCGCGAGGTGGGCAAGCCGCACCGGCGGGTCGCCGGCCAGCGCCTCCAGCACGGCGGCCGCAAGGCCGCCTTCGGGGTAGTGGTCCTCGACCACGACGAGCCTGCCTTTGGTCACGCGCGCAGCCTCGCGCAGGGTCTTTACGTCGACCGGCTTGACCGAATAGAGGTCGATCACGCGGACCGGGATCTTCTTCGCCGCCAGCGCGTCGGCCGCGGCGAGACAGTTGTGCAGCGTCACCCCCGCGCCGATCAAGGCCACCTTGTCCTTGGGGCTATGACGCAGCACCTTGGAGCCGCCGATCTTGAACGTCTCGCCGGCGCCGTAGAGCGTCGGGTACGCGCCACGGGTGGTGCGCATGAAGACGACGCCCGGCGTGTCGGCCATCAGGCGAATGAGCTTGGCGGTCTGGTTCGGGTCGCTCGGGTACAGCACTGTTGAGCTGTGGACCGCGCGCATCGAAGCCAGGTCCTCGAGCGCCATCTGCGACGGACCGTCCTGGCCGATCTCGACGCCGGCATGCGATCCGGTCAGGCGGATGTTGGCCTGGGAGATGCCGGCCATGCGGATGAAGTCGTAGGCGCGGCTGAAGAACGCCGCGAACGTCGAAGCGAACGGCTTATAGCCGCGAACGCTCATCCCGACCGCGGTGGCGACCAGCTGCTGCTCGGCGATCCAGATCTCGAAGAAGCGGTCCGGGTACGCCTTGGCGAACTCGTCCGCGTGGGTCGAGTTGGAGACCTCGCCGTCCATCGCCACGACCTCGGGGATCGCCGCCAGGGCGAGCAGCGTGTCGCCGTACGCCTTGCGGGTGGCGACCTTTTCGTCCTTCTTGTATGTCGGCAGCACCGGTTCCGAGGCGGCGGGCCGCTTGGGCACCGGGCCGCGCTCCGGCTTCTGGGTCTTGACCTTGAGGTTGCGGATGCCACCCAGCTCCTTGATCGCCCGCTCCGCCATGTCCGGAGGCAGCGCCTTGCCGTGCCAGCCGTCCTTGTTCTCGATCTCGGAGAAGCCCTTGCCCTTGATCGTCCTGGCGATGATCACCGTCGGCTTGCCGGTGTTGGACAGGACCTCGCCGTAGGCGCGGTCGATCGAGCCCACGTCGTGGCCGTCGATGACGATCGGGAAGCAGCCGAACGATTCGACGCGCCGCCGGTAGGCGTCGAGGTTCCACTCGAACTCGGTCGGCCCGCGCTGGCCGAGGCGGTTGATGTCCCAGATCGCGGTCAGGTTCGACAGCTGGTAGTGCCCGGCCTTGTCCAGGGCCTCCCAGATCGAGCCCTCGGCCAGCTCCGAGTCGCCGCACAGCACCCACACGTGGTACGGCAGCTTGTCCAGGTACTGGCCGGCGAGCGCGACCCCCACCCCGATCGGAAGGCCCTGGCCCAGCGAACCGGTGGCGACGTCGACCCACGGGATTACGGGGGTTGGGTGGCCCTGGAGGCGGGAGCCGAACTTGCGGAAGGTCATCAGCTCCGCGTCGGTGATGGCGCCGACGGCCTTGAACATCGCGTAGCAGAGCGGCGACGCGTGTCCCTTGGAGTAGATCAGGTGGTCGTTGTTGGGGTCCTTCGGCCTGGCCCAGTCGTACTGCAGGTACTTGGTGATGAGCACGGCGATGAGGTCGGCGGCCGACATCGAGGACGTCGGGTGGCCCGAGCCGGCGGCGGTGCTGCAGCGAATGGAGTCGACCCGCAGCTGCTGGCCGAGCTGGCGCGCGAAGTCGAGATCCGTGGTCGCAACTGTCTCGGTGACGGCCATGTCACTCCCTCGCACTCAAGAGTGCGGAACGTCTGGTGAGGAGAGAACTCGACGTTAAGTTTATCGGCCGTCCGAGAGTCGTTCGACTTCCCCGACCATCCCGTCGAGGATCTTCAGTCCCGCGTCCCAGAAACCAGGGTCGGTGATGTCCATCCCGAGCCGCTTGACCAGGTCGTCGGGCCGCGTCGACCCGCCGGCGGCCAGAAAGTCGAGGTACGTGTCGACGAACGACGGCCCGACCTCGAGGAAGCGGTGGTAGACGGAGAGCGCGAGCAGGTTGCCGAAGGCGTATGCGTAGACGTACCCGGGCGTGTTCAGGAAGTGGTGGACATAGCTCCACCAGACCTTGTGGTCGTCGGTGAGGATCAGGGCGTCGCCAAACATCGCCTGCAGCTTGTCCTGGAAGATGTCGCCCAGCTGCTCGACCGAGAGCTCACCCTCCGAGCGGCGGAGCGTGTGGCTAGCGTCCTCGTAGCGGTTGAACGCCACCTGGCGGAAAACCGTCGAGAAGGCGTCCTCGCACTGGTTGCAGAGCATCGCCAGCCGGATCTTCGGGTCCTTCTCCTCGGCCATGATCCGGTCGAAGGTGAGCGCCTCCCCGAACACCGACGCGGTTTCGGCCAGAGTCAGCGGCGGGTGGTAGTCGAAGATGTTCTGCCTGGCGGCGAGCCGGTCGTGCAGGCCGTGGCCCAGCTCGTGGGCCAGGGTGAGCGCGTCGCGCAGCTTGCCGGTGAAGTTCATGAGCACGTAAGGGTGGTGATGCGGCGAGACGCCCATGCAGTAGGCGTTGCCGTGCTTGCCCGGCAGTGCGGGCGCGTCGATCCAGTTGTCGGTGAAGAAGTCCTCGACCAGCTTCCCGGCGTGGGGTGAGAAGCGCTGGTACGAGCCGAGCACGAGGTCTTTCGCCTCGTCCCACGTGAGGTCGCGGCTCGTGTCGCTGACAGGCGCGTACCGGTCCCACTCGTGCAGGTCGCCGACGTTCAGGAGCTTGCGCTTCACGCGGTAGTACCGGATGCTGACGTCGTAGCGGCTCATGACCGCGTCGACGAGCGCCTGCACCGCTGCGTCCGACGTCTCGTTCGCCAGGTTGCGCGAGCTGATCCAGCTCGGGAAGTGGCGGACGCGGTCGTCGATCGCCTTCTCCTGGAGGATGACGTTGAAAACGTAGCCGCGGGTTCGGATGTCGCCGCGCAGCGCCTCGGTGATCGCACCGCTGGCCCTGCGGCGCAGGTCGCGGTCGGGCTCGCGGATGAGGTTCAGGGCGATATCCAGGGGTAGACGCTCGCCATCGACCTCGACCTGGATGCGTGCGGTCAGCTCCTCGAACAGGCGCACCCACGCGCCGTTGCCCACGGGGCTGAAGTCCGTGAGGACGCGCTCCTCCGGCTCGGACAGCTGGTGCGGCCTGAAGACACGCTCGTGCTCGACAAAGTGGCGGAACTCGGCCGCCTCGGGGTCGGCGTACAGGCGCGCCGCCTGCTCGTCGGTGATCTCGGCCAGCTCGAGCGGGAAGAAAACCAGGTGCGCGCCACGCTCAGCGGACGCCTCGCGCACGCGGGCGAGGAGCCGGCCCGCCGCGTGGTCCTGCGTGTCCTGGCTGTGCAGCATGTAGGCGTAGACCTCGGGCCGCATCGCCGACTCTTCGTAGTCGGCGAGCTCGCGCATCATGTCCGCGAACGGCTTGGGGTCGAGGGCCGCGACCTTTCCTTTGTACTTCGCCTCGAAGGCCTTCGCGCGCTCGAGCTCGCGGTCCAGGGCGACCTCGATAGACGGGTCGTCAGGCGACTGGAAGAGGTCGCTCAGGTCCCAGCGGACGCCTTCTGCACCCGTGACTTTGGTTGCTTGGGCCATCGCGCTCAGCTTAGGGCGTTCGTAACTCACGGTCGGAGAAGGCGTTATCGCCAGCATGAGAGTCGGAGTGCTGTTAGTGGCTGCCGCGCTCCTGGCTGCTTGCGGTGCCGCCGCTCCAGCCGCCCGCCAGGCCACGCCGTCGGGACAGGTGGCAACCGCCACCGCCACCCCGGCCATCCCGTCCTCCGCGGCGCCAGGTCCGATCGCCTCTCCCGGTTATTCCGTGACCCCGGTCCCTTCCGCTCCCAAGCCGATCCCGTTTTCATGCTCCTCCTCGATACCCACAGGCGCCAACCTGGCGCTGGTAACCCTTACGGGATCCGCCGATCTGGTGGTCCGGGATATAACCGACATCGCCAGGCCGGTCACGCGCTGCTCCTTCCGGACGTGCCTCCAGTACTGCGAGTCATTCGGCCCGAACGCGATGCGCTTCCTCGACCGCAGCCATGTCTCATACATCGTCAATGACGGCAACGGGGGCTACGCGATTTACATCGCCGACCTGGAGACGCGGACCTCGATCCTCGTCATCTGGTTGAAGCCAGAGGGTTCGATTAGCGCCTATGCGTGGAGACCCGGTACAAGCGCCGTCCTCTACGTGAAGCCGAGCGATACGGGGATGGTCTTGCATGAATCGATTGCCGGCCGGGATCGAGTCGTGGCAACCATGCCCCCGCTTCCTGCGGTCGGATGCGAACAGCAGTGCGTGGGGCAGGACACGTGGGATTTCAGCCTCCTCTACTCTCCAGACGGAAGTCTTCTCTCACTCACCGACAGCATCGTCCGGCCCGTGTTTCGGGTCTGGACTGGCGACGGGGAGCTGGTCGACCAGAACGACACGCAGACCCGTTCGATGTCGGTGTGGTCGGGCAACAGCCTCTACTTCAACGGAGGTGGCGGCGTCGTCGTGTGGCGAAACCGAACCATTACTCCATTTCTACCGGGCACAGTCTGGATCCGGCCGAATGCATCCCCGGATGGAACGCAGATCGTTTTCGGGGCGCGCGACAGCTCCGGTTGGATCCATTCTGTGATCGCAGAGACCAGCACAGGCAAGACGTTTGAACTGAAGAAAGGCCGCTCCGAGCCCGTTTACCTCTCTTCGAGATACGTCTGGTACCAGGGCGAGCGCGCATGTGTGACCGCCGACCATTGCGTTGCGTTTCCGACGGTCCCCAGCGGGACGACTTACATCTACGACCTGCTCAACCAGACGGAGGCCGCGTCGGCCATCGCGGCCGTGGCAGACGTCTGGCCACACCAGGGTGCCGTCTCCTAGCGCACTCGCGTCGACAGTTCTCGCACACGGTGCCGGCCAGGCCAGCGTCCTGCGTACACGCCCTCGTTGACCGCCCTGGTCACTTCCTCGAGAAGCACCGAGTCGAAAGCTTCCTGGTACTCGAGCGGCGTCTCGGGCGGGGCGCGCCGGCGCCCCAGGCGTTTCTGCAGCCGCTCGTAGAGCCGCAGCAGTTCGGCCTCGCCAGGCTGCGACTTTCGGTCCGGCCGCGACCACCACCACCGCCTCCGCCGCATCCACGCGTAGAGGACGACAAAGACCAGGGCGATCCCGATCGCCGCGGGGACCACCGCGAGCGCACCCAGCGATCCCAACGCGGCCGCCGGTGCGCCGATGGTGAGGTGTGGGATCAAACGCGCTACCCCGCCAGCCGCCCAGTGGCTCGGAAACTGAGTCGCCGCCAGCGGCGAGACGCCCGGCGTCGGGTCGACCGGTACCCATCCGTGGTGCGGGAACCACACCTCGACCCACGCGTGCGCGTCGCGCTCGCGGACGATCGCCTGGTTCAGCACCGAGTCGTAGTCGCCTGTCGAGTAGCCCGTGGCCAGGCGCGCCGGGATGCCCTGGCTGCGCAGCAGCAGAGTCTCGGCGGTCGCGAACTGCTCGCAGTAACCGGTCTTGACGTCGAACAGGAACCAGTCCACCGGGTCGTGCCCGCTCGGCACCGGCGGCAGGTTGAGCGTGTAGCGGTAGCTCCGCTGGAGGTAGTTGGTGATCGCCATGACCTTGTCGAAGTAGCTGGGCTGGTCGTGGGTCAGGTCCGCGGCGAGCCCGATCGCCCGGTCCGACAACGAGCCCGGGTCCGTGTAGTTCACGAAGTGGTCAGGAAGGCGGTCCAGCGGAGCGTCGTCGCGAAGCACGTTCGCGTTGAGGTTCGGCAGGTAGGACACGACGCTGTACGTCTCGCCCGCGTGCAGCTGGTCAGGCGTGTGAAAAGTCCCGTACGCGTCCTCGCGAAGCGCCGCCACCGGCGCGTACAGGCTCTCGATCGGATAAGCGGCGCTGATCACGCCCGGCATGTTGCGAAGCAGCCGGAAGGTCTGCACGAAGGTGCCCAGGTTGTCGGGCGGCGCCGGAGGGAGAAATCGCGGCGGGACGTACGGCTGCAGCTCGCGGTAATCGCGTATGGATGCCGTCCACGAGCCGTCTCGATACGTGTCGAAGACCAGACCGCGCCAGTACGCGGGAGCGCCTGTGCGCACGTACATCACAGGCGAGTCACCGAGCCGGCCGCGGAAGTGGAGATCGACGCTGCTCGTCGCGCCCGTCGAATCCCCCGACACCTGGACTAAAGGCAGCGCCGGGCTCTCGATGTCGCCCTTGAAGCTCGTGAAGTTGGGCAGCGACACGACCAGCGGCGAGACCGGTACACCGGATGGCTGCGGCGTGACGACAAACCAGCCGATGCCCGTGACCAGGGCGGCGAGGGCGGCCAGCGCGATTGCGCGCGTGGGCAACCGCAGCTGGGCGTCGTTGCGGCGCAGGTGCGACGCCGCCCAGAAGCCGACCAGGCACACGGTCCAGAGCGCCAGCAGGGCCCCGAACTCGTAGTCCCACGCGTAGACCGCGGCCAGATAGAGGATCGCGAGGCTGATCCACAGGCTCGAGTAACAGTTGCGGCGCGTCTTCAGGTCGAAGCTCGTGACCGCCACGAGCAGGATGGCGAAGTTCGCCTGCGGCAGGACTCCGCCGAAGAGCGCGAGCGCGGAGTCGGTGAGGACGTAGAAGAGGGCGCCGAAAACCAGAGCCGCGAGCAGCGCCTGGCGCCAGAAGGTGCGCCTGAGGTACCGCTCGCGGTAGCTCACGAGGTGCCCGGCGGCTGCGATGAGGACACCGGCGACCGGAACGACGTAGTCCTGGCCGTAGATGACGATGGCGAGCACTGCCACCGCGAAGCCCGAGAAGACGAACGCCCGTCCCTCGACCGAGCCCTCGATCGGCGAAGGCGGCAGGCGGAGGCGGCGGATCAGAGCGGCCATTCCGTCCCCACGTGCTCCACCGGCGCGTCGACGTCGAGGTCGGCGTCGCCCACCACCCAGGCGCGGACCCGAGAGCCGCGGCGGCGGGCTGTTTCCAGGGCCTCGAGCAGTCGCTCGTCCCCGACGCCGGTGACGATGACCGCCTCGTTGCCGGCCGGGGCCGGATCGTCTCCTGCCACCCCCGGATAGCGCGCGAGCCAGTCCAGCGCGCCCCAAAGGTCGCGGCCCTGCCAGGTCTCGAGGCCGGGCGACCACAGCGCGACGCGCCCCCCTTCCCGGATGCAGTCCCACGCCTCGGAGGCGGCGATGCGCGCTACCTGGTCGGCGACCCCTGACGTGCGGGGAGATGGGTCGACGTAGATGACGAGCGTCTGCACGCCTGGAGGCTCAAACTCGCGCACGACGAGCTCGCCGTGGCGCGCACTCGAGCGCCAGTGGATGCGACGCAGCGAGTCGCCGGAGTGGTACTCGCGGACACCGAAGATCTCGGTGCCCGAACCGGCGCGCGGTGAGGCGACGCTCGACTCGAGCTCGCGAGTCTGGACCCGGCCGGCAAGCGACGCAAACCTCGGCAGCGCCACGGCGACCTCGACGTCGCCGCTGCGCTTGCGACTCACGAAGAAGCCCAGCGGATCGCTGGTGACCGTCGTCCAGCCGGTCGCGCCGATGGGCCCGCGCCGAAGGCCGTCGAGCAACCTCTGGACCCGCCAACCCGCTCCAGGCACGACGCCCGTCCCCGCGTGTAGTCGCCTGCCCGCAAGCTCACCGCCGATCCACGCCGGGCCATGCGACGCGCCGGTCGTGTCGAGGCCTAGCTCCAACTCCAGCGCGTCACCCTCGAACAGCGGCGCCGGATGCGGACCGGTGCGCAGGACCCGGTCGGGCAGCTCGGCGGCCGGCGAGCCCTCGCCGGAGCGCGCGCCGCGGGCTGACAGGAACAGTCGCAGCCCATGCCGGTTCCACAACGCGTAGACCGCGCATACCAGCAGAAGAGCGAACACCCACGACGCGAGCAGGAACAGCCACGAGACCTCGGACGTCGCGCCGTACCACTCCAGCGTGGCCCACAGGACGAGCGCCCCAAGGAGCCGCCAGGTCGGTATCAGTGGGGTCTCGATCCTCCTAGTGCTGCCTCAGCGGAGGGATTGGAAGCGCGGCGACGACCTCGTTCAGCATGTCCGCGGCCTTGCCTCTTCCCCGCATCCCCAGACGATGCGCGAGCACCGGCGCCGCGAGCAGCTTGACGTCGTCGGGCAGGACGAAGTCGCGACCCTCGAACAGGGCCCACGCCTGGGCGGCGCGCTGCAGGTAAACGCCCGCGCGCATGCTCGCCGGCAGCAGAACGTCCGGGCGCGCGCGGATCGCCTGGAGCAGGGCGACGAGATAGGTGCGGATCGCGGGTGCGGCGACGACGCGCAGGCACGCCTCCTGAAGCTCGATGACCTCGCGGATGTCGATCACGGCGCCCAGCTCGCTGATTGGGTCGCCGTGCTCGCGTTGGGCGAGCACCTCGAGCGCCTCGGCGTCCGTCGGCGGCCCCATCTCCGCAGCGAGGACGAAGCGGTCGAGCTGCGACTCGGGCAGCGGGTACGTGCCGTGGAACTCGGCCGGGTTCTGCGTCGCGACGACGAAGAAAGGCCGCTCGAGCACGCGCGTCGTGCCCTCGAGCGTGACCTGCCCCTCGCCCATCGCTTCGAGCAGCGCCGACTGGGTCCGAGGCGTCGTCCGGTTGACCTCGTCGGCGAGGACGATGTGGGCGAAGATCGGCCCAGGGACGAACTCGAACGTCAGGTCCTTCTGGTTGAAGACGCTCGAGCCGGTGATGTCCGACGGAAGGAGGTCGGGCGTGCACTGGATGCGGCGAAACGTGCCGCCGACCGAGGTTGCGAGCGCCCGGGCGAGCATTGTCTTGCCGGTGCCCGGAAGGTCCTGGAGGAGGATGTGGCCGCCGGCGACCAGCCCGGCGAGGGCAAGGCGCACCACGTGGTCCTTGCCGACGATGACGCGATGGATGTTCTTCTCGACGCGGTCGAGGAGCTCGGCCGCGCGCCGAGGCTGAAGAGCCCTTTCCTGCACTGGCGCTCCAGTCTAGAGCCGGGTTGCGGCGCTACCGCCGCTTTGCGCAAAACCAGCCGGCTGGAGGCAGTCGATGCGCACGTTTTGCGCAAAACGTGCGGAGTTCTAGCTCTGTGGCGGCAAGCCGCACAAGGACAGCGCGCTAAAGCGCGCTTTGCCTATTGATTGCCCACCATCCGGGATATCACCTCGCCGAGGTTCGGTCCGCCCTTCCCGAACGGGACCGAATGCACCCGGTGCGCGTACACCATCTCTGCCACCTCGCCGACGTGCTTGACGTCCACCTCCTCGGCGCTGTCGTAGGCAGCCTTCGCCTGCGCAGCCCGAGCGCAAACGAGGTCTGAGCGGTGGCCGTCCACCTCCAGCGCGATCGAGATCTGCGCGATCAGGCGCAGAATCTCGCGCGGCAGCGTGACCTCGGGGAAGGTCGCGATCGCCTCGGCGATCTGCGACTTCACGGTCTGCTCCGATTCGGCGTGCTGCTGGTAGAAGAGGTTGGGGTCGTCCTCCCACACGGCGCGCTTCTCGACGATCGCGACGCGCTGGTCGAGGTCGCGGATGCCCTCGACGTCGACACAGAGGCCGAACCGGTCGAGCAGCTGCGGCCGCAGCTCGCCCTCCTCGGGGTTCATCGTCCCGACGAGGATGAAGCGCGACGGGTGCGACACGGACACCCCCTCGCGCTCGACAGTGTTCACGCCCATCGCGGCGGCGTCGAGAAGCACGTCGACGATGTGGTCGTCCAGCAGGTTGACCTCGTCGACGTACAGGATGTTGCGGTTCGCCTCCGCTAGCACTCCGGGCTCGAAGCGCCGCGAGCCTTCCTTCAATGCGGCCTCGAGGTCGATGGTGCCGACGACCCGGTCCTCAGAGGCGTTGATCGGCAGCTCGACCACGCGCATTCGCCGCGTCGCCACAGGCAGCCGGCCCGAGACGGCCCGCTCGCGGCAGTCGAGGCACCAGTCCTCGGGGTCGTCGGGGTGGCAGCCGAAGTGGCAGCCCTCGACCACCTGCTGGTCGGGCAGCAGCCGCGCCAGCGCGCGTACCGCGGTCGACTTTCCGGTTCCCTTCTCGCCCCGGATGAGCACGCCGCCGATGGTCGGGTTGATGGCGTTGAGGACCAGCGCGAGCTTCATCTCGTCCTGGCCGACGATCGCTGTGAAGGGATATGAGTAGCGGTCGAGCGCCATGTTCGGGCTAGATCTTACCGACGGCCCACCTCCCCACCTGTGGGGAGGTCGGCCCGCGGGCCGGGTGGGGCTAGCACGTCACCTTCGTAGGGTCGAACGTGAAGGTCCATCCGTAGTAAGCGGCGGCGAGGCGGTAGGCGCTCACCTCCTGCGTCTGCTTCGCCCCGTTGTGCGCGAGGTCGTCACACATCGCGGCCCGTGGCTGTCCGCTGCTCGGGTTGAGGCCGAGGCTCAGGATGCTCGCGCTGACGGCGCCGTAGTAGGCCCAGGCCAGAACGTTCACCGCCCCGTTGCTGCAGAACAACGGTGTGGCGTTGCCGTCGCTGGTCGTCGCGATGGGCTTCGAGCACAGCTGTCCGACTGGGGGGTCGGTGGCCGGCGGCAGGACGTGCTGAGCGACCGGCGTCTCGTCGCCGGTGGATGTCGGTGAAGGCGAAGGGCTCGCCAGCACAGTCGGCGTCGGCGACGGTGAGACGGCCACAGGCAGATCCGAAGAAGAGCACGCGCCTGCAGCGAGCACGGCCGCCACCGCCAGGGTCCCCAGCCTAGCGGCCACGGCCCAGCTCCCGCTCCACCGCCGTTGCGATCTCGTCCCGAGAAAGGTCATAGAGCCCGTAATAGTGCGCTCCCATGCGCTCCGCGAGGTCAGCGCAAGCGTTGATCGCGTAGGTCTGGTACATCGGGGCAACTCGCGCCAGGTGCTGCACCGAGGGCAGGTGGCTGTAGTCGCGCGCGGAGTCGATCACCAGCGCGTCGATGTTCTCGGCGTCGATCAGCGCCGCCACCTTCTGCGCCTCGACCAGAGGTTCCTCCTTGAACATCGAGATGTTGCCGCGGCCGTCGCTGATCAGCACGAGGAGCGGGCGGATCGAAGGGTCGCGCAGCAGCTCGGTCTTGACGACTTTGTAGCCCGCCATCAACCCGTGCGTCAGCGGTGTCGTGCCGCCGACCGACAATCGCTCGAGGCGGCGGCGGGCCAGGGACACGCTGGAGGTCGGCCGCATCACCACCTCGGCGGTCCGGTTCTTGAAGATCACGACCGCGACCCGGTCGCGGCGGACGTACGCGTCCTGCAGCAGGCTGAGGATCGCGCCCTTGGTCGCGGCCATGCGCTGCTCGGCGTCCATCGACGCCGAGGCGTCGACCACGAATACGATGAGGTTGCCGATCTTGCGCTCCCGGACCTTCTGTCGCAGGTCCTGCCGCTCCAGCATCAGCCGCTCGCCATGACGCCGGCCGCGCTCCACCTGCATCGGCGCCGCCGCGCGCACCGTGGCGTCGATCGCGAGGTCGTTCACCTTCTCCTTGGGCTCGGCGCGGACGTAGCGGCCGCGGCGGTCGGGCGTCTGGCTTGCTGCGCGCTTGCCGCCGAGCTTCCGCACCCGGCGCTGGCGGGGCAGGTCGATGCGGCGGACGTTGAAGGTCTGCAGCGCCTCCGGCGCGGACTCCTGGCCGCTGGAGCCCCCGGTCGTGACGCCGGTGTCGGCGCCCGCAGTCTGCTGGCCGGTCTCCGAGGAGTTGGCCGTCTGGTCCGCCGACGCCTCGACGGTGGCGTCGCTCTCCGAGGCCTGCGGCTCCCCGGTCTCCGACTCGGACGGCCGCGAGCCCTCCTGCTCCTCCCCGTGCTCCGGCGCGGTCCGGTTCTCATCGTCGCGGCGAACCGGCTGGCGGGCCCGGTGCGCCAGGGCCAGCGTGGCGGCGTCGTAGATGTCCTCTCGGGAGGGCGATCCGTGCCGGCGGTACGCGGCCAGCGCCCGCGCCGCGTGGTCGATGACGACGTCGGCGCGATGGCCCAGGACCTCCGCCTCCACGCATATCGCGGAGATGAGACGCGTGTGCCCGGACGTGACCCGGATGCCCCTGACCCGCGCGATCGCCTCGGCCAGCGCCCGCGACAGGTTGGTGTCGGCGGCGGCGAACTCGTTGGCGAACTCGTGGTCGCCTCGCTTGAAGGCGGCGTCCCGCTCGGCGATCAGCACGCGCTCGTCGGGATCACGGATGCCCTCCACGTCGACGCACAACCCAAAGCGGTCGAGCAATTGCGGCCGGAGCTCACCCTCCTCGGGGTTCATGGTGCCGACGAGGATGAACCGGGACGGGTGGCTGAACGAGACGCCTTCCCGCTCGATGACGTTCACGCCCATCGCGGCCGCGTCGAGGAGCACGTCCACCAGGTGGTCGTCGAGCAGGTTGACCTCGTCGACGTAGAGGATGTTGCGGTTGGCCTCGGCCAGTACGCCGGGCTCGAAGCGGCGCGTGCCGGCGCGCAGTGCAGCCTCGATGTCGATGGTGCCCACGACGCGGTCCTCTGAGGCGTTGATGGGCAGCTCGACAACGCGCATCCGGCGCTTGTTCTGCGGAAGCGTGCCGGCTGCCCTCAAACGCGCCCGGCAGTCCGCGCACAGCGCCTCCACGTCGGTCGGATCGCAGCCGAAGTGGCAGCCCTCGACGACGTCGTGCTCCGGCAGCAGCCTCGCCAGGGCGCGCACGGCGGTCGACTTGCCGGTGCCCTTCTCGCCGCGGATGAGGACGCCGCCGATCGTGGGCATGATCGCGTTCAGGATCAGGGCGAGCTTCATCGACTCCTGGCCGACGATCGCCGTGAAAGGGAACGAGTGGCGGTCGAGCGCGACGCTCATCTACAAGAGGATAGGAGCGAGTTCCTCCCGAATCCGATCCAGGTCCCGATCCTTATGCGCCCAGGCCATCAGCTCCGGTTTCGCCTCGAAGCTCTGACGGAGAAGCGCCAGCGCTTCGTCCGCCTTGCCAAGGCGCGCGTAGACGCATGCGAGGTTGTAACGCGAGTCTGCAAGCTGCTCCGGCCTGGTGAAGAAGCTGCCTTCGAGGTCGAATCCCCACCTGGCGACTGCCATCGCCCGGTTCTCGTCGCCCGCGTCGAGGTAGCACGACCAGACGTGGGTCCCGGCGTGACCGACGGCGCCCGGCACCGCCTCCCATACCTGGGATTCGGACTGGCCAGGACGCGGTTTTGCGAGGTCCTCCTCCGATGACGCCTCGACCGCCTTCCGAAGCGCCGTCCAGGACTCGGCGGCGTCCGCCTTGACGTCCGCGGCGGGGCGATCCTTGATCTCGGCGTAGATGATCGCGTTCTGCACGCCGTCGTCGTCCGGGACGGGCGGCGGAAGCTCGCCGCCGGTCCGCACCGCGTCCAGCGTGCGTGCGCTGCGCCAGCGCCACCAGGACAGGTGCGCGAGGTGGTCCTTGGCGTTCCAGCGGCCGTCGGGGTTGGCCGGCTCGTCAACGACCAACGCCTCCAGCTCCGCTTCTCGTTCGCGGCCTTCGTCGACCGCCCGCAGCAGCTTCTCTTTCATGTGGCCTCCGCCGGGATCAGCCCCTTGACCATCTCCTGCTCCTGCAGGAGCTCCTGAGTGGTGATCCGGATCCGCTTCCAACCGTCGTCGTCATGCTGGAGGTCGGGCACGACCTCCCAGTGCTCCCCGTCCGACCGCACGGGGAAACCGAACTGAAGCCCCTCCGGCACCGAGTACTCGCCGTGGCTCACGACGGCCAGCGAGTGCCAGTCCCCCCAGGGGGTCGGGGTGCGGATGCTGATCACCGAGTCGACCACCGCGTTCGCGGCCGAGGCGGCAGACGACGCGCCGCGGGCCTCGATCACCGCCGCGCCGCGCTTCTGGATCGTTTCCACGAACTTGCCCTTGAGCCAGCCGTGGTCCTTGATCACCTCCTCGACCGGGAGCCCCGCGATCCGCGCGTTGTGCGCGTCCGGGTACTGCGTCGTCGAGTGGTTGCCCCAGACTGCGACGTTGGAGATGGCGGCGACCGGGACCTTCGCCTTCTGCGCCAGCTGCGAGCGGGCGCGGTTCTCGTCCAGCCGGGTCATCGCAAACCATCGCTCGGCCGGGACCTCGGGGGCGTTCAAGCGCGCGATGTAGGCGTTGGTGTTGCACGGGTTGCCGACCACCAGGATGCGCACGCTGCTCAGGGCCTTCTTGGCGATCGCCTTGGCCTGCGGGGCGAAGATGCCGCCGTTAACGGACAGCAGGTCCGAGCGTTCCATGCCCTGCTTCCTCGGCGCCGCACCCACGAGCAGGACCCACTCGGCGCCTTCGAACGCCTCCTCGGCCTTGCTGGTAAGAACCATGCCGGCAAGCAGGGGGAAGGCGCAGTCGTCCAGCTCCATGGCGACGCCCTCGAGCGCCTTCATCGCCGGCTCGATCTCGAGCAGGCGCAGGATCACCGGCTGGTCGGGGCCGAACATGTCGCCGTGGGCGATGCGGAACAGCAGCGAGTAACCGATCTGGCCGGCCGCGCCAGTGACCGCTACCTGGATGGGCGCATGCCCCCCGCTCATCTCAGGGGAAATGCTATCCGGCGAGGCTCAGTGCGCGGCGAAGACGATGGGGGCGCAGGCGAAGATCGCGACGGTGACGATTCCTGAAGCGAGCAGTAAGACCATTCTTGCGACGCGGCGCCCCATGCCAGATCGAACGGCTCTACCCGACAGTTGGTTACCGGAAGCCCTCGCCCTCGGGTTCGAACAGCTCGTCGCCGGCCAGGCGCCGGGCAAAGCACAGAAACCCGGTGTGGGCGACCATCCGGTGCGACGGCCGCATGCTCCTGCCCCGCACCGTCCAGCCGCGCTGCAGGAGCTCGAAGGCCTCCAGCATCCCGAAACCCTTCAGCTCGCGCAGGCAGTCGAAGAACCGCTGGACCTGGCTCACGTTCGGGCAGTGGGCGAAGACGATCCCACCCGGCCTCAACGCCCCCTTGACCACCGCCGCCGCCTGCCATGGCTCCGGGAGGTCTAGCAAGACGCGGTCCATCTCGCCCTCCTCGACCCCGGCGTAGAAGTCGCCTAGCTTCAGGGTCAGGTTCGGCGGGATCTCGCCCACGGTCTCGACGATCGCCCTCCTGGCGGCTTCGAGGAACTCCTCCCGCGCTTCGTAGCTGATAACTGATCCGGCCGGCCCGACGGCGCGAAGAGCCGCCATCGTCAGCGCGCCCGTGCCGGTACCCGCCTCCAGGACCCGCGCACCGGGATGGATGTCGGCGCCGACCAGGATCGCCCCGAGGTCCTTCGGGTAGATCGGCTGGGTCTGGCGGCGGCGCCCCGTCACCTGTTCCGCGAACGTGGGCCGGACGGCGAGAAGCCGGGCGCCGAGCTGAGTGGTCACCGTCGTCCCCTCAGGCTTGCCGATCAGGTCGTCGTGCTGGATCAGCCCTGAGTGGATCGAGTGCCGCTCGCCCGCACGCAGGCGGACTCGGTGCCTCCGCCCCACCTTATCGACCAGGAGGATCGACTCGCCTTCGGCTAAGGGCCTCACGGCTTATGGGCGCGAATCAGGGCGTGCCAGTAGGCATGCCAGAGCTTGCCCTCGCGCCGCTCCGGCCGCAGCTGCTTTCGCGCCTGGCCTTCGGCGGACTCGATCAAGTTCGCCAGCTCCGCCGCCAGCGCCGGCTTGACGGCCATGTTGCCCATCCACTCTTCGTAATCCCAGTCGAGCTCGCGCGCCTCCGCCCTCTCTACCTGGAAGCCGGCGCGCTGGAGCTTTCCCACCCACTCGTCGAGCGTCAGCGACTGGATGTGCGAAGGGTCGCGTCTGAGCTCGACTTCGTGCAGCAGTTCGCGCGCGGGCAGAGGCGGCGCGCAGTCGATGAACGCTGCGTCGTGCTTCGGCTTGAGCACGCGATAGGCCTCGGCCATGAAAGCGTCGACGTCCGCGAAGTGGTGAGGCGCGGCCCGGACCGTATAGAGGTCGAACGTGTCGTCGGGGAACGGCAGGTGGCAGGCGTCGCCGATCACCCACTCGGTATTCGCGACCTGGCGCTCGGCGGCGATCTTCCGCGCCTCGTCGAGCATCTCCTGCGTCAGGTCGAGGCCGACCACGCGGCGGACGCGCGGGGCAAGCGCAAACGCGGTGTTGCCCGTGCCCGTGGCCACGTCGAGCGCCAGGTCGCCCGGGCGCGGGTGGGCGAGATCAAGCACCTCTTGCAGCCGCACGGAAGATGCGTGAAACGTCGACTTCGCGTAGTTCGGCGCGACGTTGCGAAAGCTGTCGCGCACGTCCCCGGACATGCCGTGAGTCTAGGGATGCAGGTAGTCGTACACCAGCTTGGCGCCGATCACGACCAGCGCCAGCCCGGCCACAGGCTTCAGCCACACGATTCGCTCGATCAGCTGCGAGCCGACCAGGGTGAAGCCGAAAAGACACATTGCGGCGAGCAGCACGCCGCCGGCAAGGATCGGCAACCTGCTCTGCGGCGGCACCGTGCTCGCCACCGACGAGATTGCGAGCGCGTTGTCCAGCTGCAGGGCCACGTCAGTAAGCGCGATCACAGCGATCGAAACCAGCATCGTCCGCCACATAAAAACACTCCACTCGAATCAAGTCCGAGTAGAGGTCTGGCCACGGACGTCTCGTCCGCCGCGGTCCCGGGCACGCTGCCGTCCTGACGGGACCCGCGAGTGGGCTACTCCCCCCTACGAATCAAGTCCGAGTATATGTGTTGCCAGCGATGACGAGGGCGACCGCGCGGTGGACCGGCGACAAGGTCCTGTTCGACATCGAGTCAGAGTCGGGCCACACGGTGCAGATCGACGAGGCGCCGATCTTCGGCGACAACGCCGCGATGCGGCCGACGGAGATGCTGCTCGGCTCGCTAGGCGCATGCACGGGCCTCAACGCCGTGCTGCTGCTGAAGAAGTTCAAGCAGCCGTTACGCGGCCTGGAGGTGGAGATCGTCGGCGAGCGCGAGGAGGAGTGGCCGAAGGCGTTCAAGAGCATCGAGATCACCTTTCACTGCGAGTGGGACGGCGACATCGACAAGAAGCTCGTCGACCAGGCGATCGACCTGGCGTGCAACCGGTACTGCCCCATCCACGCCACGCTGTCGCGTGGAGTCAAGATCGACCACCGGCGGAAAGATCGCTAGGCTACCGTCGCCCCGGCTGGCTGTCCCAGGCCCTGCGCGAACTTCTGGGCATTCGCCATGTCGAAGAACGCGAACTTCATGCGCGTCAGCTTGTTGCCCTGCGTGTCGGTCAGGTCGACCGCGATGAACAGCGCCACCCGCTTTGCCGGCTTGGCGCGAAGCTCCGATCGCGGAACCTCTGTGACGATCTTGCTGTCCGGCGAGTCGACGATTCCCTTCTTGATGCCGAGCACCAGGAACCGCTTGGTGGTGAGCACGACCGGCTGCTGGACCGGCGTCGTCATGACGCTCACCATGCCGAGCGTCGCGATGCCAGTCGCGATGCCCAGGGCTACGCTCTTGCCGACGTTGAACTTGCCGAGCACCGCCATCCCGGTTGCCTCGATGACCTCCCCAGGCTCCAAGACCGCCTCCGCCGCACGCGCCACCTTCTCGCTTTTGCTCGCCATGGGCGCAAATGTATGGCTTACCGGTCGGGGTGGCAATAGGCGTCTTTTCTCAAGACCCAAATAGAATTAACCGGAGTTGCTGGAGAGCTACGTCCCGATTCTGATCTTCGTCCTGATCGTGCTGGGGCTGGTCGGGGCGCTGGTCACCCTCAGCTTCGTCCTCGGCCCGACCAAGCTCCACAAGCGCAAGCTCGCCCCGTACGAGTCGGGCATCATCCCCGATACCCCCGCCTTCCGCAGGCTCTCCGTCCGCTTCTACCTGACGGCGATGCTCTTCATCATCTTCGACGTCGAAGCCGTCTTCTTCTATCCGTGGGCGGTGCTGCTCAAGCAGCTCAAATGGTTCGGCCTCATCGAGATGCTCGTGTTCATCGGCATCCTGCTCATCGCCCTGGCGCATATCTGGCGCAAAGGAGGCCTGGATTGGGAGTAGAGGCGCTCGCCGAAAGCCTGGGCCAGAACATCCTGACGACCACCCTCGGCAAGCTCATCGGTTGGGGCCGTGGCAACTCGGTCTGGCCGCTCCAGTTCGGGCTCGCGTGCTGCGCCATCGAGATGATCCACACCGCGACCGCGAGCGTGGACATCGCGCGCTTCGGGTCCGAGGCAATGCGCGCCTCGCCGCGGCAGGCGGACATGATGATCGTCTCGGGGCGGGTCTCCCAGAAGATGGCCCCGATCCTGCGCACCATCTACGACCAGATGCCGGAGCCGAAGTGGGTGATCTCGATGGGCGCGTGCGCTTCGACGGGCGGCGTGTTCAACAACTACGCGCTGCTCCAGGGCGTGGACAAGATCGTTCCGGTCGACGTCTACATCCCCGGCTGCCCGCCAAGACCCGAGGACCTGCTGAACGCGCTGATGATCCTGCAGGAACGGATCAAGGCCCAGGGGATCACCCCCCGCTCGTGATAGCCGACTCCCTGATCGTCGAGCGAGGGGTCAGCGCGGGCGACGCGTGGATAACCGTGTCGCCGGAGAGCGCCCACGAAGCGCTGGCGGCGCTCAAGGGCGAGGGGTACCGGCTGCTCGTCTTCCTCACCTGCGTCGACCACCTCGCCGACTCGTCCCGGAAATGGCCGGCGCGGTACGAGGTCGTCTATCAGCTCCGCAACATGGAGACGCTCGAGCAGCTCCGGGTACGGGCCTTCATCGATGGCGATCCGCCGCACATCGACTCGGTGGCCGACGTTTTTCCGCCGGCCGACTGGGACGAACGCGAGACCTACGACATGTTCGGAGTCGTGTTCGAGGGACACCCGGACCTGACCCGCATCCTCATGCCCGACGACTGGGTCGGGCACCCGCTGCGCCGCGACTACCCCGTGGGAGGGGAGCCGGTCGAGTTCTCCGAGGAGCACGAGACCTGGCAGACGGCGCCGCCGAAGGCATGACCGACACCGACACGGGCACGATCGGTCTGGGCGTCACGGTCACCAAGGCCGGAGAGCAGGGCGCGTTCGGCGGCGAGCTGCTGACCATCAACTTCGGCCCACACCATCCCTCGACCCACGGCGTGCTCCGGCTGATCGTGGACCTCGACGGCGAACAGGTCAAACGCCTCAAGCCGATCATCGGCTATCTCCACACCGGCATCGAGAAGCAGGCGGAGGCGCTGCGGTGGCAGCAGGTCGTGGTGGTCACCGACCGCCACGACTACCTGTCGCCGCCCATCAACAACCTCGCCTACGCCCTGGCCGTTGAGAAGCTGCTCGGCGTCGACGTCCCACCGCGAGCCGACGCGCTGCGCGTGATCATGTCCGAGCTCACCCGCATCGCCTCGCACCTGGTGTGGCTCGGCACCAGCGGGATCGAGCTCGGCGCGTCGACCATGCTCATGTACTGCTTCCGTGAGCGCGACACGATCCTCGACATGAACGAGGAGATCTCGGGCTTCAGGATGCACACGTCGTACATCCGCCCCGGCGGCGTGATGGCCGACGCGACACCCCGCTTTCTCGAGATGCTCGACAGCTTCTGCACCAAGATGCCTGGCAACATCGACGAGTACGAGGCGCTGCTGACGATGAACCCGATCTTTCGCTCGCGGACGATCGGCATCGGGCGGCTCCCGGCCGAGGACGCGAAGGTGCTCGGCGCGACCGGGCCGATGCTGCGCGGCTCGGGCGTCGCCTGGGACCTGCGCAAGAAGATGCCCTACTCCGGCTACGAGAACTACGACTTCGAGGTCGCCACGTCCGACATGTGCGACTGCTACGGACGATACCTGGTGCGAATCAAGGAGATGCGAGAGGCGGTGCGCATCCTCCGCCAGGCGCTGGACCGCCTGCCCGACGGGCCGGTCAACGTCGACGACCGCAAGGTCCTGCCTCCGCCGCGCGAGGAGCTCGAGACGTCGATGGAGGCGGTGATCCACCACTTCAAGCTTTTCACCGAGGGCTACTCGGTCCCCGCGGGCGACGCCTACGCGGCGGTCGAGTCCGGGCGCGGCGAGAACGGGTGCTACGTGGTGAGCGACGGGACGCACAAGCCGCGGCGTGTGAAGTTCCGCGCCGCGTCTTTCGTCAACCTGCAGCCGCTCGAGCGGATGGCCCTCAACCACATGGTCGCCGACATGGTGGCGATCATCGGCACCGCCGACACCGTTCTCGGAGACGTGGACCGGTGAAGCTCTCGACGCACGTCCTCGAGGAGATCAAGGAGCTGCCGGCGAAGTACCCGCAACCACGCTCGGCCGTGATGCCCGCGCTCGACCTGGCGCAGGAGGAGCTCGGCTACCTCACGCCCGAGACGATGACCGAGGTCGCGGAGGCGCTGCACCTCGACCCCGGCTACGTCGAGGGGGTCGCGACCTTCTACACGCTGTTCCACCTCGAGCCGATCGGCAAGCACCGCTTCTACGTGTGCACCAACCTGAGCTGCATGATCCGCGGCGCGTACGAGATCGTCGACCACGTGAAACGGCAGATCGGCGTCGAGCGGTCGGACCAGGTGTCGGCCGATGGGCTTTTCAGCTTCGAGGAGGTCGAGTGCCTGGGGGCGTGCGAATACGCGCCGATGATGCGGCTCGACCACCGGTACCACTACGACCTGACGGCGGAGAAGATCGATCAGCTCATCGCCGAAAGGAGAGCCCCGGTTCCCTCTCCCCGTCGGGGAGAGGGTCAGGGTGAGGGGCTTAAGCGATCTCCCACGCCCCTCACCCCCACCCTCTCCCCCAAGGGGGAGAGGGAGAAGAAACCACGCGCTCCGAGGAAGAAGAAGAGCGATGGCTGAGCTTCGGGGGTCGTTCGGGGACCAACCCCACCACATCCTCACCTCCGAGTTCGGCACGACCGACCTGCACAAGCTCTCCGTGTACGAGTCGAAGGGCGGCTACACCGCCCTCCGCAAGGCGCTGCTCGACATGGCCCCGGCCGACATCACCAACGAGGTCAAGACCTCGGGCCTGCGGGGCCGCGGCGGCGCTGGTTTCGCCACCGGCACGAAGTGGAGCTTCATCAACCGCGACGCGCCGGGACCCAAGTACGTCGTCGTCAACGCCGACGAGTCCGAGCCCGGCACGGCCAAGGACCGCTACATCATGGAGAACTGCCCTCACATGGTCGTCGAGGGCATCCTGATCGCCGCCTACGCGGTCGGCGCCAACCAGGCGTGGGTCTACATCCGCGGCGAGTACGACGAGCCGCACCGCATGCTCACCGAAGCCATCGCCGAGGCGCGGGCCAAGGGTTACATCGGTCCCAGGCCGTTCGGCAAGGACTTCCCGCTCGACATCCGCCTTTACCGCGGCCACGGCGCCTACATCTGCGGAGAGGAGACCGCGCTGCTCGAGTCGCTGGAGGGCAAGCGCGCCCAGCCGCGGTCGCGTCCCCCCTTCCCCGCCGTCAAGGGCGCCTGGGGACGGCCGACCTTGCTCAACAACGTGGAGACGCTGGCCACCGTGCCGGCGATCATCAACATGGGCGGTGCCGAATACGCCAAGCTCGGCACGGCCAAGAACCCCGGCACTCGCCTCCTCACGGTCAGTGGGAACGTGCGCAAGCCGGGGGTGTACGAGGTCGAGATAGGCAAGACGTTCCGGCACGTGATCATGGAGCTGGCCGGCGGTCCGCCCGAAGGCCGCAAGGTCAAGGTGTTCTGGCCGGGGGGCTCCTCGGCTCCGGTCCTCCCGGAGTCGATGCTCGACATGACCACCGACGCGGAGGCGCTGGCCGCGGCCAAGTCGATGGGCGGGTCAGGCGGCGTGATCGTGATGGACGACTCGCACTGCATCGTCAAGGCCGCGCACCGGCTGCTGCAGTTCTACGCCCACGAGTCGTGCGGCAAGTGCACGCCGTGCAGGATCGGCCAGGACTGGGCGGTACGAACCTACGAGCGGATCCTCGCCGGCGAGGGTTCGCAGGTCGAGCTCGACACCCTGCAGCGGGTCTCGGACGGCTTGCAGAACGGACGGTGCCTCTGCGGCCTGGGTGACTCGGGCGGCTGGGTGATCGACTCCACGCTGCGCCACTTCCGCGAGGAGTACGAGGACCACGCGCTGAGGCACACGTGCAACGTGGGCAAGGTGGCAGTAAGTGCCTGACGTCAACCTGACCATCGACGGCCACAGGATCACCGTGCCCGCCGGGACGCTCGTCGTCGAGGCCGCGAAGACCGTCGGCATCGAGATCCCCGTCTTCTGCTACCACCACAAGCTCGACCCGGTCGGCGCCTGCCGGCTTTGTCTGGTCGAGATGTCGCCCGGACCACCGCGTCCCCAGACGGCGTGCACCACGCCCGTCTCGGAAGGCATGGTCGTCCGGACCCAGACCGCGATGGCGGTCCAGGGCCGCGCGGACATCCTCGAGTTCGAGCTCGCCAACCACCCGCTGGACTGCCCGGTGTGCGACAAGGGCGGTGAATGCCCGCTCCAGGACTTCACGTTTCGCCACGGCTACCCGACCAGCCGAATCGACGGGCCGCGACTTCACTTCAAGAAGCCGATCCCTCTTTCCGACAAGATCGCCCTTGACCGCGAGCGGTGCGTCCTCTGCTATCGCTGCACGCGCTACTACGACGAGATCGCGTGGGAGCAGGAGCTCACGACCGACGAGCGTGGGGTCCAGTCCTTCATCGCGAGCCAGTTCGACCAGCCGCTGAAGTCGATATTCAGCGGCAACATCATCGACCTCTGCCCCGTCGGCGCCCTGACCTCGCGAGTGTGGCGCTTCGAGTCGCGGCCGTGGGACATGACCCACACGGAGAGCGTCTGCTCCAGGTGCTCGGTGGGCTGCAGCGTCACGCTCTGGCAGCGGCGCGGGCAGCTGGTCCGCGTCACCTCGCACGAGAACGACGACATCGACGAGGGCTGGATCTGCGACCGCGGCCGCTTCGACTACACGGACGTGAACGACCCGTCGCGGCTGCGCACGCCCTCGATCAACGGCTCACGCTCGACGTGGGCGGACGCGATTTACGCCGTGGCGGCCGGCATCAGGGGCAAGGGCGCGAAGCTCGGCGTCTCGCTGCCCCAGGACATCACCAACGAGGAGGCGTTCCTCTTCCGCAAGCTGCTGGACGGCCCGCTCAAGGGCGCGAAGGTCAAGATGCACGGCCGGACCGCCATCCCCGCGCCGAAAGACGAACTCATGAAGATCAAAGAGATTGATGACGCGCGCGTGATCATCGTGGTCGCCTCCGACCTCGAAGACGACGTGCCCATCGTCGACCTCCGCGTCAAGAAGGCGGTCAGCAAGCGCGGCGCGAAGCTGATCGTCGTCTACCCCGACGGCGTCGACTTCGACCGCCACCCCGGGACGCTCCACATCCGCAACGCGCCAGGCAAAGCGGCGGAGGAGGTACGCAAGCTCGCTTCTCACGAGTGGCTAAAGAATCCTGGAGGGCCGGTCGGAATTCTGTTCGGCGACGGCCATGGAAGCGAGGACATCGCCGACCTCGCCGCCGCGTGCGGCGAGCTGGCCGAAAAGGTTGGCGGCCAGCGGATGGCGCTGTACCGGGCGACCAACGAGCGTGGCGCTCTGGCCTCGGGCGTCGCGGGTTGGGACAAGCTCGACGGCGTCGAGGCGCTGTTCTCGTGGGGACCGCCTCCCACTGCGGGGGTCCCGAAGTCGGCGAAATTCGTCGCCGCGTGGGACCATCTGCCGCGCGACGGCTACGACAAGGCCGTGGTCCTGCCGGCGACGACGTTCGCCGAGCGCCAGGGCAGCTACACCAACCTCGAAGGCACGGTGCAGTTCCTCCGCCCACCCATCCACGTCGCGCCACCCTTGAAGGAAGGCTGGGAGGTCCTGTGCGAGCTCGGAGCCGCGCTCGGCGTGGCGCTCGACTACGAGGGCATCCTCCCCATCCAGCGCGCGATTGGCATCCAGCCACCAGCGCCCGAGCTGGCTCCCGAACCTGTGCTCGTGGGGCCCGCCCGCCCGTGAACGATTTCTACAACAACGCGATCGGGCACTGGGTCGTCGTCGTGGTGGCGATGACGGTGCTGCTGTTCGTCGTCCTCACGGCGACCGCTTACACGGTGTGGTTCGAGCGCGTCGCGCTCGGCCGCATCCAGCGCCGGCCGGGTCCGAACCGCGTAGGCCCGGCGGGGCTGATGCAGCTTGCGGCCGACGGCGTGAAGCTCGCCTTCAAAGAGAGCTTCATCCCCGAGAAAACCGACCGCATCATCTACGTCCTCGCGCCGGCGATCGGTGTGGCGGCGGCGTTCCTCGCCTGGGCCGTGATCCCCATCGGTCTGTGGGACTACTACGGTCCGAAGATCCAGTACTGGATCGCCGACGTCAACGTCGGCATCCTCGTGATCTTTGCCGCCAGCTCGCTGAACGTCTACGCGATCGTGCTCGGCGGCTACTCGTCGAACAACAAGTACTCGCTGCTCGGGGGCCTGCGTTCGGCGGCGCAGCTGATCAGTTACGAGATGGCGCTGGGACTCGCGCTGGTGCCGACGTTCATGATCGTCGGCTCGCTCCGCCTGCGCGACATCGTCGAGTACACGGTCACGTGGGGGCCGTACCACGGCCCGATCCCGCTGATCCTCCTCACTCCGATCGGCTTCATCATCTATCTGATCTCGGCCACCGCCGAGACGAATCGCACGCCGTTTGACCTGCCCGAGGCGGAGCAGGAGCTGATCGGCGGATTCCTCACCGAGTACTCAGGCTTGAAGTTCACGATGTACTACCTCGCCGAGTACCTGAACGTGATCACGGTGTCGACCCTCGCGGTGCTGCTTTTCTTCGGCGGCTGGTACCTCGGCCCGATCCCTCCTGTGATCGCATTCCTCTTTAAGGTCGTGATCATGATCTTCGTTTACATTTGGCTGCGCGGCACCTTCCCACGACTTCGCTACGACATGCTCATGCGTCTTGGTTGGAAAGTGCTGCTTCCCCTCGCGATGGCGAACGTGGTCGTGACCGCGGTCGTGCTCGTGGCGGTGAGCTAGATGGCGGACGAGAAAAAGGACAAGGACGAAAAGCAGCCGAGCGTGGCCGGCGACGTCGGCGCCCTGCTGACCGGGCTCAAGACCACGCTGAGCGAGTCGTTCCGCCCGGTCGTGACGACCATGTACCCGGAGGACAAGACGCCGCGCTCGGAGCGGTACCGCGGGCGCCACTACCTGCGCCGCTACGACAACGGTCTCGAGCGCTGCATCGGCTGCGAGCTGTGTGCAGCCGCCTGCCCGGTGGGCTGCATCCTGGTCATCGCCGCTGAGAACACCGACGAGAACCGCGTCTCGCCGGGCGAGCGATACGCGAAGACCTACGAGATCAACATGCTGCGCTGCATCTTCTGCGGCTACTGCGAGGAGGCGTGCCCTGTCCAGGCGATCGTGCTGGGACCGGAGTACGAGCTGTCGGACACCAGCCGGGAGAAGTTCATCTACACCAAAGAGAAGCTGCTGGAGCCCCTGCCGCCCGACGTGCAGGCAAGACTCGACTCGAAGGCCGCCCCCTCACCCCCACCCTCTCCCCTGCGGGGAGAGGGAGCGTAGATGGCGATCGCCGTCTTCTTCGTCGCCGCGGCGATCGCGGTGATCGGCGGCATCGGCGTCGTCTCGTTCCACCAGCCGATTCGCTCTGTCCTGAGCCTTGTGCTGGTGATGCTCGCGCTCTCCGTGATCTTCCTTTTGCTAAGCGCGCAGTTCGTGTTCGCGGTCCAGATCATCGTCTACGCCGGCGCGGTCATGGTCCTGTTCCTCTTCGTCATCACCCTCCTCGGCCCGGCGCGTGAGCTCGGCCGCGGGCGCCTCCGCTACCAGGGCTGGCTTTCCGCGCTCTTCGTCCTGGTGATGCTCGGCCTCATGTGGACGCTGCTCCAGGGCGTCCAGTACCGGCAGCCCGAAAAGGCCGACATGAGCTTCTTCGGCACCGTGCAGTCGATCGCGGTCGGCCTGTTCACCACCTACCTGTATCCGTTCGAGCTGACTTCGATCCTCCTGCTCGTCGCCGCGATCGGCGCGATCTACCTCAGCCGCAAGCAGATCGACGACCTCTAGTGAGCACTCTCGACATCGGCGGCTCGCAGCTCGACGCGTCGTGGTTCCTGCTGCTGAGCGCCGTCCTCTTCAGCCTCGGAGCGGTCGGCGTGCTCGTGCGCCGCAACCCGCTCGTGATCCTCATCTCGATCGAGCTGATGCTCAACGCGGCGAACCTCACCCTGGTCACGTTCTCGAGGCAGCTGCAGAACATGGAGGGCCAGCTGTTCGCGCTGATGTCCATGACCGTCGCCGCGGCTGAGGCGGTGGTCGGGCTGGCGATCCTGGTCGACATATTCCGGGTGCGCGACGCCGAGGACGTCGACGACCTGAGCCAGCTGAAGGGATGAGCAACGCGACCCTGGCGTTTCTGATCCTGGCCTTTCCCGCCGCCGGCGCCATTCTGCTCGCGGGACGCGGCTGGCGCCTGCCGCGAATCATCACCGTGCTGGTCGGGCCGGGGGTCGTGTGGCTGTCGTTCCTCGCGACCCTGGCGCTGCTGTTGGGCAAGGCGTCGGGCGACTTCACGTACTGGACGTGGATCAGAAGCGGATCGTTCGACGTGCCTTTCGGACTGCTGATCGACAACCTGTCGATCTTCATGTGCCTCGTGATCACTGGCGTCGGCGGGCTGATCATCACCTACGCCGTCGGCTACATGGAGCACGAGGACGGGCCGAGCTACGCCCGCTTCTTCACCTACATGGACATCTTCGTTTTCTCGATGCTCCTGCTCGTCCTCGCCAACAACTTCATCTTCCTGATCGTCGGCTGGGCCATGGTCGGCCTGAGCTCGTATCTCTTGATCGGCTTCTGGTACCAGCGTCGCTCGGCGGTTGTCGCCGCGCGCAAAGCGTTCGTCATGAACGTGATCGGCGACGTCGGCATGATCCTCGGCACCTTCGTCCTGTTCGTCAACGTGCACGGGGTCACCTACAACAGGGTGTTCGCCGCGCTTTCCCACGGCGATTCCGGATGGCTGGAGCTTGCGGCTTTCTTTCTGCTCGTCGGCGCGATCGCAAAGTCCGCGCAGCTGCCGCTGCACACGTGGCTTCCCGACGCCATGGAAGGCCCGACCCCAGTGAGCGCCCTCATCCACGCCGCGACGATGGTCACCGCCGGCGTCTACCTGGTCGGCCGCATGCACCCCATCTATGACATCGCGGTCTACGCTCACGCGGCCGTCGCCATCGTCGGCGCGGTCACCGCGCTGTTCGCCGCGACGATCGCGATCGTCCAGGTCGACATCAAGCGCGTGCTCGCGTACTCGACGATGAGCCAGATCGGCTACATGTTCCTGGCGGTCGGCATCGGCGCCTACTCCGCGGGCTTCTTCCACCTCCTCTCGCACGCCTTCTTCAAGGCCCTCCTCTTCATGGCCGCCGGCAACGTCATCCACGCCATGCACGACGAGCAGGACATGCGCAAGTACGGGGGCCTGTGGACCGACATGCGCCTGACCTCGATCACGTTCCTGGTCGGCTCGCTCTCGCTGGTCGGCGTAGTGCCCTTCGTCGGGTTCTTTTCCAAGGAACAGATCCTCGGCCTGGCCTTCTCGAAACCCGACGACAGCATGGTCCAGGTCCTCTGGTTGATCGGCTTCGCCACCGCGCTGATCACCGGCTTCTACACCGGCCGCATGTGGTGGCTCTCCTTTTGGGGCAAGCCGTCGCCTGACCGCCCCGTCCAGCACCCGCACGCGCCGCCGCTGGTGATGATGATCCCGGTCACGATCCTCGCCGTCCTCGCGACGGTGGGCGGCCTGCTGCAGACCCGGACGCTCGGATTCGGCACCGCGGTAGTGACCGACTTCCTTGGCGGCCAGTCGTGGGAGGAGGGCGCGGTCGCGATCGCGGTCGGGCTTGTGACGATGGTGCTGGCCGCGGCGCTGTTCGCCGGCGCGATGCGGATCCGGCCATGGACCGCATTCGTGCCCTGGGCCCAGCGCCTGCTCGAGCACAAGTACTACTTCGACGAGGTCTACGACGCGGTGTTCGTACGTCCGCTCGACGGGGTCGCCGGCCTCGCGTTCCGCGACGTCGAGCGTCCGGTGATCGACGCCGCGGTGGTCGACACCGGCCGCTTCACCCGGTGGACCTCGGTGGAGGCGTCGCGAAACCTCCAGACCGGCTACTTCCGCAACTACGCGCTGGTCTTCGTCGTCGGCGTCGTCGCGATCGGCGCCGGGCTCGTGATCATGAGAGCGCTGTCATGACGCTGACGAGCCTGTGGATCATCCCGCTCGTCGGTGGCGCGCTGGTCGCGTTCCTGCCGCCGCGACAGGCGAAGTGGTTCGGCGCGCTGGTGGCGCTGATCGCGCTCGTGGTCGCCGGCTTCGTCGCGTTCAACTTCAGCCCGGCTTTCCACGGCTACCAGTTCACCGAAAAGGTCGCCTGGATCCCGCAGCTCACCATCTTCTACCGGCTCGGCGTCGATGGAATCAGCGTCTGGCTCGTCGTCCTCAACGCATTCCTGACCCTGATCGCCATCCTCGCCACGCCGGTCTCTCGGCGGACCGGTGGGTTCGTCGGCCTGATGCTGGCGATGGCGGGCGGGTTGGCCGGCGTGTTCATGGCCACCGACCTCGTCCTCTTCTACGTGTTCTGGGAGGCGATGCTCATCCCCGCCTACTTCCTGCTCTGGCAGTTCGGCGAGGGTCCGCGCCCGGGATGGGCGGCGATGAAGTTCGTCCTCTACACCCTGGCCGGGTCGCTGCTGATGCTGGTCGGCATCATCGGCGAGTACGTGACCACGGGCCACAAGACCTTCGACCTCTCGGTGCTCGCAACCACGCCGCCGTCAGCGTCGACTCAGTTCTGGCTCTTCTTCGTCTTCGCTCTGGCGTTCGCCATCAAGACGCCGCTGTTCCCGTTCCACAGCTGGCTGCCGGACGCTTACAACGCCGCCCCGATCCCGATGTTGATCACCTTCGCTGGCGTGATGGGCAAGGCCGGCGCCTACGGCTTCCTGCGCATCGCGGTGCCTCTCTTCCCGCAGCCGGTCGACTGGTGGGACTGGCGATGGGTCGTTCCCGTCCTGGCGGTGGCCGCGATCATCTGGGGCGCGCTCATGGCGTTGGTCCAGAGCGACATGAAGATGCTCGTCTCCTACTCGAGCATCAGCCACATGGGCTTCATCGTGCTGGGGATCTTCGCCTACAACGTGCAGGGCCAGCAGGGAGCGGTGGTGCAGATGGTCAACCACGGCATCATCATCGCCGCGCTGTTCCTCATCGTCGGCTGGATCGCCGACACCACCGGCGTCCGCGACCGCTCCGCCCTCGCCGGCCTCGCGCGCCGCGTGCCCATCATGGCCGGCGTGTTCGCGGTCATCACCTTCGCCTCACTGGGTCTTCCCGGGCTGAACAGCTTCGTCGGCGAGTTCATGACCATGCTCGGCGCCTGGCAGCGCGCGCCGCTGCTCGCCGTGTTCGCCGCGATTGGACTGGTGCTGACGCCGGTGTACATGCTCCGGCTCTTCCAGGGCGTCACCCAGGGCGAGCCGTTGGGGCCGGCGCCGAAGGCCGACATGTACGCCGGCCAGTTGGGACTGCTCGCGCCGCTGGTCGTGCTCATGTTCGTGATCGGCCTCTACCCCGCGTTGCTGACCAACCTGATGACCTCGCTCGGCCAGGCCGGGCTGGCTCGCTGACATGCCTGGGGGCACCGACCTGACCTATTCCTGGTCGCAGGCCGCGAGCGACCTCGGGCAGATCTCGCCGGTGGTCGCTCTGACGGGCTTCTTCCTCTTCGCGGTCGTGACCGACCTGGTCCTTCCTCGGGCGCGGCGGGGCGGGGTGACGGCGATGATCGCGGTCGTCGGCTTTGCCTATTCGCTCGGCACCGCGCTGTACCGGTGGCAGTTCGCCACGGGCGGATACGCGTACCACCGCTTTGCGACCGGCGACAGCTTCGCGCTCTTCTTCGAGGTCCTGTTCGCGAGCCTGGGCATCCTGACGGTGGCGCTATCCCACCCGTACTTGAGGAAGCGCCGGATGCTCGCATCGGAGTTCCACATCCTGACCATGGCCGCGGTCGTCGGCATGATGGTGCTGGGGTCGGCGACATCGCTCGTCACCGTCTTTCTCGGTCTGGAGCTGTTCTCGCTCTCGCTCTACATCATGTGCGGCTTCGCGCGCGCGGACTACAGCTCCCAGGAAGCGGCCGCGAAATATCTCCTGATCGGCGGATTTGCGAGCGCGTTCGTGCTGTTCGGCATGGCGCTCGTGTACGGCGGCGCGGGGACGACGGTGATCCCGGACATCGCGCAGCGCCTGGGCTCGTCGTCGAGCTCCAATCCGCTGATCCTGCTCGGCATTCTGCTGATGGGCGTCGGCTTCGCCTTCAAGGTGTCAGCCGCGCCGTTTCACATGTGGACGCCGGATGTGTACCAGGGCGCGCCCATTCCCGTGACCGCGTTCATGTCGGTCGGGACCAAAGCCGCGGCGTTCGCGATGATCGTGCGCGTCTTCGCCGGCGGCCTCCCGCACCTGGCGCCCGAGTGGCAGGCGCTGCTTGCCGTGGTCGCCGCCGCGAGCATGGTCGTCGGCAACCTGATGGCGATAGTGCAGGCGAGCCTGAAGCGCCTGCTCGCCTACTCCGGCATCGCGCAGGCGGGTTATGTGCTCATCGGCGTCATCGCCGGTGGCCAGAACGGCCTCGAGGCGGTCCTGTACTACCTCTTCGTCTACATGTTCATGAACTTCGGCGCGTTCGCGGTGATCACGCTGCTCGCGGGTCCGGACGGGGACCGCGACTCTTTCAGCGACCTCGAAGGCCTCGGCCGGCGCAATCCGGTGCTGGCCGTGGCGATGAGCATCTTCATGCTGTCGCTGGCCGGCTTCCCGCCGTCGGTGGGATTCTTCGGCAAGCTCTTCTTGTTCACGGCAGGCGTCGGCGCTGGCTATACGTGGCTCGTCGTGCTGGCGGTGCTGATGAGCGTGGTGTCGGTCTTCTACTACATCCGGGTGCTGATCCCGGTGTGGTCTGCCGGACCGGAGCCCGAGCGCGTGCGCGCGTCGATCAGCAGCAACTTCGCGATCGTGCTGAGCGGGGCGGCCTCGGTCCTGCTGGGGCTTTACCCGACGGCGCTGTTGATCGCGGGCCAGATCGGGGCCGGCCCGTTCAGCTCGAACCCCTGAGACTGGCCAGGGCCGCCGCGAGCCTGCGCTCGCGCGTCTCGGGCTTCTTCGAATCTACCAGGCGGACCGCGATCTCGCGCTTGTTGGTGTAGGAAAGCTTCTCCCAGCCCGCCGCGGCCTTCTTGTCCCTTGCGAGCACGCGCGCCAGGTCGGCGGGCGGCTCGATCACCCGCGCCACGGTGTCGAGCTCGAGCCCGACAGTGATCGTGTCGCCGCGCGTGACGCCCGCCGATTGTTGGATGGCCTTCAGCACACCGAGGCAGAAGCCCTCGCTGGTGGGCATCAATGAGCCGCGATAAGGATGGCCGGCGATCACCGCCTGGATCTTCGGCCTGCCCTTGAGCCCTAGCCTCTCAACGACCTCGCGTGGAATCGGCACGAACGTTCCGGTCCCAGTGGGGTCGGGCTGGAGCACGGCTTTGAATTTGACCATTCCGCCGGATTCTAATTGGGAATCGGCGAGCCTTTGTAGAACGGCCGCGGGTACGGCGCCGGCCTGTAGTTGACGAAGGACGGCTGGAGGGTCAGGCCGAAGACCTGGTTCGCGCTTGCGCCCCCGGCTGCTGCCGCGGCGTTGAGCGCGCCAGGCTGCAGCGAGACGTCGTCCCACGACCCGGTGTCGAGGCGCTTCAACAGCACCTGCAGAGCGGCCACGATCTCACCGGGAGAGAACGCGCAGTGCCCCGCGCGGTGGACGAAGACCTGGCGCAGTAGGTCGCTCTTGCCCGCCGCGGCGACGGCGCTCGCGTAAGCGCTCTCGTTTGGCGGGATCACCAGCCCGTCTCCCACCGTGTGGATCGACAGCACGGGCACGCCGACATTGCCGTCGAAGCTGATGTACCTGTCGAGGTACTCAGCCGCGGCGGGGTCGGCCTTGATCGTGGCGCCAGCGTTCAGCGCCCGCAGGTCCTTGGCGAGGTCGAGGTGGGACCGCGCGTAGAGGTGCATGACCTCGTCACGGTCCGGGGAACCGGCCAGCAGCGACGAGTAGTCGACCCCGACGTTCCAGGAAGGGTTGCCACCCGCGCGCTGCTCGAGCTCCTTGCGGTACGCGAACGCGAAGTTGAAGTCGACCTTCGACTCCCACTGCGCCTGCGCCGCCGCCTGCGCGGTGTAGTCGGTCGCAGCAGGCTCGGGCAGCCGGGGGTCGAACCAGCCCGGCAGGTCGATCAGCGCGGCGACCAGCGCCAGCCGCGCGCGGCCCTGCATCGTCGCGTCGGCGGCGTTGAACAGGTCGGCGGCGAGCTTCCGGTTCGCGTCGGCGTCGGTGATGTGGGTCAGCTGGAGCGCCGATCCGGGCGCGAGCAACGTCTTGAACGCGTAAGCGGAATCGAGCTCGGCGTTCCAGGTCGCGATGCCCCCCGAGAGCACGCCGCACAGGGGCATCGCGGCGGCGAAGCGGTCGGGATGGAGCTGCACCAGGCCTGCGGTGACGATGCCGCCGAGCGAAGCGCCCCACGCGATGACGCGGCGCGGCTTGCCGACGTGTGAGTTAAAGAAATCGAGCAGGGCCATCTGGTCCTTGAACGCGTCCGCGAGCGCCCACCCGGTGGTGGAGTAAGAGGAGCCAGCGGCGGCGTAGTGGTGGTCCAGCAGCCACTTGCGAGCGAAGTCGACCGGCGCCGCCTGCGCCGCGTTCAGGCTCCCTGGCGCCACGTAGCCGTGGCTGTAGAGGAAGAGCGTGCCGTTCCAGCCGGCGGGCACTTCGATGTCGTACGTCGCCGCGCCGATCTTGCCGGTCAGGTTCTGCGCCGTCGATGTCGTTGCCTGCGGCGTCGAACCCTGCGAGCAGCCCGCCAGGACCACGCCCAGCGCCACGAGCCAGGCTGCCTTAGATATTCGAGCGCCCCTGGCAACCATCGACAGCGATACACGCGCCGGTGACGAGGCTCGCCCGCTCGGAGCACACGAACACGACCACGCTCGCCACCTCGTCGACGGTTCCGAACCGTCCCAACGGCATCTCCCGGCGGACGTAGTCGGCGATGCCGTCGGGGTCGGCCTGCTGGCGGCGGTGCCAGCCGCCTCCCTCCCAAAGGATCGATCCCGGGGCGACGCCGTTGACCGTCACGCCCTTGCCGGCGACCTCGCGCGCCAGCGACTTGACCATGCTGATCTCCGCCGCCTTGGCGGCGTTGTAGGCCGGGGCGCCGCCCGACTCGCGACCCCACACCGACTGGATGACGACGACCCTGCCCCATCCACGCTCCGTCATCCCCGCCAGGACGAGCTGCGTCATACGCGCGCTGACGATGACGTTGCCGTCGAATGCGACCGCCAGCTCGTGGGGACCCGTGTCGGCCCAGGACGTCCCCGCGCGCGCGCCGAAGTTGTTGACCAGGATGTCGATCGGCCCGAGGTTGGCCACGGTCTCGTCGACCGCGTGCTCGCAGCCGTCCTCGGTCGTGAGGTCGGCCGCGACGCCGAGGCCGCCGTTCTCGCGCGCCACGGCTTTGACGTCGGCTTCCGTGCGCGCGACGACCGACACCTTCGCCCCCTCGCGCGCGAGCGCCTGCACTATGGCGAGGCCGATACCCCTGGTCGACGCGGTGACGAGCGCGACCTTGCCCGCCAGGCCGAAATCCATTTCCCGCATCCTAATGACGTGCTCCCGCCGGCCGCGATCAACGACGGCCCGCCGGTCACGCCGCGGCCGTCATCGACAGTCGTGCTGGTCCGCGACGGCGATCCCTGGGAGCTGCTGATGGTGCAGCGTCCGGGCGGCGCGGATTTCGCCCCCGGTGCGTATGTGTTCCCCGGCGGGACCGTCCATCCGGACGACGAGTCGTATGCCGACCCGCTGCGGGCCGCCGCGATCAGAGAGCTGTTCGAGGAAGCCGGCATCTTGCTGGCACGCGGCGCGGTCGAGGCCGATTGCGCGAGGGTGCGCGAGCTGATCGGGGGCGGGCAATCTTTCGCGGGCGCGCTGAGGTCGGCGGGCCTCACGCCCGACTTCGAGTCCCTTGCTCTGTTCGCGCGCTGGGTCACGCCGGCCCAATTGACAAGGCGCTACGACGCGCGCTTCTACCTCGCGCGGCTCCCGGAATCTCAGTCCGTCCAGCCGCAGGAAGGTGAGGTCGTCGACTGGTTGTGGGTCTCACCGGCAAAGGCGCTCGCCGACACCGAGATCACCCTGGTCTACGCGACGCAGGCCGTGCTGGAGTCGATCGCGGACGCCCCGGACGTGCACACGCTGTTCGAGCGCGCGCGGCGGATGAAGGAGATCCCGGTCGTCGAGCCGCGAATCGTCCAGACCGAGCGCGGTTGGGAGATAGTCCGAAACTGATCCCGCCGGCGATAGTCCGGACTAACGCCGGTTCTCAACGACAAAAAGTGGAGATAGTCCGGACTATCGACCGCAGGCGTCTAGCGCCAGCTGTCGCGCCACCGGTCGTAGTGGATGACCTCCACCCCACCCTGGCGCAGGACGTCCAGTCCAGCGGGGTCGCGGTACGCCTCGCGGTAGTAGACGCGCGCGACGTTGGCGTTGATCGCCATCTTGGCGCACATCACGCACGGTGAGGCGCTGACGAACATGACCTTGCCGGGAAGCTGGGCGCCCGCCTTGATCAGGGCATTTTGCTCGCTGTGGAGACAGCCGCACGCTCCGGGCGTCGTCGAGTCGCACCGGTTCGGCAGCCCGCGTGCGTTGCCGTTGTAGCCGATGCCCAGGACCTGGGTCAGGTCCGGCGTCGTGATCACGGTCCCGACCTGCAGCCGGGCGCACGTCGAGCGCTTGGCTAGCTCCTCGGCCATGCGCATGTAGACCTCCTCGAGAGGGATTCGGTCCGGCGCCTGGTCGGGTTCGCGGAGCGGTGTGATCTCCGCCATCGAGCTCATGTTAACGGGCTTGTTTATACCCGGTATCAGGGCTAAAATGCGCAAGATGTCGTTACTCGAACTGTTGTTCGCGCTGCTTCTAGTATGCCTCATGGCCGGCACCGCCGTCGTTGGCGCGCTGGTCTGGAGCCTGGTCCGGCGGGCTGACGGGCAGGCCCGCGACGTCGCCGAGCTGAAGGCGCGGCTCGAGTCAGGTGGCCAGAGTCAGGAGACACAGACGGCTGAGATCCGGGCCGGCCTCGCCCAGGCCCACACGACGATGGAAGGGCTGCGCTCCGCCATCTCCGCCCGGCAGCCGATCGAGGAAGAGGCGCGAGCCAGCCTGAAGCGAATGGAGAGCGTCATCGCCGGCAGCTCGAGCCGCGGCGCCGCGGGTGAGCGAATCCTCGAGGAAGCCTTGCGCCACCTGCCGCCGGAGATGCTGCAGCGCAACGTCTGGGTCGGTGGCAAAGTGGTCGAGCTCGCGCTCCGCCTGCCTGGCGGGAAGCTGCTGCCGATGGACTCCAAGTGGGTCTCGAGCCCGGCCCTCGAGCAGCTGGGCCAGCCTGGCCTCGACGCCAACCGGCGAGCCAACCTCATGGGCCAGGTCGAACGCGAGGTCGAGCGGCGCGTGCGCGAGGTCAGCCATTACATCGACCCCGCGTCGACGACCCCGTTCGCGCTTGCGGTCATCCCCGACGCGGCCTACGACGTCTGCCGCAGTGCCATCGTCAACGCGCACAGCCGCCACGTCATGGTCGTCGGCTACGCCATGGCCCTCCCCTACCTGCTGACCCTGTACCAGCTGCACCTGCAGTTCGCCCGCACGGTCGATATGGAGAAGCTGCAGTTGGCCTTGATCGACATCGAGCGCCAGGTCGACATCCTGGAGGGGATCCTCGAGAACAAGGTCCAGCGCTCCCTGACCGTGCTCCAGAACGCCTACACGGAGGGGCGCCAGGCGACGGCCAAGATCCGCGCCTCGGCCCAGAGCGCACAGGTGAGCGAGGCCATTGGGGAAAACCTGTCCACACGCGCCGAGGATCGGCCGGCCGAGCTTTCCACAGACACCCTCCGCCTCGCCCTGATCGACTCGGTCCAGTAGGTCCGGTTTTGCCCGCTTTCCCCCAGGCAATACCCACCCTGTGCCCAATCCCTGCTCAGGGATATCCACAGGTATTCCACCTAGATGTGGGGGTCGCGTGCCCTACCAGGCCAAATATCTTGTGTTTAAGCCTTGACAACCCCAAAAGCCGGTCGTATAGTCGATAGCGTTACATCGAGGCCCTGGGGCATAAGTGGCGGGCATGCTCTGGGGCCTCTTGCATCCCCAAACGAATAACCCCAAACGACCCCTCTTCACGTCTCACCAAAGCGGTTCAAACTCACCCTCACCGGGGATGATCTAAGGAGGCGCTCCTAAACAAGAAGATGGCCAAGAACCTCACCGACATCGCAAGCTCCCGCCCGATCAAAAACGGACACGGCAACGGGCATGGCTCCAGGACCAAAGGTCTTCGCTTTGGTCGTTTCTTCACGCCCCCGGGGAGCCACGCCTACGACCTCGTCGAGTGGGAGCGGCGCACGGCGGCCATCACCGGTGAGAAGGGCCAGGTGATCTTCGAGCAGAAGGACGTCGAGGTTCCCCGCCAGTGGTCGCAGCTGGCGATCAACGTCGTCGCCCAGAAGTACTTCCGGGGCAACCCCGGCAGCCCCGAGCGCGAGACCAGCGTCCGCCAGATCATCGACCGGGTGGTCGACACCCTCCGAAAGTGGGGCAAGGAAGGCGCCTACTTCGCCACCGATGAGGATGCCGACAACTGGGCCGAGGAGCTGCGCTACCTGCTGGTGACTCAGCACGCCTCCTTCAACAGCCCGGTGTGGTTCAACATCGGCGTCCCGGGCCGGGCGCAGCAGGCCTCAGCATGCTTCATCAACTCGGTGAACGACTCGATGGAATCGATCCTCGACCTCGCCAAGACGGAGGGCATGCTATTCAAGTTCGGCAGCGGCACGGGCACCAACCTGTCCGTCCTGCGCTCCTCGAAGGAGCAGCTGTCGGGCGGAGGCACCGCCTCCGGCCCGGTCTCCTTCATGAAGGGCTACGACTCGTTCGCCGGCTCGATCAAGTCCGGCGGCACGACCCGCCGCGCGGCCAAGATGGTCATCCTCAACGCCGACCACCCCGACGTCGTGGACTTCATCAAGTCCAAGGCCCAGGAGGAGAAGAAGGCGTGGGCGCTCATCGACGCCGGTTACAACGCCGGCTTCAATGTCCCGGGCGGCGCCTACGACTCGGTCCAGTTCCAGAACGCCAACCACTCCGTCCGCGTCAACGACGACTTCATGCGCGCCGTGATCGACGACAAGGAGTGGAAGACCAGGGCGGTGGTCGGCGGGCGCACCATCGACACCTACAAGGCGCGCGACCTGTGGAAGGAGATCGCCGACGCGGCGTGGATCTGCGGCGACCCCGGCCTGCAGTTCGACAGCACGATCCAGGACTGGAACGTCGTCCCGAACACCGGCCGGATCAACGCCACCAACCCGTGCTCCGAGTTCGTGTTCCTCGACGACACCGCATGCAACCTGCTGTCGCTGAACCTGATGAAGTTCCAGACTGAGCGTGGAGCGTTCGACGTCGAGCGCTTCCAGCGTGCGGTGGACATCACGTTCACCGGCCAGGAGATCCTCGTCTCCAACGCCAGCTACCCGACTCCCCAGATCGCCAAGAACTCCGACGCCCTGCGGCCTCTCGGCCTTGGCTACGCGAACATCGGCGCCTTGCTGATGTCGATGGGCCTGGCTTACGACTCGGACGAAGGGCGCCGCTTCGCCGGCGCGATCACCGCGATCATGACCGGCCGGGCCTTTGCCCAATCGGCGCGGATGGCGCAGGTCAAGGGACCGTTCAGCGAGTACGCGAAGAACCGCGAGCCGATGCTCCGGGTCATGGAGAAGCACCGCGCGGCCGCGCTCCAGCTGACGACCTCGCCGGAATCGGCTCAGGTGGTCGACGCCGCCCGCGCGACGTGGAATGAGGCGGTCAAGCTCGGACGCGCCCACGGGTACCGCAACGCCCAGGCCACCGTGCTGGCGCCGACCGGGACGATCGGGCTGATGATGGACTGCGACACCACGGGCATCGAGCCAGACCTGGCGCTGGTCAAATACAAGAAGCTCGTCGGCGGCGGACTGCTGAAGATCGTCAACACCACCGTCCCCGCCGCCCTGCGCAAGCTCGGCTACGACGAGATCAAGGTCAAGGAGATCGTCGAGTACATCGACGAGAACGACACCATCGAGGGTGCGCCCCACCTGCAGGACGAGCACCTTAAGGTCTTCGACTGCGCGTTCAAGCCGGTCAAGGGCACGCGCTCGATCGCGCCGATGGGCCACGTCCGGATGATGGCCGCGGTCCAGCCTTTCATCTCGGGGTCGATGTCCAAGACGGTGAACCTGCCGACCGAGGCGACGATCGAAGACATCCAGCAGACCTACATGGAGTCGTGGAAGATCGGGCTCAAGTGCATCGCGATCTACCGCGACGGATGCAAGCGCTCACAGCCGCTCTCCACGTCGCTCGACAAAGAGAAGAAGAAGGACGTCCCAACAGACGGCGAGCCGAAGGCGGTACGACGAAAGCTCCCCGACGAGCGCAAGGCGGTCACGCACAAGTTCGACGTCGGCGGCCACGAGGGCTACCTGACGGTCGGCCTCTACGAGGACGGCACGCCGGGCGAGTTGTTCGTGACCATGGCCAAGGAAGGCTCGACCATCTCGGGACTGATGGACGCGTTCGCGACCCAGACGTCTTATGCGCTGCAGTTCGGCGTCCCGCTCAAGTTCATGGTCGACAAGTTCAGCCACATGCGGTTCGAGCCGTCCGGCTTCACGAAGAACAAGGAGATCCCGATCGCGAAGTCGATCGTGGACTACATCTTCCGCTGGATGGCGAGCCACTTCCTGCCGGTCGAGGACCAGGACGAGGTCGGGATTATCCGCCGCGAGGAGACGCCGGCGCCGATCGCTGACCCCAAACCGCCTGCGCGAAGCGCAGACGACTCAAGAGACGCGGAGTTCAAGGTGATCGCCGGGCCGGCGGCGAACAAAACCGCGAATGGAATCCAGAAGCTCGCGTTCGTGAACACGGGCGATGCGCCCGCGTGTCCGGACTGCGGCGCGATCACGGTCCGCTCAGGCTCTTGCTACAAGTGCCTGAACTGCGGAGCGACGACAGGCTGCAGCTGACGCCCCTCCCCAATTGAAAAGAGCCGTCTGGGCAACCAGCCGGCTCTTTTTTTACTCCGGGAACCTGACCTCGATCAGCGGGCTGTACCGGACCATCGTCTCGAGGTCATTGCGTCGCCAGTTCCGCGCGACGCCCGCCAGGACCTCTCGGCGCTCAGCTTGGTCGTCGATGACTCGCGCCACCGCCGGAAGGTCGGCGCTTACACGCCCCTTGAGATGAAACGTGAGGCCCGGGTTCGCCTCGAGGTTCACCAGCCAGTCCCGCTTCTCAGGTCGCGGGATGCCGCTGATATAGATCCGTCCGCCTATGTTGTGGAACACGATCTCGATCCGGCGCGGCTTTCCGGTCCGGCGCCCCGTCGTGGTGATATCGATGGTATGCCCCTTCTCGAGCGCGTTCTTGATTCGGTCTTGAGTGATTTCCATGTCGTCACTCGTTCTACCCAGTCCCTTGCCGTTCCATTCCCGACCGGATCCCCGATAGGGAGCGACGCTGCTTTCCGACGGCGTCGAAGTTCGAGGGCGCCAGCCACGCCTCGAACTCCGCGCGGCGAGGCGGCCACTCGGCGTCGGTGATCGAGTACCACGCCGTGTCGCGATTGCGCCCCTTGATCATCCGGTGCTGGCGGAACACCCCTTCGAACACGAACCCGAACCGCTCGGCAGCGCGCCGCGAGGGGGCGTTGGCGGCGTCGCACTTCCACTCCAGGCGCCGGTTGCCCAGCTCGTCGAACGCGTAACGCGCCAGGACGTAGATCGCCTCGGTCGCCTGACGGGTTCGCTGCAGGGCAGGGGATAGCCAGATGTGGCCGATCTCGATCACGCCGTGCTCGGGCACGATGCTCATGAGCGTCGCGATGCCGCACGCCGCCCCGGTGCCGCGATCGACAATCGCGAAGGCCAGCGGGTCGGAAGTCGCCGCGTGCTGCTCGAGCCAGGCAAGGAACTCAGCCTTGCCCGAAAAGGGGCCGTACGGAAGATAGCGCCAGGTCTCGTCTGCGCCCCGCGCCGACGCAAACAGCTCGTCGCCGTGGCGTCGGGCATCGAGCGGCTCGAGGAGCACTGACTCTCCTGGCAGCGCGGCGCGCTGGGGCTGCTTCGCGACCATTGCGTCGCCTATTCTCCCGGCAGTGGACCGCACGGCACCGGCGATCCTCGAGCTCGGCCTTCTCCTCCTCCTCGCCGCGCTCGCGGGGCGAGGCGCGAGGGCGCTCGGCCTGCCGGCCGTCATCGGCTATCTGCTGGTCGGAGTCGTGGTCTCGCCTTTCACGCCGGGCTACGTGGCTAATCGCGAGCAGCTCTCGATCCTCGCCGACGTGGGCGTCGTGCTGCTCCTGTTCGAAGTCGGCATCGAGATCAACCCGCTCCGGCTTGCGCGGGAGGCCCGCCGACTGCTCCTGCTCGCGCCCCTTCAGGTCCTGGTGACCTGGCTGCTGAGCGCCGCTGCGTGCCTCGCGCTCGGACTCAGGCCCGCGGGCGCGGCGCTCATCGGCCTTTCGATCGCGATGTCCTCGAGCGTCGTCGTCGTCAACATCACGCGCAGCCGCCGCCGGACCACCGACCGGCGCACCGATGAGCTGCTTCTCGGGTGGAGCGTGATTCAGGACCTCGTCGGAGTCAGCGCCGCGATCGTCGTTGTCGTGGTCGTCGGGATTGGCGGCCGCTCCGGGCTCGAAGCTTTCGCGGGGGTCGCCGCGTTCGGGGTGCTGGCCGCGGTCTCCGCATTCGCGCTCCCCTGGCTGCTCCGCAGGCTGCAGACTGAGCACGACCTGTTTCTCCTGGTCTCGGTGGCAAGCGGCCTGCTGATAGCCGGCGTCGGCTCGCGGTTCCTCGACATCCCGCTCGCGCTGGCCGCGTTCGTCGCCGGCGTCGCCATCACAGAGAGCCCTGTTGCGGCTGAGGCGCGACAGCGTCTGTTGCCCTTTCGCGACCTCTTCGCCGTCATGTTTTTCGTCGCCCTTGGCACCATCATCGATCCAGCCCTCCTCCCCGCCGGGCTCCGGTGGCTGTTTGCCTTTCTCATCCTCGTGGTCGTGGCGAAGGTCGGACTCGTGTGGCTGATGGCGCGGTTGGCGAAGCTGCAAGCCCACAGGCTTCAGCTCGCTGTCGGACTTGGGCAGGTGGGCGAGTTCAGCTACGTGCTCGGCGCGCTCGCGCTCGGGGCGGGCTTGATCTCGGCGGAGGTCAACGCAGCCCTGGTGGCCGCCGTGGTGGTATCGATCGCGGCGTCCTCAATCCTTGTGCGCGGCGTATACAGGTCGCAGGAGGTTGGCGCATGAGAGTAGCGATCATCGGCTCGGGGAACGTGGGCAAGGCCCTCGCGGGATCGGCGACGAAGGCCGGCCACCAGGTCGCGCTTGCGGCGAGTGACCCGGAGCACGCGGAGGCGGCGGCGAAAGCGACCAGCGCTCAGGCCGCGAAGAACAACAGCGATGCGGTCAAAGATGCTGACCTGGTCGTTCTTGCGGTGCCGGCAAGCAAGGTCGACGAAGTGGTCGGGGCGCTCGCGACCGAGCTCGACGGCAAGGTCATAGTCGATGTCACCAACCGCTTCAACGCTCAAGACCCGGCGTCGACCCTCGACGGCTCCTCGATGGCGGAGCACATCCAGAAGAAGGCGCCGAGAGCGCACGTCGTCAAGGCCTTCAATTACGCCTTTGCCTCAAACATGGCCAATCCGCAGGTCGAGGGCACGAACCTCGACGCCTACGTCGCCGGCGATGATGAGGGAGCCAAGCAAAAGGTCCAGGACTTTGCGCGCTCGATCGGCTTTCGACCCATCGACGCAGGACCGCTTGCCATGGCGAGAGCCCTTGAGGGCATGGGGATCTTGAACATCCTGCTTCAGATCAAGCACAAATGGCCGTGGCAGAGCGGATGGAAGATGATCGGCCCGACCGGCGACAAGCAGTGACGAACTAGGCCGGTCGCATTCGCGCCGGAAGGCGCATCACCACCGGAACCCCGAGCAGCGTTACCAGCGCGAGCACGCCCAGCGACAGGTACGGGTTGCCGATCGCGGCCTGAACGACGAGCACCACGACCAGCCCGCCGAGGTTGCCGGACATCATCAGGAAACCGACCGCGGCACCCTGGCGCTCCGCGCCGGCGTGGATGTCCGACCAGTCCAGGACGACCGGAAGCGCCGCGAGCAGCACGAAGCCCGCGGCGAACAGCCAGGCGCCGGCCCACACGGGGCTGTGGAGCACCGCGACCGCCGCGAACGCGATCGCCGACGCGACCACCGCCACCATCAACACAACCCTTCGCCTGTCCGAGCGCGCCGCCACCGTCGGCAGCGCCGCCGCCCCGAGGATGCCCGCGAAGGTCAGGACCGCGATCAGCAGGCCTGCGGAATCCCCCTCGCCAAAGTGGTCGAGGATCGGCTGCAGCCACGTCGCCACCCCGTTGTAGGTGCCCATGCCGATGAACACGAGCGCCGCGAGGGTCCACATGAAGCGGTCGCGCAGCAGCCATCGCAGGCTGACGGTCGCGGAGGGATCGTCCGGGTACGCAGCCGGCACACGGAGGGCGACCAACATCAGCGCACCTCCGACGACGGCGAGCACCGCCTGCACGCGCAGCAGCATCGCGAGCCCACCGGCGTCGACCAGCGGGCCGGCCATGAGGACCGCCGCGAGGATGCCGGCGAACAGGGCCGCGGTGCCGATCGAGATCGCGGTCGCGCGCTCCTCCGGCGCGAAGTAGCGAGCGGCGACCTTGTTGATGCTGTTCAGCACGAGCGGCTGTCCCGCCGAGATCACCGCTTGCCCGGCCACCTGCCATGCGAACGACTGCGGATCGACGAGGCGGACGAGCGCGCCCGCGGCGGTGAGCACCGCGCCGGTGCCGAGTGCCTGCGTGAACCTCCGGTCCAGCCAGCGACCCGTCGGCAGCGCCAGCGCGATGTAAACCAGCGGGAATATGGCGGCGAGGTCGCCGACCAGGCCGACGCTCACTTGCATCGCAGCGGCGCTGCGGGTGTCTACGGCCGCGAAGGTCAGCCACAGAAGCTGCGTGCACGCGGCGAGCAGCGCGTAGCTCGCAAGCACCGCCCAGCGCTTCATCGGTTCAACCGCGCGTAGCTGCCGTGCAGCGCGCCGTAGAAGCGCTTGAACTCCAGGTACATCGGCTCATAGACGGCGCGCGCCGCCGGGTCTGGCTCGTAGGTGTCCGTGATCCGGACCAGGTCGGGCACGTCCTCGAGAGCGATCTTGCCGAGGCACATGGCGGCGAACAATCCGGCGCCGTGCACGCCGGCGTACATCGGGTCGGCGACCCGCTCGATGCGGCGTCCCAAGACGTCGGCGTGGATCTGGCACCACATGCTCGACTGGGCGCCGCCGCCCAGGATGCGAAGGCTCGGAATGGGACGCCGGACGAACTTTTCCACCGCGTCGAGCAGCCACCGGGCGTTGAAGGCGACACCCTCCATGACGGCCCTGATCATGTGGGCACGTCCGGTATTGATGGAGAGGTTGAGGAAGGCGGCCCGCAACGTGCGGTCGTCGACCGGCGTGCGTTCGCCGTTGAGCCAGGGTGTAAACATCACGCCGCCCGACCCGGCCGGAACCTCGGCCGCCGCGGCGCACATCTCGTCGTAGCCGCCGGCGGTCAGCGCGTCGCGCAGCCACTGGAGACATAGTCCGGCCGTCTCGTGGTTGTTGGCGACCAGGTAGCTGTGCGGGACGACGCCCGGCACCGAAGCCATCTGATGCAGCACGTCTGTGCGCTTGAAAGGCACCGCGCAGGCGATCCACGCCGTCGTGCTGATCGTCACGTGCGTCTCGAACGGTGCGACCGCGCCGGAGCCGAGGTAGGCGGCGTGGAGGTCGGGGATGCCGGCCACCACGGGAACGCTAGGGACGCCGAGGGCGGCGGCGACCTCTGGGAGGACATCGCCGATGACGCTCCCGGTGGCGAGCACCGGCGGCAGTCTGTTCGGGTCGCGGCCGGACCGGCTGACGAGCTCGCGGACGTAAGCCGGCTTCGCGTTGGGCCGGTTGTCGGTGAGCCACGAGAGGACCATCGACGCCGGCGTGGCCACGATCCGCCCCGTTAGGCGGAGGCCCAGGTAGTCGAGGGGCTCCAGCAGCGTGGCCGTCCGCTCGTACGTCTGCGGTTCGCGGTTGCGCAGGTACAGCTCGTGGCCGAGCGGGTCGGCGCCGTGGGGCGACGGAGCGCCGCCCGTGATCTGCATCCAGCGGACCAGGTTGCCCGGCGAGTAGCCGAACAGGGAGAGCCGGCCGCCCATCGCTCTGGCGGCGAAAGGGCCGCCTCGGGTGTCGGCCCACAGCATGCACGGCCCCACCGCCTGGCCGTCGCGGCCCACGGGCACGGTCGACCCCCACTGGCCGGTGATGCCGACGCCCGCGAGCTCCCGGGCGTCGACCCCGCCCGAGTCCAGGGTCGCCCGAACGCCCGCGCGGACCGCATCCCACCAGCTGTCCGGATCCTGGACGGCGCCGCCTCCAGGCAGGTACTCGGTATGGATGGCGCGAGCCGGCGCGCAGCCGAGAATCTCACCGCGGAGCGAGACCGCGCCTGTCTTCGCGCCGCCGGTCCCGAGATCGATGGCGAGAATCCACGGCTCGGGCACCGGCGCTTAGCCCCTCATTCGGTCGGGGCCACCTCGTACATCGCGTCGAGGGCCGCGGTGAACAGCGTGTCCAGCACCTCGTTGCCCGCGGGCGTGCCGCCAAGTCCGTAGAGGGCGCCGCTCCCGGGCTCTTCCCGGGCCGGGTGCCTGGCGTACTCCACCGCGTCGCGGAGGTCGGCGACGAACGCATCCGCGACGCCGGGCGCGGTGTTTGGGCGCGTGACGCAGAAATGCAGCGCAGGTGGAAGGTGCAGCGCGTTGAGCCTCCAGCCGCGCGAGACGAGGTGGTCGTTGACGTGGTAGATGTTCAGCTCCCTCGCGCGGAAGGCGACCAGAAACGTCGGGTCGCCGATGACCTGAAGATCGGGGATCGATTCGACTCCCGCGTTGATCGTGGCCGCGGTCGCGAAGATCTTCCGCGCGACCTCCAGGTAGCCCTCCTCGCCGAGACTCACCATCGCCGCCCACGTGGCCGCGACCAGGCCGCCCGACCGGCTGCCCGACAGGCCAGGCGAGAAATAGATTCCGCCCGGCCAGTCCGGGTAGTTGAAGTACTGGTGCCTGCGCAGGTCGGCGTCGCGATAGAGGAGCACGCTCGTGCCCTTCAGCGCGTAGCCGTATTTGTGCGTGTCAGCCGAGATCGAGGTCACGCCAGGCACGCGAAAGTCGAAACGAGGAATCGAGTAGCCGAGTCGCTCGCCCCAGGGCAGGATGAAACCGCCCAGGCAGCCGTCGACGTGAAGTCCGATTCCGCGTTCGAGAGCGATCTGCCCGAGCTCGTCGATGGGATCGATCACGCCGTGCGCGTAGTTGGGCGCCGAGCCGACGATGGCGATCGTGTTGGCGTTGACGTGGGCCCGCACCCACTCGACGTCGACGCGGTAGTCGTCGCCCAGCGGGGCTCTCAGCATCTTGATCCCGAGCAGGTGCCCCGCCTTGAGGAGCGCCACGTGAGCGGTCACCGGGATGATCGCCTCGGGTTCGGTGATGCCGCGCTCTTTGCGCGCCTGGTCGCGGTAGGCGAGCATCGGATCGATGAGGCTCTCGGTGCCGCCGAACGTGACCACGCCCGCGGCGCGGTCGTCGCCGTGAAGCATCGACCTGGTGATCGCGACGATCTCCGCCTCGAGCTTCGTCGCCGACGGATACATGTCGCGCTGCAGGACGTTGGCGTGCGCGAACAGGCGGAACGCCTCGGTCAGGAAGGCGTAGTGGTCGTGGCCTCCGTGGTAGATGGAGCCCGACACCCGACCGGCGTCGGCGATCCGGTCCTCCTCGCCCGCCATCGCGCGGAGCTCGTCGAGGATGTCCTGGCGCTCGCGGCCGCGCGGCTCGAGCCGGTGATAAGTCTTGAACCGATCGCGGTAGGGATAGAAGTCGATCAGCTGCCCGCCGTCGTCGGCCATGACGGCGCCAGCTTAACCGGGTGCCTCCGCACGGAGTTGGTGAGCACCCCGATGCCGTCGATCGCGATCGCAACCTCGTCTCCGTCTTGCAGGGTCACGTCCTGCGGCGGCACGACGCCGGTGCCGGTCAGCAGGACGCATCCGTGCGCGAAGTTCTGGTCGCGACCGAGGTACTCGAGAAGCTCGGGCACGTTGCGCCGCATCGCCGACGTCGAGGTCTCGCCTGCGTAGACGACCGATCCGGCGCGCTTGATCTCCAGCCCGATGCGGCGGTCGTCAGGCGAGTAATCCCATGCCAGCGCGACGGCGGGCCCGAGCGCGCAGCAGCCGTCGAATACCTTGGCCTGCGGCAGATAGAGCGTGTTCTCGCCTTCGATGCTCCGCGAGCTCATGTCGTTGCCGATCGTGTAGCCGATGACCTCCATCCGGCTGTTGCAGACAACCGCCAGCTCAGGCTCGGGCACATCCCACGTCGAGTCGGAACGGACGTTGATGACGTCGCCAGGTCCCCTCACGCGCGACGCCGTGGCCTTGAAGAACAGCTCCGGGCGCGCCGCCGTGTAGACGCGCTGGTAGGGATCGGCGCTCACGGCCTCTTCGGCCCGCGCGGCCAGGCTGCGCTTGTAGGTCACGCCGGCGGCCCACACCTCCTGGCTCTCGATCGGTGCGAGCGACTTCGGCTCCTCAGGCGCGTCCACCGCGTGGGCCTCCCGCTCGAGCGCACGCCGGACCTCGTCGAGTCGGAGAGCGAGAAGTGTGTCGAGAGATATGCCCGCGTGAAGGCGATTCCAGGTCTCATCCCGCTTGAGGAAGAGGCCGGACTCGAGCCGGATCAGGTGCTCCATGCCGGGCCGGAAGGGTACTCGAAGCGCGCGATCGACTCGGGGCGCATCGTGATGCTGTAACCCGGCGCGCTCGGCGCCACGTAGCAGCCGCCGCGGATCACGACCGGGTCGACAAAATGCTCGTGCAGGTGCTCCACGTACTCGAGCACGCGATTCTCGAGCGAGCCGCTGACGGCGACGTAGTCGAAGATCGAGATGTGCTGCACGTACTCGCAAAGGCCAACCCCTCCCGCGTGCGGGCACACCGGGACGCCGAACTTGGCCGCGAGCAGCAGCACCGCGAGCACTTCGTTCAAGCCTCCGAGCCGGCAGGCGTCGAGCTGGCAGAACCCGATCGCCTCGGCCTGGAACAGCTGCTTGAACATGACGCGGTTCTGGCAGTGCTCGCCCGTGGCGACCTTGATCGGCGCGATGGCGCGGGCAATGGTGGCGTGGCCGAGCACGTCGTCGGGGCTCGTCGGCTCCTCGATCCAGTGGGGGTCGAACTCGGCCAGTCGCCTCACGTTGGCGATCGCGTCCCCGACCTCCCAGACCTGGTTCGCGTCCATCATCAAGAAGCGGTCGGGTCCGATCTCCTCGCGGACGATCTGCGCCCGGCGCCGGTCGTCCTCGACACTGCCTCCGATCTTCAGCTTCACGTGGGTCCAGCCGGCGGCGACGGCCTCGCGGCACAGCGCCCGCAGCTTCTCGTCCGAGTACCCGAGCCAGCCGGCGGACGTCGTGTAGGCCGGGTAGCCCTCGCGCACGATCTCCGCCTCGCGAGCGGCGCGAGTCGGCGCCAGCCGCTTCAGGATCGCCAGGCCTTCGTCTGGCGTGAGCGCGTCACTGATGTACCGGAAGTCGATGGACGCGATCAGCTGTTCGGGACTCATGTCGACGAGCACCTTCCACAGAGGTTTGCCCTCGACCTTGGCGTAGAGGTCCCAGACCGCGTTGATCAGCGCCGCGGCGGCCAGGTGGATCGCCCCCTTCTCCGGGCCGAGCCAGCGCAGCTGCTGCTCGCCCGTGACCGCGCGCCAGAAGCCGCGCATGTCCGCGGTCATCGAGTCGAGCGTCCTCCCCACGACGATCGGTGCGAGGGCATTGATCGCAGCCACCACGACCTCCGTGCCGCGGCCGAGCGTGAAGGCGAGCCCGTGGCCCTCCAGTCCATCGCCGTCGCCGGTCTTGAGCACAACGTAGGCGGCGGAATAATCGGGCTGCGTATGCATGGCGTCGGAGCCGGCGAGCGTCCTCGAGGTGGGAAATCTCACGTCGTGCGCGGAGACGCTGAGGATCTTGTGCACGGTCAGCCCTTGACCGCGCCCACGAGAAGGCCGCGAGCGATGAACCGCTCGAGCGCGATCGCCATCGCGATCACGGGCCCGATCATGATCAGGATGAGCACCGACATGTACCACCACTGCGGGCCGCGGGTCGCGTTCTGCGCGGCGACCGTGAGGGGCAGCGTCTGGGCGTTTGCGCTCGTGAGGAAGAGCGCGATCAGGTACTCGTTCCACGCGAACACGAGGACGAACAGGAACGTGGCGACGAGCCCCGGAATCGACAAGGGCAGGACGATCGAGCGAAAGATACGGTAGGGCGAGGCGCCGTCGATGGCGGCGCTCTCCTCGAGCTCGACGGGGATGCTCTGGAAGTAGTCGCGCATCAGCCACACCACGATCGGCAGGTGGGACGCGACGTAGGCGATGATCAGCGCTCCCCACGTGTCCAGCAGCTCGAGCTGCTGAAAGAAGATGTAGATCGGGATGACGACCGCGACCGGCGGGAGCATGCGCTGCGAGATCATCCAGAAGGCGATGTCGTCGTTGCCGACGCCTCTTTTGAATCTGCGCGCCACCGTGTTCAGCAGAAGGAGGAACAGAGCGAAGCCGGCAACGGCTCCGATCTGCCAGGGCACGTGGGCGACGATCACGACCACCGCGACCACCACCCCGACCGCGAACGAGGCGATGGCGCCGAAGCTCACCTGGTAGCGCATGCGCACCAGGCCGTACGCGGCCATCGCGCCGAGGATCAGGGTGATCGCAGTGCTGGTCAGTCCGACCACGACCGTGTTGAGGTAAGGGCGGAAGGTGTCCGGGCCGAGGTCGACGAAGATGTAGTGCCAGTTGTCGAGGTTCGGCTGGAAGTCACGCCAGGGGATGTAGAACGGCCCGCCGTTGACGTCGAGCGGCGTCTTGAAGGACGTGACCGCGAGCCAGTACAACGGGAACAGGACGACGAAAGCCCAGGCAACAAGCAGGGCGTAGGACATCAACATCGTCGGGAACGGGATCGACGTGGTCGTGACCGATCGCCGACGGCGGCGCGCCAGAGCCACGGCTCAGGCCATCGCCGTCACGCGACGGCGAAAGAGGTTGACGTAGCTGACCCCAATAAAGGTCACAGTGATCAGGAGCAGGTAGGCGACCGCCGCCGACCCACCGATGTCCAGCGCCCGCCAGATTGTGTACGCATGCAGGGTCAAGGACTCGGTCGCGGTTCCAGGCCCGCCGTTGGTGAGAACGTTCGGCAGGTCGACGATCTTGAAGCCCTCGATCAGCCGGATGAGCACCACCGTCGACGCGGCGGGCAGGATCAGCGGCAACCTGATCCGCCAGAAAACCTGCCAGCGGTTTGCCCCGTCCACTACCGCCGCCTCGACCAGCTCGTGGGGCAGCGTCTCGAGCGCCGCGAGCAGCACGATGAAGATGAACGGCGTCCACTGCCAGATGTCGCCGATCATCACCGCCAGGCGCGCGCCCCACGGATTGGTCACCCATGACACGTCGACCAGCCCGAAGTGCGCCCACAGCGGGTAAAGAGGGCCTTTGTCGGTGTCGGTAAGCATGCGAAACAGGTAGGCCACGCCCACCGGCGTGATCATCATCGGCAGCAGGAAGACGACCCGAAAGAATCGCCGTCCCGGCAGCTGCTGGACGACGAGGAGAGCCAGGCCCAGGCCGAGCAGGAACTGGACGCTGACGTCGACGCCGACGTAAATGATCGTCACCACCAGCGTTCCGGGCCGGCCGCTCGTCAGCACTGTGCTGACCACCATCCACAGCAACCAGCCAGCCACCCCAGCGGCAAGAAGCCTCCCCACAAGGCCGGCCGCCGTGCGGTCGTCGCCGCGAACGTACCGGTACAGCCCGAACGCGAGGAGTCCGTACCCGCCAGCAAGAACCAGGAATCCAACCGGGGTCAGCGGGCCGGCGAGGCCGAGGAAGTGGACGTGGTCGATCCCGGCGATGAGCTTGGCGTAGTTGTCGAAGCCGACGAACTTCAGGTCTACCCCACCTTCGGAGAAGCTCAGGCGCGACAGTGACACGTAAAGCGATGCCAGCAGCGGAAAGATCGAGAACCCGAGGATTACGATCACGGCGGGGAGAATGAACACGCCGCCCGCCACGCGGTCGAGCCTGGCGCCGATCGGGCGCCATGTCGAGGCAGCCAGACGGAAGCCGCGCGTTGACACGTAGCCGCTCACTTTAGAGAGGTCCTCTTCTTCCACTCGTTGCACCGGGCCGGGTGGCGAGGCCCGAAGGCCTCGCCCGCGCCCCGGCAGTTACTTGGTGACGCTCAGGCTCGCCTTGTACGCATCTAGCTGCCCCTGACGGCCGATCTCGTCGGTCTTCTTATCCCACTGCGCGGTGATCTGGGCCATCGTCTGGTTGACACTCAGCTCTCCCGCCAGGAATTGCGCGAGCGCGGTGTCCTGGGCCGTCTGCTGGTAGAAGGCGGTCTGCGGTATGCGCATGTCGAGCACCATGTTCGGGCTGTTCAGGCTGTCCTTGATCGCGCCGAGATAGTTCTGCGCGGCCTGCTGGCTCATGCCTGACGACAACCACGGGCCCAGGTTGGTGAAGTGCGACGTGCGGTAGGGGTTGAAGCCGGTCTTGCCGATGGTGACGTCGACGCTCGACTGCGCCGGCTGTGACATGTACGACAGGAAGGCGTACGCGGCGTCCTTGACCTTGTCCGAGGCCGAGTGGTTGATGGCGCCGGACCAGCCGCCGAAGGCCGCAAACGGCGAGTGGTTCACACCGTTGGTCGCATACGGGCAGAGTGTCGGGTTGCAGTCGGCGAGCTGCATCGTGCTGCGGTCCAGCACCTGCTTCGAGCCCGGCAGGATCACGGCGCCGACCTTGTCGATGACCTTCGACTGCGTCTTGTCCACCGCCAGCGGGCCGATGTCGCCCCAGTCGAGCGACAGCGCGCACCGGCCGGTGACGAACAGGCCGCGGGAGTCTCCGACGTCGTTGTTCAGCTGGTCCGGCGGGCCGAGCTTGGACAGCGTCTTGTATATCCCCAGTGCCTTGGCCGCCGCGGGGTTGTTGTACAGGGGCTCCATGTTGTTCGTGTCGAAGAAGGCGCCCTGCTTGGTGCCCTGGCTCTGGATGAAGGCGGACGCGATGGAGCTGTACATCCAGTAGGACTGCGCGCTGCGCTTCATCGCCAGGCAGGAACCGTAGTCGGCCTTGCCGTCACCGTTCAGGTCCTTGCCCTGGAAATGCTGCGCGATGCTGATGTAGTCGTCCCAGGTCTGCGGCGGCTGTAGGCCATCCTTCTGGAGAAGGTCGGTTCGGTAGTAGACCATCTGAAAGTCGCCGTCGAGCGGGATCGTGTAGGTGTGCCCCTTGAAGGTGGCGCTGAAGTCGCGGAAGAACGGCGCGATGTCGCTCCACTGCAGGGCCGAGTCGCCCTGGATGCGGCTACCGAGATCCTCGAGGTAGCCAGAGGGCACGTAGTCACCCATCCACTGGGGGTCGAAGACCGTCGCGTCGTATGAGTTCGTCTTGGTCGCAAAGTCGGTCAGGAGCTTCTGGTAGAGGTCGGAGAAGGGGACGGTGATGACCTCGATCTTTGCGCCGGTCAGCTTCTCGAAGTCAGGCGCACGCCGCTGCAGCGGCTCGGCGATCTGCGGGCCGGTGAAGGTCAAAACGCGGACGGTGACGCCGCTGAACTTGTTGTTCGAGGAAGTGTTCGACGTTCCGTTCGAACAGGCCGCAAGGACGGCTGCGGCCAGGGCCAGGACAAGGGCTCTCGCCAGCTGTCGGCTCATCTGCTCATTTTTCCCCTATCAATCTGAGTGGACCGGGTGGCCGAAATGCCACGAATATGGGATGTTTAGCTCGTCGCGCCCGGTTTGTCAAGCTCCAAATCGGCTGTTTGGCTCCTATTCATCCGATGTCTCGACCTCCAGGTGCCTGCAGCGCGAAGCTCTCCAGGACCCGGTGGAAGACGCCCACCAGCACCGCCAGCGGAGCCAGCGACACCATCAGCGCGGCGGCCGCCGTCGGCCAGTCGAGCTCGCGCTCGAAGGTGAAGAAATCGCTGAGCGCGACGGGTACGGTCTTGACCGCGCCCGACGTCAGCACGAGGGGCACCAGCAGCATGTTCCAGTCGAGGACGAACATCACCACCAACGTGGCCGCGACGCTCGGCGCGATGAGCGGCAGGACGACCCCGCCGAGGATGCGCACCAGGCCGGCACCATCGATGACCGCGGCCTCCTCCCACTCCGGTGGCAGCTGCGCCACCGCGCCGTGCAGGACGAAGACCGCGAGTGGCGCCGTCACCGCCGCCTCGGCGAGCGTTATGCCGGCGAAAGTGTCGATCAGATGGACCCGGCTCGACAGATCGGCGAGCGGGATCACGTACGCCATCACGGGGAGGCTCGCGAGGACGAGGAACACTTGCGTCGCCGTACGGCCGCCGCGGAACCGAGAACGCGCGAGCGCGAAGGCGGCCGGAAACGCAACGGCCACGGTCAGGCAAGCCGCCAGGATCGCGGCGAGCGTGCTTGTCGCGAGCTCCTGCCAGAAGGTCGGCTCCGCGACACCGATCTCGGCGATGTGGTCGAGCGTCGGCGGCCCCGTCCACGACGGGGGCCGCGTGCTGTCATCCGGCAGCACGCCGACCGCGGCAAGGCCGGTCCATGCCAGCGGAAGCAAGAACGCCCCGGTGACGGCGGCAATGGCGATGATGCGCGCCGGCCTCAACGCGACCATCTCGCGGAGACCCGGATGTAGACCGTGCCGACAACGGCCACGCACCCGGCGATCAGCCATGCCGACGCCGCCCCGCTCGGCCAGTCGTTGGTGACGAACGCGCGGTCGTAGCTGTAGAGCGCGGGCGTCAGGGTCGCGGTCCCGGGCCCGCCGCCGGTAAGGATGAGGATGGTGTCGAACGCGCCTAAAGACAGCCCTGTAAGGAGCATCCCCACCGTCAGCATCAGAGGCGCGACCTCGGGAAGGGCGACGTTGACGATGCGCCGGAACCACGACGCACCCACCAGCGTCGCCTGCTCCCAGCGCTCCTCGGGGATCGCCACAAGGCCGGGCAGGAGGAGAAAGGTGACGAACGGCGCCATCCGCCAGACCTCGATCGCGATCGTCGCCGCGAGCGCGAGGCGCACGTCACCGATCGGCGATGCCACCTCGGGTTGGCCCAGCCAACCGAGGACGAAGTTGAGGATGCCGGTCGCGCCGCCGAACAGGTAATGCCACATGACACCTGTGGCGATCGGGCTCACGAGCCACGGCAAGAGAAGAAGCCCGCGCCACCACGACCGGCCTCGGAACGGGCGCCGGAGCAGGTACGCGACGCCAAAGCCGAGACCGAGCTCCAGCGGCACGGCGACCAGCGTGAAGATGGCGACGTTCCGCGCGGCCTCGCCGAACTGGGGGTCGTGGAGGACATCGGTGTAGTTCTGCCAGCCCGCGAACGCGACGGCCGTGGTGAGCGGCGAATACGTGGTCAGAGTCGCGCCCAGACCGACCAGGGCCGGGCCGACGAGCCAGCCGCCGAGCAGGATCGCGAGCGGAGCGAAGAGAAGAAGGCGGTCGCGGCGCGTGAGCCGCACTTACTTGGCCCCAGACACTCCGCCGTCGATTATCAGACCCGCGGCCATCATGAACCGCGACTCGTCGGAAGCGAGGAAGAGAGCCGCGTTGGCGACGTCCTCGGGCCGGCCAAGGTCACTGGTGAGCTGCCGCTTGCGGATCGCGGCCATCCCCTCCTCCGGGTCGCTGTACGACTCCTTCAGATAACGCTCCACGAACGGCGTGAGGATGGTGCCTGGCAGCAAAGCGTTGACGCGGATGCCGTGGGGCGCGAGGTCGACCTGCATCGACTTCGTCATCGCGAAGACCGCGCCCTTGGACGCCGCATAGGAGACGCGGCGGGCGAGGCCGACCTCGGCTATGCAGGACGACATGTTGATGATCGAGCCGGTCCGTCGCTCGATCATGTGGGGCACCACGGCCCGGGTCATCAGGTAGACGCCCCGCACGTTGACGGTCATCACCCGGTCGAAGAGCTCGGGCTCGGTCTCGAGGACGTCGCCCACGCCGGCGATCCCGGCATTGTTGAAGAGCACGTCGATCCGGCCGAATCTCGCAACGGCCCTCGCCGCCAGGTCGACCGTGTCCTGCGGACTTGTCACGTCGACTCGCTCCGCGACCGCCGCATCGCCGATGTCAGCGACAGTCTTTCGCGCCGCGTCGAGATCGATGTCGGCGACGACCACCCGGGCGCCCTCCTGGGCGAAAAGGCGGGCGCTCGCCTGGCCGATCCCCGATCCCGCCCCCGTGATCAGGCACACTTTGGCGTCGAGCCGGTTTCCCATAGCGATTGTTAGCTATATGCTGAAGCTCCGATGTTTGTCAACCTTTTCCCGCGGTGTCGGCGGTCCACCGCCCCTGCAGGCCTGTGAACGTCCGATCTATCCGGCGGCCTTTGCGGGCTCCGCGTGTGACCGAAGGGGCGATCGACAAGATCCGGGAGCGGATTGTGTCGGGCGCGTGGGGCCCGGGCGACCGCCTGCCCAAGGAAAGCGAGCTGGCTGCCGAGCTCGGGCTCTCGCGCAACTCACTGCGCGAGGCGGTGCGCGCGCTTTCCCAGCTGCGGGTACTCGAGGTCAGGCAGGGTGACGGGACCTACGTCAGCAGCCTCGAGCCCGATCTCTTGCTCGAGAGCACCCATTTCATCAGCCATCTGCTCCTGGGCGATACCGAGATCGAGCTTTACGAGGTCCGCCGCATCCTGGAGGCGGCCGCCGCCGCGCTGGCCGCCGGCCGCATCGACATCCAGGAAAAGGTCGAGCTGGCGCAGAGCCTGGAGCGCATGGGCGGGGCCAAAAACGTCGAGGAGCTGGTCGAGGCCGACGTCGCATTTCACGCCGTAGTCGCCCGGGCCGCGGGAAACGCGGTCCTCACTTCGCTCCTTGCCAGCCTCGCGACCCGCACCATGCGCGCCCGCCTGTGGCACGGGCGTGAGGCGGACGGGGCCCTGGACGAGACGCGCAACGAGCACCGGCGCATCTACGAAGCCATCGTGGCCGGCGATCCCGACCTCGCTCGCGCCGCCGCCGCCGCGCACATCGCCAGCAGTGAACGCTGGTTGAAGGGCCAGCTCGCGACGGGACGCTCGGCATGACGCATGACTTCAGCGGCGAGAGCAGCCACCGCATGCGGAAGATCTGGGAACTCTGAAACAGGTCCAGCTCGGCAAGACCCCGCTGCAGGTCACGCGGCTCGGCCTGGGCACCGCACCCCTGGGCGGGCTGTTCGAGGCGGTCGCCGACGACGAGGCGCACCGGGTGGTCGAGGCCGCCTGGAAGGCAGGCATCCGCTTCTTCGACACCGCCCCCCTCTATGGCCACGGCCTCGCCGAGCGACGACTGGGCGCGGTGCTGAGCTCGAAGCCGCGCGACGAGTTCGTGCTCGCCACGAAAGTGGGCCGGCTCCTGCGCGCCGGCGCGCCGCCCGAGCCTGGGCAGGCATACAAGGGCGTGCCGCCCGTCAACCCAGTGTTCGATTTCTCCTACGACGGCGTGATGCGCTCGGTCGAGGAAAGCCTGAGCCGGCTTGGTTTCGACCGCATCGACGTCCTCCACATCCATGATCCAGACGATCACTTCGAGGAAGCCTTGACCGGCGCTTACCGCGCGCTCGACCGGCTGCGGTCGGAAGGAACCGTGAAGGCGATCGGCGCGGGCATGAACCAGGCCGAGATGCTGGTCCGATTCGCGCGCGAGGCTGATTTCGACTGCTTCCTTCTCGCCGGGCGCTACACCCTCCTCGACCGTTCCGGCGCCACCGAGCTGCTGCCGCTGTGCTCCGAGCGCCGGATCGCGATCATCGCCGGTGGCGTGTTCAACAGCGGCATCCTGGCCGACCCGCGCCCAGGCGCCACCTTCGACTACGCGACGGCCCCGCCCGAGCTGGTGCGCCGCGCGGAAGAGCTGAAGGCGGTCTGCGATCGCGCGGGCGTCGGTCTGAAGGCGGCGGCGATCCAGTTCCCCCTTCGTAACCCGGCCGTCGCTCTCGTGCTGACCGGATGCCGGTCGGTCGCGGAGGTCGAAGAGAACGTGCGCGCCTTCGAGGCCAAAATCCCCGACGAGCTGTGGCCCGCGCTCGACGCATGATCGTCGACGCCCACCACCACTTCTGGGACCCGTCGCGCCGCGACTATCCCTGGATGGGCGACGAGCTGGCCGCGATCCGCCGGCCCTTCGGTCCCAGCGAGCTGCGTCCCCTGCTGGCCGACAACGGCGTCGACAAGACGATCCTCGTCCAGACCGTCTCCAGTGTCGAGGAGACGCGCGAGTTCCTGGAGATCGCCGCCGCCAACGACTTCGTCGGCGGCGTGGTCGGATGGGTCGACCTGACCTCACCCGCGGCCGCGGAGGCCATCGCCTCTCTCGTCGGTGACCTTCTCGTCGGGGTCCGCCACCAGGTCCACGACGAGCCTGACCCCCGCTGGCTGCTCCGCGATGACGTGCAGCGCGGCATCGGGGCGGTCGGCGACGCCGGACTGGTCTACGACCTGCTCGTGCGGACGCGTGAGCTGCCCGCCGCGCTAGAAACCGTCCGCCGGCACCGTGGGATGTCCTTCGTCATCGACCACGCGGGCAAGCCGCGCATAGCAGGCGGCTCGTGGGACGCCGGCTGGGAGAAGGCGCTGGAGCCGTTCCGCGACGAGCCCAACGTCGCCTGCAAGCTTTCCGGCCTAGTAACCGAGGCGGACTGGAAGTCGTGGACGCCCGAGCAGCTCTCGCCCTACGTACGACGCGCCCTCGACTGGTTCGGCCCCGAGCGCTGCATGTTCGGGTCCGACTGGCCTGTGTGCCTGCTCGCGGCCGACTACGCACGCGTCATGGACTCGCTGCAGCAGATCGTCGGCCTGGACGAGTGGGTCTTCGGCAACACCGCTCGCCGCGTTTACGGGCTGGCTTAAGCCACCTTGTCGACGACGGCGTTCCAGCGCTGGTCGATGCGCCGCACCTTGTAGATGATCAGGGCGACCGCCCACGTGACCACGAACGCGGCCACGATCACGTAACCCGCGACGCTCAGCACAGACGTCGCCGCCGCGTCGAACGGCCCGCCGCGCAGGCCTAGAACCTGGATCAGGATCTGCCCGACCTCGATCAAGCCGATGAACAGCGCGACGAAAACCGAGAGCGACGTGATCGTCAGGTTGTAGAAGACTTTGCGGATCGGGGTCGCGAACGCCCAGGAGTAGGCCTTGGACATGAAGGCCCCGTCCATCGTGTCCATCAGCGACATCCCCGCGGCGAAGATCAGCGGCAGCGAGATGATCGCGGCGAACGGAAGTCCCTGCGCGGCGGCGCCCGCGGAGATGGCGAGGAACGCAACCTCCGACGCGGTGTCGAAACCAAGGCCGAAGAGGAAACCGACAAGGTACATCTGCCAGCTGTGCTCGATCAGCCGGAACAGGCGGCCGAACATTCGCGTCATCAAGCCGCCGGCGGCCAGCTCTTCGTCCAGGGTCTGTCGGTCGAACTCGCCACGCTGCATCCTGCGGTAGACACGGACGATGTCGATGAGGACGAGCAGGTTGAGGATCCCGATGACGATGAGGAAACCTCCGGAGACAGACGTGCCTATGGCCCCGCCGATGTTCCGGAGTTGCCCGTTGTCCGCCACCACCCCCTGCACGAGCCATCTGACCGTCAGGCCGAGAGCGACCGCGATCACGAGCACCACCGTCGAGTGGCCGAGGGAGAAGAAAAAGCCGACGCCCATCGGCTTCTTGCCGCTCTGCAGCAGTTTGCGCGTGGTGTTGTCGATGGCCGAGATGTGGTCGGCGTCGAAGGCGTGCCTCAAGCCGAGCGTGTAGGCGACGCCCCCCAGCCAGAAAAAGCCCGGATGGCTGGCGGCGTAGGCAAGAAGCAGTCCCCAGCCGGCCAGGTGGAGAACTCCCACCGACCCGAAGAACCCGAGCAGCCGCCTGCCCTCGCCCCGCTCCAGGGTCATCGGCGAAAATCCTAGCCCTTATCGCGACAGAGTCGCAACTTGATATTCAAATGAGACCTGATTTCCTGCGACTCATTCGCGCCAGGTCCTCTCGTGTAGGCTCGCGCCATGGACCTCGATCAACTCCCGCCCCAGCTGCGGGCCATCCTCCGCTCGCTCGATCACGCCATGAAGAGCCGCGAGCCGGCGATCAGGGCACGGGTCAACGCCCTGCGCGTGGCCCATCCGCTCTACACCAACCATCAACTGACGCTGGCGCTTATCCGTTCCACGCGGCGGCGCGTGGCCGCGACCGGAGCGATCAGCGGCGCGGCATCAGTGGTGCCGGCGGTCGGCACCGCGCTCGCGATCGGCACCGTCACCAGTCAAACGATCTACGCGCTGGAGCAGGAGATCGAGCTGGTTCTGGGGATCGCGATGATCTTCGGCCACGAGCTGAGTGGGACTGATGACCGCGTCCTCGAGGCCTTGGTCGTGGTCGGGGCCACCAGCGGCGCGCTGAAGCTGCGCGAGGACGTGATGGTCGCGGGCGGAGAGCGCCTGGCGATCGCCGCGTTTCGCCGCATGCCGAGCATCCTCATCGCGCACGGCGGCGGCCGCATCCTGTCGCGCATCCTTTCCCGCGTAGCGACGACCGGGGCTGCGAAGGTCGCCGCGCGCGTGATCCCGCTCGGGGTCGGGATCGCAGTTGGTGCTGGCTTCGACTGGCTGGCCGTCACCGGCCTCGGCCGCGCAGCCATGCGGTACTACGGTCCAGGCGGACCGGGCGCGCGCCCGCTCCTACTTGCTCCCGAAGATTCCTCGCACGTCGAACTGGGCAACTGACGTGATCTGGTCGAAGGTGCACTTCTTCGGTGGTTTGTCGGTGCGCCAGCGGAGAAAGCCCGTCGCGTGGCGAAACCTCTCCCCCGCCTCGAGCTTGTCGTAGGTCACCTCGCACACAAGAACGGGCTTGATCGCCACCCACTCCGTGTCCTTGCCCCGCGACCAGCGGCTCAGCCCACCCGGCATGCGGCCCGGGTTGGCCTTCCATTCCTCCTCGGGGACATGCGTCTCGAGCGGCTTGAGCTTGGCGATCAGCTCCTTGCGCTCGGCGGCGCTGAACGATGACGTGTGGCCGACGTAGTGGATGGTGCCCTTCTTGTCGTAGAGGCCCAGCAGGAGCGCGCCGAGGGTTGAGCCGTCGCTCGTCTTGCGCCAGCCAATGACGACGCAGTCGGCGGTGCGCTCGTGCTTGATCTTCACCCAGAACCGCTTGCCCGGCACGTAGGGGCCCTGCCATGACTTGGCGATCACACCGTCGAGGCCCGCGCCCTCGAACTTCTCGAACCAGTCCTCGGCGGTCTTCGGGTCGCGTGTATACGGCGTCAGGAAGATCGGCTTCTTGACGCCCTTCAGGAGCTTCTCCAGGCGCTTGCGACGCTCGCCCAGTGGCAGCTTTCGCAGGTCTTCCTTGCCCTCGGCAAGAAGGTCGAACGCGACGAACCAGGCGGGTGTGGCCTCGCTCAGCATCTTCACGCGCGATTCGGCCGGATGGACGCGCTGCTGCAAGGCGCCGAAGTCTAGGCCGTTGGCGCCGACGACCACGATCTCGCCGTCGAGCACAAGCTTGGTCTCGCGCAGGGCCCGGAACGGGTCCATGAGCTCGGGGAAGTAACGCGTCATCGGCCGGCCGCCCCGACTCATGAGGGCGACATCCTCGCCGTCGCGGTAGACGAGCGTCCGAAAGCCGTCCCACTTGGGCTCGTACTCCCAGGAGTCGCCCTTGGGGATGCCCGACTCGGAGATCGCCGACAGCATCGGCTCCATGTCCAGGGGCAGCGGCAGCTTCACGCCACTTTTCCCCAGGTGTCTATATCTTGTGGATCGGTGGTCACGCTGGTACTATATCGACGGCCGGTAAAGGCCAGTTAACTTCCGAAATCACGCCCCCACCCCAGCCTGGGAGGTCCGCGCAAGCGGGCCTCCCGCATTTAGACAAGTCAAGGCTCGCGCCGGGGCTTCCCGCATTTAAGGCAAGTCAAAGTCCGCCCCGGGGCCTCCCGCATTTAGGCAAGTCAAGGCTCGCGCCGGGGCTTCCCGCATTTAGGCAGGTCAACGTCCGCGCCGAGGCCTCCCGCATTTCTGACGGCGGCTATCTCTGGAGACCCTTGAACTCCGTCAACAGGTCGTCCACCGTGACGTTGCCATAGTCCTGGCTCAGCGCCGCCTTCGCGGTCGTCCACAGGCCGCGGGCGGCAACGGGACCGCGCGACGCGAGGTCGGTGAGCCGAAGCTGCCCGTAGACCCCGATGTCCGGAACCTGCTTCAGCTGGTCGGCCATCCACTTAGCCCACTGCTTGACGTTGGCCTCCGACGGGGTGGCCTTCGCGCCGACTGTAGCCGCCTTCGTGGCGGTGACCGCGGCTGCCTTCTCGACGGCTTCCTTGACCCGTTCGGCCTCGGCCGCGGTCTTCGCGGCGGCCTCGTCAGCGGCGGCCTTGGCAGCCGCGGCGTCGTGGGCGGCCTGCGTCTTCAGAGCCGCCAGCCCTTGGCCGGCGATGGCGCTGATCCGGTCCGTCGCGGACTCGGTCGATGTCTCGGTCTCGCCGTTGACTTCGCCCGGCTTGCGGTCGCCGAAAGTGCGGCCCAGGGCGCCGCCGATCAGGTTCGGCACATCCAGGCCCGTCAGCCCCTTGATCGCGGTGGTCGACTCGATCATGGCCCTGGTCGCGTTGCGAACGATGTCCGACGCGCCGTCGGCGCTCATCACCGTCAACGAGTCGATCTTGCCCATCGGTTCGGCGGCCGCGCGGACGATGTCGGGCAGCGCCGCCAGCACCGTCTGGATGATGGCTGCCTCGTTGAACTGCTTGTAGGCGTCCGCGCGCATCGCCAGCGCTTTGGCCTCGGCCTCGCCTTTGGTGAGCACGATCTGCGCCTCCGCCCCGCCTTCCAGGCGCGTGGTCTCGGCGTCCGCCTCCGCTGCTGCGATGCGGGCGCGCTTCGCGCCTTCGGCCCGGGCGATCACGGCCTGGGCGTCCGCGGCCGCGGGCTTGACCGTGATCGACAGCAGCTCCTTTTCCTTGCGGTCGGCCTCGAGCTGCGCCAGCTCGGTCTGTTTGCGCACGACCTCCTGCTGCGCCTGCGCCTGGGCCAGCGGCCCCGCCTGGTCGGCGCGGGCCTGCGCGGCGGCGACCAGCGTCTTGGTCTCGGCCTCGCGCAGCGAGACGTCTCGGCCGGCATTGATCTTGACCTGCTGGGCCTCGGCCTCCCGGACAGCCGCGTCCTGGTCGGTCGCTGCCTTGGCCATGCGGGCGTCCCTGGTCACCGTGGCGACGCTCTGCTGGCCGAGCAGCTCGATGTAGTTCGACTCGTCGGAGAAGCTCTGGATGGTGAATGCGTCAATCTGCAGGCCGCTGGTGGCAAGGTCGCCCTTGGCCGCGTCCTGCACCTGCTGGAGCAGCTTCTGCCGGTCGCGGATCAGCTCTTCGATGGTCAGCGTGCCCACGATCGACCGCAGCGACCCCTCGAGCACGTTCTTGACGATCGAGTCGACCTGCTCGGGCTTGGCATCGAGGAATCGCTCGGCGGCGTTGCGCAGCGACTCGACGTCGCGGCCGATCTTGAAGGTGGCGACGCCCTGGACCTGGACCTTGATGCCCTGGCTCGTCACGGCGTCGCTCAGCTGCACATTGATCTGGCGGGCAGTGAGCTTGAGCTTGCCGACGCGGTCGAGCAGCGGACGGATGAAGGTGCCTCCACCGACGACGACCTTCACTCCCTTGTCCCCGGGATGAGAGGCGACCTGGCCGCGCTCGTCGCGCACTTTGGCGCCGCGAGAGCCGGCGACGATGAGCGCCTCGTTCGCGCCCGCGACGTGGTAGCGGCTGGCGACGAACGCGATCAGCAAGACGAGGACGATGACGCCGGCGACGACGAGGAACGGTGTGGACGTGACGAACTCAGGCATCTGAACGTGCTCCTTCCCCACTTGTGACTGGGGCTGACTCGACAACAAGGTTGTTGCCCGCCACGCCGATGACCTTGACGACGTGGCCGGCGGGGATGTCCGTCTCCGCCGTGGCGCCCATGTTGTGCGAGGCGCCGGCGAAGCTGATCAGGACGCTGCCATAGCGATTGGCCGGGATGCCGACGGACACGCGGCCGGCGGTGCCGACCATGTCGCTGAGGCTGAACGTGTCCGTCGACTCGGCCTGCCGCAGTGCTTTGAACGAGCCATATACGACGCCCGCGCCCAGCAGTCCCGCGACGACGCCAACGAGGGTGGCGCCGCCCACGCCCAGGCCGAAGCTGTGCACGCCGAGCAGGCCCCCAATGCCGAACATCGCGACAAAACCGAGTAGCATCGGCGTGGGCGACACCCCGCCGAGGTCGAAGCCCAGGTGGATGGCGGCGAGGAAGCCTCCGAAGAGATCATCGAAGATGAGCGTCAGCAGGAGGAGGCCGCCTCCGAAGACGAGGCAGCCGCCGAACACCAGATCTGCTGTGCTCATTTCCCTTTCAGCAGCGAGTCTACAGGCAGGCGAGAAGGGCTTCGACCAGGTTCCGGGTGCGTGGATCCGCGCCGTACACGGGGCGCATCTGGTTCATGACGTAGCCGAACGCGATGCCGAGGCGCGGATTGGCAAAGCCGACCGACCCGCCGCTGCCGTAGTGGCCGAATGAGCCTTCGCCGGCCATGGGCCGGAACGGATAAGAGAGCTGGAAACCCGTCCCGTAGCGCGTCTCGAAGGTCATCACCAGGTCCTCGCCGTGCGCCTGGGTTTCGGTCGCTCGGGCGACGGTCTCGGGTTCGAGCAGGCGCACGCCGTCGACGGAGCCGATGCAGGCGGCGTAGATGCGGGCGAGCGCGCGGGCGTTGCCGATCCCGGTGCCCGCCGGCTGGTCGGCGGAATGCCATGGACGCTCGTTGTAAGCGGCCGGCGGGATGGCCCCGAACGATCGCAACGTGATCGAGCTGGGATCCATCAGGCGCCTGGTGAATGAATCGAGCTCCGCGCCCGGCGCGGGCGGCGCCGGCGGAAGGACGGAGGCGACGCGTGATTCCTGCTCCTCGGGGAGCCCGATCCAGAACTCGGCGCCCAGCGGTCCGGCGATCCTCTCGGCGACGAAGGCCCCGACCGTCATTCCCGTGATCCGCCGAATGACCTCCCCCGCCAGCCATCCGTACGTGATGGTGTGGTAGCCGTGCGCCGTTCCGGGTTCCCACAGCGGGCGCTGGGCGGCGAGAGTCTCCACGGCGGGCGTCCAGCGCAGGACGTCGTCCAGGGTGAACGGCCGGTCAGCGGCTGCCAGGCCGGCCTTGTGGCACAAGAGCCACCGCACCGGGATCGTGTCCTTGCCCTCAGCGCCAAACTCGCTCCAGTACGCGACGACCGGCGCGTCGAAGTCCAGGCGGCCATCCTGGGCGAGCATATGCGCCGCGATCGCGGCGATCCCCTTGGTTGTCGAGAAGACGAGCCCGAGCGTGTCCTCGGCGTACGTGCCGCCCCACAGGTCGACGACCGGCTTGCCATCGACATAGACGCAGCACGCGGCGCCGTTCTCGCTGTACTTCGCGAAGTTCTCAGCGAACGCTTCCCGCACCGGTTCGAAACGCGCGTCGACGGCGCCGCGCACGCGCGTCTCGATCACGGGTCCAACTTACTACTCACCCACCGCTTTCCGCCGCCGCGGTCGCGTGCGCGTGCCTCGCACCTGCCGGCGGTCGGTGGCGCGGCGCATCGGCGTGTCGCTCCGGCGCATCACGGTGACCTGGATCGGGAGCACGCCGAGGTTGACGAGCGCGGCCCACAGTCCGCCCGCGAGGAGGCCGACGAAGGCGCCGATCAGCCCGATCACCAAGCCGACGCCGGGGATGACCAGGAACCAGCGGTCCGAAATCGTCTCGAGCGAGCCGACCTGGTTGCCCAGCGGCAGCAGCTGCTGCGCGATGCCGAGGCTGAAGCCGAGCTGATTCTGCCAGTCCACGAGCGCACCCGCCAGCCAGCTGGCAAGCGCGCCGAGCATGGTGCCGAGGAACAGGCCGAAGACGAATCCAGTGATCGCGCCGGCGAACATCGCGCTGCGAATCGACAGCCGGACGAGGTAGTCGTTCACCATGCGAAGCGCCTCCGCCTCACTCTAGATAGAAGGAAGATCAAGAGCCCGATCGCGATCGCGGGCACGGCCAGCCCATAGGCGATGTAGGGCAACAACAACATGTGCCGCTGCGTCGGCACGATCGCGACCGCGACTCCCTTCGACCGCACGGTCGGCGGCGGCGTTGCCGGAGCAGTGGCCGCAAACGCCTTGCGCGCCTCGGCCCCGGCCTTGCGCAGCGTGCCGTCCGGACGGTAGAGGCCGAACGTCTCCACGGTCAGCCCCGGCCGCTGCGTCCAGTAGTCGTCGAGGGTCCACCAGACCGCGGCGCCGACGAAGCCGTCCTGCTGGGTGTCGAACGTCGGCGCGAGCTGCGCGTAGTACGTGTTGAAGACGCGAAGCTGCTGGCTTTCTTCTCGGGGGTTGTCCGCCCAGTGCCCGTACTCGAGGACCATGATCGGCTTCTTCGGATACGTGCGGTGCGCCTGCTGCAGCGCAGCCTGGATGTCCGCGCCCGAAAGCCGGCCGCCGTACAGGACACCCCAATAGACGGTGTAGCCCGCGACATCGAGGTCCGCGCTCGTCGGGTCGGAGGGATCCGTCCCGTACATGGCCTGTCCGGTCAGCCGGGTGCCGTCGATCCGCCGGTCGAGCGCCTTCAGCGTGCGCAGCGCGCTCGCGCGTTCACTTCCCCCTCCCGACTCGTTGGCGAAACCGTGGAACAGCACGCTGGGCCGGTTGAAATCGCGCAGGTCCATCTCGGCGAGCATCTGCTGTGGGACGCCACGGTCCAGGGCGATCGAGAAGGTCTGCGGCGAGTAGTGGTACAGCGGGATCTCCTCCCACAGCGCGAGGCCGAGCCGGTCCGCCACGACCGGGAGCATCTGGTTGGGCGGGTGATGGTCGAGGCGAATGAAATCCGCGTGCACGTCGAGCACACGCTTGAGGATCGACTGGATCTCGGCCGGTGAAACCAGAGGCCCCCCACCAGGTGCCCCGTCCTTCACCGGGAGCTGACGCTCCTCATGCATCGCGACTCCGTTGAAGGCAATCGGAAGGCCGTTCAGCAGAAGCCGCGGCGCGTCGGCATCGACCTTGATCTGGCGCAGGCCGAAGCTCGTGAACAGGTCGTCGACGGCCTGGCCGTTGGCAAGCACCGTCACCTGGAGCACGTAAAGCGCGGGAAGGCTCGGGCTCCAGAGGTCGGGCGAGCGAATCGTGAAGGGCGCCGCGACTCTCATGACCGAGTTGCCGGTGACGTCGCCGATTCCGATGCGCTGGCTGAACAGCGGCTGCGCGTCGAACGGGATGAGGCTCCCCGCGACGGGATTCAGCACGTTGTTCGCTGTCACCTGCGCGGGCCAGAGCCGGACGTTGAGCGCCGCGTTGACGCTGGCCTCGCCTCGGTGCTGCAGCACGACCGAGATGTCGGCGCCGTCGAGGTGAGGCGTGACGTCGGCGCGAACGGCGCTCGTCGGCGGCACCGCCTCGAGCCACGCGTCGCCGACGATGCCGCCGTAGTTCCACCAATCGGCAAGGCCCCACGGGACGATGTCGTCGCGCGTGCCCCACACCGGGTTGTCGACGCGCACCACCAGGTCGTTGAAGGTGCCTGGGAGAAGCGCTTCGGTGGCGTCGAGCGCGAAGGGCGTATCACCCCCTTCGTGGTAGCCGAGGTAGCGGTCGTTCAGCCACACGTCCGCGATGTAGCGCACCGCGCCGAACTTCAACATCGTGTAACGGCCGCTCCATTCGCTGGGGACGAAGAAGTCGAGACGGTAGAACCCACCCGTCGTCGTCTTGTCAGGCGGGGGGTTGAAGGTCCCGGGCACTGAGGTCGCCGCCCAGCCGGACGCGTCGTACAGGGCCTCCGCGCGATGGCCTAGCTCGCTGGTGATGGCCTTGAGCGATGCCTTGCGGTCGGTCAGGCTGAGGCCGGTGTCCAGGCGCTCGGGGTCGAAGCGCCACGTGCCGCCGAGCTGGATGCTCAAGCGCGGCTGGCGGTCGAAGGTCGGCACCGGCTGGCCGGACTGGAAGGCGACGGGACCGCCAGGCTCGTCCTGGAAGGAGAGCGTCGGCGCAAGGTCGGCATGGCCGGCCGTCAGGGTGAGGCTGCACCCCGCGAGGAGCGGAATGACCACGACGACGGCGGCCGCCAGGGCGGCACATTTGTTCGCCACCTCATCGACCTCACTGAAGAGCGTTCTGGGTACCAGTTGTACCGGGCGTGGAGTTCCGCGCGCTCTTCGCCAGGAAAAGCGCGCGGTCTCGGTAGAACGCCTCAGAGCAGGTCGTAACGTCGGAACTCGGGCCGCGAACATCCCAGGTAGGCGACGGCGGTGAGGCGATCGCCGAGGTCTGGTTCACGGAAGCTCGACGCTTCCGCACCCAGCGCCGACTCAAGCGCGAGCAGCTCCCTCTCACTGTCGACGCCGTAGAAAACGAAGCTCGGTCCGTGCTCGTCCCACTCGCATTCATCGATAGCTGATCGCCTGCGAAACACGAGATTGACCGCGGCGTGCGCGGCCTGCACCGCGCGCTGCGACCATGGCAGGTCACGCCGCACGAAGAAGTAAAGGCGGCGGCCCTATGTGTCGGGCTTGCTCGCCATCAGAGCCACCGCGCGATGTGGAGCAGCAGACGATCGGGTGGCTGGTCAGTCTCCCCCGCCGCGGCCGCAGCCTCTTTCCAGGCCATGGCGACCGCGAACGTCAGGTAAGGATCGCCGTCGGGCCGGTTGTTCTCGACTTCGGCCCAACACCGGCCTTTCCAGAGGCTGTAGGCGACGTGACGAGCACGCGCGTCAAGCCGGAGCCGGGCAAGGCGCGATTGCAGGCCGGGCGCATGCTCGGACTGAGCCCTTTGCTCGACGCGGACCTGCGGCTTGAGGTCGCGGATCGCACGAGCGTCTTCGGCCACCGCGTGCCGGAAAATGTCGCGCAGCGAACTGACGGTTTCCGGTGTCGTGGACATGGTCCTTGATTCCTCCATAAGGTGATTTCAGCTTTGAATCGCGCACGGAAAATCACCCGCGATGGAGGTCCACGCCCGCCGGAAACCTACAGCACTGCTTTTCTCTAGCCCTCTTTCTTATTCCGCTGGTGTCCTGAGCGGGAATCGAACCCGCGCCTGCAGTTTTAGAGACCGCCGCCCTGCCATTGGGCTATCAGGACGCTTGGCGAAGAGATTACCCCCGGCCACCGCGCCCCAAACAGTGGACCGCCTGGGCAAGGCCATTCCCATAAAAACGACGACAGCCGCCCTTCTGGTCGCCGGCCCGCGCATTAACAACTCTTAACGGTCTAAGTTCGGCCCGTTTACCAGATCGACCACTAAATTTGTTTCTCCCTTGAGCATCGAAGCCGCTCCCCCCTCGCTGCCGCCGCAGATGTCGCCTGACGGGAAATGGATCTGGGATGGCGCCCAGTGGCGTCCGGTCGCCGTTCACGAGGCGGCTTTTCCAAACTGGAAATCAGTCGGCGCCGGCTTCGTGCCCGAGACCGACACGCAGGCACGGCCGGTGGCCGTCGCTCCGCCTCCCTCCAGGCGCGACGCGATCCCGCCTCCCTCATACCGGCTGGCTGGGCCCGTTCCGAACATGGCCGCTCCGCTGTGGCGCCAAGCATCGGCCGGGCTCGGTCTCAAGCGCTACGCGTCCATGGCCATCGCCGCGGCCGTGCTCATCGTCGTCATCGTCCTGGTGAGCGTGGCCGCGACCCTCGCCCTGTCGGCCCACCAGAACCCAACCGCGCCGGTTGTCGCGACCACATCCAAAGGCGGCCCGACAGCAAGGTCCGACAGCGCCCGTGCTGCCTACCTGATACAGAGCCTGGAAACCCCGATGGCAGACCTGAGAGACAACACCCTCCTCCTGCGGCAAACGTGCGCCGCCGGCATGACCTCGAGCTGCTGGGACGCGATGACCACCGTCGACAACAACCTGACCGCGATCCTCCCACTCTTCGACAAGGCCACGATCCCTCTCTGCATCTCGGCCCAAGAGGGGACGCTCCGCACCGACATGACAAATCTGCGCGCCGAGGAACAGCTCGCGCTCAAAGGGTTGAACGAAAACAAGAAGTCCGAGTTCTTGACCGGCTACGCGCAGGTCGTGAGGTACGGCCCTGGTGTGCAGGCGGAGTTTGCCGCCGTGAAGAGCGCAGCCGCCTCGTGCGACAGCGCGCTCACTGGACCTTAGGTTCCTAAGCCCAGAGAAGGTCTCCCCACCCGTCAGGATCGAGCTGGAGGTCGAGGTGCTTCCAGCGCCCCACTCCCCTCACGGTCAGGCCAAAGCGGCGGGGCAAGCGAGCCGCCGCGCGGCGATCGATCAAGACTTCGGTTCCGTCGACGCACTCCCCGTGCGCGTAGTTGTTCGGGTCATCGCGGACTGACTGCGCACGAACGCTGACCTGGCAGATCTTTCCGCCACCGCAGCACCGATGCACGTCGTAGTCGATGACCAGGCCGTCCGCCTGTGGGTGCGAGTCGAGCCAGCGGCGCGCATCCGCGTCGACCTCCAGCCGAAAAGTCATATCAGTCGTCACGAATCTGATTATCACTCGATCACAATCGAATCGGTGAAGCCGACGACATCGGTCTCGGATCGAACCGAGCCTCAGGCGGGTTTCGGATTGCCTTTAAGCAGCGATCCGCAGACCGTTTATCGGCTGATTCTGACGGTGGTCATCGCCAACTACGTGGCCGGCATCATCGCCACGGGCCTCGTGCCGCTGTCCCCCGCGCTTGACGTTCCCTTCGGTATTGGCGGATGGCTGCTCTTCGCGACCGTTGTGGTCTGGGGCCTGTTTCAGCGACGGAAGGTGGGCACGGACGCCATCGTGGCCAGCCTTCTCCGTCCGGCGCCGCTCGCTGGAATCTTTGCGGTTCTCGTCCTTATCGCGTCGTACTTCGCCCTCGCGTGGCAGCTTCCCCCGGCTTGTCACGGGATATCGCTGAACTGTTTCAAGGGCTACGAATGGAGCAGTCAGGATGGTCGTTTCTATCACGTGACGGCAGCAGGGGTTGGTGCGCAGATCAGTCGCGCCACCTACATCACCCAGGTCGGCGTGCACCTTCGGTCTGCTGCCGCTTTTGGCGTGTACTCGCTGTGCTTCGCGTGGGCGGCCGCGACGACGCTGGGACCGACGCCTCGAGGATCTCGAAGCGGACCGCGCGGCGGATGACAAACTGCTCGGTCGCGTAGCGCTTGCGCGTCGCCGCGTCGACGACCCAATCCGCGCGATGGAGGAAGCGCAGATGCTCCCGGAGGTAGTGGCGGAGATCGGCCAGGGCGTCGAACGGGACGCGGTGCCAGAAACGGCCGTGACGCTTGCGCCGGAACAATCGCTCGCGCACTGCCCGCGCGATCGCGAGATCTGACGCGCGGTCGTTGGCGAGCTCGACTCTGTTCGTCCTCACGACGCCGAAGCGCTGGAAGCCTCGCACCTTCCGTCGCTCGGCGTATGCGAGGACGCGCGAGTCAGGCCTTGCGTCGATCAGGATCCCGCGAGGTGCGAGGACCCTATGAACCTCTCGCAGGGCATCGACCATGCCCTTCGGTGCGATGCATCAAAGCGTCCAGGAAAGGATCACCACGTCGAACGCGCCATCCGGGTAAGGCATTCGCTGCGCCGCACCGACGGCAAACCGCACGTTGCGAGCGCCCGACTCCCGCGCCGCCTCCTTCGCGGCGGCAATCGCCTCGTCGTCTGGGTCGAGGCCGTCTACGGTAGACGCGAAAGCCGCGACCCCGAGCGCGAAGCGGCCATCACCGCATCCGAGATCCAGGACACGCTTCCCGCGCACCAGCCGCGTGCCGCCCCATGCCTGCAGCTCGACCAGAGGCTGCGGGCGCAGAATCGAGGAGAGGGCCGGGACATGTCTTCCGACGTCGCCAAACTGGCCTTCTGCGTCGCCGCTCATGCTGGTTGGGCAGCTTACCTTCGGCCGGCGCCCGACGTATTAGGCTCTTGTGCGCATGGAGCTCGCCGGCCGCGTCGCGATCGTGACCGGGGGCGGCACGGGCATAGGTCGCGCTACATCGCTCCGGCTGGCGAAGGCAGGCGCCAGGGCCGTGATCGTCAATTTCTCCCGGTCCGGTGACGATGCGGAAGCCACAGCCAGAGAAGTCAAGGAGCTGGGCGCTGAAGCGATCGCACATCGAGCCGACGTCGCCGACGAGCCGCAGGTCAAAGCGATGGTCGCGGCAACGGCCGATCGGTTTGGACGGATCGACGTGCTGGTGAACAACGCCGGCACGACCCATTTCATACCCCACCCAGACCTCGACTCACTGACGGACGCGGTGTGGAACGAAATTCTCAGCGTGAACTTGAAGGGGACGTTCTTTTGCTGTCGCGCCGCCGCGCCGGAGCTGAAGAAGACCGGGGGCGCCATCGTCAACATCGCATCGATCGCCGCGCACAGGGCGTCGGGGTCGTCGATCGCCTACGCAGTCTCGAAAGCCGGCGTCGTGCAGCTGACTCGCGCCCTGGCGCTCGCGCTTGCCCCCGAGGTGAGGGTCAACTCCGTGTCGCCAGGCCTGGTGTCGACGAGGTGGTTCAGCAGCCGGTTCGGTGACGAGGCCGCCGCAGCACAGGAAGAGACGTTTGCGAAGCAGACCCCGGTCCAGAAGATCGCGACGCCGGACGACGTCGCGCGCGCCGTGATCGCGATGCTCGAAAACGACCTGGTCACCGGTCAGGATCTGGTCGTCGACGGCGGCAAGAACATCCTGTATCAGACGATCGTCTGAGGTCGCTGACACCTGCAAGGGTGCGGAATACTGCTGCACCCGCCCCAAGTTCATGTGCTCGTGGCCGAAACCGCAATCCAGTCGATTTATGCGCTGGAGCTGCCGCGCCTGGACGGCAAGCTCGAGACTCTGTCTACCTACGCTGGAAAGGTCGTGCTTGCAGTGAACGTCGCCTCGCGGTGCGGTTTCACGCCGCAATACGCCGGCCTTCAGGCGCTGCAGGATCGGTACGCAGACCGTGGATTGGTCGTGGCCGGCTTCCCGTGCAACCAGTTCTTCCACCAGGAACCTGGCAGTGCCGAGCAGATCCAAGAGTTCTGCAGTGTCAACTACGGCGTGACGTTTCGGCTTTTCGCGAAGCTGGACGTAAAGGGACCAAGCCAGCACCCCCTGTACGCCATCCTCAGTGAGGCCGCGGACGACTCCGGCAAAGCCGGCAATGTGAGGTGGAATTTCGAAAAGTTCCTGATCGGGCGCGATGGACGCGTCGTTCGGCGCTTCCGATCGAAGGTCGTGCCCGAAGATCCGAGCCTGGTCGAGGCGATCGAGTCGCTCCTGTAGATTCTGGTCGGGCGGGCGAGATTTGAACTCGCGGTCTCCTGGTCCCAAACCAGGCGCTTTTCCGAGCTAAGCTACCGCCCGCGCTTCAGGCCGGCCACCGTCTGCAGCGCGCCCGACTCTAGCAGCGCCCGGGCCGCCGCGGCTCGGTGGCTGTACTTGCGTTTCTCCTCCGGCGCCATCTCGCCGAACGTCTTTCCCGTACCCGGCACCAGGAAGATCGGGTCGTAGCCGAACCCCGCCTCGCCCCGCCACTCGGGCACGACCTCGCCCCGGCAGTCACCCTCGAAAAATCGAGTCTCGGCGCCGGGGGCGGCCAGCGCGATCACGCATACGAATCGGGCCTTCCAGGGCCGCGGCAATCCCTCTAGCTGGCGAAGCAGCTCAGCCGTCCTCTCCTTCTGCGTCGGTCCGAGCCGCGCCGAGAGAATTCCCGGGAATCCACCCAGCGCCTCGAGCTCGATGCCCGAGTCGTCGCCCAGCGAGGGCAGGTCCGATTTCGACGCGGCGGCCTCCGCCTTCAACCGAGCGTTCTCGCCGTACGTCTCCCCCACCTCCGGCACCTCGGTGTCGAAGGCGATCAGCTGCATCACTGTATCGGCCAGAAGGTCGCGATACTCACGCAGCTTGCCTGCGTTGCCCGAGGCGATGACCAGTCGCGGACGCTCGGTCAATCAGAGAGACGACAGCGCCCGCTTCTGGGCGACGATCAGCTCCTTGATGCCCTTGGCCGCAAGCGCGAGCATCGAGTCGAGCTCGGCGCGTGTGAACGGCGTGCCCTCAGCCGTTGCCTGGAGCTCGACCAGTCGGCCGTCCTCGGTCATCACGCAGTTGAGGTCGGTCGACGCATGAAAGTCCTCCGAGTAGTCGAGGTCGAGCACGGCGGTGCCTTCGACCACGCCGCAGCTCACCGCCGCGACGTGCTGGCGTACAGGAATCTCCGCGATCATGCGCGCTTCCTTCATGCGCTTGATCGCCATGTACAACGCGACGAACGCGCCTGTGATGGAAGCGGTCCGGGTCCCACCGTCGGCCTGAAGGACGTCGCAGTCGAGTGTGATCGTGCGCTCGCCGATCTTGCCCATGTCCACCGCGGCTCGAATGGAGCGGCCGATCAAGCGTTGGATCTCGTGCGTCCGTCCGCCGACCCGGCCCTGGATCGCCTCCCGCGCGCCACGGTCATGCGTCGCGCGAGGGAGCATCGAATACTCGGCCGTGATCCAGCCCTGACCCGTGCCGCGCCGGTGCATCGGCACGCGGTCCTCGACGCTGGCGGTGATCCACACCCGCGTCCGGCCCATCTCGATGAGGCACGAGCCCTCGGCGTGCACGTTCACGCCCAGCTCGATCTTCACCGGCCGCAGCTGGTCCGGCGCGCGCCCATCGCTGCGCGCGGCCGTGCCGGTCATCGTCCGAGAAGTTTCAGTAATAGCGCGGTGCCCTCATAGAACAGGTAGAGCGGGATGAACATGATCATAGGGGTCAGGGGATCGACGCCCGGCGTGAGGAAGTTGGCCAGGATGCCCAGGGCGAGGAACCAGTACGGGCGGCGCCGGTGCAGCCATTTCGACGACACGATCCGCAGCATGCCGAGCACGAACAAGACCACTGGGAGCTCGAAGACGAGTCCGAACCCGATGACCATGATCACGACGAAGCTCACGAGCTCGGTGATGTCGGGCAGGTATGTCACGTCCTTCGGCGCGAGCGAACCCAGGACGTGGATGTAAAGGGGAAGCGCGAACATCGCGACCGCGACCCCGAGCGCGAAGAAGGCTATCGTCGCCACCACCAGCGGCAGCACGAACCGCCGCTCCCGAGGGTGCAGGCCGGGGCTCACGAACCACCACGCCTGCTGGATGATCACCGGGGACGCGAGCACGATGCCGATGTACATCGCGACCTTGAGCTGCAGCAGCACCGCGCCGCCCGGCTGGAGGTAGATCGCATGCGTGATCCCCGCACGCTCCACCAGGAAGCTGACGACGTGGCCGGAGATGAAGACCGCGGCCACGGTCGCAATGCCCCAGGCGATGAGCGAGACCATCAGGGCGCGGCGCAGCGCCTCGAGGTGCTCGATCACAGACATTCGCTGGTCCTCCACCGGTGCGCCGGCACGCGGGCCGCGCTGGAGGACCCTTCCTAGGAGCGCCACCGCAGCGCTCTAGTTACTGGAGGATTTGGCCTCGGACGACGAGCCCTTGGCGGTGCTCTCGGGGGGCGTCTGCGGCTCCTGCTTGGCGGCGTTGGTGACCTCGCTGGTCAGGTCGCTCGTCGCCTTGCGAAACTCCCGCATCGCCTTGCCGACGGCGCTTCCGAGCTCGGGCAGCCGGCTCGGCCCGAAGACGAGCAGCACGGCCAGGAGGATGAGAAGAAGCCACAGCGGGTGGATCGGCATTTGAGCCGATTATAGGCTTCGGCCTGTAAGCCGCCCGTCAGATAGTCGTCAGGAGACCTTGATCGTGATCGACTTGATCGTGTCGGTCGACGCTAACTGCTGGACTTTGTCCATTCCGGAGATCACCGTCCCGAACCGGTTGTAGATCTCGGTCGGGCCGGAGCCGGGCCAGGCAGCCTTCTGGACGAAGAACTGGCTGCCGTTGACCGGACCGCCCACCGGCCGCGCCATGCCCACGGCGCCGAGGCCCCATGGCGTGGCCGTGGTCTCGTCGGGCAGGTTGTAACCAGGCCCGCCGCGGCCGTCGCCGCGCGGATCTCCTCCCTGCACCACCCAGTCTTCCGACTTCCAGAAGTTGAGGCCGTTGTAGTAGCCGTGGATCGCCAGCACGACGAAGTTGTTCACCGTCACCGGCGCCACCTCGGGCGCGAGATCGATGACGAAGTCGCCCTGCGTCGTGCTCACGGTTGCCTGCAGCTTCTGCGTGGCGGTGATGCACATCGGCTGCTGGCCCAGGTACTGGTGCGGGCCGATCTGCGTCGAGGTCGTGCAGTGAGCGAGCGCGCTCGGCACGGCGGGCTCGAGCGCCTTGTTGACGAGCTCGCCGGCGCCGGCCACCGCGAGGATCAGGACGCCCATGACCAACAGCGCGAGCCACGCCTGCCTTCCCGACGGGGCGGGAGCGGCTACCTCCTCCGGCTCGACAGGGAGCGCACGGCGGGATGGTTTCGGCTGGCTCATTTGCGGGCGGCCGCCTCGGCGATCGCCTGCACGAGACCATGCGTCGTGTACTCACGCGCGACGATCGAGACCGGCAGCCCGAGCTTGCGCGCGGTGTCCGCGGTCACGGGACCCATGCACGCGATCTCGGCGTCGCCGAGGATCGCCGGGAGGCGGTCTTCCGGGAACGCGCGGACGAAGTTGCTGACCGTCGACGAAGCCGTGAATGTGATCACGTCCACCCCTTCGCCCTCGAACAGGCGGATCAGGGCAGGACCCGCGTCGGGCGGGCAGACGGCGCGGTAGACGGGCAGGATATCGACCTCGGCACCTCGATTTGCAAGCAGCGATGGTAGTGCGTCCCGCGCGACCTCCGCCCGTGGCACCAGGACGCGCAGGCCGTTCAGCTCCCAGCCCTCGAGCGCGTTGGCCAGGCCCTCGGCGGTGTACTCAGACGTCACCAGCTCGGGGCGCAGGCCCCGGGCGACGAGCGCATCGGCCGTCTCCTGGCCGATGGCGCAGAGCTTGCAGCTGTGCAGGGCGCGCGCGTCCGCTCCAGAGGCCAGCAGCATCTGGAAGAAGATGTCGACGGCGTTGGCCGAGGCGAAGATCACGAACGCAGTCCGGTCGAGGTTCTTGATGGCCTTCGTGACCCGCTCATCGGAGGGCAGGCGGCGGATCTCGATCGTCGGAATCTCCAGCACCGCGGCGCCAAGGTCGACGAGCTCGCGGCGGAACGGATCGACCTGGTGGCGGGCCCGCGTGATCAGGATGCGGTGCCCGTGCAGCGGCCGCTTCGAGAGCGTGTCGAGGCGATCCGCCATCGCCACGCCCGGCCCCAGGACGAGCAAGGCATCGCCTCGCACGCCGTAGGTCGCGGCCTTGCGCGCCAGCTCGCCGAGCGCGGCGCTGACCCGATGCTGGCCGGGCAGGCCCGGATTCAGGATCAGGGCGGCCGGGGTGTCCGGCGGCCGGCCGTTCTGGAGCAGCGCGCTGATGCCCGACTCCCACCATCCGGAGGCCAGGCGCAGGACCACGGTCTCGCCGCCCGTGACCAGGCCGAAGCCGATCGACGCGGAGAGGCCTTCGATGGTCAGCGGGATTCCGCTCATCACCGGCGCCGCGAGCTCGACGATCAGCCCAGGCACGGCCTCGAAGTCGATACCTGCGCGGTCCAGGCGTTCGGCCATCTCACTGCCGTTGGAGAAGGCGTACGGGTTGCCGGGAAACAGCACCGTGACCTTGCGCCCGTTGCGCGCAAGGCGGATCACCTCATCGATGGATTCGAGCGGTGCCACGTCCGCGTTGGGCGGCGCGAGGTGAAGCAAGCCCGTGCCGCAACCGTCGCTGTTGCGAATGACATCGGCTTCTTTCACCGCCTCGACGGCTTGCACGGTGGCGAGTCCTGGATGACCTGGTCCGACGCCGACGAGCCTGACCCTGCTCATGCCACCACCACGCCCATCCCCACCCGGGACACGGCTGACAGATTAGAGCTTTCGGCTCACCACGTAGTCCGCTAACGACGCGAGCGCATTTCTTGCGTCGCCGGCGTCGAGCGCACGCAGATGCGCACGCGCGGCGTCGCCATGTTTGCGCGCTTGCTCGAGCGCGCGCTGCGGTCCGTCGCCCTTGCGCACGGCGTCGACGACGTGGCGCGATTCGTCATCGCTGAGTCGCTGTCCGTCTTCGAGAGCGATCGATGCGAGCATCAGCGGAAGGGTCGCGAATCCATCCTGCACGTCGTGACCGATGGGCTTGCCGACCTCGCCTTCCGTGGCCGTGTAATCGAGGACGTCGTCCGCGATCTGGAACGCGAGCCCGAGCTCGCGCCCGTAGGCATCGAGCGCTTTGCGCTGCACGCTGCCCACGCCGCCGAGAAGTGCGCCGATGGCGCAGCAAGCGGCGAGGAGCATCGCGGTCTTGGCCTCGATCCTTCGCATGTACTCTTCGACGCTCGTGCTGTAGCGGTAGCGGATAGCCTGCTGCCGCACCTCGCCCGCGCAAATCGCCATGACGGTGCGCGCGAGGATGTCCACGACCTCCGGCACACCGGTGCGCGCTGCGTACTCGTAGGCCTTGGCGAAGTAGAAGTCACCGATCACGATCGCCGGCTCGTCGCCGAGGTCGGCCGCGATCGTCGGCCTGCCGCGGCGCGTGGGCGAGCGGTCGATGACATCGTCGTGGACGAGTGTCGCGGCGTGGGTGAGCTCGACGGCGGTGGCGGCGGGCAGCAATCGCGCCAGGTCATAAGTGCCGCAGTTCGCCGCGAGCAGGACGAGGGCGGGGCGGATGCGTTTACCTCCGGCGGCGAAGAGGTCGGCCATGGGCGCCGCTACCTCGGGCGGGTCGTATTCGATCGACCGCCTCAGCTCCGACTCGACAGCGGCCAGGTCACGTGTGACCGGGCCAAAGAGATCCGTGGCCTCGGTCAAGCGCCCTTCACGGACAACCGATAGCCCAGCCCGGGCACGGCCTCCAGGCTCACGCCCGTGTGCGCCCTCTCCGACAGCTTGCGGCGCAGCCGCTGCACGTGTGGGTCGACAGAGTGGTCGTCCAGGTCGTGCGGGTAACCCCACACCTTGTCACGGAGCTGGGCGCGGGTGAGCACGCGCTCGGGATTAGCCGCGAGCACCGCGAGGAGGTTGAACTCCGTCATGGTCAGCGTGATCTCGTCGTCGCCGATCTTGACCCTGCGCGCCGCGTTGTCGATCTGCAGCGCGCCGATGCTGAGCACACCCTCACGGCCGCCGCCGGCCTCGGCCAGCGCGGAGCGCCGGAGGGCGGCGTTGATTCGCGCCGCGAGGATGCGGGAGTCGAAAGGTTTGGTGATGTAGTCGTCGGCGCCGACCTCGAGGCCGACGACCTCGTCCATCTTGGTAGACCGGCCGGTGAGCATCACCATCGGGCTGACGACGCCGTGGCGGCGAAGCTCGCGGATTACCTCCGTGCCGCTAATGTCCGGCAGCACCCAGTCGACGAGCACGAGGTCGGGCTGCGAGCTGCGGCCGAGCTCGATCGCCTGCGCTCCGGTGCCGGCCTCGACCACGTCATGGCCCTGCAGGCGGCAGACCTCCGCGATGAGCATCCGCACAGGGATGTCGTCCTCGATGACCAGGATGCGCCGGCGCCGCCGAGGAGGATTGGTGCTCAGCTTTGAGCCGGAGGCGCGAAACCCACCCGTCGTGACTCACGGGCTGAGCGCTTCGGTCTGCGCATCAGGATTACGCGCTTGTCCCCCCCGTCGATCACGCTGGCCAGGTCCCACCCATCGGCCGCCGCCTCGTGGATGACCTTGACCAGGGTCACGCCGTCGGCAACCTGGGCAACGCTCAGGACCTTGGTCGAGAACTCCCAGTCCCGACTGGGAAGACCCACGGCGGGCACGAGCCCAGACGCCGCGGCCCGCGCTCCGTCGGGAGATACCGGCTGGGCCGGCTCTTCCGGTTCCTCGTCCGGGTCCTCTTCCACTCGTCCATCCATTGTCGTCAGATTGTAGGCACTCGACGTGTGGTACCCCCGGCGGGGGTCGAACCCGCGCTGGACCGGGTTTAAGCCGGCTGCCTCTGCCATTGGGCTACGGGGGCAATCCCCATTTTGCCGCGCGAGGCGCGACCAGGACGCGCGATGGCCCGCGCCCTTTGTTTGCCCCTATCAGTCGTAGTCGAAAAAGCCCCTTCCCGTCTTGCGCCCGAGCCGCCCTTCCCCGACCAGTTTCGCCAGCAGCTCGGGCGGCTCCGGACCTTCGCCAAGCCGGTGGCGGTCCTGCATCGCGCCGTAGAAGATGTCCAGGCCGCTGAAGTCGAGGAGATGGAACGGCCCCATCGGCCAGTTGAGCCCCTTCTGGACTGCGACGTCGATGTCCTCGGCGCTGGCATAACCGCCTTCGAGCAGGCGCATCGCCTCCTCCGACGCCGCGAACAGGACGCGGTTGACGATGAATCCCCAGATCTCCTTCTTCAGAAGCACGGGAGTCCTGTCGATGCTGCGCACGAACTCCATCGCGGTCTCCGCGGTGTCATCGCTGGTCTTGGGCCCCCGAACCACCTCGCACAGCTGCATGACCGTGACCGGGTGGAAGAAGTGCATGTTGCAGCACCGCTCGGGCCGCCCGGAGAAGTCGGCGAGACGGCTGATGACGATCGTGCTCGAGTTGCTGGCCAGGATCGCGTCTCTTTTCGCGTGCTTGCCGAGGTCTTCGAACACCGCCTTCTTGGCGTCGAAGCTCTCGATCACGGCCTCGATGACGAGGTCGGCGCCGGCCGCGGCTTCGGCGAGGTCGTCCTCATCCTTGACCAGTTCCATAGCCCGATCCGCCTGCTCGCGGGTGAGCCTCTGCTTCTCGACGGAGCGGTCGACCAACTTCTGGTTCTGCGTCCGAGCGCGCTCGAGCTGGCCTTTGACGGTGTCCACCAGCGTGACGTCGTAGCGGCCGCTCAGGGCAGTCTGAAGAGCGATCTGCGAACCCATGGTGCCTGCGCCGACCACGGTCACGCGCTTCAATTCACCCATGCACGTGAGCATGAAGGAATTCGAGGAGCTGGTGGAGAGGGCCATCGATTCGATCCCCGAAGAGTTCCGGCCTTACCTCGAGAACACGGTCTTCATCGTCGAGGAGTCATCGCCTCAAGGCCTGATGGGCCTGTATCACGGCGCTGGGGCGCTTCACGCCGGCGAGAGCTTTCCGGAGCAGATCACTCTGTACAAGCGCTCACACGAGCGCGCGACCACAACCCTGAACGAGCTCATGGAGGAGATACGGCGCACGATCCTGCACGAGGTCGGGCACCACTTCGGGATGGAAGAGGACGAGCTTCCTTATTAGTTCGCGGGTGAGGACGGCCGTCGCGCGCAAGCGCGGCCAGGAAGGAGCCTACTGATTGCTCCCCCGCGGGACCCCCACCTCCCACATACCACGCTGGGCGGCGACTGGTGGATTACGTATGGAGACGGCCGGAATGAATCCGGCCTAAAGCTCCACCTCGTCTTTACTAGTGGAGAGTCCAGAAGGCCCGGTCCCAGAGGATGAGGGGATCGCCTTCCCCGATCTCGGCTGACTCGACCTCGCCGATGACGATGTCGTGGTCGCCGGCAGGGTGGGATTCGGTGAGGCGGCATTCGAGCCAGGCGGCGCAGCCGTCGATCAGGGGGACGCCGTTGCTTCCGAGGTGATGTCGCAGCGTTCGCCAGTCGACGGTCGGGGCTCGGCCGGCGAAGCGGTCGGCGATGAACTCCTGGGCGCGGGTGAGGACGCTTACGTTGAAGGCCTTCGTCTCGAGCACGGCGGCGCGGGTCGCCGATTCGCGCTCGAGGCCTACGAGGACCAGCGCCGGATCGAGCGAGATCGAGACCAGGCTGCTGGCGGTGAGACCGCGGAACTCGTCTCCCAGTCGTGCGCTGACCACGACCACGCCTGCAGCTACCCTGGCCATGGCATCCCTGAAGCCCCGCTCGGACACGTGAGGGATCTTAGAATCGGGGGTCGGAAGCCTGGTGGCGACGTAGCCAAGTGGCAAGGCAGAGGTCTGCAAAACCTCCATCCCCAGTTCGATTCTGGGCGTCGCCTCCACCCGCATCCCCGCCGGGTACCCAATTGGGCGAACGCCGCGCGTTAGATGCGGCGGCGGGTGATCCACATCGCCAGCGCCGCCGCCACGACCAGCAGCACGCCGCCCACGACCATCAATGCGAACAGGCCTGGAGGCAGGCCAGGCTGAAACAACAAGGCTTCCCCCTTTCAAATGGAAAGCGCGTCAAGAATCCGGATTACCCGAGTGGTACCGCGGGCTACACTCGATCTCGAAGATGGGTGTTTCGCAGATCAAGATGCCCCAGCTCGGCGAGTCCGTGACCGAGGGCACCGTCGACAAATGGCTCAAGCACGAGGGCGACATGGTCAAGCGCGACGAGCCGCTGGTCGAGGTCGTCACGGACAAGGTCAACGCCGAGATTCCCTCTCCGTTCGAGGGCAAGCTCGTCAAGATCACCGTCAGCGAGGGCGAGACGGTTCGCGTCGGGGCGGTGATCGCTCAGATCGAGACCGGAGCGCCGGTCGCTGCTGCCGCGGCGCCGGCCGCCAGAGAGAAGGACACTGTCGTGGCGGCAACGGAGGCGCCTCGCGCGCCTGCGGGCAGCAAAGTGCCGCAGCCAGTGCCGCAGTCGGCTGACGGGGGCGAGCACGCACGGCTCTCGCCTGCCGTGCGCAAGCTCGCGGCCGAGCACGGCCTAGACCCGACAACGCTGAAAGGCTCCGGCATGGGTGGACGCGTGACCCGGGACGACGTCCTGGCCGCGATCGACACCTCAGCGCCGCCAAAGGCCCCCGCGCCGGCATCCGCGCCGGCTCCGGCCCAGGTCGACGGCAAGCGCGAGGAGCTCGTGAAGCTCAGCGTCATGCGCAGGTCGATCGCCGAACACATGGTCCGCAGCCTCGCCACCTCGCCCCACGCATGGACGCTGCAGGAGGTCGACGTCACCAACCTGGTCCGCTACCGGGAGGCGGAGAAGGACAGCTTCAAGGCGCGCCACGGCACCACGCTCACCTACCTGCCGTTCGTCGCCCAGATCCTCGGCGAGGCGCTCAAAGAGTTCCCCTGGCTCAACTCCTCCTGGAGCGACGAGGGCGTGATCCTCAAGCGCTACGTCAACCTCGGCATCGCGGTCTCGATCCCTGATGGCCTCATCGTCCCGGTGGTCAAGGACGCCGACAGGCTCGGCTTCACCGACCTCGTGCGCGCGATCAACGACGTCGTCGAGCGTGCGCGCAACAAGCAGCTAAAGACCGACGACGTTCAGGGCGGGACGTTCACCCTCAACAACACCGGCGCGACCGGCTCGGTCGCGAGCCAGCCCATCATCAACCAGCCGCAGGCCGCCATCCTGACCACCGAATCGATCGTCAAGCGCCCGGTAGCCATCGACGACGCGATCGCGATCCGCCACATCATGAACGTGTGCCTGAGCTTCGACCACCGCATCGTCGACGGCATGATGGCCGGCCAGTTTCTGGGCCGTGTCAAGCAGCGACTCGAGGAATGGACCGCCGGTAGCATTCGGCTGTGAGCACGACCGTGGAGCCCCTTCGACCCGCACCGATTCCGGATTGGATCCGCGTCCGGGTGACGGAGGGCGGCAACTTCAAAGAGCTCAAGCAGATCGTCCAGGGTCGCCGCCTGCACACCGTCTGCGAAGAGGCGCGATGCCCCAACATCTTCGACTGCTGGAACCGCCGGACCGCGACCTTCATGATCCTGGGCGACGTCTGCACGCGCGCCTGCCGCTTCTGCGCGGTGACGTCAGGGCGGCCGACCGAGCTCGACCTCGGCGAGCCGCTGCGCGTCGCCGAATCGGTCGCCGAGCTGGGCCTCAAGCACGCGGTCATCACGTCGGTCGACCGTGACGACCTGAGGGACGGCGGCGCGGGCATCTTCGCGCGCACCATCCGCGCCATCCGCCGCCGCAGCCCGCAGACGACGATCGAGGTCCTGACCCCCGACTTCCAGGGTGACTTCGACGCGGTTAGCACCGTCGTCGAGGCTCGACCAGACATCTTCAACCACAACACAGAGACCGTGCCGCGCCTCTACGCGCGCATCCGGCCCAGGGCGGTCTACGCCAACAGCCTCGCCCTGCTGCGTCACGTGAAGGCGCTCGCGCCCGACATGGTCACGAAGTCGGGCCTGATGGTCGGACTCGGCGAAACGGAGGAGGAGCTGGCCGAGGTCTTCCGCAACATGCGCGCCCACAACATCGACGTGCTGACCGTCGGCCAGTACCTGCGCCCTTCGAAGAAGCACGCCGAGGTCGTCCGCTACTACCGGCCCGAAGAGTTCGTCCGCCTCAAGGAGCAGGCGCTGGCGATGGGTTTCGGCCACGTCGAAGCAGGCCCGCTGGTGCGCTCTTCCTATCACGCCGATGAGCAGATCCCTGCCGCGCGTAAGAGCCTCCTGGCTGGGTAGCGTCCCCTACCGCCAGGCCTGGGACCTCCAGGCCGAGCTGGTGGGGGAGCTTCGCAGTGGCGGCGGCCGCGACACCCTGCTCCTCCTCGAGCACCCGCACGTCTTCACGATGGGCAAGGCGGCCGTTTCCGAGCACCTGCTGTGGGACGAGGCCGAGCGGGCGAGGCGGGGGGTCGACGTGGTCTGGTCTGACCGCGGCGGCGAGGCGACCTACCACGGCCCCGGCCAGCTCGTGGGCTACCCGGTGCTGGACCTGAGCCGCCTCGAGATCACCATCCCGCGCTACATCGAGCTCCTGGAGCGCTCGCTCATCGACTACCTGAGCTCCCTCGGCATCGAGTCTCAGCCCGGCGAGCCAGGGTTCACCGGCGTCTGGTGTCAGGGCGAGAAGCTGGCCGCGATCGGGATCAAGCTCAACCGCTCGGTAGTCAGCCACGGGTTCGCATTGAACCTGACGACCGACCTGTCCTACTTCGACGGGATCGTGCCCTGCGGGCACGCCGAGCGGCGGCCGGCGTCGGTGGAAGCGGTCATCGGCCGCCGGGTGTCCGCCAGGGAAGCCGCCGCCGCCTACGCCCGGAACTTCGCGGCCACCTTCGGGGTAGAGCTTGAGTGGGCGCCGGCAGACGTGGGAACGCCCGTACGCGGCTAGGGGAATACCGACCGTTACCTTGGCGGTATTCACTGCGTAGGAATAGAGAGGCGGAACCTGAGTTTGGCCTGGGCCGTTATCGGGTAGTAGGGAAAATAAGAAAGATGGCGACGATGCGCAAGGGTGCTGACAAGACGAAGGTGGAGCTCGTTCGCCTGGACAACGTCTCCATGGACGAGGACGACGAGATCCTCCCAGACTTCGAGGCCGAAGTCGACGACGGGCGCCGGGTCTGGGTGACCGCGGTGCTCGAGCGAACGGCCGTGATCGAGCCGGCCCCGGGTGAGCCGAAGGTGCTCGTCAACCGCCGGCGCCTGTTCGTGGACCCCCGTCAGCTTCGCGTTCGCCACCTGGCGAGTAAAGAAGCGGCGCGGCGTGGACGCGAGGCGGCCCGGCAGCTGCGGCTCCAGGAACAGCAGAGCTCCGCGGCGTAAGCACCCCGTATTCGGGGCGCTTACCTTTCGGAAGTCGGGTGCGGTCCCTCTGGTAACATTCGCTGCTGCCGAAAAGCTCGGCGCTGCTGATTTCCGCGGCGTGAATTTCGCCGCCTAGCCCGAGGGAAGCCACCTTATGAACAAGACCACCGATTTAGTTTCGCTGGCCAGCATCGTCCCGCCTCTCAATCACGAAGTCAGCGGCGGCTTCAACGCCTTCGTGGACGGCAAGCAAGTGCGGGTGCGCGCGGTGCTGGAGCGGACGGTGGTGATCGAGCACCACGAGGGCGGCGAGCGAAGCGTCGTCCGCAAGGACAACTGCATGGTCAAGCCGTCGGCGGTGGCATTCGTGCCGGGGAATCCCAACAACGGTGTCGGGCCGCGGCAGTGGCGGCGCCTGCCGGGCAAGCCACCCGCCCCCGCCCCCGCCCCGCCAACGAACGGGAAGTAGCCCTACAGGTACTTCTGCGCGACCAGGGTCAGGAAGGGGTGAAACTCCTTCGATAGCGCGACTTCCTCGAACACCTTCCTGGCGTCCTCGAAACGTCCTCCGCTGAGCTTGCCCATCTCTTCGTCGGCGATCTCGCGCACGAGGTCGGCGTCCACGGTAGGTCCCTCTTCGAGCCGCGACGAGTGGTGCACCCATTGCCACAGCTGTGACCGGGAAATCTCGGCGGTGGCGACGTCCTCCATCAGGTTGTTGATCGCCGCCGCGCCCGTGCCCCGCATCCACGACTCGATGTACTGAATGCCGACGCTGACATTCATGCGCAGTCCTTTCTCAGTGACCGTCCCGCCCGGCACCTTGACGTCGATCAGCTGACCGGCCGTCACCGAGACTTCCGGCCGCTGGCGGTCCAGCTGGTTCGGCCGGTCGCCGAGGATGGCGTTGAACGATTCCATCGCGGTCGGCACAAGGTCGGGATGCGCAACCCACGTGCCGTCGAAGCCATCGCCGGCCTCGCGGTCCTTGTCCTCCTTGACCCTGGCCAGCGCCACCCGGTTGACCTCCGCGTCGCGGCGTGACGGGATGAAGGCGGCCATCCCTCCCATTGCATGCGCACCGCGCTTGTGGCACGTCTTGACCAGCAGCTCCGTGTACGCGCGCATGAACGGCACGGTCATCGTCACCTGCGCGCGATCGGGCAGGACGAACTGCGAGCGGTTGCGGAACTTCTTGATGATGCTGAAGATGTAGTCCCACCGGCCCGCGTTCAGCCCGCTCGAGTGGTCGCGCAGCTCGTAGAGGATCTCCTCCATCTCGAAGGCGGCGAGGATCGTCTCGATCAGCACCGTGGCGCGGATGGTGCCGCGCGGAACGCCCAGCTCGTCCTGCGCCAGGTTGAAGACGTCGTTCCACAGGCGCGCCTCGAGGTGGCTCTCGAGCTTGGGCAGATAGAAGTACGGACCGCTCTCCTTGTTCAGCAGCCGCCTAGCGTTGTGGAAGAAGTAGAGGCCGAAGTCGAAAAGGCTGCCGGAGACGGGCTTGCCGTCGACCTCGACGTGCGTCTCGTCGAGATGCCATCCGCGCGGCCTGACGAGAAGCGTCGCGACCTTGTCGTTGAGGCGGTAATCCTTGCCTTCGGGGCTCTTGAAGTCGATGCGGCGCTCGATCGCGTCGATGAGGTTGACCTGGCCCTCGACCAGGTTCGACCATGTGGGCGAGTTCGCGTCCTCGAAGTCGGCCATGAACACGCGAGCACCCGAGTTGAGGGCGTTGATGAGCATCTTGCGGTCGGTCGGGCCGGTGATCTCGACCCGGCGATCCTGCAGGTCTCTCGGCGCCTTGGCGACGTTCCACTCGGTATCCCGCACCGAGCTCGTCGTCACCAGGAACTGCGGCATCTCGCCGCCGTCGAGGCGCCTCTGCCGCTCGTCGCGCAGCCGTAGGAGTTCCTGCCGCCGGTCACCGAACTCGCGCTGCAGGCGGGCGACGAAGCTGAGCGCCTCTGGCGTGAGCACCTCGCCGGCTCGCCCCTCCACCGCTCCCTTGAGCCGGACGTGCTCGGTGGTGGCCATCGCCACCAATCTAGCCGCTGGTGCGCCCTGCGCGCGCCCGGCGCTAGCTGCCGGCGAGTCGCTCCACGACCGGCGCCAGGGCCTCCGCGGCCTGGCCAGGGACGACGATGTGCGAGATTCCATAGCGCTCGCGGCGCGCGATCAGGTCCTCGGCGATCTGCTCCACGGCGCCGACCAGGACGTGTGGGCTGGCCAGGACGTCTGACGGGTCGAGACCCACGAGCGGCCCAAGCGTCGAAGCCAAGTCTTCGCGATCCTCGGTGACGTGGGCTTGCAGGATCCACACGCCGAGCTCGATGTGGTCGAGCCGGTCACCCGCCGCCTCGCGGATCCATCGGAGCTTCTCGTCGGTCGCCTCCGCGAGCCCGGTCGTCGCCACCTTGGGATTCGGCGCTCCTTCACGCAGGTCGAAGTTGACGTTGATCAGGTCGGCCTCGCGGGCAGCCAGTTGCAGCATCTTGCGGCCTCCGCCGCCGATCAGGAATGGTGGATGCGGCCGCTGCGCGGGCAGAGGCCTGCCCTCGAGCTCCTTGATGGTGTAGTGCTTGCCCGAGAACGAGTACGGCTTGCCGCCGAACAGTCCCTTGATGATCTGGATCGCCTCGTCCAGTCGCTCGATGCGGACGCCGGGCGAGTCGTACGGCATGCCTGCCTGCTCGTAGTCGGAGATGAGCCACCCTGCGCCGATGCCGAAATCCAGACGCCCGTCGGACAGAAGGTCGAGGGTCGCGGCTTCCTTCGCCACTACCACCGGGTGGCGGTAGTCGTTGTCGAGCACGAGGGGTCCGATGCGGAGCCTCGTCGTCGCGTCGGCGGCTGCCATGAGGGCCGCCATCGGCGCGAACTGGTCGCCGAAGTGATCCGGGACGTACAGCGCGGCGTAGCCCATCGACTCGACGGCGCGAGCGCGGTCGCGCCACTCACCCGCGGTGCCAGCGCGGCGCTCCTGCGAGCTGAACCGAAACGGCCGCCGCGTCATTAGTGCTCCGCCAGCGAATTTGCCGGCAAAATCGATTCAGCGCCGAGTTTGAAGCACGAATTTGCCGGCAATTCCATCAACACCTACACATTGGTGCCGAGGGCCAGATTTGAACTGGCGACACCTTGATTTTCAGTCAAGTGCTCTACCAAGCTGAGCTACCTCGGCACGGCGGATGATTCTATCGAGCGCACGGACGGCGCTGCCGGTCACGACTTGTGACCGCGCAGGGGTTGCCAGGAGACTTGGACCTCTATGTCTGGCAGCTCGGCCATCACAATCGACTTGGTCTCGTCGACAAGCCCACGAAGCTCCTCGGCCGCTTCTGAAGGCGCGGCGTTGGCGACGAGGTCGAGACGTTCGGCGAGACGATCCGGCTTCAGCGACATCCGCGAGAAATGCTCGGCGGCGCGCTTGAACTGAAAGGTCGAGAAGTAAATGCGGTTGGCCGCCGACAAGACGGCTATGACCCTGAACGCGCCGTCGAGCAGCATCTGCCTCCGGAACAGCTCGGCGTCGCGCGACCCCAGGTGCTCATCGATCTCCCAGATCGGAAAGATTCCGAGGTTGGCCTCGACTTCGCGGCGCCGCAACGATTCCGGATAGGCCGCTCGCTTCTGCCATGAGCGAACGAGCTCATCGCCGTGCAGCGGCATGCCTTCGAGCAAGCCCATCGCCACCTTGGCGGTGATCCAGTCGACCTCGCCCGCCTCGATGCGCCTGAGCCGCTGCTCGATTCCGACGATCGGGCTGGGTCCGGTCTGAACTTCGATACCTTCGATCTGATAGCGCGCTCCGAATCCGTCGGGGCCAGGAGGGTTGATCAAGCCCCCCGGCTCGCCTCCCAGGCCGCGCATGACGGCGTCAAACGTCGCCACGCCCGGAAGCTCGCCGTCGTAGTAGGTGATGAGGTCGATGTCCGAATGCTTGTCGGCCGTGCCCACCGCGGCCGAGCCCGCCAACAACGCCGCGCGCAGATCAGTGTGTGCCGCGAGCTGATCGACGATGCGGCGCGCGATCTCGCGCCTTCTCTCGGATTGAGGGGTCACAGCGCTAGGTGCTGTTCGCTTTATCGACCTCGGAGTTGTACTCATCGATCAGCGGGTTGTAATAGCTGTTGATGTCGTCGCCGATCTTCTTGTAGTCGACCGCCTGAATCTTGGCGGCGTCGGCCTCGAGCGCCTTCTCCGCGGTATTCGCTCCCGCCGAGTCGCCGGCCTTCGCGTCGGCGAGCAACGTGCCGAAATCGTTGGCGAGCGCCTTGAGGTCCTGAAGTAGCGTGTCCATCTCGGCGGGCATCCCAGGCGCCTTGTCTAACAAGATGGCCTTGTCGATATCGGTCTTTAGCTTTCCGTCCGCCGTGGTGGCGCCGTTCAGGTCGGTCGCCTGCGCCTTCGCGCTGAGGTCGTCGAGGTCGACGATGACGTCGAGTAGGGCATTCTCGAAACCGCCAACCTGGACGTAATCCGTTGTTAGTGTCTTGGCAATCGCAAGCGCCTTGCGCAGGTGCTCAATGCGCGTGTGCGTCTTGTCGATGTCCGGCTTACGCAGCAACGTGAGCCAGGAGTTCTCGTTGAGACTATCTTCAGCTTTCGCGAGCGAGGCGTCATCGGTGGTGATCTGTGGCTGGGCGCTCTGCGACTTGGAGACCATCTGGGCAATCTTGCCCTTCGAGTCCTGAATCGCTGACGTCGACGCAGTTGAGAAGTCGGTGCTGGTCAGCGACGTGTTGAGTGACTTCACGGTGTCGTTGAGCGAGTTCTGGTGGTCGACCACCGAGTTGTAGGCGTCCTGGGCACTGTTCAGCTTGCCCTGGGCATACGCGTAGCCCCCGACCCCGTATCCGAGCACTGCGACGATGACGATGAGGACGACGGCGATGATCGCGACTAGCGGCCCCGAGCGCCTGCGCGGGGCCGGTGCGGCCGGCGCCTCCGTTGGCGGCGGGTAGTAGCCGGCGGGAGCCTGGCTTTCGCCTGCGGGCGCCTCCGCGGCGGGTGGCTCGGCGGGCGCAGGCTCCCAAGCCGCCGGTTCGGCAGGCGGCGGTTCGGCGGGCGGCGGTTCGGCCGCCGGCGGTTCGGGCGGCGGGGCGTCGCTGGGCGGGGTTGGGTTGGGACCTTCGCTCATGGCCGCGTGCAAATGTAGCGGTTTCTTAACGCGTTGTGCGGCGAGGCTTCAGCCTTGATGGCTCGAAGTTTCCGTACGCGAACCAGCTGGATATTCGCGGCCTGACCCGTCCCCCTGCGACTTCCCTACTGTTGAGCCTAGGGTTTACAATAGGCTTGATATGGCAGTTCCCCGTGTGGTTACAGCAGATGACTTAAGGAGCCAGCTTGGCCGCGAGCTCGACCAGCTTCGTTCGAGCGAGGAGGTTCTTTTCGTGTCCAAGCGTGGGCGCCTGACTGCCGTCCTCATCGATGTCGAGCAGTACCGAGCCATGGTCGAGCGAGCCGAGTACCTCGAGGACAGCCTCACCGCGCTGCAGGCTCGCGAGGAGGGTGACCTGGCCATCCCGTGGTCGAAGGTCCGCAAGTAGCTCCGAGCAAGAGGTACGACGTCCGCCTCCATCCGGAGGCGATCAAGGCGTACCGCCGGCTCCGCGGATCTGTCGCCGATCGCATTGCAGCAGCGATCGATGGCCTCGGGATCAATCCACGCGCGACGGGCCCGGTAAAGCTTGCCGGTCGGGATGACTTCCGCAGCCGCGTTGGCGATTACCGCATCGTCTACGCGGTGGACGATGCCAAAGGCATCGTCCTCATCGCCAGGATCGCCCATCGCCGCGATGTTTACCGACACTGATCGCGCCAACCTACCGATTCGCGTTATGGACAGCCCCCGAATTGGAGTGGGCGGTGATGGATCGCCGACACCTTTGACAGACAGTTTGCGGTTGATCGTCTGATGATTGCGACGCGGTCACGCTCGGCATCATTGGTTCAAAAGTTGCTCCGTGCGGCGTTCGGGAACGGTAGCCGAGGAGGGGCAGCGCAAGAATGCGATGGGTTGCCAACAACGGCGTACGCATGGCGTACGCCCTATCAGTCAGGGGTCGTCGTCAAGGTCATGCGGCATCATGCCAGCCTCATCGTCTTCCCGATCGCCGTCATCCTCGAGCGACGGCAAGTCCGCGGGATCGAATGGAACGACCCGGTATGCCCCACGTTCGCGGTTGATTCGCGGGTCAGGGCTGTCGGGAAGATACGTTCCTTCTTGGATCGCGCGCGCCCCCTCGCCGCGCTTTAGCGGCTGCACAACTTCATTTGGGGCGAGACCATGGACGTTTCCTTTGATCGCTTCGTACAAGGCCCGCGCAGCGGCGGTCGTCTGTCGGACCGATAGCTTTCCGTGGTTTCCAAGCGTGAACTGCACGTCGGGACCAACGCTGAAAACGGTCCACGTTCCTGCGCCCGACCGCGCCCAGTCGTCCAAGTGCTCGGCCCAGTCGCGCAGGTCAACGACGATTGGTGCCACCACTTTGAAGTGCTTGATCGCGTCTCTAAGTGGCTTGCTGCCGTAACCTTCGGCACCTGCCGCCTCAGAGATGCGGAGCAATCGCCGGAGGGCGACGCAATAGAAGTCCAAGTCGATCTCCGCATGGAACATGGCCAGGTCAGACTCAAACCGCTGCAATTCTTCTGGCAGATCGCGGTACCCGTCGGGAAGGTCGAGCCGAGTGAGACGCCTATGTTGCATCTCGACTGCCTCGATTAACTCATCTGCCCACATATGGAACATGTGCGGTCGGATCCCTACCGTCGGCGCTCCCTTGCCTCTGAGCCTGGGCACGCCACGAGACTACGCGACCGCCAATCTCACTATCCACCTGGTACCACGAAGACCGTGGCGGACAATGCCCACTGAATTAGACGTTCCTGCGGGCAACCAGACTAGGTCAGAACGAAGTTGATCCAGGTCGTAGTCTCATACGAGGCGCTGCCGCCTTGATCGCGAACGTCCACCTCGACGCCATAGGTGCCGGCTGTGGACGGTGACACCCAACCGTAATTTGCATTCGTGTCGTAGTCTCGGACCATTACCCAGGCGCCGCCGGGGGATTTGATCCAGAAGCGATATTGCGGAGTGCCTAGGCACGAAGCCGAGCCGGTGAGCAAGATCGTGCTTCCCTTGGTTGCGGGACTCGTGGGCGAAGTTCCTAGCGATGCGCTGGTACACCCTATCAGCACGTAATTAATGTTCGCTACAGCGTCATACGATGTCCTCTCTGCCGCGTCGACCACGTCAACTTCGATCTTGTACGTCGCGGCTGCTTGCGTGCCAGGCGAATTCCATGTACCCCAATCGAAAGTGTTAGAGAAGGTGTAGTCCTGCTCGATGACCCATGAGCCTCCTGGGGCCTGCACCCAGAACCGATACATCGGGTTCGGGCAACCCGATGTTGATGCGGTGAACAAGATCGCATTACCAGTGCCGCCCGGAGAGGCGGGCGATCCGTATAGAGAAGGTGTCCCGCAGGGAGTAACACTCAGTTGATAACTAACCGGTGTCGACGCGACCTCATACGAATCGGTCGCGCCTTGATCGCGAGCGTAGACCTGCAGAGTGTGTGTGCCGACAGGTCCGAACAACGCTGCCCACGTGTAGACGTTTGCCGTCGAGTAGTCCTGAACAATCTGCCACCCCGAGCCTGGAGCCTGCCTCCAGAACTGGTACGTTGGAGTACCGGGACAGGTTGAGGCGCCAGTTACCGTGACCTGATTCGCATTCAGTTGGGGTGACGGCGGATTCACGGTCATGCTCGCCGCGCTGCATCCGTTCAACTGGTAAGCGATCCATGATGTCGTGTCGTAACTCCATGTTTCCGATGCATCCCTTACGTCCACCTCGACGTGCCATGGGCCCGGACTAGCCCTCCAATCCTGGGGCCACGTATAGATGGCCGTCGCACTGTAAGGCTGGGCCGACTGCCAGGCGCCTCCCGGCGGCTGGATCCAGAAGTGGTAGTTCGGATTGGGACAACTTGAGTTTCCACCTGGGAAAGTGACCGAGAAAGTCACCGATGTATGGGCATTCTGCGGTGCTGCAGGCTGACCGCTCAATGTCGGCACGTTGCAGTGGGGCATGACGACATTGCTCGAGGTGACGCTTTGGTTGACGAGCGGGACCCCATTGGTGTCCTGAGCCAAAACGTTCGAGTCGAGAAAACTTGACGCGACGCTCTGACACCACCAGGGCGCTGGAGCGCACCCGGAAGGATTCATCACCATGAAATGGAGGTGAGCTGCTGGGCATGTGGGGGGACAAGTCTGCCCCTGTGGCGGATCCGGGCAAACATATCCGGACGAGTCGCTAACGGCCAGGATTGATCCACGAGTAACTGACTGGTTCAGCGAGACAGTGACTGAGTTATGGGCAATATGGAGGTAAAGCTCGTCGTGCTCAGTCCCGTCGTCCTCAATGCTACTGACTACCACGTAGTTCGGGTGGTAGCTAGCAAGGCACCCTCCGACGCCGTAGGACTGCTGGATTGCGGTGACGGTCCCCTCGCGCGCAGCGCGAACACCGAAGGCATCACCGGCAAAGTCCCACGCGTATTGAGCGATACCCGTGTGACTAAAGCTTCCACCGTTGCCCTGACTGACTGTGTGGCGCTCGCCGTAGGCGAATGGCAAGTAGTAATGGGGCAGCGAATTTGCGTAAACCAACTCTGCTCGTGCGAAGTTCACGACCAATTGACCAGCAAGGATTCCGAGAACCGCACCCGCCGCGACACCCCGACGGGCGGCCAGCTTCACACCTGGAGGTCGCTTGCCATTTGGGAGTAGTCCGCCTTTAGCGTCGACTCATATGCCGGGTCCTTTGACCACCACTGCAGCACGAGCACATAACCAGTCCCGAGAAGTACCGCGGTCGAATGTACCGGTGTGGTCCAGGTGTCTGGCACCCAGTCGAAGGACACTCCGCTCGTTCCAGCGATGGTGACACTCGTCTCGTTACTTACCGGTGACCAATACCTCTTGGGATCCGTCGAGGAGGCCGGGGCCGAGTGTTTTGTAATCCATTCCGCTGTCGTAGTGGCGTCACGCGCGTAGATTGCTATTTCGATTTGGCCGGGCGGGTAAGTATTGAGGTAGATCGGATCGAAAGTTCGGAAGGCTTGCACAAGTCCAGAGGCCGGATCGCCATGCTCCGTTTGGAAAGTGAATCCTGTCGGGTATGACACGCTAAAGTGGTACGTCGCATCGCTGTAGACGGGCCACTGCGTTGACGTTGGAGATGCACTTGGGGACGATGTTCCTGAAGGCATGGCTGACTGCTGTGGCGTAGGGCTGGTGGTGCCTGCTCCCTCTGTAACGCGTCCGCATCCAGTCACGGACGCCACGACGACCACGAGGATTACCGACCAACCGGAACGCCCGCCCCAACCTCTCATTTCAATACCGTTGCAAAAAGTTAACGACTGTTAAGTCAGATTGTTACGCGCCAGAATGCATTCCGCAACTAGAAGTTGTGATCTCCCAAGGACAAACCCAAGATGACGTCGGCCAAGTTGTCGGGCCCGTTCTCATGAAGCTTGCGCGAACGAGTAGCGAGGGTCGAACCTCGACTTGTTTTGCCCAAACGGAGCCGTCGTCAGTCGCGGAGTGCGGACGTCGTACACCCAGGCGCCGCCTGCATGTTGGTAGCTCTGGAAGTGGTCGGAGAGCTGCTCAAATGTCAGGTTAAGAACCGGCGACCGACAGAACGTTCTCAGCTCATCGCCCCATACTGCAATCACAAACCACGATCACAGCGAGGAAGGCACCTACCACGGCGACCGCGCTCCGCCCACCCGGCCAAGCCTGAAACACTCGTGGCACGATAAGCCCAACGACCACGACAACGATCACGCCTTGATTGAAGGGCGCCGAGCTAAATGTCGCGTCAGGGTGATAGATCAGAAGGTCGTGACCGCCTGAACGGCCCACTCTCGGTGCGGCGCGAAGCGCTTTATCTTGCCACCTCCGCCAGGAGGTCGAAAAGGTACCGTTTTGGTACCTGGCTTCATAGCCTTCTTCGCACCGTTTCAGCCTCAACCACCAGCTGCGGCCACAATTGGCTCGTGAAGGGAACGCTGGCACGCAAGGTCCATGCTGTACCGAACTCTCGCGAAGGCACAAGGCTCCGTCAGGCGAGGCATCTAGCTGGTGGCACGGTGATCGACGTCCTGAGGCAGCGCTCCGCTGACAGCCGAGTGGAAATTCGGATCGTGGCCGATCCGGACCAGCGTTTGTACCTCGTGCCGGCCGACGCCGTCGACGCGGCTACCGCTCGTGCCATGTCAATCCATCGCCCGCCACGACACCGGCGTTCGTCCGGCGGTTCGCGGTTACCGGTCGATTGGAAGCCACCAAAGGACCCGGCCAGCTAGAGGCGAAAAGCGACTAGCCTCACCGTTGGCTCCGAACGGATTCGGCGAGCTTCCTGAATGGCCAGGTGACCATCGCCAAGAACTCGAGCAGCTGGGAGATCGCGTACAGGGCCACCCCGAAGGCAACTGGAACGCCGACCACGATCTCGATGGCTAACCGAAGTGAGCGCGGCAAATGCCCAAGCCAGCTCGCTCCCGGGATCGAGGTCGCGCCGCTCGCATCCAGGTAGCCGCCTATCAAAAAACCAACCACGACAAGCGCGATCAGGGCAGCCCCGGCGGTTGCTACCAAGACCCCAACCGGGATTGCGAACCATCGCAACTGCACGATCCTGGCGTCTCTCCGTAGCGGGGCGCTCGAGTTCATAAGCCGCAGATTAGTCGCCGCCCGGCCGCCGAAAGCACGCCAAAGCACGCCGAGGGACGGTCGGTTTTCGGTTTTCCGCATCTCATGGAAACTGTCTGTCGGTGTGGGCGGTGATGGACTTGAACCAACGACCTCCTCGGTGTAAGCGAGGCGCTCTAGCCAGCTGAGCTAACCGCCCGGGAAAAGCGCGCCCAGTCTACCCACCCGAGAGGACGGCTAACGCCGCATTCAGCTGGGTGTCCTTGGCGTACCCCAGCGACGGCTGCGCGACGTCGTACTGGTTCGCCGGGCTGGCCAGCGTCACCTGCACGTCTGGCATCAGGCCCTTGTGGTCGATCGTCACCCCGTTCGGCAGGTACCACCGCTCGACCGTCAGGTGGATGTCCGACCCGTCGCTCAAGACGAAATCCTCCTGCACCGACCCTTTGCCGAACGTCGTCGTCCCGACCAGCTTCGCCCGCCCGTGGACCTGCAGCGAGCCGGCCACGATCTCGGAGGCAGACGCGCTGTTGGCGTCGACCAGGACGACGAGAGGTACGTTTGGCGCCGCATGCTTGGAACCCACCTCGTGCCGGTCCGTCCCGCCCCTCCCGCGCGTCTCGAAGGTCTCGCCGCTCGTCACGAACTGCGTGATCACATCGTCCGCGGCGGAGATGAAGCCGCCCGGATCGCCGCGAAGGTCGAGGACCACGCCCACTGAGCCCGGAAGGCCATCCGTCAGGGCTTTGGCGAACTCGGATGACGTCTGCGTCCCGAACTGGTAGATCCGCACGTAGAGGACGCTGTTGCCGACAGTCGCCGACCGCACCGTCGGCACCTGGATCTGAGCCCGCGTGACTGTGAAGGTCAGCGTGTCGCTCCCCCGCAGGATCGTCAGCGTCACCTTGGTGCCCTCCGGGCCCTGGATCAGCGCCGTCGCCTGGTCCAGCGTGATGCCCTTGATGTCCCTGTCCCCCACCTTCTGGATCTGGTCGCCGTGCTTCAGGCCGGCCAACGCCGCGGGCGAGCCCGGCACGGTGGCGGTGATCAGTGGATAGCCCGCGCTGAAGCTCAGGTAGACGCCGATGCCGGTGTAGCGGCTCTGGTAGCTCTCCTGGAGCCGCTTGTACTGGTCGGGATCGAAGTAGACCGAGTACGGATCGCCAAGGCTGTTGACCAGGCCCTGCACGCTGCCGCGTGACAGCTTGGTCGGGTCGACGTTGCCGTCGACGTAGTCGGCCTGGATCAGCCGCGAGGCCTCCTGCACCCCGGTGAGGTCGACCCGCGCCGTCGTGCGGTGGCCGACGTACGGCACCCACTCGGGGTAGGACTGGTCGGTCCAGACGCCCGCCAGAAACCCGACCACGAGCACCAGCACGACGGCGCCACCCCTCAGGGCGACGCGGAGATTCATGCGACCGAAGTTAGCAGCCGAGCCAGATGCACGGGTCTTTATAGACGCCGGCGACGCGGATCTCGAAGTGGAGGTGCGGACCGGTGGACCAGCCCGTCGAGCCCTCGAACGCGACCGTCGTGCCGCGCGGCACGATCTCGCCGCTGTAGAGCCCGGGCGCGTAGCCGGCGAGGTGACCGTAGTAAGTCGAGTAGCCGTGGCCGTGGAAGATGACCAGCAGGTTGCCGTAGCCGATGCTGCCCGGGTAGAGGTAGGCGACGCCCGTGTCGGCGGCCACGATGTCCGTGCCGTACGGGCCCGCGATGTCAATGCCGGTGTGGATCTTGTGCGGCCAGGGGCAGGCCGGGTCATAGACCTCCAGGTAGAAGCTCGAGCACCCGAAGCCCTGGGTGATGCAGGAGTAGCCGCAGGCCGACACGGGCCACTGGAAGACGCCGTTTCCGCCGCCGGCCTTCTCCGCCGCGGCCGCGTACTGCTGGGAGAGGATCGCGACCTGCGCGTCGATGGCCGCGCGCTCCGCCTGGACTTTCGCGTACTGCACCTGAAGCTGGACCTGCAGCTGCTGCTCCAGGACGAGCGCCGCGGCCTGCGTTGCCTTGTTCTTCTGGAGGTCGGCCTCGGTCGCCTGCTGCTGCTGGAGGAGGATGGTGACCTGCGTGCGCTGCTGGTCCAGCGCGGCGTTGGCGACGTTGAGCTGGACGTGCTCCGCCTGCAGGTCGGTGAGCAGGCGATGGTCTGACTGCGCCACCTGCTGGGCGCCGACGAGCCGGTTCATGAGCTGGTTGATGCTGTTGGATGTCAGCACGAGCTGGACGTAGTTGACGCTGCCGTGGGAGTCGATGTAGCGAAGGCGCTGGTTCAGCACCTGGTCGCGCACCACGCTGCGTGCCTCCAGGCGGATGAGCGCTGCCTCACTGAAGCGCATCTTGCGGTTCAGGTCGTCGATCGCCGCCTGCGTGGTCGCGATCAGCGCCTGCTGGGCCGCGATTTGCCGGTTGAGGCTCGCGATCATGGAGTCGATCGCGTTGATCTGGGCGATGGTGTTCGTGATCTGGCCCTGGATGGCGTTGAGCTGGCGCTGGTTGTTGACCTGCTGCCCGATGCCGTTGTTGTAGGCGACGCACGCCTGGTACACGGCGGGCGGATCGCCCGGGTAGCAGTAGATCGCCCAAACCGGCTGCGCGCCCTGGCCGGGGAACCACGCCAGGGTCGCGAGCATTGAGGCGAGCACGAACCGCTTCCTCAAAACGTCAGATCCTCACGTAGCGCCTGACGCCGATGTAGCTGCCGAGCGCGCCCAGGAGCGCGCCCGCCACCAGCAGGTCTCGGGCAAGGCTGGAGATGAACGCGGGGTCGTAGCTCAGCGGGATGAAGCCGATGTCCGCGCGGAAGCGGGTGACCACCGGCTCGTAGCCCACGGCCAGCAGGGCAAGCGCGATCGAGGCGGCGATCAGGCCGGTCATCACGCCTTCGAGCACGAAGGGGCCGCGTACGAACCACTCGGTCGCGCCTACCAACTTCATGACCTCGATCTCCTTCCGCCGGTGGTAGACGGCGGTGCGGATCGTGTTCATCACGATCACGATCGAGACGATGAGCAGGACGACCAGCAGGCCGTCGCCGGCAAGGCCGAGCCATGCCGACAGCTGCAGCATCCGGTTGATGAAGTCGCCCTGGTAGTTGGTCGGGTCGGTGGGGTCGACCCCGGGCCACTGCCGCGCCGTGGCGTCGATGGCCGCTACGTCGTCGAGGCTCTTGACCTGGACGTCGAGCTTGGCGTCGAGCGGGTTGCCCTCGATCTGTTGGGCGAGGATGAAGTTCTGGGGGTCCGACTTGAACTGCGTGAGCGCCTCGTCCTTGGTCACGAACTTCACGCTCGCGACGCGCGGGTCGGCCGCCAGCTGGGCCTGGTAGTCGTACACGCTCTGCAGCGGGGTGTCGTCGGAGACGTTGATCGAGATCTGGCTGACCTTGGTCCGGAACCCGTCGAGCACCTGCGAGAACGCGTGGCCCACGAGCAGGTTGATGCCGGCCAGGATCAGGATGAGGGTGATCGACAGCACCGCCGCCAGGCTGACGGCGAGGTTTCGCCAGAAGCTCTGCCAGGCGCTGTTAAGCGCGAACTTCAGATTTCGCAAAATCATCGTGATACCTGCCTGACCTGTCGTCGCGTGCGATCTGCCCCGCGTCGATGGCGATGACGCGGCGGCGGAGTAGGTCGACGATCTCGCGGTTGTGCGTGGCCATGACGACCGTGGCGCCGCGCGCGTTGATGCGAAGGAAGAGCTGCATGATCTCCCACGCGGTCGCGGGGTCGAGGTTGCCAGTCGGTTCGTCGGCGATGATGAAGCGCGGCGCGTGGACCAGCGCGCGCGCGATGGCGACGCGCTGCTGCTCACCGCCGGAGAGGTTGGCCGGGTAGGTGCTCTCCTTGCCGTACAGGCTCACCGTGTCGAGCGCCTCTGCGACCCGGTCCCGGACCTGGTGGTCGGAGGCACCGAGCACGCGGAGAGCGAATGCGATGTTCTCGTAGACCGTGAGGTTTGGCAGGAGCTTGAAGTCCTGGAAGACCAGGCCGACCTTGCGCCGGTAGTGGGGCAGCCTGCGCCGCTTCATGCGACCGAGCTCGACGCCGTCGACGAAGATCTTGCCCTTGGAGGGCTTCTCCTCCCGGATCAGCAGGCGGACGAGAGTCGATTTGCCGGCTCCGGACGGACCGACCAGAAAGAGGAAGTCGCCTTCCGGCACCTCGAGGTTGATGTCACGAAGGGCCTCGGTCCCGGTCGGGTACGTCTTATGGACGTGCTGGAAGCTGATAACCGGCCGAGTTGCAAAGTCCGGTGTCAAAAGCATTGGCTGCGTCTCTTGCTGTGGCGTTCCGCGCTCGAGGGCGCGTGTGGCTAGGTCGCGGGCAGTATACCCGAAGGTACCCGGAGCTCCAAACCCTTCCTGGAGAGCCAAACACTGGTCTAACGGGAAGGAGTTGGGAGGCTTGCGGAGTCCCATGCCGGATAGTCGCGACTATCCGATTTGTTGGAGGTGCAGACCCCCCGTTAGTCGCGACTATCCGATGTGCGGGCGGAGGCTTGCGCGACCGCCGAGGTCTGGCCCAGGCGCCAGCGCAGCCAGGCCTCGATGAACGGGTCGATCTCGCCATCCAGCACGGCCAGGGCGTTGCCCACCTCGTAGCCCGTGCGGACGTCCTTCACCATTGTGTACGGCTGCAGGACGTAGTTCCGGATCTGAGACCCGAACTCGGCCGGCATCACCTGGCCGCGAATCTGGTCGAGATGCGCGGCCGCCTCCTGCTGCTGGCGCTGGAACAGGCGCGCCTTCAGGACCTTCATCGCCATCTCGCGGTTCTTCATCTGCGAGCGCTCGTTCTGGCACGTCACGACGATGCCGGTGGGCAGGTGCGTGATCCGGACCGCCGAGTCGGTCTTGTTGACGTGCTGGCCGCCCGCGCCTGTCGAGCGGTAGGTGTCGATGCGGATGTCTTGCGGATTGATGACGACAGCGTCCTCGTCGGCGCTCTCGAGCTCGGGCATGACCTCGACCAGAGCGAACGACGTGTGCCGGCGGTGGTTCTGGTCGAACGGCGATATCCGCACGAGGCGATGCACCCCGTGCTCAGAGCGCATCAGGCCGTACGCGCGCGCGCCGCGGACGATGAACGTGACGCTCTTCAGGCCCGCCTCCTCGCCGCGTGACTCGTCGACGATCTCGTTCTCGAACCCGCGCCGCTCGGCCCACTTCAGATACATGCGCAGCAGCATCTCGACCCAGTCCTGGGCCTCGATGCCTCCCTGGCCCACCGAGATCGTGACCACCGCGTTGTGGCTCGCGTACGGGTCGGTGAACAGCAGGTCGAGCTCGTGCGAGCTCAGCTCCTTCCCGAGCTGGGCGAGCTCCTCCGCAACCTGTCTTTCCAGGTCGGGATCGTCTTGCGCCAGCTGGTCGAGCTCGACCAGGTCGCGAGCGCGCCGCTCGAGGCGGTCCCACGTGGCGATGAGCTCGCGGTTCTCGGAAGATTCGCGGCCCATCTGGCCGGCGCGGCGCGGATCGTCCCACGCACCCGGCCTGGCGAGCTCGGCGTCTAGCTCGTCAGCCCGCTTTCCTTTCGCGGGCAGGTCAAAGGTGCTCCTTGAGGGAGAGGATCCGGTTCAAGAGCTCTTTGGCATTCAGTTCGGCGATCAATTTATCTTCCGTGACACCTCTTGTACTTCTTCCCCGATCCGCACCAGCACGGATCGTTGCGGCCGATCTTACCGGCGGCGGCGCCGGCAGGAACCGCCGCGGCCTGCCCGAGCGGCGCGGCTCGGCGCTGCTGCGGCTTGGCCGCGCGCCCGGCGCCGTTCGAGCCGTCGAGCTCTCCCGGGCCGCTCTCCGTCACCTGGCGGACGAGCGGCGCAGGCGGCGGAGCGGGCGCGTTGCGCTGCACCTGGACGCGGTAAATGGCGGAGACGATGTTGGCCTCGATCCGCTCGCGCAGCTCGTTGAACATCTCGAAGGCCTCGTTCTTGTACTCGACGAGCGGGTCGCGCTGACCGTACGCGCGAAGGCCGATGCCCTCGCGGAATTGCTCCATCTGGGTCAGATACTCCATCCACTGCCAGTCGATGGTGCGCAGCATCACGTCGCGCTCCACCATCGGCATCAGGTCGGCGCCGACCTCCTCGATCTTCCTCGCGTACGCCTCCTCGGCCGCCGCGTACAGGTGGTCGGCCAGACCTTCCTGGCCTTTGCCGAGCGCTTCATCCGGGATCTGGCTGCCGGGCGCGATCGGGAGATACGCCGACAGGTACTTGACCAGGCCCTCGAGGTCCCAGTTCTCAGGGTGGCGGCTCTCGCAGTTCTGCTCGACGCCCCTCTGGATGAGCTCTCGCGCGTACGACATGATGTTGGTCCGTGTGTCCGCGCCCTCCAGGACCTTCCGCCGCTCCTCGTAGACGATCTGGCGCTGCTTGTTCATCACGTCGTCGTACTCGACGACGTGCTTGCGAGCGTCGAAGTGCATGCCCTCGACCTTCTTCTGCGCGCTGGCGATCGAGCTCGCGACCCAGGGATGCTCGATCGGCTCGACCTCGAGGCTCGTCATCAAGCGGCCGATGCGGTCCGCGGCCGGACCGAAGATCTTCATCAGGTCGTCCTCGAGCGAGATGAAGAACTTGCTCGAACCGGGGTCACCCTGGCGGCCCGCGCGGCCGCGCAGCTGGTTGTCGATGCGCCGGCTCTCGTGCCGCTCGGTGCCGATGATGTGCAGGCCCCCCACCTCCGTCACGCCCTGACCGAGGACGATGTCGGTGCCGCGACCGGCCATGTTGGTGGCGATGGTCACAGCCTCGGGCTGGCCTGCCTCGGCGACGATCGCGGCCTCGCGCTCGTGCTGCTTGGCGTTGAGCACGTTGTGCTTGAGACCGCGGCGCTCGAGCATCTTGGCCAGCCGCTCCGATTTCTCGACCGACACAGTGCCTACCAGCACTGGCCGGCCCTGCTTGTTCATCTCCACGATCTCGTCGATCACAGCCTCGAACTTCGACTTCTCGGTCTTGTAGATGACGTCGGGGTTGTCGGCGCGGACCATCGGCCGGTGCGTCGGGATCACGACCACGTCTAGGCCGTAGATCTTGTGGAACTCCTCCGCCTCGGTGACTGCGGTGCCGGTCATGCCCGCGAGCTTGTCGTACTGGCGGAAGTAGTTCTGGACCGTGATGGTCGCGATGGTCTTCTGCTCCTGCTGGACCTTGACGCCTTCCTTCGCCTCCACCGCCTGGTGAAGGCCGTCCGACCATCGCCGTCCGGGCATCGTGCGGCCGGTGAACTCGTCGACGATCACGATCTCCGCGTCTTTCACCAGGTAGTCGCGGTCGCGCAGAAACAGCCCTTTGGCCTTCAGCGCCTGGTTGATCTGGTGCGCCTCGATGACGTTCTCGAGGTCGTAGATGTTCTTGATCCCGGTCCAGCGCTCCATCTTCGCGATGCCGGTCTCGGTCAGCGATGCGGACTTGTGCTTCAGGTCGACCTCGTAGTCCTCGCCTTCGGTCAGCCGCGCCGCCCAGCGCGCGTACTGGTAGTACTTCTCCGTCGACTCTTCGGACTGGCCCGAGATGATGTGCGGCGTGCGCGCCTCGTCGATCAGGATCGAGTCGACCTCGTCGACGATCCCGTAGTTGAGCTTGCGCTGGGCGCACTGCGAGAGGTCGCGCGCCATGTTGTCGCGGAGGTAGTCGAAGGCGAGCTCGGAGTTGGTCGCGTAGGTGATGTCCGCGTCGTACGTCTCCTTCTTGCTCACCGGCCGAAGGTGCTGCAGCCGCGGGTCGGGGTGCGTCTCGTCCAGGAACTCGGGGTCGTAGAGGTACGTCGCCGCGGTGCCGACGTTGACTCCCACCGACATCCCGAGGAGGTGGTAGATCGGGGCCATCCAGCCGGCGTCACGGCGGGCCAGGTAGTCGTTAACGGTGACCAGGTGCACGCCCTTGCCGGCCAGCGCGTTGAGGTAGAGCGCGAGGCTGGCGACGAGCGTCTTGCCCTCGCCGGTCTTCATCTCGGCGATCTTTCCCTGGTGGAGGACGATGCCGCCGACGAGCTGCACGTCGAAGTGGCGCAGGCCGATCGTCCGCCGCGACGCCTCGCGACACAGGGCGAACGCCTCGACCAGGAGATCGTCGAGGTCTTCGCCCTCTCCCTCCGCGGTGGCGCGCTTCCGGAGGGCGTCGCTTCGGGCCCGCAGGCCGGCGTCGTCGAGCGCTTTGAGCTCGTCTTCGAGGCCGTTGACAGCTTCGGCGACGGCCAGGTGGCGCCTGACCTCGCGCTCGTTCGGGTCGAGAAGTCGCGAAAAGATGGCCATGGTCTGAACTAGAGGTTACCCGGCCCGGCGGGATCTAAATCCGGGCTACGGCACTACCGGTTCGATCACGGCCAGGGAACCGTCCGCCCGGCGAACCAGGATCTGGATCTCGCCCGAGTCCTCGTCCAGGTAGACGACCACCGGCTGGCTGTCCGCCTGGAGCTCGGAGACGGCCTCGGCCTCGGACATCGGCCGCAGCTTCATCCGGAGGCGCTCAGGCGCCTCCTGGCGCTTCCGGGCCTCCGGCGCGGGAGAAGGCGGGACCCGGACCGCTGACGTCGCCTCGCGCCGATGCGTGACCTTGTCCTTGAAGGCTCCCAGCTGGCGGTCGATCTTGGCCAGGGCCAGGTCGAGCGCGGTCTGTGGATCGTGGCCGCGCTCGCGCGCGTACAGGGCAGGAGTCCGCCGGCCGTCGAGGTGGACGAGGATCCGGCAGACGAACGTCGTCAGATCGCTCTGTTTGCGCTCTTCCGAGAACTCGAGCTCCGCATCCACCAGCTTGCCGAAGTGGCGGACCAGGCGGTCGAGCTTGCGCTGCGCCGTGTCGCGCACCTCCTGCCCCAGACCGTTGGTACGGTCGTGCAGGACGACCTTCACAATCCCGACTATAGGCGCGTCGCCAGTGACTGTCTAGCGGCCGCCGGCTTTGTATCCGGGAGGCGGCGGGAACAGCGCCGTAATCTCTTTCGGGAGCGGGATGCCCTGGGAGAACATGCGGTCCAGGATCTTCGGCCGCAGTCCCGTCGGGCGGAACTCGGCGATCACCTTTCCGTCCGGCGTGGCGCCCTTCTGCTCCATCACGAAGATGTCCTGCATGGTGATCACGTCCTGCTCCATGCCCACGATCTCGGTGATGGCGACAACCTTGCGCGATCCGTCGCGCAGGCGGCCCAGCTGAACGATCAGGTTGATCGCGCCCGCGACCTGCTGGCGGATGGCGCGCACGGGAAGGTCGACGCCGGCCATCAGGACGAGCGTCTCGAGACGAGCCAGAGCGTCGCGCGGGCTGTTGGCGTGCAGCGTGGTCATCGATCCGTCGTGGCCTGTGTTCATGGCCTGCAGCATGTCCAGGGCCTCGCCGCCACGACACTCACCGACGACGATGCGCTCCGGGCGCATGCGCAGGGAGTTGATGACGAGGCGCTGGATCGTGATCTCGCCTTCGCCGTTGATGTCCTTTGGCCGGGTCTCCAGGCGACACACGTGCTCCTGGTGGAGCTGCAGCTCGGCCGCGTCCTCGATGGTGACGATGCGGTCCTCGACCGGGATGAAGCCGGAGAGCACGTTGAGGAACGTGGTCTTGCCGGTGCCGGTCCCACCCGAGACGATGATGTTCGCCTTCGACAGCACCGCCGCCTTGAGGAAGCCGAACCCGGCCTCGTTGCAGGTTCCGAACCGGATTAGATCCTCGACCTGGTAGGGGTCGCGCGAGAACTTGCGGATGGTCAGCAGCGGACCGTTCAGCGCGAGCGGCCGGATGACTGCGTTGACACGTGAGCCGTCGGCGAGGCGGGCGTCACAGAGCGGCGAGCGCTCGTCGATGCGGCGACCCACCGTACGGACGATGAACTGGATCACGTTGAGCAGCTGGTCCTCGTCGACGAACTTGATGTTCGTCAGCACCACCTTGCCGGCCATTTCGACGTAGACGTGGTCGTTGCCGTTGACCATGATTTCAGTGACACGGTCGTCGCGGATCAGCGGCTCGATCGGGCCTAGCTGCTGGTAGTACTCATCGATGTTGATGCCTGGGATCCGGACTGCCATCGTTCGGGCTAGCCTCCGCAAACGGGGAATTTGAATTCGATCGAGCGCCAACTATACATTCACGCGCGCGATCGAGACCCCGGTTACGGGCCCCGATCCGGCCGTGTTCAAGGCGGCCGCACATGCGTTCAGAGTCGCCCCTGTGGTCGTCACGTCGTCGATCAGCAGGATCGACTCACCGCGCAGCGGCGAACCGCGCCAGGCGAAGGCGTCCTTGACGTTCTCGAAGCGCGTGCGGCGGTCCTTACCGACCTGCGGCGGGGTGGAACGCGTACGTACCAGTTCTCCGTCGGCGGCTTGGAGGGCAAGCATTCGACGCAGGTCGGCCGCGAGGAGCTCTGACTGGTTGAAACCGCGCTGGCGGACGCGGTCGCGGTGCAGGGGAACTGCTACGACCCAGCGGGCGGCCACTCCCTCCACCACAAGCCGCTCGGCAAGGAGCAGCGCCAGCGGCAGCGACAGCCGCCGCCAGCCTTCGTACTTGAACCGGTGGATCGCCTTCTCCGCCGGGCCTTCGTACGCCACCGCCGAGCGCAGGCGGGTCAGCGCGGGCAGGCGGGCGCGACAGCCACAGTCACTCCGGGGCGAGGCGACCTCCGCCCCACACCGCCGGCACAGGGGCTCCTCGAGCCGGCGGATCCTGGCCCGGCAGCCGTCGCAGAGCCACGCGCCCACACGTCTGCAGCCGCCGCAGCGCGGAGGCAGTACCAAGTCCATCAGGTGCACACGCCGAGCGTATGCGCAGCGTCAAGGCCTTCTTAACAGCCATTCGTTGCGCCCGCGGCCGGACTTGCTCCGGCCGCAACCCACTTCGCAACCTGGACGCCCAGACGTTGCGCTGAGTGACTACTTCAAAGATCGAATCCTTTCCGGAGGGGGTTAGGGCCGCGAATCCGGCGCGAACATCCGCCCCTTATGTCGCCAATGCGTGAAGCGCCGTTGAGCGGCCCGGCGTAGGGGGAACCCAGAGGGTTCTCCCTACGATTCATTCGACCAGGTGCACACGCCGAGCGTATGCACGGTGTCAAGACCTTCTTAACCGATGAGGATCTGGTCGCCTTGCAGCAGGTCGATGTCAGACGTCGAGCCGGCCGGCAGCTCGAGGACGCTCCACGCGCCCATCGTCCACCACACCGTCCCGTACCAGGTCGGCAGGTTTCGATACACCTTTCTGACCCGCTCACGGCGATCGAGGAAAACGGCGTCGATCCGGAATCTCATGAAGAGCATCGTGATGCTGCCGCCTTCGCATGGGTTGATCCACATTCCGCGGCCGGGCTCGAGTGAGCTCCGAAACATCAAACCCAGCGCGCGACCAAATATCGTCCGCGGTATTTCCAGATCGTCGGCCAGCACCTTGCCCGTGCGCTCGTGCACGGCCCTGCGTCCCTTCACGAATCCAGTAGGTTAGTGCGCCAGTCATGGATTTCGACAGCGATGGCGTGCGGCTGCACTACGAGGTCCACGGCCCTGAGCGCGGTACGCCGATCCTCCTGGTCCACGGCTTTGCGTCCGACTATCGCCTGAACTGGGTCGGTAGCCGCTGGCAGGAGACCCTCACCGGCAGTGGCTTTCGCGTCATCGGGCTCGACTGCCGCGGCCACGGACAAAGCGACAAGCCCCACGACGAAGCCGCGTACACGGTCGACGTGATGTCCGGCGACGTCGTGCGCCTCCTCGACCACGTCGACGTCGCGGAGGCCGCGTATCTGGGCTACTCGATGGGCGCGCGCATCGGCCTCGAGGTCGTGATTGACTACCCCGACCGGATCACCCGCGCGGTACTCGGCGGCATCGGCGCCAGCGGCGCGATCGAGCACGCGAACGAGATCGCGCATGCGTTCCAGATCGGCGAACCCACCGACGACCCGATCGCGCAGACGTTCTACAAGTTCGCGTCGGCGCGGCCGACCAACGACCTTATAGCGCTGGCCGCGTGCATCCGCGGCCTCCGCCCCGAGCGGCACCCCGACCGGCTGGCCAGGATTCGCACCCCGATCCTCGTCGCTGTGGGCGAGCGCGACAACATCGCGCGGGGCGCGCCCGAGCTGATCGAAGAAATTCCGAGCGCCCACCTCTACACGATCCCCAACCGCGACCACATGAGCGCGGTGACAGCTCGCGAGTTCAAACAGGCGGCCCTTGAATTTCTCACGGCCGAGTAGCAGTGCCTTGGGCGGCCGGGGTCTCCTGACTCGTTAGAGCCGCTGCATGAAGCGGACCCTGCGCCTGGTCTTGCGCAGGTTCGCCTCCGTGGGCACGATGGAGATCGTCCCGTCGGGCTCGAGGACGCCGAGCTCGACCTCCTTCAGGTCGTCAACGCCATGCTCGCGGATCGCCATCTCGACCTCGTCGCCGGTGATCCCCTCTCGCTTCAACGTCGCCGGCATCAGCTTCCCGTCCTTGATCAAGACCGACGGCGACGAGCCGAACAGGCGATGGAAGATGCCGATGTCGTCGAGCCTGCCCACGGCGAAGTTGGCCGCCACCAGCGCAGCGATGAGCACGATGCCACCCCCGACGGAGCTGTCTGGCCCCGTCATCGCGGGCTGCAGCGCGTTGGCCACGAGCAGGATGAAGACGAGGTCGTACAGCGTGAACTGGCCGACCTCCCGCTTGCCGAACAGCCGCAGCGCGACCAGGAGCGCGGCATAGACCACGACGGCTCGCGCCACCAGCTCCCACGTCGGGACGCTGGGCAGGAGCGCGGAAAGGGTCGAGCCCGCCGGCTTACCTCGGCCGCATGAGGATCAGGACGGCCGGGCCGAGCAGCACGATCCACAGCGTCGGGAAGATGCAGCCGACCATCGGCAGCATCATCTTCAGCGTGGCCTGCGCGCCTCGCTCCTGCGCGCGCTGCCGGCGCTTACGGCGCATCTCGTCGGCCTGGATGCGCAGGATCTTGCCGATGCCGGTGCCGAACTGCTCCGACTGGATGACGGCCTGGATGAAGTTGTGCAGGTCCTCGACGCCGCTGTTCCGGCCCATCTCGTCCAGCGCCTCCAGGCGCGGCCGGCCCAGGCTGACCTCGCGGAGTGCCTTGCTCAGCAGCTCGGAGAGTGCGTTCTTGTACTTGTCCGTCACCCTCGCCAGGGCGGCGTCGAAGCCGAGTCCGGCGTCGACGCATATGACCAGCAGGTCGAGCGCGTCGGGGAGGCCCTTCTGGATCTCGGACTTGCGGCCATCGACCTTCTGCTTCAGCCACAGCACCGGCAGGTAGTAGCCGAGGATCACCCCGACCACGAGCGAGATGACCAGGTAGATACTGCCGCCAAGGAGGAACCCGATCAGCAGGCCGAGCGCGCCTACCACGGCGGCAGCGACCAGGCGCACCGCGGCGAAGTCTTCCGGCGTGAGGTTGGCCGGCCGTCCCGCCAGCTCGAGCCTGTTGAGAAGGTCCTGACGCGCCTTCTGCGGCGTCGAACGCGAGAGCAGCGATCCAAGCCGCTCGATCGCGGGGCGCATCACGCGCTCGCTGAACGGGCGCTGGAGCTCGATCTCTTCGATCGTCAGTGGCTTCTCACCGCCGTACGCGGCGAGACGCTGCTGGACGTTGACAGCCTGGCTGGACGAGGGAGTGCGGGCGAGGCCGATGAAGATCATCAGCACGCCGACGCCGACTGCGAACGCGAAGATCATCGTGGTGCTCATCGACTAAACCTCGATCGCCACGATGCGGCGGATGATCAGGTTGCCGATGAAGATCATGAACGCGCCGACCGCGAGCAGGATCCATCCGATGATGCTGCCGAACATGGGCTGGAAGTACGTCGGCGTGACGAAGAACATGAACGCCGCCAGCAGGATCGGCAGCGCGGTGATGATGGTGCCCGACGCGCGGGCCTGCGCGGTCAGGGTCTGGATCTCGCCCTTGATCCGCACGCGCTCGCGGATCGTGTAGGCGATGTTGTCCAGGATCTCGGCGAGGTTGCCACCCACCGTGCGATGGATCGAGTAGGCGGTCGCCACGAGGTCGAAGTCCGCGCTGGCTATGCGCTTGGTGATGTTCGACAGGGCCTCGTCGGGCGAGCCGCCGAGGTTCATCTCGCGGACGGCGCGGGCGAACTCGTCGCCGATCGGCGCCACCGCGTTCTTGGCCACGGTGTCGATCGCCTGTGCGAACGAGTAGCCGGCCTTCAGGGCGTTCGAGAGCAGCGTCAGCGTGTCGCCGAGCTGGCCGTTGAACTTCCTCAGGCGCTGATTGATGCGGTACTTCACGTAGAAGCCCGGCGCCAGGTAGCCAACGAAGAAGAGCAGCGCAAACAGCAGCCCCCACCGCCAGTAGGCGATGAGCCCGACCAGCACGCCGCTGCCGAGCTGGATCATGAAGTACTCGGACGGGCGCAGCTTGAGGTCCGCCCTCTGCAGCTGCTCAGCGACCGACGGCTTGCCCTTCTTGGCATCGCCGCGACCCATGCGCTCGGCCGCCGGCGAGAACAGGCGGTTGAGCGTGTCGCGCATCCCCGCGCCTTGCGCGAGGGTCTGCGATCCCGCGGTCGTCGTCACACCGTAGGCCGCGAGCCTGGCCTGGAAATCCTCCGACCCGCCCGCCGAGCGGCGCATCTGGCTGATCCCGAGGAAGAAGAGGAAGACGCCCGCGAAGGCGATCAGTCCGAAAACCACTGCTATGGACATCTATTCCTCCTGAAAAGTCAGTACAGCTTATCCGCTGAGGGCTGGCGTACTTGCGCGAAAAGGGCTTCGGGGATTTCCTCCCCCTCCGCCCGCAGGTGCTCCATGCGCATCGGGAGGACGCCCGAGGCGCTGTGGTAGCCGACGGCCTTGCCCTCGGGGCTGACGCCGACCTGCTTGAACGTGAAGAGCTCCTGGGTCATGACCTCACCGTCCTTGCTCATTCCGGTGACCTCGGCCACGCTGACGATGCGGCGGACGCCACCGCGCAGGCGGGACTGCTGCACGATCAGGTGGATCGCCGAGCCGATGGTCTCGCGGATGGCTCGAGACGGAAGGTCCTGGCCGGCCTGGAGCACCAGCGTCTCCAGACGGACGAGGCACTCGCGCGGGTTGTTGGCGTGCAACGTCGACATCGAGCCATCGTGGCCGGTGTTCATGGCCTGGAGCATGTCCAGCGCCTCGCCGCCACGACACTCACCGACGATGATGCGGTCGGGGCGCATACGCAGACAACTCTTCACGAGCTCGCGGATGGGCACCGCGCCCTTGCCCTCGACGTTCGGCGGGCGGGACTCGAGCTGGATCCAGTGCGGCTGCTGCAGCTGGAGCTCCGCGGCGTCCTCGCAGGTGATGAGGCGTTCATTCTCAGGGATGAAAGTCGAGAGAATGTTCAGCAGCGTCGTCTTGCCGGAGCCGGTGCCTCCCGAGACCAGGATGTTCAGGCGCGCGCGGACGCACGAGCGCAGGAAGGTCATGATCTCCGGGCTCGACGAGCGGAACCGGTTGACGATGTCCGCGGGGCCCCACTTCTCTTTTGAAAACTTGCGGATCGTCAGCGCCGGGCCTTTCAGCGCAATCGGCGGGATGACGACGTTGACACGCGAGCCGTCTTTCAGGCGCGCGTCACAGATCGGGGTCGATTCGTCGACGCGGCGGCCGACGAGGCTGACGATGCGGTCGATGACCTGGCGCATCTGACGCTCTGACTCGAACGTCACCGAGGAGAGAATCGGCTCACCGCTCTTCTCGACGTAGATCTGCTTCGGGTGGTTGGCCATGATCTCGGTGATGTTCGGGTCGGCGAGCAACGCCTCGAGTGGACCCAACCCGAGCACGTCGTCCAGGACCGATTCGACAAGACGCTCCTTGTCGTTCTTGGTCATGGTCATCGCCGTGGAGCGGAAGTACTCCTCGGCGAGCTCGACGATCTTCTCCCGGACGCCGGCCTTGTTCGACGAGTCGATCTCGTCGGCGAACTTCTCGATCAGCCTGGCGTGGATCTGGACCTTGGCGGCGGTGAAGGCCGGGGTGACCTCGCCGCCTGTCGCGGCCGCGCGCTGGGAGAGCGACTGCTGGGTCGACGGCGGCGTGGCCGGCGCCGCAGGCTGCGCTACCGGGATCGCGGCCTGGGGTGTGTACTGCACCGCTCCCGGCAGGGTCGCGGTCGCGGGCCCGTTGCCCGCGGCCCCTGGCGGAACCGTCTGGTTCTGCTTGACCCTGTCGAGAAGGCCCAACGGGAGATTAAGGTCCTACGAGCTGCGTGAAGTGGTACCTGGCGTCGACCTGCTTACCGCTCACACCGCCGGCGGCCGTCACCGCGGGGCAGCTTGGGTCCGGCTGGCTGGGCGGGGCGGTGAGGTAGTCGTGGTAGGACTCGAGCGTGTACTTGACCGTCATGTTCGTCAGGAACCATGCCATGTATTCGGAATCGCACTGGGTCAACTCAAGGGTCAGGCTGGACGAGACGCCGGTCGTCTGAGCGCTCTGCTGGCTCGTGGTCGCGCCGCTGCCGGCCGCCGAGGTCACTCCCGAGGAGGCCGGGCCGAGCCCGATCACGCGCACGTTGGTAAGCACGGTCTTGCTCACCGACCCTGTCAGGGTCTTGCCGCTGACGGCGAAGATCTGGACCTGCGACGAGGCGATTACTGTTATGTAGTCGCCGATGCTGATGTGGCCGGCGACACCTTGCTGCTCACCGGTCGGCACCGTGATGGCGACGAAGCCGCTGGCCAGCGGGAGGTACCCGGGCGCGAGGCCCGTCGGCACGACGTTGATGTCGCGGGCGAGCATGTCCGAGGTGATGATCGAGCCCTTGCTGATGGGGATCTCGGCGATCAGCCCGTTGACGTCGGCGACGTTGGAGTAGGCCTTCTCGAGGCTGCCGTCGCCGTTGACCGAGGCTTTCGCCGTCTCGAGGTCGGCGGCCGTGATCGAATGGCGCAGCGGAATCTGCTGCTTGGCGATGACAACGGTGGTGGTCGGTCCGCCGATCACACCTCCGCCGCCGCCAATGTTGCCGAGGAGGAACACGCCGCCGAACGCCGCGGCGGCGAGCAGGACGCCGACGATGATGAAAAGTCGACCCCCGCCGGGGCGGGGTCTTGTAGCAGCAGGTGCGACGGCCAAGACTAAGTCACCTCCGATTGATTCCTGTTGATGAGCGGCGACATTGTAAGCACGCGGACCGCGATCTTTACCCCAATTCGCTGTAAAGAAGAGAGAGCCCCTCGCGGGGCTCTCTTTGAAGGTGCTGTTACGTGGGCTCTTACGCTCCGAGAGCGGCTACGACGTTCGAGAACACGTTCTTGATCTGGTTGCCCATCGTAAGAAGGATCACGATGACCACGATTGAGACCAACACGAGGATCAGAGCGTACTCAACCATGCCCTGGCCTTCCTGACGAGTCGTAAGGCTGCGAAGCTTCCAGTAAAGGCTCAACATTTCTGCGATTTCACCTCCTTTTTCCTGAACTACAGGCTCTCGACCTGCTGAACGCCACCCGGTTCCGATTCTTGCGGCATCCTGGCGGCCCTCTCGCGGTCGAGGATGCTAACCATCGGTCCCCCGGTTGGTCAATTCATTAGCCAAAACGACCGGGGTCCCCGTCCGGGTCGCTACCCTTCTGCCGGACATGGCGGTCTCGGGCGTGGCGGAGCAGCTGCAGCGGCGCTCCCAAGCCTACTGGCGCGATCTCCTCCTGGGCCGGCTGGTCCCCTCCCTCTTCTTCAGCCTGTTCCTCGCCCGGGAGCTGATCCTGCTGTGGGGCGGCGTCCAGGCCGTCCGCCAGCCTTCCGACCTGCTCTTCGTCCTCCAGCAGGTGCTGGCGCTGGCCTACTTCACGATGCTGGTCGTCCTCTACGCCGTGCGCCTCCCTCAGCGCGGGACCGATCACCGGCTGGCGGTCATCTTCGTCGCCTTCAGCGGGACCTTCGCGGCGATCGGCGCCAGCTTCCTTCCCGGCGGTACGCGCCGGGAGGGCCTGGTTCTGTTTGCCGACATCCTCGCCACCGCCGGCCTCGCCTACTCGGTCTGGGGCCTGGCCTACCTGCGGCGGTCGTTCTCCATCATCCCGGAGGCCCGCCGCCTGGTGACCGGCGGCCCGTACGGGCTGAGCCGGCACCCCGTGTACCTCGGCGAGGTGGCGACGGCCGTGGGCGTAAACCTGGCCACCGCCGGGTGGCTGAGCGCCCTGGCCATCGCCTACTTCCTCGCTTGCGAGCTCATGCGGATCCGCTGGGAGGAGCGCATCCTCGCCCTGGCCTTTCCGTCCGAGTACCCGGAATATGCAAGACGCGTCCCCCGCTACCTACCGAACCCGTTCCGGCGCGGCTGACACGCTCCGCCTGAGCGAACGCCTCAGCGCGCGCACGCTGCTCCTGGGCGGCGTGATGGTCGTCATCCTCTCGCTCTTCATCGGGCCTGAGCAGGACCCCGATTTCTGGTGGCACCTGCGCGTCGGCCGGTGGATGGTCGACAACGGCCGCCTGCCGGGCAACGACCTCTTCACCTACACCGCGACGAGCCACGTGTGGACAGACCACGAGTACCTGACCGAGATCCTGATATGGCTGACTTACAGCACCCTCGGCCTGACCGCCCTGGTCATCCTCTTCGGGCTCGTCACCTGGGCCGGGTTCTGGCTCATCTATCTCCAGGTCCGCCGCCAGCCGTTTGTCTTCATCGGCGTCGGCCTGGCGCTCGCCGCAATCGCGGGCGCGCCGATCTGGGGACCGCGCGCGCAGATGATCACCTTCGCCCTCAGCTGCCTCGAGCTGTACTGGCTACGCGGCTACCTGAGCGGGCGGAGCCGGGCGATCGTCTACTTCCCGCTCGTAATGGTGGCCTGGGCCAACCTGCATGGCGGCTGGGTGATCGGGTTCGTGTGGCTGGGGGCCGCGCTCATCGCCGAGCTGTGGAGCTGGGCATGGGACCAGGAAAATCCGGCCCACCGGATGCACGTCCGCCGCCTGGCGGTAGTCGGCGTCGCATCCGCCGTCGCCGTCGCGGCGACGCCGCACTTCCTCAGCCTCTACCCCTACCCCTTCCAGACCCAGGGCAGCGAGGCGCAGCAGCGGCTCATCGTCGAGTGGGCGTCGCCGAACTTCCACAGTCTCGAGCTGCGCCCGTTCGAGGGCATGATCTTCCTGGTCGTCGTCGGGTTCGCTCTGAAGCGGCCGACGGTCTATGACCTGCTGCTGGCGCTGCTCGGCATCGGCCTGGCGCTGCAAAACGTCCGCAACATCGCCCTGTTCATCGCCGCTGTGACGCCGGTGCTGGTCAACACGTACGGCGGCTGGTGGAACGAGTACACGACCCGTCACGAGTGGAAGTTCGCGATCCCTCCGCGGCCGTTGTTCGCCGCCATGACGGCGCTCGTGCTTGTCGTGATCATCGGGACGACGTCGCTGCGCGTCGCCAACTCGATCAACCCTGAACGCCAGGTCCAGCTCGACGCATCCAACTATCCGGTCGGCGCCGCGGACTGGCTCGCCGCGCACCCCGGCGTGGGAACGCGGATGTTCAACCAGTACGGCTTCGGCGGCTACCTCGCCTACCGGTTCTACCCGGACCCGAACCGGCGGGTCTTCATCTTCGGCGAGGCGGCGCTGATGGGGGACGACCTGCTCAACGAGTACGCCGACGTCTACTACGTCCGCTCCAACTGGAAGCAGGTCCTGGACAAGTACCAGGTCGACTACGTGGTCGAGAATAAGGGCGACCCGCTACCGAACCTGCTGGCGACGCAGCCGGACTGGACACTCGTCTACGAAGACAAGACGTCAGTCATTTTCGTCAGAACAGCCGCCAGATCTTGAAGTTCGGCGTGTCGTAGCTCGGCGGGCCCAGCGCCGCGGGTGGCGGAGTGCCGAGGTCGATCGTCCAGATGACGTAGCGGATGTCGTTCGTGTGGATGAAGTACTCGATGTTCTGGTTCCCCGTCAGGACGTTCAGCGCCGTCTGCGTCTTGTTCACGTAGTCGAAGGTCTCGTCGTAGTGGCCGACGTAGACCGTGTCGGGGCTGTAGGCCGGCACATACAGGCCCACGCCTGGCATCGCCAGCACACGACCCGCCGGCTGCGAGCCCAGCCATGTGAGCCCGTCGTACTCGGCGCTCGTGAAGGTGTACTGCGCCTGGTTGGCCACGGCCAGCGGGGCGAGGACGAGAAAGGCGCTTCCGATCGCGGCGAAGGCCACATAAGAAAAAGGAATGAGGCGCCGCGCCCGCAGGCTGCTCAGCCGCGGCAGCACCGAGTCATAGAGCCCACGCGCGCCGAGGACGACCAGCGGCAGATACAACCCGTCCAGGAATCGCCGGCGCAGGTCCCCCGCCGGGTTGGGCAGGTAGAGGATCGCCGCGAGGAGGACGATCCAGGCGACGAGGAACAGGTCCTCGCGGGTGCGCCGGCGCAGCGCTCCCGGGATGCCCGTGACCGCCAGAAGAAGCTGCGGCGCCAACGCGAAGAACAGGCTGATCGACTCAGGCGGGAGGGCGTTCTTGGAGTGGAACGTCCAGCGCTGTACCTCCGGGTTGCCGACGAAGGCCAGGTACGAATAAAGGATGTAGGGCGCAGGGATGGCGAAGGCGAGCGCAGCGGCGATCCAGCCCCGCGGAGCCGCCGGACGCAGGAGCAGCGCCAACCCCACCGCTCCGCCCATGAGGATGGGCATCTGAGGGTGGATCGATGCCTGGCCGAGCCACGCCAGCCCGGCCAGAAGTCCGAGAGTGAGGCTGCCGCGCTGGATGGCCTTCAGCGTGAGCGCCACACCGACGGCGGCGAACACGCCCGACCACGCGAAGTGCGGGAGCGCCAGGACGGAGTAGAAGGCGGTGAGCTCGGGCATGCGCCAGTCCAGGGTGTCGGTCTGGTTGCCGAATATCACGGGGTGGCCGAAGGCCTGGATGACGTAGCCCATGCCCAGGCCCAATGCGCAGAAGAAGAAGGCGAAGCGACGCGCGGAGCGGTCCTGGATGAAGTGCGAGATGAAGAGCCAAGCTCCGGCCATCAGGGCGAAGGCCGCACCGATGCGCGCGAGGTGGAAGACGACGATCAGGGGCAGGTTGGTCAGCGCGGCGATGTGGCCGAGGACGATCCAGAACATGAAGAGGTAGGCGGTCGGGCTGGGCTCGGTCGTATAGCGGTTCTGCCAGGCCCAAGAGCCCTCCCAGCCCTGGCGCATCTTGGCGAGGTATGTGTTGGCGTCGTCACCGAGATAGAAGAAGCCGATGAAGACGTGGCCGGAGGGCTGGACGAGATAGGCGTACACGTAGGGGATGGCTGTGACCACGGCGAGAACAAGGCCCATGGCGAGCGGCAGTCGCCACTCCCGCCAGTCCCAGGCAACGCCCCTCACCCCCACTCTCTCCCCGCGGGGGAGAGGGAGGACTTCCGACTTCATCTGTTCATGCTCAGGCGCAGCACCGTCCACAACGCTCGACGTATCTCCCCCGGCGAAACCTTCGACGCCCCCGCGATCCGGTCCTCGAAGGTGATGGGCACCTCAACCACCGGGTAGCCCAGCCGCACGGCGCGGTAGACCATCTCGATCTGGAACGAGTACCCCTGCGACACGACCTCGTCGAGCTTGATCTGGGACAGCAGGTCGCGCGAGTAGCAGCGAAAGCCCGACGTGCAGTCGCGCACGCGCAGCCCCAGCAGGGTCCGGCAGTAGACGTTCGCGCCCCTCGACAGGAGGAGGCGGTGCGCCGGCCAGCCCACGATCTCTCCGCCGCGCATGTAGCGAGAGCCGATCGCCAGGCCGCCGCAGCCACGGGCCGCCTCGACGATGGCGTCGAGGTCCCGGGCCCGGTGCGACCCGTCCGCGTCCATCTCCACGAAGAGCCCGCTTCCCTCTTTGAGCCCGATGCGGAAGCCGTCTTCGTAGGCGCTTCCGATCCCGAGCTTGCGCTCGCGGTGGAGGACGCGCACCCCGTCGTCAGACGCGGCGAGGCGGTCAGCGATATCGCCCGTGCCGTCGGGCGAGGCATCGTCGACGATCAGCACGTCATGCCCGAGGTGGCGCACGCCGGCGACCACGCGGTCGATGTTCTCCTTCTCGTTGAAGGTCGGCATCACGACCAGCACCTCGGTGGGCGCGGACCTTCTTTCCGTGAGCCTCATCCGCGAAGCCTCAGCCGGACGACGTGCTTCAGCATGTCCAGCGAGCTCTTGATCGGGCTCACCTTCGTAGGCGCGGAGTTGCGCCAGACGACCGGCACCTCGGCGATCTTCACGCCCTGCTTGCGCGCGCGGTACAGGACTTCCGGGTCGTAGCCGAACCCGTCGGTCGTCAGGTTGGCGAAGACGCGGTGGGCGATGTCGCCGCGGAACAGCTTGAAGCCGCACTGCGTGTCCCAGATCCCCGGCAGCAGCACCGCCTGGACGATCAGGTTGAACCCCTTCCCCATGAGCACCCGGTAGATCGGCTGCGAGACCTCGACCCTGGACGCACGCAGGGCGCGCGACGCAATCGCCACGCCGGCGCCCCTGTTCAGCGCGTCCTGCAGCTTGTCCAGTTCCTCGATGGGCGTGGAAAGGTCGGCGTCGGTGACGAGGATCTCGTCGCCCCTTGCCGCCTCGACGCCCACGGCCAGCGCGCGGCCCTTGCCGCGGTTGTGGGGCAGCGCCTCGATCCGCACCGACGCATGGCGCTTCGCGGCCACGTCCATTACCTGCCGCGTGCCGTCGGCGCTGCCGTCGTCGACGAGGATCAGCTCGTAGTCGGTTTTCCGCACCTCGAGGAAGCGCTCGATCTGCTCGATGGTTCGCGGCAGACGCTGCTCCTCGTTGTAGCAGGGGATGACGACGCTCAGCACGGCCGGGATGATAGGTGGCGCGCCACCTATTCAGCGGGGTGAGAGCAGGACCTTGATCGCGTACACGGGGAGGACGGCCATGCGCCGAACCCGCCACGGCTGGCGGATCAGCCGTCCGAGCCACTCGAGGCGCGCGCGCCGCATCCATCGCGGCGCCCTCGGTACCCGTCCGGTGAGGTAGTCGAAGGCGCCGCCCACGCCGATCGCGACCGAGGTGCCGAGCCTGTTCTTCAAGCGGTCGATCCACAGCTCCTGGGCGGGCGCGCCGAACGCCACCAACAGGACGTCCGCGTGGTGGTCATGGATGCGGTGCAGCGTCTCGACGTCGTGAGCCGGATCAGGCCCGCCGGCGTGGGCGTTGACCAGCAGCCCTTGGTTGGCGGCGCGAAGACTCGCAGCCAGCTCCATCGCCACGCCTGGGGCCGCGCCCAGCAAGAACATGCGCAGCCCGCGCCGGGCGCAGAGCGCCGCCAGCGGCTGGACCAGTTCGACCCCCGCGACCGGGCCGCGCATGGCGCAGCCCTGGCGCCTCATCGCCCAGACCACGCCATTCCCGTCCGCCAGGCACAGGTCCGCTTCCGCCAGCACGCGCCCAAAATCGCGGTCCCTCTGCGCCCGCATCACGAACTCAGGGTTGACGGTTGCGACCAGGTGCGGACCGCCGCGGTCGATGAGCTGCTCGATCCGCTCGAGGGCCGAGTCCATGTCGACGCAATCGACCCTCACGCCGAGGACCTGCGCCCGCTGAGCGTTGGTCGTCAGGTTTGCATCAGCATCGCGAGCCGGACGGGTGCCCTGGTGTAGCTCGTAAGCGTGACCGTCGGCATGCTCGCTCCGAGGCTGCTGATGAACATGCTCATGGGCTCTCCCCCACCTACCCGCACGCGCGTCCACACGTAGCGGTCCTCCTGGGTGTGGAGGATGCCGTATTGCTCGGTCGTCGCGGAGTAGTAGCCGGCCCGCTCGACCGCAAGCACGGTCTGGAAGTTGTACTTGCCCGACGGGTATGCCATGTCCAGGACGGAGTGTCCGAGGAGCATCTCGAGCCACCTCTTCGACTGCACGAGCTGGTAGGTGAGCCATGGTTGAGAGGCCCTGGCGAGGTCGGCGTGGTTGACAGTGTGCGCCCCGATCTCGAAGCCGTACTGGTCCATCTGCTTGATCTGATCGACGGTCACGTAGCCCTTGAGGCCGATAAACCCCGTGACGATGTACGCCACCGCCGTGAAGTTGTGCGCGGCCAGGATCGGGAAGGCCGCGCTGTACAGGTCCCTGTATCCGTCGTCGAGCGTGATGATCACCGGCTTCGATGGCAGTGGCTGAACGCGCTGCCAGTAAAGTCGCACGTCGTTGAACGTGACGGTGTGGTAGCCGTTATCGGACAGCCAGTCCATCTGTGCCGCGAACACGGCGGGCGCGACCGAGAGGTTGTAGCCCACGAGGTCGCTTCGCGCCGACGGCGGGGTGCGGATGTAGTGGTACATGAGGATCGGGAGCTCGAGGACCGACCGCCCAAACGGCACGACCGCTCGGTGGGTCGCGTAGAAGTCGCGGTCGCCGGACACCGGCTGCAGCTGCGGGTAGTAGTCGACTGGCGACGCCACCTCGGGCCTGGGCGGTCGCGGTGTGTCGTCCATCTGCAGCACGTACCCGACACCCGCCAGGAGCAGCATCCCGGCGAAGAAGCGCCCCATCACAACCCGCACGACCCATAGCTTAAGGTCGTTGATCGTGCCCACCGCTGCCGCAGGCAAGACCGTAGCGGTCGACGTCAACCCTGCAACTCGCACGGTGATCACCGGCACCGAGCTCTTCACCCGCGAGGTTTCGCGCCGCCTGCCTGCGATTGCGCCGGAGCTCCGCTGGCGCTTTGTCGCTTCGCGTCCGCGCGCGGGCCTCGGCGTCGACGCGATGATCCTCCCCTTTCCGCGGCTCTGGTCGCAGGTCAGGCTGCCCCTCGCGCTGGCGGCGGAGCGGCCTGACCTACTTTTCGTGCCGGGACACGTCGTCCCGTTCGGGTGGCCGGGCCGCGTCCTGACGGTCGTCCACGACCTGGCATTCGAGCGCCACCCGGACGCCTACCGGCCCGCCGACCGCGCCTACCTGCGCCTCACGACGCGCTGGGCGACCGCGCGCTCGCGCGTGCTGATCACCGTCTCGGAGTCGACGCGCCAGGACCTGGTCGAGCTGTACGGCGTCGCGCCGGAGAAGATCCGCGTGGTGCCACTGGGCATCAGCCCGCCCTCGACAACGCCGGCGCCCGCGACCCGCCTCGACGAGATGGGTCTCAACGGCAACTTCGTCCTCCAGGTCGGGCGCGTCGAGCCCCGCAAGAACCAGGCCGCGGCACTTTCGGCGATCGAGAAACTGCAGGACGTGACGCTCGCGGTAGCGGGTCCGGAGCGCGACCCTGCGCTGGCGGCGAACCTGCGCCGCTCTGAGCGCTGCCGCGTGCTGGGCATGGTCGACCAGCCCACGCTCGAGCTCCTCTACAAGCGCGCGGCGGCAGTCGTCGTGCCGAGCCTGTACGAGGGCTTCGGCCTGCCGGTCCTCGAAGCCATGGCACGCGGGAAGGTCGTGGTCGCGGCCAAGTCGTCCTCCCTGCCCGAGGTCGGCGGCGAGGGAGCGCTGTACTTCCATGACTCGGCCGGACCGGACCAGATCGCGGGCGTGCTCGAGGTCGCGCTGGGCGACAGGGCGCTGCGCAGCAGGCTCGCGCGCGCTGCCACGGCGCGGGCCGCGAGGTTCACGTGGGACAGGACGGCCGTGGGGGTCGCGGCAGTGATCAGGGAGCTGCTCTAGCGCTGATCGCGTCGTCGATCGCGCGCCACGTCAGGTGCGCCGCCCGCTCCCAGCTGAACTGAGCCGCACGCAGGATTCCCCGGTGGCGCATGTCGGCGGCGAGGTCGACGTCCGAGACCACCGTCTCGAGAGCCTTGCGCCAGCCTTCGACGTCGCCCGCGGGCACCACCATACCCGCCCCGCCGACCACCTCGGGCAGGCTCGACGTGTCGGAGACCACTACCGGCGTACCCGAGGCCATGGCCTCGAGCGGAGGGAGGCCGAAGCCTTCGTACCACGCCGGGTGGGCCAGCACTCGCGCGAGGTTGTAGATCGCCGGCAGCTCGTCAGGGTCCACCGACTGCAGGTGATGGAGGCGCGGCCCGAGCCGGTCCATCTTTTCCCGGATCGACTCATATCGCCAGCCCCACGAGCCGACGACCACCAGGTCCGGGCGGTCACGCATGAGGACCCAGGCGTCGAGCAGGGTCTCCAGGTTCTTGCGCGGCTCTACCGTGCCGACGAAAAGGACGAAACGCTCCGGCAAACCCAGGCGTGCACGCGCCTCGTCCAGCTCGTCGTGGCCCATCGGCCTGAACTTCGCCGATACCCCATGGGGCACCACCTCGATTCGCTTGCGGTCGATGCCGAAGAACTCGACCACGTCCTGGGCGGTGTTCTCGGAGACCGCGATCACGACGTCGGCACGCAGCACCGACCGAGGGACGACCAGCCGCGTGCTCAACGGCTGCCGGCCGGGGAACCAGCGCGGGTTGCGGTAGATCGCCAGGTCGTGGACCGTGATGGCCGACGGGCACCCGACACGACCAAGCGGCAGCGCGCCCGCGGGGCCGAAGTAGGCGTTCGGTTTGAGCCGGCGGATCATCGCCGGCCACTGCAGGTGCCGGCCGACGAGCCGCGTCTGCGGCATCAGCCGGTACGTGGTGTTGGGCACGTGCATGAAGGCCCGGCGCGGGCCGAAGACGGTCAGGCGGCAGTCCGGCCGGTCGACTGCCATCGCGTGGAGGATCTGGCTCGTGTAGATGCCCACGCCCGCCCACGGCCGTTCGAGACCGGAGCCGTCGACGACGATCTGGAGCCCTGTCACAAGAGCGGTCCCCACGAATTCACGGCGTCAGCGTATGAATTCGTGGGGATATCAGCGAAGGTAGCTCTGGTTGCGCTTCAGGACTTCGAAGTTTTCGAGCGCGAGCCCCGTCCCGCGGACGACCGAGGTCTGCGGCTCATCCGCAACCCGCGCGCTGATGCCCGCGTGCAGGGAGATGTAGCCGTCGATCCCGCGCAGCTGCGCCCCGCCTCCGGACAGGACGATCCCGCGATCCCTGATGTCCGCCGCCAGGACCACCGGCGTCTGCATGACGACGTCGCGCACGGCGTTCGCGATCTGGAGAAGCGGCGGTTGGATCGCCTCGAGCACCGTGTTCGAGGAGATCTCGCGGCCATCAACGATCGTAATGAGTGGCTCTTGGAGCGGCACCGCCGACGCGACCGCGATCTTGACCGCCTCGGCGGCATCCTCGTCGATGGAGAGCGCCCTGGCGATCGCGCGGTCCAGGTCGTTGCCGCCGACAGCCAGCGAATGCTGGACCACAGTCCCCGAGTGCGAGATGACAGCGATCTCCGTCGTCGCCGCGCCCAGCTCGCAGATCGCGCTCGCCCGGACCTCGCCGATGGGCAGCCCCGCGCCCATAGCGGCCGCGAGCGGCTCGTCGATGAGCCACACCTGCCGAGCACCAGCCGCGATCGCGGCCTCCGCTACCGCGCGACGCTCGCCCGACGTCACCGCCGTAGGCACCGAGACGACGACGTCGGGCCGGAACAGGCGGGGACGCCCGTTGGCCTTGCCGATCAGCTCGTGGAGCGTGCGCTTGCGGTCGGCGCGCTCGTTGACCACAACGCCCTCGCCCTTGACGTAGATCCGCACGGTCGAGGTGCCGATATCGATGCCGATCTTTCGAGACAGCACTGTTACTTACTCGTAGGTCGCGTGGCCGGCGTGCGTGTCGCTGTCCACACTCACGCCCTTGATGTGCGCGCCTACCGACGCGAGCTTGCCCACCATGTCCTCGTAGCCGCGCTCGACGTGCCACGCGTTGCGGAGCACGCTCTCGCCGTCGGCGCACAGCGCCGCGATGACGAGCGCGGCGCCGGACCTGATGTCGGGGATGGCGACCTCGGTGCCCCGCAGCCGCGCCGGCCCGTGGACGACAGCGTGCAGCCGGCCCTCGACCGTTATACCCGCGCCCATCTTGGCCAGCTCGCGCACGTGCTGGAAGCGGTTCTCGTGCACGTACTCCGAGATCACGCTCTCGCCGTCGGCCTGCGTCATCAACGCCATGTACTGCGCCTGGAGGTCGGTCGGGAAACCCGGAAAAGTCCATGTCGACATATCGATCGGCTTGATCGGCGTCTTCGGCTCCCGCCCAACGCGAAACCAGTCGTCACCGGCCTGGACGTGCGCGCCTGCCTGCTCGAGCTTGAGGAGCAGGAGCTGCAGGTCCTCGGGTCGCGTGCACTCGATGCGCAGTTCGCCGCCGGCGGCGGCCACAGCGATCGCGTAAGTGCCCGCCTCGAGATAGTCCGCGATGACCGTGTGCTCGGCGCCGCTGAGCTCATGGATGCCATCGACGATGAGGCGCTCGGTCCCGACGCCCTCGATGCGCGCGCCCATCTTGATGAGGAGGCGGCAAAGGTCCTGAACATGCGGCTCGCGTGCGGCGTTGAAGATCTCGGTGCGGCCATCAGCCTTGACCGCGGCGAGAAGGATGTTCTCGGTCCCGGTAACCGTCGGCAGGTCGAAGACGATGCGGTCGCCGCGCAGGCGTTCGGCGGTCGCGACGATCTCGGTCTGCGTCTCGTGAACATGCGCGCCCATCTGACGCAGGCCGCGCAGGTGCTGCTCCACGCGCCGGGCGCCGATGTCGTCCCCGCCAGGCCGCGGCACGCGGGCGTGACCGAAGCGCGCCAGCATCCCGCCGAGGAGCACGATCGTGGCGCGCATCCGCCGGCCGAGCTCGTCGGGCACATCGGCGCCGGTCGCGCCGGAGGTGTTGATGACCATCGTCCCGTGGCCCGTGGCCTCGCCGCCGAGCAGCCGGAGGATGTCGCTCATGACCGCCGTGTCGGACACGCGCGGCACGTTGTGCAGGGTCAGTGGCTCCTCCGTCAGCAGGGCGGCGACCATCTCGGGCAGCGCCGCGTTTTTAGACCCGCTGACGCAGACGTCGCCGGCAAGCTGCGTGCCGCCGGCGATCCTTAGCGCTTTGTCCCGCCCTGACATCAGGGCCTAAACGTACTAGCCGCGCCGGGCGCGGGCCAGCCTTAACCGGGCCTCCGCCATCGCGAGCGCGTTCTGGAACTCGGTCTCCTCGGCCGACGTGAGCGTGCCCGCGAGCTTCTCCTGGGCTCGCCGCCGCGCCTCCTCGGCGCTCGCGACGGAGATCTCCTCCGCGTGCTCGGCGACGTCGGCGAGCACCGTGACCCGGTCGGGAAGGACCTCGACGAAGCCGCCCCCGACAAAGAGGACCTGCTCAGGGCCGCCGATGGTTTCCTTGATGCGAAGCGGGCCCGGCTTGAGGATCGTCATCAGCGGCGCATGCCGCGCCAGCACGCCGAACTCACCCTCGCCGCCCGTCGCGACCATGAATTCGACCTCACCCTCGAAGAGGCTGCGCTCGACACTCACCACGCGAAGGGTGAACTTCATCGCTCGTCAGCGGCCCCCTTGCTTCTTCATCGCCTCGCCCTGCTCGCGCGCCTCGTCGATGGTGCCGACCATGTAGAAAGCTTGCTCAGGCATATCGTCGTGCTTCCCCTCGAGGATCTCCTTGAAGCCGCGGACCGTTTCGGCGCGAGGCACGTACTTGCCCTCGCGGCCTGTGAACCGCTGCGCGACGTTGAAGGGCTGCGAGAGGAAGCGCTGCACCTTGCGCGCACGGGACACCGCCTGCTTGTCGTCTTCCGAAAGCTCCTCCATGCCGAGGATGGCGATGATGTCCTGCAGGTCCTTGTAGCGCTGCATGATCCGTTTGACGCCCTGAGCGGCGTCGTAGTGGTCCTGGCCCACGATGGCGGGCTCGACGAACCGGCTCGAGGAACCGAGCGGATCCACCGCGGGGTAGATCCCGATCTCCACCAACGAGCGCTCGAGGCGCAGCGTCGCGCCGAGGTGGGCGAAGACGGTCTGGATAGCGGGATCGGTGTAGTCGTCCGCGGGCACGTAGACGGCCTGGACCGACGTAATGGACCCCTTGCGCGTCGACGTGATTCTTTCCTGCAGCTCGCCCATCTCCGATGCGAGCGTCGGCTGGTAACCGACCGCCGAGGGCATGCGGCCCAGCAGGGCGGAGACCTCGGAGCCCGCGAGCAGGTAGCGAAAGATGTTGTCGACGAACAGCAGAGTGTCCGCGCCCTCTTCGTCGCGGAAGTACTCCGCCATCGTGAGCCCGGTCAGGCCGACGCGGGCGCGGGCGCCCGGCGGCTCGTTCATCTGGCCGAACACGAGCGCCGTCTGTGGCAGCACGCCGGCGTCCTGCATCTCGACGTACATGTCGTTACCTTCGCGGGTGCGCTCGCCCACGCCTGCGAAGACCGACCGGCCCTTGTGCTGGTAAGCGATGTTGCGGATGAGCTCCTGGACGATGACGGTCTTACCGGTGCCGGCGCCGCCGAACAGGCCGATCTTCGAGCCCTTGGCGAACGTGCAGATCAGGTCGATGACCTTGATCCCCGTCTCGAGGATCTCGACCTTGGCCTGCTGCTCGGACACGGGCGGGGCCGCCCGGTGAATCGGCCACCGGATCCCGCCCTCGGGGGCGGGCTCGTCATCGATGGCTTTGCCCACGACGTTGAACATCCGGCCAAGTGTTTCGACACCGACCGGCACCGAGATGGGAGCTCCCGTGGCCCTGACGACGTCGCCCCGGCGAAAACCGTCCGTCGAGTCCATGGCGATGCAGCGCACCGTGTTGTCGCCGATGTCGTTCTCGACCTCGAGGATGACGTTCCGGCCATCCGCGCTGGTGACCTCGAGGGCCTCGAAGAGCTCGGGCTGGGCGCCCGCCTCGAACTCGACGTCGACCACGGCGCCGATGACCTGGCTGATCCGGCCCTGGCGCGCGGCCTTCTTCTCGCCTCGCGGTGATTTCGCTTTTGTCTTTGCCACTTCCGACTCCTCCCTCAGCTCGCGCCCGACAGCGCCTCGGCGCCGCTTACGATCTCCATCAGCTCAGTGGTGATGCCGGCCTGCCGAACCTTGTTGGCGTAGAGCGTCAACGAGTCGATCAAGTCGCCGGCCGCGTTCGTCGCATTCTGCATCGCGATCATCTTGGCCGAGTATTCGCTCGCCTTGTTCTCCAGCACCGCCTGGAACACCTGCGTCTCGACATATCGAGGAAGCAGGCCGTCGAGCACCGCCTCAGGCTCGGGCTCGTAGATGTAATCCGCCACCGGTCCCTCTCGTTCCCCCTCGCGCTTGGGGATCTCGGCAGGTATCAGGACCCGGATCGTCGGTTCCTGCCTGATCGTCGAGATCCACTTCGCGTAGCAGAGCAGCACCGCGTCGACGTTGCCCTTCGTGTACTCCTCGAGAGCGACGGTGACGGCGGGCAGGACCTGCCCCGGGCTCGGCCGGTCGGGGAGGTTGCTCACCTCGGCGATGACGTCCCGGCGGTAGCGCAAGAGGAAGTCGCGGCCTTTGCGGCCGAGCGTGACGTACTGCTGGTGCGACGTGTAGTGCTCGTTCATGTAGCGCGTCGCCGCCCGGATGTTGTTGACGTTGATCGCACCACACAGTCCCTTGTCGGTCGTGACCAGGATCATCACGCCCCGACCACCCTCGCGCCGGACGAGGAACGGGTGCTTGTACTCGGTTGCCCGCTCGCCCACGGTCTGCAGCACCTCGACCATCTTGTCCGCATAAGGGCGGGTCGCCTGCACGGCCGCCTGCGCGCGGCGCAACCGCGTCGCCGCGACGACCTGCATCGCCTTGGTGATCTTTTGCGTGTTCTTGATCGAGTCGATCCTGCGGACGATGTCTCGAAATGCGGGCAACTTCTACTTCTTCTTGTCCGCGGGCTGGGGCGTGGGGTCGGGCTGCTCCGCGTATCCCTCGACGCCGAACTGATGGTTGAAGGTCGAGATCGCGGCGTTCAGGCGCGCGAAGATGTCGTCGTCGAGCGCCTTCTGCCTGTCGATCTCCTCCAGGAGGCCGGCGCGCTCGGCCTTGAGGAAGCGGATGAATACCGCCTCCCACTCCCGCACGCGGCCGACCGGGACCTTGTCGAGGTGGCCCTGCGTGCCCGCGTACAGCGCCGCGACCTGCTCTGACAGCGGCGCCGGTTGGTACTTGTCCTGCTTCAGCAGCTCGGTCAGCCGGGCGCCTCGCTCGAGCTGGTTGCGTGTCTGCGTGTCCAGGTCGCTCGCGAACTGGGCGAAGGCCGCGAGCTCGCGGTACTGGGCGAGGTCGAGCCGCAGCTTGCCCGCGACCTGGCGCATCGCCTTGGTCTGGGCGTCGCCCCCGACTCGGGACACGGAGATGCCCACGTTCAGGGCCGGCCGCTGGCCCGCGTTGAACAGGTCCGACTGGAGGTAGATCTGACCGTCGGTGATGGAAATCACGTTGGTGGGGATGAAGGCGGACACATCGTTGGCCTGGGTCTCGATCACGGGCAGCGCCGTCAGCGAGCCTCCGCCGTGGGCCTGGTTCATCTTGGCCGCCCTCTCCAGCAAGCGCGAGTGCAGGTAGAAGACGTCGCCGGGGTACGCCTCGCGACCGGGCGGTCGCCGCAACGTCAGCGAAAGCTGCCGGTAGGCCCACGCCTGCTTGGTCAGGTCGTCGTAGCAGCAGAGCGCCTCCTTGCCCTCCTCCATGAAGTACTCACCCATCGCACAGCCGGCGTACGGCGCGATGTACTGGAGCGAGGCCGGGTCGGCGGCCGTGGCGGCGACGATGATCGTGTAGTCCATCGCCCCGTTCTCCTCTAGCGTCGCGGCAACGCGCGCGACCGAGGCTGCGTTTTGGCCGATGGCGACGTAGATGCAGTAGAGGTCTTTGCCCCGCTGGTTGATGATCGTGTCCAGCAGGACCGTGGTCTTGCCTGTGAAGCGGTCGCCGATGATCAGCTCCCGCTGGCCGCGGCCGATGGGGATCATGGCGTCGATCGCCTTGATGCCCGTCTGCACGGGGCTGTCCACGCGCTTGCGGGTGATCACTCCAGGAGCAATCCGCTCGAGCGGCAGCGTCTTGCTCGTCTTGATCGCGCCCTTGCCGTCGAGCGGGATGCCGAGCGGGTTCACGATCCGGCCGAGCAGCTCGTTGCCGACGGGTACCTGGAGCAGGCGTCCAGTCGTGCGCACCTCGTCGCCCTCGTGGAGGTGGCCGAAGTCGCCAAGGATGACCGACCGCACCTGGTCCTCTTCGAGGTTGAGCGCCAGCCCGTAGGTCTCGTGGGGGAACTCGAGCAGCTCGCTTGCCATCGCGTTCTGAAGCCCGTAGATCTGCGCGATCCCGTCGCCGACCGCGACGATGCGCCCGACGTCGGCCGACACCAGGCTGGCGTCGAAGTCCTTCAAGCGTTCTTTGATGACCTCCGAGATCTCTTTGGTGCTGATGCCCAACTCTTTCTTACCTTCTCTCTAGGATTCCGCCAGCCGGCGACGCAGCTGCTCCAACCTCGTGGCCACGCTGGCGTCGACGAGGCGGTCGCCGTACCGGAGCGTCAGGCCGCCGAGGATTCGGGGATCGACGACGACATGCATGCGCACGTCTTTTTCCAGGCGCCGCGAGAGCTCGCGGGCGATGCGCTCGCGGTCGTCCGGCTCGAGCTCGATCGCGGTTGTCACCGTAGCCCGGACGCGACCCGCCGCGGCGTCGGCCAGGCTCTGGAACTCCTCTTCGATACCCCCCGCCTCCTCGACGCGACCCGACTCGATCAGGAGCCTCGCGAGGTTGGTCGCCTCCGGGTCCAGCACATGCGGCGCCGCGGAGATGAGCGCTTCGCGCTGCTCGGTGGGGATCGTTGGGTTGCCGAGGACGGCGGCCATCTCGGGGTCCGCGAACAGCTCGCGGATCCGCGTCACCCTCCGCGACCAGTGCTCGACGTCGCCATCCTGCGAGGCGAGCTCGAACACCGCCCTTGCGTATCGCCTAGCCGCGGCCGTCGCCACTCGCGACCTCCTGGATGGCCCGCTCGATGAGCTGATGGTGCTTGCGCTCGTCGAGCGTCTCGCCGATCACCTTCTCGGTCGCGGCGACGACCATGCCGGCGACCTCATTGCGAGCGGATTGGAGCGCGCGCTCCCGTTCGGCGTCGATGTCGCGCGTGGCGCTCTCGACGATGCGCTCGTATTCCGCCTCCGCTTTCTGCCGCAGCTCAGTCCGGAGCAGCTCCCCCGAGCGGTTGGCCCCCTCGATCACGGAGTCCGCGGTCTTGCGCGCCTCGGCCAGCTTCGCCTCCGCCTCCTTCAGCCGCGCCTCCGCGTCGGCCCTCGCCTTCTCGGCCTCCTGCAGCCTGGCCGTGATCTCGCGCTGCCGGGCCTCAGCGATGTCGATGATCCAGGGAAAGACTGGCTTCGGGATGCCAAGGAACGGCAGCGGCACGTAGGAGAGGAACAGCAGCATCAATAGGAAGCCGACCGTCTCGACGATGAACGTCCCGTTCAGCGTCAGGACGCCGGCCTCGAGGTAGACGTGGGTCACTTGGCGCCGATCGAGAACACGAACAGGGCGCCGAAGGCCAGGTTGATGAAGTACATGCCTTCGACGAGCCCGATGATGATGAACATGATGCCCTGCAGCTGACCACGAGCTTCAGGCTGCCGGGCGACACCGTTGATCGTCGCGTTGCCGGCCAGACCATCGCCAATGGCGGCGCCGATGGCGCCTCCTCCGAGGGCTAGTCCGAAGGCGATCATCGCGGCAGACAGGTGGTCCATTGCTCCCTCCTTAGTGTGAATGCTCTTGTTCGAAGCCCTCGCGGGCCAGGCCGAAGTAGACGAGCGTCAGCAGCATGAAGATGAAGGCCTGGATCAGGCCGATGAACAGGACGTCGAACAGCTTCCAGATCGCCACCACAGGGGCGGCTAGAAACGGCGGCAGCAGCAGCGCGATGACGAAAAGCATCAGAGCGCCCGCGAGCAGGTTGCCGAAGAGCCGCAGCGCAAGCGTGACCGGCTTGACGATCTCCTCGATCACGTTCAGAGGGACGAACAGCGCTCGCGCCCAGACCGGCAGGTCGTGCGGGCGGGTGTAGTAGAGGAGGTAGCCCTTCAAGCCGCGCAGCCGGATGTTGTACCAGTGAAGGAGCACGAAGACGACGATCGCCATCGACGCGGTCTGGTTCACGTCGGTGTTCGGTGGATGGACGTCCGGGATCAGCGTGATCGGGAGGAAGTCGAGGTAGTTCGCGATCAGGATGTAGAAACCGATGGTCGCGGCAAGCGGGACGACGAAGCTCGACGCGTCCGGCGCGTTCTCCCGGCTCGTCGACCTGACGTATGAGAACGCCCACTCGGCCAGCGACTGGACGCGATTTGGCCGTTCGCTGCTCATGGAGCGCGCGATCAGGATCGCGGCGACGATCGTGATCAGAATCGCGACGCCGCTCGAGATCAGGCTGTCGTAGTTGAACGTGCACCAGTTGCCACATCCGAGGCTGACCGTGGGATGCGTGACAGGCGGCTGCTCGGAATCGAAGAGGTATCTCATCTGCCAAGCAGGGACTTCGCCGCGACCGCGACGAGCACCAGCTGGGCGGCGGCAACGCCCAGGATGACCAGCCACGCGTAATCGGCGCCGAGAAGCAGTCCCACGCCGAGAGCGACGACCGACAGCACTGCCAGGCGCGGGATGCTTGAAATCCGGAAGCTGACTCCCGAGCGCAAGGCACGCTCGGCGAACACGCCGTTGACGGACCCGAGCACGAGCCCGAGCGACACCGCGGCGCCCGTGCGTGCGTTATCGGTCACAGCCAGGATTCCAAACACCAGCACCGCCGCGAGAAGGCAGCTCACGACCGTCCGGCCGCTGACCCCGCTCAGCTTCACCAATAGCGCTTGACGTACCTCTCGTAGACGATCCAGATGGAGGCGAGGATCCCGGCCACCAGGCCCGCGAACAGGAACAGAGGCGAGGTGCGAAGGGCTCCATCGAGGACGGTGCCCAGCAAGATCGGCGCAACGACTGCGCCGGCCAGGAGAGCACCGAGTCCCATGAGCTCGGTGCCTGTCGGCCCTGGGCTCCGGCTGGACGCCATACCCGAACTAAATGCTAGCGGGAGGCCGGTTCGCCCAGCAGGCGGGCGAGCCATGGCGCCGGGATCCGCCAACCGCCGTGCTGCAAGATGTCGGCGACGACGGTCGAGGTGAGCACCGCGGTCGCCACTAGGACCACCGCGAGGATGCGGCCGTGGCCGAAAAGGGTCAGGCCTAGCCCGCCTAGCAGGGCGGTGGCGGCGTAAAACACAAAGCACGTCTGTCGGGCGTCAAGGCCGAAGGACTGCAGCCGGTGATGGAGGTGCAGCCTGTCGCCCGCGGCCACCGACGTCCCCCCGATGCGGCGGCGGAGGATCGCCCAGCCGGTGTCGGCGATGGGCAGGGCCAGCGCTAGCACAGGGGCGGCCAGGGCAAACGCAACCGCGACCTTTGCCACCCCGAGGATCGAGATCATGCCCAGCGCAATGCCGAGGAAGTGGGCCCCCGAGTCGCCCATGAAGATGCGCGCGGGCGGGAAGTTGAACAGCAGGAAGCCTGCGCAGCATCCGGCAAGGGCGCCGCTCATCTCCACGATCTCGATCTGGCGCAGCTGCCCCGCCGCCAGCATGAGGATCAGGGCGACGATGGCGATTACCCCCGCCGCCAGGCCGTCCGCGCCGTCGAGGAAGTTGACCGTGTTCTGCATCCCGACGAGCCAGAACACGCTGACGGGTGCGATCAACAGGCCGAGGTGGAAAATGCGCCCGCCTGGCAGGCTGAAGAACTTGATCTGGTCGCCGAAAACGAGCACGGCGAGCAGCGCCAGGCCGACCTGGATCGCAAGCTTGACGACCGGCCGCATGCCCCGCTTGTCGTCGATGATCAAGAGGCCCATTGCGAGCCCCGAGACAAGCAGCACGCCGAGGCTCGTCAGGTCCTTGGGCAGGAAGACCAGGACCGCCAGCGCAAACCCGGCCCACATGGCGAGCCCACCCAGCTCGGGCGTCGGCAGCCTGTGCGCGTGCCGGCCGCCGGGCTGCGCCAGCACGCCGAAGCGGCGCGACAGGGAGATCGCGCCGGGCACCGCGACGACGCACGTGAGCAGGGCGGCCAGGAACGGCCACAGGCCCGGCAGCAGGTGCTGGGTCAGGCTGTCGAGCGCGCCGCCGCTGAAGAAGTCACTCAAGGCTGAGGGAACCTCGGGGCCACGTCAGTCGAACGCGTAGGGAATCGGGAATCTCCGGCAGAGCTCGAGCGCGCGCTCGTGGACCGAGTCCAGCGTCGCAGGGTCGTCGATCCGCTCGACCAGGTCGGCGATGCAGTCCGCGATCACGACCATCTCCTGCTCTTTCATGCCGCGCGTGGTCACCAGCGGGGTGCCAACCCGGACGCCGCTCGGGTTGAACTTCGACGCGTCGTCGAAAGGGATCGAGTTGCGGTTGAGAGTGATGCCGACGCCGTCAGCGATGTCCTGCACCTGTTTGCCGGTGCGCTTCTGCGGCCGGAGGTCGATGAGCATCAGGTGGTTGTCAGTGCCGCCGCTGACCAGGCGCAGCCCGCGCTTCATGAGCTGGGTTGACATCGCCTTGGCGTTGGCAACGACCTGCTTCGCGTAGACCTTGAAGTCCGGTTTGAGGGCTTCGCCGAAGCAAACGGCCTTGGCCGCGATCGCGTGCATCAGCGGCCCGCCTTGCGTGCCGGGGAAAACGGCCGAGTCGATCGCCTTCTGCCAGTCGGAGCGGCAGAGGATGATCGCCCCCCACGCCCCGCGCAGCGTCTTCTGCGTTGTCGAGGACGTGATGTCCGCGTGCGGGATCGGTGACGGATACACGCCACCCGCGACCAGGCCCGCGACGTGCGCCATGTCGACGAAGAACGTTGCGCCGACCGAGTCGGCGATCTGGCGCATCCGGCCCCAGTCGACGACGCGCGAGTAGGCCGAGAAGCCCGCGAGCAGCATCTTCGGCCGCACCTCTTCGGCGAGCTTTTGCACCTCGTCGTACTCGATCCGCTCCGACTCGCGGTCGACGCCGTACGAGTGGATCTCGTACAGCTTGCCCGAGAAGTTGGCAGGGCTGCCGTGCGTGAGGTGGCCGCCCGCGCTCAGGTCCATGCCCATCACGCGGTCACCTGGCTTGCACACAGCCATGTAGACCGCCGCGTTCGCCTGCGACCCGGAATGCGGTTGGACGTTGACGTAGTCGGCGCCGAACAGCTCTTTCGCGCGCTCGACGGCGAGTGTCTCGATCTTGTCGATCACCTCGCCGGTGCCACCGTAGTAGCGGCGGCCGGGGTATCCCTCTGCGTATTTGTTGGTCAGGAGCGTGCCGAGGGCCTCGAGGATCGCAGGGCTGGTCAGGTTCTCGGACGCGATCAGCTCGAGAGTCTCCGACTGACGCTTGAACTCGTTGCGGATCAGCTGTGCGACGTCGGGATCGACCCGGTCGAGGGCCCGAAAGGTCATCGTGGTGATGTCGGTGGTCACGCTCGAATCGTAATCCGGAGCCAGGACGGTGCCAGGGGAGCCCGCGCTCCCCTGGCTCCTGTGCATTTGGCTACGGGGCGACTGTGATCTGCACCTGAACGCCGTTCGTCAGGTGTTGCCCATAGTGACCTGTCGAGGTTGGGATCAGCCAGGTCGAGCCGTCGGTGATGGTGACGGCGTAGTACCGGTCGTTGGGGTCGAACGTACCGACGAAGATGGAGCGCGGCGGCGCGGTCTCGAGAGTTGTGTACTGCCAGGTCGCAGTCCCCTTGATCGAACCAGCGCCAGCACCGCCTGGGCCACCGGCGCCGCCAACCGTGTGACCGCAAGCCGCGCCGCTCAGGTCACCCGTGTGGTTGGCGTCGAGCTCGACCCAGAACCAGATGCCCCCGGTGCCGACTCCGGCCGGAAACGGCTGGCACAGCGGGAACGATGGATTGTCGCAATTGGCCGAAACCTCGATCTGCGCGAGCGGCTGATCCGCCGCTCCGTAGGCGAGCGCGCCGGAGCCTGACGTGGCAATTCCAGCCGCGGCCAGGATCGAGGCCAGGCCGGCGACGGGCAGCAAGCGACGAAGACGTTTCATGTAGAACCCTCCCTTACTTCGCGGAAAAGATGCGAGTCGCAAGGGTTCCATGCCCGCCAGGTGCCTGGCAATGGGACAAATGGCCCTGCGCCGTCATCCGCTTTTCAGTGGAGGCGGCCCGAGCAGCTCGGCCGCCGGGATCGCGCCCTCGCGCAAGACGTGAGGCTCGGCCCCGGTCAGGTCCAGGACCGTGGAGGCCGCACCACCCGGAGCGACGCCGCCGTCGATCACAGCCATGACCCCCGACAGCGCGCCCGCCTCACCGGCGTTCATCGCCGGTTCCTGGCCGTGGAGGTTGGCGCTCGTCGTCATCAGCGGGCCGGCGTGCCGCAGGAGTCCAAGCGCCACTTTGTGGTTCGGAATGCGCACGCCGAGGGTGCCGCCGCCTTTCGCGTACAGGATCAAGGTGAGCGGCCCCGGCCACCACTTGCGCATCATCGCCTCCGCTCGCGAGTCGACGTGCACCATGCCTTCGAGCTGGGATTCTGCGGCGACCATCAGGATCAGCGGCATGCCGACCGGGCGGCCCTTGATGGTGTAGATCCGCTTCCGCGCCAGCTCGTCGTCGGCGCTGGCGCCGAGACCGTAGACCGTGTCGGTGGGAAACGCGAGCACGGCACCCGAATGAAGCAGTTGCGCCGCGCGGCGGAAACCGGCCTGGGTTGGTTTCAGGACCACAATTCGAGAACGCGCTCGCGGCCGCCGGCGTCGCGATGGATCCTGTGGCCCGCGAAGTCGCGGCCGGCAAGCACCGCCGTCATCCCAACGATCGCCGGGTCGATCTCTGCCAGCACGCGCCCACCGGGCCTCAGGCGGGCCGGAGCCTCAGCGAGGAGACGGCGCACCAGCGCCGCGCCTCCCTCGTCCGCGTAGAGGGCGCGTGCGGGCTGCGCGCTCACCTCGGCCGGAAGCCTGGCCCCTGACGCCACGTACGGAAGGTTGGCGCAGACGAGGTCGAACTCGCCGGCGAGTCCGCTCATCAGGTCGCCCTGCTCCAGATGCACGCGCTCCGCCAGGTGATGCCGCGCCACGTTGCGCCCCGCGACGGCGAGCGCCTCCTGGCTCACGTCGGACGCCCACACTTCCGTATTCGGCGCGTAATGCGCGACGGCGATCGCGATGCATCCGCTGCCGGTGCCGACGTCTGCCACGCGCAGCTGTCGGTCGGCCTCGCGCGCGATCGCCACCGCCCTCTGCACAAGCACCTCGGTGTCGGGGTTTGGGACCAGCACGTCCGGCGTGACCTCGAAGTCCAGGCCCATGAACTCCTTGTGGCCGACCAGGTACGCGACCGGCTCGCCCTTTCCCCTCAGTGCGACCAGCGCGCGGTAGGCGCTCAGCTCCGGGTCGTGCAGGGGCCTGTCGAACTTGAGGTACAGGTCGAGCCGGCGCAGTCCCAGCGTGTAGGCCAGCAGCACCTCGGCGTCGAGTCTGGCGGATTCCGATCCGTGCTTCTGAAGGTAGTCGGTGGAGAGCTTCAGGACCTCAACGATGGTCACGGCGTGATCAAAGTCGGGGTTCCGCCGCGAAGATGCAAGGAGCCTCCGGCGCTGATCACGCTAGAGCGGACGCGGTTTCAGGCCCGCCGTTAAGCTGCACCGCGCGATCGGCGGCGATAAGCGCCGAGACAAGGTCGTCGAGGTCGCCCTGCATCACCCGGTCGAGCTTGTGGAGCGTCAGGTTGATGCGGTGGTCGGTGACCCGGTTCTCCTTGAAGTTGTAGGTCCGGATCTTCTCCGAGCGGTTGCCGCTCCGCACCATTCCGCGCCGCTGGGCGCCGATCGCCTCCTGCTGCTCGGCGAGCTTCATCTCGTATAGGCGCGCTCGCAGGACGCGCATCGCCTTCTCCTTGTTCTGGAGCTGCGACTTCTCGTCCTGGATGCTCACCACGAGGCCTGAGGGTTTGTGGGTGATCCGGATCGCCGAATAGGTGGTGTTGACGCTCTGACCGCCCGGGCCGGTCGACGTCGACGCCTTGATCTCCAGGTCTTCCGGCTTGAGCTCGACCTCGACCGGATCAGCCTCAGGCAGCACCGCCACCGTTGCGGCCGAGGTATGGATGCGGCCCTGTGCCTCCGTCTTGGGCACGCGCTGCACGCGATGCACGCCGGCCTCGTACTTCAGCTGCGAGTAAGCGCCCTGGCCGTGCACCTCGAACTCGATCTTGTCGAAGCCGCCCATCCCGGTCGGTGAAGCGTCGACGACCTCGACCTTCCAGCCTTTCTTCTCCGCCCACCGCGTGTACATACGGAAGAGGTCGGCCGCGAACAGGGCCGCCTCCTCGCCGCCTTCGGCGCCCTGGATCTCGACCACGACGTCCCGGTCGTCGTTCGGGTCCTTGGGCAGGAGGAGCACCTTGAGACGGTCACCACCGTCGGCGACCTGGGTCGCGGCGCGCTGCTCCTCGGAGCGCAGGTACTCGTGCATCTCGGGGTCCTTCTCATGACGAAGCAGCTCCCGCGCGGAGTCAAGATCGTGCTGGGCGCGCTTGTAGTCGTCGTAGGCCTGGACGATCTCGCGCATCGTGCGCTGCTCGCGGGCAAGCCTGGTCAGCTGCTCGTGGTCGATCGCGACCTCCGGCCGCGCCATCTCTTGCTCGATCTCCCGATAGCGCTTCGCTATGGATTCGAGACGGTCAATCATGTCGTCCGCTGCGCGGGAGGCGCATCGTTACGCCGCCGCTCCCGCGGTCCCCTCCTCGCCCTGCCGCGCGCTGTTGAACGCGCAGATCGCGACCTCGAGCATGTCGTCGGACGGCTCGCGCGTCGTGAACTTCTGCGTCCCGAGCACCGGCAGCAGCGCGACCTTCACGGCGGGGTTGTAGCGGTGGCGGGCCATAAAGCGGATCAGCTCGAAGCCGACTCCCGCGATCAGCGGGATCGCCAGCACGCGGCTGGCGACTAGCCAGAAGAGGTTGGGGTGGAAAAGGGCGACGATGCTGAACACGATCACGCTGACCACCAGCACCACGAGCAGGAATCCCGTCCCGCAGCGCGGGTGCAGTGTGCTCGCCTTGCGGACGGACGGGACGTCCAGCGTCCAGCCCGACTCGAACGCGTTGATCGTCTTGTGCTCGGCGCCGTGGTACATGAACACCCGCCGCACGTCCGGCAGGAGCGAGATCGCGGACAGGTAGCCCAGCACCAGGCCGACGCGGATGAGGCCCTCGACGGCGACGAACGCAAAGCTCCCGCTGCGGTGGACGGCGAAGCTCGCGAGCAGGAGCGGCAGGCCGATGAACAGCACCAGCGCGAAGACGCCGGCGACCGCCACCGAGCCAGTGATCTCGCGCTTGCCGATCTGGACGTCCTTGGCCCCGGCGTTCATGTTGGCCGACCAGATCAGCGACTTCATGCCCAGGTGCAGCTGCTCGCCGATCAACGCGAGACCGCGGATGAAGGGCAGCTTCCAGATCCGGTTCGTGTAGATGGGCGCCTTCAGCTCGCCGCGGTTGACGACGATCTCGCCAAGCAGCGTGTCCGGATTGAGCTTCGGCAGGCGAACCGCCACCGCGTAGTGGCTCTTGCCCCGCATCATCACCCCTTCGATGACGGCCTGGCCGCCATAGAAGAACTGTTCACCTCCCCGCTTGGCGGGGAGGTCGGCGCGGAGCGCCGGGTGGGGAGATGCGGCTAGCGTTTCCGCCCCGGTCGGGTCCGGGACCGCCATCTAAACCCGGGTCTTAGCAGCCCGCTTGCGGAACCGCTCGACCTGACCGCCGGTGTCGACGATCCGCTGCGTGCCCGTGAAGAACGGGTGGCAGACGGAGCAGATCTCGGTCTTGAGCTCCTTGCGCGTGGATCCGGTCGTGAACGTGTTCCCGCACGCGCAGGTGACGACCGCGTCTTCGTAAAAGGTGGGGTGAATCTGTGCCTTCATGGGTTCTCCGGGGTGGTTAGTTTACCGAGCCAGCGAGATGAACAAACTCTCCGACTGCAGGGTCATCACGCCGAGGTAGAGAACGAGTGCCAGCCAGGCGGCGAAAAGAGCGAGCCGCGCGCGTGCGGGAACTGACGCGTAGTAGGGGTTCCTGGCGTTGCGGAAAGCCGCGCGGGCGCTTCCGATCCCGAGGACCGCGATGATGATCAGCAGCACGCTCACGAAGTGGAAGACGATGGCCAGGACGGCGATGGCCGCCAGCCCCGCGACCTGGAACCACGGCGATACCGGAGCCAGCACCCAGGCGCCGTCCAGCTGCCAGACCGGCAGCATGTTGAAAACGTTGAGCAGGAAACCGATCGTGGCCGCGAGAAGAAAGATCGGGTTCTGAGTCGTCGTATACAGAAGGAAAGCGATCGTGGCGCCGATCGTGCCGGCGATCGGTCCGGCGATGCCGATTTGAGCCTGCTTCACGGCGGTGGTCGGATGCTGCCGCTGGAAGATCGCGGCGCCCAGGAACGGGATGAAGATAGGTGCTGTCGCGGCCATGCCCTGCCGCCGAATCTCGATGACGTGGCCCATCTCGTGGACGAAGATCATCACCACCAGCGCCACGGCGAACCACGGCCCGTAGAAGAACGCGTAAGCGCCCACACTGATGAGCGCCGAGAAGAGGGTCGCGAAAGCGGGGATCTTGACGAGGAAGATCAGGCCGTACTTCACAACCGCCCACACGGCGAGGGCCGCCGAGCCGAGCCAGCCGAGCGTGCTCGTGCCCGACCGCTGGGGCGCGGGCGAGTAGTGGTAAGGCGACTCCGGCGGAATGTCCGAGGTCACCTGGTGCTGCGGCGGCGGGATGTACTGGCCGCCGTGCGGCTGGTAAGGGTCCTGGCTCACTGAATCTCCACTATTGATACCCGTACCGAGGTACGGCTAATCCGGTCGCTAGGCGAGATGGTGCCGGGTCGTCAGCCGGCGGACGGTGCCCTGGCTGGCAGCAAGGATCAGCGACCACGTCTCCGCGAAGCCGCTCCCGTAGGACACGCCTGGGAGCAGGGGCCCACCTGTCACGCCCGTGATCGCGACAAATATTTCGGCGGCGGGCGCCATGTCGGCCAGCCCGTAGACCCGCGAAACCTGATCGCCGATCAGCTTGCGCTCGTCGTCGTTGCGCGGCACCAGCCTGGCGACGAACTCGCCACCTAGGCACCGCACGGCGCACGCCGCGATCAGGGTCGCGTGAAGATCTCCGATGCCGATCGCCGCGTCGATCCCCGTTCCACCGGCGGCCGCCATCACCGCGCTCGCGAAGTCGCCTTCCTCCAGCGTCCGGATCCGGGCGCCGGCAGCGGCCACCTCGGCGATCAGCTCCTGGTGCCGCGGCCGCTCGAGGATGGCGACGGTCAGGTCCTGGACACGCGCGTCGTTGGCGAACGCGATCCGGCGCAAGTTGTCCGCCACGGGATCGTCGAGGTCAATGGCGCCGCGCGCGCGAGGACCGGCGACGAACTTCTCCATCTGCGACACGGCCGGCAGCGCCGCGAAGCCGCCGGTTTCGACCGCGGTGAGAAGCGAGACCGCGTTGATGTGCCCGCGCGCGACCTGACTCGCGCCTTCCACCGGGTACACGCCGAGGTCGACGACCCGCCCTCCGCCTCGAATCACCGCGCCTTGCGGCAGGTGCGCCTGCGGCCGCGGGCTCAAAACCACGGTACCGGTGACTGAGGACCGTTCCAGGGCGTGGCGCATGGCCTGGCCCGCCGCGTCGCTGACGGCCTCGGCGTCGCCCTTGCCGAGCAAGCCCGCGCTCGCGAGCGCGGCCGCCTCGGTCACGTGCACGAGCTCGAGTCCCAGGTCGCCGGTCGGCGTGACGGAAGGAATCCCGCTCCTGTGCTGTTCCATGGCTCCCCTTACGCCGTCTCGGTGTCTTCGATCAGCTCCGCGGGACGAAGCTCCATCTGGTCGCCGGTCTGGAGGAAGGCGGCCTTGGCGAAGTCCCTGAACAGCGGGTGCGGCCGGTTCGGCCGCGAGCGAAACTCGGGGTGGAACTGGCTCGCCACGAACCATGGATGGTCGGCGAGCTCGATGATCTCCACCAGGCGGCCGTTCGGCGAAAGGCCGCTGAAGATCATCCCCGCCTCGCTCATCACCTCGCGGTACTCGTTGTTGAACTCGAAGCGGTGCCGGTGCCGCTCGTACACGACCTCCTCCCCATACGCCTTGTGCGCGTGGGAGCCAGGCAGCAGCTTGCACGGGTACAGGCCCAGGCGCATCGAACCGCCCATCTGGTCGACGTTGCGCTGCTCAGGCATGAGGTCGATCACCGGCGTCGAGGTGAACGCGGCGAACTCCGTCGAGTTGGCGTCGGGCGCGTCGAGCTTCTCGCGCGCGAAGTCGATGACGGCGCACTGCATGCCCAGGCAAAGCCCGAGATAAGGAATGCGGTTGTGGCGCGCGTACTTCGAGGCCTGGACCTTGCCCTCGATCCCGCGATAGCCGAACCCGCCGGGAACAACGATCCCCGCGACTCCCATCAGTGGTGAGCTGTCGCCGGCGTCGAGCTTCTCCGACGAGACCCAGCGGATGTCGATCTCGAGCCCGTGGTGGATGCCTGCGTGGCGCAGTGACTCGATGACGCTCAGGTACGCGTCAGGCAGGGCGATGTACTTGCCGACGATCGCGATCGGCACCTTCGCGCGCGGGTGCTTGATGCGGTTGATGAGCTCGGCCCACGGACCAAGCTCGGGCTGGGCCTCGATCTCGAAGTGCTTCGCCAGGACCTTGCCCAGGCCCGCGGCCTCGAGCATGAGGGGCACCTCATAGATCGACTGCACGTCAGGCACCGACACGACCGCCTCGCGCGGCACGTCGGTGAAAAGGGCGATCTTTTCCTTCAGGTCGTTGTCGATCGGCAGCTCGGAGCGGCAGATGATCGCGTCCGGCTGGATACCGATCGCCCGGAGCGCCTGGACCGAGTGCTGCGTCGGCTTGGTCTTCATCTCCTGGCCGCGCACCACCGGCACGAGCGAGCAGTGGACGTAGAAGACGTTCTGCCGGCCGAGGTCGTTCTTCAGCTGGCGGATCGCCTCCAGGAAGGGAAGGCTCTCGATGTCGCCGACAGTGCCTCCCACCTCGACAACGACGACGTCGGCCTGCGGGTCTCTCGCCGCGCGGAGGATCTTCTCCTTGATCACGTTGGTGACGTGCGGGATGACCTGGACGGTGGCGCCGAGGTAGTCGCCCCGCCGCTCGCGGGCGATCACGTCCTGGTAGATCTTGCCTGTCGTCACGTTCGAAGCGACCGTCAGGTTCTCGTCGACGAAGCGCTCGTAGTGCCCGAGGTCGAGGTCGGTCTCCGCGCCGTCGTCGGTGACGAACACCTCGCCGTGCTGATAGGGGCTCATCGTCCCGGGGTCGACGTTCAGGTAGGGGTCGAGCTTCTGGAGGGAGACGGTGAGATGGCGGGCCTTCAGGATGTTCCCGATCGACGCCGCCGTGATGCCCTTACCAAGGGAGGAGACGACACCCCCGGTCACGAAAACGTACTTCGACATAGACGACCTCCAGGGCGGTTTTTCAAATGTTACCGGAGTTGGCCGGGCGCTAAACCTTGACCTCAGCCTTTGGTTCGAGCACTACGACCTTCGTCTCGTACTCCGTCACCGACGACCTCTGCACGGCGAGCTTCGGCTGCGGCTCCCCGGCGGTCACGCCCATCTCCTTGAGGAAGCGGTCGATCGGGTCGAGCTGCAGCTTGAGGCCAGGGATGGCGTAGTGCATGGGCACGACGTACCTTGGTTCGAGCTGGCGCACCACCTCCGCGGCCTGCGCCCCGTTCATCGCCGAATGGCCCCCTACCGGCACCAGCAGCACGTCGGGCGACGCCACCGCCTCGGCCTCGGCGTCGTCGAGCTTGTGCCCGAGGTCGCCGAGGTGGCATACGCGCACATCGTCGATCTCGATCAGGTAGACCGTGTTCCGGCCGAGCCTGGCGCCCTTCTCGGCGTCGTGGTAGGTCGGCACCCCGATCACGCTGACCTCGGCCACCTCGTACTCGCCAGGTCCGCGAATCACGTAGGTCGGGTCCCGCACCACCTGGGTGTAGCTGTGGTTGTCGTGGTCATGGCTGACCGTCACAACCTCGGCGTCCATCCGGCCGAGCTTCAGCCCGATCGCCGGCGGGTAGGGGTCAGTGACCACCGCCGCGCCGCGACCGCGCAGCCGGAAGCAGCCGTGTCCTAGCCAGGTGACGTCCAATGCTCTCTCCTACATCCTTTCCGGGGCGCTGACCCCCATCAGGTCCAGCGCGGTCCTCAAAGTGTGACGCGCCGCCCGGCAGAGCTCCAGCCGGGCCCTGGTCAATTCGCGATCGTCGACCACAACGCGGTACTCGGCTTCGGCATTGCCCGCGTGGTAGAAGCGGTGCACCGCGGTCGCCAGGTCGTGCACGTAATAAGGAATGCGGTGCGGCTCGAGCAGACGCGTCGCGTCCTCGACGACGTCGGGCCAGAACGCCAGCTGCCGGGCCACGTCCAGCTCCCACGGCTGCGTCAGCAGCGAGACGTTCGCCTGCTCGGGCAGCTTCGCGTGGCGCTCGCGCGCCGTCGCCTCCACGTTCGAGAGGCGCGCGTGCGCGTACTGGGCGTAGTAGACCGGATTCTCGTTGCCCTGCGTGACCGCGAGCTCGAGGTCGAACTCGATCGTCGTGTCCGGCGACCGCAAAAGATAGAAGTACCGGACCGCGTCGGAACCCACGCGGTCGATGAGCTCGTCGAGCGTGACGAAGCGCCCGGCGCGCTTGCTCATCTTCACTTGTTGTCCGCTGCGCGAGGCGCCTTCTTTGAGGTTGACCATCTGGTGGAGGATGATCACGAGCCGGTCCGCGTCGAACCCCAGCGCGGCCGCGGCCGACTTCATGCGCGGGACGTAGCCGTGGTGGTCGGCGGCCCAGACCTCGACGACGCGGTGGAAACCGCGCTGCTCGAACCGGCTCAGCAGGTAGCCGAGGTCGCTGGCGAAGTACGTCGGCTGGCCGTTGGCGCGAATGACCACCCGATCCTCATCTTCGACGTTGGGCTCACCGAACCAGAGAGCGCCTTCTCGCTCCTTGATGTGGCCGGTCTCGCGGAGCTGCTCGATCGCCTTCTGCGGCAGCCCCGCCTCCCACAGCTTGTTCTCGTAGTACCACTCGTCGTAACGGACGTTGACGCGCGCGACCGTCGCCCGGATCCGCTCGACCATCCTGTCGATGGCGTAGATCCGCAGCTTCGGCTCGGCCTCTTCCTCGGTCAGCGTGTCGATCCCAGGCAGGTCGTGTTTTGCCATCTCGGCGAGCTCGGTGACGTACTCGCCGGTGTATCCGCCCTCCGGCGGTTCCTTGCCGTGCAGCCTCGCGTACACCGACGCGCCGAACTTCCGCGTCTGCGAGTTGTCGGAGTTGACGTAGTACTCGCGCTGGACCTTGTGGCCGGTGAACTCGAGCACGCGGCACATGGAATCGCCGAGCGTGACGCCGCGGCCGTGGCCGATGTGCAGAGGTCCGGTGGGGTTGACGCTGCCGAACTCGACCTGCAGCCGCTCGCCCCGACCGATGTCCCGCGCGCCGTAGCCGGGCGTGACCCGGGAGACAAGGCTCTGCAGCCATTCCTCGCGCAGCCGGAAGTTGACGTAGCCACCGACGGCCTCGGCCGCCGCGGCGCCGTCGGGCACGGCGACCGTCTCGGCGATGCGCTGGGCGATCTGTCCCGGCGGCTGGCGCAGGACGCGCGCGAGCTTCAGACCGGCTGAGCTGGCGTAGTCTCCAAGGCCGGCAACCTTGGCCCGGCCTAACTCCAGGTCGGGAATGTCGCCGTCCACGCCAAGGGCCCGGACCGCGTCGACAAGCGCCGACTGGATCGCGTCGCGGACCATCAGCAGGTCGGGTGCTGGCTCGTCAGCGTGAGCTCGGCCTGGGTCGAGCTGCCGCCGCGTGTGTAGGTGACCGTCACGCGCTGGCTGGCATGAAAGCGCGACCGGAGCAGCAGTGAGATCGGATGCGCGGAGTCGAGCTTCACGTCGTCGATCTGGGTGATCACGTCGCCCGTCTGCAGTCCGGCTGCCGCGGCGGGACCGGCCTTGTCCACCGACAGCAGCTGCGCGCCCTCAGGCAGCCCGCCCAGCGCCGCGCTCTCCGCCGTGACGTCGCTCGTGGTGGCGCCCACCGAAGCCACGACCACCTGGCCGGTCGACAGAATCTGCTGCACGTCGTCCTGGACGTCGGCCACGTTGAGGCCGAAACCCTGGGGCTGCGTCCCCGACGCCATCGCGATCCCGATCACCTGGCTGCTCACGTTAAGGAGTGGCCCGCCCGCCGTGCCGTCGTCGATGGGGACGTTGGTCTGGATCGTGTCGCTGAACTGGACGGTGCGACCGAAGTTGACCGGGTCCTTCGCGGTCGTCAGGCGATGCATCGCGCTGACATAGCCCGGCGTGATGGCGCTTCCCTCGACCGGCCCGCCGACGGCGACGATCACCTGACCCTGCACCAGCGCGGTGGGGTCGGCAAACGCGAGGGTCGGGAGCCCGCTCACCTTGTCGATCTTGATCACCGCGACCCCGGACTCGCAGTCGTAGTCGACCAGGCGCCCCGCGTGGGCAGTCGCGTCACCCGGCACGAGGACGGTCAGACCGTTGGCGCCGGCGACCACGCTGATGCTGGTGACGATGTAGCCGTCGCTGGTCGCCAGGTAACCCGAACCGCGGATCACGGTGGGCAGGTGCTGGGTGACGACGCTGACCACGGCCGGGCGGCCCTTGGCGGCCGCCTGGACGATCGCAGAGTCCTGGGTCAGCGTGACTCCGGGCCGCAGGTTGACCTGCTGCGGGTTCGTCCGCGACTGGACGCGGAGGATGGCGATGGTTACGCCGGCGGCCACCATCGCGGTGACGACGAGCCCGGCAAGCACGGCAAACAGTGGACCCCAGAAGGGGCGGCGCATGGGGTTGATCTTAGGAAGCGAGGCTAGCTTTCAGGGGCCGGGTCGATCGGGTACCAGGTCATGACGAGCTGGCGGTTCGGCTCGAAGCCCGCGGAGCGGTAAAGCTTGACCGCCGTGTCGTTGTCCGGGCGCGTCCAGACGTAGGCGAGCGTGACGCGACGCTCTGCGAACAGCCTGACCGCCTGGCGGACGAGCATCTCACCGATTCCCCGGCCGCGGTGACGCTCGGCCACGTACAGCTCGGCGATCTCGCCTTCCAGGCCGGTGCCCGGGTCGTAGAGGACGATCCAGCAGAAGCCCGCGACCTGGCCCACCTCGTCGCGGACGGCGTAGATGACGTTCTCGCCGCGGAAGGCCGCGGGGACCGAGGCGAGGTGTCGCTCGATCTCTTCGCGCGGCAGCTGCGGGTGGTCTTCGTAGTGGATCTGTTCCGTAAGGTGAAGCTCCACGAGCAGCGGCTTGATCAGGGCATAATCGCCGGCTCCGAGTCGTTCCACGTCGAGAGTTCGCATCCCCGCTCGATGTTAGCCTGTGTTTTCGCGCGATCGGCAGAATTCTGCGCGAACTCTCACAAAATCTCGCGCCGACGTAGCTCAGCTGGCAGAGCAGCCGCCTCGTAAGTGGCAGGTCGTGGGTTCGAATCCCACCGTCGGCTCCAGCCTGGGCATGTCGGCTCAGCCCTCGCGATTACCCGCGACCGCCGGCGCTCGCGGGTTTGCGGGCCGATCGAAAGCCGCGACTGCCGGGGCTCGCGGGTTAAGGGCTAGCGACAGCATAAAACCAGCCTCCGCGACAAGGATCGGCACGGCCAGGACTACCAGGGCCAGCTCGAGCAGCGCATAGCCGATCACCATCAGGGCGACCTGCAGCGGCGTCGCGCCGGCGCGGATCACCAGCCACCCCGCGAGGACGAGCATCGCGAAGTCCTGGAAGCCGACGTACGGCGTGAAGAGCAGGGATGCCACAAGGCCAGTCGCGATGGGCAGGGCGATGGTGCCGCCACCCCGTTGGCGCCACGCGGCGACGACCGCGATCGCCACCACGATGCCCTCGACCACGTAGACCTGTGGCCCCAGGCCAAGCGGACCAGCGATCGCGTACCGGCGCGTCGGCTCCCACTGCGACGCGAGCGACAAGGCGTCGCGGTAGCGCTGAAGGCCATCCGGACCCAGAAGCACCAGCGCCACGGAGACGATGACGCCTGTCGCCACGAGCCACGCCGCGAACATCCGGCGGTGGCCGGCGACGAGCAGACACAAAGGCACGAGCAATGCGAGCTGGGGCTTGAGCGCGATGGCGCTGAGAGCCAGACCGGCCAGCACAGGCCGCCCTCTCTCGGCCAGCCACCACGAGCCCGCGACCGCGGCGGCCACCAATGCGACCGGCTGGCCGACCATCACGCCAAAGGCGGTCGGAAACAGCCCCACGAACAGGGCGAGATGGGCGGCGCGGGTCAGCCGGCCGCCTGGTGCGACCAGCCACCAAGCCAGCAGCGCGGCCGCGAGGACCAGCGCGGTCCACACCACGACCGCCACATCAAAAGGAAGAGGCAGGAAGGCTGTGCCCAACCAGGCAAGCGGAGGCGGGTTGAGGTACGGCGACCAGTAGGCGCCGAGGCCCTCGACTGCTGCCTTCTGCGCATCGAGGTCGTACAGGTGCGCATAACCAGTCCGCCAGCCGATCAGCGCCGCGCCGTAGACCAGGCGAAAGTCGTTGCGGACGAGGAACTGCGGGACATAGGTCACGACCGCGGCGTAGAGGTTGAAGGCGGTGAGCAGCAGGCCCGTCCAGAGGCCGCCCACCGCCCACAGCCGCGTGCGTCGCCGGAAGAACTCGACCAAGGCGCCCAAAAAATAAGGGCTCGGACCTGAGTCCGAGCCCTTTGCCGGAATTTCTCTCAGTTGACCTCGCGGTAATCGGCGTCGACCACGTCGCCTTCCTTCTTCTCTTCTTTCTCCTGGCCGGACCGTGAACCATCGGCGGCAGCGCCCGCGGCGGCGCCTTGCTGCTGGTAGATGTGCTGGCCGATCTTCTGGAGCGCTTCGTTGAAGTCGTCCATCTTCCGCTGCAGGTCCTTGGTGTCCGAGCCCTTGGCTGCGGTCTTCAGCGCCTCGAGCTTGGTGTTGACCTCGCTCTTGACGTCCTCGGGGATGCGCGCCTCGTTTTCCTTGATGATCTTCTCCGCCTGGTGGATCATGTGGTCCGCCTGGTTGCGGAGCTCGACCTCCTCGCGCTTGGCGCGGTCCTCGGACGAGTGGGCCTCCGCCTCCTTGACCATCCGGTCGACCTCGTCCTTGTTCAGGGTCGATGACGCGGTGATGGTGACGGACTGCTCACGGCCGGTCCCCTTGTCCTGCGCCTTGACGTTCAGGATGCCGTTGGCGTCGATGTCGAACGTGACCTCGATTTGCGGCATGCCCCGAGGCGCGGGTGGAATCCCGTCCAGGTGGAAGCGGCCCAGGGTGCGGTTGTGTTGGGCGATGTCACGCTCGCCCTGCAGGACGTGGACCTCGACAGAAGTCTGACTGTCCGCCGCGGTCGAGAAGACCTGCGAGCGAGAGGTCGGGATCGTGGTGTTGCGGTCGATTAGCCGGGTCATGACTCCGCCCAGGGTCTCGACGCCGAGGGAAAGCGGCGTCACGTCCAGGAGCAGGATGTCCTTGACCTCGCCCTTGAGGACGCCGGCCTGGATGGCGGCCCCGACGGCGACCACCTCGTCCGGGTTGACGCCCTTGTGCGGCTCCTTGCCGCCGAGAAGGTCCTTGACGAGCTGTTGGATGATCGGCATGCGCGTCGCGCCACCGACCAACACCACCTCGTCGATCTGCTGCGGGGTGAGGTTGGCGTCCTTCAGCGCCGACAGGAACGGCTGCCGGCAGCGCTCGGTCAGGTCGGTGGTCAGCGACTCGAACTTCGCCCGGGTGAGCGTCATCTCTAGGTGCTTCGGACCCGTCTGGTCCGCGGTGATGAACGGCAGGTTGATCGTCGTCTCGAGCCGGCTCGAGAGCTCGATCTTGGCCCGCTCGGCGGCCTCCGTGAGGCGCTGCAGGGCCTGGCGGTCGGTCTTCAGGTCGATTCCGTTCTGCTTCTTGAACTCGTCCGCGAGCCAGTCGACGATGCGGCGGTCGTAGTCGTCACCGCCGAGGTGGGTGTCGCCGTTGGTGGACTTGACCTCGAACACTCCGTCGCCCACGTCGAGCACGGAGACGTCGAAGGTACCGCCTCCGAGGTCGAAGACGAGGATGGTCTCGTTCGCCTTCTTCTCCAGGCCGTAGGCCAGTGAGGCGGCGGTCGGCTCGTTGATGATGCGCAGAACGTTGAGGCCCGCGATCTGGCCGGCGTTCTTGGTCGCCTGCCGCTGCGAGTCATTGAAGTACGCGGGGACGGTGATGACCGCGTCGGTCACCTTCTCACCGAGGTAAGCCTCGGCGTCGGCCTTGAGCTTCTGCAGGATCATGGCCGAGATCTCTTCCGGCGTGAAGTCCTTGTTCGCGTTCGGGACGAACACCACGGCGCGGTCGTCCTTGCCCGGCTTGACCTGGTAGGGCACGATCTTTCGCTCGGAGTCCACCTCGCCGAACTTGCGGCCCATGAACCGCTTGATCGAGTAGACGGTGTTCTCCGGATTGACGGCCGCCTGCCGGCGTGCCAGCGTGCCCACCAGTCGCTCACCGGACTTGGTGAAGGCGACGACGGAGGGCGTGGTGCGCGAACCTTCGGAGTTAGGGATGACGACAGGCTCGCCGCCTTCCATGACGGCGATGACCGAGTTGGTCGTCCCCAGATCGATTCCTACGGTTTTTGGCATATGTCAGCTGTCCTCCAGGTGGATGGTTCGAATTGAAGATGAAATGCAACTGATCTTCTTCCCCGCAGTCGGGGAGGCAAAACCAGGCGCCGCTAGTCTTGTAGCGATGGCCATCTACGAGCTCGACCCGGTGGACGGGATCGCCGTGGCGGCCGTCGGCGAGCCCGGCCAGCGCCGCTTCTTCATACTCGCCACCGGCTCCGGCCGGACCCTGACCCTCGGCTGCGAGAAGTCCCAGATCCAGGCCCTGATCACAAGGCTCCACGAGATGCTCGAGGCCCAGCAGATCGAGGGGCCCGAGCCGGCTGCCGAGGCCGAATCGAGCTCGGGGGCGACCCCAGGCGAGCCGGAGTGGCAGATCGGCGAGATGGGCCTCGGGTATCACGAAGCCCGGCGGATGTTCGTCCTCGTCGCCAGCCAGGGCGCGGTCGGCGAGCAGCCCGGCGAGCAGCCTGGAGCTCCGCCCGACGACGCGCCCAGCGTCCGCTTCTGGCTGAGCCACGACCAGGTCGTCGCGTTCTCCAGGCAAGCGGAGTCCGTCCTTTCCGCCGGCCGGCCGCTGTGCCCTCGCTGCGGCCTGCCCATGGACCCCGCGGGCCATCCCTGCCCGGTCATGAACGGTGCCCGGCCCATCTTCTGAGGAAGCCGAGCGCCGGCTCAGAGATCTGCCCGACTTCAAGATCCTGGGCCTGCTGCACGGGGCCTCGAACTACACGTTCCTCGCCGAGCTCGGTCCTGACGGCCCACGCGCGGTCTACAAGCCGGCGCGGGGCGAGTCGCCGCTCTGGGACTTCGAGGCGGGAACTCTGTACCAGCGCGAGGTGGCAGCCTACGAGCTGAGCAAGGGCCTTGGCTGGCCCGCCATCCCGCCCACGGTGGTCAGGCGCAAGGCACCGCACGGCGTCGGCGCGCTGCAGCTGTTCATCGAGGCCGACTCACGCCACTTCCTCGGCGAAAGCAACAAGCACCCCGCCACATGGGTGCGGGTCGCCCTCTTCGACGTGCTGACCAACAACGCGGACCGCAAGTCGGGGCACTGCCTCTTCGACGCCGACGACAAGGTCTGGGTCGTCGACCACGGTCTCACGTTCAACGTCGACCCCAAGCTGCGGACCGTGATCTGGGAATTCGCGGGCGCGCCGCTGCCGGACGACCTGTGCGGCGACGTCGAGAGGGTGCTGGGTGAGCTCGAACGCGGAAATCTGGCCAGGGCGTTGGAGGAGCTGATCAGCGACGAGGAGATGAGGGTCCTCAAGCGGCGCTTCCGCGGCGTACTCGACCGGCGGTGGCGGTTCCCTGAGCCGAGCTCGGCGTGGTCGATTCCGTGGCCGCCGGTGTAACAAAAGTGAGTCTGTTATCGTTCCGTCGCTTCATGCGTTTCTCGGGGTCCCCTCGTCTCTACCCGTTCGTGGTGATCTTCGGAGCCGCAGTCCTCGCCTCAGCCCTGACCGCCGTCTCGCCTCTCACGCGAAGCACCGCGCATGCGAACTGCCCGGCCTCCTCGCCCTGCCCCACGCCCACGCCGGTCAACGCCTTCCTCTCGCTGGACGTGACGGCCGGCCCTCCGTCCACGGTCATCAACGTCACCGGCGGGCAGTTCAACCCCAACCAGGAGACGACCCTGTACTGGGATACCGCGAGCCACGTCGCTGGATCAGCAACCGCGGACGGCGGCGGCAGCTTCAACACGCGCGTGAAGCCTTTCGCCGGGGACCGGCCGGGCATCCACCACCTGTGCGCGAGCGTGCCACCGCACCCCTGCGCGAACTTCACGCTCGAGTCCGCCACCGCTTCTCCGCCACCGTCACCTTCACCCACCGAAGAGTCACCATCACCCTCGGCTTCGTCGGTGGAGACGCCCGGGCTGATCGCGAGTCCCGCACGAATCACGAACAACCTCAGCGGCTTCGACGTCATATCGCGGCCGCCATTCGTGTTCCTGCCGATCTTCGGCCTGGGCGCGCTGCTGCTCTCACTCGGCTACTGGGCGGTCAGCGTGGCCCGGCGGCCACGGCGACTGACCCCGCTGCCCTCGGCCGCTGTCGTGCACCGGGCGACTCGACCCGACTACTCCGCGGGATTCGGTACGCCGCCCCCATCACCGACTCCGCAGGGGCAGGCTTCCGCGTGGGACGAGCCCATGCGGACGGTTCCGCCATCAGCGGCGCCGCCGGCGGCGGCGACGCCCACGCCACCCGCTCCCCTTGCACCCGAGCCGTCGCCGGGGTGGGGACCGCCGGTGGAATGGGGCACCGGCGGGGGCGGCTGGGGAATCCCCGAACCGCCGGAGCAGGACGAGACGCCGGAGGCGCCCCCGCCCGCCGACTAGTTAGTGAAGGGGGGACTCCCCCCTTCGCCGCTGGCGCAAAGCCAGACCCCAGCGACCCCCCTGTTCGACTCACGGCCGGGTCGAACTTAGTATTCGGCAGATGGCTGCGCTCCTCGAGGTCAAAGACCTGAGCGTGCGCTTCGGCGGGGTGGTGGCCCTCGACCGCGTTTCCTTCGACGTCGAAGGGGGCCAGGTCGTCGCGCTCATCGGCCCGAACGGCGCGGGCAAGACCACGCTTTTCAACGTCATCACCCGGGTGTACCGGCCAAGCCACGGCACGGTGCTCGTCGACGGCCGCTCAGTGCTGTCGATCCGCCCGCACAACGTCGTCCGCCACGGCCTCGCGCGCACCTTTCAGAACGTCGCGCTGTTTCGCTCCATGACCGTGCTCGAGAACGTCGTGGTCGGCGACCACACTCAGACCAGGAGCGATTGGCTCCAGGCTTCGGTCCCGCTTCCAGGCGCAGTCGCAGCCGAGGCGGCGTCACGCAAGCGCGCGATCGAGATGATCGAATTCGTCGGCATGCGCTCGCAGGCGGAGCGTCCGGTGGCGGCGCTGCCGTTCGGCCTGCAGAAACGTGTCGAGCTGGCCCGCGCACTGGTTTCCAAACCGCGGCTCCTCCTCCTGGACGAGCCCGCCGGCGGGATCAGCCACGAAGAGGTGGATGCGATGGCCCGCCTGCTCCGGCGCGTGCACACGGAACTGCGGATGACCGTGCTCCTGGTCGAGCACCACATGGCGTTCGTCATGGGCATCTCCGACCGGGTCGTGGTGCTCGACTTCGGCAAGAAGATCGCCGAGGGCACGCCGGCCGAGGTGCAGAAGAACCCGGCGGTGATCGAGGCCTACCTGGGGGCGGCCTAGCAATGTCCGCGCTCCTCGAGCTCGAGAACGTACACGCGGGATATGGACCCACGTCGGTTCTCCACGGCGTGTCCCTCGAGGTGCCCGAGGGCGGCGTCGTCTCGCTGCTCGGCGCCAACGGCGCCGGCAAGACCACGACGCTCCGCGCCATCACCGGCGGCGTGCGCTGGACCGGCGACATCCGTTTCGCCGGCCGCTCGCTGCGCCGCAGGGCGACCGAGGACATCGTCAGCCAGGGCATCGCCCACGTCCCGGAAGGGCGCGGCATCTGCACCGAGCTGACGGTGGACGAGAATCTGCGCCTCGGATCGCACCTGCGACGCGACAAAGCCGAGGTGCGCAAGGACTACGACCGGGTCTTCGAGTACTTCCCGGTCCTGAAGGAGCGCCGCAAGCTGTCGGCCAGCACGCTTTCCGGCGGTGAGCAGCAGATGCTCGCGCTGGCGCGCGCGCTGCTGATGCGCCCACGCCTGATGCTGCTCGACGAACCATCGCTCGGGCTGGCGCCGCTGGTAGTGCGGTCGATCTTCGAGATCATCCGCACCATCAACGAGACCAGCAGGGTCGCCGTGCTGCTGGTCGAGCAGAACGCGCGCATCGCGCTGCAGCTGTCGAGCGTCGCGTACGTCCTCGAGGTGGGCCGCGTGGCCGTCCAAGGAGCGGCGTCGGAGCTGCAGGACAACGAGTCGGTCCGGCGCTCCTACCTCGGTTACTGACCGATGCAAGAGTTCTTCCAGCTCGTCGTCAGCGGCGTCGCCACCGGCGGCATCTTCGCCAGCCTCGCGCTCGCGCTGGTCTTGATCTACAACGCGATGGGCCTGGTCAACTTCGCCCAGGGCGAGATGGCGATGTTCGCGACCTTCCTCGCCTACTCGCTCGTCGGCACCGGGATGAGCTTCTGGATCGCGTTCCCGGTGACCCTCGTGCTCGCCTTCGTCGGCGGCATCGCCGTCCAGCGAATCGTCATCAAACCGGTCGAGCGGGCGCCGGTCCTGACCCTGGTCATCATCACCCTCGGCCTGGCGACCCTGATCAACGGACTCGCGGGCTTCATCTGGAGCTACGTGCCGCGATCCTTCCCCAGTCCGTTCTCGGCCGACACCGTGGGCATCGGCGGAGTCTTCATCAGCTACCGCGACCTCGGCGTCATCGCCGTCTCGGGCCTCGTGCTGCTCGTCGTGTATCTGCTCCTCCAGCGCACGACCGTGGGCCTGACAATGCGCGCCGCGGCGCATCATCCGGAGGCGAGCCGGCTGCTGGGCGTGCACGTGAGCTGGATGCTCGCGCTTGGCTGGGGACTGGCGTCCGCGGTCGGCGCGGTGAGCGGAATGATGGTCGCGCCGATCCTGCTGCTCGAGCCCAACATGATGCAGTCGATCATCATCTACGCCTTCGCCGCCGCGGTTCTGGGTGGCATCGAGAGCCCGCTCGGCGCCGTGATCGGTGGACTGATCGTCGGTGTCACCGTGAACCTCGCCGGGACGTACATCCCCAACGCCGGCGACCTCGAGCTCGCGTTCGGGCTCGGCATCATCATCCTCGTCCTCATCCTCAAGCCGAACGGCCTCTTCGGGCGCGCCGCGATCCGCCGGGTCTGACGTGAACCGAATCCGCACCGCGCCGCCGCGCTACTGGCTCGTCGGGCTCGTCGTCGTCCTGTTCGTCGGGCTGCCAACCGTGATCAGCAGCTTCCTGGCCAGCGAGTGGGGCCAGGCGCTGGTCCTGGCGATCGCGATCATGGGACTCAACATCCTGGTCGGCTACAGCGGCCAGCTCTCCCTCGGGCACGGCGCCTTCATGGCCCTCGGCGCCTATATCTCGGCCATCCTCGTCCATCGCTACCGCCTGGACTTCCTCCTTACGATCCCCATCGCTGCGGTGGCCACGGGACTCGTCGGCTTCCTCTTCGGCGTGCCGGCGTTGAGGCTCTCTCCCCTTTACCTCGCGCTGGCGACGTTCGCGCTTGCCGTCGTCAGCCCAAGCCTGATCAAGCGTCCCGCCGACCTGACCGGAGGCGTCCAGGGCATCCTCGTCCCCCAGCCCGACGCGCCTCCGTTCGCCAGCGACGCTTTCAACGCCGTCACCGGCACGGCGATGACGAGCGACCAGTGGATCTACTACGTGATCCTCTTCTGCACCCTGCTCCTGTTCTGGCTGGCGTGGAACCTCGGCCGCCACCGACCGGGACGCGCGATGCGGGCGATTCGCGACGCCGAGGTGGCGGCGGCCACTTCGGGCATCAACGTCGCGGGTTACAAGACGCTGGCGTTCGCGATCTCGGCGTTCTACGCCGGCACTGCGGGCTCTCTCCTGGCGCTGTCGACCGGCTTTGTGAGCCCGGACGCCTTTCCGGTGTCGCTGTCCATCCAGCTCCTGGTCGGCGCGGTGATCGGCGGCCTGGCGTCGATCCCCGGGCCGCTGCTGGGCGCGATCTTCGCCTTCTTCCTCCCCATCGAGTCGAACCAGTGGGTGCCCAGCCAGACCTGGATTCCCGACCAGATCACAGCGACGGTGAAGAACGCTGGGCCGGCCGTCAGCTACGGCGTCGTCCTGATCCTGGTCATGATGTTCGCACCGAACGGCATCGTCGGGCTGGTCAAGGCCGGCTACGTCGTACTCAACCGCCGGCTGCGCGGGGCGGCCGATCGGGAGACTGGACAGGTGCCGCCGGACCCCCAGACTGTTTAAATACAAAATCATCGAAGTGGGAGGGTTTTCTATGGGACGTAAGGGACCCGGATTTGCCGCCATTGCGGTGTTCCTGCTAGCGGTGGCCGCCTGCGGCGGCGGTGGCGGCAACAGCACGCAGACGGACGTGGGCATCACGAGCGACTCGATCCTGCTCGGCAACACGATCGCTCAGTCGGGGCCCGCCGCCGCGTACGGAACCATCGCCAATGCCGAGCTCGCGTACTTCACGTACGTGAACAACAACCAGGGCGGCGTCAACGGCCGCAAGGTCAAGTTCAAGGTCCTGGACGACGGCTTCAACCCGGCGCAGACGGTGCCCCTGACCAAGCAGCTGGTGGAGCAGGACCAGGTCTTCGCAATGTTCAGCGGCCTGGGCACCCAGGCGCAGGAGTCCGTCCGCGACTACCTGAACTCCAAGAAGGTGCCGCAGCTCTTCGTCGCCACCGGCGCGACCACCTGGGGCAAGGACTTCGGCTCCAGCCAGTGGTCGATGAGCTGGCAGCCTCCGTACCAGGGCGAGGCGCACATCTACGCCGCCGACATTCTGAAGAACCACCCTAACGCCAGGATCGGCGTGCTCTACCAGAACGACGACTACGGCCAGGACTACGTCAAGGGACTCACCGACGGGCTCGGCGACAAAGCCTCGTCGTTGATCGTCGCCAAAGCGAGCTACGACGTCACGGCGACCAGCGTCGCCGCGCAGCTCGTGCAGCTGAAGGCCGCGAACGCGGACACTCTCTTCGTCTTCACCACGCCCGGCTTCACCATCAAGGCGCTTGTCACAGTCACGGCGCTGCACTGGGAGCCGACGATCTACCTCAACTCGGTCTCCAACCCGCAGGTCTACATGGGCATCGCCAAGAAGAACGGCGCGGCCCTGAAGAACGTGACCAGCGTCGGCTACATCAAAGACCCGACCGACCCGCAGTGGGCGAACGACGACGGCATGAAGCTCTACAAGACCGTGATCGCCAACTGCTCGACGTGCAACGTGCTCGACGGCTTCAACATCTACGGCGTCGCGGTCGCGTACACGATGGTCGACGTGCTCAAGCAAGCGGGGTCGAACCTGACGCGCGCGAACATCATCAAGATCGCCTCCAGCCAGCTCAACGAGACCAACCCCTTCCTGCTTCCGGGCGTCAAGGTCTCGACGACCTCGAGCGACCACTTCCCGATCATGCAGGAGCAGGTCATCACCTGGGGCGGAACCGGGTGGACGCTGCAAGGCGGTCTCCTCGACGAGCGGGGAACCATCAAGTAGTCCAGAGCATTAACAGACGCGTGCAGCCCTACTGGCTGCACGCGTACCTCCTCATCTACACGCCGGTCGGTCTTTACGCTGACAGCCGGATAACGGCTGCCTGGCAGCAGTACATGCTCGGGGCGCTGACGTTTCTGGTCCTGTTCCTCGCCTCCCTGAAGGTGCCGCGACATCTCCGCGCCCAGGTCTGGACGTGCGTCCTGGTCGCCACCGGTTTCGAGGTTCTCGGCTCGCTCGTGTGGGGCGTCTATCGCTACCGGATGCACAACCTGCCGCTTTTCGTCCCGCCGGGACACGGGATCGTCTACCTCTTCGGGCTGCTGGCGGCGCAGACGCCGCTCGTCCAGCGCTACGGCCGCCGCGTCGCGTGCGCCGTCCTCGGTGTCGCGGCGACCTGGGCGGCCCTGGGGCTGACCCTGCTGCCGCTCGTGACCGGGCGTTTCGACCTCCAGGGCGCGCTCTGCCTGCCCGTCTTCGCCTACTTCCTGCTCCGGTCGCCGCGCTGGCCGCTGTTCGCGGCCATCTTCATCATCGTCAGCGAGCTGGAGATCTTCGGCACCTCGTTTGGCGACTGGTACTGGATGCCGGTTGCGCCGTGGACGCACATACCCTCCGGCAACCCGCCGTCGGTTATCGCGGGCGGCTACTGCGTGATCGACGCGTCCGTGCTGATCGCGCTGTGGGTCTACAGGGTCGGCTTGAAGACCATCATGACCAGGATCACGACGACCAGGAGCCCGAGCACGGGACCAAGAATGCGGCTCCTGTTCTCGAGACGGACGTACTCGGACGAAGAGGTGTCACCGGCCTCGGCCAATGTGACCTGAGTACGCAGCAGCGGGGTGAACACGGCGAAGCCGAGCACCGCTATCCCGACGAACCCGACAAGCGCGATGATGACCCACAGGTCGGTGATCTTCCAGTCCATGAACACCATGACGAGACCGGTCAGCAGCAGCACGCCATAGGCCGGGTTGGCGATCCGGTTGTCGATGAAGCGGATGCTTTTCAGCGTGAATGCGGCGTGGCTGGGCTCGCTCGAGATGCGCGCGTTCCACACGCCGTAGGTGATGTTCGCGCCCACGGCGACGATCGCCGAGAAGATGTGGATGAACTTCAAGACCAGGTAGAGCGTCATCAATCGAGGCGCAATGTAGCGCTTCCCACAGTGGTCCGCCTCCCGGCCTCATCCTCGCCCCAGACCTCGAGCTCGACGTCACTTCCGTCGACCTTGCTCACCCGCCCGCGGCAGCGATACGGATGGCCGGGTGCGTCGACGCCGCGGTAGCTGACCTCGAACGTCACGAGCGTGCCGCGGTCGCCGAGCCAGTCGGTGACGAGCTGTCCGAGGAACGCGGCCTTGAGCAGGCCGTGCAGGATCACACCCGGCAGGGCCACGCTCCGTGCGTAATCCTGGTCGTAGTGGATCTCGTAAAAGTCGCCCTGCGCGCCCGCGTACTGAACGAGCTGGCGCGTGGTCGGATGCTTGACCAGCTCGGGCAGCTCCTGCCCCACCTCGACAGATCCCCTGGCGCTCATCGGCGGATCATGGTCCCGCGCAGCCGCGCCACGAGGTCACCGCGCTGGTTCGTGTACTCGGTCTCGAAGATGATGAAGAGCAGGTTCCCGCTGGCGCCCTCCTTCTCATAGACGTCGGCCACGTGGCCACGGGCGGTGATCAAATCGCCGATGAGCACCGGCACGAGGTACTCGAACCGGTTGCCGCCGTTGAGCCAGCCCTTTCCGTACTCCTCCGCCTCCGCGAGGTGAATGGAGACATTCGCCAACGCGACCAGGAAGGTCGGCGGCGTCTCCTTCTGCCATCGCGGATTGGGGTCGCCGACAGCTTCCACGAAGCGGCGAACGTGACCGGCCTCGACCGGCGCGGTGACGGCGGGGCCGTCGACGCCGATGCGAGCCCGAAGGCGATCGATGACGGTGGCGGTGGTGGTCATCTGCCTCGTGGGAGGCCGAGGACACGCTCAGCGATGATGTTGCGCTGGATCTCGGAGGAGCCGGCGTAGATGGTCTCGGCCTGCGACCACATCCATCCGTACTGCCATCGCCCGTCCTCGATCGCGAGCTCGGAGTCGGGCGCGAGCGCGCCATACATGCCCTCGACGCTGATCGCCGTCTCCTGCAGGCGCTTGTCCATCTCGCTCCAGTAGAGCTTGGTCAGGCTCGCCTCGGGTCCCGGCGCGTGGCCGTGTTGCGCGCGCGTGAGGTTGCGCAGCCCGATGAGGCGGAATACGTGCGCTTCGATCCTGGCCTGGGCGATGCGCTGCCGCGTCGACGGGTCGGCTCCCGCTCCACGATCCCGGGCCAACGTCGCGAGCTCCTCCACCGCCTGCTCGAAGCGGGCCGCCTGGGCCAGCCCGCCGCGCTCGAAGCCGAACACCGTCATGGCGATCTTCCAGCCGTCACTCGGCTCGCCGACGAGGTCGCGATCCTCGACCTCCGCGCCGGAGAGGAAGATCTCGGAGAACTCGCCGCCGCCGGTCATCTGCTTGATGCGCCTGACCTCCACTCCCGGCTGGTGCATGTCGACGAGGAAGAATCCGATTCCTTTGTGAGGTTCGGCCGAGGGGTCGGTGCGAGCGAGCAGGAAGCTCCTGTCCGAGTAGTGGGCGCCGCTCGACCAGGTCTTCTGGCCGTTCAGGATCCATCTGCCGTCGCGGCGCTCGGCGCGAGTGCGCAGGCCGGCGAGGTCGCTGCCCGCGTCTGGCTCGCTGAAGCCCTGACAGAAGATCAGCTCGCCGCTGAGTGTCTTCTCGACGTACGCCTCCTTCTGCCAATCGCTGCCGGCCGCGATCAGGGTCGGGGCGAGCAGCGTGACGCCGAGGCGGCCGAGAATGCCAGGCGCGCCGGCGCGCGTCATCTCCTCCTGGTAGATGGCCTGCATCACAGGTGTGGCGCCGCGCCCGCCGACCTCTTTCGGCCATCCGAGCTTCAGCCACCCGCCTTCGTAGAGCTTGCGCTGCCACTCCCGCTGGAGGTCTGTGTCGTCCTCGTCGCGGTAGCCGCCCTTACCGCCCTTCCCGACCTTTCCATCAGTGGCCGAGCCCTTCGGAAGGTTGGCCTGTAGCCACCTTTGGACCTCGTGCCGGAAGGATTCCTCCTCAGGCGTGAACCCCAGATCCACGGTTAGGACGCTAGCAAAAAGAGGCAAACTGGATGGGGATGGCTTCCGAGGTCCTGTGCGGGCGCTGCGGGGCGCTATTGACCAACCCGAACGCGCCGTGCCCGCGGTGCGGCTCACCCGCATCGGGCGCGTACCAGGGTCCATACGTCCGGCCGCGGAAGAATCCCGCGGTGGCCGCGGGGTTGGCGATCGTCCCCGGCCTTGGTCACTTCTACCTCGGCCAGAACGTGAAGGGCCTCGCCTACCTCCTGGGCATCGGCGGCTTGCAGTTCTTCGGCTTCGACCTCGATCTCACCGTCATCGGCGCCGCCGTCGGAGTGCCGATGGAGCTTGGCGGTGGAGGCCTGTGGATATTCAGCATCGTCGACGCTTACCGCACCGCCAAGCGCATGGAGTCAGGCGGACTCTAAGAAGCCCTCCGCCTTCGCGTAGTCGTCGTGGCTTTGCGACGCCGACCATTCGTGGATGTCGTCCTGCGGCGACGCGTGGTCTTGCTTCCGAGCGCCTTCTGCACGCGCCGCGAGATCGTGCGCAGGCTTCGCTCCACGCCTTTGCCCGCCTTCGACGCGCCCGCCTTCTCGCTGAGCTTCGCGACCTGGCGCTGAAGCTGGCGGTTCTTCTTGATCAGCTCGGCGACCATCGTGTTCAGCTGGCCGACGAGATCAACTCCACCTCCACGCGCTCTGCGCGTCCGACGTGTTTTCGAGCCAGGCGGTCGTCCCCGGCGGCGCGGCGCGCTTGATTGTGCTTCCTCTGGTGCCATTTTCACTCCTGAACAAAAAGAGAAATCGAGCGCAGCAATATTAGTTGCTGCGCCCGATTTGATTTTTCAGGCGATATTTATTACTAGGCGGCGACGAGAAGCTGCTGCTTCGAGAGACTCTTCAATCCTTCGCGCGCAAGCTCGTGCGCGGGATTTGCTTTACGACTCACATAACGGACCACGCGCCAGCCACGCCGGCACCGTTCGCGAACTTCGTGCACAGCGATGCGAAAACTGTCGCTCGACGGCATTCGGCTGCGGACCACTGGAGCGCAATCCGTGCGCACGATCACACGGTGATGAGGCCAGCGCGCGGCGGCGAGATCGAGCGCGCCCGCGCACACGTGTGCCTCCAGCTGGGCCGACCCACCGAGATGCGAAAAGCCGAACGACTCTGTGTAGACGGCCCGCCCTCTAACAAAAACGGCCAGGCCACATCCGGCCCGGCCATGCTTGTCCAGCGCGGCGTCTACGTAGATCACCAGGCACTCCCGCAAACTGCATTCCTCCCGTTTGGGCGGCCGCGGCGGCCGCGGATTTCGGAAGAGCCTAACACGATGTTGCACGCTTGTCCCCTGGCGGACACAACATCTAGCGTCAATCAGTGGGCGGCAGCTCTGTCCCCATCGCGTGGTACCCGCCGTCGACGTGAAGAAGCTCGCCCGTGGTCATGTCCAGGTACCCCGAAAGCAGAGCGCAGACCGCCCGGCCGACGGGGGATCTGTCCTGGAGGCTCCAGCCCAGCGGCGCCCGCTTCTCCCAGACCTCCTCGAAGTCCTTGAATCCGGGAATCCCGCTGGCCGCAAGGGTGGCAAGAGGTCCGGCGCAAACGGCGTTGACGCGGATCTTGTAGCGCCCAAGGTCGCGCGCCAGGTAGCGGGTCACCGATTCGAGCGCCGCCTTGGACACGCCCATCCAGTCGTACTTCGGCCACGCGTTGGTGGAGTTGTCGAAGTCGAGCGTCACCATCGAGCCGCCGTGCTCTTTCATGAGCGGCAGAAATCCCCGCGCCATTTCCTTGAATGAAAATGCGCTGACCTGGAGCGCGACCGCGACGCTTTCCCATGGGGTGTTGAGAAATTGGCCGCCGAGAGCGTCCGCCGGAGCAAACGCCACCGAGTGCACCATTCCGTCGAGGCGGTCCCAGCGCTTCGACGTCTCCCGCACCGCTTCCGAGATGTCCGATGGTTTGGTGACGTCCATCTCGAGAATTTCCGGCACGGGGTCGAGCTTTTTCGCCGTCATCTGCGTGATGCTCATCATCCGGCCGAAGCTGGTGAGCAGGATCTCCGCGCCTTCCCGCTGCGCTTCCTGGGCGATCGAAAAACCGATGCTTCGCCGGTCCGACATGCCGGCGATGAGTACGCGCTTCCCTTTTAGAATCATGCGGCTACTTTAGGGATCCGGTCCGGTCGCCACCGGCAGGTCACGGTTCGACCAGTCGCTCCACGAGCCCGCGTACAACCTCGCGTTTGGAAGTCCCGCGACCTCCATCGCCAGCAAGTGCTGCGTCGCGTTGACGCCAGACCCGCAGTAGAACACCGCTCCTTTTTCGGCCCCGAGCTCTGCGTAGCGCCGGCGCAGCTCCTCGCGCGACTTCATCCGCCCATCGGCGCCGACGTTTTCGGTGTACGGCGCGTTCAGCGCCCCCGGGACGTGGCCGGCCTTCGGATCGATCGGCTCCTTCTCGCCGCGGTATCGCTCCCCGGAGCGGGCGTCGATGAGCGGCACCCCACCCAGGTCACGCACCGACTCGAAGTCGAGGACGCGGCCCTCGTCGGGCGCGGCGGCACGGAAGTCGCCGGGCTCGACGCGCGACGCGGCGGTCTCGAGCGGTCCTGCCCAGGCCCCGATCCCACCGTCGAGCACCGCTTGTGCCTGGTGCCCGAAGTAGCCGAGAAGGAACCACAGCCGCGCGGCGACAGACGCGCCGGCGTCGTCGTAGACGGCCACTCGCGTCGAGCTCGAGACGCCCGCCCTGCGCATCTCCGCTTCGAACTGCTCGCGCGTGGGCAACGGGTGACGTCCTCCTCCCTCCGTGCCGGTCACCGCCTCGAGGTCGACGAAGACCGCGCCCGGGATGTGCCCGCGCATGTACTCGTCGCTGCCGCTGCGGCCCTTGAGGTACCAGCGGAAGTCGATCACTCGAAGGTCGCGCTCCTCGATGTGGGCGTGCAGCCAGCCGGCGTCAACGAGCGGCCCGAATGTCACTTTCTAGACGACGCGCGTGTCGTGGCAGAAGTGGACCGCGTGCGGATGCATGGCGTGGACTCGCTCGAGCGAACTTGTCCACTGCTCGCGGTCCGCGTGCTGGCCTGGCCATTTGGAGAGGTCGGCCTTCTCCGCCTGCGCGTAGATGTCCGCCGTGTAGGCGGCGTCGCCGATCATCACCGCTCCGCCGTCTGCGGTCTCGACGAAGACGCTCTGGTGGCCGATCGTGTGGCCGGGCGTCGCGACGACGCGCACTCCCGCGGCGATCTCGGCGTCCCCGTCGAGCAGCTCGAACCCCGCGCCGGCGAAGTCGAACCATCCGATCGCCTCACCCGATTTACGCGCCCGGTCCAGCTCCGACCGCTGGACGTAGAAAGGCGCGTGCTTGAAGACCGCGTTCTGGCCGCAGTGGTCGAAGTGCAGATGGCTGTTGATCACGATCCTGACGTCCGCCGGGCTCAGGTCGTGCTCATCGAGTGCATCGGCAGCATGGCGGTTCACGACCTTCCACTCGCGGATGAGGTCCTCGTCGCCCCACCCCACGCCGGTGTCGACCAGGATCGCGCCGGCGCTCGGGTGCTTGATCACGAAACCGTGTACGGGTATGTCGTTGAAGCCCTCGATGGCCGCGAGGTGCAGCCGGACGATCTCCAGACTCACGGGAGGAACGGCGAGACCGCGAAGACCAGGAACAGGACGGCGACGTAGACCATCGAGTAACGCCACAATCGGCGTGTCCAGCCGCGTCTCTCGAGGTCGAGAAGCGCGATGCCGACCAGGCCCGCGCCGAGGACGATCGCGCCGCCGAGATAGACCGCCCCGGCCGAGCCGGTGAAGAACGGGACCAGGCTCACGGCCACGGTCAGGACCGCGTACACGATCGTCTGGCGCTTGGCCGAGCGCTCGCCTGCGACCACCGGCAGCATCGGCACGCGGGCGCGTGCGTAGTCGTTCTTCAGCATCTGAGCGAGCGCCCAGAAATGCGGCGGCGTCCAGAAGAACACGACGCCGAACAGGGCGAGGGCGGTGAGGTCGAGGCGGCCGGTGGCCGCAGCCCAGCCGACGAGCGGCGGCATCGCCCCGGCGGCGCCACCGATGACTATGTTCTGCGGCGTCGAGCGCTTCAGCCAGACGGTGTAGACGAAGACGTAGACAAGCGCCCCAGCCAGCGCAAGCGAGGCCGCCAGCAGGTTGGCGCCCGCCCACAGCACCGCGAAGGCCAGCGCGTTGAGCACGATCCCGATCGCGAGCGCGTGCCAGGCTGGGATCCGCCCGCTGGGCAGCGGGCGCCGGCGCGTGCGGTTCATCTCGGCATCGATGTCGCGGTCGAACCAGCAGTTGATCGCGTGCGCGCCGCCCGCCGCGAATGTGCCACCGACCACGACGGCGAGGATGGCGCCCAGGCTCGGGTGACCGTGCGCGGCGGGGATCATCACTCCCACCGCGGTCGCGTCAAGGAGCAGCACGACGCGCAGCTTCAAAAGGCTCAGGTAGTCGCGCAGCACGCTCACGCGGGACCCTTCTCCACCGCCAATCGCGAAAGCGAGGCGGCGCGATCGGTGCGAGGCAGCGCAAGCAGCGCGAGCGTGAGCGTCCCGGCCCATACCAGCGTCGCGATCGCGACGTGCAGGCCGTTGAACAGGCCGGCGTCGGTCACTGCCGCGCCCGCGCCGACCGCGACCTGCAGGGTGAAGACGATCAGAGTCGCAAGTGCCACCGGCCTGAGCGCGGGCGATCTCATCGCGCGCACCAGCGCATAGATAAGGAAGACGCCGACCACCAGTACGGCTCCGCGATGGAGCATGGTGAACGCGTTCGCGCCGCCGAAATCGAGCGTGAACCCGTTCCCGCACAGCGGCCACGAATGACAGCTCTCGTCTGCGCCGCTGGCGACGACGCTCGACCCGGTCAGCAGCAGCACATACGTCGCCGCGGCGGCGAGCACGAGCTTGCGATCCGGCACTGCCGCCGCGGCGGGCAGCGACATCACAGCTGTCGCGATCAGAAAGCCCAGGATGACCATCGCCAGCGCCAGGTGGATCAGCACGAGCCACGGCGTCAGCTCGTTGATCACGACCACGCCCCCGATGCCCCCTTCCGCGGCGATCGCGACCAGCGAGCCGGTGGCCAGCCAGGCGACGATCGGGCGCGTGCGTCGGAAGACGACCCACGCCGCGATCACGGTCAGGATCAGCAGGACCCCCGTGATCGCCCCGACCGTGCGGTGCGAGTACTCGATGATTGAGTGGACGTTGGCCGGCGGGTAGGGGCGGCCGTCGCAAAGAGGCCAGTCGGGGCATCCGAGGCCCGAGCCCGATACGCGCACCACGCCGCCGAGCGCGATCTGCAGGTACGCGAACAGTGCCGTCAGGAACGCAAGGCGGCGAAAAGCTCCCGCGGAGACCATTCGACCGTAACTCTACTGAGTGGCCAGGATCGACAGCTCCGCGTCCAGCACCCGCTCGTCCAGCTGGCCGATCTGCCGGCGATCGATCGTGCCGTCCGACCTGACGAACACCGTCATCGGCAGCGCCGACAAACCGTACGCGCGGCCGGCGCTCAGGTCGGGATCGAGAAGCGTGGGTCGTGTGATGCCCAGACCGGTGAGGTAAGCCCGGGCTGTGTCCGCGCTCTCGCCCTCGTTGACGAGCATGAGCCTGATGCCGGGGTACTGCTTCAGGTCGCGGTCGAGCATCGGCATCTCCGCTTTGCAGGGCGGGCAGTAGGTGGCCCAGAAGTTGAGCACGAAGGGCTTGCCGTACAGGTCGGACGTGCGCACGGTCGTGCCCACGCTGGATGCGAGCGTGAACGCCGGCGCCTTGCCTCCAGCCGGCTGAGACGACGACGCCCCGCGCCCGATCGTGGCCAGGGCCTGGAGCACGTCGGGCGCACCCCAGCCGTCGCCACCCGATGCGAGCTCGCGCAACCCGGCCGCGCTCAACGACGTGACCAGCGCCGGCGGGATGTCGTTGCCGACCTTTGGCACGCCGCGATAGACCAGCCGGATGTAGCCGTGCCGGTCCACGAGCGCGAGCGTCGACGTGTGCGTGTCACCGGTCGCGAGCTCGACGCCGAAAGGTTTCCAGAAGCTCGCCACCTGCGCAGCGCTGCCGGTGGCGAACGTCCAGTCCGCGCCCACCTTCCTTGCGTATGCGGACAGCGTCGCCGGCGTGTCGGTCTCGGGGTCGGTCGTCACTTCGACGAGCGCCACCGAGCCATGCGTCTGCTTCGCGAGCTGTACGAACAGCGCGGTGTAGAGCGGACAGGTCTCGTGGCAGGTGGTGTGAAACGCGGCGATGACGACGTCCTTGCCGGCGACTGCCGCGAGGTTGAAGGCGTGCCCTGCCTGGTCGAGCAGGTCGAAGCCCGGCATGGCGACGAACTTGCCCGCCAGCTCGCCGAGCCCGAGGTTGACGTCGTCGTTGCCGGCGTAGACCGCACCGGGCAGGAGCCTGCCCGAATCGATGCCGAGCAGCAGCGGTTCGACCTGGCCGGCGGTGATCGTCACCGTCACCGGCGCCGTGTCGTCGCCCACGCGCACACCGACGTAACGACCGGGAGCCAGCATCGCGCTCAGCAGCTGGCGCTGGTCAGGGGCGGCAGGGACGCTTCCGGAGATGGTTCCGACCGCGGACCACGATCCGCCCTGGCCAAGGGATAGGCTCGACTCGGGCAGCGTCGTCGCTGTGCGGCCGGCGCCGATCACCACGAGCGTGCCGCCGCTGCTTGGCTGGAGCCTCGGGGCCGCCCACAGGACGGCGACTGCGAGCACGGCGGTCAGCGCCGCGCCGATCCACAGCAGCCGGGCGCGAGGGTTCAGGGCGTGACGTTGACCGGTGCCACGCGATAGCGCGCGGCGACGCGGTCGATGTACGCCGCGCACATGTCCGCGATCTCCTGGCTCTCGATCTGGATCACGTTCTCGGCGTTGCTCTCACCGCTGTGCGAGAGGTTGAAGCTGCCGACGTACGCGTACTCGTCGGAGACGAGGATCTTGGCGTGCATGAAGTCGTGCACCGTGCCGACGGCGTAAGGGGTCGAGCGCTTCGCCCCGAAGTGACTGGCCGCCGTGACGGCGTGAAAGGCCGCGATCTTCCAGGCCGCGCCCCCCTGCGTCGCCCACTGTCGCTGGACCTCGTCCATCTGCGTCGCATCGTAGACACCCGCGATGTCGACCTTGGGGTTGTCGGAGAGCTCAGCAAGCGTGCCGAGGATCGGACCCGACGTGATGACCGGGGAGCACACGCGGATTCGCTTCTCCGCCGAGGACAACGAGCGCGACATCGCGTGCACCAGCTTCAGGCTGCGGCCGGGGCAGAAGTAAGGCCGCACGCGCGTGCCGTCGGCGAGCGCCGTCCACGGAAATGAGGTCCGCCCTGAGATGGCGACCACCGGCTTGTCCCACAGTCCCTCGAAGTTGGCGGCGAAGTCGGCCGCGACTTCGCCCGACTCGATGGTGAACATCACGTTCTCTTCCCGGGTCCACGAGTCGTTCGTCCAGTTGGTCGAACCGGTGAGCACTGACGCGCCGTCGCGTACGACGTACTTGTGGTGCATCAGGTCGGGCACGCCCGGCACGGGCTTGACCTGGACGCCGGCGCCTTTCAGCCGGTCGACGAACGCCCAGTCGATCTCTGGCGGGGGCGGTTCCGGGATGGCCTTCGCGTGGTCCTGGTTGAAGATCAGCCGGACGGCAACGCCGCGCTTGACCGCGCCGGCGAACGAATTGAGGAGCGTGGCCGCCGGCGATTGCTCGAGGCGGAGGTCGTAGATCGCGATGTCGAGAGACCGGGTGGCGCCGTCCAGGAATGTGGCTACGCGTTGAGCAACCGCATCGGCGTTCTGGCCGCCGTCGGTCAGGAAATAGAAGTCGAGCGCGGCTATTGCGCGCCCGCCTTGGGTTCGCCGGTCTGCTCGCGCGCCAGGTCGGAGACCGTCACCGCGATTGGTCGGGTGGCCATCTCAGCCGCCTCTTCCGGGTCGTCGGTGAGCGTCATGAGCTTCAGGTCATCGGGCGCGATCGCGCCGGAGGACAGCACGTGCTCCTTGAGCCACTCGAGGAGGCCGCTCCAGTACGGGGTGCCGAACAGGACGATCGGGAAGTGCTCGATCTTCCCCGTCTGGGCGAGCGTCAGCGATTCGAAGAGCTCGTCCAGCGTGCCAAAACCGCCGGGGAAGATCACGAACCCGCGGGCGTACTTCACGAACATGTTCTTGCGGACGAAGAAGTAGCGGAACTCGACACCGAGGTCGACGTAGCGGTTCAGCGATTGCTCGTGGGGAAGCTCGATGTTGCATCCGACCGACAGCCCGCCCGCCTCGTGGCAGCCCTTGTTGACCGCCTCCATGATCCCCGGCCCGCCGCCGGTGATGACCGCGAAGCCGCGGTTGGCCAGCGCCCGGCCAATCTGCTCGCCGGCCTTGTAGTAAGGATCTTGGTGCTTGGCCCGCGCCGAGCCGAAGACGGTGACCGCGGGGCCGACCTCGTTGAGCGCGTCGAAGCCCTCGACGAACTCCGAGAGGATGCGGAGGACACGCCACGGGTCCGCGTGGTGGCTGAGCTCTTCGATCGCGCTGCGCTCGAGCAGGGCTCGGTCGGCCGGGGCTTGCTCGGACGGGACGACCAGCCTGCCCGCGCGCCGGCGGACGTGGATTTCCCGCCGTTCCGCGTCGTTCATCAGGGTTCAGACGGTACGGCAGACTTGGGTTCGACCGTTCCGTCCGATTCGGATGCCACCGCCGCGGGCTCTGGCTCGGTCTTGGCTTCACCGTTGGAGGCGGCCGTGGCGACGGGCTCCGGCAGCGCCGGCGCCGGCTCGATGGCCGTCTCGGCGGACTGACCGGGCATCTGGAGCATCTCGTCCAGGTGCTTGCGCACGGAGGCGAGCTCGACCTCGAGGTCGTGCACGCGGCGGCGGTGGCGCATGTGCTCGGTGAAGTGGTGGAGGCTGTTGAACCAGTGGAACAGCGTGCCGACGACCAGGATCAGGGCGATGGGCACGAGCGCCACCGTCCAGAGGGGGACGCTGCTGAGGTGGAAGACCGACCAGCCGAGGTTCACCCGGGCGGTGTTGCTGTAAGCGAACACCGTCGCGCCGACCCCCAGCGCGAGGCCGAAAACAAGCGTGCTGGCGAGCAGAAAGCGCTGCCAGAGATGGCTCAGGTCGGGCACGGGCGGAAGGTTACTCCGCCCGCCCGCGCCTGAAGCTCAGTTAAGCGCTCTTGGCTTCCTCGATCGGTTCCAGCACGATCACCGGGATCTTCCGGTCCGTCTTCTTGCGGTAGTCCCAGAAGCCCGGGTTCTGGTCGGCGTGTTGCTTGTAGAGGCGCTCGTAGTCCTCGTCCCCGACGACCCTGGCCCTGGCCTTGAACTTCTTGCCCCCGGTCTCGACGGTGACGACCGGATGGGTCCTGAGGTTGTGGTACCAGGACGGGTGGGTCGGCGCGCCGCCCTTGGAGGCGACGATCACGTGGTGGCCGTTCTCCCAGGTGTAAACCAGCGGGGTCGAACGCTCCTCGCCGGATTTGGCGCCTTTGGTGGTGAGGATCAGGACGTCGCGGCCGAGGAATGGGCCGCTCAGGGCCTTGCCGTGCTCGCGCACGTCCTTGATCAGAGTCTGCGTCATTTCATGCCAACTGGTGCTCATGCTTTTGTCTTACCCGAGACGGGGTCAGCTCATTCCGATCGGCGGTTCCTGAGCCTTGCCGCGAGCTCGGCGTAGGCCTTCGCCTTCTGGCGATCAGCCTCGCGACCTGCGCCGGGGTCGGCGGCCCGACCGGGATAGCGCCTGGCGTTCCTTCGTGCTGCCGTGTCGATAACGCGCGATCGCGCGTCGTGCCACATGGAGGCGGCCTCGAGGGCTTCGATGATCAGGCTCATATCGTCGTCGTTGACGTCCACCGAAGAGCTGAGCCTAGCGAGCCTCCTCCATGACTTGTGGCGGCCCGTATAGATTGAGAAGCTCGGCCGGCATCAAGAACTGGCGGTATGGAAGGTTTTCGCCGGTCTCGTACGGAAGCGCAAGCGTTTCTGGGATTTCAATCGTGAGCATGTCTGCATCGTCGCCCCCGCCCATTTGTTTGTCCACCGGCCTGTCGAACAGCCACACCCCACTGCGGTCGGTCTCGGTCAGATAGGCGCCGCTGTTCTCCCCGAAGCCGTCACGGAGGATCTCCGCCGCGTGCCTGGTCGGGTGGTACAACCTCATCCCCGCATCCACTTTGTTTATCGCCCAAGCCAGCACAAACCTGCGCTGGGACCTGGCTTGGTAGAGGCGGCGGGGGCTTGAACCCCTGCCGCTAAACCGCACTACGCGCGGACACGTCCGTGTCCCAGTCGCAGAGCCGGTCCACCAGCAAGACGTCCCCAGGTGGCTATGCGAGCGCGTCCGGGATTCTGGTTTCGGCGTGGTGGTCGTTGTCTTTCGCCCGGTCGGCGTGGACAAAGGCTGGAATGGCAGCCGATGCCACCGCCGCCATGCCGGCGACTTCTCCCAGCGCGGCTAATGCCTGAGCGCTATGGGGGCGCCCATCCGACCTCGGTCCCAGCAAAATCGCCGTAAGGGGCGCACCCTCGGCGCGGACCAGCACGGTGATTGAAGCCTCGGTGCGCGGCTCGCCAGCGGAAGCCAGGACCACGCCGTCGACCCCGACCACGGAGGCCCCGACCGCACTCGTCTCCGCGATCGCCTCGCGGGCGAGTCGGTGCGCCGCCCGTCCGGGAGCAAGAACCTCGAGGGTGCGGAGGAGCTCCTCGCGGTACGCGCCGAAAAGCCGCTGGTCGTATTTGAAGTAGCGGTCGACGATCGACTCCACCCGCTTCCGAACGGGGGCGTACAGCGTCGCCACAGCCAGTGTCGTGAGCACGATGCCGGCATCCGACCTCTGCCCAGTCAGGGCCACGAAGATTCGCTGCGTCAGAACCGTGACCCCCGCGAACAGACCCGCGAGGATGGCGGTGACGGCACCATAGACCAGGGCCCGATTGACGATGCGGTCGATCTCATACAGCCGGTAACGGAGGATCGCCACGCCGACAGCGATCGGAACGGTCGGGTAAGCGATGATCGCCACGATCCAGACGCTCCCGTCCAGCTGGTCGCCGAACAGAGTGCCCAGGACCAAGCCGACGCAGACGCCGAACAGAACGAACGAGATCGCTGCGATCAGCCACCGGAGCTGGAGCCGCGTGGTTTCGGGCGCCCCACGATAGCGCGCCAGCATGCTGGCGATCGCCACGGCAAAGGCGGCGATCACCACCAGAAAAATGGCAATCATCGCCTGCGGAAGGGCAGCGAAATCGGGGATGAGTCCGATCGGGTTCGGCACAAAGATGTCGTTCGCGCCGTTGGTCGAGACGTTGAGTCTCGGGCCGAACATCGACAGGATCACCACGCCGAGCCCCGCGGCAAGACCGACCACGATCGGCCGCCGCCAGCGCCCCGCGGGCAGGCGGCCGGACGGGAAAGTCGCGGCGAGCGCCGTGAACAAAACGAACGTCGCAGTCCCGCTCCACGAGCCGACCCATACCCAGAGCTCGTCCGTCAGCGACGCGCTCCCAGTCTTCAGCCGAGCTATGTCGAGGTCAGGTCTGGTGGTCGTGCCAATGAACGAGAACGCGATCCCGATCAGGAGCCAGCTGACAAGGTTGTTGGGTCGCCGGGTCGCCAGCAGGCCGCCCACGAGGACGTACGAGAGAAAGAAGAAGGTCGAGAACGGGTCCGATGTCCCGGTTATGAAGAGCCCGGCCAAGACCGCGGCCGCAAGCAGGACCTGGGCCGGGACCGCGAGCGTGCCATCGCGACGAACCATTGGCGCGGAATCGTAGCTGGCGTCGTCCGACCAATGCCGCGACCGCCGGCGCTCGCGGGTTTGAATCGCCTCTGAAACCCGCGGCCGCCGGCACTCGCGGATTTAAGGTTCGGCTTGGTGGAGGCGGCGGGAGTTGAACCCGCGTCCGAAGCAGCTTCCTCCAGGACTTCTACGAGCGTGTCCAGGATTTTGGTTCTCGCTTGGCGGCTCCTCCCGACGGGATCCGCTTCTGCCAGCCACGGTGACTGTCCTACCTCAGGGCCGTGGCGCCCCTGCGGTAGCGATCCGGTCTATGTAACGCCGCTCCTCGGTCCGCCGGATTGACCGCGGGCGACGCCCGGGATCAACGTCCCGGGGCTTTAGTCCTTACTGCTTACGCAGCGAGGGCGAAAGCGGTGTTCTTGTTGGCGTTTGTGAAACGCTGCGCTGTGACGCTCGCGGCTCTCGGCTCGCAGTCCCGAAGCTCAACTGCCCCGTCGAGACCGGACGCCCCCACGAAGCTGTGCCTGGTTGCTCTCTGATTCTACCCACCGGGCCGGCTGATCAAGCGCATGCGCCGGCCGGTGTCGCGGCCCGGTCTGGTGTAATTGACCCTCCGACATGGCCGCCATCGACCTCGACCGCATCGGCCGCGCCACCCTCCAGGAGCTGGGCGACATTCGGATCGACGACGTCCTCTCCTTCATCGACCGCGGGATCGAGAACATGCCCAGCTACATGGACCTGTACCGCCGCTGGGAGGCGCAGCAGTGGTCGGTCGCGGACATCGACTTCAGCCTCGACCGCAAGGACTGGATCGAGGCCACCGAGCTGGAGAAGAAGGCGACCCTGTGGTCGCATCGGCTTTTCTTCAACGGCGAGGAGCGCGTCACGGCGACGCTGGCGCCCTTCGTCTGGGCGTCGCCGACGCCGGAGATCGAGGTCTTCCTCTCGACCCAGATGGTCGACGAGGCGAGGCATACGGTCTTCTTCGAGAAGTGGTGGCGCGAGGTCTGCGGCACCTCTGCCCGCGACATGACCCAGTTGCTGAGAGAGATCCGGCCGGAGGCAAACGAGGGCTACAACACGCTGTTCTACGACCGCTTGCCCGCGACCGCGCAGAGGCTGGCGAGCAATCCGAAAGACTTCGACGCATTCGTCGAAGGGGTGACGCTGTACCACATCGTCATCGAGGCGACGATCGCTCTCACCGGGCAGCGGTTCGAGCTCGAGTCGATGCGCGAGCAGGGCCTGACCGACCGTGGCTTCTATCGCGGGTTCACCGCGGTCGCGCGCGACGAGTCGCGCCACGTCAACTTCGGCATCAAGGTGCTGCAGGACGCGGTGCGCGCGGACGCCGACCGCTACGCCCCGCTCATTCAGAAGACCCTTGTCGAGTGCCTGCCGCTGATCGCCGGCACGCTCGATCCTCCCGACCCCGCGTACATCACCGAGTTCGGGCACACCGAGAGCGAGATCCTGCAGTTCGCGTTCGACTCGCTGAACAAGCGCCTGCGGGCGATCGGGATCAACCTCGCTGCCTGAGCTGCGCGGACAGCGGGTCGTGCTCCGCCCTCTTCAGCCTGGCGACGAGCCGAAGCTCATCGAGATCTTCAGCGATCCAGGCGTCTCGCGCTGGTGGGGCGATCCTGGCAAGGCGATCGAGGACACGACCCACCCCGACGACGGCGAATCGCACTATCTGATCGACCTCGACGGGGAAGTGATCGGACTTATCCAGAGCTATGAAGAAGACGATCCCATGTACCGGCACGCGGGGATCGACATCGCCATCCGCTCGCCGTGGCAGGGCGAGGGCTTCGGACCCGAGGCGATCAGGACGCTGGCCCGATACCTCATCGATGTTCAAGGCCACCACCGGCTGTCCATCGATCCCGCAGCCCAGAACGTCAACGCGATCAAGGCATACGAACGCGTCGGCTTCCGGGTGGTCGGGCGGATGCGGAGCTACGAGCGTGGGACCGACGGCACCTGGCACGACGGACTGCTGATGGACATGCTCGCCGAGGAGCTGGCCGACTAGGTCTTGTCGCGCATCCAGGGCGTCATCGTCACGCCGACCAGCAATCCCTCCGGACTGATCAGGCGCGACACGACCTGGCCCCACGGCTCCGTCCGGTTGCTCACGAGCAGCCTGTACCCGCGGCCCTCGAGCTCGCGGGTCGCGCCCTCCACGTCGTCGACGTCGAACTCCAGCCACGCCTGCGGTCGGGCGACGTCGGCCGGCCACTCGCTCGAGGCGAAGCACGACTCGGCCGCCTGCGCCAGCGGCCAGATGGCGAACGCGTTCGCGCCTTTCAGCTCTTCGGTGTGCCGGTAGTCCCCCTCTTCGACCTTGAACGTGATCCCCAGGGCGTCCTCGTAGAGGCGACGAGATTCCTCGACATCGACCCCGATCGGTCCGAACCCGGCAATGAACAACACCTTCATCTGCGCACCGCTCTCTCGATCTCCCGCTTTGCGTCCCTGGCGGCGATTGCCTCGCGCTTGTCGAACTGCCGCTTTCCGCGCGCCAGCCCGACCTCCACCTTCGCATGGTTGCGCGAGAAGTACAACCGCAGCGGGATGAGCGTGTAGCCCTTCTGCTTCACCTTGCCGATCAGGCTCGAGATCTCCTTGCGGTGCAGCAGCAGCTTGCGCGGGCGCAGCGGCTCGTGGTTCATCAGGTTGCCCTGCGCGTAAGGCGAGATGTGCACGTTCTCGAGCCAGGCCTCGCGGCCGTCGATGCGCACGAACCCGTCGCGCAGGTTGGCGCGGCCGTTGCGCACCGACTTGACCTCGGTGCCCGTGAGCATGATCCCCGCTTCGTACTTCTCGTCGATGAAGAAGTCGTGGTAAGCGCGGCGGTTGACCGCGACGTCCCGCTCCGCGGTGCGCTCAGGCATCGCCCAGCACCTGCTTCGCGGGCGCCGGCTTCTTGCCGGGCAGCTGCACGACGTCGGGCAAGTAGCGATCTCCCTCGACGTGCCCGCGCAGCACCTTCACCCGCCCACGCGACGTCGGAAGCGTGGCCCCGGGCCACGGCTGCAGCCCGCGCACGCGACGGTCGATCTCCTCCGCCGGCATCCCCCAGTCGAGCTCGCTTTCATCACGCCGGAGCTTGGCCGCGACCGTCGCATGCTGGTGGTCCTGGCCGACGGCCCTCAGCTCGTCGAAATGCCCCAGGGTCTCGACCAGCAGCTCCGCACCCGTTTCCGCGAGCCGCGACGTCAACGCGGCCGCGTCCTCATCGGAGGCGATCGGTGTGGCCCGCACGCCCAGCACCGGCCCGTGGTCGAGCTGCTCGTCCATCTTCATGATCGTGACGCCTGTCTCGCGGTCGCCGGCGAGGATGGCCCGCGCGACCGGCGCCGCGCCTCGCCAGCGCGGCAGCAGTGACGCGTGAACGTTGATCGCGCCGAGCCGCGGGAGCGACAGCACCGACGCCGGCAGGATCTGGCCGTACGCGACCACGACCAGGAGGTCCGGCGCCAGCGCGCGCAGCCTTTCCACCGACTCGGGGTCGCGGATTTTCTCCGGCTGGTAGGTCGGCAGACCGAGCTCGTCGGCGGCGACCTTGACGGGCGGCGGCGTCAGCTTCATGCCCCTGTGCGCAGGTCGGTCTGGCTGTGTTACCACCAGCGCGATGTCGTGCCCCGCGGAATGCAGCGCTCGCAGAGAGGGCACGGCGAACGCGGCCGTGCCGGCGAACACGATCCTGTAGGTCGCCGTTACCCCGCGGAGGCGGCGACGGCCTCTTCCTTCTCCTCGCCGACCAACTCCTCCACGCGCCGCAGCGTGTCCAGGCTGGTCAGCTTGTCGGTGAAGAGGATGCCGTCGAGGTGGTCGAGCTCGTGCTGGAAGGCGCGAGCAGTGAAGCCCGAGGACTTGATGCGAATCTCCTTGCCGCGCCGGTTGCGGCCCTTGACGACGACGGTCTCGGCGCGCTCCACCTCCCCGACCCAGCCGGGGTAGCTCAAGCAGCCCTCGTAGCCCAGCTGGGAGCCTTCCTTCTTGACGAGCTCGGGATTGATCAGGCCCCAGATCTGCTTGTCATCGCCCTTGACCACGCAGACCCGCAGCGCGATGCCGATCTGATTGGCCGCCAGGCCGGCGCCGGGCGCATCGAGCATGGTCTCCGTCAGGTCGTCGAGAAGGCGCTGGATGGACGCGTCGACGCGCGTCACCTTCTTGGACTTCTCGCGCAGGACGGGGTGCTCGAACGTCAGGATCGGCCGGACCATGATCTGGATTTTACCCGTGGGGTCCGAAAACCCAACCTCAAACCACCCACCGGGAGCGGATCATGACGTCCCGGCCTCCGATCTCCTCGTAGCCCCGAAACGCCTTGATCCCGGTCGGCCGGAGCCGGAAGAACATCCAGCCCTCCATCTCCCGGGGGTCCCATCCCATCGCCTTCTTGAACCCCTCCGCGAGGTCGTGGGCGTCCTCGGCGGCGATGCTGTCGATCATCTGGGCCTGGATCACGATCGCGTCCTCAGCGCTGCCGTGCGCCAGCGAGACGAGCGGGTTCATCGCCATGTTCCTGGCTGTCACGCTCGTGCCCAGGGTGGTGACCACGATCTCCTCGTCGCCGTCCCACCAGCCGGACACCGCGATGATGTGCGGCCGCCCGTTGATCGGCGACGTCGCCAGCCAGTAGTGGCCCTGCTTCTCGAGCGCCGCGAGCACGTCCTTCTTGCGGGTCGCGGCGTCACGTTGTGGGGTCGACGTCATAGCTCCAGTCCTTGCCCTTGGGGGCGAGATGGCGGGCGCGCTCGAGGCGATCGCCCTTGAGCGTCACCTGCCAACGATATTCGCCGCGCAATCGGTGGATAAACGCCGGCGACGGACCCATCACGCGGATGCCGTCGATACCGTCCTTCAAGAGGCCGCTCGCGATCGATTCCGCGGCCTCGCGCGCGGAGGCGGCGGCGCGGCCGTCGTCGCGGTCCGTCCGAGTCATCACCACCAGCTCCGCGTAGGGCGGAAACACGAACGCCTTGCGCGCCGGCAGCTCGGCAGAGTAGAAGCCGTCGTAATCGCCCGCCGCCGCGCAGCGGAGCGCGTAGTGCTCGGGGTTGCTTGTCTGAACGATGACGCGCGACGCGCGGCCGTCGCGGCCCGCGCGGCCGGCAACCTGCGCGACGAGCGCGAAGGTGTTCTCGGCCGAGCGGTAGTCGGGGAAGTGCAGCGGAAGATCCGCGTCGACGACGCCGACGCAGGTCACCGCGGGAAGGTCGAGACCGCGTGTCACCAGCTGCGTGCCGACAAGGATGTCGGCGCGGCGCTCGCTGAAAGTCTCCCAGATGTTGAAGTACGCGTCGGGACCGCGTGCGACGTCGCTGTCCAGGCGAAGCACGCGCGCGTGGGGCCACAGCCGTTTGACCATGCCCTCGAGCCTCTGCGTGCCCATTCCGAGGCGGCGGATGTTGCGGCTGCCGCAGTGGTCGCATACCGAGGGCATCTGCCGCGCGTAGCCGCAGTAGTGGCAGACGAGGCCGTCGACCTCGGCGTGCTGGACGAGCGCCACCGAGCACCCCAGACACTGCACCGAGCGTCCGCAGTCGCTACACATCACGTAGGTGGCGAGTCCACGACGGTTGAGGTAGAGGATCGTCTGCTCCTCGTTCTCGAGGGTGTTCGTGACCGCCTCGACCAGGCGGCGTGATAGAGGCTGCCGGTTGCCTTCGGCCGCTTCGTCACGCATGTCGACGAGCTCGACCGCGGCGTCATGTCCGTGCACGCGGCGCGTCATCGTGGCCAGGGCGATGGTGCCCTGCATGGCGTCGTGGTAGGTGGCGACCGCGGGCGTGGCGGAGCCCATGACCAGCCGCGCGCCCGTGACGGCGGCGAGTCGCTGCGCCACCCAACCGGCTTCGTAGCGGGGCGTGCGGTCCTGCTTGTAAGCCGCCGATCCCTCCTCGTCCAGGCAGATGAGGCCCAGCCGCGGGATGGGCGCGAACACCGCCGACCTGCTGCCCAGGACGACTCGCGCCTCACCCCGACGCGTCCGCCACCACTGCTGCGCGCGCTCGAGCTCGGTCAGCTGCGTGTGCAGCACGGCGACCGGCGCCTCGAGGCGCGCCCTCACCCGCTGCACGAGCTGCGGAGTGAGCGAGATCTCGGGCACGAGCAGCAGCACCCGAAGGCCGTCTGCGAGCGCGCGCTCGGCGGCCGCGAGGTAGACCTCGGTCTTGCCGCTCGCGATGACGCCGTGCAGGAGCGTCACCGGGTTGCCGGCGATGACCTCGAGCGCCGCGTCCTGCTCGGCGTTGAGCGCGATGGGCTCTGCGGTCGGGACCGGGCTGGTCGCCAGCTCGAGCAGGCGCGTGTGCCGGGTCTGGCGGCTGGACGCGGCCGAGCCGGCCGAGCCGGTGCTCCGCACGCGCGGAGGCAGCATCGCCCGGATGACCTCGATGAGCGGCACCCAGTAGTGGTCGGCGACGAGGCGCGCCAGCTCCACCTGGTGCGGCAGGAGCATCGGCTCCGAGCCCGCCGAGGCGATGGGCTTGGTCTCGACGCCAGGGTCGTCGGTGCCGAGCGAGACAACGAACCCGTAAGTGTTGCGCCGGCCGAAAGGCACCGTGACGCGATGCCCGGGCACGAGGTCGACTCCCTCGGGCACCGAGTAGGTGTAGGTCTGGCGGGCGATCCCGCGGGCGGCCTCCACGGCCACCTCGGCAAACAGGGCCATCAGTGGTTTAGCTTCGGCAGCACCAAATCGAGGATCCGATCCGCCATCTCTCTCTTCGTCGCCTTCTCGAGCTCGTGCCGCGACCCGTCCGAGAACAGGAGCACGCCGGCGTTGTACTCGCTGCCGAACCCGATATCCCGGCGCGAGATGTCGTTCGCGACGATTGCATGCAGTCCCTTCCGCTTCAACTTCTCGACTCCCTTGATGTCGAGGTCAGAGTCTTCCGCCGCGAAGCCGACTCGAAACACGCCGGCGAGCGACTCATCGCCGGCCAGCGATGCGACGATGTCGGGTATCGGCTCGAGCTGTAGGTCCAGGCTTGGCGTCTCCTCGCGGCGGATCTTGTGCCTGGCGGCTCGCGCGGGACGGAAATCGCCGACCGCCGCGGCCATCAGCAGCAGGTCCGCGCCGCGCAGCTGTGAGCGCAGCTCGGCGAGCATCTCCTCCGCGGTGTCGACGTGCTGGACCTCGACGCCGTGGTGCGTGGTATGGGACGCCGCGGACACCAGGGTCACTCGCGCACCGCGGTCGGCGGCGGCCGCCGCCAGCGCGAAGCCCATCTTGCCGCTCGAGTAGTTGCTGATGAACCGCACCGGGTCGATCGGTTCGCGCGTCCCTCCCGCGGTCACCACCACCCGCTTCCCCGCGAAGTCATACCGCGAGCGGACGGCGTGGACCATGGCGTTGAAAATCGCCTCGGCGCCGGCGAGGCGACCCGTGCCGACGTGGCCGCTCGCGAGGTGACCGGACTCCGGCTCGACGATGGTCACACCGCGATGCCGCAGCGTCGTGAGGTTGTCCTGGACGGCGGGCTTCGACCACATCGCGTCGTTCATCGCCGGCGCGACGACCACCGGGCAGCGCGCCGCGAGCAGCGTCGCGGTGACGATGTCGTCGGAGCGCCCGCTCGCGATCCGGCCGATGACATTCGCGGTCGCCGGCGCCACCAGGATCAGCTGCGCCCAGTCTCCCAGCGCGACGTGAGGCTCCGCCGAGTCGCCGCCGGAGAAGAGCCCTGTCGAGGTCGGGTGGCCGGTGACGCCCTGGAACGTGGCCGCGCCCACGAAACGGGTCGCCGTCGGGGTCATCGCCACCCGCACTTCGCAGCCGGCCTGGGTGAGGGCTGACGCGAGGTCGACCACCTTGTAGGCCGCGATCCCGCCCGAGACCAGCAGCGCGATGCGCAGGCCGCGCAGCTCATCGGGTACGGGAGTCGGGTCAAGGGGCATGGTGCGCGCCTAAGTTTGCGACGCCCGCGCGCGGCGGATCAGGTCGAGGATCTCGTCCGCCGCGCGATCGACGTCGTCGTTGGTCACGACATGGTCGTAGTGCGACACGTAGGTCATCTCTTTCTCCGCGATCTTCCGCCGCGACGCCAGGTCCTGCGCCGACTCGCTTCCGCGCCGCTCCTGGCGGTGCTTGAGCTCGTCCTCCGACGGCGCGACGACGAAGATCAGGATCGCGTCGGGCATCAGCTTGCGAACCTGCTCGGCGCCCTGCACGTCGATCTTGAGGACCATGTCGCGCCCGGCGTCGCGCGTCCGCTCGACCCGGTCGCGGAAGGTGCCGTAGAGGTGGCCGTTGTAGCTCGCGTGCTCGAGGAACGCGCCCCTGGCGACCAGGTGCTCGAACTCCTCGTGGGTCAGGAACGTGTAGTTCTCGTCCGGCCTCTCGCCGGGCCTCGGCTTCCGGGTTGTGCCGGAGACCGAGTACTTGAGGTTGGGGTCGAGCTCGAGGAGGCGCCGGATCACCGTGTCCTTGCCCACGCCCGACGGACCCGAGATCACGATCAAGAGACCGCGCTTCACTCCGCCGACTCCCAGAAGCGCTCGAAGTCGGGTGGCGGCGGCGCCTCGAAGCTCATCTCGGCCCCGGTCCGGGGGTGGCGCAGGCGCAGGCGCCACGCGTGGAGCATCGGCCGGTCGGCGCCCGCCTCCCGGCCACCGTACTCGGCGTCGCCGGCGATCGGGTGCCCGAGCGCGGCCAGGTGGACGCGTATCTGGTGGGTGCGTCCGGTTTCGAGGTCACAGCGCAACAGCGTATGGGTTCGCCTTCGCTCGACGACCTGGTAGCGAGTGAGCGCGGGCCGGCCGCCGGCGACCACCGCCATGCGCTTGCGGTCGCGCGGATGGCGCCCGATGGGCCCTTCCAGGACTCCCGCGTCCGCCTTGAGGCGCCCGCGGACGATGGCGAGGTAGGTGCGGCTCAACGTCCGGTCGCCCAGCTGTTCCGCGAGGGCTCGATGGGCTACGTCGTTGCGCGCGACGACGATCAGACCGGAGGTGCCCTTGTCCAGTCGATGGACGATACCTGGCCGAGCGGCACCTCCCGAGGTCGACCACTCGCCCCCCCGGCCCAGCAATGCGTGGACCAGGGTGCCCGAATAGTGGCCGGGCGCCGGATGCACGACCATCCCGGCCGGCTTGTTGATGACGGCGAGATCGCCATCCTCGAACAGGATCTCCAGCGGGATCTCCTCGGCCTGGGCTTCCCTCTCGAAAGCCTCCGGGAACTCGACCTCGATCGCATCGCCCAGCGATACGCGGTCCGCGGGCTGGGCCGGTTTGCCGTTCACCAGGACGAGGTGGCTCTTGATGAGCCTCGCCGCCGCGGCGCGGCTCAGGCCGGTCGCGTGCTCGGCCAGGAAGCGGTCGAGCCGAGGCGCCGCGGCAACCGCGGTCAGGCGTTCTCTTAGGCGCCCCAGCGAACTCACGCCGAAGGCTCTGGGTTCGTGGGGACTATCGGCGTAGCAGGTAGGTGGCGATGAGCAGCACCACCCCGGTCGAGACCGCTGCGTCGGCGACGTTGAACACCGGCCAGAAGTGGAAGTTGATGAAGTCCGTGACGGTGCCGTTGAAAAGCCGCTCGTAGCCGTTGCCCACCGTACCGCCCATGATCAGGCCGAGCAGGCCGAAGGTCCACTCGCTGCCGGGGTTGCGGAAGACGTAGACGGCGAGACCTATCGAGACCGCGATCGAGGCGATCAGGAAGATGCCGGCCAACGCGGGGGCGATCCCAAACGCCGCGCCGGAGTTGTGCACGTTCGTGATACCGACGACGTGATCGACGACAGAGACTTCGCTGCCGAAAGGCACCGACCCCTGGACCAGCGTCTTGGTCACGCGATCGACGACGAAGACGAGCACTGCCGCCACCACGAACAAGACACGCGGGGTGTTGATCAGTTTCGCTTGAGCCCGATCCAGAGCTGCTCTCCTTCCAGCATCATCTGCTCGCCGTCGAACCCGTCTTGCCGTCCCTTTTCGAGCGTAACGGACAGGGTCTCGTTCTTGACGTAGCCGGCGTGGCGGTCCAGGGCGCGCGCGATCAGCCCGTCGGCCTCGTACCTCGTGTCGATCCTGTCCTCGACATTCAGACCGAGCTTCTTGCGCCGGTCCTGGACGATACGCACGACCTCGCGTGCGAGGCCCTCGAGCTTGAGCTCCTCGGTGATCACCGTGTCGAGCTCCACCTTCTCGGCCCCGAACGTGATGCTCTTCACGTTGAGCTCGTCACGGACGATGCCCGCGATGTCCTCGGGCAGCGGTTCGCCGGGGATGGCGATCGATGCAAGCGGCTGCCGGACCTTCTGGCGTGCCGCGTCGCGCGCGGCCAGCCCTGCCTCCACCGCCTGCCGGGCGCGCGCCATGTCGGCTTCCACCTGCGCATCCTCCGCGCCGACGCTCTCTGGAAAGTCGGCAAGGTGTACCGAGCGGTCTTCAGAAAGATTTCGGTAGATCGCGTCCGCGGTGAAAGGCGCGAACGGAGCCATCAGCGCCGAAACGGTGCGCAGCGTCTCGTACAGCGTCTGGTAGGCGGCGAGCTTGTCCCGATCGGACTGTGACTTCCAGAAGCGCCGCCGCGAGCGCCGGATGTACCAGTTCGACAGGTCGTCGACGAAACGCTGGATGCGGCGCGCGGGCTCGACGGCGTCGTAAGCGTCGAGGCCGGTGTTGACGCTCGCGACAAGGTTGTACAGCCGCGACATCAGCCAGCGGTCGAGGACGTGGCGCTCCGCCAGCGGGACGGCGGGCTGCGCCGGGTCGAACTTGTCCAGCCGCGCGTAGGTCACGAAGAACGAGTAGCAGTTCCACAGCGGGATGAAGAACTGCTGCACGGTCTCCTTGAGCGCCGCGTCGCCGGTGCGGTAGTTCTCCCCGACCTGGGTCGACGTGTAGAAGTACCAGCGGACCGCGTCCGAGCCGAAGGTGTCGAAGAGGTAGTTCGGGTCGAGCACGTTGCCCCGCGACTTCGACGCCTTCTTGCCTTTGGGATCGACGACGTGCCCGAGGCAGATCACGTTCCGGTACGAGTTCTGCTTGAAGAGCAGGGTCGAGATGGCCAGCAGTGTGTAGAACCACCCGCGCGTCTGGTCGACGGCCTCGGAGATGAAGTCCGCCGGGAAGGTCTCCGCGAACAGCTCCTTGCCCTGGCGGGGATACCCCCGCTGCGCGAACGGCATCGCGCCTGAGTCGAACCATGTGTCGAGAACCTCGGGCACCCGCTTCATGACCCCGCCGCACTTCTCGCACGGCAGCGTGACCGCGTCGATGTACGGCCGGTGCAGGTCGTCGTCATCCTTCAATCCAATCTCCGCGGCGGAGCTGACGATGCGTTTGTCGTCGCACGCCTCGCACACCCAGATGGGCAGCGGCGTGCCCCAGTAACGGCTGCGCGAGAACTGCCAATCGACGTTGTTCTCCAGCCAGTCGCCCATGCGGCCCGTCTTGATGTGCGCCGGCACCCAGTTGGTCGCGTTGTTGTTGGCGAGCAGCTCAGCCTTGCGCTCGGTCGTGCGGATGTACCACGAGTCGAGCGCGTAGTAGATGAGCGGCGTCTTGCAGCGCCAGCACTCCGGATACGTGTGGAGGATCGTCTCGGCCTTGTACAACAGCCCGCGCGCCTTGAGGTCGTCGATGATCAGCGGGTCTGCCTCCTTGACGTGCAGGCCCGCGAACTTTTCGACGTAGGGCAGGAACTTGCCGTCGAGCCCGACCGTGTGCTTGAAAGGGATCCCCTGCTCCTGGCACAGGCGCAGGTCGTCGACGCCGTAGAGCGCCGAGGTGTGAACGACGCCGGTGCCTTCGTCGGTGGACACGAAGTCAGCGTGGACCACGTACTGCGCGCGTCCGTGGTCGGGCACCGAGTATGGAAAGAGCGGCTCGTAGTCGAGGCCGACCAGGTCGCGACCCTTCATGCGCTCGACCACCTGCGGCGCTTCCTTGAGCACGGTGAGCCGCGCCTCGGCGAGGATCAGATACTCGTCCCCTTCTTTGACCTTGATGTAGTCGACGTCGTTGTCGACGGCGAGGGCGACGTTGCCGGGCAGCGTCCAGGGGGTCGTCGTCCAGGCGAGGATGGAGGTCTTCGGGTCCTTTTTCAGCCGAAACTTGATGAAGACGCTCGGGTCTGGGACGTTGTCGCGGTAGCCCTGCGCCAGCTCGTGGCTGGAAAGGGGCGTGGCGCAGCGGGAGCAATACGGCGCGACGCGGAAGCCCTTGTAGATCAGGTTCTGCTTCCACATCTCGCTCAGCGCCCACCAGACCGACTGGATGTAGTCGGAGGTCAGCGTCCAGTACGCGTGGTCGTAGTCCTGCCAGAAGGCCATGCGTTCGCTGAAGATGCGCCAGTCGTCGACGTACTCGAAGACGCTCTGCCGGCAGAGCTCGTTGAATCGCTCGACGCCGATCTCGTTCTCGATCTCGAACTTGCCCGAGATGCCGAGCTTCTTCTCGACCTCGATCTCGACGGGCAGCCCGTGCGTGTCCCAGCCGGCCTTGCGCTCGACGTAGAAGCCCTTCATCGTCTTGTAGCGGCCAAAGAGGTCCTTGAACGCGCGGGCGAGGATGTGGTGGGTCGCGGGCTTGCCGTTGGCCGTCGGCGGACCCTCGTAGAAGACAAAGCGGGGACGGCCCTCGCGCATCTCGAGCGAGCGCTCGAACGTGCCCTCGTCCTTCCACCGCTGCATCAGGTGCACTTCCAGCGCGGGGAAGCTAACCCTCTGGTCGACTTTCTCGAACACTCTCACTCCACAAGCACACGTGATGACTGCGCCTGGGACGAGTCTTCAAATAGACCCGCGGTACCACCCAGATTCCCGAAGCCAACACCTCGGGCCCTCATTGGGTCACGGCTCGGGAGTGATCTCGGTCCCGTCATCGGCCGCCCGGCTCTCAGCTCGTGCCAGGCTCTCTGTCGACCGCTCAAACGGGCCTAACTGTCTCCGTCAGCGCCGAGTGAACCCAGATTTTACCCGCGGTGGGGCGCGAGCATCGAGTAGATGCCCTTCTTGGCCGCCGACCACTCGGGGTCGTAGGCGATCTCGCTCGTTGCCTGCCAGGGTTGCAACTGCTGCCGCCAGGCGTCGACAGCTGCCCCCGCGGCCGCCGGGTCGCGGACGAACAGGTGGATCTCGCGCCGGCCGGCCCACGTGGCGCGGCCGATGTGCACACCGTTGTCACCCAGCGCCGCCTCGAGCTGGTCCTCGAAAGCGTTCAGATGGCCGGACTCTTCCTCGGCAGGGAAACCATTCGCATCCGGTGCGCGCAAAGCGATGCCGACCTTCAGATGGAAGACGTGGTCGAGATGGTCGATCTGCTTCAGGGCTTCGTTGGTGGCGATGATCACCCTCTTGCCGTCACGTGACATGCCCTCTCCGAGGACGAAGTGGTCGCCGGTTGGCTTCGCGCGTGCCTCCTCGACCGCGCGCTTGAACTGATCAAGACTTACGGCGCGGGGCGGCGCTGACTTCGAGGCGTCGATGGTGCCGATCCAGCGCTCGACGTCGTCTTCGCCGAGCAGCTGGTCCAGGGTCAGAAACGCCGCCTGGAGGGCAAGCCGGTCGTCCGCCTTGCCGAACTCGGGATGGAAGAGGACGACGGCGAAGCGTTCGCGGTTCTCGTCGTAGTCGGCGCTGATCGCGAAGTCCTCGGGGGCGAACATGTGGCCCCCCATCTCCAGGTGGAGGTGGCTCGAGGGCTGGCGGCTGTCGTGGTATTCCCAGGTGGGGTCAGGCGGCGGGGCCGCGGCAAGCCACTGGGCCGCGAGCCTGCGAACGAGCAGGTTGCCCTCCGCTGTCACCGTCAGGTTGTGCTGCGAAGAGCGCCCCGGTCCCAGCTCCCACGCGAGGTCTGGGCTCAGGTTGTGAACGGCCGTCGTGATGTACGCGACGAGCGGCGACTCGCCCAGCGTGCGGTTGGCGATCGCGGCCGCGACGTGGTCCTTCACCGACGACCACCACTGCCAGAAGGCCGCGAGAGCGTCGGGCCGCAGCTCTTCGGGCTGAGGGAGCACTGCTCTAGTGCGTGGCCACGTCGCCCAGGACGCTGATCAGGATGATCGCGGCGATCCCGACGACCATCGGCGACAGGTCCCAGCCCGCCATCGGCGGCAGCAAGCGGCGTACCGGCGCAAGCACCGGTTCGGTGATCTGCCATGCGAGCCTGGACAGGGGATTGGTCGGGAACGGGCTCACGAAGGAGAAAACGACCCGGATCAGGATGATGACCAGGAAGACCTGGATGATGAAGGTCAGGCCCTGGATGAAGACGTTCATCGCGGGGGCCGCGGACCGAACAGGACCGTGCCCAGGCGCAGCATCGTGCTGCCTGCCGCGACCGCGACCTCGAAGTCCCCGCTCATGCCCATGGAAAGGATAGGGAGCGACATTCCCAGCCGTTCCTGAGCCGTATCACGGATCTGGCGCAGCTCCTCGAACGCCGGCTTCGGGTCGCCTTTGGCCGGACCCATTGCCATCACGCCCTGCAGATCGAGCATCTCCGCGACCGAGGCCATGAGGTCGCCGGCGGCGTCCGGGTCCACGCCTGTCTTTCTCGGCTCGCGGGCGACATTCACCTCGACGAGCACCTTTTGCTCGACGTCGATCCCCGCCAGGGCTTCGGCGACGTGCGCCGAGTCAATGGACTGGATGAGCGCGAACCGACGCGCGGCGAGCTTGACCTTGTTGGTCTGCAGGTGGCCGATCAGGTGCCAGGTCGCTCCGTCGACCTGGTCCATCTTCTCCAGCGCCTCCTGGACGCGGTTCTCGCCCAGGACCTTCAATCCCGCGTCGAGCGCCTGCCTGCAGATCTCGGTGCCAAAACCCTTGGTCACGGCGACGATCGCGACCTCGTCGGGATCGCGGCCGGCGCGCGCGATGCGCTCGCGGACTGTCTTGAGGTTCTCTTCGACCGTCACCGCAGGGCGACGATGCCGCCGAACCTCGTCCCGTCGGGGTGACGCCGATGGGACGGGAAGAGATAGCTCTCCTTCGTGCACATGCCGATTTCGTAAACGGCCTTCACGCCCGCGCCCACGAGCTGCGCAGCATTGGCGGCGCTGAGGTCGAGCAGCCATTTGCCGTTTCCGCCAGGGTTGACGAAACGGGCGTCGAACTTGCCCGCGACCTCGTCGCCGACCTCGTAGCACCGGCCACAGATGCCGGGTCCGATGCCCGCCCGGATATGCCGGCAGCCGTACTCCTGCTGCATGAACCTCACGGCCGCCGACGCGACCCCCGCCTGGGTGCCGCGCCACCCCGCGTGCACGAGCCCTGCCACCCGCTTTTCCGGGTCCCAGAGCACGATCGGGTAGCAGTCGGCGAAGGTCGCAAAGAGCGCCACGCCGCGCTGGTCGGTGACCAGCGCGTCGACGTCGTCGACAGAGCCGCCCGGCTCGTTTACGCGGGCCACGCCAGCGCCGTGGATAGCGCCGATCGTGGTCAACTCGGCACCGTCGAGGTCGAGCGAGTGAATGAAGGCTTGCCGTGCCTGCAGCACCGGCGCAGGATCAGGCGCGTGCTTCAGGCCGACCGACCCGACGGCGAGGGTCGAGAAGCCGTGGACGAACCCAGGCTCGTCGGCCAGCTCAGGGATTTGCAATGCGGCAGGGGTGGTCCGCACGCTTCTGAGCTTAATCGGCGCGCGATTTGATCAAATCGCGCGCGATCGGCTCACGAAACGGTGACGATTTGATCAAATCGTTGCGGACTACGAGCGGCGCGAGCTCAGTACCTGCTCGATCTCCCGCTTGACCTGCTGGAGGTCCATGAACTCCCGGTAGACGGACGCGAAGCGGATGTACGCGACCTCGTCCAGGTCTCGCAGCCGCTCCATCACCATCTCGCCGATCTCCCCGCTCGGTATCTCCACTCGGCCCGACCGCCGCAGCTCCGCCTCGATGTCGTCGACGATCGCGCGCAGCCGCTCGGGCGAGATGTCGCGCTTCTCGGTCGCCTTCTTCAGCCCGTTGAAGAGCTTCTGCGGGTCGAAATCCTCGCGCCGCCCGTCCTTCTTGGTGACAAAGAACGGCACCGTCTCGATCCGCTCATAGGTCGTGAATCGCTGCCCGCACTGCAGGCATTCGCGCCTCCGGCGGATCGCCTCGCCGACCTCCGAGTCGCGCGAGTCGACCACCTTCAGGTCGTGGTGACCGCAGTACGGGCAACGCAATAAATACCTCTTGCCGGCTACATCCTGTTGCGCAGGAAGGCCGGGATGTTGATGTCCCCGAGCTCCTCGAGTCCGAACTCGGGCCGCTCGATCGTACGACGCGCCGTTTCCTGCCTCGCATCCTGCTGCGTCTTGCCGCCGAAACCGGTGGCGATGACCGTGATCTTGATCTCGCCGGCCATCGTGTCGTCGCGGACGACGCCGAAGATGATGTTGGCCCCCGGGTCGGCCGCCTGGCGGACGATCTCCGCCGCCTTCTGGACCTCCTGGAGGGTGATGTCCTTGCCCGCCGTGATGTTGAAGAGGATGCCCTTGGCGCCGTCGATCGACGTCTCGAGCAGCGGGCTGGAGACCGCCTGCTTGGCCGCGTCTTCGGCGCGCGAGTCGCCGGCGCCGTGGCCGATGCCCATGAGCGCCTCGCCGGCGTTCTCCATGATCGCCTTCACGTCGGCGAAGTCGAGGTTGATGACGCCGGGCTGAGTCACCAGGTCGGAGATGCCCTGCACGCCCTGGCGCAGGACGTCGTCCGCCATCCGGAACGCCTCTTCCAGCGTCGTCTTCGACGAGGCGACCTGGGCCAGCCGGTCGTTGGGGATGACGATGAGCGCGTCGACCTGGCCGCGCAGGGCCTTGATGCCTTCCTCGGCGGTGTCGTTGCGGATCCGGCCCTCGAACGAGAACGGCCGCGTGACGACGCCGATGGTCAGCGCGCCGGCCTCTTTTGCCAGCTCGGCCACGATCGCCGCCGACCCGGTGCCGGTGCCGCCGCCCATGCCGGCGGTGATGAACACCATGTCCGATTCCTGCACCACCGCGGACAGCTCCGTCCGCGATTCGTCCGCCGCGTCGCGCCCGCGCGTCCAGTCGCCGCCGGCCCCCAGGCCACGCGTGATCTTGTTGCCGATCTGGACTTTGACGTCCGCCTGGCAGCGCTCGAGCGCCTGCTTGTCGGTGTTGACGGCGATGAACTGGACTTTGAGCGCCTTCGAGATCATGCGATTGACGGCGTTGCCGCCACCGCCACCGCAGCCGACGACTTTGATCCGTGCTCGCCCCTCGTGCAACTCGCTTTCTTTCATGACGATCAGGTGGTCCTCCTTCGCATTTCGGTTTGCCATGGCGAGCTCAAGCTGATTCTTGGTGTGCTCTCTAGAAAAAATCTCGCAGCCACCTCACTGTTTTTTGATACGTGTTGCCGAAGGTGACCGGCTGGCGCGTGGTCGAGTGACCACGGTCATGCGTCCCCCACTTCACCAGCCCGGCGGCGACGGCGAACGACGGGCCGTGCGCCTTGTCGGCGAGGCCCGCGAGCCCGATCGGCTGACCCAGGCGCGTCGCGGTGTTGAACACCGACTGCGCCGAGTCCATCGTGCCCATGAGCCTCGATCCGCCGCCGGCGACGACGACACCCGCCGGCAGCAGCTGCTCGAAGCCGCTCTTTCGCACCTCCTCGCGTGCTAGCTGGAAGATCTCGACCATACGCGGGCCGATGATCTCGGCCAGGAACTTGCGCGGAAGCGCCTGGATGCGGTCGCCGCCGACCTGCCGGACCTCGACCTTCTCGCCGTGGTCGATGACGTCGGGCAGGGCGTGGCCGTAGTTCAGCTTCAAACCCTCGGCTTCGTCGAGCGTCGTGCGCAGGCCGATCGCGATGTCGCTCGTGACGTGATTGCCGCCGACCGGCAGCACCGCGAGGTGGCGCGCGCTGCCGTCGTTGAAGACGACGACGTTGGTCGTGCCCGCGCCGATCTCGACCAGGCACACACCCAGCTCGATCTCCTGCGCCGTCAGCACGCCCTCGCCCGCGGCGAGCCCGGCGCACACGACGTCCTCGACGTCGAAGCCCGCGCCGTGCACGCATTTGATCACGTTCTGAACCGCGGTCTGGGCGCCGGTGATGATGTTTGTCTCGACCTCGAGACGACGACCCGTCATTCCGACCGCGTCGCGCACCCCGTCCTGGCCGTCGACCGTGTAGGCGCGCGGGATGACATGGATCACCTGGCGGTCGCTCGCGACGCTGATCGCGCGGCTTGCCTCGACGACGCGGTGGACGTCGTCGTCGCCGATCTCGTGGTCAGGGTGGGCGACCGCGACGACGCCGGTCGAGTTCTGGCTCCAGAGGTGCGTGCCGCCGAGGGAGACAACCACCGACTCGATGCGATGCCCCGCCATGCGCTCTGCGGCGACAGTCGCGGCCTGGATCGACGCGATCGTCTTGTCGAGGTTGACGACAACGCCTTTGCGCAGGCCGTCGGACGGGCTCTCGCCCACGCCGAGGATCGTTACGGGCGTCCCCGGACCGGCGGCATCGCCGCCGCCGTCAGACTCTGCGATGACCACCGCGACCCGGGATGTGCCCAGGTCGAGACCGACGGTTTTCTTCCGCCGTGGCAAAACTTGTGCTGGAACGCCTCCAAGGAAATGACTGGTATGACGACAGGCGGGTTGCCGGGATTATATAGGCTGAGTGGGCGCTGCGGGGCCAGATTTTGTGTGTGCGGCCCGGTTTGTGTCTAGCTCTTGTGGTTCAGCCGACGATCAGGGGAGGGTCTTGGAGCAGGTCTTCTCCGCCGCGTTGATGCGGTCGACGTCGGGCTTCAAGTACTGGCCGATCGCAGCAAACCTCTGCAGCCCTTCGAGGGTCTCGGTCCGGTTGTTGTCGTTGAAGCCCGCGATCGCCGTCGAGAGGCCCTGTTCCATGCCCTGCCAGTCGTTCTTGAACTGGTCGACGGCGCGACCGATGCAAACCGGTATGTCGTACTGGTAGTTCTGCATCGCCTTGCCGAGGTCAAGCATCGCCGTGTTGAGCGTGATCAGCGCGTCCTTGCACGGAGGCGGAAGGCTGGCGGTGCAGTTCTTCGTCACCGCGGGCATCGCCTGGTTCGTCTCCACCAGCGCCGGCCCAAGGTCGACGTTGAGGAAGCGGTCCGCCCGCTCGTAGTCGGAGATGATCGGCGACGGGCTCGCTTGCACGGCGGCCGTGTTGTTGGCGTTTTTCAGGGCGCTGTAGCCGAAGACGCCGGCGATGCCGATGGCCACGATCAGCACGAGCCCGGTCATGTAGATCCAGATGCGGTTGGAGGGCGGCGCCGGGGTCGTCCACGACGGGGCGCCAGCGGGAGGCTGCTCGTAGGCCGGCTGCTGATAAGCGGGTTCGGGGTAGACCGGTGCCTGCGGGGCCGGCGCCGGCGCCCCAGGCTGGACCGCCAGCCAGGAAGGGGGCGCCTCGACGGCGGGGGCCGGCGCGGGCACCGGGGCCGCGGCGGCGGGCATCGGCTGCCAGGCCTGGCCGTCCCACCAGTAGTGGCCGTCGGGCGAGATGGGCGGCGACGATGGAGGTTGCGCGGCCATCAGCGCGAGGATTCTGCCGGATAGGGCGTCAATTGATGCCTGCTTAACGAGGCGAAATGTGGCCTAGAGGTAGTGCCTGCGGATCGCCCCCAGGTTGTTGAAGATCCGAACCCCGAACGCCACGATCGCCGCGATCGACAGGTCGACCCCAAGCTTGTCGCCGAAGTACGTCAGCCCGCCCGCGAGCAAGGTATTCGTGACCAGGCCGGTGAAGAACACCCGCGGCTCGAACGTGCCCGCGATGTAGGCCTTGAACGCGCCGAAGATCGAATCCAGCGCCGCCAGCAGCGCGACCGCGGTGTACCTCGCGTACGAGATCGGGATCGTCACCGGCGAGAGCAGCCCGAGGATCACGCCGAGGATCGCGAACAGGATCGCAACGACGATTACTTGCAAGGGCTGGGCGACGGAGTCGAGGCTGGAGGCGCGCCAGGCGACGGCGACGGTGACGCGGGCTGACGTGACCTGAACCCGACGGCAGGCTCGGACGGATTCATCACGTTCACGTACAGCAGGTCCGAGGAGGCGTAGTTGACGTTCCCGTTGCCGGCGATCGCCTTGAGCGCGGAGAGCTTGTCGCGCAGGCTCGCAAACTCCTCGGGCGTCAGCACGCGGCCAAAGTAAACCTTCCAGCCCCGCTTGGCGATGAGCGTGAGGTTGCCGCACGAGTCGAAGATGAACCCGGCGACATCCTGGCCGAGCAGGGTCGGGAACCCGCGCTGGATGTTGACCAGCGCGGCGAGCAGCTCGGGATCGAGCGCCCGCTCGCCGATGCGGGGATCTCCGCCGGCCGGGCCCTGGACGTCGACCAGGCCGCCAGAGCTGGGCGTGGGACCGAGCACGATCGCCTGGCTCGACAGCAGGAACAGCTTCGTGGACGGTCCGGCGTGGTACGCCGCGACTGGAGCCCATTCGCTCACGTGAATGACGACGGTGCCGGGAAGCTCTGTCTCCACCGTCGCGCTGCGTATCCAGACCTGGTTGAGCAGGCGGGCCTGCGCCGACTCCCCGTCGATCGAGAGCACCGACCCGTTGCTCGAGATCCCGGCCGCGGCCTCGACCTGGCTCACGGTCAGGTGGCGGGAGCCGGTGACCTGGACTGAGCGTAGCGCGAACGCCGGCCCGAACCACAACCACACCAGCAGCGCGATCTCCAGCCCCGCCGCAGCGACCGCCAGCATGCGCCAGGCCCAATGCACGTCCGGCGGCTTGAGCGCCTTCTCTGAGCGCGTCCAGAGCTGGCCGCGAAGTGGCTCGGTGCGCTCGATGCCGTTGGGCCAGGGCGCCCGGGGCAGGCGCGAGCGGCGCCGGCGGAGCCTCATATAGCCGTCGGTCCCACGTGGTTCTTGTGCCTGCCGATCGCGTGGTCGACCAGCCGCGTGCAGAGCTCGTCGAACTCGATGCCGGCGGCGCGGGCGGCGTCCGGAAGCAGGGAGAGCTCGGTCAGGCCGGGCACGGTGTTGACCTCGAGCACCCACGGCGTTCCGCCGGAGTCGACGATCATGTCGACCCGCCCCATGCCGGAGCAGCCGAGCTCGGTGAAGGCCCGGGCCGCGGCGTCCGCGGCCGCGTGCTTCGATGCCTCGGGAATGCGCGCCGGGATGATGTGGTGCGATTTGCCCGCCGTGTACTTGGCGTCGTAGTCGTACACCGGGTTGTCGCTCACGATCTCGAGCGTCGGCAAGACCTGCAGCGCGGGAGTGGCCAGGACGCCGACGGTGATCTCGGTGCCGGAGGCAAACCTCTGCGCGAGGACACGGCGGTCGTAGCGCGCGGCAAGGACCAGGCCGCTCGCCACCGCGTCTTCGTCCTTGGCGATCGTGAGACCGATCGTCGACCCCTCGCGCACGGGCTTGATCACGAGCGGCAGCCCGAACTTCGAGACCAGGCGTTCGACCACGTCGGCGGCGACGCCGTGCTTGATCTCCATTTCCTCGAAGTCCGGCACATGAAGGCCGGCGCCGGCCATCACCTTGCCGGCGCGCGACTTGTCCATGCAAAGCGCCGATGCGAGCACCCCCGAACCGGTGTACGGCAGGCCGACCAGCTCGAGCATCCCCTGCACGGTCCCGTCCTCGCCCAGCCGACCGTGCAGCGCGTTGAAGACGCACTCGAACCCACCGTCGCGCAGAACGTCCCACGTCTGCGCGTCGAGGTCGACTTCGGTGACATGATGGCCGCGCCCACGCAGCGCCTTGGCCACCTGCGCCCCCGAGCGCAGCGAGACCTCGCGTTCCGCCGACTTCCCTCCTCGCAGGACGGCTAGCTTCACGCCGTCACTTCCACCGCCCCACGACCTCGACCTCAGGCTCGAGCTGGATGCCGAACCGGCGTTTGACTTCCACCATGACGCGCTCGATCAGCCGCATGACGTCCGCGGCCGTGGCGCCACCCTCGTTGACGATGAAGTTGCCGTGCAGCGTCGATACCATCGCGGCGCCCTCTCGCGCGCCCTTCAGGCCCGCGGCCTGGACCAGCCGTCCCGCGGAGTCGCCGGGCGGGTTCTTGAACACGCTGCCGCAGTTCTTGGTCTTGATCGGCTGGGTCTCGTTGCGCTCGCGCGTGAGCTTGGCCATCAACTGCTTCGCCTCTTCCCCATCGCCCCGCCGCAGCTGCATGGTCGCGGACACCACCAGCGCGCCCTTGAGGTCGCCCTCGCGCAGCGCCGACGTGCGGTAGCCGAGCTCGAGGTCGGAAGGCGTCCACCTCTGCGGGCCCGCGCCAGGCACGAACCCTTCTGCCTCGACCAGGACCTCGCGAATCTCCTTCCCCCAGCAACCCGCGTCCTGGTAGACGGCGCCGCCGACCGTGCCGGGCACCCCGATGGCGAACTCGAAGCCCCGCAGGTTGGCGTCGGCGACGATGCGCGCTAGCCGCATCATCTTCAGCCCGGCGCCCGCGCGAACCCGGGTGCCTTCGATCTCGTGCTCCCGGTTGACCACCCGGATGACTAGGCCCTCGACGCCGCGGTCCGCGATCAGGAGGTTCGTCCCCGCGCCCAGCAACAGGTAAGGAATGGAGCGCCCGCAGCAGCCCTCGATCGCCTTCTCGATCGCCTCGGGCCGGGCGAGCTCGAGGAAGAAATCCGCCGGGCCGCCGATCCCGAATGATGTCCTCGAGGCGAGAGGCTCGTCCTTCTTGATGCCGGCCAGGCCGGCAAGCCAGGCGAGACTAGCCCGTGTTCTCCAGCTCAACCTTGCTGCGCCTCCGGCGGCTTGGCCCGGCTAAGCCGGGCCAAGACACGCGATCTAGGCCACCAGACCGCCGGCGGCGCAGAGGGGGGCCAGTGGGGGGATCCTGATCCCCCCGCTTTCCTAGATTTTGTGCGCCAGCTCATCGCCCAACTTCTTGATGTCGCCCGCGCCCATTAGAAGCACGAGGTCGTCCGGGCCCACGATCTCCGACAGCGCTTCCTTCGCTTTCTCAAAGCTGCCGACGTAGAGGCCGTGCGGGATCTGGTGCGCCAGGTCATCGGCGCGCACGCCGGAGATGTTGTCCTCGCCCGCGCTGTAGACGTCGAGGATGAAGACGCGGTCGGCGCCATCGAAAGCACGCGCGAAGTCGTGCATGAGCGCGTTCAGCCGCGAGTAACGGTGAGGCTGGAAGACGACGATGAGGCGGCGGTGGCGCAGCTCGCGCGCGGCCTCGATGGTGGCGCGGACCTTGGTCGGGTGATGCGCGTAGTCGTCATACACTGCCCCGCCCTGGTACACGCCGAGGAACTCCATCCGCCGGTGCGCGCCGGGAAAGGTCTGCAGGGCGGCTGCCACGTCGGCGAAGCGGATGCCCAGCTCCAGCGCCATGGCCGCGGCGCCCGTGGCGTTCTGGATGTTGTGCCGGCCTGGCTGGCGCAGGTTCACGTGGCCCAACAGTTCCGTGCCTCGATAGATCGGGAACGGTCGCTCGGGCTCGCTGCGGTAGGTGGCGCCGTGGCGGAACCCGTACGTGACCTTGCGCGCCTTTGGGTTCAGCTCCCGCGCCAGGTCGTCGTCCGCGCCGAGGACCGCCAGCCCGTTGGCGGGAAGACCTTCGATGAACCACTGGAACAGGTCCCGCACGGCGCTGACGTCGCGGAAGTGGTCGGGATGGTCGAGCTCGATGTTGGTCACGATCGCGCGCTGCGGGTGATGAAGCGTGAGCGTGCCGTCGGACTCGTCGGTCTCCGCGACCAGCCAGTCCGACTTGCCCGCGCGCGCGCTCGCCCCGTCGCCCACGAGCACCGTCGGGTCGTAGCCGGCGGTGACGAGGATGTGGCCGACCATGTGGGTCACTGTCGTCTTGCCGGCGGTGCCTGCGACAGCGATCGAGTCGGCCTCGTTGATCAGCTGAGCGAGCATCTCGGCGCGGCTCAGCACCTTGACGCCCATCGCGCGCGCCGCCTCGAGCTCGGGCGAGCGCTTGATCGCGCCGCTGTAGACGAGCAGGTCCTTGCCGAGGACGTGCTCGGGGTCGTGTCCGATCCAGATTTCGACGCCGGCCTCCTCGAGCTCGGTGGTGGTGTCGGATTCCTTGACGTCGCATCCGCTGACGTCGTCACCCCGGGCAAGGAAGACCCGCGCGAGGGCGGAGACTCCCGCGCCGCCCGCTCCCATCAAATGGACCCTCACTTGTTCGCCACCGCGTGCAGCACAGCTAGAACGCGCCGCGCCGCGTCCCGCACGCCGGCCGCCGCAGAAGCGCTCGCCATGGCGCGGAGGCGGTCCGCGTCGAGGCCCTCGAGAGTCTTGACGAGCACTTCGCCAGTGAGGTCGTCGTCGGCGATACGCACCGCCGCGCCGGCGTCGACCATGGCGCGGGCGTTCTCCTCCTGGTGGCCACCGCCGAACGTCCCTGGAACGAGCACCATCGGAAGGCCCACCGCCGTCGCCTCGGCTATCGTGCTCACGCCTGCCCGGCTGACCACGAGGTCCGCCCGCGCCATGAGCGCCGCCATGTCGTCAGTGAAGGTCAGGCCGGTGTAGCGCTCACGAGCGTGCTCGGCGACGCCTTCTTCGCCCTGCCTCCCGGCGACGTGGATGACCTCCTCGAACCGCTCGCACAGCCCGCCCAGCGCAGCCCAGGTGGCCTCGTTCAGTCGCCGCGCACCCTGGCTGCCGCCGGTGATGAGCAGACGCCGAGCCGGAATCTTCGGAGCGCGCGGATCGAAGCCTTCGCGGAGCGGCACGCCCGTCAGCACCGTCCGCGCGCGCAACCGTTTCTCGGTGCCCGGCAAAGTCGTGCAGACCGCCGCCGCGCCGGCCGCGAAGTAGCGTGTCGCCAGGCCCGGCCGCACGTCCTTCTCATGCAGCACATAAGGAATGCGCCTTATGCGCGCCGCCGCGACCGCGGGCGCCATCACGTAGCCGCCCATCCCCAACACCACGTCCGGCCTGAACCGGTCGACGATGCGGAGCGCGGCGCGAAGTGCAGTTGGGATGAGGTAAGGCAGCGCCAGGTTCTTCCAGGGGGCGTCGCGGTCGAATCCGCGGATGCGCACCGTCGCGAGCTCGAAGCCCGCCTCGGGGACGAGCCGCTCTTCCGGGCCGCCCACGCGCCCGACCAGGAGCACGGCGCCGTCCGGCTCCTCACCGCGAAGCCCTCGCGCCACCGCGAGAGCGGGATACAGATGTCCTCCGGTCCCGCCGCCAGCGATCAAAAGTCTCATCCGACCTCCGATTGTTCCGCAACGCCGAACCCGAGCCGTGGCGGGCGATGCTCAAAAGGATGCCGACCGCGGCCAGCTCCGTCGCCAGCGCCGTGCCGCCGTAGCTGAAGAAGGGCAGCGGCACGCCCGTGATCGGCAGCGTGTTGGTCACCGTGGCCATGTTCAGCAGCGCCTCGAAGGTGACCCATGTCGTGATCGAGGCGGCCAGCGCCATCCCGAACCTGTCGGGGGCGCGCAGCGTCGCCCGGTAGCCGCGAACTCCGAACACGAGAAATCCCAGCATCACCAGCGTCGTGCCGACCAGACCGGTCTCCTCGCCGATGATGGCGAAGATGAAGTCGGTGTGCGCCTCCGGCAGCCAGCCGTACTTCTCGATCGAGTGGCCGATGCCGACGCCGAAGAACCCGCCCGAGGCCAGGCCGTAGAGCGACTGGGTCGCCTGGAAGCCGGCGCCGAGAGGATCCGCCCACGGATTCCTGAACGAGGTGAGCCGGCCCATTCGGTACGGCTCGAGCAGGGTGACGGCGACGAACCCGAGGCCGAGGGCCGCGATCAGCAGGATGATGTGGCGCAGGCGGCCGCCGCCCGCCCAGTAGGCGCTGAGGAAGATGCCGACGGTCACGATCGCGGTGCCGAGGTCGCGCTCCAGCATCAAGAGGACCAGGACGCCGGCGAGCATGGCGGCAAAGGGCACGAAGACGTGCTGGAAGTCGCCCATGCGGCTGGAGTTGCGGTCGACCCAGTGGGCGACGAACACCGCGAACGCGAGCTTGCCCAACTCCGAAGGCTGGAAGGTGCCGAGCGCGCCCGCGTCGAACCACCGCCTCGCCCCGTTCACGGTCACGCCGAAGTGGGGCACCAGCACGAGCAGCATCAGCAGCACCGCCGCGACCGCGCCGGCGGGAGCGAGCGGGCGGATGCGCCGGTAGTCGAGCCTGCCGAGCACGAAGAGCGCGGCGAAGCCGATCACCAACCAGGCGGCCTGCCGCTCCGCGTAGTAGAAAGCCGATTCGTGCTGGGTGTAGGCGAACGCGACGCTCGCGCTCGTGACCATGACGAGACCGGCCGCACACAACGCCACCGTCGTGAAGAGCAGCAGCCGGTCCGGCTGAGGTTTCGTGGCGGTGGTTGAGCTGCGGGCAGAGCCCGGCAAGGACGCGCTTCGCGCGCCAATTGAATTCAAGCCGCAAACCGTCGCCGGACGAGGTCTTTGAACTGGTTGCCGCGGTCCTCGAAATCCTTGAACATGTCGAAGCTCTTGTAGGCCGGGCTGAGGAGGACCACGCCGCCGGGGCGCGCGAGCCCCGCCGCGAGCGAGACCGCCTCCTCCAGCGTGTGGGCGCGCATCACCTTCTTATGCCCGCGCAGCTCATCAGCGAGCTGGTCGGCCGACGTGCCGATCAGGATCACCGCGTCGGTGTGGGCCAGCACGTCGGCCACCCACTCACGGAGGTCGAAGTCGCTTCCGTAGCCGCCGGCGATCAGGATCACCGGCGCGCCCGGAAACGCGCTCAGCGCGACGCGCCCAGCGTCGGGATTTGTCGCCTTCGAGTCGTTGTACCACCGCACGCCCGCCCACTCGCCGACCAGCTCGAGGCGGTGCTCGACGCCCTTGAAGCCGCGGATCGCGTCGTTGATCACGTCGTCCCTGAGCCCCGCGATGCGTCCCACCGCGGCGGCCGCGAGCGCGTTCTCCATGTTGTGCCGGCCAGGCAGAGCCATCGGCGGCCGGGGTTGATGGCGATCGAACCAGACGACGTGCCCCATGGCACGGGGCGCTAGGCCCTTGACGATCGGGTCACGTCCGTTGAGCACCGCGTAATCCGCCAGCTCGATCGCGCGCGCCTTCAGGTCGACGTAGCGCTCGAGCGTCCCGTGCCGGTCGAGGTGGTCGGGCGTGATGTTCAGGATCGCGCCGACGTGCAGGTGCGGCTTCTCGACGGACTCCAGCTGGAAGCTGGACAGCTCGAGCACTACCCAGTGCTCCGGGGTGATCTCGTCGACGCGGTCGAGGACGGTGTCGCCGATGTTGCCGCCGACGATCACAGGGCGCTGGCCGGCGGCCAGCACCTCGCCGGTCAGGGCGGTCGTGGTCGTCTTGCCATTCGTCCCGGTGATGCCGACGACGGTTCCCTTGCAGAGGCGCAGGAAAAGGTCGATCTCGCTCGAGACCTGGGTGCCGCGCGCACGGGCCTCGTTCAGCAAGTCGGAGTCCCAAGGCACTCCCGGGCTCGCGTAAACGACGTCGATCCCGTCGAGCACGCTCGCGTCGTAGCCGCCGGCGCGCAAATCGACGCCGATCGGAAGATCGGGCAGCTGTTCGGGCGGTTTCTTGTCGACGACCAGGACCTTGTCGCCGTGGGTGGACAGGTGCTGCGCCAGCGCGACTCCGCTGCGGGCCGCGCCGACGACCAGCGACCTCAACCCGTCAGCTTCACGAGGGCGACCGCGACCAGCGCGGAGATGATTCCCGCGGCCCAGAAGGACAGCGCGATTCGGTTCTCAGACCAACCCTCGTGGTGGAACGTGTAGTGGATCGGGGTCATAGGAAAGACGCGCTTGCCGCCGGTGGCCTTGAAGTAGGCCACCTGAATGATGACAGACAGGGTCTCGAGTACGAACACGAGACCGACGATCGGCAGCAGGAGCAGCATGCCCTGCTGGATCGCCATCGCGGCCAGCGCAAAGCCGATGGCCAGCGCGCCGGTGTCACCCATGAACACGCGGGCGGGGTAGCGGTTGAACAAAAGAAAGGCGGACAGCCCGCCGCACAGCGCCATGCCCACCGCCTTCTCGCCGGCCGGCGCGTGTGGCAGGAACAGCACGGTCGTGGCGACGGCGATGATCGACAGGCCCGCCGCGAGCCCGTCCATCCCATCGGTGATGTTCACGGCGTTGGCGGTGCCGACCACCGCGATCACAGCGACCGGCAGCCACCACAAGGTCTGGCCGTCGAGAGCGATCCACGCCACCGGGACCGCGACCACGAGCTGGATCGGGAACTTGAGCCGCGCGGGGATGCCGATCGATCCGCGGCGGAGCTTGCTCGCGTCGTCGAAGAGACCGATCGCGCCGCCGGCGACGAGCGCGATGACCGCCGGCCACGCGCCGCTGTGGCCGGCGAGACTTGCGAGCAGGCCGCCCAGGATCGCGACGGCGACGAACAGGATTCCACCGCCGGTCGGCGTGCCCGCCTTTCGTTGATGCGAGTCGGGCAGCTCTTCCTGGATCACCTGCCCTGCGCGGATCGCGCGCAGCCATCGGATGAACGGCGGATAGAGAACCGCAGCGAGCACTGCGGCAACGACGACCGTGCCGGCATCGAAAAGCACCGCCGGACTCAAGCGGAGGTCAGCTCTTTGACCAGCTCGTCGAGCCGGACTCCGTGAGACGCCTTGACCAGCACCCTGTCTCCTGGTTTCGCGTTGACCCGCACCCAGTCCGCGGCGGCGGAGAGGTCGGGCACCACCTCGGCGCCGGCGGCTTCGGCCAGCGGCTTCGCGTGGGCGCCGTCGACCACGCATACGGCGGCGAACACCTCCCGCGCGCGAAGGCCGACCCGCCTGTGGGACTCCTCCGCGAGCGGACCGAGCTCGCGCATCTCGCCCAGCACCGCGAGCAACCGCCCGCCTCGCGGATTGGCGGCCACGGCGTCGAACGCGGCCAGCATCGACTCGGGGCTCGCGTTGTAGGCATCGTCGATAACGAAGAAGCCCTGCGGCGTGGCGATCTCCTGCAGCCGGTGCTCGACGTTGACCTCGGCCAGCGCGGGCGCTCCGATCTCGAGAGGAACCCCGGCGAAATCCCCGGCGGCGAGGGCCGCCGCGGCGTTGAGCGCCTGGTGTCTGCCGTCCATCGCCAGGCGCACCTCGACGCCGCGGACTGAGAAGCGCGATCCGCCGCCGCTTGTGACCTCGTAGTCATCGACGCGGAAATCGCCCGCATGCTCGCCGAAGCTCGCCACGTGCGCGGATGTCATCTGCACCAGCAGCGGGTAGAACTCGTTGTCCGCGTTCAGCACCGCCAGCCCTTCGTCGGGCAGAGCCGCGACCAGTTCGCCCTTGGCCTTCGCCAGCTCCTCGCGCGACCCAAAGAACTCGATGTGCACGACGCCGACGTTCGTGACGATCCCGATCACGGGCCTCGCGAGAACGGCAAGCCGCGCGATGTCACCCGCGTGCTGCAGTCCCATCTCCAGCACGAGCGCCGAGTGATGCGGCTCCAGACTCAGGATCGTTAGCGGCACGCCGGTCTCGGTGTTGAGGTTGCCCTCGGTCTTCATTACGTTGAAGTGCCGCGAGAGGATGGCCGCCACCATCTCCTTGGTCGAGGTCTTGCCGTTGCTTCCCGTGACGCCCACGACCAGCGGCTGCACGCGGCGAAGGGCGTGCGCCGCGAGCGCGAACAGCGCCTTCCACGTATCCGGCACGACGACCTCGACGATCCCCGCGGGGATGTCGGTCTTGCGCTCGGCCACGACCGCGGCCGCGCCACGTGAGATCGCGTCGCCGATGAATTGGTGCCCATCAGTCTCCGCGCCACGCAGTGCGAAGAAGACACCGCCCTGCTTGACCTGACGCGAGTCGGTGTGAAAGCTCGAGAACGTCTCGCCGACCTGGGTGCCGCCGACCTCGCCGCCCCCGGTCGCCTCGAGGATCTCGAGGAGACTCAGCCGCATGTCTTAAGTGTCGCGGCTCCGAGGGCCGAAGCAGATTCGTGGCATCGGCGGCCGGAGCCAAGGAAAGGGTGGCGCGGCTAGGAGCGCATCGGTAGATGCGTGACGACGCTGCGCCGGGCCCCTTGACGCGGGCTTCAGCGCCACCCGGGGTCCCCGCGAAATCGAAGATTTCGTGGGGTGGGATGGCGCCCGCCCGCCTAGGCCGAGAAGATGCGAGGACCCTCGGGGACGCGACACTTATATGAGAACTGAGAACGTCTCTTAGCGGTCGGGTGTTATGCGCCAGCCGGCGACCATCGCGAGCGCGATCTGCCTCCAGATCGGCTCGGCGGTCATGTAGCCGTCGTTCAAAGTCCAGTCCTGGTCGCTTCCCGGGTAGTGGGGTTTACGGATGACCACCAGCATCGTGAACTTCGGGTGCTTGGCGGGCAGGAAACCGACGAAGGACGCCCACACGTCCTGCGTGTACTTGCCGTTGACCGGGATCTGTGACGTGCCGGTCTTGCCGGCCTGGTCCAGCTCGAAGCCGCGGATTCTCGACGTCCAGCCCGACCCGTGCTGCACGACCATCTGCATCATCGTCGTCATCTTGGCCGCGGTGTCCGGGCTGATGACCTGGCGCTGGGGCTGGAGCAGCAGCGGGTTGATCTGCGTCCCGATTCGCTCGACCAGGTGCGGCGGCGCGTACTTGCCGCCGTTGGCGACGACGTTGGTCGCCGCCAGCATCTGGACCATGTTCACGTCGATGCCCTGGCCGAAGGCCGTCGTCGCGTACTGCGAATCCTGCATCTTCGCCGCCGTCGGGATCGGGATGTAGTTCTCGCCCGCGACGTCGATTCCGCTGGGCTGCGTCAGGCCGAACGCCTGCAGGTTCTTGTAGTACGCGTCATGCCCCTCGGCGAGCATGGCCTTCATCGCGCCGACGTTGAGCGAGTGCTCGAGCACGTAGGTGTAGTCGATGCTGCCGTGGTTGCGGCGGTCCCAGTCGTAGATCCAGTAGCCGCCGACCTTTACGTATCCGGGGTCGTTGATCACGGTCGAAGGCGTGATCGCGCCGGCGTTGATCGCGCCCGACAGCGTGACCACCTTCATCACCGAGCCTGGCTCGTACACGTAGCTCAGCACGTTGTCCTTGAACAGCGACGCATCTGTGTGGTTGAAGTCGTTCGCGTTGTAGCTCGGGTAGTCCGCCCACGCGACGATGCCGCCGGTAGACGGGTCCATGATCAGCACGCTCCCGCTTTCCGCGTGGTCGCGCTTGACGCCTTCGGCGAGCGCCTGCTCGGCGGCGTACTGGATGTTCGCGTCGAGCGAGAGCACCAGGTCGGAGCCGTTGATGGGGTCCTGGTGCGTGTGGGAGCCGAGCACGATCTCGCGGTTGGAAAGGTCGCGGTAGCTGGAGATGAAGCCGGGCGTGCCGGCGAGCGCCTTCTGGTACCGCTCCTCCAGTCCGTAGCGGCCGTCGCCGTTCCAGTCGACAAAGCCGAGCAGGTTGGCAGCCAGGGTCGTGCCCGCGGTGATGCCGGGCAGGTACGAACGCTGCGTCTCCTCCTGCAGGCCAACGCCAGGGAGCTTCAGGACGCGGAGCTGGTCGGCCTTTGGCTTGGGGAAACGTCGCTGCACGTACGCGAACTTCGAGCTGGACTCGAGGACGGTCATGAGCTTGGCCTTGTCCACGCCCAGGACGGTGGAGAGCCCGGTGGCAACACGGTCGCGGTCGCCTGCCTGCACCTGGTCCGGCGAGACGAAGGCCGAGTAGACGGTGGTGTTCACGACGAGCTGGGTCAGGCTGCGGTCGAAGATGGAGCCGCGCAGGGCGGGGAGCTCGACGTACTCGCGGTACTGCGCCTGGGCCTGCATGGCCAGCCGGCCGTGCTGGGCGACCTGCCAGTAGGCGAGCCGCGACCAGACCATACCTGCCAGCACGAGCGCGATCGCGAGCATGGCGACGACGCGCAGCCTCGCCGAGCCAACGCGATCGACGGTGCCGGGGCGCCTCGCAGAGAGCGCCCTGGTGCTCATTTAATGCTTGCTCGCCGCCTGCACGTCGCGCGTCGCACCGACCGTGTTGACGACCAGCGCGACCGCCCGCAGCCACCGCGGGGTCGTGTCTGTGGGTGAATCGCCGATCGGGCTGCCGAGATCGATCGCGACCTGGTTGGCCAGCACGTAGCTCGAGGGCACGATGCGCTGCATGCCGCTCTGCGCGGCCTGTTGCTGGACCTGAGCGGGCGCGTGGAGCGTCACCTCCTGGTAGCGGAGCTGGTCCTGCTCGGCAACGAGCTGTCGCTGCTGGTCCTGCAGCCTCGAGATGTCGTAGGACGAGGCCGTGATCTGGGCCACGATCGCCAGATAGAAGAGGAGGACGATCAAGACCGCCCCGACCGCCATGTAGGCGTGACCGAAGAGGTTCAGGCGCAGCCGCTCCGCCGCGACCGCGCTCGCGACCTGGACGAAGCCGCGCGTGCGCCGTCTGCGTCTCGGCGGCGCCGAGACGTGCGGTGCAGCGCTGGTCGCGCCCAGGCGCCGTCGAGCGAGTATTCGAGTCGAAGTCAAAACGTAAACCTCATCGTTCTGGATCGTCCCCTCTCCCCTTAAGGGGAGAGGGGTGGGGGGTGAGGGGCGGGCGTGAGAGCCGGGGTGAGGGGCGGGCGTGAGAGCCGAGGTGAGGGGCGCGTGTGTGGTGGCGCCTGGCGACCGGAGGGGTTACCCGATCGCCAGGACTTGTGAATTCGAGCTCCTAGAGCTTTTCCGCGACCCGGAGGCGGGCGGACCGGGCCCGGGGATTGGCGGCCACTTCCTCCTCGGACGGCCGCACGGGATGACGGGTGACGATGCGGAGGGATGCCCGGTGGCCGCAGGTACAGACTGGCTGCTGGGGTGGGCAGATGCAGTCCTTGGACTCGACGTTGAAGAATGACTTGACCAAGCGGTCTTCCAGGGAGTGGAAGCTGATCGTCGCCATACGACCACCGGGCTTAAGTGTCAAAAGAGCTGCTCGGATTCCCTTCTCGATCTCTTCCAGCTCGTCGTTGACCGCGATCCGCACGCCCTGAAACGTCCGGGTCGCGACGTGTATGTCGCGGGGCCAGGCGCGGCGCGGGATGGCGGCTTCGACGGCGGAGGCCAGGTCGCGAGTGGTGCGGAGCGGGCGCCGCGCCACGATGAACTGTGCGACCCTGCGGGCCCAGCGTTCCTCGCCGTACTCCCGCAGGATGCGCTCGATCTCGGCCGCGTCGTAGTCGTTGACGATGCGCGCCGCGGTGAGCGTCGAGGTCGTGTCCATGCGCATGTCGAGCGGACCGTCAGCGCGGAAGCTGAATCCGCGCTCGGCGTCGTCGACCTGGATGCTGGAGATACCGAAGTCGAAGAGGATCACGTCGGCCGGGTTGAATCCGTGTTTCGCCGCAATATCGCCAAGCTCGGAGAACCGTCCGTGGACGACCGTTACTGAGTCGCCGAACGGCTCGAGGGTTTTCTGAGCGGACCGCACCGCCCCGGGATCGCGGTCGATCCCGAGCAGCCGGCCGCCAGGTGTGATCCTCTCCAGGATCTGGCGGGCGTGGCCCGCCTGCCCGAGGGTGCCGTCGATCGCGACGGCGCCCGCCCGGGGCTGGAGCAGCTCTATTACCTCTTGTGAAAGTGCTGGAACGTGCGAACTAATGTCCCGAGATCACCCTGTCAGCGAATTCTGTGAAACGTCCTTGCGCGTCGGCGCTGTAGCTGTCCCATCGGGCCTCGGGCCAGATTTCCACCCTCGAGCCCGCCCCGATCACCACGACCGTCGACGAGGTCTCGATCCCCGCCAGGCGTCTCTGTTCCGGAAGCAGGCTGATCCGCCCCTGGCCGTCGGGCTCGAACGGATCGGAGAGCGGATAGAGCGTGCGCGACAAGGCGCGATGATCCGGTCCCGGCAGCGGGCTCTGCAGCTCCTGGCCGAGCGCCGCCCAGAGGTCCGGCGGGTAGATCGCCAGGACCTGGTCCTGTCCGACCGAGACGTAGCTCCCGTCCTTCAGCTGCTTGCGGAAAGAGGCCGGGATTGCCAGCCGTCCCTTGTCGTCCACCCTCACCCGATGCGCCCCCGTGAACAAGGGTCATCGGGCCTCCCAGTAACTCATGCGGCGCCTCTCCGTCCGGGCGCACAGGCTGCAGCCGCAGCCGTGGAGCTCGAGGGGCAGGCGGTTGCCGTGCTTGTCGAACCGGTGGTTGAATGCCAGATCGTCCATGTCATCGCGGTGGCGGGGAGAAGTGGCATAGAGAAGGTGTATGGCGTGCCTTACCTGGACGTAGGGTGCGACGTATGGTTCCATGTCTGCCGGATTCACCACTTCTCCCCACTTGTCACCGCGATTCGCCGCAGAGAGTAACGAGCACTCTTAAGCCTGTCAATACCTTTACCACAAGATCTAGGGCGGCCAAACAGCCCGTTCCCGGCACCCAGGACCGCATGTTGGGCTTGGGAGTTTCGCAGCCCCTAGATATTGTGCTGGAATGTGATAGTGACGAACATTAGTTTGGTCTGATATGTAGGCGGCGATGCATCGTCGCTTACTTCCCTTTACCCGCTTCTTTTGAGCAGGCCGAGCCTCTTGGCCCGTCTTTCGGCCCACCCAAACACCACGATCCCGAGCGGAATCAGCACCGCGCCCATCCCCACGAGGACGCCGACAGTCGGAAGCTGGTCCCCCACTCCCACGCCCTCGAGCAGGCTGCGCCGCATGCCCGCCAGCGCGTACGTCAGCGGGCTCACGGCGCCGGCCAGCTGCAGCGGCTCCGGCAGAACGCTCAGCGGGTAGTACACGCCCGAGACCAGGAGCATGAAGCCCTGGACGGCAAACGACATCTGCTCGCCTTTCTGCGGTGAGAGCAAAGGCAGCACCGAGGTGAGGATGGCGAGGCCGATCAGCGGCACTGTCGAGGCGGCCAGCACGATCAGCGTGCCGCCGAAGTCGGCGTGCGAGAAGTCGACGTCGAAGATCGCAATCGCCACGACCAGGACGATGAACGTCCGCGCGAGCCCGTAAACGACGGCGAACAGGCAGATGCCCATCAGGTGCGTCATCCGGCGCACCGGGGCCATGAACGTGTACTCGATCGTCCCTTCCCATCGCTCCCACGCGATCGCGTACGCGGCCTCCATGAACACGAGAGACAGGTAGCCCCACAGGAGCGCGCCGACGAGGAGGTAGAGCTGCGCCTTGCGAAGGTCGAAGCCGCCCCCCGCGCCGAGCGAGCCCAGGCCGGACGCGAGGAAGCCGATCGAGAGGACGCTGACGATGCTGTAGAACAGCCAGACGACCTCCCAGACCCAGTACCGCTTGTAGACGTACATCTGCCGCTCGGCGAAACCGAGCAAAGCGCCCACCTCTGAACGCCTTATGCCTACGGTCATGTGGCCACCTCCTCGAGCTCCTCGGCCTCGAGGGCCTTGCCGGTCAAGTGCATGAACACGTCTTCAAGCGTGGCGCCGCCATGCCGCCGGCAAAGCTCGTCGGGGCTGCCGTCGGCGAGGACGCGGCCGCCGTCCATCATCAGCACGCGTTCGCACAACGCCGCCGCCTCGTCCATGTCGTGGGTGCAGAGCAGGACGGTGATCTCGCGCTCCGCCCGCAGCTTCTCGAGCGCGTTCTGTACTTCCTTCTTGGAGCGCGGGTCGAGACCGGTCGTCGGCTCGTCCATCAACAGCAGCGACGGCGCGGTCAGGAAGCTGCGCGCAATCGCGACCTTCTGTTGCTGGCCGCGGGACAACTGCTTCATCGGCTGGTCGATCACGTCGCCGGGAAGACCCAGGCCCTCGAGGATCTCGACCACGCGCGACCGCACGCCCGCGTAGCCGTAAAGGCGCGCGGCGTAGACCATGTTCTCCCACGGGCTGAGCTCCTTGAAGAAAGCGGCCTCGACCGACACGCGGTTCACGTGCCGCCGCACCTGCAGCGCGTCGCTGACCACGTCCCAGCCGAAGACGCGCGCGGTCCCCGAGTCCGGCGTGAGCAGCGTGCCGAGGATCCGGATCAGGGTCGACTTCCCGCTGCCGTTCGGGCCGAGGATGCCGGTGATTCCGCCGGCTTGGACCCGCAGGTCGAGCTCGTGGAGCGCCACCTTGTCCTTAGGCGCCGTTCTTTTCCAAAAGGGTGTGCCGGCTTCGCGCTCGCGGCGCCGAAACGCTTTGCGTACCCCCTGGATTTCGATCGCGGGAACGTTCATCACAGACTCCAGAAACCGGATGGACAAAAGAAAAAGGACCGTCGCGGTGCCCAACAACCGCACGGTCCTTGTCTTGAGTCTGGGTGGTGTCTAGGTTTCGGCTACCGGAACAGACTCAATGGTGTGCGGCTGGGCGCACTTCACCCTCGGTGGTGAAGCGAATCTTCTCGATGCCGCCCATCTGCACACTCCGATGTCAATCATGGACACACCCGGATGGGTGTGCGAACCGGACTAGACTAACGTGTCCTGGCGCTGGACGTCAATACCGAACTGCGCCATCACGAAGGCCATGACAAAGGCCTCTTCGCGCCAGCCCTCGTAGCGCCCCGAGGGCCCCATGTGGCCCGAGCCCATCTGCGTCTTGAGCACGATCGGACAATCGCCTTCGTTGGCGGTGCGCAGCCTGGCCACCCACTTCGCCGGCTCCCAGTACGAGACACGCGGGTCATTGAGCCCGGCGGTGACCAGCATCGCTGGATATTTCGCCGGGCGCACGTTGTCGTAGGGCGAATAGCTCTTGATGTACTCGTAGTACTCGCGCTCTTGGGGATTCCCCCACTCGTCGTACTCGTTGATGGTGAGCGGCAGCTTGTCGTCGAGCATGGTCGTGAGCGCGTCGACGAACGGCACCTGGGCGACGGCGCAGCCGAACAGGTCGGGCCGCTCGTTGACCACCGCGCCGACGAGCAGTCCCCCGGCGCTGCGTCCGCGAATGGCGAGACAGGACGGCGCGGTGTAGCCGCCGGCCACCAGGTGCTCGGCGCACGCCACGAAGTCGTCGAAGGTGTTGCGCTTCTTCAGCAGCTTGCCGTTCTCGTACCACTCCCTCCCCATCTCGCCGCCGCCCCGGACGTGCGCTATCGCGAAGGCGAAGCCGCGGTCCAGCAGGCTGAGGCGGGCCGAGTCGAACATCGGGTCGTTCGAGTGCTCGTAGGCGCCGTAGCCGTACAGAATCAGCGGTGAGCCGCCGCTCGCGCGGCCCTTCCGGTACACGATCGAGATCGGCACGCGCACACCGTCCCGCGCAGTCGCCCACAGCCGCTCGGTCACGTAGTCGTCGCGGTTGTATCCGCCCCGCACCGGCTGCTCCTTGACGATCGTCCGCTGACGCGCGTCCATGTCGTAATCGACCGCCTGCCAGGGCGCGGTCAGCGACGTGTAAAAGAAGCGCATCACCTTGCTGCCGTAGTCGGGGTTGGAGCCGGGAAACGCGGTGTAGGCGGCATCCGGCTGCTCGACCAGGTGCAGCTCGCCACTTTCGGTGTTCAGCACCTCGAGACGCTGCAGGCCGTCCGAGCGCTGGCCAAGGACCACGTGCCCGCGGTGGACGTCGGTGAAGTTGAGGCGCACGCCGGGACGTTCTGGCACAACCTCGGTCCAGGACAAGCGACCTGGACTCGCGAGCGGCGCTGCCATCAGCCTGAAGTTCACGGCGCCGTCGTTGGTGAGGATCAGGAAACGGTCGCCCTGGTGCTCGACCGAGTACTCGACGTGGTCGCGCCGCGGTTCGATCAGCGCAGGAGCGGCCTCGGGCTCGTCGCTGCGGAGGAAGCGGACCTCGCTCGAGGCGTGGCTCGCGCTCAAGATGATGACGTAGCGCTCGCTCTTGGTCAGCTCGACGTTGACCTCGAAGCGCTCGTCGTCCTCCTGGAACACGAGCGCATCGGACCCCGCCGCGGCGCCGAGCATGTGCCGCCACACCTGGTACGGGCGCATCGCCTTGTCGGGCTTGACGTAGAAGAAGGACGCGCTGTCCGCCGACCAGGCGGCGCCGTAGTAGACCCCGCTCACGATGTCGTCGAGGTCGCGCCCGGTCGACAGGTCACGGAACTTGAGCTCGTGCAGCTCGGAACCGTCGAGGTCGGAGGCGTACGCGACCAGGTTCTCGTCCGGGCTGCGCTCGACGTAGCCCAGCTCGAAGTAGGCGTGCCCTCTCGCGAGCTCGTTGCCGTCGAGGATGACCTCCTCGGGCGCGTCGGATGGAAAGGCGCCCTGCGCGCGCCCGGCGGAGCCCCGGCGCCGGCAGATGATCTCGTAGTCCAGCCCCTCGACCGTGCGCGTGTAGTGCCACCAGCCCTTGAAGAACGTCGGTGCCGACGTGTCGGTCTCCTGGACCCGGCCGACGACCTCGTGGTAGAGCCTTTCCTCGAGCTCCGTCGCGGTCGCCATGACCGTCCCGGCGAAGGCGTTCTCGGCCTCGAGGTAGGCGAGCACCTCCGGGTCTTGCTTCTCTCGGAGCCAGTAGTAGGGATCGACCCGGCTGTCGCCGTGGGCGTTGAGCACGTACGGCCGTTCGGCGGCCCGGGGAGGGCGGGCGGGGGTGACTTTCACCCGCCCCACGATAGAGACCTGGCTTACTTGCCTTTTGTCAGCGCGAATGCGTTCCGCAGAAGTTTCTTGACCGCCGGCTTCTCCACATCGGCCGGCGAGCGCAAGGTGACGAATCGGGTGTCCTTGCCCTTGCCTTGCAGCAATCCGCTGCCGTCGTCCAGCTCGCGCCCGCGGTAGAAGAAGATCGTCGAGTGCCGCGGAAACGTGCCGACGCCGACGACGTTTACGCCGTCGACCGCGTAGCGCACGATCTTCCACATCATGCGTTCGGAGCGCGGCGCCTCCGTCTGGTAGGGGATCTCGGTCGCTCTGGGAGCGACGTTCCTCACCGCCGCGATCGCCGCCTTCACCGTGGGCCGCACCGCGACCGGAACATTTCGCAGCTGCGCCGATACAGTGATCATCTGCCCTGGATCGTAGCGTGCTGAATCTTCCACCCGACGTCGAGGAATTTCTCAGTCTGCCGAACGCGGCCATCATCGCGACGATCCGGCCCGACGGATTTCCCATGACGGTCGCGACCTGGTACGACTGGGACGGCGGTCGCCTCCTCGTCAACATGGACGCTAAACGCGCGCGCCTGCGCTGGATGCGCGCCAATCCGAAGGTCAGCCTGACGATCTTCGACGAGGACTGGTACAGGCACGTCAGCGTGTACGGCACGGTGGTCGAGATCAGAGACGACGAAGACCTCGCCGGCATGGACCGCCTGGCGCAGCGGTACACGGGCAAGCCTTTTCGCAACCGCCGAGCTCATCGCGTCAGTGCGTGGATCGAGCCAGCGGGTTGGCACGGCTGGGACCCGTCGGGCCGGCTCAGCAGCCCGGGGGTCGAGGCGAGCTAGGCAGCCGGAGCCGCGGGAGCCGGCGCTGCCTGCTGCTTCTCGAACCACGCCGCGGCAACGGCCGTGATCACGTTCTCGTACGGGATCGTGAAGATGAACCCGATGCAGCAGGCGAACCCGATTCCTCCGATGAAGCTTGCGACCAGGATGACAAGCCCGGCGATCACGCTGTTCCCGACGTTGGCGACCGCCAGACGCCAGACGCGCATCACGTCCATGCCTCCGGAAAAACCGCCGTGGTACGTGTTCACGATCAGCGACGGGCTCAGGAATCGGAGGAACAGGCTCGCCGCCGTGCTGAGCAGGTAGGCGAGGCTGATCAAGGGAGAGCCGGCGTTGAACGGCGACTGGCTATGGCCGCTCGCGATCGCGCCCGCGGTCCACACGATGATCGCGGGGATGCTCAGGACGATCCCGTAGATCAGGAACACGCCGAAGATGGCGATGCCGCGCTCGAGGTGAAAGCCGGCGGGCGGGAGCTCGTTGCGACCGGACCGGGCGTTTTCGAACGCCATCATCAGCCAGCCGGTCATCGCGATCCAGCCGACGATCGGGATGATCGCGATCAGGCCTTGAACGAGCATCTTGGCGGGCCAGGCGGGATCGCGAAACGGCCATGCGAACCCGTCGCCGACGCTGTTCACGCGGGCAGTTTATCCGGCGCACACTACGACCGCACTATGGCCTTGCGAGGCCGCTCGACGCGGCTGGCGTGGACGCTCGGCGCGGCCGGCGTCGCCGGCTGCGTGGTCGCCGCCTACGTCGTCGTCGTTCTGGGTGCGCCGGCCTCACTCCTGCCCATCTACGTGGTCGGCATCCTGATGGGCGGGCTCGGCGCCATGGTCGCGTCTCGCCAGCCCCGGAACAGTGTCGGATGGCTCATGTGCGCCACCTCGCTCGGGACGGCCCTGGTCCATCTCATCGTGGGCTACGCGTACTTTGCGGTCGTGGTCGAGCGGGGGAGCTGGCCCCTCGGCTCGTTCGCGGTGTGGTTGGGCTCGTGGTACTGGCCGGTGGTGCTTGTGTTCCTGCCTTTGATCTCTGTCCGGTTTCCGGACGGCCGTGTGCCGCGGGGATGGCGTCCCGTGGACTGGCTCGCCATCGCCGGCGTTGCCGGTTTTGCAGGCGCGATCGCTCTGCACAGAGGTGCGGGGCTCGTCGACTTTATGCCACTGCCTGGGTCGAAGGCCAGTGCTCTGGTGCCGTATACGTCCAACCCGCTCGCGGTCTTTCCGTCATGGCTGCTGATCACTGTTCAGGGCGGCGGCCTGCTTCTCCTTCTGGTGGCGTACGCCGGATCGGCGGCGTCACTCGTGGTTCGGTTCCGGAGAGCGACCGGGGACGTCCGCCAGCAGTTGAAATGGTTCGCTTACTCAGGCGCGCTCGTCGCCGCCACGTTCATCTACGGCGGCATCGCATGGAACTTCTTCGGCCAGCCCCTGTACCTGGCCCTGACTCCCTTCGTATTCGCCGCGCTGACACTTCCAATCGCGCTCGGCATCGCGATCCTCGGCTACCGCCTCTACGACATCGACCTCCTGATCAATCGCACGCTGGTGTACGCGAGCCTGACCGCGATCCTCGGCGCCCTCTACGCGGCGGTCGTGACCTTTCTGAACCGGCTGTTCGTCTCGATCTCGGGACAGAAGACGGACGCCGGATACGTCGTCACGGCTTTCGTCGTCGCGTTTGCGTTTGGGCCGGTCAAGGACTGGCTGCAGCGGCAGGTCGACCGCCGCGTCGGCCACGCCAACCCAGAGCAATTGCTCGAGCAGTTCCGTGCCGGAGTCGACGCGGTGGTCACGGTGATCGACGTCGACCGCGTCGTTCGCGCGCTCGTCGACCGGTCGGTCGTCGCTTTCGACGCCCGCGGCGGCGCGGTGTACCTCGCCTCGAACGGCGATTCCGACCCGGTATACAGTCGCGGCCTGGTGGACGGGCGTTCCGATGTCGAGGTGCTGCTCAGCCACGAAAAGGAGGTGGTGGGCCGGCTCGTCATGGGCGGGCGTCGCGGCGACCTGGATTACTCGGAACGCGACCGCCTCGCGCTCCAGCGGTCGGCCGACTCAGTGGCGGAGGCGGTCGCCCTCGCCGCGGAGCTGGGACGCGTGCCCGCGCGTTGACCCAACCTCGCCCTGTCTAGGGCTCGGGTGCGACGAACTCCCGGATCGCGTCGAGTGAAGGAATGAAGTAGTACGCGCCGGTCAAGGGCGTCGCGTAGCGGGTGAGCGCGTCGCGGACGCCGTCCTTGACGCCGGCCATGCTCTCCAGCATCGCTTCCAGCGGCCGCTGGTCGGAGCTGAAACCGACGAACATCGTGCCGTGCGCGGTCACCGTGCCGAACGGCATGTTGCGGCGGAAGATCTTGCCGAAGACGTCCTGGTCCGTCCTTGCCACATGCGAGTCCTTCGGTTTGGGATCGAGCTCCTCGCTGTCCGGCTTTCTGCGGCCGATCACCTCCTCCTGACGAGCGACCGGCTCTGACTCCCACCTGCTCGCGGCGTGCACCCACTTCTGGAGAAGCAGGACCGAGCCGCCGGCGCCTGGTTTCGTCTCGGGCACGAGCGCAACCTGCGGCGCGTCGATCAAGCTCGGGTTCTCGGTCCCATCGATGAATCCGGTCAGGTCGCGGTCGTGGTGGTACGGCCAGCTCGACGTCTCCTCAGCCACCGACGCAAAAAGCGCGAGGGTGCCGATCGCCTGGCGGGCGACGTCGAACACGACGTCATATTCACTGCCCGAGATCCACAGCACGGCGTCGTGCTGCGTGGCCGGCATGGTGAAGCCGTCCGCCCCTTTGATCTCATGGTCGAAGCCCTTCACACTGTTCGGCGCATCGGCAGGCGAAGCTGTGCGCCAGTGCTCCGGCCGGAAACCGGCGACCAGGTTGACGCCGCCCATCGTCGTGCGAGGCTCGCGCAGGTTGGCCACGGCGCGGATCAGCTCGAGCGGCTCGCCGCCTGGCTCGAGCTCCAGCTCGATGTAGCTGTGCGACGCGGTGCCGAGCGCGAAGATGCCCGCTTGGGGCGTCGCGGTCCGGCGCTCGACTTTCGTTTTCATCGTCAGGCCCTTGCGCGCCCGAGGTCGACGCGGTCGCCGCGCATCGGGACTCCCTCGAGCATGAGCAGCTCGCGCTGCCGGCCGCCCTTCGTGATGGTGCCGTCGGCGCGGACCACGCGGTGCCACGGGACGTTCTCGTTGGTCGTGGCGAGGACGCGTCCGACAAGGCGTGGAGCGTGTGGATCGATGTCGCTGTAGGCCTGGACGTGGCCGGGCGGGATGTCGCGGATCCGCTCGAGGATGGCCTCCGCGCGCTGATCCGGGCGCATGAACCGATTATCTGCGAACCGCGCTGCAGAGCTCTGAACGATCATTCGACTGTCGCCCGCTACATCCAGCGCTGACGGTCGCGGTAGATGTCCACGACCGGGCCGCGGGGATGTTGCTCACGATATGCGCGAAACCGGGCGAGCAAGCGCAGGTAGCGGCGATTCGACGACCGCAGTCTGCGATGCGGAATCTCGAGGAGATACTTCTCCACTTTCCACATGTTCGTGAGGGATAGGCGCCAGTCGTACTTGCCCAGGGCGCGCAGATCCACCAGCTGGTAGCCCGTGACGCGGCCGGTGAAGTCCACGTATGGATCGAAGTAGCTCCATACAAGATCGCGAATGCCACGGAACACCGGCTTGCGGCCGTGCAGGCCAGCATCCCGGGACCGGGCCACCGCGCCCCACCGACCTCCGTGGCGAAACACGTAGATCACATGATCGACGCCGTCTTTGGACTCGAAGCTGACCACAAGCGGGGGGTAGCCGTGTTGCTCCAGGATCACGGCAGCGACGAGCGCCGACTCCAGACAGTGCGCGGTGTTATGGCGGACGACCTGGCGAAAGGATCGGAGGGTGTCGCCGTCCAGCTCCCAGTTGTAGGGCAGCGTGCGCAGGAACTGCTGGACCTGTTCGGGGGTGCGGTGTCGCTGGATGATTCGCCGTTCTTCGCGGGTGAAGACGTCCGGCGCCTGGTGCGGCTGTGTCATGGGCCGACCATTTTGACCGCTGACACGCCGCCCACCAGGCCCGAGACGCAGACTCGGGTTATGGCACCGATTCCGTTGCCAGCGGGTCAGGATCATGAGAACACCGAAGCTCGCCAGCCGCCGAAGAGCCGGGTGCCGCGCGGACTCAACTTGATTGTTGGCTTCGGAGCATTACCTACGTGCAGTGAAAGGGAACCGGTCGCGAGCTTGGTATGCGGCGATCAGGAGCAAACACGCGCCCAGTACGACCAAGTAGTTGATGGCGGGACGCATGCTAGGCGGACCGTTTCGGGAATCGAGCTATCTGACGAGCTCGATTGCAAAGCGCATAACACGATCGGCTATGAATATCGGCCCGCTCGTTGAGCCATGGCCTGTCAGGAGGGGAGTCATCCCCAATACCGCCCCTCCGGCGGCTCCGGCGGTTGATATTCGCCATTGACCCGGCGGGTGAGGGTGCGCTTGCGACGTCCGCGGCCCATGTTGATCCCGATCTTCGTGACACCGATGATGCCGACGATGGCGACGGCAAGGACGCCGGCGACTATCGCAATCCCGGCCCAGTCCACACGCTAAGTGTGCTGCCTGTTACCCGGTGTCGGCGCCAATTGGCATACGGACGCGGGTGGGAACTAGTTGGGCACTGGATCGACGCCTATCCGGTTAGACCACTTCGAATACGGAACGACATCTAACGACATGCCGCGACAGCGGGTGGGTACTAAATCGTACTGGTACCCACAACTTACTGTCCTATCGGCAGAGTTGGAAGCTCAGACCGGTCACGCCTCCTCGCTCTGCAGGGATGGGTACGAACTCCTTGGCTCAATTGGAGTCGCCGCGCCACGAGCCTTCATCGTGCCCATCTCCTGAAGCAGCCCGAAGCCAATCCACGCGAAGACCAGGGAGTTGAACGCGTGGCCTAACCCCACCGCGCGGTCCAGGTGCAGCGGGCTATGGGCGAGGGCGAGGCCGCCGTAGATG